>TARA_R110002094_G_scaffold121364_2_pt1 | contig 205418 bp, 186 predicted proteins | sample TARA_R110002094 | Tara Oceans TARA_R110002094 (sample SAMEA4397409) | marine metagenome | biome: Polar Biome; feature: [MIX] marine epipelagic wind mixed layer (ENVO:01000061); material: water (ENVO:00002006), including particulate matter (ENVO:01000060) such as... | depth...
CTGACAGACAGCACCGGCAGCTCTCCAGAGTCGCCGTCACTGCCATGGGCGGGGCTGACCATTAAGGCCAGAAGCAATAACGCGGCGATTCCCCCCCGGACAAAACGGGCCGCGGCCGGAAAGCATCGAAGAACTGACGTTATTGTTGGCTGCTGATTCATCCCTCCACGATACGAACCCCGCAGCCGGGCAAGAATAGTACTTTGGTGCCTGTTTTTTGGTGCGATGGTCGCATTCAACCTGAGACGATGATCGCGTGTAATGAAATCATCACAATAATAACCAGGGGGTCGGCAGCAACTCCGTCGATTCCCTGCACAGGAGGCCGCCATGCTGGACGAGCTCGATGCCACACTCTGTTCCGAAAACCGTTATCATGAGGCAGAAGCCATACCCGACAATGGCAACAAACAGGCAGAACCATCCATGGAGCCGGCTTACAAGATACTGATCGCCGACGACCACCCGCTCTTTCGCGAAGCCATCAGCAGCGTTATCGCTTCCGGTTTTGCGGGCAGCCAGATCATCGAAACCGCTGATCTGGACAGTGCCCTGGAAATCACCCGCGAAAATGACGACCTGGACCTGATCCTGCTGGACCTGAACATGCCCGGCATGCATGGGCTGACCGGCCTGATCACGCTGCGTAATGAAGCGCCCACCATTCCGGTGGTGATTGTCTCCGCGGAAGAAGACAAACAGGTGGTGTTGCAGGCCATAACCTACGGCGCCTGCGGGTTCATTACCAAGTCCTCTCCCCGGGCCCAGATGACCGAAGCCCTCCAGCAGATCCTGAACGGCAATGTGTATCTGCCCTCCGACATCATCCGCACCGGCAAGGAAAGCAGTAGCCGCCGCAGCCGGCATGAAGATAACCCGATATCGCCGGAACTGCTGAACTCCCTCACCCGCCGGCAGTTGCTGGTACTGGAACGCATGTCCAAAGGTGAGTCCAACAAGCAGATCGCCTACAACCTGAACATCGCCGAGACCACCGTGAAAGCCCATGTGTCTGCGATCCTTCGCAAGCTTGGCGTGCATAACCGGGTTCAGGCGATTCTTTCCGCCAGTGATGTGGATTTCAGCCAGTATCTGAAGCGCTGACCAATAAGCGGTGACTAGCAGAATCTGCGCTATACATTGAGCAGGCGGATCAGTTCCGGCTCGACCATGACCGCATCCACGCCAGGCCCGCCCGGGTATCGGCAGCCGGCCGGTACTCACAGCCAACCCAGTCCCGGTAGCCAAGAGCCTCCAATCGCGAAAGAACATTGGGATAACAAACTTCTCCGGTATCCGGTTCATGGCGCTCGGGAACACCCGCGATTTGCACGTGACCAATATGATGAAACTGCCGTTCCAGATGGCGAATAAGGTCGCCCTCCATGATCTGGCAGTGATAGATATCAAACTGGAGACGCAAATTATCGGCACCGACGGCCTTGATCACCGCCATGGCTTCCGCCTGCCGCGACAGGAAATAACCCGGCATATCACGATGGTTGATCGGCTCGATGAGCAGGTCCAGTCCTGCTTTTGCCGCCTCCCGGGTGGCAAAACGGAGGTTTTCCAGATAGGTGGCTCGATGCGCTTCCAGAGTGTCGCGGTCCGCACCCTGGGGAGTCAGGCCAGCCATGGCGTGGATACGCGGGCAGTTCAGGACATCGGCATATCGCACTGCCTCGTACACCGATTGGCGAAAGTCCGCCTCCCGGCCCGGCAAACTCGCCAGCCCCCGCTCTCCAGCCTCCCAATCGCCCGGAGGCAGATTGAACAGCACCTGCTCAAGCTGTGCGTCTTTCAGCAGGTGGGCAAGCTCTTCCGGGGCATAGGCGTACGGGAACAGGTATTCAACCCCGTTAAAGCCAGCGTCGGCTGCCGCCCTGAAGCGGTCAGGAAAATCATGCTCCTGAAAAAGCATGCTGAGGTTCGCGGCCAGTCTGATCATGATCAATCCTCGTTTTCTGCTCAGTCGCGCGGCAAACGCGCCTCGATGGTAACGCTTTGCTCGGGCGGATCAAAATGGGGTCAGATGAAAATGGGGTCAGATGAAAAGTTCATCTGACCCCATTTTCAGTTTCCCAGCAGATGACTCAGCGCACTGCGCAGCTTCAGGGGCTTCACCGGCTTGTTCATCAGCAAATGACCCAGCTCCCGGATGTGCTGTTTGAGCTCGTTGGTATAGTTGGCGGTAATCATCACCACCGGCGCCGGACAACGGCGCAGGCCGTTAATCTCCGCCACCGCGTCCACGCCGTTCTCATCGTTGTCCAGGTGGTAGTCCGCCAGGATCAGGTCCACCGGGCTACTTGCCGGATCGAGCTGGCGCTCCAGATCTTCCAGGGATACCGCCGTGACCACCTGGCAGTCCCAGCCTTCAAGCAGGGTTTTCATGCCCTGACAGATGGACTGGTCATTGTCGATCACCCAGATCCGGGCGCCACCCAGACCGCTGTCGAGCGATACCGTGCGGTTCTGATCCGGCTCTGGTCGCGTAGGCGGCAGTCGGCCAAGGGGAACCTTGACGCTGAACACCGAACCCTTGCCTTCGATGGACGCTACCGTCACCTCATGACCGAGCATCCGGGAGATCTTGTCCACGATGGCCAAGCCAAGACCCAGCCCCTTGTCGGGCTGTGAGCCTGCTGGCCGGATGCGTTTGAATTCCTGGAAAATCTCGGTGAGCTTATCGTCCGGGATACCCGGGCCGGTATCCCAGACCTGCAGCAGGATATGATCCCTGCGCCGGCGGCAGCCCAGGAGAATTCGGCCATTACCGGTGTAACGAATGGCGTTGGTCAGAAAATTCCTGAGAATCCGTGCCAACAGCTGGGAATCGGATTCCACGGTGGCGGAGCTGGCAACAAAATCCAGCCGCAGGCCCTCGGCCATGGCCATTTGCCGGAATTCCCGGGCGATGTTGTTTAGCAGATCCCGGAGATCAAAGGCTGTCACATCCGGCGTGATGACGCCAGCATCCAACTTGGAAATGTCCACGAGCGTACCCAGAAGGTTTTCAACGTCGTCCAGCGATGTACTCACTGAACGTACCAATCCTTCGGCCTTGGGCCCGAATGACTGCTCCAGCAGCGCACTGGTAAACAGTCGGGCGGCGTTCAGGGGCTGCAGTAAATCGTGGCTGACCGCAGCCAGGAACTTGGTTTTGGAGAGATTGGCTCGCTCCGCCTCCAGTTTGGCATCGCGAAGCCGGGCCTCCACCGCCGACCGCTCAGTGATTTCCTGGCGCAACTGGCTGTTCAGACCGGTCAGCGCGGCGGTGCGTTCTTTCACCCGACGCTCCAGGTTGTCGTAAGCCTGCTCCAGGGCCAGCGCAGTCTTGCGGCGGTCGGTAATATCCCGGATCAACACAAAGAAGCCGATGATATCGCCCTGCTCGTCGAAATTGGGCACATAGGAGCGGAGCATGTAGCGCACCTCGTCCTGTTCTCCGGCTTCTTCGAATTCAAAGGTCACGTTGTGGCCGTCCATAACCTCCAGAATGTGGGGCAGCAGGCGCTGATACAACGTTGGCGTATGCACATGATCCAGGCGCTTGCCCAGGGGTGACTCGCCTGCCCGGCCATACCAGGCTTCATAGACCTTGTTGCAGAACTGGATGGTCATATCAGCGCCAACGTAGGCAATCAGTGCTGGCACATGGTCGGTGACCACGCGGATCCAGCGCTCGCTTTCCTCCAGCGCCTTGATCCGCCGTGCCATCTCACTGTTCTTGACGTCGGTGATGTCGGAGTACAGCACCACCAGCCCGCCTTCCCGGGTGGGTCTCTCGGTCATCTGAACCCAGCGACCGTTGGAGAGCAAAAACACCACGCCTTCGGAATCCGGATGACCGTGTTCTTCGACAACCAGTCCGGAAGCGACAGCCTGTTCCTTGACTTCGTTGATGCTTGTGCCCGCCTCAGGCACCTCGACACCGGCCTGGCGCCAATAGCTTCGGAACCGGCTGTTGCTCTGGATCAGGCGGTGCTGGTTATCAAACAGGACAAACCCATCGGCGATGCTTTCGATGGCATCACTGAGGCGTTGGCGGGTGGTTTCGGCTTCTTCCCGGGCCCGATTCAGGGCCTTGTTGCTGCCCTTCAGTTCCTCCATGGCCTGGTTCAGCGCCTCGGTGCGTTCCCGCACCTGCTCGGCAAGCACAACCGAGTGCTCGAAGGCCGCATAGGGCTCCGGCTTGTGGGCTAAACCGGACTCAACCCGAACGATCAGGGCGTCACGAATCCGCCCGAGGCGCCCATTCTCTGCCTCAAGCTCGGCGATTCGCCGGTCCCGTTCATCCTCGACGGGAAGGTCAGTCTTGCCCGGAACGGACATCAGGCTGGCCAATGACCACCCCCGTAAAGGTCTGGTTGATGTGCATGCCATCAAACTGCTCGCCATAGGTGTTGAAGCCGATCACCTTGTGATGGCGCAGGAATTCCGAGACCGCCTCCACTTCCCCGGTCAGCTCCGCTTCAAGTCGCCGCAGGAAGCAATCACAGCCAATGGTCACCAGCGGCGGTCCCACCACTCGCTCGGAGGCCTCAATCTGGGTGCGCACACTGTCCAGCAGGGATTCCGGCTCCATGGCGGTCATCACGATGCCGGTTTCCACCGCGCAGTAGAAGGTCAGGCTCTTGTCCGGATTCACCCGCTGCACCGAGCGGACAAAGTAATGCCCGCCGATCTTCACCCCCATGGGCCGAAGGGCGAAAACCTTGCGGTCCAGGGCATCGACCTCCACACCCACGGCTCGGGCGTAGGCATCGGCGGCAGGCTCGGCATTGAGTTCGTAAACGGTCCGGCTTTCCGCGCAGGCATGGGTAACAACCAGTTTCTCACTGCGCTCAACCATGTGGTGAGTGGAAAATACGCGGAAATCCAGGGGGGTGTTCACCAGCAAAACGGTGGCGGCACCGGTGTGGAACTGGCCATCATAAAACACATGGGTGTTGGCCAGGCGCTCATCGTCGCCGGCAGAACCGCCGAACTGGGGAATGGTGCCCAACACGGCATTGAGGGTGGCCAGAACCAGTTCTTCCCGGCTGGAAAGACCGTCGAGAAGGGTTATCGCAAAGGTATTGCCCTTGACCGGCGCCAGCTTCGCGTCTCGACACGTGGACAACAGTCCGTCGATCACGCCCTGGGCGTCCTGCAAGGTAAACCGATCCAGCTCCCGGATCAGCGCGCAGTCAATGGCAAAGTAGCGATTGTCGAAGCCAATGGCGGCAATACATCCCCGGCCATAGCCCTCCGGCGTGATCTCGCCGGCGGAGGTACACCCACACACACGCACGTTCTGAAAGGCATGCTTGAAGGCGCTGCCAAGACGGCTAAGATCGTATTCCGCGGAACAGAAAAACAGCACACAACCCAGGTGTTCGTGGTTGAGCTGACTGGCAAGATTGGTGGCGGCCAGTATCGGATCGCGAACACTGGAGCTCGCCACCCGGACCGCGGGCAGGGTCGTCGCTGGCTTCATAAACGCGGATCCCGGAAACGGATGATTTTCCACCGATTCTACGGCATCCGAAAACGCAGCCAATGCGACTTCAGTGCTTTTAATGGGTGCGCCAAAATATTCGTAAGCCATTGATTAAAATGCCTCCTGAATCAATGCCTGGTGGCGCTGCCGGTTTCCGCAGGGGCAAACCGGCACTTTAGTCTTAGCAACCCACCGCCGGGAAGGCGCTCCTGCCACCCCGGCGGCTGGCGACGCCTTAAAACATGACGATGGCGCCGAGGGCGATGGTGTCGACCTCAGTGGTTGTTACACCCGTGGTGCGGTTGTTGTCTTCATACATGTTGTACTCGGCAACCAGCTTGAAGTTACTGTTGACGTCATGAAAGAAGCCAAGGGTCGTGCTTTCCGTTTCCAGGTTCAGGATTTCCGCATCTGTCTCGCCATACGACAGGACAACACGGTTGGCTCCGAATGCGTAGGAGCCCTGAACCAGGAAGCCATCCGCATTGTCTTCGGTCACCGCGCCATTACCGATCAGGACAGGGTTGTCACCTTTGGAAGTGAAGCCGGAGGCTGCCAGGGTGAGCCCCGCAACCGATGCCTTCAAGCCGTAGCCAAGGCCGGTGCTGTCAACGGTGGTAGCGCCGTTTTCAGCCGACTGGTAACGGCCGTTCACCCAGCCGGTGAGGGCTATGTCCTTGAGGTTGGCGTTGTAGGTGATTTCGGACTCAAAACGGGGCGCTGAGTTCTCGTCGTTAGCACCGGTAACCGTATCGGCCGGATCCAGGACACCGGCTGCCACCTTGAAGCCACTCATATCCGGCGAGCGATAGGTAATCTGGGCGGAGGGTGTCGGATACGGATAGCCGGCGCGAATGTTGCCGAAGGAAACACCGCCCTCCAGGCCCGGTGACCCGACCCCCATCAGGATCTCGTCCAGGAAGATATTTGAACGAGCGTACAGGCCAAAGTCCTTGCCGATCAGTACCTGGCCGAAATCACCGTCTACGGTAGCGTAGAACTGCCGCACATCAATCTGCGTATCCGTCGCCGTGCCAGCATCTGCGCCCAGGCTGTCATTGATGGTGGTCCAGAACGAAGACCGCCCGCCAAGGGTCAGGTCACCCATGTCCTTGCTGAAGTTGAAGCCGATGGTGTTGGGCAGAAAGCCCATCTTGACGCGTGAATCGCGGACATCGTTCAGTTTGTCGTCACGGTTTACGTAGAAGGCATTGAAGTAACCGTCAACGGAAAAGCTGTTGCCGTCCTGGTTGTACAGCTCAATGGCGGCATTGACGCCGGCGCTGGCCCCCATGGCCGCTGCCATGGCAATGGCTAACCCTGACTTTCTGAAGTTGTTGTTTTTCATAGTTCCCCCGGTTGTTTTGGAAATCTGGGATCGGAGCTCTGGTTTACCCGGACACTCCAGGCACGGTCTGTCGCCTGAATTCCATGGTCGGTTATGCGGGAGGGGAGGGAAATGCGCCCAGAGAGCAGGTTTTCTGCTCATTTGGGAGGCACTTGAAATGAAACTTTGGGATTAGTACTTGTCGGAAAAACCGTCAGGAAAGCCGCCGGAGAGGCCACCGGGAAACTGTGCCAGCTCCCGCAGGCAATCGTTGAGGAAATCCTCTGGATCCGCCATCACTGCCTCGTCGGCGACCACGCCGAACTGCACCTGTCCAGCGTAGCTGACAATGCTGATGCCCAGGCCGATGTTTCCGGCCTGGGGTACCCAGAACATCTGCTCATTAATCCGGCAACCGGCAATGTAACGGGCCTCTGCGGTACCGGGCACGTTGGAAACCACCGCACTGGCCTTGCGGTAGAACACGTCAGCAACCGGCTGCCGCCAGGGCTCAGGAATCACCGTGGCACTGGCCGCCAGCCCCCAGGCAATGCCGGGTTGCCAGCTCTTTTTGAGCCTGCGGGTTTCATGTTTGATGCGATAGAGGCGCTCCAGCGGGCTTTCGCCATCCACCGGCAGAGGCACAAACACGGTGCCGAAATAGTTTCCCAGGGCGCCGGGCGCCGGCTGCAATTCTTCCGGCAGCCGGCTGCGGATATCAACAGGGACCGCGGCGTGGAGAATCGCCTCGTCCAGATCTTCGCCTTCAATACCCAGGCGGGTCCGGACTGCCGCTGCCACACAGCTGAGCAACACGTCATTAATGGTGACATTGGTGGCCCTGGCAATAGCACGAAAACGATCCAGCGGCACCGGATCGGACCAGCGGCAGTGCCGGCGCCCCAACAGCGGCCGCCTGAGATCCGTCACCGTATCTTCCGGCTCCACCAGGAATTCCGAGAACTCGTGCGCCAGCCTCAGACTCTTCCGGGCCACCCGCTCCAGCAGTCGGCCTGTGCCCTGCCATTGATTCCCACTGGCATCATCCGGCCCGGGGCCGCCACCGGACCCCTCCGAAGACCGCTCTGTTGCCACCAACGGTTCCAGCCAGGCCTTCGCCGCCGAGGTCCAGCGTGCCAATTCGGCGGTTTCCGCCGCGCCGTAAATAGCCGGATGCTGCTGGGGCGATGGCGGACACAGGCGATCAAAGATTCCCAACAGCGACAGGCCATCGGCATAACAATGGTGAATGCGCAGCAACAGCACGGCGCCGCCCTCGGCATTCGGGGCCAGCCAGAATTTCCAGAGCGGGCGGTACATGGGCAGCGGCTGGTTCAGCCGGGCCGATACCCATTCCTGGAGCGTCTCCGGCGCAAAGCGGTCCACCACCACGTCGAGATGATGCCGGGTATCGAACATCGGATCCGGCTCCCACCACCAGGCCGGCGGGCGCTTGACCGGCAGGTACCGGAAACGCTCCCAGGCCATCCAGTAAACCTTGAGAAATTCCCGGAAGCGTGGCGCCGTGAGGCCATCCACCCGCAGCATCACGGTGATGGTCATGGGGTTTTCCGGGCGCTCCAGGGCCAGCCAGGCCGAATCCGCAGGTAGCAGAAGGTGCGTTTGCTCGTGACTCAAACCCGAACGTCCCCGGAAGAATGGTGATGGCAAGTAAAAACCGAACCCCGCATTGTGCCAGACAAGCCCCGCAGGCTCCATAGGTGGCACAGGTTCTCACTGTTACAAAAAATTACACGCGAGTAACTGTTCCGCCCTATACTGGTTATAAGCCTTAATGCAATGGTTATTAAACACCCGAACCAGTCATCGGTTGGCTGTGGGAGACCGTAAAACCGGTAACCAGCGCCAATAACTCGTTGGCCCGGTCGGGGTATAGCGGGTACCGGCACAAGAGTCAGGCACAGCAAGCGTCAGACACAAGAGTTACCAGCACACTCAAATTCCAATAACAGGCCATTGCCGTGCTGGGGGAGAGCAGTCATGAAAGCGAGCCATGTTCGCAAGCTGATAAAACCGATAGAAAGCGCCTACTCGGAAATGTTTTCGGGGCAGGTCTACCGCGTTGGCAAGGGCGCTGTTTCCGTACGCAACCACAGCGGCGAGGCGGAACAGACCGTCGTCGGCGTACACGGTTTTCTGGAAAATCACTGTTACTTCACCCAGGCTTACGAAGCGCCCACCACCGAACTCATCCTGCTTACCTGCAGCAACTACCATATCCCGGTCAACGGCATTACCCCGGAAGCCCCGGACTGGGAGGTGCCCATCAGGCATCTGGAAGGCACCATCGAGTACGATGCCTGCATTCTGAACCAGGCCCTGTCTAACCTGCCCAGCACCCGGAATGTTCGGGTGCACGGCCATTCACGGGGCGGGGCGGTGATTCTGGAGGCCATCCGGCAATGGCCGGAGCTTTTTGAAGATATGGAAGTGGTACTGGAAGCGCCGGTATTGCCCCAGGGCAGACTTCATGCGCTGGTCACCACCCTTCTGGAACCCGTCAGCCACGGCATGTGGCCCTGGCTGATCCGCCTGATCAACAGCGCGCCCTCTTCGGCCTACGGACAGACCTTCTTCGGCAAGATGAATCCGCGGAAGAAGCTGCTGCTGGGTAAACTGTTCTCCGCCACCAAAGACCATCTGACCATCGTTCGCAACATCGAGAACATCATGGACTGGATGGCGCGCACCGACACCAGCATCTATAACCACGTCCGCCACGGCACCTTCCTGATTCCAGCGGTGGACCGCATTCTTGATCGCTCCTCCATGCTGGCCAGTGCCCGCCAGAGCCCGACCACCATGAGAATCGTGGAAACCGAAGCTCCGAGCCATTTTATTACACTCGACAGCAAGGAATGGGTACCTGGCTTTGAAACCCTGCCAGCGGCCGCCCAGGGGTAGCGCCCTGCCCGACGTTACTGCAAGACCTGAGCAGCTCCGCTAAACTACGCCACATCCCCCTTTATCATCAGGTTCAGTGGAGTCAGCCCCCATGTATCGTGAGCGCCTTGTCGCGACCGAAGTCCGCTCTGAAAGCGCTCGCCGGCTGCGGCTGCGGCTGCTGGACTATCACGATTTCCGCCAGTCCAAAGCGGCACATCCGTTGCTCGAAAGTAGCTCCCGGGTGGCCGGCTGGCAGGCAGAGCGCCTGAAAGCGACCCACCTCGACCTCTACCAGCACCCCGGTTACTATCACGGCCTGGAGTTTCTGCTGACCGATCTTTATGCGCCGGCCTGGGTAACCCGACGGGATGACAATATCGACCGGGTATTTCCCAGGATGGTGAAGTGGTTGCCGGATAACCTGCTGGACACCTTTGCCGGCCTGGTCGAGCTGAACCTGATCACCCAGCAACTGGACCTGGAGCTGGCAGAGCTTTGCCACCAACAAGGAACACCGGCCGACTCGCTGACCATCGAGCGCTACTGCATCGCCTACCGGGCCAGCGAACGGCTGGATCAAAGAAAAAAGCAGATTACCCTGGTGGCGGACGTCGGCCAGCAACTTGACCATTACGTCCGCAACCGCACCTTGGGCTGGTTGCTGTCCATGAGCCGCGCCCCGGCGGAAATGGCCGATCTCACCGATCTGCACAGCTTTCTGCACCGGGGCTACTCGGCGTTCCGGAAAATGACTGATGTGAAGTTACTGATCAACCGGCTGGTTACCCGGGAGCAGCAGGTAATGCGTAACATCTTAGCTGGTCACCCGGAGCCTTTCAGCCTGCCGGGCGACCTGTAACAGCCTCGGCAAGCCTTCTCCTCAGGCCTTGATGATCTGGTCAAGCTGGGAATGAATTTCCCGCTCGATCCGCGACTTGAAGGGCCGCAGCATCATGCCCAGCTCCAGGTGGATATGCAGATCCGTCGGGGTAATGTTCAGGTGCCCCTTGACGCCACTGCGCCTGAATTTCAGATGATCGCCCTCCCACTGATAATGCACGTCGAACTGGCTGGACAGATCCTGTGCCAGGGCTTCGGCAGCCTGCCGTGCGTGTTCTTTATCCAGGTCGTGCGGGCGGTGTACGTCAATAACAGACATGAATCAGTTTTCTCTTAACTTTGGGCGGATTTACAGTTTAGGGTGCGATTAAACTCACCGCCACCCTTGTAGCAACCCCGTCAACGGTTAGAATACGGGTTCAAATTCTGACAGGACACCCCCATGAGCGAGCAGCAAACGCCAGCCAGCCGGGCTGGACACAGCAACGGCCAGGACGAGGTCACCCACTTCGGCTTCCGCAATGTGCCCAAGAGCCAGAAGGCGAGCCAGGTGGCCGAGGTGTTCCACAGCGTGGCCGGCAAGTACGACCTCATGAACGACCTGATGTCCATGGGGATCCACCGGCTCTGGAAACGCTTCACCATCGAGCTTTCCGGCGTGCGGCCGGGCCACCAGGTACTGGACATCGCTGGCGGCACCGGCGATCTGACCATGAAATTCTCGGACCTGGTGGGCCCCTCCGGGAAGGTTGTGCTGGCCGACATCAACGCCTCCATGCTGCAGGTCGGGCGCAGCCGGCTGACGGACCGGGGATACGCCGGCAACATCGAGTATGTCCAGGCCGATGCCGAGCACCTGCCGTTCCCGGACAACCACTTCAACGCGGTGTCCATCGCGTTCGGGCTGCGTAACGTTACCGACAAGGACCAGGCTCTGCGGGACATGACCCGGGTTCTCAGGCCGGGCGGCAAGCTGATGATCCTGGAGTTTTCCAAGCCCACCAATCCGCTACTGAGCAAGGCTTACGATACCTACTCGTTCTCCGCACTGCCGCTGATGGGCCAGCTTATCGCCGGTGACAGCGAAAGCTACAAGTACCTGGCCGAGTCCATCCGCATGCATCCGGACCAGGAAACGCTGAAGGGCATGATGGAAGACGCCGGCCTGGTGAACTGCAAGTACTACAACATGACCGGCGGCATTGTCGCCCTGCACGTGGGAATCAAGCCCTGATGTTTCCTGGCCCCACCCTGCTCTCTGCCATCACAGCCATCCTGGAACTCGCCCTGAACCGGGCACTGGAACTGGATCCGGCGGGGCATCGTGCACTGATGGAGGCACTGGCGGGCCCGGTGCAGTTCAACATCACCGATCCGGTATCCCTGAGCTACACCCTGGACCGGGCCGGAGACAGGGTCCGGGTTGGCAGCCAGCCGGCGGAACGACCGGCCCTGGAGATCACCGGCAAACCCATCGCCTTTGCGGCACTGGCCACCGGTGATGATCGCGTCTTCGCCGATGGCCGCCTTGAAGTGACCGGCGACACCGCGCTGGCCCACCAGCTTCAGCATGCCCTGAACCAGCTTGAACCGGACTGGGAAGCCGCCATGGCGAGACATGTCGGCGATGTGCCCGCACACTTTCTCGGCAAGCGCATTCGCGGCGCGATCCGCTGGAGCCGGCAGGCGTTTCATTCCCTCAATGCCAACATCGAAGAGTATGTGCATGAGGAGAGCCGCACCCTGCCAGGGCGAAGGGAACTGGAAGCGGCGTTCGAGGATATCGACGAACTGAACCTGCGCACCGAGCGGCTGGAGGCCCGGCTCAACCTTATGGAAAATCGCGGCACCACTGACGAACCGGAGAGCCTGTGACCCGCCTGCAACGCCTGTTCCGAATTGCCTGGGTATTCTGTCGTTACCGGCTGGACACGTTCCTGCCCCTTTCCGAGCTGCCGGCACCGCTGAAGGTGTTCTTCCTGCTGGCGCCCTGGCACCTGTTCCCCCAACCCAGGCTGAGCCGCGGAGACCGCTTGCGCCTGGCACTGGAGGAACTGGGGCCGGTATTCGTCAAGTTTGGCCAGATACTCTCCACACGGCGAGACCTGCTACCGGATGACATGGCCGAATCCCTGAAAACCCTACAGGACCGCGTGCCGCCGTTTCCCAGCGACCAAGCCCGGGGCATTATCGAAACCTCCCTGGGCGCCCCGGTAGCGGACCTGTTTGCCCAATTCAGCCCGGACCCGATGGCCTCGGCGTCCGTGGCCCAGGTACATGCCGCGACATTGCGTAACGGCCAGAAGGTCGTGGTCAAGGTATTGCGCCCCGGCATCGAAAAAGTCATTCGCCAGGATCTGGCCCTGATGTACCTGATGGCCGGGCTACTGGAAAAATACTGGTCCGAAGGCAAACGCCTGCATCCGGTGGAGGTAGTGGAAGATTACGACTCCACCATCCACGATGAGCTGGACCTGCAGCGGGAAGCCGCCAATGCCAGCCAACTGCGCCGGAATTTCGAGAATTCCTCACTGATTTATATTCCATTCATTGACTGGGACTACACCCGCAAAACCGTGCTGGTGATGGAACGCGTTCACGGCATTCCCATCGCCGATACCGCCGCCCTCAAGGCGGCCGGTGCGGATATGAAAGTTCTCGCGGAAAAAGGCGTGGAGATCTTCTTTACCCAGGTGTTCCGGGACAGCTTCTTCCACGCCGACATGCACCCCGGCAATATTTTCGTGGATGTCTCCAATCCGGCCGATCCCCGTTACATCGCCATCGATTTTGGCATTGTCGGTACCCTGGCACCGGATGACCAGAGCTACCTGGCCCGCAACCTGCTGGCCTTTTTCCGCCGCGATTACCGCCAGGTGGCGCAGTTGCACATTCAGTCCGGCTGGGTACCACCGGACACCCGGGTTAACGAGTTTGAGGCTGCCATCCGCACCGTTTGCGAGCCCATCTTCGAAAAGCCCCTGAAAGACATTTCGTTCGGTCACTTCCTGCTGCGCCTGTTCCAGACCGCAAGGCGGTTCAACATGGAAGTTCAACCGCAACTGGTGCTGTTGCAGAAAACCCTGCTGAACGTCGAGGGCCTGGGCCGCCAGCTCTATCCGGAGCTGGACCTCTGGAGCACGGCCCAGCCGTTCCTGGAAACCTGGATGCGCAAGCGCATTGGACCATCCGCACTGATCAGGTCATTGCAATCGCACTTGCCGTCCTGGCTCGAGCAGTCGCCGGAGATGCCTCAACTGGTGCACGACGCGCTGCTGCAACTGCGACATGCCGGCCCCACAGAGCAGCAGAATCGGGCTACACTGGAACTGCTCCGGGAACAGCAGCTCCGTACCGAGCGGCGCTGGCGCAGAACCGCTGTAGCCGCACTACTGGTTGCCGGAGCACTGGCCGGCACCCAACCCGAGTCGCGGCTGTGGGTTGAAGCGCTGCCCGCCTGGGGATGGGCACTGTTCGCCATTGCCGGCGGGCTGGTGCTCCGGGGCGGCCGATAACCGATAGAGATTTCAGGATTCACAAATATGCAAGATCGCTCCAATAACGTCGAGACTCCTGACTGGCTGGATACTGTCCGCTGGACACCGGAAGGCCTGGTGCCAGCCATTGCCCAGGACGCCGAAACCGGCGATATCCTGATGATGGCCTGGATGAACCGTGAATCCCTGAGGCTGACCGCCGAAGAGGGCCATGCAGTGTACTGGTCCCGCTCCCGGGGCCAACTCTGGCGCAAGGGCGAAACGTCCGGCCATGAACAGCTGATCCGGGATATCCGACTGGACTGCGACGAGGATGTCATTCTGCTGAAGGTGGAACAAAAAGGTGGCATCGCCTGCCATACCGGCAGACGCAGCTGCTTTTACCGGTCCCTGAAAGACGGCCAATGGGTCAGCGCTGACCCGGTGATCAAAGACCCGGACGCCATTTACGGCAGCAACTGAGGAGCACGGACAGTGAGCGACATACTGGAAAACCTGGCCAGGGTTCTGGAAGCCCGGAAGGAAGCGGACCCGGAAACGTCCTACGTGGCCAGTCTCCATGCCAAGGGTCTGAACAAGATCCTGGAAAAGGTAGGAGAGGAATGCACGGAGACCCTGTTGGCGGCCAAGGACGCAGAACATTCCGGTGAAACCCGGGATGTGGTCTATGAAACCGCAGACCTGTGGTTCCATAGCCTGGTGATGCTGTCCAGCTTCGGGCTCAGCCCAAAGGATGTCCTGGACGAACTGGCCAGCCGGTTCGACCTGTCAGGGCTCGACGAAAAAGCGTCACGGGACAGGTGACCGGCAATACCCCCAACGGGGGTTTCCGGGAACCGGTTCTGGTAACGTACAATAGCATGGAACGGAAACATTAAAACGAGGACCCCGTAATGGGTATCAGCATCTGGCAATTACTTATCGTACTCGGCATTGTCATTCTGTTATTCGGAACCAAGAAACTGCGCAACATCGGCAGCGACCTGGGTGGCGCCATTCGCGGCTTCAAGAAGTCCATGAGCGACGAGGACTCCAAGACCGAGAATCCGGACTCCCTGGAAGGCAAGACCGAAGAGCAGCCGCAACCGGCGGCTGAAGACAAGCCCCGGGACAAATCCCACAGCTGAGACCTGGCTGAATGTTCGATATCGGCTTTCTTGAGCTAGTGGTCAGTGGCATCATTGCGCTGTTGGTGCTTGGCCCCGAACGGCTGCCCTCGGCTGCCCGCGCCGCCGGGCGCTGGGTAGGCGCTGCCCGGCGCATGGTCAGCCAGTTCACCTCGGAACTGGACCGGCAGCTAAAAGCCGACGAACTCCGTGAAGAACTTCGCAAGGCCGGGGATGTTGGCCTGGACGACGTGCAGAAAACCGTGCGCAACGCCCTGGACGAAGCCAAAAAATACGAGCACATGATCCTGCCTGAGAGCGAGACCAAAAAGCCAGCGCCAGCCCCCGAGACCCCCCGGGTAGCCGGTGACACCAGGGACAGCAACGCCACCGATCAGCCAGACACCCCGCAAAGCCCGCCGGATAACCGTTCATGAATGCAAAGCCAGACGGCAGTCAGATGCCTCCGGAACACCAGGAAATGCCCCTGGTTGAGCACTTGCTGGAACTTCGCAACCGCCTGCTGAAAATGGTTCTGGCGGTGATCATCTGCTTTGCAGCGATTTACCCGTTCGCCAATGAACTGTACCTGTGGCTATCCGAGCCCATTCGTTCGTTGCTGCCGGTCGGCCAGACCATGATCGCAACTGACGTCACCTCGCCCTTCTTCGCCCCCCTGAAGCTGGCGCTGGTGCTGTCGGTGTTTGCCGCCATTCCCATTATTCTTTACCAGCTCTGGAGCTTTGTGGCTCCCGGGCTTTATGCCCATGAGAAACGTCTGGCCTTCCCGCTGCTGTTTACCTCGGTGCTGCTGTTTTACCTGGGTGCCGCTTTCGCCTATTACGTGGTGTTCCCCCTGGTGTTCAGTTTCTTCACCGCCATCGGCCCGGAAGGCATTGTTGAACTGCCCGACATCAGCAGCTACCTGAATTTCGTGCTGAAAATGTTCTTCGCCTTCGGTGTGGCCTTCGAGATTCCCATCGCCACCGTCCTGCTGATTCTGACAGGCGCCACCACAGCGGATGACCTGGCCGCGAAGCGACCCTATGTTGTTGTTGGCTGCTTCATCATCGGCATGCTGCTGACCCCGCCGGATATCATCTCCCAGACCCTTTTGGCCGTGCCTATGTGGATCCTGTTCGAGATTGGCATCCTGTTTGGCCGTCTGGCGAGACGCGAAGTGGCGGAACCAGAAGCCGACGAGCCTGCCGGCGAATGAACCTGGCGTTACTGTTCGACGACGACTTCGTCGGCCCTGACCGGGTGATCCTGCGCGGACGCCGCCTCGCCCATCTGAAGTCCGTTATCAAGGTGGCTGCCGGTGACTCGGTGCCCGTTGGCCGGGCCGGTGGCAACATGGGGATCGGCGAGGTTCTGAGACTCACGGATACCGAAGCCGAACTCCGGGTGACACTGGATCACACGCCGCCGCCCCCCCTTCCTCTCACGCTGATCCTGGCCATGCCCCGGCCAAAGATGTTCCGGCGGATACTGCAAACCTGCGCTACCCTGGGCGTAAAGGACATCTGGCTGATCAACAGCTACAAGGTGGAAAAAAGCTTCTGGCAAACCCCCTGGCTGTCTGAAGAGCAGGTGAGGGGAAACCTCACCCTGGGGCTGGAACAGGCAAAAGACACCCGAATGCCCCGGGTGCAGATCCGCAAGCTGTTCAAGCCCTTCGTGGAGGATGAATTGCCGGCGCTGCTGAAAGGCCGGCAGGCCCTGGTGGCTCACCCCGGAACCAGCACACCCTGCCCGGTTCACCTGAACCAGGCAACTGCCCTGTGCGTTGGCCCGGAAGGTGGCTTTACCGCTTATGAAGTGGGCAAACTGGAAGAGGCCGGCTGCCAGGGTATCCATCTTGGCCCCCGGATTCTGCGCGTGGAAACCGCTGTAACGGTTCTGGTCAGCAGGCTGTTTGACGCCTGCCTGTAGGGCCGGTCAGGCTGGCCGTGCCTGCCACCATCGGACCAGGGGTGTAATCACCGCCACCAGAACCGCCCCGGCCAGAACACCGAAAAGACCGTTCGCAACGGTGGGAATCAGTGCCCCGGCCATGCCGCCAAAGCCCTCGGCAAAATGATGAATGGCATCGTAAACCGGCGTAAAACCATGGATGAGAATACCACCGCCCACCAGGAACATGGCCAGAGTGCCGAGCACCGACAGTGTTTTCATCAGATACGGCGCCAGCCACAGTATCCCCTCACCCAGCCACTGTAAGATCGGGTTGTCTTTCTGGCTGAGGTACAGCCCTCCGTCGTCCAGCTTGACGATACCCGCCACCAGGCCATAAACGGCGACTGTGATTATGATGGCAACCACCGCCAGCACCATGAACTGCATGCCAATGGTCTGGGTGGATACGGTGCCCAAAGTGATGGCAATAATCTCGGCGGAGAGAATAAAATCGGTCCGGATGGCGCCCTTGATTTTGTCCTTCTCCACCGCGCGAAGGTCCACGCCAGGGTTCTTCAGGGCCTCGTGCAGTTCCGTCTTGCGCTTCTGATCCTCGTCCCGGTGCAGGAACTTGTGCACCAGCTTTTCAAAGCCCTCGAAACACAGGAACGCACCCCCAAGCATCAGCAGCGGCGTGACCAGCCAGGGCATGAAGAAGCTGATTGCCAGGGCCGCAGGCACCAGTACCGCCTTGTTGATCATGGAGCCCCGGGCCACGGCCCACACCACCGGCAGTTCCCGGGCCGGTTTTACCCCGGTCACCTGCTGGGCATTCAGCGCCAAGTCGTCACCCAGAACACCCGCCGTTTTTTTCGTTGCGGCTTTGGTCATCAGGGCAACATCGTCCAGCACCGTGGCGATGTCATCAATCAGTATGAGTAAACTGCTTCCTGCCATTGAGCATTCCTTTGTTGATGCGTATCAGGTAGTTAGCCCCATGGCCTCGGCGGCGATCCGGTTCTTGACCGGCCCCAGCTGATTGAGCCAGCGCATGCCGGTGTTCCGTAGCCAGCGCACCGGCAGTTCGTCGCGGCCAAACAGCTGCCTGAATGCTTCCATCGTGGCCATCATGGTGAGATTTTCACCTTTCCGGCGACGCTGATAGCGCTCCAGGACCAGGGCGTTGGCCGGGTCCAGGCCGGACTGCCGGGCCCGCGAGAGTTCATCCAGCAGGGCGCGGACATCACCATAACCGAGATTGGCGCCCTGCCCGGCCAGCGGGTGGATGGTATGGGCGGCGTCCCCCACCAGGACGAAACCGGGGGCAATGTAGTTCTTGGCGTGGCGTTGGCGAAGCGGGAAGGCAAACCGGCTGGAAACCGCTTCAACTACCCCCAGCTCACGCTCAATGGCCCGCTCAAGCTCGGCAGCGAATTCGCTGTCGCCTAGCGCCATCAGCCGACGGGCCTCCTCGGTGTCCTGGGACCAGACAATGGAACAGAAATGCTCATCTCCGGATTCGGTCAGCAGGGGCAGGAACGCCAGTGGCCCGGTCAGTGAAAACCGCTGCCAGGCGGTAAACCGGTGGCTCTGGCTGGTACGCACCGTGCACACGATAGCCTGCTGGTCGTAGTCCCATTCCCGGGTTGGCAGGCCCACCCACTGACGCAAGCGGGAGTTAGCGCCGTCGCAGCCCACCACCAGATGGGCAGCCAGCGTGCGGCCATCCTCAAGTTCCACACGACAACCGCCGGAAACCCGCTGGCAGCCGGTCATGGTCGCACCGTCGATCAGCTCAGCAGGGCTTTCGACCAGGGCTGAAAACAGGGCCCGCACGATGCTTCGGTTCTCGATGATGGTACCAAGGGCCCGAGCCTGGAGTTCGGCCGCATCGAATTCTATGCGGCCAGTACCGTCGCCATCCCAGACGGTCATGGTCTGATACGGGCAATGGCGGCCAGCAGTGATTGCGGACCACACTCCGAGTTGCTCCAGCAACTTCTGGCTGGCAACCGAAATGGCACTGACCCGGGGTTCAAAATCCGCCACGGTTTTCGCCGGATCCGGCGCCTGAACCAGTGCCTTGTGCCCAGCCCCCTCAACCAGGCCCACATGCCAGCCCTGGCGGGACAGGCCAAGGGCGAGGGCCGAGCCAATCATGCCGCCACCGACCACCAGGATATCGAAGGTTTTTGTCTCACTCATGGCGTGTCACTTCCCGGTTTACATTACCTGGCCGGTCGATCACGGCTCGCCGGCCGCCGAGGCCCATGGCCTTGCGGGCAAACCAGCGCTTTGCACCGGGCAGAAGATCAAGCCCCACCAGCCCCGCATCCCGGGCGGCGGTGATCGGCGGCATCGACTGCCCGAACACCCGCACCAGTGAATCCGAGAACCGGACCGTCTGCTGCCAGTCCTGCCGATGCAGCGACTGATACCGCCTGAGCACATCCAGGTCGCCAATAGATTTGCCCTGCTCTGCCGCCAGCCGGAACTGTTCCACCAGTGTCATCAGGCCCCGCAAGGCCAGGTTGAAGCCCTGCCCCGCCACCGGGTGAAGCGCATGGGCCGCGTTGCCCACCAGAGCGACCCCGGGGCGGATGGGCTCGTCTACCGTGGTCAGCGCCAGTGGATAGTGATGGCAGGTGCCGATGTGGGTAAATCGCCCCAGGCGCCAGCCGAACCGTTCCTGGAGCCGACGGCATTTGTCCTCACCCGGAAACTCCAGAACCTCCGCCAGCGCCTCGTCGGTCAGCGTCCATACCAGCGCAGATTGATGGCCGGCACGGGATGGGGAGCCGTGGGGCAACAACGCCATGGGGCCGGCATCGGTGAATCGCTCAAAGGCAGAAAAGCCATGACTGTCACCGGTGGAGACGTTGGCGATCAGGGCATTCTGGCCATAGCTATGTCGAGTGACCCTGAAACCAAGTTTCTCCCGCAACCCGGAGCGGCCACCATCCGCGACCACCAGGCACCGGGCAGTCAGCTCACAGGCGCCCTTGTCACCGGAGGTCAGCTGCACCCGGACGCCCCCAGGCATCGGCGTCATATCCGTCACGTCCGCTGGCGCCCGCCACTGAACCCCGGTTTCCAGCAACTCACGCATCAGGCACAGGCCCATCCAGCGATTGTCTACCACGTAACCCAGTGCGTCCTGACCGTGCTCGGCGGCATGCAACCGGGTGGCGCCGAAATGCCCCCGGTCGGAAACATGGATATGCCGGATCGGCGTGGCCTGCCCGGCGAGCCGATGCCAGAGCCCGAGCTCTTCGAAGATCAGCCGTGAACCCCACCCCAGCGCCGTGGAACGAGCATCGTAGCTGGGCTGATAACTTTCCGGCAGGGCCCCGGGCGAGAGCGGGAATGCCTCGACCACCGTCACACGGAGTGACGGCACCGCCCGGGCCAGCGCCAGCGCCAGCGTTGCCCCGGCGAGGCCGCCGCCGGCAATGATCAGATCGGTATCGGGCTTGGTCACAGGTTGTCAGTCCGCCATCAGGGCTTCAATGTCGGCGATGGTTTTGGGAGCCGCATCGGTCAGGACGCGGCAACCGCCTTTGGTTACCACCACGTCGTCTTCAATACGGATTCCAATGCCTCGCCACTTCTCATCCACATTGGTATTGTCCGGGGCAATGTAGAGCCCGGGCTCAACCGTCAGCACCATCCCGGGCTCCAACTGGCGCCAGGCATCGCCCACCTTGTAATCCCCCACATCATGCACATCCATTCCCAGCCAATGGCCGGTGCGGTGCATGAAGAAGGGTTTGTAGGCCTCGTTGGCGATGGCGTCTTCCAGCGTACCGGACAACAGCCCCAGATCTATCAGCCCCTGGGTCAGCACCTCCAGCGCCGCCTCATGGGGCCGGTTCCAGTGGTTTTCCGGAGACACAGCCGCAATGGCCTGGTACTGGGCCGCCAGGACCACCTCATACAGGGCTCGCTGCTCATTGCTGAATTTTCCGCTGACCGGGAAAGTCCGGGTAATGTCCGAGGCGTAGCACTGGTACTCGCAGCCGGCATCGATCAACACCAGGTCGCCTTCTTTCAGCGGCGCGCTGTTCTCGATGTAGTGGAGGATGCAGCCGTTGGCTCCGCCGCCGACAATCGAAGGGTAAGCCGTTGATCGGGCGCCGTGTTCCATAAAAGTGTGGATCAGTTCGGCTTCCAGATTGTATTCGAAGCCGCCTTTTCGGGCCCGTTTCATGGCCCGGCAATGGGCCTCGGCGCTGATCTCGCCCGCCCTGGCCATGACCCTGATCTCATTGGCACTCTTATAGAGCCGCAGATCGTGGAGCAGGTGTTCCAGAGCCACGAACTCGCCGGGCGGGTGGGCACCACTGCGGACCTTGCTGCGAATCGTCCTCACCCAGTCCATCACCCGGGCGTCGAAATGGTCGTCCTTGCCCAGCGGGTAGTAAACCCGGCTGCGGCCTTCGATCATGCCCGGCAGGATGTCATCAATGTCTGAAATCGGAAAGGCGTCGTCCAGGCCATAGTGCTCAATAGCCCCCTCCGGGCCCGCCAGAAAACCGTCCCAAAGCTCTTTTTCCGGATGCCGCTCCTTGCAGAACAGGACCGACTCACCGTGTTCCCGCCCCGGGATCAGAACCAGCACCGCCTCTGGCTCACCAAAACCGGACAGGTAATGAAAATCGCTGTCCTGGCGAAACGGATGCAGCACGTCCCGGTTGCGAACACGCTCCGGCGCCGCCGGAACAATGGCAATGCTGTCCGGCGCCATGCGCTCCATCAGCCTGCGACGGCGCCCGGCAAACTCCTTCAGAGGTATCATGGGGGTCATACACTCTCCTGTCGTCGTTTTAGCCTGCTCAGTGCAGGGTCGGCGATTCAGACGCCGGCTTCTCCGGGGCATTGAACTCGGTAAACACCGCCAGCGCCCCCAGCCGGACGTATTCGGTGATCTCCAGCAACTGCTGCTCGCTTTCGTCGCCCGCTTCTTCCTCGTCGGAAAGCTGGCTGATCGCCACCATATCCTCAATCAGCTCGCGAATCTCATCCGGAGCCTGCCCCAAAGCCTCCCCGGCAGCGAGTGCCATTCCTTCCAGAAACCCCCGCACCCAGGCGACCAGCGCCTCAAGTCGCTGTTCAATGGCGTAATCATCGTCAGGCAATAAAGGATGGAAACTCATGTCGGCCGATTTCAAGAGCCCCAGAGCCTGATCGTAGGCCTTATTCATGAACGGAGCGAGGTCGCCGGACTCCTCGGCAGCACTCTGGGGCAATCCCATGTGCTCGCACACCATCGCCAGCCAGTCCAGTTCTTCTATACGTGACCCGGCAGCCAGTCGACCGCACAGGGCGCCATGCAATTCGGAGGGATGGCTGAACGCCTTGTGGGCGGTAAAGACATTGGCCCAGCGCTCAAATTCAGCGGCGCGGGCGGCGCCGGAAATGTCGGTTTCTGCCATGGAACAGGCGAATCCTGTGTTGATGAATTAGGGGTCTATCCTAGCATTCAGGCAATGCCAAGGCACTTCCTGTTGATTGTCATCCGGGGAGCGAACAACGTGTTATGGAATTCAGGCACACAGCCCGCACAGACGACCAAAAGCCCGAGCCAGCGATACCGTTACAGGACCCGGTGATACCCTCTGGGGAACACGCCTGAACCCGGCTGCAGACGCTTCAATTCGCAGAAGCAGCCGATCAGTGATTTGCATCACGCAGGCGCTGCAATGACAACCCTGTAAATTGACCGACTTAGCGTCCACACTTATAGTTAGTGGCAATTACCTTAAACCACTGCTGGGCGAGCCATGGAACAGTCCGAAGTAAGGGCATTAGCGGACAAGCTGGACAGGCTGATTGAGCGCTGCCAGAAACTGGAGCGGGACAACGTCACTTTGCGGGAACTGCAGGATGACTGGAACCGGGAACGGGCCCAACTGATGCAGAAGAACGATCACGCGAAGCACAAGATCGAAGCCATGATCGGCCGCCTTAGGGCCCTGGAGCATCACTGATGGCACAGCAATCCACCACGGTTGAGGTGAAGATCCTCGACAAAGAATACTTGGTCGCCTGTCCTGAGGAAGAACAGGACGCACTGATCAGGGCCGCCAGGCACCTGGATAGCAATATGCGGAAAATCCGCGCAGGCGGCAAAGTATTCGGCACTGAGCGCATTGCTGTCATGGCGGCGCTGAATATTACCCATGAATTGCTTGAACGCGACACCATGTCCGACGCCACCAGCACACTGCTCAGAGCCATGGACAACAAACTCGACGGCGCCCTCGGTGACGGCCCGGGCCATTAAAATCCGCACAGAATGCACGACAGGTGTTGCAATCGGCCCCGACCCTACCCGTATAATGGGATCAACTTCCTGGGCTGTTCGCGATGGTCGGATACGTCCTCGAGCCGATGCGCATTACCCAGGTGGCTACTTCAGGGCATTGTGAGCACGTCCCCGTCAGGGGAAAGCCTAATATGTCACAGCGGCCACCGACCTTGAACTCTGGGTTCAAGGGCCACATCCGATAACGGCAGCCCGGGAAGCTTTGTTTTGAGCCAGTTTATCGCCCCCCAACCGTTTGAAGACCATCCGGACACTCTTTCGCGCAGTGAACTCCGCAAACGTCTTCGGCAGCACCGGCGCGCGCTTAGTTTCGAGCAGCAGCAACAAGCCGCCGAGTACCTGGCCATGAACCTGCTGAAGAACCCCGACCTGCACCGCGCCCGCCATATTGCCATCTACCTGCCCAACGACGGCGAAATTGATCCCCACGTCTATCTGGACATCGCCCGGCGCAAGGGTATCCGCTTCTACCTGCCGGTATTGCATCCGATTCACGAAGGCAGGCTGGCCTTCAGCCCGTATTACGATGGTGTAGAGCTGACCGCCAACCGCTTTGGCATCCCTGAGCCAGCGTTCAGCAAAGGCCTGCGGCGCCCGGCCTGGGCACTGGATGCCGTACTGTTTCCATTAGTGGGTTTTGATGAACAGGGCGGAAGACTGGGAATGGGCGGCGGCTTCTACGACAGAACGTTTGCCTTCAGCCGTATACGACCAAGACTGGCACCGAAACTGATTGGCCTGGCCCACGATTTTCAGAAGGTAAGAAAGCTGCCGGTAGAGCCCTGGGATGTCCCCCTGCACAGCGTGGTGACCGATAAGCGGCGTTACCGGTTCAAAGGCTGACTCATGACCTGAACAGAGCCAACAAGATTGGAGGCTCGTGCGCCTTTGTCTTCCGAGGCGTGGATGGATGTGAAACCAGTAATCACAAGGCCGACGGCAAAAATCAGCACAATGGCTTTGATGATGTCAGGCTTACCGCCCATGGCTTCAGTTCCTCAAAATACAGTTTTGAAAATGTCGGGAAATCAGCAAGCTATTCTTGACTTCAAGAATCAGGAGAAAGACTAACACCTATCTTCGGTTTTACAATTTTTCACAGATTAAACTTCCGTAAGCTTTCTCAGAGCTTACGAAACGGTTGGGGATACCCTTTCTGAAACTGTGCGGAGCCCAAGCAACACATGGATGTGCCGCCAGGAGCGTGTTTCTGAAAGGGTGTCCCCAATCGGTTCCCGCACTGAATTCACGAGCTAGGAGGACCGGGTGTTACCCTGCCCCAGAAACAGCTGATAAGCCTCATTATCCGTCATGCTCTCATAGCGGAAGCCGACCTTATCGAGCATTTTCTCGAAGTCCTGCACCTCGCCATCCTCAACTTGGGCTCCCAACAAAACCCGGCTGTAGGCCGCACCGTGATTACGGTAATGGAACATGGAAATATTCCAGCGGGTACCCAGTGACATCAGGAACTTGAGCAACGCACCGGGGCGCTCCGGGAACTCGAACTGGAAAACCTTTTCGTTGGTAATGCTCGGCGCGTGGCCGCCCACCATATGGCGAATGTGCTGCTTGGCCAGATCGCTGTCGGTCAGATCAGCCACCGAATAACCGGTCTCACGGAGGTCCTGAACCAGCTCCTCGCGGCCGTGCCCTCCTGCCGCAATCTGAATGCCCACGAAAATCGTGGCATTGGTGGCATCGGCATAGCGATAGTTGAACTCGGTAATGCTGCGTTTGTGCAGGGCATTGATAAAGGTCTTGAAGGCGCCCGGTTTTTCCGGGATGGTGACGGCCAGGATCGCCTCGCGCTTCTCACCCACTTCCGTGCGCTCGGAAATATAGCGCAGTCGATCAAAGTTCATGTTGGCACCGCTGAGGGTGGCAATCAGGTTTTCGCCCTCAATCCGCTCCCGCTCGATGTACTTCTTGATGCCCGCCACGCCCAACGCACCAGCTGGCTCGGCAATGGACCGGGTATCTTCAAATACATCCTTGATGGCGGCGCAGATTTCATCGGTGGATACGGTAATCACCTCGTCCACGTGGTCCTTGCAGATCTCCCAGGGATACTTGCCGATCTGCTTGACGGCCACGCCATCGGCGAAAATGCCAACTTCATCCAGCACTACGCGTTTGCCGGCCTTCATGGCGGCCTGCAGGCAGTTGGAATCCTCCGGCTCGACGCCAATTACTTTGACCTCGGGGCGCAGATACTTGATGTAGGCCGCCATGCCAGCAATCAGGCCGCCGCCACCGACACAGATAAAGATCGCGTGGATCGGCTTGCTGAACTGCCACATGATTTCCATGGCCACAGTGCCCTGGCCGGCGATCACATCAGGATCGTCATAGGGCGGAATGTAGGTGTAGCCGTGCTTCCGGATCAGCTCCTGGGCATGGGCAGCGGCGTCATCAAAGGCATCGCCCTTCAGCACCACCCTGGCACCGTGGTCCCGCACTGAGCGCACCTTAATCTCCGGCGTGGTCTGGGGCATGACTATCACCGCCTTGATGCCAAGCTTTTTCGCCGCCAGAGCCACACCCTGGGCGTGATTGCCAGCCGAGGCACAGATCACGCCCCTGGCCTTCTGCTCTTCGGAAAGCTGGGCGATCCGGTTATAGGCGCCGCGAATCTTGAAGGAGAACACCGGCTGAAGGTCTTCACGCTTGAGCAGAATATTATTGCCAAAGCGCTGGGACAGACTACGGGCTTCAGTCAGGGGTGTTTCGATGGCCACGTCATAGACGCGCGCATCGAGAATCTTCTTGATGTAGCGTTGCGGCATAGCAGTTCCGGCTTTTGGTTGGTGTGTGATTGGTGGCTGGCTGATAAAAGCCCACAGTGTAGAAAGTTTGCACGGCAGCCGTCTATAAGCAGAGGGCTCTTAAGCGCTATAATGCGCACAAAGCCAACCTGATTTGCAGCCGGAGCCTCCGATGACCCAGGACGAACTGAAAAAAGCCGTCGCCAAAGCCGCCATTGATTACATCGTCCCCCGCCTTGATAGCGAGAGCGTGATCGGTGTTGGCACCGGCAGCACGGCGAGCTTCTTCATCGACATGCTCGCGGAACTGAAAACCGAATTCGACGGCGCCGTTGCCAGCTCCGAAGCGACCGCCGAGCGCCTGAAAAGCCACGGCATCCCGGTCTATGATCTCAACAGCGCCGGCGATCTGGAGTTCTACGTGGATGGCGCCGATGAAACCAACGAGCGCCTGGAACTGATCAAGGGCGGCGGTGCCGCACTGACCCGGGAGAAGATCGTGGCAGCGGTTGCCAAAACCTTCATCTGCATTGCCGACGATTCCAAGATGGTGGGCGTTCTGGGCCAGTTCCCGCTGCCGGTGGAAGTCATTCCCATGGCCCGCAGCCATGTTGGCCGGGAAATCGTCAACCTGGGGGGCGATCCGGTTTACCGTGAAGGCGTGACTACCGACAACGGCAACATCATTATCGATATTCACAACCTGGACATCTCCCGCCCGATCCAGGTCGAGGAAAGGCTCAACAACATCGTAGGTGTAGTGACCAATGGCTTGTTCGCTCGCCGTCCGGCCGATTTGCTGTTGCTTGGCACCAAAGACGGGGTAAAGAGCATTCCTCGTAAGGGCGCCTGAGCCACTTACCTGTCGCAAAACAAAGCTGGCCTTTCGGGCCAGCTTTTTTATTGCCCAGACCCCCTAAAACCAAGCGCTTGCTTGGTACCAGAAATTAGGCGACACTCCTCCCATTGATTCCGATCAGGGAGCTATACCGTGTCCGATTACTTCAACGAAACTCACCAACAGGTTCGCGCCACCGCCCGCAAGTTCATCCAAACCCACGTATTGCCGCACATCGACGACTGGGAAGAAGCGGGTGAGTTTCCCCGGGATCTCTACAAGAAGGCCGGGGATGCAGGTTTGTTGGGCATAGGCTTTCCCGAAGCATTGGGCGGGATCGGAGAAGGCGACATCTATCTGAAAGTGGCTGTTTCCGAAGAACTGATGCGCTCCACCTCCGGCGGCCTGGTTGCCGGGCTCGGCTCGCTGGATATCGGACTGCCGCCGGTGGCCAAATGGGCAAGAAAGGACATTCGTGAGCAGATCGTGCCGCCCGTGCTGCGGGGCGAAAAGATAGCCGCACTGGCCGTTACCGAACCCGGCGGCGGGTCCGATGTCGCCAACCTGAAAACCCGGGCGGTCCGGGACTGCGACCATTACATCGTCAACGGTAGCAAGACCTTCATCACCAGCGGCATGCGTGCAGATCACTACACCGTTGCCGTGCGCACCGGGGGCGAAGGTCATGCCGGTATCAGTCTGTTACTGATCGACCGGGACACGCCCGGATTCTCCACCGGCAAGAAACTGCGAAAAATGGGCTGGTGGGCCAGCGACACCGCCGAACTTTTCTTCGAGGATTGTCGTGTCCCGGCCGACCGCCTGATCGGCGCCGAAAACTCCGGCTTCATCGCCATCATGAGCAACTTCCTGTTCGAGCGTCTCAGCCTGGCCATCATGGCCTACATGACCGCCCAGCTCGCCTACGAGGCGGCACTGGAGTACACCCAACAAAGAAAGGCGTTTGGTCGCAACATTGCCGGCTTTCAGGTAACCCGCCACAAGCTGGTGGACATGGCCACCCAGATCGACGTGGCCCGGGAATACACCTACCGCTGCGCGGCCCTGATGCAGGCGGGCAAGAATCCCATCAAGGAAGTGGCCATGGCCAAGAACTTCTCGGTGGATGTGTGCGAAAAGGTCACCCGGGAAGCGGTGCAGCTGTTCGGTGGCATGGGGTATATGCGGGAAACCGTCGTCGAGCGCCTGTACCGCGACGCCAAGATTCTCTCCATCGGCGGCGGCACGACAGAGATCATGAAGGAGCTTATTGCCAAGCAGATCAAGCTATGAGGCAGAAAGAACAGATCAAGCGCCGCCCAAGACAACCTCCGCAGACTATTCCCAACATCCCGGCAAAAGGCGCGGTCCAAAAGACCGCGTTCAATTCTTGCCGTACGATGCATTCCGTTGCCCTACTGTTTCACATCCAGCATGCCGTAAGGCCGCTCCTTCACGCCCTTGAGCAGGCCTACGATCACGTCCGTGCCACTCATCGGCGCCATTTCCGGGTAGTCCTTCATCTCGATGGCGCCTTCGATTTCCAGGTGGCCGTAACGAAAGCTATTCACCTTGCCATCAGTGGCCACCCAGCGGAACTCCCGTTCGGTCTCGCTGTACTTGCCGTCGCTGATAAACAGCCGGCCCTTGCGGCCCGCCACTTTCATGCTGCTTGAGGCCAGGAAGGCCAACATGCCGCTGGCTTCGCTCAGCACGTCTTTCAGCCTCTGTTTGCTGGTGTAGGTCCCCGCTTTCAACAAAAATTGCGAGCGCTGACCGTTGTAGAATTTCATGCTGTACCCCTCCCGTTCCGGGGTCACCGTGTTCACCACCACGAATTCCCGGTCCAGGCACACCCCTGCTTTTTTGTGGGGCCAGGGGTGGTACTCAACAGCCGCTGCGCGCTCCTGCATCCGGGCCAGCCGCTTCCGGTAGATGGCTTTATAATCAGGTTCGTCACGCGATACCAATCCAAGCGCCCCTTGCCCTTGAATAGCAATGGCCTGCTCTACCTCTGGGAAGTCCTTCAGGAAGAAAGTTTCAAACTTGTGGCTTCGATTTGGCTTTTCACGCATGCCTGGAATTTTTCTTCTGTCAGCGTAAAAAACCAGGGTCTTAAGGCTACTCTCCAGACTCTCGTGCACGTAGCCGGTTTCCACAATCTCCTTTTGGCGTTCAGCTTCCACACGGGCCTGCCATTTCTCAACACGGTGCTCGCCATGGTAGGCGGTGTCGTGGACCTGTTCCTCCGGCGGATACACCGAGGTCACGATCTGCTCATCGTTGTATCCGCTGCGAATCAGTTTCATGTCCGCCGGCAGCTCCAGTTGATAGCGGCCCGCGCAGTGTTCCGTGAATTTGAATTCCGGGACCTCTGCTTCATTGACGTCCGTTTTACTCATGGCCATTCCTTGTATGGTTTGTGTCAGTAATAGCAGCCCTGCCAGGGCATTGCGGATAACCGGTGTCATTCAGCCTCCCAGTTTGCTGTGAATGTCGGGCAGCAGCGTTTGCAGTTCACCCACCACCAGATCCCGCACATCCGGGCAGTTGAAAAACGTTTGGTGCTCCTCCGTGGCCGGCAGGGAATAAGGTGGCGTATTGGTCGCGTGGTAAGTCCGCCCGGTTATGATCGGCTGGTCCGGATCACCGTCCAGGAAGCTGACAATCACCTCGTGACCGACGCGAGGCAAGGCCATGAATCCGTATTGCCCGCCAGCCCAGCCCTGGCTTACCCGTAACCAGGCACTGCTGTGCTCATCGTCCGTGCCGTAACGGTCCCAGGGAAACCATACCTTTACCCTTCCGTGGTCATCGCAATAAATCTCCTCCCCGACCGGCCCCGTCACCCTGGCTATTTGAGGGCCGTCCATTACCGGGCGGCAGTTGTCGTTCCGCGGACACCAGTTCACGGTCGCAGGCACCGCCGTGAAACGATTTCCGTAGGTTGTTGGCTCGCCGCCGGCTTCTTCCTCCAGCGCCTGCGGCTGGACACCGTGATGCGTCACCCCCGTCAGTAACCATTCAATGTTGGATGCCTCATCAAAATGGTCTTCCAGAGGAACGCATGCGCCGGCCGTGAAATCGGCCCGATTGCTCTCACCGCTGGCGGTACTCACATTTCGTCGGAGGCCATCAAGCCGGGCCCGGGCGAACGGTTCGCCGCTGGCATCCTGCTTGTACCGCCCCGGGTAGTCGTAGTGTTCGTAGTCCGGTCGCTGATGCTTAAGGCCCGACGCCATGCCCATATGGTCAAGCCCATAGGCGGGGTTACGGAAGGTGTAGTCTTTCATGACAACTCCGGCAACACCGACCCGCTCGGTGGTGTCAAACCGGGTTATGCGGCTTTGCCGGCTGCTACCGCCAGCCATGGCATTGTAGGGGGCTTTGTCCAGCTTCAGTGAGTCCCGGTGATGATCGGCAATAACAAACTCAGAGCTCTCCGGCCCGTGTTCGATACGGAAATGCCAGCCTTCCTCGGCGGCCAACCGCTGCAGGAAAGCAAGATCGGACTCGCGGTATTGCACGCAGTATTCCCGTTCTTCCGGTGTTCGAACCAAATTGAAACGTGTGCCTGTCACTCCGTATTCATCCAGCAACACCCGCACTATCGCTTCGGTATCCTTATGCTGAAATATCCGGCTGTTCCGGCCTAAACCGAGGCGCCACAGGGTGGGCCTGATCACCATTTGGTAGCGGGTTCGGTGGTGGCCCACAGCACCACGACAAAACTCTGCCACTACCCCCCTGAACTGCCGCAGCAACCGACCATCCTGATAGATTCGAAGGATCATCTCTTGTTGCAGCACCTCCGCCGGCGCAACCTGGCTGGCTTTGCTGAACGCTGTCAGGTTGAGAGTAAACACGTCGGAAAGTGCCTCAACAACCTCGAACTCGTACACACGGAAAGTATCGTCGGGTAGGTCCCCAACACCCACGGTGAATTGCAAGCCTGTGGAATCCAGCATTAACAACGTCCTTTGTCAGTAGGATCAATACTCGATCAGTGAGTATCAGGAGAAAAAAGGGATAAGTGGGAACGGCGTCGAGTAATTACGGGAGTTCGCCTAGGGGATGGAGGAATACCCGGGCTCCGGTTCTCCTCGTGCTCGCTACGATAGCAACTCTGGTAAAGCTGAAAGCCCTCACGGGCCAAGGCGAGGAATCTGTGGTGGGAAATGCCTCCGGGGCGAGACGGAGAGCCGCCGAAGTGAGAAGTGCCCGGAACCCCCTCAAATCTTATTGAGAGCCCGCTTTCATGCCGCGCCAGACACGCAGAGAGATCAACTGTCCAACCCTTCCTTTGTGGCGTCATCTTCTCATTATCCCTTGAGAGTGGATTAACGTTCCTTGCTTTCCGTTTCCGGAAATTACCAGAGTCAGAATACGGCAACAATATGGCGCATAACGTTACAGTCCAACGTTTGGTTTCGATCCTCACCATTGTCCCGTATAATTGCGTCCACTTTTCCAATGCAGTCAAACGCACCTCAGGAAGGATCGCACATGCAATTCGACAACATCCCCGCAGGCAAGAACCCGCCTGAAGATATTTACGTTGCTATCGAAATCCCGGCCAACAGCTCCCCGGTGAAGTACGAACTGGACAAAGACATGGGCGCCCTGCTGGTGGACCGCTTCATGGCCACCCCGATGTTCTACCCGGCCAACTACGGTTTCATCCCGCACACCCTGGCCGACGACGGCGACCCCCTGGACGTGCTGGTAGTAACCCCTTACCCGGTTCAGGCAGGCTCCGTGATCCGCTGCCGCCCGGTTGGCGTGCTGAACATGGAAGACGAAGCCGGTGGTGACGCCAAGCTGGTTGCCGTGCCTCACGACAAACTGACCACCACTTACCACAACGTTCGGGAAATCACCGATCTGCCCGAACTGCTGCGCGATCAGATCAAGCACTTCTTCGAGAACTACAAGACCCTTGAGCCGGGCAAGTGGGTCAAGGTTCAGGGCTGGGACAACGCCGAAGCTGCCAGAAAAGCCATCGTCGATTCCGTGAACGCCTACAAGGGCTGACCCGGTAATTCCAGGCATAGAAAAACCGGGCGCGATGCCCGGTTTGTCTATGCCTGCCCACCCGGGGCAGGTGGCCGGTCACCCCCGGGAAAGCAGATCCCGCATATCACTGATTGCCGCGCTGGCCCGGGAGAGATAGGCCGCCATGGTCAGTGAGTGATTGGCGAGTACGCCAAAACCGCTGCCGTTCAGTACCACCGGGCTCCACATTGGACCCTGGGCACCTTCCAGCTCAATGATCACCTGTTTCACGCTGGACATGGCATTTTTATCCTGCAGCACCTTCCGGAAGTCCACTTCAATGGCCCGGAAGATATGCAACAGCGCCCAGGAACTTCCCCGGGCTTCGTAGAGAACATCATCAATCTGGGTCCAGGGCGTCTTCACATCAATGCCCCTTGCTTCTTCCTGCAGCGGGTTATCCATATCCATATTGGCCACTGCATCAGATACCGAGGCCTTGCCAACACTCTCGCCCAATGTTCTTGAGAGGCTGCCGATTCTGGTTTCAAGGTCCGCCAACCAGTTTGCCAGATTATCCGCCCGGGCATAGAACTGGGCGCGGGACTGCTCCGGGCTGGACAACCGGTTGAGGTAGCGCTTCAGGGCTGCGATGCCGCGACGGTATTCCGCTTCGGTGGACGGGATGGCCCAGCTTCCGCTGTCAAAATTAAACTGCGGCTCCGCGATGGTCAGGTCCGGGTCCTCCGCGGACTGGCTCTGGGAGCGGGCAATATCCCGGCGCATGGCCCGGGACAGGTCCCGGAGCTGCACCAGCACGCCAAACTCCCAACTGGGCATGTTGTCCAGCCAAACGCCCGGCGGGAATATATCGTTGGAAATATAGCCGCCGGGCTTTTCAAGCAGGGTTTCGGCGATCCGGATCATGGTTACCGTGGTCGCGAAACCTGTCACCGGTTCACGCCCCATGGAACTGGCTACTGAGCGGGTATGCTCACGAACCGAAAACGCGTCGGGCTCGCTGCTCCAGTACATGCCGAGGACGACCGACACCAGGAGGTACACCACCAGCAACGCCAGAATGAGCTTACCAATAACACCGCTGCCCCCGGCAGAATTCCGAACATCGTCTTTCCTGTCCCTGAAGTACTGTCTGATTTTGCCTGGCATATGACTTTTAATCCCCTGTCTGTTGATTGTCAGCGGCAAACGGCTGGCCAGGATGGTAACCCATGGCTCCGTCGATACCCAGCGTACAGAGTACCGAGTATTCCGCCGCGGTTTCCACTCCTGTGGGAGCATGGTCTGGCCGGGTGATGGTCTGGCCGGGTGATTGTGACCTGCAGCGCAGAGTTGACAAACATTTACAGTGCGCAACCTACGCCGACAACACTAAACACTATAGACTCTGCAAAAGGACTAAGGTTGAAAATTGTCCGCACCGGGGAAGGACGACCAATAACGAAAAAAACAGGCCGGAGCAACATGAACGACGAAAGCCAGAAAGAAAAACTCAGGCAGCATTTCGCACGCCGGGTAACAACCCAGGCCCGGGTTGTTCTGGATACCTGGCAAAAGATTCACGAAGACGGTGAGAAGGCCGCGGCTCATCGCGGGGAGTTCGCCACCGCCACAGGCAAACTGGTCCGTTACGCACAGCGTTTCGAAATGGTCAGCCACGCTGACGCCGGCCAGGCCATTCTGGAGCTGATCAACCACTGGGAGGCCGGCTCCGCGCTGGACGAGACCCTGGAACGGAAACTCCAGGATGCCATCGAGGCCCTCTCCCAAAGCACGCTGCGCCGAACAGACCGCAACAACCCCGAAATGCCTCACCAGTTCCGTCGCACCCCGGTTTACATTGCCCTCGGCAATCAGGAGATGGCAGGCCGCCTCATCCGTCAGCTGGAGTTTTTCGGCTTCCGGGCCTCAGCCTTTGCCAGCCCCGAAGATCTGACCGAAGCCTGCGCACTCCACAAGCCGGAAACCATTCTGGTGGATGTCAATTTTGGCGGCACGCCCAATGCGGGCATCGCCACCATTGAACATCTTCAGGAACGTCACGACACACCCATCCCGATCATTTTCATGAGCGACGAAGACGGCTCCATTGAGACCCGGCTGCAGGCTTCCCGCTGTGGCGGCGAGGAATTCTTCTATCCGGCGGTTGATCCCGGCCAACTGATCGAGAAGATCGAAACCTACACCCATGGCAATACAGTAGAGCCCTATAAGGTACTGGTACTGGACGACTCCCGGGCCCAGGCCAAATACATGGAAACGGTGCTGAAAAAAGCGGGGATGACCGCCCGCATCATAACCGACCCGATGCAGATTATTCATGGCCTGGAGGAATTTTCTCCGGAGATCATCATTCTGGATATGTACATGCCAGGCTGCACCGGAATGGAAATCGCCCGGGTGATCCGTCAGCAGGACCGCTTTCACAGCGTACCCATCATTTACCTGTCGGCGGAAGAAGATGTCAGCAAGCAACTCCACGCAATGAGCCTGGGCGGTGACGACTTCCTCACCAAACCGATCGACTCCAAGCACCTGATTGCGACCATTCATAACCGCGGACGGCGCGCGCGTTCGCTGCTGGCACTGATGATTCGTGACAGCCTGACCGGGCTGTTCAACCACACCCACAGCCTGCACCTGCTGGATCAGGAAATCGTCCGGGCGCGGCAGAAAGGCCAGCCTCTGTGCTTTGCCATGATCGACATCGACTATTTCAAGAAGGTGAACGACACCTTTGGCCACCCGATTGGGGACCGGGTGCTGCGGAGCCTGTCGATGTTCCTCAAGCAGCGCCTGCGTAAAACCGACCACATTGGCCGCTATGGCGGAGAGGAATTTGCCATCATCCTGCCCAACACCCGCCCAAGCGATGCGCGGAATGTGCTCAACGAAATCCGAGAACGCTTCTCGGAACTGCATCAACCGGCGGGGGACAGGGAGTTCAATGTCACCTTCAGCTGCGGCATCGCAGCCTGGAATCAAGAGACATCCCAGGCCCTGTGCGAGCGCGCGGACCGGGCGCTCTACACCTCCAAGGAACACGGCCGCAACTGCGTTACCCTGGAGGATTGACCATCCTGCCCCGCCGGGCATGCTTCAGGCCTTGCCCGGCGCCTGTCATTTATGAAACCAACGTCGTATAGAAGTTCTCGCCATCGTTGACGACAATGATTATCGTCAACGGAAAGAGCCCGTTTCGCTTCATTTGCCGTCTTTATTACGACCAATGGACAACAGGGAAGATTGTCAAAAAGTGTTGATCTGAGGGAAACAAGCACGCACCATTGAGGGAACTTGCCGTTAATTTCGGCGATTCTGTTAAAAGACATCAAGGCAGACAGAACCATGTCGACAATTCTGGTGCTCCATGGCCCCAACCTCAACATGCTCGGCACCCGAGAGCCAGAGGTCTATGGTTACGAGACACTGGCCGATATTGACGACCGGTTGCGCTCGCTGGCGGCAGAGAAAGGTCATCACCTGCTGCATCTGCAGTCAAACGCCGAATACGAACTGATTGAGCGGGTTCACGAAGCCCGGGCAGAAGGCGTGGATTTCATCATCATCAATCCGGCTGCTTTCACCCATACCAGCATTGCCCTCAGGGACGCCATACTGGCTTCGGGGATCCCATTCATCGAAGTGCATCTTTCCAATGTGCATGCACGGGAACCCTTCCGGCATCACTCCTATTTCTCGGATATCGCCGACGGCGTTATCTGTGGGCTGGGCAGCCAGGGGTACGACCTCGCACTTCAGGCCGCCCTGAAACGCATTCACCGATAGACCTGACAAAACGGGACTGGACTGACTATGGACATTCGCAAAATCAAGAAACTGATCGAGCTGCTTGAGGAATCTGATGTCGAGGAGCTGGAGATTCATGAGGCCGACGATTCGGTGCGCATATCTCGCCGCCGCGAGCCGGCCGCCGGCACCCACTACATGAGCCATTACCCGGCCCCTGCGCCCCAGGCAGCACCCGCTCCGGCGGCGCCTGCACCGGCCGCGGAAGACCCCCCTGCGCCAGCAGTTCCGGCCGGCCACACCCTGAAATCCCCGATGGTGGGCACGTTCTACCGTTCCCCGTCTCCGACCACCAAGGCGTTTGTGGAAGTCGGTCAGACCGTCAATGTGGGTGATGTGGTCTGCATCGTGGAAGCCATGAAGATGATGAACCAGATCGAGGCCGACAAGAGCGGAACCATCACGGAGATCCTGGTCGAGAATGGCCAGCCGGTAGAGTTTGACCAGCCCCTGGTCGTCATTTCCTGAACACGGTGATAGCTACTCATGGCCATGTTAGAGAAAGTTCTGATCGCAAACCGGGGTGAAATTGCCCTCCGGATTCTGCGCGCCTGCAAGGAACTGGGCATCAAGACCGTGGCAGTGCACTCCCAGGTCGACCGTGATCTGATGCACGTACGCCTGGCAGACGAATCCGTCTGTATTGGCCCCAACAGTCCGACCGACAGCTACCTGAACATCCCGACGATCATCAGTGCGGCAGAAGTCACCGACTCCGTGGGCATCCACCCCGGCTATGGTTTTCTTGCCGAGAACGCCGATTTCGCCGAACAGGTCGAGAAAAGCGGATTCCATTTTATCGGACCGAAAGCCGAAACCATTCGCCTCATGGGCAACAAGGTGTCTGCCATCAACGCCATGATCAAGGCGGGCGTTCCGACCGTGCCGGGATCAGACGGCCCGCTCGACGACGACGAAGAGCGGACACTCCGCATTGCCCGGGAAATCGGCTACCCAGTGATGATCAAGGCCGCGTCCGGCGGCGGTGGTCGCGGCATGCAGGTGGTTCACTCGGAAGCGGCCCTGCTCAAAGGCGTCCAGATTACCCAGAGCGAGGCCAAGAATGCCTTTGGCGATCCGACGGTGTACCTGGAAAAATTCCTGGAAACACCCCGGCATGTAGAGGTTCAGGTGCTGGCCGACATGCACGGCAACTGCATTCATCTGGGCGACCGTGACTGCTCCATGCAGCGCCGGAACCAGAAAGTCATAGAGGAAGCGCCGGCCCCGAACGTCAATCCGGAATCCCGGGAGCGTACCCTCAAGGCCTGCACCGATGCCTGCAAGGAAATTGGCTACGTTGGCGCCGGCACCTTTGAGTTCCTGTACCAGGACGGCGAGTTTTATTTCATCGAAATGAACACCCGGGTTCAGGTTGAGCATCCGGTCTCCGAAATGGTGACGGGCGTGGACATTGTCCGCGAACAGCTGCGTATTGCCAGCGGTCTGCCGCTGCAGTACACCCAGGATGATATCCGCATTTCCGGGCACGCCATCGAATGCCGGATCAACGCGGAAGACCCGAAAACCTTCGTGCCAAGCCCGGGCAAGGTCACACACTTCCATGCGCCTGGCGGTAACGGTGTGCGGGTTGATTCGCACATGTACAGTGGCTACACGGTGCCGCCGTTCTACGACTCCCTGATCGCCAAACTGATCACCTGGGGTGATGATCGCGAGATCGCACGGCGGCGCATGAAGAACGCGCTGGACGAACTGCTGGTCGAGGGCATCAAGACCAACCAGCCCCTGCATCGGAAGCTGGTACGCGATGGTGGCTTCAAACAGGTAGACTTCACCATCCACTACCTCGAGAAACTGATGCGGGATTAATCATGCCCTGGATACAACTCCAGATCCCGGCCGATCCGGACAACGCGGACCAACTGGAGGACCTGCTCATGGAGATGGGCTGTGGCGCCGTCTCCATGGAGGATGCCGCCGATCAGCCCCTGTACGAGCCGGACCCCGGTACCACACCACTGTGGAGTCAGACCACCGTCACCGGCCTGTTTGACTCCGACCGGGACATCGAGCAACTGTGCGCTGATGTTCGCAATGCCTGGCACCAGCAAACCCAGCAGGCCCTCCCGGAAATCGAAGTGACACTGGTTGAAGACAAGGACTGGGAACGGGCCTGGATGGACGATTTCCAGCCCCTGAAATTCGGTGAACGGCTCTGGATTGTTCCCAGCTGGCACGAGGCGCCGGACCCAGATGCGGCCAATCTGATGCTGGACCCCGGCCTCGCCTTTGGGACCGGCACCCACCCGACGACTGCCCTCTGCCTGGAGTGGCTGGACGGGCAGGATGTGCAGGGCAAGCAGGTCATCGATTATGGCTGCGGTTCGGGCATTCTTGGCCTGGCTGCCCTGTTGCTGGGCGCAAACCTTGTCATTGGTGTCGATACCGACCCCCAGGCCCTTGAGGCCAGCCGGGAAAACGCTCGCCGGAATGGCGTCGACGACAGCAAGCTGGCCCTTTATCTGCCGGAGGACGAGCCCGACAAGCAGGCGGACGTCATGCTGGCGAACATCCTGGCCCAGCCATTGATCGGCCTCGCCCCCCACCTTGCCTCCCGGACCAGACCCGGCGGGGATCTGGTACTGTCCGGCATCCTGTCCAATCAGGTCCGGGAGGTGGTGGCGGCCTACGAGCCCTGGTTCGTTATGGATGAACCCGAACAGAGGGAAGAATGGATACGCCTCACAGGGCGGCGCAACGACAGATGACGAATACGGTCTTAACGACTAAACTCCGACACTCGTAGCCCAGTCGCTTTCAGGAAGAAGCATGACCCAGAGCAGCCTGCAGACACAGTGCCCGAACTGCCAGACCCGTTTCCGGGTAACCGACGAACAGCTTGGCATTGCCAAGGGCAAGGTGCGCTGCGGGAACTGCATGGGCGTGTTCAATGCCATTGAACACCAGATTATCCCGGGCAGCGGCAAGAAACCACGAACATCCCCGGAGCCTGCGAATCCGGCAGGCGGCCCGTCATCGCCGGACACCGACGCTTCCGGCACCAGCGAAGAGGATTTCGTGTTTGCCGACAACCCGGAGGAGGATGCCACGGAAGGCCGCTATGCCGGCACTAAACTGACCTTCTCCGATGACGAGCTCAGTGACAGCTTCCGCAGTTTCGACGAGCGCGAAGCGACGGACTACAAGGATGCCGACACCGACACCTCGAACGAAGACGTGGATGAAAGCTGGGCCGAAGCCATTCTGCAGGATGACGAGCCGGCGTCCCGGGCACCTTCGGCTCCCACTCGCGCTGAACCGGAATCAGCCCCGGAGCCCGAAACCAGGCCGGAACCCGGACCAGAGCTGAGCCTTGAGGAAGAGCCGGTATTCGAACACACACAGCCACGGTCTTCGACCGGCTCCAGTCCCGCCAGGGACAGTGATCCTTCCGATGAGTTTGCTGGCGAGTCCGGTTTTTACCTTGATGAGCCAGATCGCCCGGGGGATTCATTCCATGCCGAACCACCCTTCAGGGACCTCCGGAGAGATCCCGTTGGCGTTGACTCCGGCAGGGGTAGTCGCATCCGGACCCTGGTCTGGAGTCTGATTGTTCTGGGGTTGGTGGGGGTTCTGGTCGCCCAGGTGACCTGGTTCCAGTTTGATCGCCTGTCGGCCATCCCGGAGCTGCGACCGTTTTACGAGAAGGGCTGCGAACTGGCAGGCTGCGAGCTCAAACCGCTGATTAACGTCGATGCCATCCAGAGCCGGAAGCTGGTGGTAAGGACCGACCCGGATAACCGCTCCCAACTGGTTGTTGACGCCGTGATCATCAATCGCGCCGACTTCGAACAGCCGTTCCCGGTCATTGCCCTGACCTTCTCCAACCTGAACGGCGATGTGGTTGCCCAAAGCGTGTTCACGCCCGAAGAATACCTCGCCGGGGAAGGCAAAGAACTGGACGCCATGCCTACTGATACGCCCGTGCGAATCGCCATCAGCATCCGGGATCCTGGCCGCGATGCCGTGAACTACAACATTCTGTTTCGCCCCAACTCACCCTGATACAGCAGGCAAGCATTTACCCGGCAGGCATTGCCGGCGACCATTGCACAGAACAAAAGTCAACCAGAAAGAGCGAAAAATAGTCAGTTTTTTCAGCCTCCAGCCCCTTCAATCAGAATGCCCCCGGCGGTATCATTAGCGCCCTTCGGATGATGGATCGGTTATTAATTGAACAATTGCTCAGATCCGACCTTGCTTAACCCGCTGTGACACGGACTCAGATCATGCTGCCAACGGCAAAAATCGGGCCGTACACCTTGCCCAGCCCATTGATTGTTGCGCCCATGGCTGGCGTAACAGACCGCCCGTTCCGGCAGTTGTGCCGGAGACTCGGTGCCGGCCTGGCCGTGTCGGAAATGGTTATAGCGGACAGCAAGCTCTGGCATACGCGCAAGTCCAGGACACGCCTGAACCACGAAGGCGAACCAGGGCCCCGCTCGGTGCAGATTGCCGGCGGTGATCCACAAATGCTGGCCGACGCCGCGCAACAGAACGCCCAGTTCGGGGCCCAGATCATCGACATCAACATGGGTTGTCCGGCCAAGAAGGTCTGTAACAAGGCGGCGGGTTCGGCACTGATGAAGGATGAAGCGCTGGTCCGCGATATTTTTGAGGCGGTGGTCAACGCAGTCGATGTTCCCGTAACCCTGAAAATGCGTACCGGCTGGGACCGGGACAATCGCAATGCGCTGATTGTTGCCCGGATGGCCGAGGACGCCGGCATACAGGCCGTGGCCATCCATGGCCGTACCCGTGCGGACAAATACGAGGGAAATGCGGAGTACGACACCATCGCCGAGGTAAAATCCCGCATTGGCATTCCGGTGTTTGCCAACGGTGACATAAACTCTCCGGAAAAAGCGCGGGACGTGCTCCGACACACCGGAGCCGATGGCTTGCTGATCGGCCGCGCGGCCCAGGGCAGCCCCTGGATCTTCCGGGAGATTCAGCAGTTCCTGGAAACCGGGCGCCACATGCCCGCCCCGGAGCTGGATGAGGTTGAGAACATCCTGACCGGGCATCTTCAGGAGCTGCACACCTTCTACGGCGAGACCATGGGTGTGCGCATTGCCAGAAAACATGTGGGCTGGTATCTGCAGTCCCACGACCCGGGTAAACAGTTCCGTAAAGGCTTCAACGCCATTAATGATGCGCTGGAGCAAAGAGACACCATTCAACGGTATTTTGCAGACTTACGAAATGGAGAGGTATTCGCAGCATGAGCGCTGAGACTTTGGCAAACGACAACCTGAGCACCCCGGCCAACGATGACACCCATCAGTTGCAGACCCTGAGCAGCGGCGGCAACAGCGTCACCCTCCGTGACAGCGTTGAGGTTGCCCTGAAAAACTACTTCGCCCAGCTGGATGGCGCTCCGGTCACCGAGGTCTATCAGTTGGTCCTTTCCGAAGTGGAAGCCCCGCTGCTGGAACAGGTGATGAAGTACACCCGCAACAACCAGACCAAGGCGTCCACCATGCTTGGGCTGAATCGCGGAACCCTGCGCAAGAAGCTGAAACAGTACGGTCTGCTATAATCCAGACACCCTGACTTACAGAGGGCCTCCCGGACATCCTTCGCGAGGCCCTTATTCGTTCATCTCCAGCGAAGAAAGTGACCCATGGCACATCAGGCTAACACCTCCGTCCGTCGCGCACTGATCAGCGTGAGTGATAAAACCGGCATCGTCGATTTCGGACGTGCCCTGACCGAACGCGGCGTAGAGCTGCTCTCCACCGGTGGCACCTACCGCCTCCTGAAAGAAAACAGCATCCCGGTAACGGAAGTCTCCGACTACACCGGTTTCCCTGAGATGATGGATGGCCGGGTAAAAACCCTGCACCCGAAGATCCACGGCGGCATCCTTGGCCGGCGGGGCACCGACGATGTCGTTATGTCCGAGCATGGCATCAGCCCCATCGATATGGTGGTGGTCAATCTTTACCCCTTCGAGGAAACTGTGGCCAACCCGGATTGTGATCTGCCAACCGCCATTGAAAACATTGATATCGGTGGCCCGACCATGGTTCGTGCTGCCGCCAAGAACCACAACGACGTCGCCATTGTGGTGAACGTGTCCGATTACGGCCGGGTTCTGAAAGAGCTGGATGCCAACGATGGCCAACTGAGTTACAGCACCCGTTTCGATCTGGCGGTCAAGGCGTTCGAACATACCGCCGGTTACGATGGCGCCATCGCCAACTATCTGGGCGGCCGCACGCCAGACAACGACAACGCTGACTTCCCCCGCACCTTCAACGTTCAATATGTGAAAGTGCAGGACATGCGCTATGGCGAAAACCCGCACCAGCGCGCGGCTTTCTACACCGAGCGCAAGCCGAGGGAAGCCTGCGTGGCCACGGCCAGGCAGTTGCAGGGCAAAGAGCTGAGCTACAACAACGTGGCAGACACCGATGCCGCCCTGGAATGCGTGAAACCCTTCGCGGACCCAGCCTGCGTGATCGTCAAGCACGCCAATCCCTGCGGTGTCGCCATTGGTGCCGACATCCGTCAGGCCTACGATCTGGCCTTTGCCACCGACCCCACGTCGGCCTTCGGCGGCATCATCGCCTTTAACCGGGAGCTGGATGCCCTAACCGCCAAAGCCATCATCGACCGCCAGTTTGTGGAAGTGATCATCGCCCCCACCATCGCACCCGAGGCCGTGGAGCTGGTGTCCGCCAAGAAAAACGTGCGTCTGCTGGCCTGTGGCGAGTTTGATGGCGACCGCGCACCCGCCATGGACCTCAAGCGCGTGACCGGCGGTCTGCTGGTGCAGGACCGGGACCTGGGCATGGTGGCTATGGAAGACGTCAAGGTGGTCACCGAGCGCCAGCCCTCCGAGCAGGAGCTCAATGACCTGCTGTTTGCCTGGGAAGTGGCCAAGTACGTCAAATCCAACGCCATTGTCTACGCCAAGGCCGGACGCACCATTGGCGTCGGCGCCGGCCAGATGAGCCGGGTCTACAGTGCCAGGATCGCCGGCATCAAGGCCGCCGATGAAGGCCTGGAAGTGAAAGGCTCCGTCATGGCCTCCGATGCTTTCTTCCCGTTCCGGGACGGCATTGACGCCGCCGCCGCCGCAGGCATTACTGCTGTTATCCAGCCCGGTGGCTCCATGCGCGATCAGGAAGTGATTGCTGCGGCCAACGAGCACGGCATTGCCATGGTCTTCACCGGCATGCGCCATTTCAGGCATTAATACCTGAACATGGGGTCAGAACCACAGTTCTGACCCCGATCCGACTCGTGAACATAGGAAAGTGGGGTCAGAAGAAAGCCTTCTTCTGACCCCGGGTTAACCGGCTTCAAGGTAGAAAACTCATGAATATTCTTGTGATCGGCAACGGCGGACGTGAACACGCCCTTGCGTGGAAAGCCGCACAATCCCCGAAAGCGGATCGTGTTTTCGTGGCACCCGGAAACGCCGGCACTGCCCGGGAAGCCGGTCTGGAAAATGTTGATATCGACGTGATGGACCTGGACGGCCTGGCCAACTTCGCGGCGGCCAACAATGTCGGGCTTACCATCGTCGGCCCCGAAGCTCCGCTGGTGGCCGGTATCGTGGATAAATTCGAGCAGCGGGGGCTGCGGGTCTTCGGCCCGAGCGCAGGTGCTGCCCAGCTGGAAGGCTCGAAAGCCTTCACCAAGGATTTTCTGGCGCGCCACGGCATCCCGACCGCAGGCTACGGCAAATTCACCGATGTCGATGGAGCCCTGGCCTATGTGCGCGAGCAGGGCGCGCCGATTGTGGTCAAGGCCGATGGCCTGGCCGCCGGTAAAGGCGTGATTGTTGCCATGACCCTGGCCGAAGCCGAAGACGCTATCCGGGACATGCTGGCGGGTAATGCCTTTGGCGATGCCGGCAGCCGCGTGGTCATTGAGGAATTCCTCGAAGGCGAGGAAGCCAGCTTTATTGTGATGGTGGACGGCGAACATGTGCTGGCCATGGCCACCTCCCAGGATCACAAACGGGTTGGCGACGGTGACACCGGCCCCAATACCGGAGGTATGGGCGCCTATTCGCCGGCGCCGGTGGTGACCGCCGATGTTCACCAGCGCATCATGGACGACGTGATTTATCCGACGGTGCACGGCATGGCGGCCGAGGGTCACCCCTACAAAGGCTTTCTCTATGCCGGATTGATGATCGATACCAGCGGTGCTCCAAAAGTCATTGAGTTCAACTGCCGCTTTGGCGACCCGGAAACCCAGCCGATCATGCTGCGGATGAAGTCCGATCTGGTGGAGCTGTGCGATGCCGCCATCAATGGCAGGCTCGACCAGCACTCCTCCGAGTGGGACAACCGCGCCTCGGTCGGTGTCGTTCTGGCGGCCGGCGGCTACCCGGGCAGCTACAGCAAGGGTGACGTTATCTCCGGCCTGCCCGACACCGACACTGACGGTGAAAAGGTCTTCCACGCCGGAACCCGGCTCAATGGGGATCGGGTAGTCACCAATGGCGGGCGGGTACTCTGTGCCACGGCTCTGGGCAGTACCGTCACCGAAGCACAGAAGCGCGCGTATGAACTGGCATCCCGGATCCGGTGGGATGGGGTGTTCTATCGCAGGGACATCGGCCACCGCGCCATCGGCCGCGAGGCCAACTGAGCCGGGCTGCCCGGTCCGGTCACATTCACAATTCCCGGCCTGGCCGGGGATTGCTTCTCCTGGCCCCGCATCATAAGCATCGGCTATTGACTTTATAGTTACAGAACCGTAAAGTTCCGGTCGCACTGAATAGCAATGATTGTCACTTACATTTCCAAAAACGAATGGTAATGGAGATTAACCACATGTTTAAACCTTCCCGCTTATCACTGGCCGTGGCGCTCAGCCTTGCCTCGGGCGCCAGCTGGGCCGCCGGCGATGATCAGCCCCAGATGCTTGAGCCCATGGAAATCATTGGCGATGCATCCGCAGCCCAGACCTTGCCGGGATCGGGCTACGTCGTTGGTGAGCAGCAGTTGAAAACCGAAGTTGAGACCGACATCAACCAGGTACTGAAAACCGTCCCGGGCGTCTATGTACGGGAAGAGGAAGGCCTGGGCCTGCGCCCCAACATCGGTATCCGCGGCGCCACTGCCGAGCGCAGCAGCAATATTACCCTGATGGAAGACGGCATTCTGATTGCACCGGCTCCCTACTCCAATCCGGCGGCCTATTATTTCCCGACACTGAAGCGCATGTCCTCGCTGGAAGTGCTCAAGGGCGCTCCCCTGCTGCGCTATGGCCCGCAAACCACCGGCGGTGTTATCAACCTGATATCCACGCCCATTCCCGATGAGCGGAAGGGCTACGTCGAGACCGTCACCAACGACCGCGGCTCCACCGACGTTCATGTAACCTATGGCGACACGGCCGGCGACTGGGGCTACCTGCTAGAGACCGTCCAGCGCTCGGCGAAAGGCTTCAAGGAAATTGACCGCAGCAACCGCGACACCGGCTTTGATATCGAAGACTATGTCGGCAAGCTGCGTTGGCAGGGAGAGCGCCAGAGCGTGACCGCCAAACTGCAATATTCCGAGGAAACCTCCAATTCCAGTTACCTCGGCCTGACCGATGCGGACTTCAGCCAGGACCCGAACCGACGCTACGGGCTATCCAGTATCGACCAGATGAACAACACCCACTCCGGTATCAGCCTGACCCATCAGTTCGACTGGAGCAGCACCGTAAGCAGCACCGCCACCCTCTACCGCAACGACTTCAAGCGGAACTGGTTCAAGCTCAGCGGTGGCGGAAGCATCATCGACTCGGCCAACGGCGGAGACGCCAATGCCCAGGGTATTCTGGACGGCACAATTGACGCCAGCGGCCTGGATTACAAAAACAACGCCAGGGACTACCTGTCCGAAGGCGTGCAGGTAAACTTTGATGTCGACATGGGCAGCCACCAGTTTGATTTCGGCGCCCGCGCCCACGAAGATGAAATGGATCGCTTCCAGCCGGTCGATGTTTATGACCAGGTCAACGGCTCTCTGGTGTTCCAGAACACGGTCGCCCCCACGGGCAGCAATAATCGCTTTGAGACCGGCGAAGCCCTGAGCTTCTGGGCCCTCGACACCTGGCAGGCGACGGACAAGCTCAGCGTTAACCTCGCCCTGCGCTACGAGGATGTACAGACCAGCCGCACCCAATACGCGGATCCCGGCCGCACAACCGTCGACAGCACCCGCGCCAATGACAGTGCTGAACTCCTGCCCGGCGCTTCCTTTACCTATGACCTGTCCCAAAGCTGGCAGGTTCTGGGTGGCGTGCACCGGGGTTTCTCCCCTCTCGGAGGTGGTGCCAAGGCAAACGAAGATCCGGAAACCAGCAAGAACTGGGAGGCCGGCCTCCGGTACTTTGGCAATGCGTTCTTCGCGGAAATGATCGGCTTCTACAGCAACTTCTCCAACAAGGCCGAAAACTGTTCCGTGGGCTCGCCGTGCAGCAATGGCGCCACCTCTGGCAGTTTTGTAACCGGCGAGGCTGAAATTTCCGGTGTTGAGTTCCAGCTCCAGACCGGCACCCGGGCAGGCGAGTTCTACCTTCCGGTCAGCCTTACCTACACCTTTACCCAGGCGGAAATCAGCAAGGACAATGCCGCTTCGGGCCTGAAAAAAGGCGATCAGCTCAAGGACGTACCTGAAAACCAGATGAGCTTCCGGACAGGCATGGAACACCCGAGTGGCTGGGACAACTACCTTGTGGCCACCTACGTCGATGAGATGTGTGTCAGCGCGGGATGCAACAACACCGCCACGAAACTGGACGAGACCGAGTCCCTGTTCCTGGTCGATTTCATCAGCCGCTACGCACTGACCGCCAGTGCCGATGTCTTCCTGAAAGTGGACAACCTGTTCGATGAACAGCAAATTGTCTCACGTTGGCCCGATGGCGCCATGGCGAACCTGCCGCGTACCGCTTCACTGGGGTTAAGCGTTAATTTCTGACGAATGACCGGGTTGGCCTGGTTTCCGGGCGAACCCGCTGTGAATGGCCCACTGATGAGACCCGGCCCGTTGGCCGGGTCTTTTTTTATGCCGGGCAGGGGAAGCAATTCCCATTCTCCGGCCCGAGAGTAAGGTAGACTGCGGACACAAAGTTCCGACCACATCGCCCAAAGGAGTCCCTTCGATGCGCCGCCCGTCACCGGTATACCTGCTGATCATACTGGCCGCTTCCCTGCTGTTCAGTGCCTGCTCTCGTCAGGACATCTACCAGACCGCGATTGATTTTGAACGATCATCGGCGGGTCTGGAGGCGGCGAGCGTGGCAGTGGGCAACCTTGACATCGCCTATCTCAGGAACCAGGAAGTGAGCGCAGGCGACACCATCGTCATGATCCATGGCTTCGGGGCCAACAAGGACAACTGGACCCGTCTGGCCGGCCACCTGACCGACGACTTCAATGTCTATGCGATCGATCTGCCGGGGCATGGTGACAGCAGCAAGCCCCTCGACATCGGCTACCGCCTGGAAGATCAGGCCGGTTATGTCGCACGCATCCTCGACGCGCTGTCGGTTGATGAGGCACACGTCATGGGCAACTCCATGGGCGGGGCAATTGCCGCCCTCTATGCCGCCAATCATCCGGACAAGGTGAAATCAGTGGTACTGTTCAGCCCCGCCGGCATCCTGGAATACGAGAGCGAACTGGTGAAACTGGTCATGGAGGGCGACAACCCCCTCATCCCGAAACAGCCCGGCGACTTCAAGCGCCTGATGGACTTTGCCCTGGAGAAAGAACCCTTCATACCCTGGCCCATTCTGGGCGTGATGGAGGAGCGGGCCATCGCCAACCGGGAGGTCAACGAGGTCATTTTTGCCGCCATTCGCGATGCCGGTTTCGAGTCGGACTTCCGCAATGCCATCACCCGGATCAAGGCGCCGGTACTGGTCGTCTGGGGCAAGGAAGACCGGGTCATCAACTACCGTAACGGTGAGATCTTTGTGGCGGCGATACCCGATGCCTGGCTGGAGGTGATGGAGGGAATCGGCCACGCGCCGATGCTGGAAGCCCCCGAGGAGTCCGCACAACTGTTCCGGCAATTTATCGGGCCGCCGGCGGAGTAAACCGGATTTCCGCAAAAGTCATGGAATTCCGCCCTCAGCGACTACAAGGGCATGGGAAAACAGGGTAGCCTAGCAAGCATTATGCCCCTGACCTCTGAACTGACCACTCATGCCTGAAGCAATCTGGATAACTTTTGCCTTTGGTCTTGGCCTTCTGGTCAAGCTTGTGGGGCTCCCCCCTCTCGTCGGTTACCTGGCCGCGGGTTTTGTTCTGAGCGGCATTGCCGAAACAACCGGCGTCGTGATCGAAGAGACCGACGTCCTTGAGCGAATTGCGCACCTGGGTGTATTGCTTCTGCTGTTCACGGTGGGGCTCAAGCTGAAACTCCGGTCCGTGGTCAGCCCGGAGGTGATTGGTGGAAGCCTGCTGCATTTCGGGATCACCTGCGCCATCTTTACGCCGGGCCTCTATCTGCTGATGGAACTGTCCTGGAAGACCGCCTTTCTGCTGGCCATCGCGCTCTCGTTCTCATCTACCGTACTGGCCGCCAAGGTCCTGGAATCCAAGCGGGAGCTGCGAGCCTTTCACGGCCGAGTGGCCATTGGCATCCTGATCATGCAGGATCTTATCGCCCTGGTCGTGATGAGCGTGGCCGCCGGGCAGACGCCCTCGCAATGGGCACTGATTATCTTTGGCCTGCCCCTGCTACGCCCTGTGCTGTTCCGCCTGCTGGATGCCAGCGGCCACGACGAACTGCTGGTCCTGCTCGGGCTCTTGCTGGCACTTGTCATTGGCGGGCTGGGCTTCGAATCCGTTGGCCTGAGCTCGGAGCTGGGGGCACTGGTGTTCGGTGCCATGCTGGCGAATCATCCGCGATCCCAGGAACTCTCCAAGTCGCTCTGGAGTGTAAAAGAGGTTTTTCTGGTGGGGTTCTTCCTGCAGATTGGCATTGGCGGCCTGCCCGATGGGGAGGCCCTCCTGTTCGCGGTCATCGCTGGCCTGGTGCTGCCGCTCAAAGGCATCCTGTTCTTTTTCCTGCTACTGGCGTTCCGGTTGCGGGCCCGCAGCGGCTTCCTGAGTTCGCTGGCCCTGACCAACTACAGCGAGTTCGGGCTGATTGTCGCGAGTGTTGCGCTACCCGAATGGCTGGTTCCGCTGGCGATTTCGGTGTCGCTCTCGTTTGTCTTTTCCGCGCCACTCAACCGCTTCTCCCACACGCTTTACGAGCGTTTCGCCCATGGCCTCAGCCGTTTTGAGGGCAGCAAACACCATCCGGATGAACAGCCCCTGTCGCTGGGCGATACGCGGGTACTGATCATGGGGATGGGGCGAACGGGCACCGCCGCCTATGACTGGCTGAGTGAGGATCAGCCGAAACTGATGGGCCTGGATTCCGACCCGGCAAAAGTCACCCAGCATCAGAAGGAAGGACGTAACGTGGTCTTCGCAGACGCCGAGGATGCTTCTTTCTGGAACGGTCTGCACATGCCCGCCGTCGAATCGGTGATCCTCGCCATGGGCGACATCGAGGGCAAACTGATTGCTGCGCGCACGCTCAGAACGATGGGTTTCAAGGGCTTTATCGTGGCTCACACCATGTACCAGGATGAAGCAAGACAGATTCAGGAAGCCGGCGCCGACGAGGCCTACCTGACCATGAGCGAGACCGGTGTCGCCCTGGCCAGCCACCTGATGGACAGGACACCCGCGAAACCCTCCCTGATTGTCGGCAAATCCGTGTAGCCTCAACACCCAGGGCGGCCACGTGGCGACTCCTCGTCAAGCGCGCAGGTGCGAAACCCGGTATAGACGTCGTTGCGTACCGGCAGGTAAGCCTGGCGATAGGTGCCGCGAATCAGGCAGGAGGAGGTGGCGCAACCGCCCCCGCGGGTCACCTTGTGATCACCGAACTGCAGGGTCGACATGAACGGGTACATATCCACCCTGAAGCCGTCGTAGGGGAAGAACTGGCTGCTGGTCCACTGCCAGACCGTGCCCGTCATCTGGCGGCAGCCAAAGGGGCTGTCGCCGGCCGGGAAATCAAACACCGGATTCTGTGCCATGGCACGGCCATTCAAATCAGCGCGTTGCTCATCCGGCGCCGTGTTGCCCCAGGGAAAACGCCGGAACGGCTTGCCCGGGCGATTACCAAGGGCGGCCACCTCCCATTCAAACTCCGTGGGCAAACGACGCCCCGCCCACCGGCACCAGGCTTCAGCCTCCCAGAACGTCACATGGGTAACCGGTGCATCCGGGTTCAGGGGCTGCCAGCGATCAAACACCCGCTCCTGCCACTGGCCATCGTGCCAGCGCCAGTACAGCGGGTGGCGGGGAACACGAAGCAGGGGTTCGTCACTGCCATGAACCAGGGCAACATCGGATTCGGTCTGCAGCCATTTCCGCCCGCCGAAGGACCAGAGTTCGGGCCGCCGGTAGCCGCCATCCTCAACAAACTCCAGGAACCGGCGATTACTGACCAGACACTTTGAAATGGCAAACGGGTCCAGTTTTACAGTAAACCGGGGCTTCTCATTATCGAAGGCAAAATCCTCCCGGGCGTAGCGCTCCGAATCACCGGGCATGCCGATTAACCATTCCCCCGCAGGAATCAAGGCATCGCCATCATGCTGAACACCCGGCGCTGGCCGGTACAGATCCGTTCCCGGAGGTGCCGGATAGCCAACGGTCTGCCGGCACCAGATCAGTGACTCAACATGCATGTTCTGGTGATAGACCGCGTAGCGGTAAAGGTACAGCGCCTGGTCGGTCAGGGGCTGCGCCTTTATTCGCTCAGCCACCTGATCGTAAACAGTGTTGAAGTATTCAAGGGTTTTCTCGCGCCCGGGAAACAGGTCCCGGTTCCAGCGGTCGCGGTGCTCAACATGGAAGGAATCCCAGAGATCGTCCATGGACGGGTCGAAACTGGGCGTGCCATCGAGCAGGTTGAACACGAACACCTCGTAGAAAAAAGCGGCATGGCCCATTTCCCACAGCGGCGGATTCACGCCCGGATGCCAGGGGACATCCAGCAGCTTCTCGGGCACAGAGCACACCAGGCTTTCCGTGCGTTTCCGTGTCCACTGAAGCTGATCCAGCAGTTCCGCCCTGGCCTGATCAGTGCGATCAATCGTCGTCATGTTTCGCCTCACTCATCTCAGCCTCCTCAAGTATCTGCATATCAGTATCCCAGCCGGTCAACAACACCTCCGTTAACATATCACTGGCACTCGCTGTGGCACCCCCAGGCTTTGCTCGCGCGCTCACCCGGTTTCCAGACGGTGTCGGCAGACTTTACAGAAAACACGCTGTGACAAAACCCCCTGTTTCTAACCCCCTGAAACAATGACTAGTGTTTAAACTGGCATACAACCTGAATGTCCGCCAGCAGGAGTTTCGCCTGTTTCCCCCAAGCCGTATGCGGTCACAGGACAGTGACCGGATCGAGCAGTTCCGGTATTACCAGCATTTACTGAACGTTATGCAGTTCGTTTTCCCGGCAAGTTCTCAGGAGAATCGCCATGCAGGAAAAACGACCGCTCGTTTGGTTGTCAGCGGTGTATCCGGTTTTTTCAGCCAGCGAGTCCTTGTTCAGGGACTGGCGGCTGATTCACGTCCCCCTGGCAGGCGCGTCGTTCACGGGCACAACACCTGACTCGGGCACCAGGGTCGGCGTGTTTGACCTTGGTTCACTGACGGAGGATCAACTGGCTCGCCTGCCCGAATGGCTGGACGCCCTCCCGGTCCGGCACTGGGTCGCCGCGCTGGAGGCTCACCAGATCCACAACCCCGATATCTGTGCGCTGATAAATCGCTATTGCAAGGACTACCACACACTGCCACTTCAGTCAGACCGGCTCAATGCCATCCTCGGCCATCTGTGGGGCATGTCGGAACTACAGGAAAAGGCCTCACAGGCGAAATCCGGTAGCTATCACGAATATGCCCTCGAGGGTGAGTCTCCGGCGATCCAGAAGGTCAGGGTGTTGTTGCAGAAATTTGCCCGCACCGAAGAACCCGTACTTATCTATGGCGAGAACGGAACCGGCAAGGAAGCGGCTGCCAGCTTTATTCATGACCACTCGCCGCGCAGAAACAGGCCACTGGTTGTCGTGAACTGCGCCGCTTTACCTCGCGCTCTCACCCAGAACGAACTCTTCGGCCACGAAAAGGGCGCGTTCACCCATGCCATGAGTGCTCAGAAAGGCAGAATTGAAGCGGCCAATGGCGGCACTCTGCTGCTTGTTGGTGTGGATGAACTCTGCCCCGAACAGCAATCGGCGATTTTGCGTTTCCTTCAGGAAGGCCAGATAGAGCGCCTGGGTTCCAGTCACCCCATCAGCGTCGATACCCGGCTCATCACCACCAGTACAAAACCGCTCGAACAACTGGTGAAAACCGGTGTTTTCCGAAGTGACGTGTTTTACCGGCTTGGAAGCCTGCACGTGCTTATGCCACCGCTGCGGGAGCGGAAGGAAGACATCCCCATGCTGGCCAACCGGATACTCTCGGCCACACCCTCGGCAGAGGGTCCTCGGCACCTCAGTGACACCGCCATTATCTGCCTTGCCGAACACCCCTGGCCAGGCAATCTCAGGGAACTGCAAAACCGGTTGCGTCAGGCCCTGTTGCTCGGTGACCGCCCCCGAATCGAAGCGGAGGATATGGGCTTTGCCGTTCTTCCCTCAGAAAACCAACATCGGAGCCAGGAACTGTCCCTCGACGCTTTCCGGTCCCGGGCGGATCGCCAGGCAATCTCGGTAAGTCTCGCACTTGCACACAACAATGTATCGGCAGCCGCAAGACTGCTGAACATTTCAAGGGTTTCGTTATACCGGCTGATGGACAAACACCAGTTCCCCCACGGTACTCACACCCGGCCACCAAAGAATAACTAGAGGAGATTCCCCATGAATAAGAAAACTCGCTGGATCATCCCGGTACTTACCCTGGCAGCTCCCTTGCTTGCCTCGGCCGCACAAGCCGACAGGGATAGCACGCCGGCATCCACTGGCATGTCTGGCCACACAGAGCCAAACGACAACTCGGCTACCGACATTGCATCAATAACTGCTGACCGGGGCATTGTCACCCGCCCGGGCCGCTTCACGATCGAGCCCTCCTTCTCCCATGCGTACAGCAACTCAACAGCGGTCGCGGTGGAAGGTTATACGGTGATACCTGCCCTGCTCATCGGGCTGATCAATATTTCGGAAATCCAGCGTGATATTTTCGTCGGCGCGACGTCACTCAAGTACGGCTTCACCAGCAAGCTCGAAGCGGCGATCCGTATCCCCTATCTCAGCATCAACGAGGACCTGAGGGAGCGGGAGGTTTTCCAGGGCACACCAGTGGATACTCTGCGCGAGTCCTCAGGCGAAGGTCTGGGTGATGTTGAACTCTCGGTTCGTTACCAGCTAACCGATGGCCTGGACGGCTGGCCCTACGTTATTGGCGCAATGCGAGTGAAAGCGCCAACCGGAGAAGGCCCCTACGACGTTGATCAAAGAGTCATCCTGGATAACCAGGGCAACCCGATTGGTATTGAACTGGAGGATCGGCCGACCGGCACCGGTTTCTGGGCCTTCGAACCAGGTCTCTCATTCATCTACCCGTCGGACCCGGCCGTGCTATTTGGAAACCTGAGTTACGTCTGGACCCTAAAAGAAGAGCAGGGCTTCGAAAATGGAGGCACAGTCGACCCCGGCGACATAGTGCGTTTCGGCTTCGGAATGGGGTTTGCCTTTAACGAGCGCACGTCCTTCAGCCTGGGCTATGACCACTCGGTCATCCGGAAAACAACGTTCGAGAGGAATAACAATCTGTTTGCAGCCAACTTCGACCGTATACAGATCGGGTCACTGTCGTTCGGCTTATCCCAGCGTCTGACGCGCGCCACAAGCCTGAGCCTGACGGTGAGTATAGGAGTTACGGAAAATGCGCCCAACAGCGAAATTACTCTGAAGCTTCCTATCAGTCTCTAGGCGGACAAGCTGAATAGCCGGTCAGCGGCCAAGCAACTGCACCAACTGATCACTGAGCCGTGCCGGGAACTGATTCCCGGCACCGACATTCTTCAGCTCGATGTTCAGTTGATGCATATTCTGTATCACAGTACTATCAAGGCTGTTCTGAACGATGGTCATCCAGCCGTTGGGCCCCGCCATATTACTGGATACTCGAGCACCGCCAATACGGTTCGCACTGACAACCTCGAGCACTGTATCCATTTGACTGTCCACCAAACCGCCGTTGACGTTCTGGTTCAGATTGGGAATGGTTAACCGATTGATCACCAGGGTATCACCGTTTATTCCGACAATCTGCTCCAGACCAATGCTGATTTCCAGGCTGTCCATCAGGAAGCCGCCCCGGTATTCAGCCAGCTCCAGATCGCTCAGGGGCTCAACGCCAAGCGTCAGTTCCGCCCGGACAGACGGCGACAGGGTTGCAAATGAAAGAACCAATAACGCTATAGCCGGCATCCGGACCATCATGATCATCACCACTCCCTTGAGGATGGCCAGTAGGGCAGTGTGTGCCCTAGAGAAGGACCTTCCAGACCGTTCTGTGTCGGTGCCCTTGCTACTTGAGGCCAATGTCCATCGCCGAGAAAGCCCTCTCGCCCTTGCTTAAGATGGCTGCGGATAACAAAGGCGGTGCCATTCCAGTACTCGCTGAATTGTGCGTAGGAATAAACCTTCAGCCCCCGGGCCGGATCCCCCACCAGAACCTCATCATCACTGATCCCCTTGATCAGAACAAAATGCCGGAAGCCATCGATGTTCAACAACACAATCGTGGGTAGGCGCACCTTCTCCCTGAGGCCGGCCAACGGCATGCGGAAGCCATCGGCCTGGTACCCCCTGGACTCCAGATAGAGCTTCATATCGAGCATAGAGAAGCCATCCTGGCGCACTTTTTTTTCATCTGCCAACGCAAGCATTTCGATGAAGACATCGTGCTCTGTGACCTGGTCTTCGTAGTGAAAGGACAACAACGAAGCAACAGCCGCGGAGCCGCAACTGAAGTCGTATTGCTGGCGTATGACGCTGCCAAACCGGCGGTTCTCGAAACTCTCTACCTTTAGCCAGAAATCACCACCAATACCCGGCACCGTGACCGCGCCGGCGAAGGCAGTGGACCATAGCAGCCCGGCACTCGCGCAGATCGCAACAAGAACCTTTTTGGCCATGGCCCACCTCCGTCAGCGATTAATCAGTATATTGATTTGGGTACTGTCCTGAATGACCACCTGGTTACCGGTGTTCTGGATAACCGTGGCAACCCCGCTCATGTTACCGAACGCGTTGTCGGAAATACTGTTATTTCCGGTGAAAACATTTCCGGACAGCAGGTTGTCGGAGACATTCGCATTCTGCTGGTTATTGTTAACCTGCAATTGCATCGAAACGCCCTGGCGACCACTTGCATCCGCCAACTGATCAGCCGACAACGGCGTGACCCCCATCCACTCCTCGGCGGATACAAATCCCGTTGCCCCGAACATTAACGCCAGCAAGGCAGACTTCAGTTTCCATCTGATCACGCGCCCCATGACAGTTCTCCCGGAATTACCGGGCCGCACCCGCTACAGGCAGGCGCGACCTGGATTCCTTATTGGGTGCCGCCACCGCCACCGGTGGACAGATTGGACATTACACTGACATTAGCCTGTGTAACGCTGCCATTACCTGCGTTCTGGGCAAATGCCCCGACACCGGTGTAGTTCGCCGAACCGCCAGAGATTTCGTTGCTGTTGCGAACTATGGTGTAGGAGCCGTCAGCGTTGGCACTACCGTATGTGGTTGCGGTGCCTGATACAGTACCGTTCAGCTCGGCGTTGTTCAGGAACACATCCAGATCAAGGGCCAGGGAGTTATCGGAACTGTCATTGCCACTGTCAGACACGGTGGTATTCCCGCTATCGGCAATGTTGGTTGAGTTGTCGGAGCTGTCATTTCCACTATCGGCAACGTTGGTAGAGTTATCCGAGTTATCGGAGTTATCGGAGTTATCGGAGTTATCCGAATTATCGTTGCCACTATCAGCGATCTTGAACGAATCGTTCACGCTGGTGCTGTTGTCGGAGCTATCCGAGTTATCCGAATTGTCCGAGTTATCCGAATTGTCCGAGTTATCGGAGTTATCGGAGTTATCGGAGGCGTCCGAATTATCTGTATTGCCACTGTCCGCGATCTTGAACGCATCGTTCACATTGGTACTGTTATCCGAACTGTCGGAATTGTCGGAGTTATCCGAATTGTCGGAGCTGTCTGAATTGTCAGACATGTCGTTTCCACTATCGGCAATCTTGAACGAGTCGGCCACGTTGGTGCTGTTGTCCGAGTTGTCCGAGTTGTCCGAGTTGTCCGAGTTGTCCGAGTTGTCCGAATTGTCGGTGTTGGTGGAGTTGTCATTACCGGAGTCGGTATTGCCGGATTGGTCATTGTTGGCCGTGGAGGTATTATCCGCGTTGGTATTCGGATCCCCGTCACCCCCCAGGTCCGCATAGGCAAAACCGGAAATACCCAGACTCATTGCGATGGCAGCTGCTAGCAAACTTTTTTTGGTATTCATGATGTCGCTTCCTTTTCGATTATTGGCTTTTAAGGGATCCGACCCAACCCGCTAGCCGTCGGGTAAGCCAAGGTCCAGACCCACAGACAAACTGGAGCGATTCTCGTGCCAGAATTAAACAACAATACCTAAACCAATATTTCTAAAGGCTTTTTATGTTTATTGCGTAAACGGACGGGGCTTGGCGAGGGTGAAGAACTGTTTCAGGGGTGAAACAGGCACGGTCCGTAAAATACATCGAAACGGAGGTTTATGCCGTTATTTCAGACACATACACCGAAACGACAGTGTCAAAAAAACAAAACCCCGCAACGGGCGGGGTTTTGGGTTTGAAGCGAACATTCAAGCCCGCTTCAGCAACACCTGAACCTTTGATTAACCGAACTGGTTCATGGTGTTGTCTTTACCACCGGCTTTCAGGGCCGCTTCACCGGCGAAGAATTCCTTGTGGTCGTCACCGATATTGGAACCGGCCATATCCTGGTGCTTGACGGTGGCGATGCCCTGACGGATTTCCTTGCGCTGAACACCGGCAACGTAGGCCAGCATGCCTTCGTCACCGAAGTAACCCTTGGCCAGGTTGTCGGTAGACAGGGCCGCGGTGTGGTAAGTCGGCAGAGTGATCAGGTGATGGAAAATACCCGCTTCACGTGAACCGTCACGCTGGAAGTTACGGCACCATTCGTCAGCCAGCTGACCCAGCTCGGTGTTGTCGTACTCTTCGCTCATCAGCTTCGGACGGTCGTAAGCAGAAACGTCCTTGCCTTCTTCCTTCCAGGCGTCGAATACCTGCTGACGGAAGTTCAGGGTCCAGTTGAAGGACGGGCTGTTGTTGTACACCAGCTTGGCGTCGGGCACCACTTCCTTGATGCGGTTAACCATGGCCGCGATCTGGCCAACGTGCGGCTTCTCGGTTTCGATCCACAGCAGGTCAGCACCGTTCTGCAGGCTGGTGATGCAGTCCAGCACAACACGGTCTTCGCCGGTACCCGGCTTGAACTGAAACAGGCCGGAAGGCAGACGCTTCGGCCGAACCAGCTGGCCGTTCTGCTTGATCACAACGTCGCCGTTGTTGATGTCTTCGGCCTTCTCGATCACGTCGCCGTCGATGAAGCTGTTGTACTGGTCACCCAGGTCGCCCGGCTCGTTGGTCACGGCGATTTTCTGGGTCAGGCCCGCGCCCAGGGAGTCGGTACGGGCAACGATGACACCGTCGTCCACGCCCAGCTCAAGGAACGCCAGACGCACGGCGTTGATCTTGGACAGGAAGTCTGCATGCGGCACGGTGACCTTGCCGTCCTGGTGGCCACACTGCTTTTCATCGGAAACCTGGTTCTCGATCTGGATGCAGCAGGCACCGGCTTCGATCATCTGCTTGGCCAGCAGGTAGGTCGCTTCGGCGTTACCGAAACCGGCGTCGATGTCGGCAATGATCGGCACAACGTGCGTTTCGTGGTTGTCGATCTGCTTGATCAGCTCGTCGGCCTTGGCGTTGTCGCCTGCTTTCTCGGCGTCTTCCAGGGCACGGAACAGGTGGTTCAGTTCCCAGGCATCAGCCTGACGCAGGAAGGTGTACAGCTCTTCAATCAGGCCGGATACGGCGGTCTTCTCATGCATGGACTGGTCAGGCAGCGGACCAAACTCGGAACGCAGGGCGGCAACCATCCAGCCAGACAGGTACAGGTAACGACGTTTGGTGGTACCGAAGTGCTTCTTGATGGACAGCATCTTCTGCTGGCCGATGAAGCCGTGCCAGCAGCCCAGTGACTGGGTGTACTGGGAGGTGTCCTTGTCGTAATTTGCCATGTCTTCGCGCATGATCCTGGCGGTGTACCTGGCGATGTCCAGGCCAGTCTTGAACCTGTTCTGGGCGCGCATGCGAGCGGCGTGCTTCGGGTTGATGGCGTTCCAGGTCGGGTGCTGCTTCAACAGGGAAGCAATCTGGTCAACGTCTTGTGCGTAGGGCATGATCTCAATCCTTTCTACGTTGGTTTTCTAAGTCGATGCGGAGAAGCGTACTGCAACGTTCGAAGCCAACAACCTGCTCACTTTTTGAGCGAAGCGCTGACGTTGATGGTTACTTTAGTGGTTTCAAATTTATAATTGAAATTTATATGATCTATTTTCGGCATTTTTTTGGCGAATACTAAAAAGACCCCCGGCTTTGAGTTGAATCAACACCAGAATCGAGACTATTGTTACCAATACCAACGAGAGCCTCCCGGCCAAAACCCACCAGGCGCAAACCGTGTTCTATCTGCGAGCTTTCAGTCATTCCCTTGTGCATGCTCTGAGGAACCTGTGCCCGATCATTGCCGTCGTTCTCTTCTTCCAGCTCGCGATTCTCCGGCAGATGCCGGAGAATATACTCGGGATGACGGTGGGATTGCTGATCGTGGCGGTGGGGGTTGCCCTGTTCCTCCAGGGGCTTGAATTAAGCATTTTCCCGGTCGGCAAGAGTCTCTCCAATCAGTTCGCCCGCAAGGGCTCGGTGCCCGTTCTGCTGTCGTTCGGTTTCGCGATGGGTTTCTCGGCTGTGGTGGCAGAGCCCGCGCTGATTGCCGTGGCCCAGCAGGCCGAGGAAATCAGCGCGGGCAAGATCAAGGCCCTGACCCTGAGAATCCTGGTCGCCGTCTCCGTCGGACTGGTGGTTGCCGTCGGTGTGTTCAGAACCATCTTTGGTTATCCGCTGCACTGGTTCATGATCACTGGCTATATCACAGTTGTCATCATCACCTGGTTTGCGCCTCCGGAGATTGTCGGCCTTGCCTACGATTCCGGCGGCGTGACCACCAACATCGTTACCGTTCCCCTCATTGCAGCCCTGGGCATTGGCCTTGCCACCTCCATCCGGGGCCGAAATCCGCTAATGGACGGGTTCGGACTGGTTGCCCTCGCTGTCATGGTCCCCATGATCACCGTTCAGTTGTATGGAATCGTTGTGTATTCCGGGGAAACCGCGGATCCATCCGTTTTGCCGGCCCTGGTTGACAATGCACATGTGGAGGACACCCCGGTTCTGCTCATGATGTTGCTGGATCTGGCTGAAATGATCCGGGATGTACTCCCGATCATTATCACCATTCTGTTCTTCCAATACCTGGTCTTACGCCGGGGGCTAACCAATCCGCGCAGGATTCTGTCCGGATTTGCACTGGTTGTCCTGGGGCTCTATGCCTTTGTTGTCGGCCTGAAGCTTGGCCTTTTTCCGATTGGCACCAGCATGGCCGAGCAGTTGATGAGCATGGAGGGTTTCATGTTCGTTTACCTCTTTGCGTTCATGATCGGTTTTGCCACGACAATGGCAGAACCTGCCCTGATCGCTATCGGACACCAGGCAGAACAGGCGGCAGCCGGAACCATCAATGGCAACGCCATCAGGATCATCGTGGCGGTCGGGGTGGCTGTGGGCATAACCGTCGGGGTACACCGGATTATCAGTGGCGACTCGATTCACCAATACATCATCGGCGGCTATATTCTGGTCATCTTTCTGACCACGCTGGCACCGAGGTACATCATCCCATTGGCCTATGATCTCGGTGGCGTCACCACCTCTGAGGTAACGGTGCCCCTGGTGACCGCACTGGGCATCGGCCTGGCGAGCAGCATAGAGGGCCGCAACGTACTGATCGACGGGTTTGGCCTGATTGCCTTCGCGTCCATCTTTCCAATTGTTACGGTGATGAGCTATGCCATCATTGTTGAAATGCTTGCAAAGCAGAGGAAAACAGAGCCATGAAATTTTCCGTACTGGTTGCCATTGTTCCCGAGGATCAGGAACAGGATTGTGTTGATGCGTCGAGAGAGCTGGGCGCCGGGGGCATAACGGTGCTTTCGGGCCGGGGCATCAGTAACACCGCCAGGAAAACGTTCTTCGGGCTGACCTACGACGGCAGCCAGAGCGTTTTGCTGATGGTACTGGAGAAGAGCCTTTCACTTGATATTCTGAAAGCCCTCCAGAAAATTCTCATGCCCGACCACAACGATTCACAGGGGCTTGTGTTTACCCTGCCCCTGGAACACCTCGGAGGGATCGATATGTCACAGGTCGAGAAATTCGAACAACACCTGAAATGTTCACTGTATCCGGAGAACAACAATGAAACTGGTTAAAGACGTGATGGTTCGGGACATTATCACCATTACTCCGTTTGCCACCATCCGTGAGGCGCTGTTGATGATGAAGCAGCATTCGGTGAAATCACTGGTGGTGGAGAAACAGGGCGAACACGATGCCTGGGGATTGATCACCTATACCAACGTACTCAAAACCGTGGTCGCCGAAGACGGCGATATCGACCTTCTGAACGTTTACGACGCCTGCGCCAGGCCCGTGATCAGCGTGGGTGAGAGCCTGAACGTCCGGCATGCGGCAAGTCTGATGAGCAAATACCGCGTCAAGCGCCTTCTGGTACTGGCGGACAACGACCTCAAAGGTTTTGTGGTCATGGATGACATTATGGCCGCCCTGCTCGAAAGCATCGACTGAGAAGCACTCAGGTCAGGCACAGCACCACCAGCCGGTCACCGGGCTGTAACTCCAGATAGTCCTTGCGGGGCGGATTCAGTTGCAAGTGGCGTCCACGTTCATTGGCCTTCTGCCGAAAGACGCCCAGGGCCAGCTCACCTTCTGCCGCCACGGTCTTTTCCAGAACCTGGAACGTAGCGCTGGCGGGCAACGGGTAATCCGCGGGATCCCGGAAGTGGATCTCGGCCCCGCCGACGGTGAACAGTTCATCCAGCACCACCCGGAGCTCGCGCCTCAAGGCCACCTGGGCAAGGACGTGACTCAGAATCATGGGGCTGATCAGCATTTCACTCTGGTGCCCGTACAACAGGTGCCGGTTGTCCGGATCGCTCAGCTCCATAATCAGCTGGGGGCGCTTTGTGGATTCGGCCAGAATGTCCTCCAGTTGAAGGTAGCCAACCATGGCCCGGGCATCGGCTTCTTCTCCTGACGCCAGTCGGTCGCTGCTCAGCAGGATAACGGTATCGTAACTCGCCGGCCCGATCCGGCGCAGTTCGCCCTCCACCATGTAATCGCCCTCGATATGGCGACAAGCCACCCGTTCAGCGTTATCAACATACTGGGCAATGGCCTGCTCCCGTTCGGTTTTTGGCACCACGGAAACCAGATTAATTTCAAAATGACGGTGCCCGTAACTGATGAACTCAGCCACCAGGCTCGGTACTCGCCGGTTCCAGCCCAACACCAGAACACGGTGGTTTATCTGGTCGGCAGGCCGGTCTACCCTCACCGCCGGACCTCTCACAAGCTCCGGCAAGGTTGCCTTTTTTGGATCCGGTTCGGTCTCGGAGTAGTCCCGGGCCATGATCACCACCCGGTCTTCTGCATTGATCCGCGAGTCCGAAGGCGCCAGCAGGCACACATCCCAACCCGAGCCCCGGTGCTTCAACAAGCCCAGCACGATGACCTCAGGCCGGGCCGCGGCCAACTCGCCAAGTGTCATTCCTGCCAATGATTCCCCACCCCGGAGGTAGATTTCATTCCCATCGCCGGCGGTGAGCAACTCGTTGTAAACCTCTGACAACCCCGGATGCAGGATGTTCTGAACCATCAACCGGCTGATGGTGGCATCGCCGGCCACAACTTCCACTGCTCCTGGATAGGCCCGCTCAACCACTGGAAGCTTGCGGACGTCCTGGATCTCAGCCACCACAAACGGTAGAGGCAAGTGCAGCTGCCGTGCCTGAGCGGAAATGGAAAGCAGCGCCTTGACAGTTTCCACATCCGAAGTCACCAGGCTGCCGGCTTCATGGACTGCACTAGGCACAATAACTGCTGCCGCGTCCAGGCAGGCCACCCTGTGCAAGGCATCTGGCTGGATCGCCGATCCGGAGCGCAGGATGATCTGGCGTGCCCTGCGCCCGATACCGGGCTCACTCCGCAGTTCATGAACCTGGGCCGCCGAGGCGTCCTCCGACAACACCACCAGGTTCAGCTTCTGAGCATCGTGCTTTTCCAGGAACCGTCGCATCCGGCCGCTGGAGCCCAGCAATTCCGAGAGTAGCGGCAGAGTCTGGCTGGTCCAGCCCAGCACCACCACATGGTTCTTAAGGGTCACCGGAGTGAGCCCCCGCTCAAGGTCTGCCATTTTGGCAATCAACCATCGGGTCAGGATGGCCACCAGCGTACCCATGAACACCACATAGCCACTGATGGTCAGCAGGGTTGAGACAAACCGCTGCCAGGTACCCACATCGTCACCCAGGTAACCGGGATCGGTCAGCCTCAGGAACGCCCACCAGATGGCCGAGCCCGGGTCCGCATATTCCCCGCCCTGAGGCACCACCAGCAGGCCGCCGACAAGCGAGATCAGGCCAATAAAAACACCGACCACCAGAAGCTGGAATCCGGCTCCTTTCACCAGTTGGCGTTCCACAAGGAATTTCAGACGGTCGATCAGCCGGAAAGGCAGCATGGCATTCCTCTTGTCCAGAGCATTTTCAATGCCTAAGGGTAAACTATCCGGGAACTTTAAGAATCAACGTCTTATCCGGAGGGCTGATCAGATTCAGAAGCGGGATTACTGATCAGACGCAACGCTTCTTCCAGGGAGGAAGTATAGCAGCTGACGCCGGACACCGGCGTCACACCCGCGCGAGCCAGGGTTCTCAACGGCTGAAACTGAAGATCGGCAATGACAATCCGCGTGCCGTCCTGTTCGCAAGTGTCAATCAGCTTGTTCAGGGCAGACAGGCCCCCGGCATCAAGAATAGTGACGCCGTCCATATACAGGATAAACCCGCGGGCTTCCCGGGACAGTTCCGCCAGTTCTCCAAAAATCCTGTCGGCAGCAGCAAAGAACAGTGGCCCGTTGATTTTGAACACCTGCCAGCCATCAGGCAAGCCAGGGTCAGCAATCCGTCTGTTCAGCGTGATGTCCGTCACCTTGGTCATCTGGGCCATTTCACGCATGAAGAGAACCGCCGCCAGTAAAACTCCGGCGGTAATCGCAATGACCATATCGAGCACAACGGTGAGAAAGAAGCAGGTCAGGAAAACAAGGATGTCGCTGCGCGGCGCTGTTTTCAGAAGATGCACGGATTTGGGCGCCTCACTCATGTTCCAGGCCACCATCACCAGCAGCGCTGCCATGGCCGGCATGGGCAGATAAGCCAGAAGACCGGCAAGCGATACCAGCGCCAGCAGCACGACTAGCGCATGAACCATGGCGGAAACCGGTGATTCCGCACCCGCCCGGTAATTGGCGGCGGAGCGCGCAATGGCAGCGGTGGCGGTGATACCACCGAAAAAAGGCGTGATGATGTTGCCAATGCCCTGCCCCATCAACTCACTGTTGGCACTGTGGCGCTTACCGGTCATGCCATCGAGCACCACCGCACACAGCAGGGATTCGATGGCACCGAGCATGGCGATGGCGAAGGCCGCCGGCAGTAGTTCCCGGACCAGGGTCCAGGACAGTCCGATGGGTTCCCCGGAGGCCCCCATTTGCCGCCACGGCCAGGCAAACTCGGGCAAAAAGGGCGGAATGCCCGCCCCCATACTGCCATCCGGCAACAGGTAGCTGAACCTTGAGCCGATGGTTTCGATAGGTGCGCCGTTGGCATTGAACCACAGGGCAAGCAAGCTACCGACAATAACAGCCGGGAGATGCGGCGGCACAGGGGTTTTCAGTCTCGGCCAGAGCAGCATCACCGCAAGGGTTACGCCGGCCACCAGGGTACTCATCCCATCCAGTTCCGGCAGCGCACCGGCCAGCACCGACAGCTTATCCCAGTAGTATTCAGGCATATCGCCAACCGGCAGGCCAAAAAAGTCCCGGATCTGAAGCGTGGCGATCACTACCGCAATGCCACCAGTAAACCCCAGGGTTACCGATTCGGGAATGTATTCAATAAACCGACCTAGCCGCATCAGGGCCATAGTGATCAGCAACACCCCCGACATCAGGGTTGCCAACAGCAAGCCACCCAGCCCATAGGTCTGGGCAATCGGGTATAAAATAACCACAAAGGCAGCGGTGGGGCCGGAAATACTGAAACGACTACCTCCGGTCAGTGCAATCACAAAGCCGGCAATGATGGCCGTGTAAAGCCCATACTGGGGCGCAACGCCACTGGCGATGGCCAGAGCCATGGCCAGTGGGATGGCAATGACCCCCACCGTGACACCGGCCATAAGATCACGCAGCAACCGGTAGCCGCTGTAACGTTCGTCCAGACAGGATTCGCGAAGGGCGTGGGCCAGCCGGAGGGAAAACAGGTGCGCGCGGTGGGGCATGAAAGACTCATTTATTGCAACACGACGGGTGACATTATATGCTCACTGAATCTACATTCAATGTTAATGTAATTAACATATGACAGGTATTTCACAGAGAGATGAGCACCCGATGGAAAACCGCACTGCGCGCCTGACATTATTGATCGACCCGGAAAAAAAGGTCGCCTTTGAAGAACTCTGCAAGCAGGAGGATGTAACGCCCTCCCAAAAAGTCCGTCAGTTTATCCGGGAATACGTGGAGGAAAGGCTGGGACCAGACTGGCGCGAAGGTCGCAAAGACAGATCCTGATGAACGCCGGAGCCTATTGATTGCCATGAAACCTCTCGCGCCGGCCCTGTTACTCTCTACCCTGTTTGTACTCAACGGATGCACTGCCATGTCCCGCTTCAGCAGCCCGAAAGCTCTGACCATGCCGCAAACCCAGTACGACGCCCGGATCGTTGAGCCGGAAAGCGGCGCCGCCCTCACTCCGGAGCAACTGGCCCGGCGCCTCGCTGAAACGGATGTCGTGATCCTAGGCGAATATCACGGGCACCATGGCTCGCATTTGCTGCAATCCCGGCTTCAGACCGCGCTCTATCGGCAGCAACCCAGGCAGATCCTGTCCATGGAGCAGTTCAATCTGGACCATCAGCCCGAACTGGACCGGTACCTGCGGGGTGAAACCGGGGAAACAGAAATGATTGAGGATGCCGCCGCCTGGGACAATTACCGGGGTTCCTACCGACCCGTGGTGGAATTTGCGCGCCAGCAGAATCTGCCGGTCATCGCTGCGAATGCGCCTGCGGATGTTGTTCGCTGTGTCGGCCGCAAGGGGCCTTCCTATCTCGATCAGGTTTCCGGGAGTATCCGGCAGGCACTGCCCTCCGATCCATTCACGGACACCCCCGCTTACCGTGAGAAGTTTGCCGCGGCCATTGGCGCGAGCCACCAGGCCGGCAGCACCCTAAACGAACGCATGGAGAACACCTACAAAGCCCAGTTGCTCCGGGATAACACCATGGCGGCACGCCTTCTCGAGGCCAGGGCCACATTTCCAGGACATCAGGTGCTGCACCTGACCGGCACTTTCCATAGTGAAGGCGGGCTGGGAACCGTGGCATTACTGAAACAGCGGGCCCCGGAGCTTTCCGTTGCCGTTATCAGCCCGGTGTTCTGGCCGCCAACGAACAACAGGCCACCCCTGGAACAGAATCGGTCAAAAGGGGATTTCCTCTACTTTATCCGGCCACTGCCCGACGAATTCAAGGACCCGGAGCGCGAACGCGAAGCCATGACGGCCCGTTTCCAGCGCTCCGCCAGCAAAACCTGCGACTGACGAAACGACCGCTGCTATTGGCCTGAAAGTCCTGGCTCGCGGCCAGGCACCTCCCGGAACACGGACAGGTCCTGATCACCGAACAGGACAAACCGGACAAGACGCACGGAGCCGAGCGATGGCAGGGTACCGGCCACCGCTTTCATCGCCACGGTGGCGGCATTGGCCGGCGGATACCCGAACACACCGGTGGAAATAGCGGGCAGGCTTACTGGGTTGCCACCATCTCATCGGTCACCCGATACTCACCCGCCAGCCAGCGCAGAATCTCATTGGCGGCAGGGTGATCAAAAGCGTCGTAGGTGTGCTGGAGGCTCTGTCGCTTTTCATCACTGATCCGGCCCAGGCCGGCATCCTGCAGTGCCAGCAAATCAGCGTGGATCTGCGCCGCCAGTTCCCTCCCAAGCACTTCCCGGGCGACATGGCGAAACGCCTGACCATACTGGTAAGAAGGCCCCAGACGGTAGGACTCCGCGAGCGTGATCGCCGGGATGGCAGTCAGGGTTGGTTGCAGGGCCGGATTGATACCATGGCCGGCCAGGTGGGCCGCGTTGGCTGCCGGTCTTCCGGTGAAGGCACGCAGGTGTAGATGTTGCGACATCCGGTCGCCATCATTGACCGGGTAATTGTCCCAAAGCACCGGCTTGCGCCCGAGCAGATCCCCGACCCGTTTCAGGTGCCCGGGAGAAATTTCCCGGGAACAGACCTCCTCGCCGGTCCAGAATATATTGACTGAATGGTCCAGCTTGCGGCCCAGGGTTTCCAGGTAATCCACCGGGCGCTCCCCGAACACCCGGTCCAGTACCGGATCGTCGGAATAGTAACTGGGGCAGACACTCAGATGCTTGATGGTTGTGTGCTCGCGAATCCAGTGCACGATCTCCACCTGGGTGACGGCAAGATCCGGTGTATCCGCCCGCATGTCGTCAAACAGGATGGCCAACTCATCAATACCGATTCGTTCCAGCAAAGACAGCTTTCCGGAAAGAGCCGCACGGGCATCGCCATCAAACCGGTTGAATATTTCGAACGGGCTCAGGCCCACCCCGAAACGCATACCCTCGTGCCCGCAGAACCGCGAGAACTCCGCCAGCTCCGAGGCCATGGCCGGCGGGTGCGGCTGCCGCCATTTGCGACGCAGGAAGGCATCGGCTTTCGGGGCATACAGATAAAACCCGTAACCATGGGGTGACAGGGTGTGGACCAGTTGCCGGCGCTCCTGCCAGGTCCACATGGGGCCGTAGAATCCCTCAATAACTCCCAGAGTCGTTGTCATGGCTATACTTCACTCCAGCGGGTTCCCGGGGCTTCGAATCCTGTCGCCCCCAAATAGCAATTTTGACTAGACTGATCAATATTGCCAACTACTGACACGATCATTCTCTGCCAGGAGCATTCCGATGGAAATAAAAAAATTCGAGGATCTGATTGACTGGACTCGCCAATTGCACGGGTATCTTTCCCGGTGTCTGCATGAATCAGCGAGCCTGAACAAGGACGAGCGGGCCAGCGCCCTGCTCGATTACCTGGCCAGTCACGAAACCCTGCTTGAAAAAGCCGTGGGCGAATTTGAGAAACAGGCCGATCAGAAGGCAATGAAAACCCGCCTCTACGACTACCTGAACCATAAACCGATCAAGGCCGGCCAGGCTTCCGATACCCATTATGCCGACATGACATTCAGGGACATCGCGCGCGAAATCTTTCAGTTTCACGACCAGGTGATGGACCTCTACAATTCTCTGATCGGAAAGGCTGAGATTCCCGAGGCCAAGTCACTGCTGGAGGATCTGCTGGCTCTGGAGGAGCACGAAGCCATGCGCCTCGCCAGCCAGATCAGCCGGATGGAAGATATCTGATCCGCGTTACGACAAAGGTCGTACGACCGGCGGTTTTTGATTTCGTTTGTTAACGATAATTGCTAACGTCAACTAGCATCCAGAGTGGTCTTGCCCCAAAAAGGGCGAAACGCTCGACTCACAAAAACGATAAGAGGATAGAAGAGCAATGAAGATCCGTTCTGTTCTTTCCGCGGCTGTGCTGGCTGTGGCAACAACCTTTGCCGCCACGCAGGCGCTCGCCCAGGAAACCTTCACCCTCCGCCTCGCAGAAACCTGGGGGCCAAACTTCCCGATTTTCGGTGATACCACCAAGCGCATGGCCAAACTGGCCGAAGAGATGTCCGATGGCCGCCTGCGCATCCGCATCGATTCCGCCAACAAGCACAAGGCACCGTTCGGCGTGTTTGACATGGTCAAGGCCGGCCAGTACGACATGGGTCATTCAGCGTCCTACTACTGGAAAGGCAAGGTGCCGGAAACCCTGTTTTTCACCAGCATGCCATTCGGCATGACCGCCATCGAACAGTACGCCTGGTTCTATCAGGGCGATGGTATGGAACTGATGCAGGAAGTGTACAGCCCGCACAACCTGCTGTCGTTCCCGGGCGGTAATACCGGTGTTCAGATGGGTGGCTGGTTCCGCAAGGAAATCAAGTCGCTGAAAGATCTTCAAGGCCTGAAGATGCGGATTCCGGGCTTTGCCGGCGAGGTGTTTGCCGAAGTCGGTGTCAGCCCGACCAACATTCCGCCGGGCGAGCTGTACACCGCCCTGGAACGCAACACCATTGATGCGGTTGAGTGGGTAGGTCCGGCCCTGGATCTGCGCCTTGGTTTCCAGCAGATTGCCGACTACTATTACACCGGCTGGCATGAACCTGCGACCGAGCTGCAATTCCTGGTTAACCAGAATACCTGGAATAAGCTGCCGGCCGACCTCCAGGCAATTCTGAAGACTGCCATGCGCGTGTCGGCCTATGATATGCTCGTCCAATCCCAGCACGCCAACGCTGAAGCCTGGGCAAACATCAAGGGAGAGCACCCGAACGTCCAGATCAAGCAGTTCCCCACGGACGTATTTCAGGCCATGTACAACGCCAATAAAAAGCTGCTCAAGGAAGCGGCCGCTGGCAGCAAGCAGGCAGCGCGTATTATCGAATCCCAGGACGCGTACCTGAAAAAAACCCGCGCCTACACGGACATTTCCACGCGGGCCTACCTCAACACCATGGCTGAAGTCGAGTAAGATATCGACTGTTACGGAGCCGGGATCGCTCTCAGAGTGGTCCCGGTTTTGTCGTTTATAGCAATCGCCAATCCGGTTGGCGGAGGATCTGTAATGCGCTGGATTATCAAACTGGACGAAGGCCTGGCCCGCCTATCCAATCTCTGCGGCTGGGTGGCCTGTGTGGCCATGATACTGATGGCCGCCAACGTATTTTACGACGTCGTGGCCCGCTACGCGTTTAACGAAGTGTCCATCGGTATGCAGGAGATGGAGTGGCACCTGTACTCGGTGGTGTTCCTGCTGGGCATTCCCTACGCCCTGCGCACCGACGGCCATGTCCGGGTGGATATTTTCTACACCAATTGGAGCAATAAAGCCAAAGCCTGGGTAAACTTGGTGGGCGCTTTCATATTTGTGATTCCGTTTGCCTACCTGATCGGCATCTACGGGTACCATTATGCCCTTGACTCCTACAGCATGGGTGAGGGCAGCGGCGACCCCGGCGGCCTCCCCTATCGCTGGATCATCAAATCAGTCATTCCGGTCACGGCATTTTTTATCGCTGCCGCCGGTCTCAACATGGCAACCTTTGCCCTGCGCGTCATGTCGGGTGAAAAATCCTACGAAGTGGAGCATAGCGCGGGAGGCCTGGCATGATCGGTCTAATCATGTTCGGAGCAGCCCTTATCCTGTTAATGCTGGGCTTCCCGGTAGCCTTTACCTTTGGTGGTGTAGCGCTGTTTTTCGGGGTCTTCTCCGAGGGTATGGACCTATTCGCTTTCATGCCATTCCGGATCATGAGCGTCATGCAGAACAAGGTCCTCATGGCGGTTCCCCTGTTTATTTTCATGGGCGTAGTGCTGCAGCGTACCCGGCTGGCGGAGCAACTGCTGACCTCCATGGGTCGCCTGTTCGGTGGCCTGCCTGGCGGCCTGGCCATTTCCACGATTCTCGTTGGGGCCTTGTTGGCGGCGTCCACCGGCGTGGTCGGCGCCAGCGTGGTGGCCATGGGCCTGATTTCCCTGCCGGTCATGCTTGCGCACAAGTATGACAAGCGTCTGAGCACCGGCACCATCTGTGCCTCGGGTACTCTGGGGCAGATCGTGCCGCCGTCGATCATCCTGATCATCCTCGGCGATGTCCTTGGGCTGCCGGTGGGTGATCTGTTCAAGGCCGCGGTCTGGCCCGGCGTCGTGCTGGTGGGACTCTATATTACCTATATCCTGATTCTTACTCGCCTGAAGCCAGAGATGGCACCGGCCATGCCCGATACCCCTGGGGTCAGCCGCAAAAAAGAAGTCCTGAACGCCCTGTTGGCCATCATCCCGCCTCTGGCGTTGATTGTGGTCGTCCTTGGTTCCATTTTCGCCGGCATTGCAACACCGACCGAATCCTCGGCCCTTGGCGGCGTGGGCGCGGTGGTCCTGGCCGTCCTTTACCGGCAGTTTTCTTTCCAGATGGTCTGGGACGCGTCCAAGGACACGGTGAAGGTCACCGCCATGGTGTTCGCGATCCTGATTGGTGCCACTGCCTTTTCCATGGTGTTCAGCTACACCGGCGGTGATTATCTGCTGGAAGACTGGCTGCACATGCTGCCGGGTGGCGAGTGGGGCTTCATCATCCTGGCCATGCTGGTGATCCTGATCCTCGGTTTCTTCATCGACTTCGTGGAGATTTCGTTCATCATCGTGCCGATCCTGGCGCCGGTGGCCGAAGCCATGGGCATCAACATGCTGTGGTTTGCGATCCTGGTCGCCATGAACCTTCAGACGAGCTTCCTGACCCCGCCGTTCGGATTCTCTCTGTTCTACCTGAAAGGCGTGGCTCCACCGGAAGTCCGGACCATCGATATCTACCGGGGCATTGTGCCCTTTATCCTGATCCAGATACTGGTGCTGGCGCTGATCGTGGTATTCCCCGAATGGTTTGGCATGAGCGCCTCTTACTGACCACGTACTGACCACGCCAGAATACCGGGCCCCGGGGCCCGGTATTCCTTGCCGGCGCGGACCAGGGCGTTGCGGCTGAGCTACGCTCCTGATAGTTTTCCTCTGTAAGGTACCCACCTGACAAAATCCGACAGTTTTCTATACTGAACGGACAACCGTCGGTTCCCGGGCAGCTTGGGAACCACTGGCGCAAAGCGTCAACGAATGACATTGATGTTGAGGCTATCAAGGGAGAGCGGAGTCCATGAACCAGAGTACTGCCCAGAAAACCCGTGAAAACGGACAAGAATCCAGACCCCACGTTCTGACCCTGCCACTGGAGGACACCCGCGCTGACCGGTCGCCCCATACCTACGAGCGCTGGCTGATCGCCAAGCTCATGCGCATGGCAGGTTCTCCGCCGGTCCGGTTCCGGCTCTGGAATGGCGATGTCATTGAACCGGAGGGGCAATGTTGGAAGTTTACCCTGCACCTGACCGACCCCAAGGCCCTGTATGCCCTGGTCACCAACCCCAACCTGGCCTTTGGCGATCTGTACAGCGCCGGACGGCTGGAAGTGGAAGGCGATTTGCCAGACCTGATGGAGGCCCTTTACCGGGCCGTTCATCAGGCCCGCCGGAAATGGCCGAAATGGCTGGAGGCCCTGTGGCGCAATCACACCCCGCGATCCGCCGGCATCTCCGAAGCCAGGGAAAACATCCATCACCATTACGATCTCGGTAACGAGTTCTACCGGCTCTGGCTGGACAACGCCGAAATGCAGTACACCTGCGCCTATTACGAAACCCCGGACCTGAGCCTGGAACAGGCCCAACTGGCAAAGCTGGAACACGTCTGCCGCAAGCTCCGGCTCAAACCCGGCATGACCGTTGTCGAGGCCGGCTGCGGCTGGGGCGGGCTGGCCCGCTACATGGCCCGTAATTACGGGGTGAAAGTCCACTCCTACAACATTTCCCGGGAACAACTGGACTACGCCCGAAAAGAGGCCCACAAACAGGGGCTGGATCATCTGGTCGAGTACGTTGAGGACGACTACCGCAACATCAGCGGCCAGTACGATGCCTTTGTGTCCATCGGCATGCTTGAGCATGTGGGCAAGGAAAACTACGAGTCCCTGTCCGAGTTGATTAAACGGAGCCTCAAACCCGACGGCATTGCCCTGCTCCACAGCATCGGTCGTAATCGCCCGATGCTGATGAACGCCTGGATCGAGAAACGAATCTTCCCGGGCGCCTATCCACCGAGCATCGGTGAATTCATGCAGATCTGCGAACACGGCGATTTCTCGGTACTGGATGTGGAAAATCTGCGCCTGCACTATGCCCAGACCCTCAGCCACTGGATGGAGCGCTTCAACGAGAACGAAGACAAGGTAACCGCCATGTACGACGACCATTTCACCCGGGCCTGGCGCATGTACCTGGCCGGCTCCATGGCCGCCTTCCGGGCCGGCTCCCTGCAGCTGTTCCAGGTTATCTTCACCCACGGTGACAATAACCGGCTGCCACAAAGCCGGCAGGATCTCTACAACTTTCCCGCGGCACCCGAGGAGGCCTGATGGACTACTATGATCTGATCATCGTCGGTGCCGGCCCCGCAGGCTCCACCCTGGCCAGTGCCCTGGGGAACAGCGGCAAACGAATACTGATCATCGACAAACAGGATTTTCCCAGAGACAAAACCTGTGCGGGCTGGGTAACGCCCGCAGTGATGAAAACCCTGAATATCGACCCGCAAGACTATGGGACCAGCCGAACCCTGCAGCCAATCCGGCGCTTCCGCATTGGCATGATGGGGCAAGCCGCCGTGGAAAACGATCACGGCGACGTGGTCAGTTATGGCATCCGCCGGTTCGAGTTTGACCAGTACCTGCTCAGCCGTGCTACCTGCCCGAAGCAGCTTGCCACGCCCGTCAAATCGATTGTCCGAAGGGAGGGGAACTGGGTCATTAACGACACCTGGGAAACGCCCCTGGTGGTGGGTGCGGGCGGCCACTTCTGCCCGGTGGCGCGGCTGCTTGGCGAGGGGCCCGGCAGCCATGAGACCGTGGTTGCCGCCAAGGAAGTTGAATTCGAGATGACATCGGAGCAGGCGTCGGTCTGCCAGGCCCGGGGCGACACACCGGAACTCTGGTTCTGCCGGGACCTCAAGGGCTACGCCTGGGTCTTCCGCAAAGGCAATTACCTGAATATTGGCCTGGGCCGGGAAGACAACCACAAACTGACCGGCCACCTGCAGGCATTCGTGGAGGAGATGAAGTCAGCCGGACGTATCCCGGCGGATCTGCCCGGGCACTTCAAGGGCCACGCCTATCTGCTGTATGCCCATGCCGAACGGCCATTGGTGGATGATGGCATGTTGCTGATCGGTGACTCGGCCGGTCTTGCCTATACCCAGAGCGGTGAAGGCATACGGCCAGCGATCGAATCAGCCCTGATGGCAGCGGATGTGATTCGCCATGCCCCTGACTCTTCCGCCTCTTCGCTGCAGGTATACGGCGAGGCCATTGCAGAACGCTTTGGCAACCGTGCCGCCGACACGGAGCAAGGCTGGCAGGTGCCGGACTGGGTCAAGATGCCCCTGGCCAGCACCCTGATGCGGTCACACTGGTTTACCCGGAAGGTGGTGACGGAGAAGTGGTTCCTGCATCAGGAAGTGCCGCCACTTCAGGCTGCCATCTGACACTGCCGGAAATAACCCCGGGAGCACCGTTACCGGTAAAGAGCTTAAAAATGGCGGCCTGGTGAAAGCCGCCATCAATCCTGGAACTCCGGTTCAGTGGCCGAGGTAGCTGCGGTACATCCAGACCGTCTTTTCCTGCTGGGATATGTAGTCACTCATCAGCGCCACCGTGCCTTCGTCTTCTGCTTCGCCTGCGAGGTTGAGCAGTGCACGTTGCTTGCCAATCAGCTTGGCAAAACTGTCTACGATGTTCTCCATGGCGTCCTTACCATCGGAAACATCCTTGCGCTCGGGCACCTCGGAGCGTTCGATGTAGGTGCTGTAGGCATGGGCAGGACGATGGCCAAGAGTGAGCACCCGCTCGGCAATCTCGTCGATTTTCAACAGCAGATCGTCGTAGAGCTCTTCAAATTTCACATGCAGCTCGAAAAAGTTGTCACCCTTGATGTTCCAGTGGTACCCGCGCACGTTCATGTAAAAAATCTGGTAATTGGATAGCAGCTCGTTGAGCGAGTCTGCAAGTTTTGCGGTCTTCTCGGTATCCAGACCAATAAAGTTCTTACCCATAGCGTGTCTCCTTGACAGCGAATGAAAAATTGACCCGTTAATCGTAAGCCAGATCACTGAAATTTGTGAAGTTTAGTTCGCCAATACCCCCGATAGTACTGTTTTATCCATACTGGAGCCGGTTCAGATTCCCGGCCCGCAATCAGTGCAGCCTTCCTCCGGCGCCGGGCCGAACATCTCCGCGCCCATGAACAGACCACTGCCGTGCTCACCATATACCCTGAGTAGCCCGCAATTCTTTCCGATAACGCGGCTCCGGCCCTGGTCTTCAAAGGACACCTCACCGACCGCAAAGCGGCCGTGACAGCGTTCATCCACCTGATTGATGGTCAGCCCCACGGTGGCAATCTGTGGATCGGTGAAGACGACGGCCAGCGGCGTCCGGTCGCCGCCAGCAGGTAATCGAACATCTCGGCTTTTTCGCCGCCAGTGCCATCGGAAAGAGTAATGGCAACACCATCATCAACCCGCTCCACTTTTCGTTTGTTCATAACAACAGTCTCCTGAGGGGCATTCCCAGAGCCCGGGAACCGAAGAAGGTTCGGTCGGATATGGCCTTTATATGGCGCTGGCAACCGGGCTCTGGTTCGCCATGGTAGCCGTTTTCTTCACCCTGCCGAAGGTACGCAGGAGCTTCAATCGCATTGGCCACTGGCTGGACCGGTTAATGGGTGGCGTACTGCTTGTGCTGGCCGGCCAGCTACTGTTGTCTACAGTGAGCGGATCAGAGCCTCCGTCTGGGCCCACCCCAGGCACGGATCGGTAATCGAACAGCCGTAACGCAAGTCCTCACCATCGTTCTGACGGCCCGATTCCAGGAAGCTCTCCAGCATCAAGCCGCAAATATGGCGGTTGCCGGCCCGGCGCTGAGCCATCACCTCCCGGCTGATATCCAGCTGGCACTCCGGTTGCGGACACTCCCAGGTGGTGGTGTGGATGGCTGGCCGATCTCATGGCATCTGTTGCAACGGCAATACCGCCATCGGTGCCGTTCTTGAAGCCGGTCGGCATCGGCAGAGCAACTTCCTGTCGATGCAGAGCCAAAGACTCCGCTGTCTCGTCTGTCAGTTCGGTGTTCAAGGGCATGTTCATGTCAGTGTTCCCGTTTTCCTGCGTCAGAATCAAAAAGCCCCGGCTGGGCTACCAGTCGGGGCTTTTTGATTCCGGTGGCAGCCTGGCGCCGAAAACTTGCAGAACATTCAATTGACAGATCGCGTGCGTCGTCTTCATGCTTTTCAAGCTATACCCCCCGGTTTTCAACTTGGCAACCCGTGTGCCGGAATTTGTCAGTTCCGGCAGTACGGTTGGGAGCGAGCAATGACCGCACATTCTGGACGATACCCGCTATACCTCTTGCTGGCCGCACTCCTCGGCTTGTGTTCAGGCCGCGCCGTGGCCCAGGCGGAGACCCGGGACTACCAGCTCAACAACCGGTCCGCGGAGGATGTGGCGGCACAGGTTCGCCAGCTTTACCAGGGTTCTTCCGTCGCTGTCACCGCTCGGGGGGCACAACTGGTGGTTCGCGGCGAGCCAGAGCTGCTGGATGAAATAGGAAGGCTCGTTGAGACCCTTGATGTCGCGCCGGTTCAGCTCCGGATTACCGTTCGCTCCAGAACCGATACAGGGGGCAAGCGGTCGGGAGCCGGTATTTCTGCGTCCGGGGACCGGGTGGAACTTTCGGCACAGCGGCGCGTGACCAGTACCGGCAGCACCCAGGAGAGAACGCTGGTTATGCAGGATGGCCAGTCCGCCCATATCACTTCAGGCCAGATCCGGACAATTCCGGTCGCCGTCCGGGGTGGCCGGAATCCGGCCGCCTTCCTTGAGCAGGTTGAAACCCGAAGCGGGTTTCTGGTCAGCCCGCAGGTAATTTCCAATCAGGCGGTTGAGCTGAGCATTGTTTCGTTCGAGGAGGACCCGGCGAGTCTGGACGGCTATGAAACCGAAGCCGTGGTCACCACCCGACGGGTCGAGCCAGGGCAGTGGGTGTCACTGGGCAGCACAGCAACCAGCTCGGCCGGGGAACGCAGCGGAATCACCTATCAGGTGAACAGCAGCCGCTCCGACAACCGGAGCTTTGAGGTCAGGGTCGACCTTCTGCCCTGACCTCAGGCTTTGCGTTTGCCCAGCAGAACCTGCTTGGCTTCGTTGAGTTTGGCGGCGAGGTAATCGTTACCCCCCCGGTCAGGGTGAAGCTTTTGCATCAGCCGGCGATGGGCCATCACGATGTCCTCTTCAGAACAGCCGGCTTTCACTCCGAGGACGTCACGGGCTTCGCGCACCGACATCTGGCCACTCAGCTCACTGGCCGGATCCGACTGCCGGTTTTCCTGCCCGGCGCCCCCACCCTGCCGCTTGTCCGCAAACATCCAGTTTAGGGCTGGGGCGTATTTCAGCAACGCCGGCAGCTTGCGCAACAGTGGAATAACGGCAGCCACTGCGGCGGTCAGCACTTGGATGCGACCCGTCAGAACCATAAAAAACAGAAGGGCACCACCCACCACCAGGACAACTTTCCAGGTAGCGGCCTTTTTCTTCTCGGCGGACAACGCGCCCCACTGCTTCAGAATCACAAACACGGCGGCTGCCAACGCGATTCCCAGAATCCACTGCATGGTTGATCCTTACCTTGAGTACGGTCGTAATTCTGTCACTGTATCCTGTCGCATTACCAGCGCCTCTGCTCTGGAAACCGGCAAACCGGGGTGGCCGTCTGTTTGTGCGGGTCCGACCAACCGGACATCGCCCCGGGTTCGCGTCCGATCTCGTGCTCTTGCTAAAGATCAAATATACTGCCCTGGACGCTGCGTTTTTGACGCACTGTTATCCCCACGGATTTGGGTTTGTTCTTTTATTTTTATGGCTTGCGACAAAAAGCACCCTTTTCCGCTGGAGACTTCCTTCCGGATCACCTTATTTTCTTATTTAATATCAGTGCTCTATGTTTGCGAATGAGCGCTGGTAAGTGAGAATGCTGATGACCAAGAAACGAACTCAGCATGGAACTGCGATGCGTTATCGCGCTGTTTCCGCGTACCTGATTTTAGCGTTGACTCTGTCATGTTTTGCACCGGGGGCAGACAGCGCAGAGCCCGGGATGTCTGAGCTTTCCCCCATCGAGGTTCCGAACGCTCCAGAAACGCCCGCACCGGTGGCGATTGAGGAGTTGTCAGATTCCCGGTCGGGTATACAGGCAGAGATCCGTTCGCTGGAGGAAGCACTGACACAGCGACAACAGGCGCTGGAGGATACACGGGAACGACTTGCCTTTGCCGAAACCTGGCGGAAGCGACTGGATGCTGAGCACCAGGGGCTGCAACGGCGGCTTCAAACCGCCGGTCTGGACCTGACCGAAGATTATGCCAACCTGCTTCGCCGCCGGTTGGACCGGCTGGAACGGCAGCACCTGGCCGACAACCTGACGACAACCATCAAAAGTCAGTTGGAGGCGGCACGCATGGAGCAGTTCCGGCTGGAGGAGTTCGATGCCCTCCTGCAGCCATCAGCTATAGCCAATGATCGCCTGGCTCAGCGCCGGGCGGACCTTCTGGCGAAACTCGGTACAGCCGTAACGGCCCATCTTGAAGTGCTGAATGACTACTTTGTGTCGGTCAATGCCACCCAGGAGCTCATTATCGCCTATCAGTCCCTGTTGCGGCAGCGACTGTTCTGGCTGCCCAGCACCGACCCCATACGGGTTCAGTCTTTCTCAGAGCTGGCTGCCGCCGTTGCGTGGTTGCTGAGCCCCACCCGGTGGTACGAGCTATTGCAGTCAACGCCGAAGGCATTGCGGACCCATCCGGTTCCGTTGGTGATATTGGCATTACTTCTGGCGGCGCTTGTGACCACCAGAGCCAGGACCCGGCGCGCGCTGGAAGCAACAGGGGAGACTATTGGCAACGTCGCCCGGGATCACGCCCGCCATACCTTTGCGGGCCTGGGTTACTCCATCGCCCTGGCTCTGATGGGCACGGTTGCGCTGGCGTTTCTGGCGCTACTGGTCTCGCAGGGGGGAGAGTTTGGCGCGGCGCTGTCCACTGGGCTCCGGAACGCCGCATTTCTGTTTTTTCTGCTCAGCATGGTTTACCAGGTTTCCCGTTCCGGCGGGCTTGGCGAACGCCACTTCAAGTGGCGTGCCGACACCCTCAAGGCCATCCGCCGTGGTATGCCCAGGCTGATGTTTGTTATGGTGCCAGCGGCAATGCTGACACCCTTGACCGAGGCCGCCATCGGAGAGTCGTTCCGGGACAGCCTGGGACGTGTCATCTTCGCACTGGCGTCCATTGCGCTGTCGTTGTTCGCCCACCGGGTTCTGAAACCCCGTCTGGCGCGAGAAGTTGAGGGCAGGGCGCCCCTGATGCCGCGGCTGATCTATCTGGCTGTTGTCGCCACACCACTCGTTCTCATGGCGTTTTCGCTCTATGGCTACCATTACACGGCAGTCCAGCTTGAGGGCACCCTGTTTTTAACCACCTGCTGGGTGGCCATCGTCGCCCTGCTTTACTACCTGGCCCTGAGAGCACTTTCAGTGCGGGAGCGGCGAATGGCGCTTGAGCGACTGAGAGAGAAACGCGCCGCCCAGCAGGAACTGGCGGCGGCAAGAGAAGCCGCCGATGCATCCGGAGAGGGGCTGCCGACGACGCTGGACATGCCGGAGATGGACCTGCAGGCCATCAGCAGCCAGAGCAAGGCGTTGTTGCGGATACTTGCCGGGGCGCTGACCGCCGTCGGCCTCTGGCTGCTTTGGGCCAATGTCTTTCCCGCCTTTCGGTTCCTGAATGAAATCACGCTCTGGACCGTTGCGCCACTGACCGAAGGGGGCCAGGCCCTGGTGGTAACATTGGAAGATCTGTTGCTATCGCTATTGTTCGGTTTGGCAACGATTCTGGCGGCCCGTAACTTGCCGGGCACCCTGGAAGTGGCCTTGCTCAGCCGAATGAAGCTCGCGCCGGGCACTGGCTATGCCATCACGACGCTGGTCACCTATGTGATCATCATCGTTGGCGTTGTGGTGACCTTCGGCGCCCTTGGCGCCCAGTGGTCCAAGCTCCAGTGGCTGGTCGCCGCGCTGGGCGTGGGGCTCGGTTTCGGATTACAGGAAATCGTTGCCAATTTTGTCTCAGGCATCATTATCCTGTTCGAACGGCCCATTCGTGTGGGTGATACTGTGACCGTGGGTGGAACAACCGGCACCGTTGCGCGCATCCGTATCCGGGCAACCACGCTGATCGACTGGGACCGGAAAGAGCAGATTGTTCCCAACAAGACCTTTGTGACCCAGGACCTCACCAACTGGACACTGTCGGATTCCATTACCCGTGTCATCGTGCGGGTGGGCGTGGCCTACGGTTCGGATATCGACACGGTCCAAAGCCTGCTCAACGATGTCGCCACGGCCAACAGCAGGGTGGTCAAAGACCCGCCTCCGTCGGTGTTCTGCGTAGCACTGGCGGACAGCAGCATCAACTTTGAAATGAGAGTGTTCGTGAAATCCATGCTCGACATCATGCCGCTATCTCATGAGGTGTATGCTGCCATCACCCGGACATTGCGCGAGGCGGGGATTCAGATTCCATTCCCGCAGCGGGATATCCACATAATAACCGACACCCAGAGCACAGACTCGTGACACGCCTGTATTGGAAGTACCGGTTTTCCCGGAAAAATAGATGCCCCGGTTTTCCGGCGAATTATGGACAGATGCCGGCGTGACCGGCAAAGTGAATACCCGTTGCCTCCAGCAACGGGTGATCCTGGCAAAGACAATGAAAACACCGGGTTGGCGCAGCGCAAAGCGCTGGCAATCAGCGAAGAAAAGCCCAAATCAGGAAGGGCCTGAAGGAGAAGTTGGGAATGGAATTAACCGCACATCGTACGTTCTATGATTGCCCGGTGAGCGAGAAACTGCTTTACACATCGTTTCTGCTGCTTATCGGTATTGGTTATCTGATGGCGCTAACCTACCTGTATACCAGCCATGAAGGGCATGACGGCGAACCGGGCTTGTCCATGCAGGACATTGTCGACAACTACTATGGGAACCGCAGTGGAACGCGACTGGAGGCAGCGATCCGTGGCCCGATGGCCGGGTACATCCAGCAACTCGAGGATCGCGACCAGATCGTAGCCTGGTTGAAGGATGAAGGATCCGAGAAAAGGTATGATGCCGATATACGTCCTATCCTGGAAAAAAGCTGTCTGCAATGCCACAGCCCCGCCTCAGGATTGAATGTGCCAGATTTGTCCACCTATAAGGGTATCAGGCAGGTGGCGGAGGTAGATACCGGCGAATCCCTGCATACACTGATGAAGCTATCACATATCCACTTGTTCGGCATCGGTCTCGTCGCGCTGGGAATCGGAATCATTTTTCGTCTCTCCGCTTTGGCTGAGTGGCTCAAGACGACGCTGATGGTTTCGCCCTTCGTGGCAATCTTCGCCGATATCCTGGCCTGGTTTCTTACCAAGTGGGACCCGTTCTACGCTTACACCGTGGTGGCATCTGGTGTGCTGCTCGGGCTGGCGTGGGGGGCACAAATCCTGATCTCACTGTATCAGCTCTGGTTCCTGCGGGCGCCGGAAGCAAACAACTCTGTCAACTAAAGCTAGGAGAACAAGGTATGCACATATACTCGGTGAAAACATTCTGGGCAGCTGTATTTTTGGTGATCGGCCTGAGCAGTCTTAGCAGCATAACCGCAGCGGCAGATGCCCCGGAGAATTTCCAGGTGATCGATGGTGTGGCAATCTATCTGGGCGTGATACCACCGCAGATTGTCCAGGGCCACCCCAGCGAGCATCCGGAAGCCAGTATGCATGGCGGTTTACCGGCCAAAGGCCACCGCGATCACGTGGTCGTGGCCCTGTTTGACAATGCCACCGGGAAGCGCATTGAGGATGCACAGGTGACCGGCGGCGTAATGGAGATCGGCCAGGGCAGCAAGAAGAAAAAGTTCGACCCCATGCCCATTGCCGATAGCGTAACCTATGGAAATTACTTCAATATTCCAGATAATGAGGTATACCACATCAATTTGCAGATTATTCGCCCCGGTGTACAGGGTGTCCTGGAGGCACAATTTACACATCGACACTTCGGTAAGTGAAGTACCTGGCCCCATGCCGCAGGTTCATAAAACCGACCGGGGTGGGGCTACTGAGGCTGGTGGATCAGGCGATTGAGGCGGGTCTTCGGGGCGAGCAGGTGTTACCGCTTGATTCGTGACAGCCAGGGTAGATTTTTCGCCCAAGGATTGATACTTTCCGATCATATTTTGGGTGCTTCACCACGGAACCGGTGATCGATTCATCGATAACCCCCCAAAATAAAACATCCGATCTTCAAGGACCGAAGACATGCCCCAGGCCAATGGACTGCAGTTCACCGCCCGCATTGGCGGACGTCCCCGGGATTTCTTCGCGGTGGTTGGCCTTGAGCTGACCGAATCGCTGTCGAGCCTGTTCCATGGCCGGCTGGATCTGGCCTTTCTCGAGCGTCTGTCGGCCGAAGAAGGCTGGCACTACCGCTACAAGGGCGAAGGCAGCAACGAACTGAGACTCGAAGACGAAGCGGACAAAGAACAGGTTTACATTCATGCCCAGAAAGACCTGGACCTGCTGACCGGGAACAACCGCTAACGCTGGACGAGTATATAGAGGCACTGGAGCAAACCGGTAGTGCCATCACACTGACTCAAAATGGCCAGGCGGAAGGGGAGCCCCGGGGTTTCTACCTGAACTGCCACGGCCTGCCGGCGAATGCCCTCAATCGCCCCATCAGTCAACTGCCCCAGCATAAGGTCTCCCTTGCGTGCTGGCGCGTTCAGCCGGAAACCGGCTGGACGCCATGGACTAAACATCCAGAAACCTGGGTTCGGTCCATGGCTCCGGTTCTGGATACGTTGCAAGTGGCACAGTTAACTACCTGTCACCCTTGCCGCTACCTACTGGTCTGCCTCCCGTTGACCACAGTCATATCGTCGCGGACGTTCGTAATGAATACCTGGAGCTGGGTGCCTTCACGCCTAATGTGCTTAGTTGGCAAGTAACCATCGGTGGTCCTATGGTCATGCTTGTTATTACTTGTGTGGTTTTTCCCATCACGATCTTTTTTGGGGGATTGGTCTGGGGTGAGGGGGCTCACAGATGCAGTTATGTCTTTTTGGGATGCTGTTTTGTTTGGTATTCCTTACGGTATGGGTTTCACTCTGTTCGGCCTTTTAATAGCCTTATTACCCCGGTTCTTCTCCTACTTCAAACTCCAAGGCGTCGTCCCCACCCGCTTCAATCGCCAGCGCCGGGAGGTGTGCCTGGTGCCGTCGGATTCCGACGACCCAGTGTTCCTTCTCTGGGAGGACATCCAGGCCTGGGTCATCCAGGCCCAGGGGGCAACCCAATACGGGGTGCAGCGCTGGTCCGAACCACTACCGGAATCGGAGCGCGCCCAACCCAGCGATACCCTGAAGCGCCTGAGCCGGAAGGTTCGCGAGAAACAACAAGCCCGTCCCGGACGGCTGCCGCATGAGGTTTTTGCGGAGGTTTATGGGTTCAACCTCAGGGCTGGAATGTAGGTGCTGATTTATGGGCTTACAGCAAAGATACCAACATCACTCACAATGTTATCTGGAAATATCTACACGCTATTTTAAAATTGCTATTCTACCAATGACTTGCGTAATCCATATACGCCGCGTAGTTTGAGTGACTGATGTCCGGATACAAAGTTTTGGATTAGTATGATAAAATCGCGCCGGTTTTAACCCTAAAATCACTTATTTATCGTCCTTTCTTATCTCAGAGGATTATTACCATGAAACAACCCGTACGCGTTGCCGTTACCGGTGCAGCCGGTCAGATCTGTTATTCTCTACTTTTTAGAATCGCCTCGGGCGAGATGCTGGGTAACGATCAGCCGGTCATCCTGCAATTATTAGAAATAACGCCGGCGCTTAAGGTGCTGGAAGCGGTTAAAATGGAGCTCAACGATTGCGCCTTTCCTTTGCTTCAGGAAGTCGTCTGCACCGACGACCCCGCGGTTGCCTTCAAAGACGCTGATTACGGTTTGATGGTCGGCGCCAAACCGCGCGGCCCCGGCATGGAACGTGCTGACTTGTTAAAAGACAATGGTAAAATTTTCAGTACCCTGGGTAAAATCATCAACGATGTTGCCAGTGCCAACATGAAAATTTGCGTCGTTGGCAACCCGGCAAACACTAACGCCTATATCCTGATGAAAAATGCGCCTAACCTCAATCCTCGTAACATTACCGCGTTGACACGCCTCGACCACAATCGCGCCATTTATCAGCTTGCGGCAAAAACCGGCAAAGCCATGAGCGGGATAAGGAAAATGACGATATGGGGCAATCACTCGACCACTCAGGTTCCCGACATCACACACACCACAGTCGACAACGCAGCGGCCACTGACATGGTCGATTCGGACTGGGTTAATAATGAATTTATGCCCAAGGTCGCCAAGCGCGGCGCCGAGGTAATCGCAGCACGTGGATCTTCTTCTGCGGCTTCTGCCGCTAACGGCGTAGTTGATCACATGCGCAGCTGGGTACTGGGTACCGAAGAAGGCGACTGGGTTTCTATGGCGGTTTATTCGGACGGTTCTTATGGTATTGAAGCAGGCTTGATTTATTCCTACCCGGTTACCTGCCAAAATGGCGACTGGAAAATAGTGACTGGCCTTGAAAATAGCGAGTTTATCAACAAGCAAATGAAGGCGTCTGAAAAAGAGCTTCAGGAAGAGCGTGATACCTGCTCCGACTTGTTCGCCTGAACATTTCGCAGAAAAAACTAAAAACGGGGCCTTCAGCGCCCCGTTTTTGTTTACCCATTTTCTCTACTATAGCGTTTGAGCTTTTTTATCAGCCCGAATTATTCATAAAAAAAGGCGAGCCTTGCCTATCGACTGCGGAATTGAGTGCTTATTCGGACGGTTTATGAAGCTTGCCGGGACGCCATAAGGAATCCTGGCGAGAAATACTTACAACCCGGTGACAATGGCGACCTGAATTTTGTAGGATGCTATGCTTTGTCAAACATCAATGATTCATGTATTCAATCAGTCCGTCGTCGCGCAATGGCTCGGCAATGGATCGACAAGGGAACGGAGATCGCCAGCCTCCCCTTATTCACCGATGCATGAATCGCAACGACCGGACTCAGATTTCCAGGACCTGAACTATGCGCACTGCTTCCCGCTTTCTGATCGTCATCATTTTTCTCGGCGTGGTGCTCGGAGGCATCTTTGGCTACAAGTTCTATCAGTTTGGCCAGATGCAAGAGCAGATGTCCCAGCCGCAGCCGCCCGCTCAGATCTCCGCAACCAAGGCACAGACCGAAAGCTGGACACCCGCCATCAAGGCCGTGGGCAGCATTGAGGCGGTTAACGGCATTGAAGTTGCCAACGAGGTGCCCGGTGTTGTTGAGACCATCAATTTCGAGTCCGGTGATGTGGTTGAACGGGGTGACATACTGATCCGCATCGATGCTGCCATCGACGAGGCGGCCCTGCGCACACGTCGCGCCGAGGCACAGCTGGCGGAGCAGGAGTTCAAGCGGGTTTCCGACCTGCTTCCCAGGCGCGCCGTGTCCCAGTCCCAGTACGATGAATCCAAGGCCAACTTCGATGCCGCCCGGGCCCGGGTTAACGAAGCCGAGGCCCAGCTCAGCAAGAAAATCATCCGCGCTCCGTTCGATGGCACCCTCGGCATCCGGATGGTCGACCAGGGCGAATACATTGCCACCGGCACCCCTATTGTCGAGATCAACATGCTTGATCCGATCTATGTGGATTACACGCTGTCCGAGAAAAACCTGCCAAACGCGAAACCGGGGTATACGGTGGTCGTCAAAGTGGCGGCGGTGCCCGGGCAGGATTTCGAGGGCGCGGTCAGCGCCATTAACACGTCGGTCAACCCGGAGACCCGGACCGTTCGCGTTCGCGCCACCCTGGATAATCCCGAGGGCCTGCTGCGCCCGGGCATGTTTGCAACGGTCCTGACCCGGCAACCGGGAGACAATGACGTCGTAACCGTGCCGCGGACCGCAATCTCCTACAACACCTACGGCGACTTTGTGTTCGTTGTTGAGGAAAACGATGAGGGTAATCAGGTGGTCAGCCGACGCACCGTCACCACCGGTGAGACCCGGAACACCCGCGTCGCCGTGCTTTCCGGCCTGGAAGCGGGTGAGACCGTTGTCGCCAAGGGGCTGCTGCGGCTGCGCGCCGGGCAAAAGGTCACCATTCAGGATGAAGAGCAGCAGGAGGCACCTGAGTAATGCGCTTCACTGACATTTTTATCCACCGCCCGGTACTGGCGACGGTGGTCAGCCTGCTGATTCTGCTCCTTGGCGCAAGGGCCGCCATGGAAATGGAGATTCGACAGTACCCGGAACTCGAGAGCACCACTGTGACGGTGACAACCGCCTATCCGGGTGCCAGCTCAGATCTGATCAAGGGCTTTATCACCACCCCCCTGCAACAGGCGATCGCCGAAGCCAGTGGTATCGACTACCTGACCTCCACCAGCTCCCAGGGCGTCTCCACCATCGAAGCCAAGATGGTGCTGAACTATGACGCCAACGCGGCCCTGGCGGAGATTCAGGCCAAGGTCGCCAGCCAGCGCAATGTGCTGCCTTCCGAAGCCGAGGACCCGGTGATCACCTCTACCACCGGCGATTCCACGGCGCTGATGTACATTGCCTTCTACAGTACCGAGCTGGCCGTGCCCCAGATCACCGATTACCTGACCCGGGTTGTCCAGCCCCGGCTTCAGGCGCTCTCCGGTGTCGGCAAAGCCGAGTTGCTGGGCCGGAAATTCGCCCTTCGGGTCTGGCTGGACCCCGAACGCCTGGCCGCGGTGGATATGACACCCCCGGAAGTGGTGGCCAGGCTGCGCGCCAACAACTATCAGGCCGCCGTCGGTAACACCAAAGGCACCTACACCGAGATCAGCATGACCAGCGACACCGATGTCGCCGATCCGGACCAGTTCCGGAATCTGGTCGTCAAACAGGCGAATGGCACCCAGATCCGGCTGCGGGATATTGCTCGCGTCGAGCTCGGTTCCGAAACCTATGATCAACTGGCCCTGTATAAGGGGCAGCCAGCCACCTACGTGGCCATTGAGCTGGCCCCCGGCGCCAACCCCCTGACCGTCGCCGGCCTGGTGAAGGGCGAGCTGCCCGATATCGAGAGCCAGTTGCCCTCCGGCCTGGAGGTGCGGCTGGCCTATGACGCCTCTGACTTTATTGAGGACTCCATCAATGAGGTGATCCAGACGCTGCTGGAGGCCATGGTTATCGTTCTGGTGGTGGTATTCCTGTGCCTTGGCTCGGTACGCGCGTCCATCGTGCCGTCCGTCGCCGTGCCACTGTCACTGGTTGGTGGCGCCTTCATCATGCTGATGTTCGGCTTTTCCCTGAACCTGCTCACCCTGCTGTCCCTGGTGCTGGCCATCGGCCTGGTAGTGGATGACGCCATCATCATGGTTGAGAACGTGCATCGCCACATCGAGCAGGGCGAATCCCGCTTTGAGGCGGCAATCAAAGGCGCGCGGGAGATGGCGGTGCCAATCATTGCCATGACCACAACGCTGGTGGCGGTTTATGCCCCCATTGGCTTTATGGGTGGTCTGGTCGGTTCACTCTTCACGGAGTTCGCCTTCACCCTGGCCGGCACCGTTGTCATTTCAGGTATTGTCGCCCTGACACTCTCCCCCATGCTGTCAGGGAAGGTGTTGAAGTCTCACGGCAACGCCGGGAAATTCGAAGGCCTTGTCGAGCGCACCTTCAACGGCCTGGCGGCGGGTTACAAGTCTGCCCTGAGCTCGCTGATGCAGACCAGGTCGGTGGTGGTGTTCTTTGCAGTTGTGGTACTTGTGTCCATCTACTTCATGGTAGCGATGAGTCAGAACGAACTGGCACCCACCGAGGATCAGGGCATCCTGTTCTACCAGGGCCTCGGGCCCCAGACCTCAACCCTCGATTACCTGCTCGAGCATGGTAATGAAGTTCAGGCGCGCATGTCTGCGGTTCCGGGCTACAACGAAGACTTCATGATCATCGGCATCACTGGCCCGAACGCGGTATTCGGCGGCTTCAAGATGGCGCCCTGGAGCGAACGGAACATCAGCCAGTTCGAAGCCCAGCCGCTGCTGGACGCCGAGCTGAAGAAGGTCACCGGTCTGCAGACCGCCGTATTCCCGCGGCCGTCCCTGCCCGGCTCTGGTGGCGGGCTGCCCTTCCAGTTCGTGATCACCACGGGCAGCAGTTACGAGCAACTGGACCAGGTGGCCGACGAAATGCTGGGTAAGGCCATGGCCAGCGGCAACTTCATGTTCCTGCAGAAGTCCATCAACTTCGACCGCCCGATTACCCGCATCAATGTGGACCGGGACCGGGTTGCGGATCTGGGTCTGTCGATGCAGGACGTTGGCCAGAGCCTGTCGAGCATGCTGGGAGGCGGTTACATCAACCGGTTCAGTATGGAAGGGCGCTCTTACCAGGTGATTCCGCAGGTTGACCAGCGGTTCCGTCTGGACGCCCAGGCGCTCAATGAGTACTACATCCGTGCCGACAACGGAGAGCTGGTGCCACTGGGGAGCGTCGTGAGCTTCAGCCAGGAGGTTGAGCCGTCAAACCGGACCCAGTTCAACCAGCAAAACTCGCTGACCCTCCAGGGTGTGGTCATGCCCGGCGTTGCCGCCGGTACCGCCATGGATTTCATGGAACAGACAGCGGAAGAGGCTTTCCCTCAGGGCTTCACGTATGACTACACCGGCCAGAGCCGCCAGCTTGCTACCCAGGGCAGCGCCCTGATGGTGACCTTCTTCCTGTCGCTGCTGGTGATCTACCTGGTTCTGGCGGCCCAGTTCGAGAGCTGGCGCGATCCGTTCATCATTCTGGTCTCGGTACCCATGTCGGTCGCCGGCGCCATGGCATTCATCGTGCTCGGCTTCGCCACCATGAACATCTACACCCAGGTCGGGCTGATCACGCTGATCGGCGTGGTGTCCAAGAACGGCATCCTGATTGTCGAGTTTGCCAATCAGCTGCAGAAGGAACGTGGACTGAACAAGTTTGATGCCGTGGTGGAAGCCGCCGCGATCCGTCTGCGGCCGATCATCATGACATCCCTGGCGCTGATCTTTGCCATGGTGCCCCTGTTGATTGCGATCGGCCCGGGGGCGGAAAGCCGCTTTGCCATTGGCCTGACCATCAGCGCTGGCCTCGGTATCGGCACGCTGTTTACCATCTTCGTACTGCCCGCGTTCTATATCCTGCTGGGGCGTGACCATCATGGTTCGGGAGCCGACGAGTACTCGGACACACCCGGTGGTGACGATAACGGCAAGCCGGCAAAGGCTCACTAAATCCGGCAACCGGAAAAAAGCCCGGCTCACTGAACAGTGGCCGGGCTTTTTATTGCCGTTCCGGAATTCTGTCCAGCGCCAGGGCCGGGGCAGAGACTGGCTTCCGGTGCCGGAGGCTGCGACGCCACTGCACGGTCTCACTGGGCAGCTCTCCAAAATGCTCCCGATAGAGGGCCGCGAACCGGCCAAGGTGAGAGAAGCCCTCATCAGCTGCATACCAGGAAATGTGGGGCACCTCACACTGGCAGTCCACCAGCCTGCGCCGCACCCTGATCAACCGGTTGCGCTGGTAAAACCGGTAGGGCGTCGTCCCGGTTTCCCGCTTCATCAGGTAGTAGAGGTTTCGCTCGCTGACGCCGGAATGGCTGGCCAGCTCCCGCAGGTTGAAGTCCCAGGCAGGTTCCTGCCGGATTTTTTCGATCATCCGGACTATCCGGCGATCAAGTCCGGGGCGTCCGCGAGGTGACGCGCCCTCATTGCTCGCCGTCGCCGCCAGTTGTCGGAAGAGGTCATCGGTCAGCTCTCTTGCGTGAGCGTCGTCCCTGAAAAAGGGCGAGTTAAGCAGATACGCCGTGATCAGATCCTGGCAGTCGGCAAGGCGTTTGCCGCCTTCGTCTCTGATCAGGCTGTCCGGAATTCCGGCTGCCGGCCGGAGGATCATGACCCGGCCATTCCGGGGCAGGCGCAGTCTGAACCGGTCTGAGGATCGGGCGGCCATTAAATGCAGCATGGGCTGCCACGGCTTGTCCTGCCGAGAGATCGCCGGATCGCCGGCCCGCGGCAGCAGAAGCACCGGACCTGGCGCGCTCCGGCCGGTGATCTCCATGTCCTGGCTGGCATGGATACAAACCACCCTGCCCAGGCCGGACGTCAGCGCCGACAGGGCTCCGGCCGTGCCACCGCCTGTGCCCAGGCGGCACTCCACACCATCCCAGCCGGAGAGCGCTCGCAGGGCAACAAGCCACTCTCGGGGAGACGCCCGGTTGAGTCGCAGATAGGCATCAAGTTCTTGATCAGGTGCTTTAAGTTCTTGATCAGCTGCTTTGTTTGGCATAGGGTCCGGTAGGAAATTGGTTTTTACCCACTATCAGGGCAACCCGGGCGTTTCCAGTAGCCGGATGTTGCAAAACACCCTGAAGCCGGCGCTTTTTTTGCCTGTTATTGATGTTAATCAACCAGTGCGCTACCCAACGCCTGCCAGGGCACCGGTCTGGCCATCAGGAATCCCTGCCCCCGGTGACATTTCAGTTCACGCAACCGGCTGTGCTGATCTTCATTCTCGATGCCCTCTGCAACCACCTCCAGGCCGAGCGCCTCGGCAATCCCCAGAATCGCCGCGACAATCCGCGAATCCCCGGACTGGCCGCCGAGCCGCCAGGTGAACTGCCGGTCAATCTTGAGCACCTGAACCGGCAGGGTATGAAGGTAGGCCAGTGACGAGTAACCGGTTCCGAAATCGTCAATCGCCACACCCACTCCCTGCTGGCCGAATTCCCGCAACCGGTCCAGGCACTGCCGGGAAAGGTTCATCAGGTGGGTTTCGGTAATCTCGATTTCCGGCGACCAGCCTATCTGCCGGATGCGGCAGAAGAGCGGATCGAGCAGCCCCTCCAGACGCGAATCGGTGATCTGTCGGGCAGAGATATTGATCGCCAGCCGAAGGCCCCGGGGCAGCACACCCGGAGAGTCCGGGAGGTCGGCGAGGATGCAGCGAACCAAATGCCCCGTGAGCTCGTGTATATGGCCACGCTGTTCGGCAACAGGGACAAACTCGGCGGGTGAGACAACACCGAACCGCGGATGCCGCCAGCGCAACAGCGCCTCCAGACCCGCGATGCGACCACTGTCAAGCCGGTACTGGGGCTGATAGACAACACTGAATTCTTCCGGGGCGGTTTTCAGGGAAGCCATCAGGGCCTCCGACAGGCGCTGTTCATGCCGTCCCTGCTCCGTGTCCACTTCGCTGTAGAGACGATAACAGGCCCGGCCAGCGAGCTTTGCCGTGTACATGGCCCTGTCGGCGTTCTGCAGCAGCTCGCTGCCGGTGTTACCGTGCTCCGGATAAACCGCTGCGCCAACGGAAGCTGAAAGAAAATACTCACGATGATCAATCACCATCGGGGCCTGGAAAATATGGATCATGCGCTGACACACACCCTCCAGATCGTCCCCGGACTGCAACTCTATAATGGCCGAAAACTCATCACCCGACAGCCTCGCCACCACGTCCCCCCTTCTCAGAACGCTCTGGATACAGTGGGCGGCGTGCTGCAGCACGCGATCACCGCATTCGTGGCCGTGGAGATCATTAACCGATTTGAAGAAATCGAGATCCACGAACAGCACGGCGAACCGGCGACTGTCACGGGCGCGCTGGGCCACACGGGCCTTGAGGAACTCCTGGAACAGGGCGCGGTTCGGCAGCTCGGTGAGGGGGTCGTAGTAAGCCAGCGAGGCCAGACGCTCGTCGCCCGCCGCCACATCGCCAACATCCGTGAACACACCGGCCCAGAATCGACGATTTCCCCGCTCCACGGGATAGATTGTCAGCCACTGGGGATAGGTCTCGCCGTTCTTTCGGCGGTTCCAGATCAGTCCCTCCCAGCGACCGTGTCGCTCAAGACTTTCCCACATAGCCTGATAGAACTCGGGCGATTGCAGGCCCGAACTCAGTAACGAAGGCGACTGCCCGAGAACTTCATCTGCCTGGTATCCGGTGACAGCGCGAAACATCCTATTGACGTAGGCGATTCGTGGTTCTGTCGTGGACAGCATGATCGCCCTGGGATGGTTATCCACCAGCGTCCTGAAATCCTGTTGTTGTACTACCTGCATCCGCCGCTTTCTCCTTTCAGCGAACCCTGAACCCGATCCTGACAGTTCAGGCACCAGCTTAAGCTGTATATGTCGCCACCATAGCCACATATTGCAAAAACAGCGGAGTTCAGACCAAAGAACGAGAAAAACTGAGGATTCATTCAATTATTGCAATAACCGGTAACCGGATATCCAAGCGCCCGGGTGCGGTTGATAAACAGACAGATATCGCGACTCAGCCATCAATCATGGTGCCATGCTCTCTTCCCCCAACCGTCACACAGCTCGTTCCGGGTAACCCAGCAGGCGCAGGGCGTTGAACACCACCACCAGCGTCGAGCCCTCATGGACGATGACCGCCGGGCCGATACCCGCTAGGCCAGTAAGTGTTGCAGGGATCAACAGCGCCACGATTCCGAGCGAAAGCCATAAGTTCTGGCGAATGATGTGCCGGGCGGCGCGTGACAGGCCCACGGCGAACGGCAGCTTTGACAGGTCGTCAGCCATCAGGGCGACATCCGCTGTCTCCAGTGCCACGTCGGTACCGGCACCGCCCATGGCGATACCCACCGTGGCGCGCGCCAGCGCCGGCGCGTCGTTGACACCGTCGCCGATCATGGCCACCTGACCTTCGCGCCGCAGCAATTCATCGACCGCTGCAACCTTGTCCTCGGGTAACAGGCTGGCACGCACTTCGTCCAGGCCGACAGCCTGGCCGATGGCCTGACCTACCCGTTCGTTGTCGCCGGTCAGCATGATGGTCTTGCGGATACCCAGGCGGTGCAGTCGCGCCAACATCTCAGCCACACCCTCCCGCGGCGTGTCGGCCAGGGCCAACACGCCCAGAAAACGATCACCGGCCTGAACCACCATGGTGGTCTTACCCTCGGCCTCCAGGCGGCTAACCGTGTCGCGCACCGAGCCAGGAATCGCCACGCCGTCAAACAACTTAAGGTTGCCGATACTGACGGTCTTGCCGTCAAGTTGCGCGCGCACGCCCTTGCCAGTCACGGACTCCACGTCACCGGCCTCTGCCCAGTGCAGGCCCCGCGCCTGCGCGGCGGCGACGATAGCCAGGGCCAGGGGATGACCGCTACGGCTCTCCACCGCCGTCGCGGTCGCGAGCAGCATGGCTTCATCGCCTTCGAAGGCCACCACGTCAGTCACCGCCGGTTCGCCGCGGGTGACAGTGCCGGTCTTGTCGAAAGCGATGGCACGCAGGGTGCCGAGATTCTCCAGGTGCGCGCCGCCCTTGATCAGCACCCCACCGCGCGCTGCGCGCGCCACCCCCGACAGCACCGCCGCCGGCGTAGCGATAGCCAGCGCGCAGGGCGAGGCCGCCACCAGCACCGCCATGGCGCGGTAAAAGGATTCGGCGAACGGAAAACCGAACAACGGCGGTACGGCAATAAGCAAGGCCGCACCGACCAGCACCACGGGTACAAAGATGCGTTCGAAACGCTCGGTGAAGCGCTGGGTCGGCGAGCGCTGGGCGCCCGCTTCGGCGACCAGCTTCACCATACGGCTCAGGGTGCTTTCGCGGGCCAGGCGGGTGACCCGAATCTCCAGGGTCGCCTCACCGTTGACGGTGCCGGCAAACACCGCATCGCCCGCCTGCTTGTCCACGGGCATGGATTCACCGGTAATGGGTGCCTGGTCGACGGCGGAGACGCCGGCCAGCACTTCGCCGTCGGCGGGGATGCGCTGGCCGGGCTTGACGATGACCCGCTCCTCGCGCGCCAGCGCCTCCACCGGCACTTCCTCCTCGCCGCCGTCGCGGCGCACAAGCGCCGTTTTCGGCGCCATCTCCGCCAGCGCCTCGATGGCGCGGCGTGCTCGGCCCATGGCGGTATGTTCCAGTGCATGGCCCAGGCTGAACAGAAACAACAGCAATGCGCCCTCTGCCCAGGCGCCAAGCGCGGCGGCACCGGCGGCGGCGATGATCATCAGGGTGTCGATATCAAAACGGCCCTGGCGCAGACTCTGCCAGGCATCACGCAGCGCGAAGAAGCCGCCTGTGATATAGGCACCGACGAACAGAGCCAAGGACAGTGCGGCGGGTGCCGCCGTAAATTCCAGCAACCAGCCGACGAGCAGTAACAACCCGGCAGCCAGGCTCAGAAGCAGCTCGCGGTGCTCGGCCCACCAACCCGGTGCCTGACCTTTTTCAATCACGCCATAACCCAACGCCCGTATACGTTCCCGCACGGCATCGAGCGAGGTCTTTTCGGTATCGAACTCCAGACGCAGCCGCTCCGCACCGTAACTGACGCTCGCCTCCAGCACGCCGTCCATGCGCTCCAGGGCATGTTCAATCACGGTCGCGCAGGTGGGGCAATCCATGCCGTCTATGCGCAGGCTTTCATGATGATAACGCTTGCCGATCCGGACGCCGGCCGCCTGCACCAGGCTGCGCACCTGACTGACGCTGAACTGCTCGAGATCATAGTGCAGGCACAGGCGCGCCGCACCGTCTTCGTCAACCACATGCGCTTTCGCCAGCCCCTCGGCTTCGAGCAATTCAGTCAGGCGCCCGACACAGGCGTCCCGCTCATCCGGGGCCTCGGGCAAGGCCAGGTCCAAATCCAGGGTCAATTTCTCATTCATATGAACCTCCGGTGCATTCCACCTGCCTCCGTAAGCTGTCGAACGATTGGCCGGTAGCAGATAAACCAAGCGGCCATCAGCGATCCGCCCGGGTTATTAACCGCAGCTCTACCCGTCCGTCTGATCGGCGCGTGAGCGTGAGATCGACAGCTTCCCCGGCGCGCACGAAGCGGTGTTGCTCCGCCTCGGGTGCAGCCGTAATGACCTCTTGGGTGTACCCGGCGGCAGCGAAGCCCTGGGTGTAATACTTCAACACCGCCTCGAATGACGCGCGTCCGCTATAGCGCGCCTCCAGTGTTTTTGCGTCGCGTGCGAAATAGGTGCGCACCAGCCCGGGAAAACGTGGCACCGGGCCGATATCGACGCCGCTGACATCATTGGCCGGAAGCGCCTCGCTTTCTCCCGGCAGCCAACGGTCAAGCTGCTGCTTCACACCCGGCGCCCACTGTTCCACCTCCTTCTTGAGTCCCGGCGCCGACTGTTCGAACTGGGTGATGGCGCCGCCGGCCAGACGTTTGCCCGCCTCGCTCATCGCCGGCGCCTCGGCCCACAGCCAGGACAATAGCGCCATGCCGGCCCAGAACAAAAGTGCGACGAAACCGAGCGCCACCGCGACGAATATCAGCCAGGTGCGGGTGCGAATCGTACACAACCTCGATACGGCCCGCTCCAACGGGATGAATTTGTTCAAATCCTTCATACGTCACACCCCAAAAAGATAACCATGAAACGCCACGCCAACAGTCACGGAAAGCTCCGGACATTGCCCCAAACAACCATAGCGGCGCACCTTTGAATTCTTCCTGCCGCGGTTATCGGGCGTCACCGGCGTATGATTGCCGAAAACAAGTCGGTCCCGGTAAGCAGCTCATACAAGACAATAGTGAGGACAACATACCAGATAAAAATAGCGATAAACGTGGCGCCGGCCGCCATATCCTTGATTTGTTTAATCCTCAGGTCATGGTCCGCTTGTACGTAATCGCACAGGGACTCAATGGCGGTATTAAGCACCTCCGCGACCAGCATCAGGCCGGTCACGGCGAGCACGAACAGAAAATGAAACAGCGTCTCGAACAGCCCAGCCAGCGCAAGAAACATCACTGACAGGACCAGCTTGTAGCGCACACTGAAGTCCTTGAGCACTGCGTTCGAGACGCCCGAGAGGGCGATGCGTATCTTGCGCACGGGATGGTACCCCGTGCCGGCACGGCGCGAATAGGGTTCGCTCATACTGCTTTACCCTCTAAACATGCGGCTTTCACTCACCCGGCCGGAGCGCCTGGCCGCGACCAGGACAAAACCTGGCGCCGGGAGACGCTTCCGCGCCACGGCACCGGCCTTTCAGTGGTCGTCGATGGGCAGCGCCGCCTGGATCTCGCTGATGTAGATCCAGCCCGCCCTGGATTGACCGGTCCTGGCGTTGTCCCGAATGAGGCGCACCGCCTCGGTGGCGCTGCTCTCGTCCTCGCAGACCAGCTCCAGCTTGACCTCGGTGATGATCTCCGCGCCCAGCTCGATGGAGTAGTTACGCTCCTGTTCGTCCAGCGCAGCGAGCATGCCCTTGACGTCAACCACCGACAGATTGGTGTAGCCCGCGCCCCTCAGGGCGCGAACTACGTCGGCGGCGCGATTGCGGTGAATGAAGGCCTTGATCTCTTTCATGGGTTTTTCTCCTTTCTGGATTCGAGCCATTCGTAGATGACCGGCAGTAGTACTAACGTTAGCAGGGTGGAGGTGATGAGCCCGCCCACCACCACGGAGGCCAGCGGCCGTTGGGTCTCAGCGCCCACTCCGGTGGAGAGCAGCATCGGGATCAGGCCGAGGATGGCCACGCTGGCCGTCATCAGCACCGGCCGCAGCCTCATCTCACAGCCGCGGCGCACCGCCTCGGCGACGCTCAGGCCCCTCTCGCGCAGCTCGTTGATGAAGCTCACCAGCACGATACCGTTCAGCATCGCCACACCGAACACGGCAATGAAACCGATGGCCGAGGGGACGGACAGATACTGGCCACTGATGAACAGCGCCACCAGGCCACCAATGGTCGCGAACGGTACGTTGGCGATGATGAGCGTGGCGTATTTCATCGAGTTGAAGGCGGTGTACAGCAACACGAAGATGAAAAAGATGGTCAATGGGACGATGATGGCCAGCCGCTTGAGAGCACGCTGCTGGTTCTCGAAGGCTCCACCCCACTCGATCCAGTAGCCGGGCGGTAGTTTCACCTGCTGCTCGATGGCGGCATTGGCATCTTTCACGAAGCCGTCCACGTCGCGGCCGCGCACGTCCATCTGAATCACCGCGTAGCGTTGTAATTGCTCGCGGCGCACGAAGGAATAGCCCTCCGCCGTGGTCACCTCGGCCACCTTGCCAAGCGGCACGATGGCACCGGCGGCCGTGCGTAACGGGATGTCACGGATGGCCTGTACCGAAGCCTTGGAGGCATCCGCGATACGCGCGGTGATGTCGAAGCGCTTGACGCCATCGATCAGTGTCGACACAGGCTGGTTACCGATGCCGGTGCGCACCACGGTGAGCACGTCGTCCGCATTGAGTCCATAGCGGGCCAATGCTTCCCGGTCCACCTTGATACGGATCTGCGGCTTGCCGAGGTTGGCTTCCAGCGCCAGATCGGCCACACCGGGCACCTTGGCGACGGCATTCTTGATCTCGTTACTCAAGCGGTCGAGTTCGCCCAGATCCTCACCGTAGAGTTTGGCGGCCAGGGTAGAGCGCACGCCGGAGATCAGTTCTTCCACCCGCATCTGGATAGGCTGGGTAAAGGCGATGACGGAAGTGGGCACGGTTTTCTCCAGTTCCTCGCGCATGGCCTCGGCCAGTTCCTCGACCGAACGTTCCCGCTCTTCCTTGGGCTTGAGCCCGGTGTAGATCTCCATGTAGTTCACGTCCGCGGTCTCACCCTTCTCGGCGCGGCCGATCATGGCGATGGTGGTTTCGACTTCCGGAAACTCGCCCAACGTCTTTTCGATCTTCTTGGAGATCTCGATGGATTGTTCCAGGGAGGTGGAAGGGATCGAGGTCACCCGCCACATGATGGAGCCCTCCTGCAACTGCGGCATGAACTCCTTGCCCAACAGCGGGAACAGCGCCAGGCTTGCGACCAGCAGCACTATGGCACTGACCACCACGGTCTTCTTGTTGGCCAGCGACCAGGCCAACAGCGGCAGGTAGCCACGCTTGACCCAACGCACCAGCAACGTGTCGCGTTCCTCCTTGGGCTTGAGAATCAACGCCGCCAGCACCGGAATGATCGTGAGCGTCAACAGCAGCGAGCCGGCCATGGCAAAGCTGATGTTGAAAGCCATGGGCTTGAACAACTTGCCTTCCAACCCTTGCAGGCTGAACAGCGGCAGGAACACCACGATAATAATAATGATGGCGAACGTGATGGGATTGGCGACTTCACGCGCTGCTGTCAGCACCGCGGCGCTACGGTCGACCTTTTCGCCCTTCTCGCGCCATTCGGCCATGATGCGGAAGGCGTTTTCGGTCATCACCACCGCACCGTCCACCATCATGCCGATGCCGATCGCCAGCCCCGCCAACGACATCAGGTTGGCCGACAGCCCCATCTGCTCCATAAAAATGAAGGCAATCAGCATAGCCAGCGGCAGCGCCGCGATCACCACAATGGCCGAACGCAGCTCACCGAGGAACAGGAACAACACAATAGCCACCAGAATAGAGCCCTCGATCAGCGCCCGTTCGGCAGTCGAGACAGCCTTCTCCACCAGTTCGGTGCGCTCGTAGACAGGCTCGATCTTCACGTTATCAGGCAACGCCGACTGAGCGATGGCCACTTTTTTCTTGACCTCTTTAACCACGTCAGCAGCGTTGGTACCGATGCGCGCCAGCGTCATACCCAGCACCACCTCTTTACCGTCACGGGTCACGGCGCCGAAACGCAACGCCGGCGCCTGCTCGATCATGGCAATATTGCGCAAGTACACCGGGGTTCCGTCAACCACCTTGACCATGATATTGCCGATATCGCGCTCGTCGGCCACCAGTCCCAGCCCGCGCACCAGGTATTGCTCTGGACCGAGATTGACGTACTGCCCGCCCACCTGGCGGTTATTGGCCTCGATGACGGCCATCACCTCTTTATACCCTAAGCCGTACTTGATCAAACGCAAGGGGTCGATCACCACCTGGAACTGACGCTCCTGTCCGCCCCAGGACATCACGTCATCGACCCCCGGAGCGGTGCGCAGAATCAGCCGTACGGTCCAATCCTGGATAGTACGCAAATCCATATCGCTCAGCCCCCCATTCAACTTCTCATCGGCGCGTTCCACCGTATACCAGAACACCTGGCCCAGACCTGAGGTGTTCGGCCCCATCTCCGGGCGGCCATATTCCTGCGGCATTCGGTTGCTGACTTCCTGCAGCCGCTCCATCACCAGCCGACGGGCGAAATAAATGTCCATATTGTCTTCGAAGTACACCGATACATAGGACAAGCCAAACAGACTGACCGAACGGATTTGGGTCACGCCGGGCAGGCCCGCCATGCCGGACTCCACCGGAAAGGTCAGTAACTGCTCTACGTCCTCGGCGGCCAGACCAGGCGACTCAGTGTAAATATTGACCTGCACCGGCGTTACATCCGGAAACGCGTCGATGGGAATGGTGCTGACCGCCCGCCAGCCCAGAAAACCAACCACCAGAAAAAAAATGATTACCAGAAATTTATAGCGTAACGACGCTTCAACCAGTTTATTCAGCATGATGTAACATCCTTAGTGCCCGTCGCCTTCGCCCATCTGTGATTTAAGCGCCAGGGATTTCAATAAAAACGCACCCTTGACGACAATCTCATCACCCTCGGCCAGCCCGGCTTTGATTTCGGTCCAGCCCGCACGTGTCATCCCGGTCTCCACCGGCTGCGGATGAAGTTCATCGCCCTCAACTTTAAATACCGTGGGCGAGCCCTGCATCAGCAGCACGGATTCCTGTGGAACAGCGACACGTGCCTCGCTATCAGCGGTCTCAATCAACACGTCCGCGTAGTCACCCGGCGACAACTGGCCGGCCTCGTTGTTTACCTCGATACGTACCGCCTTTGTGCGGGTGCCCTCGTCAACGCGTTGATGCAGCTGCACCACCTTGCCGTCCAGCCAGCGTTCGCCATGCACCCTCACTTGCGCACGCGTGCCAACGGTCACCTTCACCGCCTGTTCCGGGCGTAGTTGCGCGTCCACCCAGAGCCGCGAGATATCACTCACCTCGAACAGCACCCGCCCCGGCTCGACCACCTCGCCGATCACGAAGTCGTCACTGATCACCGTGCCGACCTGGGGGCTGAGCAGCTCGAAGGAGCCGGTGGCGCGGGAGGCATCGCCGTCGGCCAGGAGGCGCTCGATCTGCACCTCGGTCATGCCGTACGCGCGCACCGTGGCGTACGCGCGCTGGCGCGCCACCTGGACGGCGACATAGCGCTTATCGGACACCACCTCACGGCCGAGCTTGCGCACGCGGCTCCACTCTCGATCAGCCTCGACGAGCGCACCTTGGGCCCCGGCCATCTCGACGCTGGAGAGTGTCACCAACGGTTGGTCCTTCTCGACCTGCTCACCGAGGCGCGCGTGGCGGGCGACCACCTGGGCACCAATACGCGGCGTCACCTGGGCAGACGCGTAGGCGTTCATGCGCACCTCACCCGGAGCGATGACGGCATCGGACAGCGTGCGCCGCGCGACCCTCTCGGCACGGATTCCCTGCGCCTCCCGCTCGGCCGCCGCCATCTTCAAGGCGCCTCCTTCCTCGTGGCCGCCTGCCTCTCCGGGGCCCTGCTCGGCCAGTGCGACAGAAACCGGCAAACCCAGACCCGCGAGCATCAGGCTTAACAACAGTGCCCGTGTGAACGTTATCTTCATGTTTTGTATCTCCAGAATTCGTGCGTGAAAGTTTAAGGTTCAGCGCGCATCGCGCCGCCAAGCCAGGCATCCACCTGGCCGCTGGCCACCAGCCAGTCAGCCCAGGCCCCCCACAGGCGACCCTGGACCTCCAGGGCATTCATGCGCGTATCAAGCGTCTGGTTGAGCTGTACCAGGTAGTCCGCCGTGCTCATCTCGCCGGACCGCCAGATACGCTCTAGCAGCGCCACCTGGCTACCGAGGCTGGCCTGGCCACTGGCTTGCCAGGCCAGCCAGGCGCCGCGGCTCAGTCGATAGCGCTCGGCGGCGGACAACAACTGCGCCCGCGCCCGGCGATAGACGTCCTGCAGGGACTGTTCAGCTCGCGTCTGTTCGGCATAGGCGGCCTTTACCTCGGCCCTGAAGCTATTGCGGACATACAAGGGAATGCTAAAGGTCAGACCAGTGAGGCCATAGGCATCGCCGTTGCCGTTGCGGAAGGCACGTTCCTGGCCGGCGCGCACGCCGATCGTCGGATCGGGCCGGCGCTCGCGGCTGCGCAAGGTGACGGTGGAGCGGGCGGCGGCGACCCGCGCCTGTTGGGCGCGTAATGCCGGCAGATTCTTGAGCAGCGTGTCCGCATCGACCGTTTGCAACACGGGCAGATCACCCGGTAACAGCGGCCAGTTCCGGCGCGGGTTGCCGGTGATGGCGATGAGGGCCTGCTCTGCGTCGGCCAGATCCGAGGCCATCTGGGACAACTGGAGCGTAGCCTGGGTGTGTGCGAGGCTGGCCAGGTCCAGCTCGACCTGATTGATGTCCCCGGCCTGGCGACGCTGTTCCGCCAAATCCAGAAACCGTCGCATCAGCTCCTGGCGTTGCTGCGCGAGTCGCTGAATGTCTGCGGCGGTGTGATAGCGCCCCAGTGCAGCGAGCAACTCGCCAGCCAGCTGTTGGCGCACGGCCGCATACTCCGTCCGCACGGTATCAAGCTCGGCATCCGCCACTGCGGTGCGCGCTCCGCGTTTGTCGGCCCAGTCGATGGCCTGGCTCAGGCCCAGGGTACCGGTACGGGTCTCGGCCTGCTCGGCATTTAGCTGCAGCTCCGGGTTGTAGAGAGGCCGGCCCGCGCCCCGGGCGCGGGCCTCAGCGGCTTCCACTGCGGCGCGCGCGGCCTGCACGCCGGGGTTCCGCTCCAGCGTCTCGCTAAGCAGTTGCCGCAGCACCGGCGAGGTCCGCAGGGTTGTAGGTTCATCTTGCGCTGTGGCCGTGCCAACAGCAGCAAATGACAAGAGTATGCTCAGCAGCCGGACCAGCACCGGCCACTGCATTCGCAGTGTATACATGTATTCGAAATCTCCATTCGACAGACCAAGGTTGTGCGCTCGCATACGCGCGAGGCGTTATAGCAACGGATCATAAGATGGCCGCTGCCCATGCAGCTACCAGTGCGGTCGTGGTGGTGCCGCCCAGCAATAGAACTGGCCAAGCATACTACGACAAGCCAGTCAAACCACCTTTCTTAAGTCAACGCAACTATACAACTGCCTGCCCTTAAAAAGCTTAAAAAGTCCTTAAAAAGCCCGGTTAATTACCTTCCGGTGCCGACATAAAAGCCGGCCCCCTCGAATGAGCGGAAATAGCCGGAAAACACGCAACGATTCCCCGAGCCGATGCGATAAGGTAGTCTGGCGATCAACACTCTGAATAATTGTGCACCGTGGAAGATCGCTGAAACCGTGACTCTTGGAACCCTGTTCTGGCTGTTTGTGGCCGGATTCGCTGTCTGGTACTGGTGGCGCGCCAAAGCCATCAAGGATTTCGTGCTTCAGGCCGCCCACCGCTACTGCAAGCGCATGGATGTCATGCTCCTGGACGACGCCGTATTCCTTCGGGGGCTCTGGTTCAAGCGCGATGACCAGGGCAGGCTCCGGGTATGGCGCAGGTTCCTGTTTGATTTCACCTCCACCGGTGAGGAGCGCTATACCGGCCGGATCATCATGCTCGGCCAGCGTATCCAGCACATGGAGCTGGAGCCTCACCGGTTTTCCTGAGCACTCAGCCATGCCCCGGTTTCATGCCCTCACCCAAATGGGCGATTCCCGCCCGCCCCCTTGGCCCGAATAATCGACAACGCATTGACGACCGTCGGCTTCATAACGCAGCCGTCAACAAAAACAACAGGAGTCAACCATGCGTATCCGATTTACCGCAGCAATCATGCTGGGGCTGGCCATGCTGTCCGCCTCGTTTCTCAGTCACGCCGGTTACACCCAGACCCGCTACCCCATCGTTCTGGTCCATGGCGTTACCGGCTTCAACACCATTGGTGGGCTGGTCAACTACTTCCACACCATTCCCTGGAACCTGGAACGCAGTGGCGCAAAGGTCTATACCGCCAGCGTTTCATTCGTCAACAGCAGTGAGCAACGGGGCCAGCAACTGGCCAACTATGTCAACAGCCTGGGCTATGCCAAGGTCAACCTGATGGCCCACAGTCAGGGTGCCCCCACTTCCCGGGTAACCGCCGCACTGATTCCCCAGCGGATTGCCTCGATCACCTCCATCGACGGCGTCAACAAAGGCTCCAAAGTGGCAGACGTGGTTCGCGGTATTCTTCCGCCCGGCAGCTACGTGGAGGGCGGGGCGGACGCCATTGCCAACGCCCTCGGCGGGCTGATCAACGCCCTGTCCGGCGCCAACAACCCACAAGACGGACTGGCCGCACTGGAGACCCTGACAACGCCCGGCACCACCAGCCTGAACGATGCGCTGGGGTGGAAAGGGGTTAACCGCAACGCCTGCGCCGGCACCAGCGAGGACGTGTGGATTAATGGCAACCGCATCAAATTCTTTTCCTGGACCGGCCGTGGCGTCTGGACCAACGTCTTTGACATCACCGACCCCTTCCTGGGCATTACTGCCCTGGTCTTCGGCAGCGAGCCGAACGACGGGCTGGTCGGCGTCTGTTCGACCATGATGGGTAACGTGATCGGCACCCAGTACGACATGAACCATGTGGACGCCATCAACCATCTGCTGGGCGCCCGGTCCCTGTGGACCAATCCGGTGACGCTCTACCGCACCCAAGCCAACCGCCTGAAAAACCGCGGGCTGTGAGGTGATCATGAAACAGCCCCTCATCGGTTACCGCCGATGGCTGTTTCCCGTTGCCCTGTCGGCCATTCTGGCCGGCAGTGGCCTCTGGTACGGCATAAACTATTACCCGCCTTTGCCAACAGCCGAAGCGCCGCTTTCCAGTGCGGAGCAAGCCGGGCCCGCGCTGCCTTCACCGGCGAGCCTTCCCGCAGCCGCGACAGCGGAGACCCGGGTTCCGCAGGCACGCAACACCACCCCCAGCTCGCTTGGCCCAGACCCCTTCGCGCCTTCCCTGGCCGGCACTGATATCGACGGAGCCCTGCAAGCGGACGCGAACGGTCAACTGGTCATCAACCTGCAGGTCCGTGACTTCTTCGACTATTTCCTCAGTACCGTTGGTGAGGTCTCACCGGAAACGGCCATCCGCCAGATTGAGCGGATGGCCCGGACGCATTTGCCAGAGCCCGCTTCCGGGCAGGCACTGGCACTGCTTGACCAGTACCTGGCTTACAAGCAGGCCTCCCTGACCGTGATGCAAGCGAGCCTGGACCCGGCCCGCCGGGAAGACCCAGCCTATCAGTTGGCAGCGCTGGGCGATGCCCTTGCACAGTTAAAGACACTCCGGCAATCCACCTTCGATGCCGACGTTCACCAGGCCTTCTTCGGGCTTGAGGAAGCCTACAGCGAATACACCCTGGCCACGCTGGCCATCCAGCAACGGGACGACCTGAGCGAGCAAGGCAAGCAGGCATTGGTTGAATGGCACCGGAACCAGCTGCCGACGACTCTGAAAACAACCGAACAAGACCTGCATGCCAGCACCCGCCAGCAACAGGCGCGGGTTGCCGCCATCAACTCCGCCAGTTCACCAGACGCTGCCGGCCAGCAGCTCAGGGAACTGGGCCTGGACCCAGACGGCGCAGAGAGCGTGGTGAAGTACCTCAAACACCGTGAGCGTTTTGATGAGCGCTTTGAAAGCTTTCAGGAGGCGCTGAGTCAGAACGGCTCATCCGGACTGGCCACGCAGGATCTCGCGAACCAAAGAGAAGAACTCTTGCTCCGGCATTTCCCGGACGAGCAGGACCGAACCTGGGCCCGCCTTAAAATGCTCGATAGCAGTTGACAGGAATGTGCTCAGGCTCGCGAAAGCGCGGGCCTGAGCCCGCTACAATCCGGGGACTGGCGCGCCATTGGATACGGTGATGAATACCGAGCAGCTCAGACACCAGCAGGCAACCGGTTTCCCGCGACTGCGCTTTGCACCTGATCTTGAACAGAGTTACCGGAAAACCCGCGCATCGCTGATCCGACAGCGGGCACGGCCCGTTTCCATCGCGGGCCTGATCCTGTTCCTGATCTACGCCGCCATGGATGTGCTGACCCTGCCCGCCGAGCTGGCCCGGGTCACCGTGTCCATCCGGCTGGCTATCACCTGCCCGGTTATCGCCATCGTGGCCTGGCTGGCTTTTCGCCCTGCGCCTTCAGACAGGACCTTTGAGCAACTCTATACACTGGCTTATTTCCTGGGCGGCCTCAGCGTAATTGCAATTATCGGCGTGGCCCGGCACATGGCATTTCCGCTGCCCTACGAGGGTATGATCCTGATTCTGATGTTCGGCTACTTTGCCATGGGGCTGCCGTTCATTAGCGCTTCCCTGGTCTCACTGGCCCTGGTTTTCAGCTATTTCATGACTGAGCTCTGGAGTGGGATGCCAGGCCCTGCCATCATGAGCAATCTGTTTTTCCTGATGACCGCCAACATCATCGGAATGGTGGGTGCCTGGACCAGCGAGTACCGTCACAGGGCCCATTTTCTCGACCGCCAGTTACTGGATCTGATGCACCAGGCGGCCAGGGACGAGAGTCGGCGTAAAACCGAACTCATCACCGCCGCCAGCCATGACCTGCGCCAACCCCTGAATGTGATCGACATAACACTGGAAAACCTCTCGCCGGGTTCCGGGGAGCCTGGCGAAAATCCGGTAATGACCCAGTTAAAAGACACCATCCGGCATCTTCGCCGCCTGCTCGGCACCGTGTTCGACAGCGCCAGACTGAACGAAGGGATGGTGCAGGCGGATATCCGGCAGACGCCGCTGGCACCGATTTTTCGTGACATGGATGATTTCCTGGCCGATTCCCTGGGCAGCCAGGCGGTGGAACTGCAGATCGACCACCACTCCGCTGATCTTCACGTTCTGGCCGATCCGTCCCTTCTGTTGCGGGTGCTCCAGAACCTGGTTTTTAATGCAGTGGAACACAGCGGGGGCAGTACCATTCGCCTTTTTGCGGAAGCCATAGACCAACAGGTGCGTCTGCAGGTCACGGACAACGGCGCGGGGCTGCCACCAGAACTGGAGGGAACCCTGTTTGCACCTTATGTCCGGGGGCAGGGTCCGACTGAACGGCCCGGCCTGGGTCTTGGCCTGACCATCGTTCGGGAATTCGTTGCCCTGATGCACGGAACCTGCGGCGTAGAGACAGAACCCGGCCGGGGCTCGGCGTTCTGGGTACTGCTGCCGGCCCCTGTCACAACCACCCCTGGGAGCGGGCAAGGTTCACGCACTCTGTCCGGTTATGAACGCCAAGCTGTGTGAAAATCGCCTTGAGATGGGTTTTCACGGTGTGCTCGGTGAGGTTGAGACTCTGGCAGATTCGCTTGTTGGGGAAGCCCTGGCCCAGCAGCAGGAGAACGTCCATCTGCCGCGGTGTTAGCGGCAGATCCGGCCCCGCTGACTCAAGACCACCCGGAAAGTAGCTGTCGCCACGGGTCACTGCACGAACCATGCTCACCAGGGCGGACCGCCCGGCAGACTTTGCAAGAAACCCACTTGCGCCCGCCGCTTGTGCTGCCCGCACTGTCGTTTCGTCTTCACTGCTGGAGATAATTACCACCGGGGGTGATGTCCGGTAACTGGCCAGTCGCGGCAGCAACGCCAGGCCCGTCTCACCCTGCAGCGCGATGTCCAGCAGGATCAGCTCGAAGCCATCCTGACGGGCCAGAAGGCTGGCGGCGGCCTCCACCGTTCTGACCGTGGTAACAGACCCTGCCAGCCCTTCCTGCTGGATAAGACCCGCCAACCCTTGAGAAAACAGGACATGATCATCCACCAGCAGCACTCTCGCCAGGGGAAGTGGCTGTGCAGGACGGGCAACGGATTGCTCCGGTTCTGATCTGATGGCATCCATGGATACGCCTCTCCCGGTGTGTTTATTTTTGTTACCGCGGACACAGCACTATAGGCCAGCCGAACCTTTCACTCCGCGGCCTGATTAACACTTTTACACGAACGCCCCCAATCGCCGGCATTGGGCATTCCGAATGAAATACAAATGTCACATTTCTGAAGCATCCTTATTGGCTCTCAACCACCTGTCTTGGAAAGGTTTTTCTTATAATGCCGAGATTCAAAAGGAAGATTGTCACAGTATCGGGACTCTTGCTGCCGGCCATTCTGGCGTTTCAGACCCAGGCCTATGAGCTGGAAATCCACGGCTCCAATACGGTAGGCGCGACCCTGGCCCCGATGCTGGTCAGAGGGTATCTGGAGGAACACAGTGGCAACCGGGTCACATCCATAGGTACCGGCGTGGAAAACGAGCAGGTCCTTCAAGCCCGGATGAACAACAACACGACGGAGGTGCTGGTCGCAGCCCATGGGTCAAGTACCGGTTTCAGGGCGCTGGCCGCCGGACAGGCCGACATCTGGGCCTCGTCCCGCCCGGTAAAGTCGGAAGAAGCACAGCAACTTCAGGCCCGGGCAGACCTCACGGCACTGGAGAGCGAACATGTCATCGCCATTGATGGCCTGGCCATTCTGGTACATCCCTCCAACCCCGTTAGCCAGATGAGCATTGACACCCTTGGCCGGGTATTCTCCGGTCAGATCCGCCGCTGGTCAGAGCTCGGCGGGCCGGACCGGCCAATCCACCTGTACGCGAGGGACCAGCGTTCCGGCACCTGGGATACCTTTAAAACCCTGGTTCTGGGCAAGCAATTCAAACTGGACGAAAAGGCAAAACGTTACGAATCCAACGATCAGCTCTCGGATGATGTCAGCCAGGATCCATCAGGGGTTGGTTTCTCCGGCCTCGCCTCGGTCCGCGACAGCAAGCTCCTGGCTATCTCCGAAGGCAATGCACCGGCACTCCGGCCCAATCAGCTGACCGTGGCAAGCGAGGACTACCCTCTGTCCCGACGGCTCTTCATGTACACAGCCGGTCGTGAAATACCACCTCTGGCGGCCGGACTGATCGAGTTCTCGCTCGGCCAAAAGGGCCAGGCTCTGGTGGCCGAGTCCGGATTCATTTCTCAGAACCCCATCGCCGTAAAGCCAGGATTTGACGATGCGACACCGGAGAGCTTTCGTCGCCTGACCAGCAACTACCAGCGTCTGACGGTCAATTTCCGCTTTTCCGAAGGCCGGACAAAGCTCGACAACAAAGCCCGAAGGGATCTGCAGCGGGTTCAGCAGTACCTGGTGCAACAGGGCCGGTCCGCCGACGACCTGCTACTGATCGGATTTGCCGACACCCAGAGCAACGAGTTGCGGGCCCAGATGATCTCTGAGCTTCGCGCCCTGTCGGTTCGCAAGGCTCTGCAGGAGGTGGATGTCGAAGATGTTGCCTACACCGGCTATGGTCAGTATATGCCCGTTGGCGGCAGTGGCAGCCCTCGCAATGGCCGCGTGGAGGTCTGGATCAAATCCCGACAACCATGACCGGTGATGGCGTCGCGACCAAAGTATGACCCAGAACTGTGGCAATCACCTATCCGCCCCGGCGTCACAGTTATGTTTGGGTTTTCTATACTAACGGTGTCATTTCCAACCAACAGACAGGGGCAATGGACATCCAAAACGACCACCGTTTCGCGATCAATCTGAATGTACGGGGCATCCAGCCCTCAGCCACCCTTCGCATCAACGAGCTGAGCAACCAGCTCAAGTCCGAAGGCAAGGACATCATCAAGCTCGGGCTGGGGCAATCGCCCTTCCCGGTTCCTGAACGCGTGGTGGAGGCGCTCAGAGCGCACGCCCACGAAAAGGACTACCTGCCGGTCAAGGGCCTGAGAGGCCTCCGAGAGGCCATCGCCGGTTACATTAACCGAAGTGAGCGCATGCGCTGTACCTGGGAAGACGTTCTCATCGGCCCGGGTTCGAAAGAGCTGCTGTTCATGCTGCAACTGGCCTATTACGGCGATTTGCTGATTCCGCGCCCGAGCTGGGTGTCCTATGCCCCGCAGGCGCGGATCATCGGCCGCTCGGTACACTGGCTGCCGACCCACGCCGAAAATAACTGGCAGCTGACCGCCGAGGAACTGGACATCGTCTGCCGCGACGACCCGTCCCGGCCCCGGATCCTGATCCTGAACTACCCGTCCAATCCGACTGGCTGCACCTACACCGACGACCAGCTGCTGGCCATTGCCAACATCGCCCGCAAATACCGGCTCATACTGCTCTCGGACGAGATCTACGGTGAGGTGCATTTCGAGGGCAGGCACAAATCCATCGCCCGCTACTACCCGGAAGGCACCATCATCAGTACCGGCCTGAGCAAGTGGGCCGGTGCCGGTGGCTGGCGTCTCGGTACCTTTATTTTCCCGCCGGAACTCCGTCCGCTGCAGGATGCCATGGCCATCATCGCCAGCGAAACCTACACCGCCACCAGTGCGCCCGTTCAGCACGCGGCCATCGCTGCGTTCAACGGCGGTGAAGATATTGATGAATACCTCAGGCAGTCCCGCCGGGTTCTGAAAGTGGTGGGCGAATACATGCACCGTCGCCTGAGCGAGATGGGCGCGGTCATCCAGAAGCCGGAGGGCGCCTTCTACCTGTTCCCCGACTTTTCCGGATTCCGGGACCAACTGGCCAGGAAAGATATCAAGACCAGTCAGGCTTTCTGCCAGGCCCTGCTGGAGAATACCGGCGTGGCCATTCTGCCCGCCAGCGATTTCGGCTTCGTACCGGATCACCTGGCGGCCCGTCTGGCCTTTGTGGATTTCGAGGGCGCCGAATCCCTGCAACTGGCGGGTGGCGACGACGCGGATCAGGAACTGGGCGACAACTTCGTCAAACAGGCCTGCCCGCGCCTGGTCAAGGCCATGGACAGGATGGAGCAGTGGCTGAACAGCCTCTGATCCTGCCGCGTTAGACTGGCGCCCTCATTCTCTTACGGGATATCCACGAGGGTGCCATGTCTGATTCTGCTTCCCTGCTCGAGATTACCGACTTTGCCGAAAACCTGTCTCGCGAGGCAGGCGAACTGATCCGCCGCGAGCGTGCAGGCAATGCCTTGCGTACCGACTACAAACACCAGACCGAACTGGTGACCCATGCCGATGTGATGGCCGATGAGTTCATCACCGGCGCTATCCGCAAGCGATTCCCTGGCCATCGCATCCTTTCCGAGGAAACCATGCCGGACCTGAGCCAGGCCGAGGAGCTTGAGACGCCGCTGTGGATAGTGGACCCCATCGACGGCACGGTGAACTACGCCTACGGCCATCCCCAGGTGGCGGTATCGATTGCCTATGCCGAAAAGGGCCGGGTACAGGCCGGGGTTGTGCACGCGCCGTTTTCCGGCGAAACCTTCCGGGCGACCCGTTCAGAAGGCGCCACCCTCAATCATCGTCCTATCCGCCACAGTGGCGCCACGGTTCCCCGGGACTCACTGTTCGCCACCGGTTTTCCGTATACCAAGGACAATCTCGAGCCACTGGTCAAACGCCTGGACGCGATGCTTCACCAGTGCCGGGATCTGCGCCGCATCGGTTCAGCGGCGCTGGACATCTGCTGGGTGGCCTGCGGACGCCTGGACATCTATTACGAAAACGTCAGCCCCTGGGACTTCGCCGCTGCCCGCCTGATCGCCCTGGAAGCCGGCGCCACAGCGGGTCATTTCAGCAAAGTGCCGGACGGTTACCCCGCCGACCTCTGGGGCCGGGACATCCTGATTTCGGCACCGGCGGTCTGGGAGCCGGTTCGCGGGATTCTTCGTGCGGCTTCCGGGTATGAGTGAGGTTTCGGAGCCAGCCTCTGTTGTGCAGCCTGCCGGCTTTAGAGGCAGGCATGGAATGGGAGCCTTCTTCCCGGAATGTCGGAGGCCAAGGATGGCCGGAAACAAGCGCACATGGATGTGCTCGTAGCGGTTCTGTGCAGGGCAATCCCACCAATCCCCTGCGCCACAAGCATCAGGCTACGAACCAGAAGCCAACTCGAAGCTTAGCCCCAAACACCTTCAGCAACCAACCCCCAACTCTCGTCGAAGTCGGTCGAAGGCAACCGCGAAAACGAGGACCGGACAAACCGTTGGATTCGGCCTTCCACGAACACCAGGACATAATCCGCCCCCCGGGCGGCACTGGTTCGGGGCCTCAGGCCCTGGCGGATTTCGCCTTCCTTGAGGGTCTGGCGCACCTGGGTTTCCAGGCGTTCGAAAAACTGCGACGCGCGTCTGCGCAGGGCGTCGTTCTCGCCCATCAGGGCATCGCCGGTCAGCACGCAGCACAGGCCCGGATTGCGTTCGGCGAACACCAGTACCAGATGCACCAGTTGTTGCAGGCGAACCCGCACATCCTCCTGCTCCTGGAGGATCACCTGGCAGCGTGAGAAAACCGCTTCTTCGGCAAACTCAATCAGCGCCTCGAACATTTTCCGCTTGCTCGGAAAATGACGGTACAGCGCCGCCTCGGTGACGCCCACGGACCGGGCAAGGCCGGCGGTGGTGATGCGGGCTCCCGGGTCGGTCTCCAGGAGTTCCACAAGGGCATGGAGAATCGCCTCGCGGCGACTGGGTTTCTGGTCAGTCATGGCAGGACAGCAGCGCTCTGATTTACGTTGTCGGGGCCGGATGAACGCTTCCACCTGACTCCAATTTCAGCCTTAAAAGAAAGTGCCATCAATCGGCGACGATGCGCTGGCATAGAGTTTCTTGGGCATCCGGCCCGCCAGGTAGGCTTCACGGCCGGCTTCAATAGCCAGGCGCATGGCGTTGGCCATTTTGATGGGGTCCGTGGCCTGGGCGATCGCTGTATTCATCAGCACCCCGTCGCAACCCAGCTCCATGGCAATGGTGGCGTCGGATGCAGTGCCGACGCCGGCGTCGACCAGCACGGGGACGCTGGCATTCTCGACAATCAGGCGGATGTTGTAGCGGTTCTGGATGCCAAGCCCGGAACCAATGGGCGCGCCCAGGGGCATGATTGCAATACACCCCATCTCTTCAAGGCGCTTGGCCAGCAATGGGTCGTCGGAGCAGTAGACCATCACCTTGAAGCCGTCCCGGATCAGTTCCTCGGCCGCCACCAGTGTTTCGGTCATGTTCGGGTAGAGGGTCTTCTCCTCGCCCAGCACTTCCAGTTTCACCAGGTCGTGACCATCGAGGAGTTCCCGGGCCAGCTTGCAGGTGCGCACCGCATCTTTGGCCGTATAGCAACCGGCGGTGTTGGGCAGGATGGTGTAGCGTTCCGGAGAAATCACATCCAGCAGGTTTGGCTCATCCGGGTTCTGGCCCAGGTTGGTCCGGCGAACGGCAACGGTGACAATTTCCGCACCACTGGCCTCAATGGCATGACCGGTTTCCATGAGGTCGCGGTATTTGCCGGTACCCACCAGCAATCGGGACTGGTAAACCCGGCCGGCGATTTCGAGGGATCTGTCTTCGGGAAGCTGGAGTTTGGATGTTTCTGTCATAGTGTTCCTGGGTATCTTGAATTCGGGACGACGGAAACCGTCGGTACCATTGGTTCAATCAGTGGCAAGCGCACTATCGTCAGCCGCCACCAATGGCGTGAACGACTTCCACACGGTCGCCATCGTTCAGGGTAAATTCCGGGTGCCGGCTCCGGGGGACGATGTCCTCATTAACCTCGACAGCCAGCCGTTTGCCGCCGAGGGCCATTTTATCGATCAGCGTGGCAATGGTTGCGCCTGCCGGCAACTCCATCGCATCGCCATTTACCTGAACCTGCATGTGTGCTGCACCTCTGTACATTTATCATTTGTTCCGGCGTAGCGCCGATATTACCAACAGCGCCCAACCAACCATAAAGCACACCCCGCCGAGCGGAGTGACCGGACCAATCCAGCGGATGCCGGTCAGAACCAGCAGGTAAAGGCTGCCACTGAACAGCAGGATTCCAGCCAGATAAAACCCCGCGGCCCAGCGCAGAAGTTTTCTGGACAGGCCCAGCCCGGACAACACCGCTACCAGGACCAGAGCAATGGAATGGTACATCTGATAGCTGACGGCGGTCTGGAAAACTTCAAGACCCCGCTCACTGACCAGGCCGCGCAGGCCATGGGCGCCAAAGGCACCGGCCATCACCGCCAGAAGTGCCAGAAAGCCGCCTGCGATCAGGGGGAACCCTAAAACGCGTCTTTCGCCCCCAGGTACGGGTTCAGCAGTCACAGTGGATCTTTTCCCCGGAATCCAGATTCATCATGGTCAGTGCGCCGCCCCAGACACAGCCGGTATCCAGGCCGATGAACCGATCAACTCCGGTGTTGCCTTCCAATGCGGCCCAGTGCCCGAATACCACACGCGTATCGTCACCACGAGGGTAACGGAACCAGGGGGCAAAGCCTTCCGGCGCACTATCCGCGGATTCCTTGGTGGTCAGCTCCAGTGTGCCGTCCCCGGCAATAAATCGCATGCGGGTGAAATAATTGGTGATAACCCGCCAGCGGTCCATACCCGCCAGGCCTTCATCCCAGCACTCCGGCTGATTGCCATACATGTGGGTGAAGTAGTCTTCCGCCCCATGGCCACGGATCACCTCTTCCACCTCACGGGCACAGCGCATGGCCTGGTCCACAGACCAGATATGGGGCAGACCGGCGTGAGCCATGACCAGGTTGCGGGCCGGATCGTGAATACAGAGAGACTGTTGCCGGAGCCAGTCCACGAGCCGGTCGTAATCCGGCGCTTCGAGGATGTCGGCCAGGGTGTCTTTACGACGGGTCTCATGGCCACCCAGAGCCACCGCCAGCAGATGCAGGTCGTGATTGCCGAGCACCACCTCCGCAGAGGCCCCCAGGCTTTCAATGTATCTCAGGGTTTCCAGTGAGGAAGGGCCCCGGTTGATCAGGTCCCCCGCCACCCACAGACGGTCCCGTGAGGGTGAGAAGTCCACCTTGGCCAGAACATCCCTCAGGCGGTCGTAACAGCCCTGAATATCGCCAATGGCGTAGTCAGTCATTACTTACCTCGCTTGCCGTTTTAGCCACGCCTTTCTCATTCACCAACAGATCGGCAATGGCCACGTAATCGGCCAGGCCCAGGTTTTCAGGGCGCAGGCCGTCGTTGATTCCCAGACTCTGCAGCTGTGCCACTGACACCATACCCCCGAGGGCCTTGCGCAGGGTTTTCCGGCGGGCGTTGAAGGCGGTCCGCACCACGGCCTGCAGGGTGGTCAGATCCCGGGCCGGGTGCGGCAGGGTCTCGTGAGGAACCAGACGGACAATGGCCGAATCCACTTTCGGTGCCGGCCGGAAAGCGCCGGGGCCGACGTCAAATAACGGCTGCACCTTGCAGAAATACTGGGTCATAATGCCCAGGCGCCCGTAATTGTTGTCCCCCGGCACCGCCGCCATCCGCTGCACCACCTCTTTCTGGAGCATGAAGTGCATGTCCTGCACGACACCTGCCTGCCCCAGCAGGTGAAAAATCAATGGCGTGGATATGTTGTACGGCAGGTTACCGATAATCCTCAGGGGCCGGTCAACCATCAGTTGGCTGAAATCAAACTTGAGCGCATCCGCCTCGTGGATCCGGAATTCCGGGTAGTTGAAGAATTTGGTGCGCAGTACCGGAATCAGGTCCCGGTCCAGCTCCACGACCTGGAGCCCTGGGTTCACCGCCAGGATTTCCTCGGTCAGGGCGCCCAGGCCAGGGCCGATTTCGATGATCGAGTCATCCGGCCCGGGGTTAATGGCGCGGATGATGCGCTCGATAACGCCCGGATCGTGCAGGAAGTTCTGGCCAAACCGCTTTCTGGCCTGGTGGCCGGCTTTGTTACTCACAAACGTGTCTCTAGACTGGAAGATTTGCGACAGCGGGCCATTTGCTCACCCACTTTGATGGCCGTATGCAGGCTGCCGGAATCGGCCCGGCCGGTGCCGGCCAGGTCCAGGGCCGTCCCGTGGTCCACGGAAGTGCGCACAATGGGCAGGCCCAGGGTAATATTCACGGCACGCCCGAAACCCTGGAATTTCAGCACCGGCAGCCCCTGATCATGATACATCGCCAGGACGGCATCGGCCTGGCCGAGCCAGTGTGGCGTGAACAGGGTATCGGCCGGAAGCGGCCCGGTCAGTGACATACCCTCACCCCGGAGCTTGTCCAGGGTTGGTTCGATAGTTTCAATTTCCTCACGGCCAAGATAACCACCCTCACCGGCATGGGGGTTCAGTCCGGCCACCAGAATCCGCGGTTTTTCGATCCCGAAGAACCGTTTCAGGTCGGCATCGAGAATCCGGGTAACCTGGGACAAACGCTCCGGGGTAATGGCTGCCGAAACGTTCTTGAGCGGTAAGTGGGTGGTTACCAGCGCCACACGCAGCTGCTCGGTGGCGAGCATCATCACCACCCGCCGGACCCCGCACAGTTCCTGCAGAAATTCGGTGTGGCCACTGAATGGGATACCGGCATCATTGATCACCCCTTTGTGAACCGGGGCCGTGACCATGCCATCAAAATCCCCGCCCAGACAGCCGTTACCGGCGATTTCCAGGGTTTTGAGCACATAGGCGCTGCTGGCAGGGTCCGGCCTTCCTGCCTGGTGACTGGCACAACCCTCCACGTGCAGCACGGACACATGGCCCGCCTCCATTCGGGGTGCCTCACCCGGGCGCCAGGGATGCAGCACAACCGGCAAATCCATTTGTTGCGCACGGGCTTCCAGCAGCGGCTGGCTTGCAACCACCACAATTCCGGCCATCCGGATCTCCAGCGCAAGCTGAAGGCACAGCTCCGGACCAATGCCGGCCGGCTCGCCGGCCGTCAGTGCCAGCACCATGGGGTCAGCCATCAGGAAACCGGCTCTTCTTCCGTGGGGGCATCATTGGCGTACTCACCCTTGAACTCGACGAAGGCCTCGCCGCGGATTTCCCGGAGCCAGTTCTGCAATTCGGTCTCGAACTTGCGGCGGTAGATTGCCTGGCGTGCCTCGGTCTCCCGCACTTCAGCACTGATGTCCTTCTGACGGCGCTCCTGAACCTGAAGGATGTGCCAGCCAAACTGGGACCGGAAAGGCCCGCGAAGCTCGCCGACATCAGCCTCAATCATGGCCTGCCCAAACGCCGGCACCATCTGGCCCGGGCTCACCCAGCCGAGATTGCCGCCGTCGGAGCCGGAGACCGGGTCATCGGAATACTCCTTAGCCAGGGAGCTGAAATCGGCGCCATTCTGAAGCTGTTGGTAGAGATCCCGGATCCTGGCTTCTGCCTGGCTGTCGGTTATCGCTTCGGACGGCCGAACCAGAATATGACGAACGCGATGCTGCTGAATGACCTGCTGCTGCTCACCGCCGCGTTTGCCCATCACCATCACCAGGTGAAAGCCACTGTTGTTTTCCAACACCGGCGATGGCTCTCCCACAGCCAGATCCGGCACCACCGGAGCGACCAGAGAGGGCAGTTGCCCCTCGGCCCGCCAGCCCATGTCACCACCTTCAAGGGCATTGCTGGCATCGGATTCCGCGACAGCAGCTTCGCGGAAATCGCGCCCTTGGGCAATCTCGCCGCGCAGACGCTCAGCCTTTTCCCGGGCGGCTGCCATTTCAGCGTCATCGGAGGGATTGTCAACGCTAATGAAAATATAGGCCAGCCGATATTCCGCACCGTTGTTTCCGCGGGCTTCCTGGCTCTCCAGATAGTTCTCGACCTCCCGGTCACTCACCCGGACCCGGTTACCCACCTGCCGCTGCTGCACCCGGCTGGTCAGCATTTCCTTGCGGATCTGCTCCCGGGCCTGGTTATAGGTAACCCCTTCCGCTTCCAGTTGCGCTTCAAACTCGGACAAAGCCATGCCGTTGCGCTCGGCAATATTGGCCATGGTTTCGTTCAGTTCGTTATCGCTGATGCGCATGCCGGCCCGTTCCGCCATCTGCATCTGAATCGAGTCGGTGATCAGTTGGTCAAGAACCCGTTCTTCCAGCAACTGTCTCCGCGGCAGTTCGGTACCCTGGGCCCTGAGCCGGCTGGCGATGGTGTTAATCCGGGCCTCCAGCTCGGTCTGGAGAATGACATCCTCATCCACGATGGCCACCACCTGATCCAGCAGTTTTCGCTCTGCCTGCACGGTCAGCGGTGCCAGAACGGCAAGAAGAACCAGTAACGCCTGAACACAATGGCGAAGAGTCGCCTTCATAATCACCTCTGCAAATAGAATATGAGCCTGCACGCCGTTACCGAACTCCCTGACCGGGGCTTAGTCCCGTTCCTGATCAGGGAGTTCCGTAACGGCGACGCTCCCTTTCGTCAAACCCGTAAATCGCCTCGGCAACCCTGGCCGAGGCACCACCACTGCCACCCAGTCCTTTCATCTGAATCTGAAACAGTATGCGCCCCTGAAGCTCCCGGTCGGCAGTCAGGTAATTCTGGTGAACCACCTGAATGCTCCAGCAGCAGTTGTTGTATTCAAGGCCGGCCAGGGACCCCACGGTCCGATTAAGATCCGAATCATAGACCCAGCGGCCGATCAGACTAACACGGTCCGTCACCGGGAAAACCGTCGCAATGTCTGCCTGTTCAATCTCGCCCCGACTGTAAGTGTGCCCCAGACTGGCGAGGTAGCGGTAATCACTGGAATGGAAAGTCAGTTGACTTCGGCCTTCCTCGGTATCACCGGTGTCGGGATCCCACAGACCAGATGACCGGATCTCCAGGGTATCAAGCGGGTTGAGCACCACCTCACCCGCCAACGGAGAGCGGCTCCGGGTTCCGCCCCCCTCACCAAACAGGGTTACCTTACGGTCGTCAAAATACTGCACCTGGCCGATACTGAACCTGGCCCGCTCGGCACCGGTTAGCAGGTCATTGAAACGGCTGGTCAGGGCCACGGTCAACTGGTTGGCGTCACCTACCCGATCACCGCCGGTAAAGCGATCCGGCTGAAACAGCTGGTCGAACCGGAAGGTCTGGAGGTCGGTGTCAAAGTCAGGAATGTCATTCTGATCCGCGTTCGCATCGGCCCATACGTAGTACAGCCGGGGCTCAAGGGTCTGGTTGTAGGGCACATCAAACAGACTGCCCTGACGGTCGAAATAAAGCCCATTATCCCACTCGGCAACCGGCACCGTGCGATCAAACGCGCCATCACCGAGATCGTAATCGTCAAGATCATAGCGGGTGTAATCCACGCTCACCGAGGGGCGGCTGAAGCCCCATAACGCCCGCACTGGCATAGCCAGTTCCGGCCGGGCACGGAACCGCTGACCGTTGGCCTGGTCCAGACCAGTCAGTCCTTCGTTATCACGGTAAAAAACGGTGTACTGACTCTCAAGATTCGCTTCCAGGATACCCACGCCCGCCTGTCCCGCGTAAATTATTTCAGGCAACTGGGCATAGGGCTTATCCGCATTGGCGATACTTTCACTGATGGTCTGGTAATCGTTAAGGTAGGCCTCAAAATACTGCTGGTCACTCCGGTAGGTGACCCCCCCCTTTCTTTGCAGGTGGGTTGCCTGGTTGATCTCCAGGTTACGGTTCAGGTCGCTGAAATAGTCCTGGTCACTCACTGCGGAAAAATCACCGTAGCCAGACCAGCCACCGCCGAACACCGCCCTCGTGGTGGCATCCAGAGCCCAGCGCTCACCGGATTCGCCGGGATTCTCGGCCGCAAACTCCGAATCGCTGCCAATGTAGCCCAATTGCAGCGTCGTCTCGCCCAGCGAACTGAGATAGCGGCCCTCGGCCTCGTTGAACAGGCCCCGGCCAGTCATGTACTGAGGCGTGAGCGTGGCGTCATAATGGGGCGCAAGATTCAGATAATAAGGTAGCGCGAGAAAACCTCCGCTACCGGCCGTGGAAGAACCGAACTGGGGATACAGAAAACCGGATTTCCGGCGGTCATCAATAGAAAAACTGGCCCAGGGCCAATAGAAAACCGGCACATCCAGAACTTCGAGGCGAACGTGCCGGGCAGTGCCAAAACCCTCCGCCCGATTCAGCCTGATATCCGAGGCGACAATGGCCCAGTCGTTCTGCCCCGGACCACAGGTGGTCAGTAACCCGTCTTCCATCACGACCTGTTGCTCGCTGAGCCGTGACAGACTGCCGGCCCGGCCACGCATTTCCGGCCCATGGAGCAGAAAAGTGGCGGTATTGACGTCGAGGCGTCCGGTCTCGACGTTGTAATTCGCGCTGTTACCGGTCAGCAGGAAGTCGCTGCCCCGGCTTACCAGAGGCCCCAGAACCGACACCGCCCCCTCGGCCTGGCGGTATCTTGCTTCCGTACCCGTTACCTGGAACTGGCCCTGTCGAATGCGGACATCGCCCTGGAGAAAGAGTTCCTGGTCTATCTCGTAGCGGGCATTCAGGCCACTGGCTTCCAGGGGCTGTTCCGCGTCAACGCCTCCGGCAAATGCACCGCCTGCGCCTTCACCATTGCCGGATGGCAGGTAGCCGCCGTCACAGAACGCGGGCAATGCCAACCGGGTCTTTTCCGGCAGCTCGGCCCTGGGGCGCCAGTCAATCTCCGCCGCCGAGGGGGCCGTTTCAGCATGGCCAGTGGCCCATCCGAGCCCCAGCGTGCCAGCCACCAGCAATAGGCCATACCGGTGCAGCTGCCGGTTTTCCGGCCTCTGCAGAGGGCGTTCTGGACATGGCACAGTAGCTGAATCCTGTTCCGGGTGAATGTGGGGACGGGCAACCTATACAGCGGGCTAGTTTACACGCGCCCTCCGGGGTTGTTAACGGAAACTCCGCTGCAAAACCGTTTTACCCTCTTTATACTCGTCTGCTAACTTTTGCTGTCAGCGACAACTTAATTTACAAGGATCGCAACCCGAGCCATGGACACCCGCCAGCAGTTGCTGACCGACTGGGTCAGACAGTTTCCAGGACTTGAACAGAGCAAACCCGAACCGGTTTCCAGCGACGCCAGTTTTCGCCGCTATTTCCGGGTCTGGCGGCGCGTGGGCCAGGATGAGCACACGCCTTTTATCGTGATGGATGCGCCGCCGGAACACGAGGATTGCGTGCCCTTTGTCGCCATTGCCCGACACTGGCACCGGCACGGCGTGGCGGTTCCGGACCTCGTGCAGGCCGATCTGAAACAGGGCTTTGCGCTGCTGGAGGATTTTGGCGACCAGCTGATGCTCGGGCAACTGAACAATGACTCTGCCGACCGGCTCTACCGGAATGCGATGGATGAGCTGATCCTGATTGCCCGGCAGACCTCGCCTGCCAACTATCCGCTGCCACCCTACGATGTCACGCTGCTTGAGCGGGAAATGGCCCTGTTCCCGGACTGGTTGCTGGAGCAGCAGTTGGGCATAACTCTCGAAAACAGCGACAAAGCCCTGCTGGACACCACATTTTCCATGCTCCGTGAAAGTGCGCTGGCCCAGCCGGAAGTTACCGTCCACCGGGACTATCACTCCCGCAACCTGCTGGTGCGCCCGGGCCAGGCCCGCCCCGGCGTCATCGACTTTCAGGATGCGGTGACCGGACCGGTGACCTATGATGTGGTCTCACTGCTCAAGGATTGCTATATCCAGTGGCCGGAAGATCGCATCTGCGACTGGCTGGAGGCATTTCGCCAAAACAGCCTTGAAGCCGGGCTACACCGGGCAGACCCGGAAACGTTCCGCCAGTGGTTTGAACTGATGGGCATGCAGCGCCACCTGAAGGCAGCCGGGATATTCGCACGGCTGTCCATCCGGGATGGCAAGCATGCCTACCTCAAGGACATTCCCCGCACGGTGCAGTACCTGATTGTGGCCAGCAGCCGCCAGCCGGCGCTGCGCCATTTTCACGAATGGCTCAGCGACCGGGTAATGCCCCTCATCGAGGCCAGTGTCGGCCCGGAACAGGAGCATTCACCTCAGTGAAAGCCATGATTCTCGCAGCTGGCAAAGGTGAACGCATGCGGCCGCTGACGCTGTCCACCCCCAAACCCCTGCTTTACGCCGGAGGTAAACCGCTGATTGTTCACCACCTTGAACACCTGCGCCGGGCGGGATTCCGCGAGGTGATCATCAATCATGCCTGGCTGGGCGACAAGATTGAAGAAACCCTGGGCACTGGCGAGCAGTTTGGCCTGTGCCTGCGTTACTCCCGGGAGGGTGAGCCCCTTGAAACCGCCGGAGGCATCGTCCGCGCACTTCCCCTGGTCACTGCGGGCGAATCCGACTGGTTTGTGGTAATTAATGGCGATATCTGGAGCGACTTCGAACTGACGAAACTCAAACCACCCGAGCAGTCAGACGCACTGCTGGTGGTCACCGACAATCCGCCACACCATCCGGGGGGCGACTTTTGCCTGACGCCACAGGGTGTATTGGCCGAATCCGGCCCTGACAGGTTGACCTTCACCGGCATCAGCCTGTTGCACCGCCGCCTGTTTGAGGGCCTGACGGATCAGGCCGGCAAGCTGGGGCCGGTCCTGCGCAAAGCCATGGGCGAAGGCCGCGTGAAGGGCCTCTACCATCCGGGCCAATGGGTGGATGTGGGAACTCCGGAACGACTGAGAGCGCTGGACCGGCAACTTCACAGCGGGGAGTCCGGAAACCATGGCAGGCAGTAACAGGCAGCCCGTGCTGCCGGCCCGAATGGAAGCCGAATTTTCCAGCCTGATGCGGGAACTCTCCGCGTGCGGCCATCAGGCAACCACCCTGATCGAGCGGGCCCGCTTACCCCGGTGGTGCCGGCGCCCGCTGTTCTTTTTCCTGGGCTACATTGCCAGGGCGGAAGGGCGGGTCACCGAAGCCGACATTGGCTACGCCGAATCGCTGATCAAAGCCATGAGACTGTCGGCGCGCCAGCGCCGGCGCGCCATCAACTGGTTTCAGCAGGGCAAGGCCGCCGGGCAACTACCCGTTATCCGGGGGCTTGCCCTGAGGCTGTCCCGACGCCTCTGGCCGGCACCGGCACTGAAAACCGCCATCTGCCTGTGTCACGCCAGCCAGCTCAGCGGCCGCCCCGGTAAACTGCGGCGCTACCGCTGCGAGGATGCCATCGACCAGATTGGTCTGCCCGTGGGTGTCAGCGACGACATTTTTGACAGCTACGCCAGCAAGGTCTGGGCTCGACACACAGAAAGCCAATCCAAGCCAATTAGTTACCAGCAGGCGTGCGAACTGCTGGGGGTCACCCGGCGGGATTCACTGAAGGTGATCAAACGGGCCTACCGCAAAAAAATATCCGAATGCCACCCGGATAAGTTGGCGCAACAGCAAGTCAGTACCCGCGAAAAAAGTCTGGCCAAGGAACAATTGTTGAATTATCAGCAGGCCTGGGAGCTGATAAAACGGCACCACGCCGCCAACTAACCATTATGTCACCGGGATTCCAGCCAGGCCGCAACGCGGCCGTCACAAAAAGCCACCAGATGGGTACCCACAAACCTCGATTCCACGCACAGATCCCGACCCTTTGACTGCGAAAACACGACTGAGCTGTTAAACTGGGAGACTGCGCGGCAGGGGCCGCTGGCCACGCCATTATCCATTGTTCTGAGAGAGCCGTCATGAACCCTTACCTGATTGCCCCATCCATCTTGTCCGCCGATTTTGCCCGGCTTGGCGAAGAAGTCGACAAGGTTCTGGCCGCCGGCGCCGATATCGTGCACTTCGATGTCATGGACAATCACTATGTGCCCAATCTCACCATCGGTCCCATGGTTTGCGAGGCGCTGCGCAAATACGGAGTAACCGCACCGATCGATGTCCACCTGATGGTCTCACCGGTGGACGACCTGATCCGCATGTTCATCGATGCCGGCGCCAGCTACATCACTTTCCATCCGGAAGCATCCAACCATATTGATCGTTCCCTGCAACTGATCCGCGAGGGTGGCTGCCAGGCTGGCCTGGTGTTCAATCCGGCCACGCCACTGCATTACATGGATCATGTGATGGATAAGCTGGACATGGTTCTGCTGATGTCGGTAAACCCCGGTTTCGGCGGCCAGAGGTTCATTCCCGGCACCCTCGATAAACTCCGTGAAGCCCGCAAGCGTATTGATGCCAGCAATTACAATATCCGGCTGGAAATCGACGGGGGCGTCAAAACCGACAACATCCGTGAAATCGCGGAGGCTGGCGCGGACACTTTCGTGGCCGGCTCCGCCGTCTTCAACACGGATGATTACAAGGCCACCATTGATGCCATGCGCGAAGAGCTGGAGCAGGCCCGCAGGGTGATCAGCCAATGAGTCTCGCGGGGCTGTTCGGTCCGCGCTGGCCCGGCGTTGCCCTGTTTGATCTGGACGGTACACTGGTGGACAGTGTGCCGGATCTGGCGGCGGCTGTCGATCAGATGCTGGAGCACCTGGGCCGTTCACCGGCCGGTATTGACCGGGTGCGGCAGTGGGTGGGCAACGGTGCCAGCGTTCTGGTGCGCCGGGCCCTGGCCGGCCAGGTGGAGTGGGAACCGGCGCGACCGAAAGACGATGCCCTGTTCAAGGATGCCCTGGCGATTTTCTATCACGCCTACGGCACCATCAATGGCCGGCACTCGGTGGTCTACGACGGCGTCGGGACCTGCCTGACGCACCTGAAGAATCAGGGCTGTCGCCTGGGTATCGTGACCAACAAGCCCGAGCAGTTTGTAGCACCACTGCTGGAGCAAATGGGACTGGATCACTGGTTCGAACTGAGCGTGGGCGGTGACACCCTGACAGTGAAGAAGCCCGACCCCGCCCCCCTGCTTCATGCCATGGAGACACTGGGCGGAACCCGGGGGACCACGGTGATGGTAGGCGACTCAGCGGCCGATATAAATGCAGCCCTGGCTGCGGGCATTCCCTGCGTGGCGGTCCGCTACGGATACAACTTCGGACCGGCAGTCGATACCCTGGGTGCCGACGCCGTTGTTGATTCCCTGGCCGAGCTTTTGTAATCTCACAAGGAACTGACATTGAACACTTCTTTACGGGAGATTCCTGCCGTGCAGGGACTGAATCTGACTGCAGCGCGAGGCATCCTGACCACCCGCGCAACACGATGGTGGCGATGGCGCACTGGCTGAGCAAGCCCGGCGGTTCACTGGCACCCGCCTGTCGAGACCGCAGCACCTGATGGAAGCACTTGGCTTTCGTCCACAATGCAGATCAGATTTCAGGAAACCGTACCATGACACCCGAGCAATTCTCTGAGCTCGCCAACGCCGGCTTTAACCGTATCCCCGTGTACCGCGAGGTGCTGGCCGACCTCGACACGCCTCTGAGCACTTATCTCAAACTCGCCAGCGGGCCCTGTTCCTACCTGTTCGAGTCCGTCCAGGGCGGCGAGAAATGGGGCCGTTACTCCATCATCGGCTTGCCCAGCCATGAAGTGCTGAAGGTGTTTGACCATCGGGTCGAGATCAGCCGCGGCGGCGAGATTGTCGAAGCCGAAGAGGTGGACGATCCGCTGGCCTTCGTGGAAGCCTACCAGAGGCGCTTTCACGCTCCGGATCTGGACGAGCTGCCCCGGTTTAACGGCGGCCTGGTGGGCTACTTCGGCTATGACACCGTGCGCTATATTGAAAAGCGCCTGCGCAAGAGTTGCCCGCCGGATCGTATCGGCACACCGGACATCCTGCTGATGGTATCCAATGAAATCGTGGTGTTCGACAACCTGCGCGGCAAGCTGCACCTGATTGTCCACGCCGATCCGGCTGTTGACGGGGCCTTTACCCAGGCCCAGGCCCGCATTGATGAACTGGAAAACCGCCTGCACCGGCAGACCGCCGATGCCCCCCGCACCCCGGAACATCTTCGTGGCAAAGCGGTAGACGAGAGCGACTTCATCTCCGGTTTCACCCAGGACAAATTCGAAGCCGCGGTGGACAGGATCAAGGGCTACGTGCTCGACGGTGACGTCATGCAGGCCGTTATCTCCCAGCGAATGTCGATCCCGTTCGAAGCGCCGCCCCTGAACCTGTACCGGTCGCTGCGGGTGCTGAACCCGTCACCGTACATGTATTTCCTGGATCTGGGAGACTTTCATATTGTCGGCTCATCCCCGGAGATCCTGGCCCGGGTGGAAGACGGGGAAGTCACCGTGCGCCCCATCGCCGGCACCCGCAGGCGCGGCGCCACCGATGCCGAGGACAAGGCGCTGGAGGCGGAACTGCTGGCCGACCCGAAGGAAATCGCCGAGCACCTGATGCTGATCGATCTGGGCCGCAACGACGCCGGCCGGGTTTCGGAAACCGGCACGGTTCGGCTCACCGACAAGATGATCGTGGAGCGCTATTCCCACGTGATGCACATTGTTTCCAACGTCACCGGCCGGCTGAAGGACAACACCAGTTGCCTGGACGTGCTGCGCGCCACCCTGCCCGCCGGTACCCTCAGTGGTGCGCCCAAGATCCGGGCCATGGAAATCATCGATGAGCTGGAGCCGGTCAAACGCGGCGTTTACGGCGGTGCCGTGGGCTATCTGTCGTTCAACGGCAACATGGATACGGCGATTGCCATCCGTACCGCCGTGATCAAGGACAACACCCTGCACATCCAGGCCGGTGCCGGCGTGGTGGCCGATTCGGTGCCCCGTCTTGAGTGGAAGGAAACCATGAACAAGGGCCGTGCCATTTTCCGCGCGGTGGCCATGACCTACAACGATTTCGACCACTGAGGCGGAGGAACGGATTATGCTGCTGATGATCGATAACTACGATTCCTTCACCTACAACGTGGTGCAGTATCTGGCGGAACTGGGCGCCGAAGTGCAGGTGTACCGCAACGATGAAATAACCGTTGAACAGATCGAAGCCCTGAATCCGGAGCGCCTGGTGATTTCCCCGGGCCCCTGCACCCCGAACGAGGCGGGCCTCTCCATGGAAGCCATCCGGCACTTTGCCGGCAAGCTGCCGATCCTGGGCATCTGCCTTGGCCACCAGGCCATTGGCCAGGTCTATGGCGGCGACATCATCCGCGCCGGACGCGTGATGCATGGCAAGGTATCCCCGGTGTTCCACAAGGATACCGGCGTGTTCCGTGGCCTGATCAACCCACTGCAGGCGACCCGTTACCACAGCCTGGTGATCGACAAGACCACCCTGCCCGACTGCCTGGACGTGACCGCCTGGACCCGCAACGACGACGGCTCCATTGAGGAAATCATGGGAGTGCGTCACAAGACATTGCCGATCGAGGGCGTGCAGTTCCACCCGGAGTCTATTATGACCGAACAGGGTCACGAACTGCTGCGCAACTTTCTGAGAACACACTAAGAGGCCGACACATGGACATGAAAGAAGCTCTCAACCGCATTGCCTCCAACCTGGACCTGTCCCGGGAGGAAATGAAGGACGTGATGCGCATCGTCATGAACGGCGAGGCCACGGACGCTCAGATCGGCGCGTTTCTCATGGGTTTGCGCCTGAAAAGCGAAACCATCGATGAAATCACCGGCGCCACCGAGGTGATGCGCGAGCTGGCCACCAGGGTCACCGTGAACGCGGAGCCGCTGGTAGACATTGTCGGCACCGGCGGCGACGGCGCCAACCTGCTCAACGTCTCCTCCGCCGCCTCCTTCGTGGTGGCGGCCGCTGGTGGCTTCGTGGCCAAGCACGGTAACCGCGGCGTCTCCTCCAAAAGCGGCAGTGCCGATCTGATCGAGAAGGCCGGCATAAACCTCGACATGAAACCGGAAGAAGTGGCGCGCTGCGTGGAGCAGATTGGGGTCGGTTTCATGTTCGCCCCGGCCCATCACGGGGCGATGAAGCACGCCATCGGCCCCCGCAAGGAGCTGGGCTGCCGGACCATTTTTAACATTCTCGGCCCGATGACCAATCCGGCGGGCGTGAAACGCCAACTGATCGGCGTGTTCACCCGGGAACTGTGCCGCCCCATGGCGGAGGTACTGCAACGATTGGGCGCGGAGCACATCATGGTGGTGCATTCCAAAGACGGGCTAGATGAAATCAGTCTGGCCAGCGCCACCCACGTGGCCGAGCTGAAAGACGGCAAGATCAGCGAATACGACATCACACCCGAGGATCTCGGCATCAAGAGCCAGTCGCTGGTGGGCCTGACTGTGGACACAGCCGACGATTCCCTGAAGCTGATCAAAGCCGCCTTCGGACGTGGCCACGACGAAATGGCTGAGAAAGCTCGTGACCTGATTGCCCTGAACGCTGGTGCTGCGATTTATGTAGCGGGCCTGGCGAAGACGCCGAAAGAAGGCGTGGATATGGCCCTGGACGCCATGGGCTCGGGCCTTGCCGCTGGCAAGATGTCGGAGCTGGCTGATTTTTCTCAGTGCTTTTGATCGGATGAGCCTGCCAGATTTCGGCAGGACGACCCGGTGGGGCAGGGCTTTCCAAAACACGCCCGTGAATACGTCCCTGTAGGGCTTGGCTGCAGCCATCCATGGCTGCAGACAGTTTTGGAAAGCCCTGCCCCACTGGCTCTCGCTAACTATTTGCAGGCCGCTAATGACTGAACGACATTTGGACAAGACACCGACGATCCTTCGAAAGATTGTTGATCGGAAGTGGGAAGAAATCGACGAGCGCAAACGAAAGGTCTCGATTGCAGATCTGAAGGCTAAAGCTGGTGATCAACCGGCAGCGAGAGGTTTTACCAATGCCCTGCGCAGTCGAATTGAACAGCGCACTCCCGCTGTTATCGCCGAGATCAAGAAAGCCTCACCGAGCAAGGGCATCCTACGGGATCTGTTCGAGCCGGCCGTTATTGCCGAGAGCTACGAGACCGGCGGCGCTGCCTGTCTGTCTGTGCTTACTGACCGCGACTTCTTCCAAGGTCATGAGGATTACCTGGTTGCCGCCCGCAATGCCTGCAGCCTGCCGGTGATCCGCAAGGACTTCATGGTCGCTCCCTACCAGGTCTATGAAAGCCGGGCCATAGGCGCCGACTGCATCCTCCTGATCGCTGCCTGCCTGACCAAAGACCAGATGCAGGAGCTGGAAGGTATTGCCCATGAGATCGGTCTGGATGTTCTGGCGGAAGTGCACGATGGCGCCGAGCTGGACGATGCCCTGACGCTGACGACACCCCTGGTGGGCATCAACAACCGCAATCTGCATACTTTCGACGTTTCTCTGGACACCACCTTTGACCTGCACGAGCGAATTTCACAGGATCGGCTGACTATTACCGAGAGTGGCATCATGACGCGCAACGACGTGGAGGCCATGACCAGCCGCGGAATTTACGGTTTCTTGGTGGGTGAGTCATTCATACGAGCCGAGGAGCCTGGCAGCAAATTGCGGGAATTGTTTTTCTGGGAAGACTAACCGAATAAGCCGATACGGGGTGGCAGCTAGGGCTGACCAAAATCGTGCGGAGCCATGGATGGCGGAGCCGAGCGTATAGGGAGGTATTTACAGCGTATTTTGGTCAGCCCTAGCTGCCACCCCGTGCACGGAATTTGGCAACAACAGGTCACTCCCCAGGCTCAGCCAAAGCCTCCTGCAGCAACCCCAATAAATGCGCGGGCATCCCCTCAGCCAGCCTGAGCGCCGCCTCTTGCCCCCGTGGCGACATCTTGCCCCAGGTCCGACGCACGATGCGTAGCCACTTCTCCCGGTCGTAGTCCGCTTTCTCCTCGTAGAAATCCGCGAAGTAACGCTCGAGGAACACCATGCAGGCAACGTCCTCAAGGAGCTGGGTGTCCTCATCCTGCCTGAGCTCCCGCTTGGTCAGAATGGTCTCCACCCGCTCACATTCTTCTGGCGGATAGCCGCAGCCCGCCATGATCTCCGCAGCCCGCCGACCATGCATCCGACCACACGCCTGGCGCCATTGATAGTAGGCTTTGCGGCCCTCCGGATAATTCTTGCGGGGCATTGTCCAGCGCTCAATGTGCTGGGCCCGGCAGGCGATCTGCATGCGCTCGGAAGGTTGGGGCTCAAGCTCGAACAGCCAGCGCGTCATATGCAGGCTGTAGGCATATTCCTTCGGCAGAAGGTCATCGCCAACACGCTCCGGGTTCGGGTCTGCCTGATTCGCCGTGTCGATAGCCTCCAGCGCGCATTGAAGGCTTGAATCCGTAGGGGTCATTATCTTCTCTCTTCCAGCAACAGGATGCGCCGGGCCTCAGGCCTGTGCCGAGGGGCGGGCTTTGATGCGATCATACCAGGCCTGCAAATTGGTCTGCTCCGGCTTGATGCGGATGCTCACTACCCGGGCGAAAGCCGCCGCGGTGAAGGCATTGATGTCCGCCGCGGTGAACCGGTCGCAGCAGATGTACTCTTTACCCTCCAACTGCTTATCGAGGAAATGCATGAACTTCTCCACATTCTTGCCGCATTCCTCACCCCATTCCTTGATCGGGTTCATCCGGTCCTTGAAGTAACCGGTGGTGTGCTGGAAACACATGCCGGTGGGCATGAAAAAGTAGTATTCGATCCAGCGCAGCCACTGTTCGAGTTGTGCTTTTTCCAACGGCGTGTCGCCCAGCAGGCGCGGCGTATCCGGATAACTTTCCTCGAAGTAGCGACAAATGGCCATGGTTTCAGCAATGCAGGTACCGTCGTCCAGTTCCATTACCGGCACCTTCTTCATCGGGTTCCGGGCGGCGTATTCCGGCGTCAGATTCTCGCCCTTCTGAAGGTCGATTTCGATGAAATCCGCCTTGTCGAGCAGGCCTTTTTCGGCCATGAACATGCGCACGCGGCGGGGATTGGGGGCAGTCTTGGTTTCGAAGATTTTCATTGTTATCGGCTCCGTTCCTGATGAATGGCGGCTTTGGCGCTTGAGAACGGGAAGACTGACCGGAAAGAGGAGTTGCGTCAAGCACCCGGTGCAACCGGGACAGCCAGTTTCAGACCTGCAACGCCAGTGAACGATGCAGTTAACTGATGTGATACACCAAGCCCCGATCTACATCGCGTTCTCTCCGGGGAACCAGGACTCAGAAAAGCTCAGCAACCTTCTTTCAGAAGGGACACGAGCCCTGAAGAGATCCGGGCGGATAGAGCAGATTATGGCCCGCTATGGGCTCACATGGTCAGACTGAAAAGCCCGAATCGTATCGCCTTCCTGCGTGGACAGGCGTAATTCCCCCTGTCGCCCGATTTTCGCTGAGGCGACGCTTGCCAGCAGATTGAGAAAACGGTCCTCCTGTCGCATCAGAGCCGGTGCGCACGCCATCCGGGTTATCGCCACCTGCCCGAAGGCAATCCCCTCATCGCCGAGCTTGTAGCTGCCCGTGTAGCGGTTACACGAGGAGCGGCCGGCAATCCGGTTATCCTCAAGAAACTTGATCGTGATTTGCGAGCGATCAATGATTCCGCTGCCCGCGAGATCCTCAACAACCCATTCAGCACCTCTGAACAGGCGTTGCGGATCGCCACCACAGCCATTGAACTCCCCGCCATTGACGGCGAGGCGCACCTGCGCCGGATACTGGGCGCCCGACATGCTGTCCTCACAGAGCTGCCGGGCAACGGTCAGGGTAATTGGAAGATCATCCAGCGTTGCAACAAATTCCCGGCCGTGCCGGTTGGCGGTCTGCAGTTCCACCGGAATGCGCCGGGTTCCGTCCTCTTCGTAGGGCCTCGTCAGCAAAAGCGCCTGACCCTCAATCGTCACATGCCAGAAAGGTTCGTTGCCCCTGGCCTCAAAAGGCATCTCCAGGCCACCCGGCGGCAGGCATTCGGGATAGGTCTGCCCCTGTATGGCCAGGGTTGCTCTCTCACCCTTGCTCCAGAAACGGGTCGTTTCATCTCCGGGAGCAACATACAGAGCACCGGATGCACTCTCCGCTGGCTTCAGCAAAATGCGCCGGTCAAGATAGTCTACGCTGATCAGATTGCTATCTTCGGTACCGGATACTGCGATCTCAAGCTGCCCGCAGGAGTAAACCCCGGAAACAGGCTTACTACCTTCGGGCAAGGAAGAGCAGGCAGTGGCGGCAAGTCCGGAGGCGGTGACGACAGACAGCATCAAAACTCGTCCTGAGCGCATGGTCAGTTCCCTTGAAGACATGGATACAGACGCACAGTGTAAAACCCAACAGTCGCGAAAGCCAATCAATCCCAAGGCAAGGCTTCTTATACAGAGCCGCCGGCATTATGCTAAAGGGCCGGATTCAGGAGACAACCCATGGCACTGAAACTCTACCAATTTGCCATTTCCCATTACTGCGAAAAAATCCGCTGGGCCCTGGATTACAAGGGGCTCAACCATGTAACCGTCAGCCTGCTGCCTGGCCAGCATGTAAAAACCGTACGGAAACTGACGGGCAAGGCGTCATCAGTTCCAGTGCTCGATCACGATGGGCAGATCGTTCAGGGCTCGGCGCGGATTCTGGACTATCTCGATGAGACCTTCCCTGAACCGTCGCTGACTCCGGATGATCCGGAATTGCGGACGCAGGCGCTGGCCTGGGAGCGCCGACTGGACGACGAAGCCGGGCCTGCCATTCGCTGTTACTACTACCACCACTTTCTCCAGCGGCCGAAAATCCTGGTGCCCATGCTGGCCGCCGGTACACCCTACTATAACCGGATACTGCTGAGCCTGACCTTCAGCCGGGTTGACGAAGTCATGCGCCAATGGATGAAGATCAACGAGAAAACCGCCGGGAAGTCCCGGCAGGTAATGGAGGGCCTGCTCAACGAACTGGCCGGGATATACAGCCAACAGCCGTTTCTGGCCGGTGACCGTTTTTCGCGGGCCGACCTGACCGCCGCAGCGCTGTTTTCCCCCCTGTTCCAGCCACCGGAATACCCGGTGCCCTGGCCCAAACCCGCGCGCATCCCGAAAGGCATCAAAGCCTGGCTGGACCAGTGGCGACCCCAACTCCAGACACTGGAGAAAATTTACGCGGGCCATCGGAAGCCACACTGACACCTGGGATGGGCTGTTCGGCACGGGTGTTGATGAGCACACCAGGGAGCGCCGGGAGTACGGCATTACCCGGCCGGCGCATGCCACTGGCCTGATTGCGCTCCGGACCCACGAATACGTGGACCTGTTCCGCGACATAGCCCCGCCCGGCGGATTATTGTCTCGCCTCACACATTTGTGGAAACCGCCGGAGTGGCAACGCCCGGCAACGGAAAAGAACAATAAGGAACCGGGCAGTCACCATGAACGAACATCCCCTGACGCTGAACGCACCTGATGGCCACACGATAACCGGGACCGTCTTTACCCCATCGGAGCCTGTCGCCATTCTCGTCATCAGCCACGGCATGGCCGAACACGGCGACCGATACAGACCACTGGCCCGCTGGCTCGGCGAGCACGGCGTGGCCGCTGTCACCTTCCATCATCGGGGCCATGGCCCGGCCTGCCCTTCCGGGGGCCTGGGGCACTATGCCGACCAACAGGGTTGGGCCAGCGTGGTTGCCGATCTGCACCGGGTGGTTCAATACAGCCATTTGCAGCTTCCTGGCCTGCCGCTGCATCTGCTGGGCCACAGCATGGGCTCTTTTATCGCCCAGAGCTACGCCCAGAAACATGGCGACACCCTGGACACCCTGATCCTCAGCGCCACCAACCGCATTGACCGAGGCCAACTGCTCGCGTCCCGGGCCCTGATCGGTCTGATCCGCCTTGTTCGCGGCAAACGGCACCGGAGCCGCCTGGTGGCCCGAATAACCTTTGAGCAGTTCAACCGCAAGTTCCGCCCGAACCGCAGCGGCTTTGACTGGCTGAGCCGGGACCGGGAACAGGTGGACCGGTATATTTCGGACCCCGTCTGCGGGTTCGACTGCACGGTCGGCCTCTGGTGGGACTTTATCGGCGGGATGTTGAGTATTTCGCCATCTGCCTGGCGCAAGGACCTGCCGGTGCACCTGTTCTCCGGCACAGCCGACGCAGTGGGTGAAATGGGGCGGGGTGTCCGGCGGCATTTTCAGTTGATCCGGGAAGCGGGACTGGAGAAAGTTACCCTGCGATTGTTCGAAGGCGGCCGACATGAGATGCTCAACGAGACCAACCGGGACGAGGTCTGGGATTACCTTCGGTCGCTGTGCCTGGCACCGGACTTACTGGCGAAAGCAGCGCACCCGGAAATGTCACCATAGACTCATGCCATCATTGATTGAACCTGTAAGGACGTTGTATGGGTTATCCTCTGGCCCGAGGTATGTTCCGTACCCTGGTGCCGCTCCTGTCTGGCGCCGCCATGACCGTCGCCGTCGCGGGCGAAGTCAGACTTGGCGTTGCTGCCAACTTCACCGACACCACCCGGGAACTGGTTGAACAGTTTGAAGCCGAAACCGGCCACAGGGTGTCCGCCAGCTTCGGCTCCACCGGCAAGCTGTACGCCCAGATCAGGAACGGCGCACCGTTCGACGTGTTCATGGCCGCGGACGCGCTCCGGCCGGCACTGGTTGAGGAAGATCAGGCCGGTGTCCCCGCTACCCGCTTCACCTATGCCCGGGGCGAGCTGGCGCTCTGGAGTCCGACGCCCAACGCCTTCGGGGATGCCGAGAACTACCTGTCTGAACAGCCCTTCGCCAGACTGGCCATTGCCAATCCGAAAACCGCTCCCTACGGCCTGGCGGCAAAGCAGGTTCTGGAACGCCTGGGCCATTGGGAGGCACTGCAGGCAAAACTGGTCCGCGGCGATTCCATCGCACAGGCCTTCCAGTTCGTTGTCAGTCGCAACGCCCAGGCCGGCTTTTTGGCCCTGTCTCAGGTAAAATCCTGGAAAGACGACGAAGGCACCCTGTGGCGCGTGCCCCAGACCTATTACCAGCCCATTGACCAGCAGGCCATCCTGTTGAACCGTGGCGCCGGCAAGGAGGCCGCCATGGCCTGGATGGACTTCCTGAAATCAGACACCGCCATCGCCATTATCCAGGGCCATGGTTACGAAACGGATTACGACACTGCCAACTGATGCTTGAAACCTACTGGGACCCGGTCTGGCTGACGCTCAGACTGGCCACGATGACGACTCTGCTGCTGCTGCTCATCGGCACACCCATTGCCTGGTGGCTGGCCCGGACCAGGCATTGGCTGCGCCAGCCTGTCGCTGCGGTGGTTGCCCTGCCCCTGGTGCTACCGCCAACCGTGCTCGGTTTCTACCTGTTGCTGGTCATGGGGCCGGAGGGCTGGATTGGCCAGATAACCCAATCCCTGGGTATCGGGCTGCTGCCATTCACCTTCGAGGGCCTGGTGGTGGCGTCGGTGATCTATTCCCTGCCATTTACCGTTCAACCCCTGCAGAACGCTTTCGAGGCCGTTGGTGATGGCTTCATGGAAGTCGCTGCCACACTCCGCGCGGCTCCCTGGGACCGCTTCCTGTTTGTCGCTGTGCCTCTCGCGCACAACGGCTTCCTGACCGCCGCCGTGCTGACCTTTGCCCATACCATCGGGGAATTCGGCGTGATCCTGATGATCGGGGGCAACATCCCCGGCGAAACCAAGGTGTTGTCGGTGGCCATCTACGACCATGTGGAATCCCTGGAATACACCGAGGCCCACTGGTTGTCTGCCGGCATGGTGGTGTTCTCGTTTGTGGTTCTGGTAACCCTCTATGCGCTCAACGGCAAAGCCCGCTCGGGAGCGATCAGATGACCGCGACCGACACGATCCGTGCCCGCTTCCAATGCACTTTCCCCGGCTTCAGCCTGGACGTTGACCTGACCCTGCCAGGCACCGGCATCACCGCCCTGTTCGGGCATTCCGGCTGCGGCAAAACCACCCTGCTTCGGTGTATGGCGGGCCTCCAGGGCGCCCGGGGAACCATGACCGTTCTCGGCGAGCCCTGGCAGACTGACGAGATAGCCCGACCGGTACATAAGCGCCCCCTGGCCTATGTGTTCCAGGACACCCACCTGTTCCCCCATCTGAACGTGCGAAAGAACCTGGAGTTCGGCTATTGGCGCATTCCCGCGCGGGAGCGACAGATCGGTTTCGACGATGCCGTTCGCTGGCTGGGTCTGGAATCGCACCTGAGCCGCATGCCCGCAGGCCTGTCCGGCGGAGAACGCCAGCGGGTCGCGATTGCCCGGGCGCTGCTCACCAGCCCGAGGCTGTTGCTGATGGACGAGCCATTGTCTGCCCTGGACCGTGCCAGCAAACAGGACATTCTCCCCTATCTCGAGCGGCTGCGCGACACCCTGGCGATTCCGATTGTCTACGTATCCCATTCCACTGCGGAAGTGGCCCGCCTGGCGGATCATATCGTGATGATGAAGGGGGGCCGGGTGGTGGCGCAGGGACCGCTGCGAGAAACCCTGGCCGGCACCGAAAACCCTTTCCGCCTGGAGGGTAACGCCGGGGTTCTGCTGGAAGGCCACATCATCGATCTGGACGAGCAATGGCATCTGGCCCTGTTCAGATTCGACGGCGGCCAGCTCTGGCTACGCCGGGATAACAGGCTGAAACCGGGAGACAGGGTCCGGGTGCAGGTTCTCGCCCGGGATATCAGCCTCGCGCTCACAGAGAATTCCGACCAGAGTATCCAGAACCTGGTTCCGGCAACCATTAACCGGGTCGATCCGGATGTGGCTCCCGGCATCAGCCTCGTGCGACTGTTGGCCGGCCCGACCCCGTTCCTCTCGCGACTGACCACCCGCTCGGTCGCCCAGCTTGGTCTGGAGCCAGGCAGGCAGGTGTGGATGCAGATAAAATCCGTTGCCCTGGTAGACTGACCCGACCGAAAAAACCGCTGGTTTCAGCGGCCTTTTCGGAACAGCGGGTACCAGCGAAGCTCAGCGGGTGCCGTAAACCACCATGGTCTTGCCCTTAACCCGGACCAGCCCCTGATCTTCGAGGGTTTTCAGGACCCGGCCGACCATCTCCCGGGAACAGCCAACAATGCGACCGATTTCCTGTCGGGTGATCTTGATCTGCATGCCATCGGGATGGGTCATGGCATCGGGTTCCTTGCACAGGTCGAGCAACGTCCTCGCCACACGGCCGGTGACATCCAGAAACGCCAGGTCGCCGACTTTGCGAGTGGTCTGGCGCAGCCGGGAGGCCATCTGCTCGCCAATGAAGTACAGTACCCGGGGATCCTGCTGGGCAATCTCCCGGAACTTGGTATAGCTGATTTCGGCCACTTCGCATTCGGTCTTGGCCTTCACCCAGGCACTGCGGGAATCCATGTTGTCGAACAACCCCATCTCACCGAAAAAATCACCGGCGTTAAGATAGGCCATGATCATCTCGCGGCCGTCGTCATCCTCGATGATGACGGTTACCGAGCCCTTGACGATGTAAAACAGGGAGTCACTCTTGTCCCCGGCGTAAATAATCGTACTCTTCGCGGGATAGCGCCGACGATGGCACTGCGACAGGAAGTAATCCAGATGCTTGGTTTTCTGCTCAACCGGCTTGACGATAGTGGCCATAATGCGAGTCGTGCCTCCTCAGATACTGGCGGGTTCCAGTGTTTGTTATTCACCCGGCTTTCCGTGCGGGTTCGTTCTTTTTTCCTGCAAATCTGCGCAACTTATAACAAGAAGGCCTGTTGCGGGCAACCGGAAAGAGTATACAACATGTATCCGGGCCCGGCTGCTCCCCCTCGCGGGTTGTGCTAGCATCCGGCCTCATATTATCGATATCGGCGCTGCGTGTAACACCAGCCAATTAAAACCACAATGGAGAAGCACCCCATGAAAGCAACCGTCGACTGGACCGGCAACGCCAGCTTCAAGGTCACCAGTGGCAGTGGCCACGGTGTTCAGCTCGATGGCCCGCCCGATCATGGTGGCCAGAATCTGGGCCCCCGCCCGATGGAGATGCTGCTGATGGGGCTGGGTGGCTGCTCGTCCTTCGATGTCATGAACATTCTCAGCAAAAGCCGGCAGGACGTGACGGCCTGCCATGCCCAGCTTGAAGCGGAGCGGGCCGATGCCGTACCAGCCGTGTTTACCCGGATTCACCTGCATTTCGTGGTCACCGGTAACCAGTTGAGGGAAAACCTGGTCAAGCGGGCCGTCAGCCTCTCGGCCGAGAAGTATTGCTCGGCGTCCATCATGCTCGAAAAAGCCGGCGTTGAAATTACCCACAGTTACGAAGTCCGCGAGGCGGAATAGTCCGGCAGGCGGAGCTCCGGGAATCCGGCCCAGACCCTCTACTTCCCATTTTTCGCAGGCCGGGTGCATGGGAAGTTACGGATGCTAAAATGTCATTGCAAATACTATTCAACGCCACTTGCGGTGTGCATAATACGCACCCTCTCCGCCGGTCTGCGCAAAAGGTGAACAACCCGGTCAGTAGTCGGTGGCGGCCTCGGCAGAGCATCTACATCTAACAGCAGCTCTGCAGTCATTCATCTCCACGATCCGGAGGGGCTGAGCATGGAATCGAAACTCCAGCTGCATGGTTTTAACAACCTGACCAAATCCCTGAGCTTCAACATCTACGACATCTGTTATGCGCAGACCGAAGATCAACGCAAGGCCTACATTGATTACATCGATGAGATGTACAACGCCGAGCGGCTGACCCAGATTCTGACAGACGTGGTCAAGATTGTCGGCGCCAACGTTCTGAACATCGCGCGGCAGGATTACGAGCCCCACGGCGCCTCTGTCACCATGCTGATTGCCGAGCATGAGCTCACCAGCGGCGAAGAGCCCGACAACGAAGAATCTCCGGGCCCGCTGCCGGATACCATCGTGGCGCATCTGGACAAGAGCCACGTCACCGTCCACACCTACCCGGAGAGCCACCCCCACGATGGCGTGAGCACCTTCCGGGCAGACATCGACGTGTCCACCTGCGGCCTGATTTCGCCGCTGAAGGTGCTGAACTACCTGATCCACAGCTTTGATTCCGATGTGGTCACCGTGGATTACCGGGTTCGCGGCTTCACCCGCGACGTGGACGGTACCAAGCACTACATTGATCATGACATCAACTCGATCCAGAACTATCTGACCGAAGATACCCAGAATGCGTATCAGATGATCGATGTGAATGTGTACCAGGAGAACCTGTTCCACACCAAGATGATGCTGAAGAATTTCAACCTCGATAACTATGTATTCGGTGTCAATGCCAGTGACCTTGGGCCACGGGAAGCCCAGTCCATTGAGGACCGCCTGCGGCGCGAAATGCTGGAGATTTTCTACTCCCGAAACGTGGAATAAGTATTCACCGGTGGCGTCCTGAACGGGCGCCACCGGTCCTTCAGTTTTTTTGATGTCACCCGCCAGATTTCTGCGTTTTATACTCGCCTCTCCTCCTGATTAAATTATCACCAGAGCACACGAGAGGAGGACACCATGACCCTGCGCTCCCTGAAACAGATTATTCCCGCACTGGAAACATCCGACGGTGCCGGTGTGCGTATCAAACGCTCCATTGGCCAGCGGCAGAATGTTCGCCTGGACCCCTTCCTGATGCTGGACGAGTTCGGCTCAGCCGAGGCGGCCGACTACATTGCCGGCTTTCCGTCTCACCCCCACCGCGGATTTGAGACCGTGACCTACATGATCGAGGGGCATATGCTGCACGAGGATCATCTCGGTAACCGTGGCAATCTGCACAATGGCGGCGTGCAGTGGATGACCGCAGGCCGTGGCATCATTCATTCGGAGATGCCCCAGCAGGAGGAAGGCGTGATGCGCGGCTTCCAGCTCTGGCTGAACCTGCCCGCCGCAGAAAAGATGACCGAGGCCGGTTACCATGACATCCAGCCCGAAGAGATCCCGGAGATCACCTTTGACGGTGGTACGGTGAAGCTGATCGCCGGGGCAATGGTGGTCGGTGGCCAATCCCATCGCGGAGCCATGCCCGACCGCAGCACCCAGCCAGTGTACGCGGACATTCACCTGGCTTCCGGCGCCAGCGTTACCCTGCCGGTTCCGGAGACTCACAACGGCATGCTTTACCTGTACGAGGGAGACGCCCGGCTCAGTGACGCCGACCTGCAGCGCAGTGCCGCCAACATCCTCGGTGACGGGGACGGGGTCCGTCTCCAAGCCGGAAACGCGGGTGCACGCCTGCTGCTGATTGCCGGCAAGCCCATCGGTGAGCCAGTGGTTCAGTATGGTCCGTTCGTGATGAACACCCGCGAAGAAATTGAGCGGGCGCTTCGTGATTACCGGGATGGCCGCCTGACCGCTTAACAGCCGCAGGCGCTCAGGCGAACGGCTTTCGGGCCATCAGCTGCTGGACCAGGGGCCTGACAATCAGGTCCATGGCCAGCGGCATTTTTGTGCCAGGAATCACCAGGGTGTCGTGGCGTGACAGGCTGCTGCCGGAAATCACCTGCAGCAGATACGGAAACTCAACGTCCGAAGGGTCCCGGAACCGGATCACCAGCATGCTCTCATCTTCGGTCGGTACGTCCCGGACCACGAAGGGATTGGAGGTATCCACCAGCGGAATGCGCTGGAAGTTGATGTGGGTGTGGGAAAACTGCGGCACGATGTCGTGAACGTAATCGTCCATGCGGTTGATGATAGTCTCCACAACCGCCTCCTGACTGTAGCCACGGTTATGGGTGTCCCGGTGGATCTTCTGGATCCACTCGAGATTGACGATGGGCACCACCCCGATCATCAGGTCCACATACTGGGCAATGTTGCAGGTTTCGCTGACCACCCCGCCATGCAAGCCTTCGTAAAACAGCAGGTCGGTGTCCGCGGGCAGTGGTCCCCAGGGGGTAAAGGTCCCCGGCTTGTGGCCAGATGCCACCAGTTTCCGGTCTTCGTCGTGAACATACTGCCGGTAACGACCATTACCGGTGTGACCATAATCGTAGAAAAGCGCTTCCAGCTTGTCGATGTGGTTAGCCGCCAGGGCGAAATGGTTACGCTCGCCAAACTGTCCCTTGGTCGCCAGCCGGGCCATCTGCTCCCGGTTGTAGCGGTGAAAGCTGTCACCGCTGACCATGGCCGCATTCAGCCCCTCACTGGCGAACATCCGGCTGAAAATCTGGCCGGTGGTGGTGGTCCCCGCCCCGGATGAACCGGTAACGGCGATAATCGGATGGCGTTTTGACATAGGGGCAGCGTGCCGGAATCAGGTGAGGCTGTCGAGCAAACGGGGCTTTTCGACCACAAAGCCCTGGGCGTAATCCACACCCAACTGGCGGAGCATATCCAGTACATCCCGCGATTCGACCTGGGAAGCGATCACCTCCCGTTTCATATAATGGGCCATATCCACCATAGAGCGTACCATCGCGCGGTCAGTTTCGCTGGTCGACAGCTGGCCGGTAAAGGCATTGTCGATCTTGATCAGATCCACCGGCAGTGAACGCATGAACTCGAAGGAACTGGGGCCACTGCCAAAGTTACCAAGGCAGAACCGGCATCCGAGTTCCTTCAGCTCCAGGATAAAGTCCGCCACCGACTGGACATCATTAATTGCAGAAGCCTCGGTGAGCTCGAACCAGAGTCGCTCGATAGGTGCCTCCTTCTCGCTCAGTTTTTCGTAAATAAACTCCAGCAGCGTCTGATCATTCAGGGAGTAGCCGGAAAGGTTGATACACACACCGCCAAAATGCCGGGGGTCTGGCGCCTGCTCCCTGAGCCAGTCCAGCATGTGGCCTACGACCCAGCGATCCACGGCCTGCATACGATCATAGCGCTCGGCCATACGGACAAAGTCCCGGCCGGTAATCAGGTTGCCCTCGTCATCGTACATGCTGATCAGCACTTCGTACTGGGCCGCCATGGACGCATTAGCGTGCAGGGGTATGATTTTCTGGCACCGCAACAGCATTCGCTCTTCGTTCAGATTACTGAGGCTGGCTACCTTGGCGGCAATCTGCTCCTGGCGGGCCTGATCTTCGGCGCCCAGCGCATATTCCGAAACCTTGCCATGGCCCTGCTGCCGGGACGCGGCCAACGCCTGTTCCGAGGCCCGTAACCAGCGTTCGGCACTCACCAGCGCCGGTAGCGTAGGCACCACACCGATACTGGCGGAAAGCCGGTAAACCCGTCCGCCGAAGGTAAACTCCGCTTCTTCGACAGCCTGAATAAGGTTTTCCGCCGCCTCGGTGGCACTTTCCGAGGGCACCAGCATGGCAAACTCGTTCCCTGCAAGCCGGGCTACGGGCATACCGTCGCCCACATGGCTGCGAAGAAGGTCAGCGACCCGTTTCAGGGTTTCATCACCGGCCTGGTAGCCCGCCGTGTCGTTAAGCAGACGGAAGCGGCGAAGATCCAGCCGCACCAGGGATCGCTCGTCTTCCCTTCTGGCCAGTTGCTGATCCAGCATGCGCTCGAATTCACGGCGGCCCAGAAGCTTGGTCAGCTCATCGTGGGTGGAGGCCCATGACAGCTGGTCATAAACCTTGCGCACCATCCGGTCGACACTCTCATCCACCAGGGGCCGCTCATACTGGCTGTCCGGCACAATGATGCCTTTGCGCATATGCCGGGCCAGAGCCTCAAGCTCCAGTTCCACCACCCGCATACCCTGGTGATTCACAAATACAAAACGACTGAATCCGCGGGCAATCCAGACCAGCCGGATATATTGCGGCTCCTCCGGTTTTTCCTGATCCCGGAGCCAGTCCCCTGTGCGCAGTTTCTGGGCACGGTTGATCCAGCGCTGCAGGCTGCGTTGTTCGCGGTCAGATAATTTCTTGGCATCGATCTGGTCCGGCTTTGCCGGCGGGATCTCGACCAGCTCGGGCGATTTATCCGGACGGCGAACCAGAAACTGCTTGAGCTCGTTCCGGATCTGGGAGGACGGCATGTGATTGCTGGAAATGGAGGCGAGACCATCCTGAATCACCCGCAACAGCTCTGGCAGATTGATGGCGCTGTCGGGATCGTCGGCAAACGAAAGCAGGGAATCGATCACTGCCAGGTAATCCTGCCACAACTGGCTGTCCGGGCCCTGGCGAATCCAGGTCAGCGAGAGCAAATCCCGCCAGCCGCCGTCCAGCAGGCTCAGCACAGCCTTTGGCACCTTGCGCCCACCCAGTTTCTGGTTCAGGACCTCGGTCACGGCTTTTTTTGATTCGGCAACCTTCTGGGCACCCTCTGCGGCGGCCGTCACCCGCTCGACATTTCTGCGATACACCAGATTCTGGCGGTCAATCAGGGTATCCAGTTCCTGAACGGTGTGCTCGAACACTCCGGTGTCCTGCTCGAAATCGGTGGTAATGCGGTGAACAAGCTCATCCACCCGCCGCTGGACCACAGGATTAAGCCGGCCACCCTTGACCCCCAGCTGGGCCAGACGATTCATTACACCACGAACGGGGCTTTCCTGGTCGTCGAAAAACGCGGGGTCCCGCATGACCACCTTGAGCACCGGCACTTCCAGTTGCCGCATACGCTGCTGGGCGTAGTCACTGAGCTTGGGGCTTTCCACCACGGAACGGAAAAACCGGTCAACCACGTCCAGTGTGCCCTGCTGCTCATCATCCAACCGGTTATCACCACTTTCCCGGATCTTCTCGACAACCCGTTCCCTGAGCGGCGCCACCTCGGCCCCGGAATCCATCGCCTGTGCCTGCAGTTGCTGCAGTTCCCGTTGCAGTTCTCCGGACGATAGCGGGCGGGCGTTGGGCTGGAACGGCACAGGTTCGGGGTCGCCCCGCGCCACACGGCTTGCGGTCAGCGTATTGAGCAGGTTCCGTACGGTCGCAAAGGCGGTTTGCGCCGCCTGGGCGTAGCCCCGGAACCCGCTACCGGGCATGCCGGGTTTGCGGTGGGTAGCATTTTCGGAGGCAGCGGCCTTTTCCGGTTCCGGTTCAGGGGCAGTGGCCGGTTTTTCTTCCGGGCGCGGCGGTGCCGGCCTGGCCTGCGCCGGCTTTTCATCACCCTTCACACCGGCCTGTTCGCTCAAGTACTTGCTCAGATCCAGATCCGGCAGGACGCCATGACGAATCAGGATATTGTTCAGTTCCTCGTAAAGAGGCCCCAGCTGTTGCAGAACGGTCTGCTCAAACACCCGCAGGCAGACTTTTTCTACCTCACGGGTGGCCCTGAGCTGGCTCAGTCCACTATGGAAGGCCTCACAAACCAGTGATGGCCCGAGGGGGTTGTGATGCCCGGTGGCGTTGGCAATACCCAGATTGTCGAGGCGCAGCTTCAACTGCAGCAGGTCACCCCGGTACCGGGTATCCGCCTTGGTGACCATCACCCGGATGGTCAGCCAGTCCTCGAATTCGCCCTTGTCCACCACGGACAGCTCTGAACCGGGAAAGCCCCTGGGGGCCGGTTTGAGGGGAGATTCCAGGCTACGGGCCATGTGGTGCCACATGACGCGCTGACGGGCCTGGATCTGGCCAGATGCGTCCATGTATTCATTGGCCTGCTGATCATTCGGGGCTTTCCGGGCAGCCTGCTTGAGCCCGTCGACCATCTGCACAAAACAGGCATCCATCAGCGGCTCAATAAACTGAATGACCGCTTTGGCAGACTGGAGTAAAACAAACTGGACCCGGTCACTGGGGGCGCGCAGGGAGGCGCGGTCCTGGTTCCGGGAGCTACCGCACTGCCGCAGCATGGCATCCACGGCTTCCGGATTCGGTCGGGTAAAATTCACCCCCATCGCCCCATCAATACGCCGGACGACGGCAACGTGCAGCTCATGGCGACGAGCACCATCCAGGCCGCGGAAACGCACGACCAACTCCGGCGGCGTACCGGACGCAAAGGCCCGCTCAAGCTTGTGGGAGGTTTCACCGGAATAGCGAACAAACAGGCCCTCCGGACAGAAATCTGAAATCTGACACGGCCAGGACTCGCCGGTTCCCAGATCAATCTGGGCGGCAAGTTTGATGGGTTGGCGGGGGCTGTTACGACGTTCTCTTGGATCCATGAGCTACCTGATATCTCGCTAAGCCGGAGTAATCGCCGGACCCACAGTCCGACACCGACTCACGTCCCTGAAACGGCGGCGGATGCCACCTGCTACTATGGGAACCCTGACTGTACTATAGCGGCCTGGCCGTCACCGGCAAACCCATCCACTATAATATCCTGACCCATGAAACAGCTTAGTCAGATCTATCTATTTTTGCTACTGGTAACAATGCTGAACGGCTGTTCGGCCATTGGCTACTATTCGCAGGCGGCCGGCGGTCACCTATCACTGATGATGTCGGGGGAACCCGTGGAAGCGGTGCTCTCCGACAACACGGCTCCGGCAGAACTGCGGGAAAAACTTGGCCTGGCCCGACAGGCCCGGGAATTCGCGGCTCAACGACTGGCCCTGCCGGTGGGAGGTGCCTTCAGTGACTATGTCCGGCTTGACAGGCCCTGGGTGGTGGTCAACCTGGTGGCGGTTCCCGAGTTCTCTCTGGAGCCCCATCGCTGGTGTTACCCCATCCTGGGCTGCCAGGCCTACCGGGGATATTTCAGTCTGGCGGATGCCCGTGCCGAACAGACCAGATTCCGGGACAGGGGGTTTGATACCTTTATTGGCGGCGTGACCGCCTATTCCACCCTCGGCTGGTTTGATGACCCGCTGCACACCGGCTTTACCCGACTGCCGGAGGACCGCATGGTCGCGCTCATGTTCCATGAACTGGCCCACCGCGTTGTCTATATTGCCGATGACACCGCGTTTAACGAGAGCTTCGCCACAGCGGTGGAGCTGGAAGGGCTCAGGCTCTGGCTGTCGGAGCAGGGCAAACCCGGACAATTCCGGGAGGCGCTGGAACGCCTCATTCGCCGTAACCAGACCCTTGCCCTGGTCGAGGACGTCAGCACCCGGCTGGAAGCACTGTACACCCGCCAGGACCGCCTGCCGGAAGAACAGCTGCGCGCCCGCAAGGCGACCATACTCGAAGACCTGGCTCTCGCCTATCACCAGCTTACCGCCGACTGGCCCGAGCCCGGCCCCTTCGGCCCGCCGCCGGTCAGTCTCAACAATGCCAATCTCGCGCTGTTCCGGCAGTACAACCAGCACCTGCCGGCATTCCGACAGATGCTGCGGGACGCAGGGTACGACTTCCCGGGCTTTTACCGGGCCGTCGAGGCGCTGTCTGAAACACCCGAACCTCAGAGGTCAGAGTACCTGGCCGTCCTGTCAGAGCGGTTTGAAGAACACCTTTGAATTCCGCCGGGTGTTGTAGGAAGCCAGCTTGGGGCCCGGCAGAGCCTGCACGGTTGAGGGCTGGAAGCCACGTTCCCGGAACCAGTGCTCGGTCTGGGTGGTGAGTACAAACAGCTTCCGGATACCCTGGCCCCTGGCCAGTTTCTCAACCATCGCCAGAATCTCATCGCCCCGCCCGGCCCGGCGGTAGGTCGGATCTACCGCAAAGCAGGACAACTCACCGGCGCCCTCATCCGGGTAACTATAGAGGGCCGCACAGCCCACGATAGTGCCGTCGCGCTCGGCCACCACAAACCGGTCGATTTCGGTTTCCAGCATTTCCCGGGAGCGGCGCACCAGAATGCCCTGTTCTTCCAGCGGCTGGATCAGCTCCAGAATGCCGCCAATGTCTTCCACCCTGGCCTGGCGGAACTGCTCATAGTGATCACCACTGACCAGGGTGCCGGAACCGTCCCGGGTAAACAGTTCCTCCAGCAGCGCGCCGTCGTCCACATAACTGATAATGTGCGCCCGTCGCACGCCCTTCACACAGGCATCACAGGCGGCTCTGAGCAGGTCGGCATCGTGACCGGTCACGGCACCGGCAGCAAGCCGCTCGGACGCCTGGCGCGCCGACAGCTCCCGAATCAGGGTGCCATCCTCTTCCTGCAAGCCGGGATCATCAATAAACACAATCAGTTTCTCGGCCTGCAGCGCGGCCGCCACCTGGCTGCCAACATCCTCGTAGGAGAGGTTAAAGGTGTCCCCGGTGGGCGAGTAGCCCATCGGCGGTAACAGCACAATGTGCCCCAGCTCCAGCAATTTCTCGATACCGGCGACATCGACCCGGCGAACCCTGCCGGTATGGCCGAAATCAATACCGTCCAGCACGCCCACCGGCTTGGCGGCCACATAATTGCCGCTGGAAACCCGGATGCGGGCATTATGCATGGGGGAATTCACCAGCCCCATGGACAAGTGGCTCTCCAGATAGGCCCTCAGGCCACCGATCGCCTCCATCACCATGCCCAGATGATTCTCGGGCGTAATCCGCAGACTCCGGGCAAACGACGACTCCACACCGGCACCATCCAGGCGCGCCTGGATCTGCGGACGGGCGCCGAAGGCAACGACCAGCCGAACGCCGAGGCTGCTCAGCAAAGCGATGTCATGAACAATGTTGATGAAATTCTCATGCGCAATGGCATCCCCGGGAATGGTCAGCACCACCGTGTGGCCGCGATGAGCATTGATGTAGGGGGATGAGTGGCGGAATCCATGCAGCCAGTCGTTTGATTTCAATGCGAGTACTCCAATCGTTTTCTTTGGGCGGCCTGCAGATCAGTCTGACGAACACTGTCGGGGGCCCGCTCCAGAACCGTGGAGCGCCAGGGATGGCGCGACCGAGCCCTACAGGGACGTATTCACGGGCGTGTTTTGGAGCAGGCCCCCGACAGTGTTCAGCCCCCTATTTGACCCGGACTCCGAGCTAAAGGCAAAACTGCCGGATAAGCCCTTGTAGTACTCTCACCGTCGGCGCCAGCTGGGAAAGCTCGATATATTCGTCTGGCTGGTGCGCCTGATCGATGGAACCAGGCCCCATAACCAGGGTTTCCAGGCCCAGTTTCTGCAGCCAGGGGGCTTCGGTGGCAAAGGCAACGGCATGGGCCGTGTGGCCGGTCAACTGCTCGCAGGCTTTGACCAGGGCGGCATCGGCCGGGGTCTCGAACGGGGGAACACCGTCAAACAGGGGTTCGAACAGCATGGACAACTCACGGCGCTCGGCCACCGGCCGGACCTTGTTGAGGATCGCCTGGCGCAGGGTTTCCATATTCATGCCCGGCAGGGGGCGCAGATCGAAGTGCAGCTCGCAACGGGCGCAGATGCGGTTGGGGTTGTCACCACCGTGGATGCAGCCGAGGTTCAGGGTCGGCACCTGAACTTCGAAGCTGGGGTTCCGGTACTGTTCCTGCCATGCCGAGCGGAGAGCCAGCAGCTCGGTCATGGCTTCGTGCATCCCTTCCAGGGCATTACGGCCCAGGGCCGGATTGGAGGAATGGCCGGACTGGCCCTCGAACTTCAGGCGCTCCATCATGATGCCCTTGTGCATGCGCACCGGCTTCAGACTGGTGGGTTCTCCAATGACCGCGTAGCGGGCCCTGGGCTTGCCGGCCTCGGCCAGTGCCCGGGCGCCATCCATGGAGCTCTCCTCGTCTGCGGTGGCCAGAATGATCAGGGGTTGCTTCAGGTCTTTCCCGACAAAGGCCCTGGCGGCTTCGATGGCCAGCGGGAAAAAGCCTTTCATGTCGCATGTGCCCAACCCGTACCAGCGGTTGTCCCGCTCGGTCAGGGTAAACGGGTCGCTCTGCCAGCGCTTGTCATCAAAGGGCACAGTGTCAGTATGGCCGGACAACACCAGGCCGCCCGGGCCGCTGCCCAGGGTTGCAATCAGGTTGAACTTGCCGGGCATGCCCGGCACTGGCAGGACCTCTACAGAAAACCGGAGAGCTTTCAACCACTCTTCCAGGGTCCGCACCACCGGCTCGTTGCTGTGATCCCACTCCGCCGAGGCACTGCTGATGGACGGCAGGGAGACCAGGCGGGCAAGCATGTCGCGGATGCCCGGTACCGCTATGGTCTTGCTATCGGACTGCGACATAGTTTCCTCTCAGATTCCCGACGGAATCATTGTGCACGGCCGCGCCGCCACACTTCAAAATTGGTAATGGCGCGGATCAGCATCGGGTAGGCAACTTCTCCGCCGGCAACCACCCGGGCCACCTCAAGTTCCTTTTCGCTGACACTCACCAGACGGCCGTCCACAACCCTGTCGTTGGAGAGCGTCACCCGGACCTTATAATCAATCCATTGGTCCGCATTCGCCATATCCGCCACATACCAGCCTTCGACGCCCGGGTTCTCCCGCGGCACGACAGGGTCTACCGCGATGTCTGGGACTTCCGCCCTCACTGGCCGGGCTTCCGTGAGATAGACATCAGGGACCGCCGCGCCATTATAGCGCACTGGCCAGCTGTGGCCGGCCTGCTTCGCCTCTTCAGCTCTGACCGGAATACCGAACAAGGCCTCGCCGGGCCGGAGACTCACCGTAAGCTCACCACCTTCCAGTAACCACTGCCGATACAGTGCCTTCAACTGATCGCTTGGCTCCAATCCCCGGGCTTCCAGCCCCGCTACAAGTGCGTCCAGTGAACGCCCGGCCCATTCGCCGGGCTCAACGCCCGCCTCGCGGGCGCAATAGGCGGCGATGCGACGCATCAGGCCAGCATCCCGCAGGGTCAGTTGCAGGGGCTCCGTGCTGCTGGATACCGTAATTTCTCCGTCCTGCAAACGGACTCTGGCGGCTGGCCAGTCCAGTTCCAGGCTACCGGTACTGATGGTATTCAGTTCGGCATGAATACGATCAGGATTCTGGTGCAGAAAGGCTTCGCCAGCCAGACCGGCAATCCCCATCCGGATCAGATCCCCGCTTCCAAGCTGCTGGCGAGGCTCCGGGGCACAGGAGAGAACAAACAGGGCCTGCTCGCCTTCACTGTCCACACCCTCCGCAGTGACCCAGTTGCGCAACATGGCGGGGTCCAGGATCAGGCTCAGACCCTCCAGTCTTACAGACCACTGCGCCGGCATTCGGGAGGGGGCGGCGAGGCCGGTCAGCAGGTTGACCGGAGAACCCGCATCAAACTCGGCACGGGCTATGTTCAGGGGCTGGGTCAGTTCAAAATCATGCCAGCTCGCGCCGTTGAGAACCACACGACCTTCCACACCCGAACCGATGCTGCCCCGGTGCAGCACTCCAAACTCCGCCAGCGCCTGCCGTGCGCCTGCCATTCGCTGGTCTGCCAACCACCAGACGCCCGTCTTGAACGCGGCAAGGCCGACCAGGGCCAGTATTACCAGCGTCGCTAACAGGCGTCTCATCCGGTAACTCCTTGCCGGGGCCTTCAGTTACGGGAAATCAGGGTGCCGACACCCTCATCGGTGAAGATTTCCAGCAGGCAGGCATGGGCAACCCTGCCGTCGATAATATGGGCCGTGCGCACGCCGTTTTCCACCGCGCTCAGGGCACACCGGATTTTCGGCAGCATGCCGCCATGGATAGTGCCGTCTTCAATAAGATCGTTGACCTGCTTTGCCGTCAGTCCGGTGAGCACCTTGTCGTCCTTGCTCTTCAGCCCGGAAACGTTGGTCAGCAGTATCAGCTTCTCGGCTTTCATGGCTTCGGCCACCTTGCCCGCTACCAGATCGGCATTGATGTTGTAGGAAGCACCGTCCGGCCCCACTCCGATGGGTGCAATCACCGGAATCACATTGCCGTGAGTGAGCATGTCGATCACGCCCACGTTCACGCTGGCAACTTCGCCGACATGGCCGATGTCGATGATTTCCGGTCGCTCCAGCTCGGGGGAACGGTTGACCACCTCCAGCTTGCGGGCCCGGATGAGGTTGGCGTCCTTTCCGGTAAGCCCCAATGCGGTGCCACCCTGGGCATTGATCAGGGACACGATTTCCTTGTTCACCTGGCCGCCGAGCACCATCTCCACCACATCCATGGTTTCGGAATCGGTAACCCGCATGCCATTGACGAACCGGGACTGGATGTTCAGCCTTTCCAGCAGCTCCCCAATCTGGGGGCCACCGCCGTGCACGACAATCGGGTTGATGCCCACCAGCTTCATCAACACCACATCGCGGGCAAAGCTGCTTTTAAGGTCTTCGTTCTCCATGGCGTTGCCGCCATATTTGATGACCACGGTCTTGCCGGTAAATCTCTGAATATAGGGCAGCCCCCGGCTCAGTACCGAGGCCACCTGCATTGCTGTTTCACGATCCAGCGCCATGTTTTTGCCTTGTTAATCCTGAATGACCTTGTTAATCCTGAATGAATAGGTGCCTGCGAGTCAGCGACGGTGCAGGCATCAGAAATCCGCCACCAGATCCGGCGCCGCCTTCCGCAGCTGTTCCCGGAACACAGATTTGATACGCTCAAGTGCTTCCTCGGTCTCCGCTTCAAAGCGCAGAACCAGCGCCGGCGTGGTGTTCGACGCCCGGCACAGACCCCAGCCGTCGGCGTAGTCGACACGGATACCGTCAATGGTACTTATATTACCGTCACCAAAATCCCCCGCCTCACCGAGCCGTGCAATGATGTCGAACTTGGCGCTGTCCGTCACCTCGACATTCAGCTCAGGGGTGCTGATATCGTCCGGGAAATCCTCAAAAACCTCATCACTGCGCCGGTCTTCCACACCAAGAATTTCGAGTAATCGGGCAGCGGAATAGAGGCCGTCGTCAAACCCGTACCAGCGCTCCCCGAAAAAGATGTGACCGCTCATTTCTCCGGCCAGCAGGGCGCCGGTCTCTTTCATCTTGGCCTTCATGAGGGAATGGCCGCTCTTCCACATGATCGGCCGGCCGCCGGCTTCGGAAATCACACCCGCCAGCCTGCGGCTGCACTTCACGTCGTAGAGAACGTCTGTGCCAGGATTCCTGGAGACCACATCCCGGGCGAACAGCATCATCAGCCGATCAGGCCAGATAATCTTGCCGGAATCAGTCACCACACCCAGGCGGTCACCGTCACCGTCGAACGCCAGCCCGATATCGGCGCCCTCTGATTCAACCCGGGCAATCAGGTCTGTAAGATTCGCCGGCTTGCCCGGATCCGGATGGTGATTCGGGAAGTCACCATCCACATCGCAGTAAAGCGGAACCACTTCACACCCCAACTCCTCAATCAGCATGGGCCCGAGCTCACCGGCAATGCCATTTCCAGCATCCACCACCACCTTCAGCGGCGCCGCTACCGCGATGTCACCCAGAATCCGATCCAGATAGGCCCTGCGGACATCCTCTGAAGACTGGTTGCCCTGACCGCTGGCGAAATCGCCGGTCTGAATACGCTGATACAGCTTCTGGATGGCTTCACCCGAGAGAGTTTCCCCGCCCAGCATGATTTTCAGACCATTATAGTTGGCCGGGTTGTGGCTGCCGGTCACCATAACACCGGAGCCGGTCTGGAGCTCATGGGTGGCAAAGTAGAGCACTGGCGTGGGCACCGCACCCACATGGATCACGTTACAGCCGGCGACCATGACCCCGCGTGCCAGCGCCCCTGCCAGATCCGGGCTGGAATGGCGACCGTCGTAACCGATGCAGAGGCTGTCGACACCCCGCGCCAGGGCTTCAGAACCAATGGCCCGGCCGATCACCTGAACCCCCTCGGCCGTCAAGGTCTCGCCAACAATGCCCCGGATGTCGTAAGCCCTGAAGATGTCCCGGGAGAGCTCCACCTGCGGCAGCCCTACCTCTTCCACGTCCGGGGTATCGCCGGACCCAAACACCGTATCGTCACCGGTGCCGAAGCCGAGCACATCCTCATCGCCATCCAGCATGTCGATGTCGGGCATATCCTTGTCCTGAAACAGGGGCTCATCGCTGCCCTTGGAGGCACCGGCACCCGACTTTCCGGAACTGGCCGGTTTCGGCTTCGCCGTCTCACCCGCCTTCGCAACCCGCTTGTCGACGACCTGAGACAACCGGAATAGCACCTCGCCGGCCGACGCCACCATGTCCCACCGGAAAGTCGGCAGTTTCACCCGCTCCCCGCCAAACACCTTGTGGGCCCACTGGATCAGGGCTGTCACATCCTGGCGCAGACCTTTCTGGGCACCGCCCAGCAGAACCCAGATAATGATCGCGGCGATCAACGCGGGCGCTCCTACCAGGATGGCAATCATCACGGTACCAACCGGCGCAGCGGACACCTTTGCGGGGGTATAGGCCACCGTCCAGTCCGGGTTGGTGAGCCTGCGGGATTCGGCACTTCCGGAGCCGCTACCATTACTGACCACCGTCCGGGACGCACCGGACACGGTCTGGACCAGGGCCAGCTCGCCACCCAGGCTGGCATTGACCACTTTCAGCAAAGGCTGGATCTGGCCGGTGTCAAAGATAATCAGCAGACTTCCGATGACGGCGTTACTTGTGGGATTACGCACTGGGGCCGCTATCTGGACAAACCAGCGGTTATCCCTGGGAAACGCATCGGGGAAAAGTCGTTGGCCGGTTTCAGCGCGACGTGCAAGTTCAAGGCCCGAGAAGCCCAGCAGCCCATCACCGGTTGAAGCGCGCGGAATATCACGGTAGGGAAAGAGGTGGACTTCCTCGATTGCAGGCAGAAAATTCGCCAGTTGCAGTTCCGTTACCGGTATGTCGTTCCTGCTGTTGAGAGCCTGAATCACGTGCGGCTGGGTGGCCAGGCCATTGATGCTTTTCTGGACCTGGTCAAAATACTGGTTCAGACGAAGTGCGGCGGCATCGGCCTCAAGCGCTTTCAATGACGCGAAACGCGCCTGTGCGGAAGGCTGGACCACGAGAAAATGAAGCAATGCAACAGCAATCATACCCGCCAAAACCACGACCAGAGACTGGTTCATTGCCACGGAGCTGAGCCGTTTGAGTCTTGGCCCCGCCGTCCTGGCGTTTTCCTTTTTTGCCGGCTTCTCATCAACGGACGCATCGGCAGCCTTCTTTTTACCCAGCTTCATAGTCCATCCTGCCATTGTGATTTTATCGTCCTGGACACGCAGCTACCCGCAAAGTATAGACGCCGGAGCGGCCTTCTGCGTGGCTGGCCTCCGGGGTCACCGTGTTCCGGTGGAACCAAAGCCGCCATCACCGCGGGCACTGGCGCCAAACTCCGAAACCACCTCAAAATCCACCTGAACCACCGGCACCAGAACCAACTGGGCCAGACGCTCGCCCACCTCCACCGTGAAGCGGGTTTGCCCACGGTTCCAGCAGGAGACCATCAACTCGCCCTGGTAATCCGAATCAATCAGCCCCACCAGATTGCCAAGCACAATCCCGTGCTTGTGGCCGAGACCGCTTCGGGGCAGGATCATGGCTGCCAGCGACGGGTCGGCAATATGGATCGACAATCCGGTCCGGATCAGTTGCGTTTCGCCCGGCGCCAGGGTCAGCGGCTCATCAAGGCATGCCCGAAGATCGAGGCCGGCAGACCCTTCGGTGGCGTACTCGGGAAAGGGAATCTGGTTGCCAATGCGGTCATCCAGAATGCGTACCTGAAGATTTTTCCTGCTCATGAAGGGTCCTGTCGGTTTTGCGGCCTGCGCTGCATCAGTGAGTGGCCTCGCCAAGATGTTCGGCTATCATTGCCACGAGGTGCCGGGCAATGTTCGTTTTGCTGTCCGGCCCGATCGACTCCTGGCCCCCCGGCCAGAATACGGTTACCGCGTTGTTCTCACTGTTAAAGCCCAATCCCGGAGCCGACACATCGTTGGCCACGATCATGTTCAGCTTCTTGCGCTGCATCTTTTCGGTGGCGTAGTTTGCCACATCGCTGGTTTCTGCAGCGAAACCCACGGTAAACGGCGCATCGGCACGTCCGGCAATGGTGGCCAGGGTATCCGGGTTACGCACCAGGGAGAGCAACATGGCTTCACTGGACTTCTTGATCTTGTCCCCGGCGCAGGTTTGCGGGCGGTAATCCGCCACTGCGGCAGTCGCAATAAAAAGGTCGCAGCCCTCATCCACCGCGCCCGAGGCTTCCCGCAACATGTCCTCCGCCGTTATCACCGGGCGCACATCGACACCGGCAGGGGGCGCCAGGGCCACCGGACCGCTGACAAGAGTCACCCGGGCGCCTGCCTTGCGGGCTGCACTGGCCAGGGCATAGCCCATTTTCCCCGAGCTGTGGTTGCTGATATAACGGACCGGGTCAAGGGGTTCCCGGGTGGGACCTGCCGTAATCACGACCCTCTTGCCAGCGAGCATCCCGGAGCTACCACCATCGACGAGACCGAGGATTACCTCCGGCTCCAGCATTCGCCCGGGGCCGGTATCACCACAGGCCTGTGCGCCCTGTTCGGGGCCCCACAATTCAATCTGGGGATCGTCCCCCAGAAGCCTGATATTTCTCTGGGTACGACCGTTGCTCCACATCGCCTGATTCATGGCCGGCACCACGGCAATGGGCGCTTCGGTTGCGCAACAGACGGTGGTCAGCAGGTCATCCGCCATGCCCTGGGCCAGCCGGGCAATAAAGTCCGCGGACGCCGGTGCAATCACCACCTGATCGGCCCATTTGGCCAATTCGATATGCCCCATGCCCGCTTCCGCCTCGGGATCCAGCAAGGATGTCCGGACCGGCTCTCCACTGAGGGCCTGGAACGTCAGCGGCGTCACGAAGGCTTCCGCCCCCCGGGTCATGACCACTCGCACCTCGTGGCCCGCTTTCTTCAGTTGGCGCACCAGTTCGGCACTTTTGTAGGCGGCAATACCACCGGTCACTCCCAGAAGGATTCGTCTGGCGGCCATCGAGGCTCCGTTTCCACGTTATAAAGAAAGGCTTTTAAGATAGCATGCTCCGGCGGCAGGGACAGCCCACGGACAATGAACATACGTTTACCGATTGTTACTTTTTGAAGTAACCTTTGTAACCCTGATGTAACCCTGAGACCACCGTTCCGGTGCGGGAAGCGCCCGACCACAAATGCCAACGCAAGGAAGCCCATATGACAGACCCCGCCTGGCCCACGGACGAACGTCCGAGGGAACGCCTGCTCGCCCATGGCGCGCAAACCCTCTCCGACGCCGAACTGCTCGCCATTTTTCTGCGCACCGGGACCACCGGCATGCCGGTTATGGCGCTGGCCCGTTACCTGATTGATGAATTCTCCGGGCTTCGGGGCCTGCTGGCCGCATCCCGTCGCCAGTTCTGTGAGGTAAAAGGCCTGGGAACCGCCAAATACGCCCAGGTTCAGGCTGCCATGGAAATGGCCCGCCGGGTTATGGACGAGCCACTTCGCCAGGGCGACCCCCTGCGCTCACCGGAAGACACCCGCCGGTTCCTGACCAGTCGCCTGGGCACCTACCCCCACGAGGTATTTGCCGGTCTGTTCCTTGATAACCGGCACCGGGTCATCCAATACCGGGAACTGTTCCGGGGCACCATCGACGGCGCTGCCGTGTATCCCAGAGAGGTGGTACGACAGGCCCTGGAGGACAACGCAGCGGCGGTTATTTTCGCACACAACCATCCATCCGGCGTAGCAGAGCCCAGCCAGGCAGACATTTCCCTGACCCGTCGCCTGAAGGAGGCCCTGGGCCTGGTGGATATCAGGGTTCTTGACCATATGGTTGTTGGCCACGGCGAGGTAGTATCACTGGCTGAACGGGGGCTGATGTAGGAACAGTGAGCGCGGACACCGGAAAACTGGCCAAATTCCCAACAATTTTTTGCGTTGGAGGGACAGTTCTGGTATAAAAGCGTCCCTTTCTGGCGGCGTCTGGCGAGCAGCGCTCAGTTTAGAGGCGCAAATGGGAGTGTAACGGCTCCTTAGCAACCAGAGACGCATTTAAAACGAATTCGTATTTTTGAGACCATTGCTCAGGTCGGAGGCAAGTATGTCCAGAGTTTGTCAGGTTACCGGTAAGCGTCCGCTGTCCGGTAACAACGTTTCCCACGCGATGAACCACACTCGTCGTCGTTTTCTGCCGAATCTGCAGAACCATCGTTTCTGGGTTGAGTCCGAGAAGCGTTTCGTGAAGCTGCGCGTATCCACCAAGGGCATGCGCATCATCGACAAAAAAGGCATTGACGCTGTGCTGGCCGATCTTCGTGCCCGCGGCGAGAAATTTTAAGGAGCCGCATCATGCGCGAGAAAATCAAGCTGGTATCTTCAGCAGGCACTGGTCACTTCTACACGACCAAGAAGAACAAGCGTAACACGCCGGAAAAAATCGAGATCAAAAAATACGATCCGGTTGTCCGCAAGCACGTTGCCTACAAGGAAGCCAAGATCAAGTAATTCCTGATCCGGCATCCAGAAAAGCCCGGCACATTGGCCGGGCTTTTCTGTGGATCAACCCCGCTCAGAACTTCTCCAGATAGCCCTCGGGTAACGCCACATCCATGGCAATAGGCAGGTGATCCGACATCGGATAGCTCACCACCTCCGAGCGCCGGATTTCCAGGGACGGGCTCACCAGAATGTGATCCAGGGCCTTCTCGGGTCGCCAGCTGGGAAAGCTGTGAGCGGTATCCGGCAGAGGCACCAGGTTGGTCTCTTTCAGAGGCGTCTGGGTCAGCAGTTGTTCAGCGTGGGCGTTCATGTCCCCCATCAGGACCACATGCTGGTAGTCCGCAATCAGCTCCCGGATATATCCCAGTTGTCGCTGCTGGGCTGCCTTACTCAGGGAAAGATGCATTAACACCAGTACCAGCGGGTCATGTTCGGTTCCATAACGGGCAATGATGGCCCCACGGCCGGGAATCAGCCCCGGCAACCTGTGCTCGGTCACATCCAGCGGCCGGTATCGGCTTAGCAGGCCATTGCTGTGCTGGGCGATCTGGCCGAGATTGCGATTCAGCTGCTGGTACCAGTAGGGAATGCCCGCAGCCTCTGCCAGATACTGCACCTGATTGATGTAGCCACTGCGCAAACTGCCACCATCGCATTCCTGCAAGGCGACCACATCGTAGTTGCACAGCAGCGACGCAATGCGATCCAGATTCCCGATACGATTTCGGTGAGGCAGGAAGTGCTGCCAGCTCCGCGTGAGGTAATGGCGATAAGAGGAGGTATTGATACCCACCTGAATGTTGAACGTCAGCAGGCGGATGTGCCGGTGTGGTTCGAATTCCGGCACATGCTCGGTTCCGGAGCAGGCACCCCTGGGGCCGCCGGCCGGCCCCAGGATGCCATTCAACTGCTTTCGGATATGCTTGTACATAATGGCAGTCTCAACCGGCAGACTATTCCCGGCATTCGGGCTGCAGCCTCAATTTTCAATAATGAGACGCCTATTCGGCGTTGTCGTGCTCCTTGGCAACAAGGTAGTCCAGCACTTCCAGAACAGCTTCATGGCTGCCAGCCATGGACGCAGTGACCCTGTACTTGCCATTTATTAGCATAGTCGGTGTTCCGGTAACCCGCGCACCACGGATTTTAGCCTGGGCCTTCTGCATCAGCGCATTCACGCCAAAGCTTTTGTAATTGGCAAGAAACTCGTCCCGGTCCACACCGTACCCTGCCACAAAATCGGCCAGTGCTTCCGGGGTATTCAGTGGGCGACGTTCGCCGGCGAGGGCATCAAACAGGGCATCGTGCACCTTGTCCAGCTCCCCCATGGCCTGCAGGGCATAAAACGCATAGGCATGGGGCTCCCAACTCCTTCCGAGGGCGGCGGGAATTTTGACAAAATTGACGTACTCCGGTGCATTGGCCTCCCAGTTTTCAATCAGCGGCTTGAAGTTATAGCAGTGAGGGCAGCCATACCAGAACACTTCCGCCACCTCGACCCCTGACTGACTGTTTGTGGGCACAGGCGTATCCAGGCGCTCGTAGTGCGTACCCTCCTTCCACTCCGCGGCACTGGCCAGGCCAGAGACAAACAGGGCCAATATAAGCGGAAAAGCCGCTCTGAAAGATCGAAACATGGGAAATCTCCGGTTATTTGAATGTCGTTATTAAAAGGATTATGACCCAGCGAACCGGATAAGTTCCACACGCCCGCGATTACGGAATCGCAAGGGACAAAAAACCCCGCACGAGGCGGGGGTTTTTGGCGCAGACTGAACAGATCAGTTAAGACCGGAAATGTAGCTGGAGACCGCTTTGATTTCAGCATCAGTCAGCTTTGACGCCACATCCATCATAATGGCCGCATTGGTACCGGTGTTGCGGGTACCTTCACGGTAGGCCTTGAGCTGCTTGGCCACGTAATCGGCGTTCTGGCCACCCAGGGCCGGATAACCGGCCGGTTCGTTGCCGTTGCCTTGAGGACTATGACAACCGGCACAGGCCGGAACACCCGTGGCCATGTTACCGCCGCGGTACAGTGCCGCCCCCTTGTCAGCCAGATCAGGATCGGCCTGGCTGACAACCATGTCCTGTTTATTAAAGTACGCTGCCAGGTCCTGCAGATCCTGATCGGACATGCTGCCCAGCATACCGGTCATCTCTGGAATGACCCTCTCGCCTTCCTTGATAGCCACCAACTGGTTATACAGGTACTTTTCACCCAGACCAGACAGCTTCGGGTAAACACCCATTACCGGCTTGGCACCGCCCTGGCCATGACAGCCAGCACATACCGCTGCGTTTTGTTCGCCTGCCTGGGGATCTCCTGCCCCGTGCGCCATGGCTGCGAGGCCAATACCAAGAACAACTCCTGCGATCAGTTTTTTCATGCCCGCTCCGCTTCTCTCATCTTTTTAAGGGTATTCTTCGCTTTGCAGCCGGCAGGCGCTGAGCGGTCAGGCTCAAGACCGGGGCTGCCAGCGGTCACGCACAGCGCGCCGCCCGGAATTGGTGTAGCATTATACATTAATCCCCGATAACTGAAATGCAAAGGAAAGCCAACCGCTGTGGACTCTGATCTGACTCAAAAAACCGTCTCTTTTAACAGCGCCCGTTTCCTGGTCAGCGCCTCCCGCCTGGATGAGTGCCCACCGGATATCGGCGCGGAAGTCGCCTTCGCCGGCCGCTCCAATGCCGGCAAATCCAGCGCACTCAACGCCATTACAGTAAACGGCAAACTGGCGAGAACCAGCAAAACCCCTGGCCGCACCCGCCTGATCAACTTCTTCTCCCTCAACCGGGAGCAATGCCGCCTGGTGGACCTGCCCGGGTATGGTTATGCCAAGGTTTCCAGGGACATGAAGGATGACTGGCAACAGCATCTGGGGCACTACCTGAATGACCGTCGCTGCCTGCGCGGGCTGGTTCTGGTGATGGACATCCGCCACCCGCTGACCGACTTTGACCAAATGATGGTGCAATGGTGCGAGCATAACAACCTTCCGCTGATGATTCTGGCCACCAAGGCCGACAAACTGAAGTTCGGCCAGGCCAAAACCAGCATGATGGGCATCGCCAAAAAACTTTCGGGGTTTCAGTGTGTGGAACACCTGATCATGTTCTCGGCAACCTCAAAACGAGGCGTCGACGAATGCCGGAAGGCACTGACTGACTGGCTGGAAGATAATGACACCAATGATGATGTAACGGCCTGAAACAAGAAATAAAAAAACCGGCCTGCCAGAAAACGGGCCGGTGAAACGTCAGGGTTTGCGACGTGCTAAAACCTGAGATCGCACTCAGGAGACGCAAGGAATGTCCGAATTCCCAACGTCTCCTGTTTTGAGCAGGGTATTCGACGAAAGTTCCAGGTCAGATCATTTCTTGACCAGACCTTCCGGTTTCACCTGCACAGTGCCTCGCCCACACCCAGGCTATCCCTGTCGTGAAGTGCCGGCCGGTACTTCTCTCTCAGCGCCATCACCCGATCCCGGTAGGCCGGGGTCAGGTAAGGAATCTCGAGGGTCAGCACCTGGTAGATGCCCTGCTTGAGCTCAGTGAGCGTCAGGCTGGCCGACGCCTCCTCCGCATGGGCCGTTTTCAGGAACGCCATCCAGTTGGTGATCACCAGCCACACGTTCAGGGACATGGCCGACCGCAGATCCTCTTGCTGAGGCTCAACGATTCCGGCCTCTGCCAGCTTTTCGAAGATCCGACTGATCGACACCAGACAGCGATTGGTAAACTCCCGGTAGTCCTTTCGCAGACGCTGATCGCTGTCCAGCAGGTACTCCAGGTCCCGGTGAAAAAACCGGTAACTCCAGAGGCCGTCGAAAACCGACTCCAGGTAGAAAGTCATATCCTCGAGCGTCATGGCCCGGTCTTCCGGAATATCCAGATAGAAATCCACCAGCTTTTCGTATTCCTGGAAGATCTCGTAAATGATGTCCGACTTGTTGCGGAAGTGGTAATAAAGGTTCCCCGGCGAAATAGCCAGATGCGCCGCAATATGGTTGGTGGTGATATTGCGCTCACCCCGCTCATTGAACAGCTCCAGGCTGGAGAGCAGTATCTTGTCTCTTGTCTTCATAGGCCCGTCGGCGTTTGTTGCTGTGCAGCTCACAGATGGCCCGATCCGCCACCTGCCTTAGCTTGACTCACTAGAGTATATACTCTAATAATACCTCCAGACGCAAATCGCACAATTTTTCGCCACAATCGTGCAATGCCAGGAATAACGGCTGCCGACTGATTCAGACCGGCACCACAGAGGAGAGATCATCATGGGAGCCACTGTCGTCCAGCTCACCGAGAGCAAGAAACAGATCCAGCACACCCACCGGGTGTTCGAGGAACAGAAAAAGGCGTTCCGCAACAATCCCATGCCTTCCCTGACCGAGCGTCAGGAGAACCTGAAACGCCTCAAGCGGGTACTGCTGGGCAATCAGGACCGTTTGCTGGACGCCATTGACCGCGACTTCAGTTGTCGCTCAAAGGACGAATCACTCATCGCCGAGGTGATGCCCTCCATTCAGGGCATCAATTACACCCTGAAGAACCTCAGTGGCTGGATGAAAGCCTCCAAACGGCACGTTTCCGTCCTGTTTCAGCCCGCCAGCAACAAGGTTCACTACCAGCCAAAAGGGGTTGTTGGTGTGATCGTGCCCTGGAACTACCCTCTCTACCTCGCCGTAGGTCCGCTGGTAGCCTCACTGGCAGCGGGCAACCGCACCATGATCAAGATGTCGGAATACACGCCACATACCTCCGCCCTGTTCAGGGAGCTGATTCAAGCCAGCTTCCCGGGGGACCTGGTCTCGGTCATCACCGGCGAGGCCGACGTGGCGGCGGACTTCTCGTCGCGCCCGTTTGATCACCTGCTGTTCACCGGCTCCACCACCGTGGGCAAGCTGGTCATGCGGGCGGCTGCGGAAAATCTGACCCCGGTCACCCTGGAGCTGGGTGGCAAATCGCCGGCTGTGGTATCACCGGATGTGCCAATGGAAGATGCAGCCCAGCGCATTGCTTTCGGCAAGGCGTTCAACGCAGGGCAGACCTGTGTGGCGCCGGATTACGTGCTCTGCCCGGCAGACCGGGTTCAGGCGTTTGTGGACGAGTTCCGGGCCCGTTTCTCGGAAATGTATCCAAGCCTGCGGGACAACGATGATTACACGGCCATCATCAATGAGCGGCAGTATGATCGGCTGCGGGGCTACCTGGAGGATGCCCGGGAAAAGGGTGCCGAGCTGGTGGAGATCAATCCGGCCCGGGAAAACCTGAAGGACGGCACCCGCAAGCTTCCGCTGACGCTGGTTCTGAAAACCACACCGGACATGAAGCTAATGCAGGATGAGATTTTCGGCCCGATTCTGCCGGTGGTCAGTTATGGCAGCCTGGATGAAGCCATCCATTACATCAATGACCGACCGCGGCCGCTGGCCCTGTATTTCTTCGGCTATGACAAGACCCAGCAAGAGCATGTTGTGGATAACACCCACTCGGGCGGCATGTGCATCAACGATTCGCTGATGCATGTGGCTCAGGATGATCTGCCGTTTGGTGGCGTCGGGGATTCCGGGATGGGCCATTACCATGGCCGCGAAGGCTTCCTGACCTTCTCCCACCACCGGGCCATTTTCACCAAGCAGAAGTTCAACAGCGGCAAGTTTGTCTATGCGCCCCATGGAACGGCGACACACAAGATGGTTTATAAGTTTTTTATCCGCTAAAACCTTTGCCTTCGTTCCTCGGGGCTGGCTGAGGCGGGCAGGGGCTTTCGGGACACGCCGTGGATACGTCCATGTAAGCTTGAGCAAAACATCCCTGTTTTGCACAGTCCCGCAACCCCCTACCCGCCTCAACCGATCAAGCTTTTTGCAGGCACCAAAATAAAAAAATAAGAGACGGATCCATGAATGATCATCCCACTTCTTCCAATTCTCTTGATTTCTCAAACATCGACCGCCGAAGCTTTCTGAAAACCGGACTGGGCGGCGCCCTTCTTCTGGGCACCGTCAGCGTCACCGCCGGGCTGAGCGGTTGCGCCTCCCAGCCAGCGGGTCGGCTCAGTGCCGTTGGCACCCGGATGGATGCCAGTTACCAGTTCCGGTTTTTAACCGAGGATGACATTGCGCTGTTCGAGGCCCTGCTGCCGGCCATGGTTGGTCCGGGTTTGCCGGAACGGCCCCAGGCCAGGAACAGCGCGATTGCCGGGACCATCGAGCGGATTGATGCCGGCATCCACAAGTTCGGGCCAGCCAATCAGGCGGAGCTGCGGCGGCTGTTTGATCTTCTGAACTTCGGTCTCACCCGGGTGACGGTTGCCCGGGTCTGGTCCAGTTGGCCGAATGTGACTACGGCGGAGGCGGACGCCTTTCTGGAGCGCTGGCGCACCAGCCGGATCGGGCTGTTCAACAATGGCTACATTGCCCTCACCAAGATCAGCAACGTGGCGTTCTATGGCTATCGGGATTTCTGGCATCTGTCCGGTTACCCCGGACCGCCCCAGCATGCGGTCGATGCCCTGCCACAGTTTCAAAACGCCTGATTGCCAACTGATCTGACGGAGCCAACCATGTCATTAACTGATCGTATTGCCCAGGGCCTGGAATCGGGCTGGAACGTCACCGATGGCGCTAACCTGGAGGCAAACCTGACCACGGAAGCCGACGTTGTGGTGATCGGGACCGGCGCCGGCGGCGGCACCACCGCCGAAATTCTGGCCCGCAGTGGGTTGTCCGTAATCCTCGTGGAGGAGGGCCGGCTTTACTACCAGAAAGACTTCAAGATGGACGAGCAAACCGCCTATGCCAATCTCTACCAGGAAGGCATGAGCCGGGTAACCCGGAACGGCGCTATCGCCATTTTGCAGGGCCGCTGCGTGGGTGGCTCCACCACCGTGAACTGGACCAGCAGCTTCCGAACACCGGCGGCCACCCTCAATTACTGGGCCAACCAGTTTGGCCTGGAAGCACTCCGGCCAGACGCCATGGCGCCCTGGTTCGACGGCCGGGAGGAGCGACACTCCATGGCACCCTGGCAGGTGGATCCCAACGTCAATAACGACATCCTGCGCCAGGGCTGCGAGAAACTGGGCTACAGCTGGCAGATCATCCCCCGCAACGTCAAAGGCTGCTGGAACCTGGGCTACTGCGGCGTTGGCTGCCCAACCAATGCCAAGCAGGGCGCGCTGATGACCACCATCCCGGGGGCACTCGATAACAACGCCCGGTTATTCCATAGCCTGCGCGCAGACCGTCTGGTCATGAAACAGGACCAGATCGACCATCTGGAAGCCTCCGCGTTCGCCACCGATGGCATCACCCCGACCGGGGTCAGGGTCACCCTCAAGGCCAGACATTTCGTGGTCGCCGCCAGCGCCATCGGCAGCCCCGGTCTGCTGCTTCGCTCCGATATTCCGGACCCGAACCAGCGCATCGGCAAGCGGTCGTTCATCCATCCGGTCAACGCCACCGTTGCCCGGATGCCCCAGCAGGTGAACCCCTTTTACGGCGCGCCGCAGTCCATCTACTCGGACGAATTCAACTTCCGAAACGGCGTCGACGGCCCCGTTGGCTACAAACTGGAAGTGCCGCCCCTGCACCCCGGCATGTCCAGCGGCGTCATCCCCGGCCACGGCGAAAACCAGATCAACACCATGGCCGGTCTGCCCCACATGCAGTCCGTCATCGCCCTGCTCCGGGATGGCTTCCACCCCGAAAGCCCCGGCGGCACCGTCTCCCTGCGTGACGACGGCAGCCCGGTACTGGACTATCCGGTTACCGACTACCTCTGGACCGGACTGCGGCAAGCCTTCCACACCATGGCTGAAATCCAGTTCGCCGCCGGCGCCGAAAAAGTCCGCCTGATGCACCTGGATTCCGACTGGTATACCAACTGGGCCGACGCCAAAGCCGCCATCAACCAGCTCCCCATGGCACCCCATCGGGTCCGCCTGTTCACCGCTCACCAGATGGGCGGTTGCGCCATGGGCACTAACCCGGAAACTTCCGTCGTCAACGGCTTTGGCGAACACCACCACGTCTCCAACCTCAGCATCCACGATGCCTCCATCTTCCCAACCAGCATCGGGGCAAACCCGCAGCTATCGGTTTATGCCCTGGCGGCAAGGAACAGCACGAGGCTTGTGCAGAGACTTGTCACGCCCTAGCACAATTTTCGGGGAGGCCGAACTCGTGCGAGCGTGCATGTGTGCCTCCCCTCCTCCCGGGAATGTCGAAGGCCATGGATGGCCTGAGCCAAGCGCACAGGGATGTGCTTGTAGCGTTTCCCGGGAGGAGGGGAGGCACACATGCAATTCACGGAGCCGCCACCGCCTTCTCCAGTGTCCCGGACTACAGCACACAAGGTGATCCTGATATCCTGTGGGTCTTAAATAAAAGGAGCTGTGCATGCCTAAAGTCATCTATCCGGGCACCTTCGACCCAATCACCAACGGCCACACCGACCTGATCGAACGGGCCGGCCGCATGTTCGATGAAATTGTCGTCGCCATCGCCTACAACCCCAAGAAACAGCCGCTTCTGAACCTGGAAGAACGCTGCGAACTGGTCCGCCGGGCAACTGCGCACCTCCCCAATGTCAGCGTCACCGGCTTCAGCAACCTGCTGGCGGACTTTGTCCGTGAGCAGGGCGCCACCGTGATCCTGCGTGGCCTGCGCGCCGTCTCCGATTTCGAGTATGAATTCCAGCTGGCAGACATGAACCGCCGGCTTGCCCCGGAGGTGGAAAGCGTGTTCCTGACACCCGCGAACCACCTGTCCTACATCTCCTCCACCCTGATCCGGGAAATCGCATCCCTGGGCGGCGATGTGTCTGAATTTGTTGATCCGGTGGTAGAGGCTGCCCTGAAACGGAAGTTTGAACGGGCCTGAGGTGCCTCACCTGCGCATCCGGCACCAGCCTGTCGCCCTCCTGAACCAGCAAGCCCAACTTGATCAGGGGCGACAGTTGCGGGCGCAGCTCCGGATACGCCTCTGCCAGGGCCAGGAGCAGACCCAGATTCGTTTCGCCGTCCAGGCGTTGGGGGCCGTAAGTTTCCCCGGAAATCAGTTTTTCCCGGTCAATCGTTCCAGCAACACCAACTGGGACGCCAGGCGCTCCTCACCTTCAGCGGGCTGGTTCTGGATATAACTGCCGTCCGATTGCAGTACCCAGGACTGGCAGTTATCCGCCAGATAGGTATCCAGGTCTTCGCGAACACGGGCCGCCAGGGCCGGGTCATCCAGGGGAAACGCGGTTTCCACCCGGCTCAGCAGGTTACGCTCCATACCATCCGCGCTTGAGCAGTAAACATCGGGCCGGCCGTTGTTGCCGAAGTAATAGACCCTGGTATGCTCGAGAAAGCGACCAATGATGGATCTTACCCGAATGTTATCGGAAAGGCCCGGCACTTCCGGACGCAGGCAGCAGATACCGCGAATAATCAGATCGATTTTCACGCCCGCCTGGGAAGCCCGGTACAGGGCCTTGATCATCTGGATCTCGGTCAGGGCATTGAACTTGATGATAATCCGGCCCTTCTCGCCATAGCCGGCTTCCCGATCAATCAGGCTAAGCAAACGCGAGTGCAGGGTAAACGGGGAATGAAACAGCTTCTTGATCTTCAGGGCCTTGCCCATGCCTGTCAGCTGCTGAAACAGCTTGTTGACGTCATCGCTGATGGATTCATCACAGGTCATGAAGCTGTAATCGGTGTACAGGCGGGCGTTGCCAGCGTGATAGTTACCCGTGCCCAGGTGCACATAGCGCCGCAGTCGTCCTTCCTCCCGGCGAACAATCAGGATCATCTTGGCGTGGGTCTTATAGCCGACAACGCCATAGACCACGATCACCCCGGCTTCCTGAAGCCGGCTCGCCAGTTCAAGGTTTTCTGCCTCACTGAACCGGGCCCGCAACTCAATAACGGCGGTCACTTCCTTGCCGCGCCGGGCCGCGTCCGCCAGCGCTTCGACAATTTCGGAATCCGCCCCGGTCCGGTAGAGAGTCTGGCGAATGGCCAGCACCTGGGGATCCTTGGCGGCCTGGCGCAGTAAATCCACCACCGGGCTGAAATTCTCATAGGGATGCAAAAGCAGTATCGGCTGCTTGCGAATGGAATCGAACATCGAGTCCTTGCTTCGGATCTGCCTGGGAATCGATGGCGAGAAGCCGGAATAGGTCAGGTCCGGCCGGTCCACCAGGCCACCCACGGCCATCAGCCGGGTCAGGTTCACAGGGCCATGGACCTGGTACAGATCCCGTTCGGTGAGGCCAAACTCGGCCAGCAGGAATTGCACCAGCTCCTGGGGGCAGTTGTCCGCCACTTCCAAGCGCACGCCGTCGCCGAAACGGCGGCTGAGCAGCTCACCGCGCAAGGCCGACGCCAGGTCTTCCAGGTCGTCCTCAAGCTCAAGGTCGGCGTTACGGGTGAGCCGGAACTGGTAGCAGCCTTTCACTTCCATGCCAGGGAACAGCTCGTCGGTATGGGCGTGGATCATGGAGGACAGAAACACCAGGTTTTCTCCGCCGTCGCACACCTCATCCGGCAGTCGCACCAGGCGCGGCAGCGACCGGGGGGCCGGGACAATCGCCATGCCGGTTTCACGGCCAAAAGCATCCTTGCCGTCCAGTTCCACGATAAAGTTCAGGCTCTTGTTGACCAGGCGCGGAAAGGGGTGCGAGGGGTCCAGCCCGATGGGGCTGACAACCGGCAGAATTTCCTCCTCAAAATAGTTTCGAACCCATTCGGCCTGCTGCGGGGTCCACTCCCGGCGACGCACGAAATGGATGTTCTGCTGCTCCATTTCAGGAATGAGTACGTTATTGAGGATGTCATACTGTTCGTGGATGTAGTCGTGGGCAACGCAGCTGATTTCCACCAGTGCCTGGTCCGGCATCATGCCATCAGCGCCAAGGGTCTCGCGGCCATATTTCATCTGCTGACGCAGGCCCGCGACACGGATCTCGAAAAACTCGTCCATGTTGCTGCTGAAAATGCAGCAGAAAATCAGACGATTAATCAGGGGGTGGGTGGTATCCAGAGCCTGTTTGAGCACCCGGTAGTTAAACTGGAGCTGGCTCAGTTCCCGGTTGAAGTAGTTTTCACTGGCGTCCAGATTGACCTCTTCGCCCACCGGGGGAACTTCCACCGGCGCAGGCACACTCAGCTCACCACCCTTTGTCTGGTCCTTGACCGTTTCCGTCGTCATGTTTCCTCGATTTCAGTGTTGTTCACCGCCGCTGGTTTGCACGCCGGCGATTGGTTTGTATCGGTTGTCAGCGAGGCCGGTCCCGCATCAGGCGGGCCGCACGCACGGCAAAATAGGTCAGGATGCCGTCGGCACCGGCCCGACGCATTGCCATCAGGCTTTCCATCATCACCGCATCTTCGTCCAGCCAGCCATTCTGTGCCGCCGCCATGTGCATGGCGTATTCACCGCTGACCTGGTAGACAAATGTGGGCACCTGCAGTTCCGTTTTCACCCGGTACACAATATCCAGGTACGGCATACCGGGCTTGATCATCACCATGTCGGCACCTTCGGACAGATCCATCGCCACCTCGTGCAATGCCTCGTCGCTGTTGGCCGGATCCATCTGGTACGTGGACTTGTTGCCTTTGCCGAGATTGGCCGCCGAACCCACCGCGTCACGGAAAGGCCCGTAATAGCTGGATGCATACTTTGCAGAATAGGCCAGGATTCGGGTGTTCACATAGCCGGCATTTTCCAACGCTTCCCGAATGGCGCCAACCCGGCCGTCCATCATGTCCGAGGGGGCGACCACATCGGCACCGGCATCGGCATGGGAAAGCGCCTGATTGACCAACGCTTCGACGGTCACATCGTTGAGCACATAACCCTCGTTATCAATGATGCCGTCCTGGCCGTGGGTGGTGAACGGGTCCAGCGCCACATCGGTGATCACGCCCAACTCCGGCTGCGCTTTTTTCAGGGCCCTGACAGCCCGCTGGGCCAGGCCGTCAGAATCCCAGGCGCCGGAACCGGACAGATTCTTTCTCTCCGCAGGCACCACTGGAAACAGGGCAACGGCCGGAATTCCCAGCTCTACCAGCTCCGCCGCCTGCTCAACCAGAAGATCGATGCTCAGGCGCTCAACCCCCGGCATGGACGGCACCTGCTCGCGCTGACTTTCGCCTTCCAGCACGAAAACCGGATAAATGAGATTGCCCGGGCTCAGTTGGTTTTCCCGAACCAGACGGCGGGAAAAATCGCTGGCCCGGTTGCGGCGCAGGCGGGCAGCTGGGAAAGCACGGGGAGTCGGAATCGGCACGGATGACCTCCTGAATAACTGTACAAAACGTCTGATGGATATTCCCGGCGCCGGTCTGGCGCCCTGTGCACCATCATACACGGCCAGCGCCGCCGGTTGCAGGCTCGCCCAGCAGGTTAATCCGATTTGATGACAGGGCGATTAGCGAATGGAATCCAGCGCCTCGGCACGGATCCGTTCGGTTTCATTGAAGTGGCGGGCCCTGAGGCGGTCCAGCGCCTCTTGCCGCTCCTGTGCCGCCAACCCGGACGACATCAGGCGGTTCCGTTCCACGGAGTACACCTGCCAACGCCGGTCCCACTCCCGCTGTTCCTTTTCAAGCTGTGCCAGCCGGTCCGCCGCTTCCGCGCCGAACACCTCCTGCCGCCAGGCCTGAAGTGCCCGGGGATCGCCTGCCAGCTGCTGGCGCACCTGTTCATACTCGGCGAACTGACGGGTTTCTTCCCGGGCCTCGCGGAGCGGTTCCGGCAACGATGATTCGGCCTTACGCAGGGCCGCGGCCTTCTCTTCAGCCGTCAGGTTCCCGTCCCGGGCAATTCGGCGTTTCTCCATCTGAAAACGGTCTACCGCTTCATCATCGGCAAAAAAGGCCTCGGCGGTAGCGGCATCCAGCCAGGTTCGGCGCAGGCCATGGATCTCGGCCATTCGTCGCTGCATCTCATCCGGGCCAAGGTCAGTCATATCGCCATAGGCCTGCTCGAGTTCCGAAACGGCCAGCTTGTAATCAAGATAAGAGCCAAGGGTTGCCAGGGCCTGGGATCTCGCTGGCTCCCCAAGCGCTGCCAGGGCGGACCCGATACGGGCCACCAGCTGTTGCAGTGACTCCTCTCCCAGGGCGGAAAGAAAATACTCGAACATCTGACGCAAATGCGCGGTGGGTATCAGGTTGCCTAACCGGTCCGTTCTGGCCCATCCGCCCGGAACAGACGTACCTGCCAGGGAAGCCGGCAAGGTTTTCGGGACGGTAACTGCCGACTCGCCAACCAGCTTCGAGGGGGCACTCCGCCCGCCGGCAGGCCCTTGTTCCGCCACCACGACCGTTTGCCCGCTCTGATAGAAAAAATTGGCGGATGGGGTCGTTTCCTGTGAATCGGTGGTGAACAGCCAGAATGCGACAATAACTGCTATTATCACCGGCAATGCAGCGCAGAATCGGATAAGGGATTTCATGGCCAGGGGCGAATCCGGAATCATCGGGTGACTGACGCCTTGCCCCGGTTAACAGGACAGGATGGTAGTGGGCGAGAATAAACCAGGCTGGCAGGTGGTACCGAGACAGCGATCAAAAACAGGGCCGGGGGGTACCCCGGCTCGCCTGACCGGTGTTCAGAGAGACCGGTTGTTGAACCCGACTTCCACCTTACGCGGGCAATCCGAACGAAAGGTTGTATCGACTTCCTGTATCTTGCCGCCCTGGCCCAGGAAAGCATCAATGTCTGCCTGCAACTGTGCGCGAATCCGTGCACGGCCGGCAATGGAATGGTTGTCATCACTGTCGCTGGTCCAGCTTCCGGACTGCTCCAGGTTGCTTTCGTCGAATTCACTCATCGTCTTTTCTCCATCAACGAAAACAGATGGCCGAGTGCTGCGACCCCGCAGGGAACCTCACTCCGTATCGACGAACAACCGCCTGCGGCCTCGTCTTGGCGTCTTTATAATCTGCTTTTTATGACTACGCCATTCACCGGCAACTACTTTTTTGTAATTTTTTGTAAATATCGATAAGGCAATGAATTAAAAGGTTTAATTTATTATCTATCCAGAGCCTGAAGAATTGACACAAAGAATGAATAATGATTCACTACTTATAGGGAGCCGGAATGGCCTATCGGGAAACGGAGAAAATGCGCCAGCGTAAGGCCGAGGCGCGAAAGCGGATTGTGAAGTGCACCTACCGGTGCGTTGCCGAGGGTGGTTTCCGAAGCGCGAGAGTTACCCGTATTGCTGACCTGGCAGGCGTTGCCACGGGAACCCTCTACCGGCACTTCGAGTCAAGGGAAGACCTGTTTGCGGAAATATTCCGGCTGGCAACCCAGCGGGAAGTGGACAAGGTTGCCGAAGCACTGGCCACCTCAGGAAACGCAGCCGAAAGGCTTGAGCGGGCCCTGAGACAGTTCGCCGAACGGGCCCTGAAAGGTCCGATGATGGCTTGGTCACTGATTGCCGAGCCGGTGGACCCGAAAGTTGAAGAGGAACGGCTGGCGTACCGTAAGGCCTACGCCAGCCTGTTTGAGAAAGCGATCCGGGAAGGCATCGACGAAAAGTGCATACCGGATCAGGACGCACGCCAGAGCAGTACCTGCCTGGTCGGCGCCATTGCAGAAAGCCTGGTTGGGCCGCTGTCGCCAACCCAGACTGCCTGCGCAACAATTGACAACAACGACCCGCTGGTCGATTCCATCATCCGCTTCTGCATGCAGGGGTTGACCGGCACCAGGAGGTAGCAATGAACGCGCGGCAACCCAGACCCCCGATGCCAATAACCGACCAGGAGGATCGCTACCTGGCCACCACCCACGAGGTCTTCAACCAGCCTCCGGCCCTGGAGAACTATAACCTGTTTGAGCAGGACACGGCTTTGCAGGAAGCCGCTCTCCGAGAAGGTGCCGGAAGCGCAACCGAAGACCTCACGGCATTCGGTGCCCTGGCCGGCGCCGCCGAAACCATCGAGCTGGGCTTTCGCGCCAACGCCAACAAGCCGGTGTTCAACACCCACGACCGTTTTGGCCACCGCATAGACGAAGTGGATTTCCACCCGGCCTACCATGAACTGATGCGGATTGCCTTCGAAAACGGCCTGCACAGCAGCCCCTGGAGCCAGCCCGGTCAGGGCGCTCACGTGGCCCGCGCCGCCAAATACTACATGCACTCCCAGGTGGAAGCGGCCCATTGCTGCCCGGTCACCATGACCTTCGCCGCCATTCCGTCCATCCGGAAACAACCTGAACTGGCGGCGGACTGGGAAGCCCGGATCCTCGCCAACCGCTACGACCCACGCAACCTGCCGGACAGCCAGAAAACCTCCGTCACCATCGGCATGGCCATGACCGAAAAACAGGGCGGCAGCGATGTCCGGGCCAACAGCACCAGAGCCTACCCGGTGGGTGCCGAAGGCCCCGGCCAGGCTTATGAACTGGTGGGCCATAAATGGTTTGTCTCCGCCCCCATGTGCGACGCCTTCCTGGTACTGGCCCAGGCACCGGGCGGACTGTCCTGTTTCCTCATGCCCCGCTGGCGCCCGGACGGCACCAAGAACCCCTGGCAGGTCCAGCGCCTGAAAAACAAGATGGGCAATATCGCCAACGCCTCCAGCGAAACCGAGTTGCGCGGCGCCCTCGCCTGGATGGTGGGCGAAGAAGGCCGCGGCGTACCCACCATCATCGAAATGGTCGCCATGACCCGCTTCGACTGCATGATCGGCAGTTCCGCCGGTATGCGCCAGGCCGTGGCCCAGGCCACTCATCACTGCCGCCACCGCAGCGCCTTCGGCAACCGCCTGATCGAACAACCGCTGATGCAGAACGTGCTCGCCGACCTGGCCCTGGAGAGCGAAGCCGCATTGACCTACACCCTGCGCATCGCCCGCGCCCTGGACAACCAGGACAAGGAACACGAACGCCTGCTGGCACGCCTGGCCACCCCGGTCGGCAAGTACTGGATCTGCAAACGCACCCCGAACCACGCCTACGAAGCCATGGAATGCATCGGCGGCAGCGGCGTGATGGAAGACTGCATCATGCCCCGCCTGTTCCGGGAATCCCCGGTCAACGCCATCTGGGAAGGCAGCGGCAACGTCCAGTGCCTGGACACCCTCCGCGCCCTGCAAAAAGAACCCGAAACCCTCGACGCCTTCTTTAAAGAAGCTGCCGAAGCCAAAGGCGTAGACCGCCGCTTCGACCAGTTCCTGGCGCAACTGCAACACGACTTCGCCGACATCAGCGACTTCCAGTACCGTGCCCGCAACCTGGTCGACCGCATGGCCCTGGTCATGCAGGCGTCCCTGCTGCTGCGCCACTCCGACAAAGCCGTAGCCGACGCCTTCTGCGCCTCCCGCCTGCAATCCGGCGGCGGCATGAACTACGGCAACCTGCCCTCGGGCACGGATCCGGCAGCCATTATCAAACGGGCAACGCCTGTAGTAGGCTAATGTATTTGTTGTCGGCGCTATAACGAACGACGGCCAAGGCAACAGAAGCCTACTGAGAACTATGCGAACCGGTGGGGGTTGGCTTTCCAAAACTGTGCGGAGCCATGGATGGCGGAGCCCAAGCGTCACAGGGATGTGCCGTAAGGAGCGTGTTTTGGAAAGCCAACCCCCGCCGGTTCAGGCACCAAGGTCGGAACCAACCATGTCAGAAGCCCTGAGAAAACTCCTGAGGGAAGGCGAAAAGCCCCAACAGCCAGTAATCACGCCCCACGTGGGCGTCCTGACCCTGCACTTCCAGCTCTACGGCTGCGACGACCTCAAAGCCAAGCGCAAAGTCTTCACCGCCCTGAAAGCCATCTGGGGCAAAGAACCCGACCTGGCCGTGGCCGAAACCGCCGACCTGGACGCCCTCGATTGCGCCACCTGGACCATCGCCGCCCTGGGCACCTCCTCCCGGCAGATTACCCAACGCCTCGACCAGGTCGAAAAAGCCATCCAGGAACGGGTGGATGCTGCCATACTGGATAGTCATCGGGAACTACTCTGACTGGGGCACAACACCCCGGGCAGGGGCGATGTGGCGTAACCTGTCGCCAGGCCGTATACTACGGCCCCTCAGGGATGCCAATGCGCCTGCCAGGGGCAGGTGACCAGAAACCAGTGCCGGACATCAATACCGGCCGTGTCCGCAGGGCATCCGGAACCGGCCCTCCGGATGCCCACTGAGCATGGGTGGCGCCTATGACCGGAAAGAAAAAATCCGCCCAGGCCTCGGTTGAGGCCATGTATCGCGTATTCACGGTGCCCGAGGCGCCGGAATCCACGCTGAGCCGGATTGACCAGAACATCTCCCGCAACCTTGCAGGCTTCCTGCAGGAGCACATTGTTGCGGTTGAACGGGACCTTTCGGACGTGGAGAAAGACTTCTCCGATTACAGCATCCCCGAAAAGCCCGTCTTCGTGTCTGAACAGGCCCAGTTCCTCCTGGACAAACTGGTCGCCAACTCCGTTCACACCGCCTCCCCGGCCTTTATCGGGCACATGACCTCAGCGCTGCCCTATTTTATGCTGCCATTGTCCAAGATCATGATTGCGCTGAACCAGAACCTGGTCAAAACCGAAACCTCCAAGGCGTTCACTCCCATGGAGCGCCAGGTCTTGGGCATGATTCACCGACTGGTCTACCAGGAGGACGGCGCCTTCTATCGTAAGTGGATGCACGACCCCCGCCATGCCCTGGGCGCCATGTGCTCCGGCGGCACCATCGCCAACCTGACTGCCCTCTGGGTCGCCCGCAACCGGGCCTTCCCCGCCGAAGGCAGCTTTCGGGGCCTGCATCAGGAAGGCCTGTTCCGGGCCCTGAAATACTATGGTTACGAAGGCGCCGCCATCGTGGCCTCCCGTCGCGGCCACTACTCCCTGCGCAAGGCTGCCGACGTACTCGGCCTGGGCCGGGAATCCCTGATTTCGGTGGACACCGACGACGAAAACCGAATCCAGACCGACGCCCTGCGGGACAAATGCCTGGAACTGCAGCGCCAGAAGATCAAGGTCATGGCCATCTGCGGTGTCGCCGGCACCACCGAAACCGGCAACGTCGACCCACTGGACGCCATGGCCGACATCGCCCGGGAATTCGGCGCCCACTTCCACGTCGACGCCGCCTGGGGCGGGCCAACCCTGTTCTCCCGCACCTACAAACACCTGTTGCGAGGCATCGAAAAAGCGGACTCCGTCACCTTCGATGCTCACAAACAGTTATACGTACCCATGGGTGTGGGTCTCGTCGTGTTCCGCGACCCAAGCCTGGCCAGTGCCGTGGAGCACCACGCCCAGTACATCATCCGGAAAGGCTCGCGGGATCTGGGCAGCACCACCCTCGAAGGCTCGCGGCCCGGCATGTCCATGCTCATCCTCTCCGGCCTGAAAATCCTCGCCAGAGAGGGCTACGAGATCCTGATCGACCAGGGCATCGACAAAGCCAAAACCTTTGCCGAAATGATCGAAGCAGTGCCGGATTTCGAACTGGTTACCCGACCAGAACTGAACATCCTGACCTATCGCTATTGCCCCGAGAACGTTCAGGATGCTCTGGCATATGCCGATCCATTACAGGCGGAGAAGCTCAACACCTGCCTGAACCGGATCACCAAGTTCATCCAGAAAACCCAGCGGGAACGGGGCAAGGCGTTCGTCTCACGGACCCGGCTGGAACCCGCCCGTTATTTCAACTTCCCCTGCATCGTATTCCGGGTGGTGTTGGCAAACCCGTTGACCACAAAGGACATCCTGGCGGACATATTGGCTGAACAACGGGAGCTGTCAGCGGATGAAGGAATCCGGGACGAAATGAACATACTGCATCAGATGGCTGAAGCCGTATTGAAACAGGTAACGCCCAGCGCCCGGCAAGCATGAAGGCGACCGTAAATGCCAGGTGAGCCGGCTGGGGGCGCTTCAAAACACGCTGCGAATACATCCCTGTACGCTCGGCTCCGCCATTCCTGGCTCCGCACGGTTTTTGCAGGGACTCTGCCCCACTCGCTCCGAGTTCAACTCAACCTCAGTAAAGCGCCTCTTCATCATCCAGGACTTCGTGGATGATATCCAGGAACATGCGGTCCGCCTCACTCCAGTTCTCGGGGATCCGAATGGTGGTATTGGCACTGATTTCCCGGGCGATGATCTCCTCGGCATTCGGCTCACCGCGATGCTTGCGGGCAATCTCCATGGATTTGACCGCAATGGTCGGATCACTCAACACCTTCTTGATGAATACCCGAAGCTCATCAATCATCTTCGCCTGACGGCTCTCACTCGACGTACTCATACTTCACTCCCCGGACAAATGGATGCGCGAAGGCACCGCCTCCGTACTTTCTGCATAGTATGGCCAAACTGGTCGGCTACAACCAGCCCAGTCAGATCAACAAGCCCCGCAGGGTGAAGAACAGGATAGCCGCCATAAAGGCCGACGCCGGCACGGTGATAATCCAGGCTGCCGCGATGCGTACCAGGTGGGAGCGCTTGACCATCTCTTCCCGGTAGATCTTTTTCAGCCGCTTGCGTTCGGATTTGGACAACGGCACCTGTTTTTTCTTTTTGGCCTGCTTCAGCAGGTCTTCCATTTCCTCGACGGAGGCATTGCGAAAGTCATCCAGGAAGGGCTTGAGGCGCTCCTGCTCGACAGGATCGTGGTGCTCCATGATCTTGTGCAACTGGGTTGCGTAATTGGATTTCAGGTATTCCCGGAGAAATCCCACGCCGAATACACCGCCGATCGCAATATGGGTGGAGCTGACCGGCAGGCCCAGTTGGGAAGCGAGAATAACGGTGAGCGCGGCAGACAGGGCGATACAGAAGGCCCGGGTCTTGTCCAGTTCGGTGATTTCGCTGCCAACCGTCTTGATCAGGCGCGGACCAAACAGCATCAGGCCAACGGCAAGACCGAGAGCACCGACCATCATGACCCATAGCGGGATACTGGCCGAGGTAATCACCGCTCCGGTTGACAGGGCATCGTTAATGGCCGCCAGCGGGCCGATGGCGTTTGCCACGTCATTGGCACCATGGGCAAAGCTCAGCAGCGCAGCTGCAAAGATCAGTGGCCAGATAAACAAGGTGTTCACTCCGGCCGGACTGTTCTCCATGGTTGACGCCAGTCGTCCCACCAGCGCGCGCATCACGAAGAACACCACAGTCCCTGCCACAAGACCGATCAGCGTCGCCTCAAGAAAGTCTACCTTGACGACTTTCTTCACCCCTTTGACCATCAGATAGGTACCGAATGCCCAGGCCATAATAGCCACCAGCCAGGGCACGAAGGTGCGCGCCGCCGGGATGACATCCTTGCGATACAGCACCGTCTTCTTGATCACGTACAGGAACAGCGCCGCCAGGGCACCACCCAGCACCGGTGAGATAACCCAGCTCGCAGCAATCTTGCCCATCACCGCCCAGTCAGCAATGCCCCAGCCGCCGGCAGCAATGCCGGCACCGAGAACGCCGCCAACAATGGAGTGGGTTGTCGATACCGGTGCGCCCATCCAGGTGGCCAGGTTCAGCCAGAGCGCGCCGGCCAGCAGGGCCGCTGTCATCAGCCAGACAAAGGCCCGACCCTCTTCCAGGGTCGAGGGATCAATAATGCCGCCTTTGATGGTAGAGACCACCTCGCCACCGGCGATGATCGCACCGCTTGCCTCAAAAACAGCCGCAATCACAACCGCCGCGCCCAGTGAGAGTGCCCCGGACCCCACCGCCGGACCGACGTTGTTGGCAACGTCGTTGGCACCGATATTAATTGCCATGTAACCACCAATGACCGCGGCGGCCATCAGCAGCATGCTGTTCGGCATTCCCTGGCTGAATGATCCGACGGTCAGCCATATACCAAGCAGGAAAAGCAGGCTGATGCCGACCCTGTATCGTTCTGTGGTAGGGCTGGTAAGGAGAGTGTCCAGGAATCCGCTCGAACGGGCCATAACAGATCAGGTCTCGTTTAGTCTGTGAAAAAAGGGAGCGCGCTTTGCCGCGCCGCAACTATAAAATCTTTGACATGAAATTGAAATAAAACGGTCATATTTCAGCCAGGCTAAACACATCACAGACGAGGCTGCGAAATTTCACTAACGTCACTCATAATCCGGGTCCAAAAGCGTCTAAATCACAAAAACACCAAAAATAAGGCTTTCATGTCCCAACCAACCTCCTCCGGCCAGATCGCCGCCGGCGCACAGGAAGACGCCCAGGTCTCGCGGCTGCTCACCTGGCTGTCGGCCACCGCCATTGCCTTTCTCGTCGGAATCGGCGCCAAGGCCTGGTTCGCCGGCCACGCAACCCACGCCTGGGTGCTCTGGTCGTTTATCGGGCTGATCGGCCTGAACATGCTGTATTTTGCCAGCACCGGCAACCAGACAAGGCAGAAAGGCGGGCTGATTGTTATTGTCGGCCTGCTGTTTACCTATCTGATGGCCTCTGGCGGTGAGAGCAATACCGGCCCCCTCTGGTTCTATGTATTTCCACCCCTGCTGTTCTACCTCACCGACCTGAAAACCGGCACGGCGGTTTTGCTGTTTTGTTACCTCATTGCCGTTGTGGTGTTCCAGTTTCCCGGACTGCCACTGGTGGTCGCGGAATACAGCACGGACTTCAAGATCCGTTTCTTTGCCACCTTCACCTTCGAATCGATTTTCTGCTTTGTCCTTGAGGCCAGCCGTCTCAAGGCCCGCAATGAGCTGCTGGCGCTTGCCGAAACCCACGAGCGTGCGGCGAGAACCGACGAGCTCACCGGGCTTTCCAACCGCCGGGACATGCAAAACCGGCTGGCCATGGAGTTTTCCCGCTACCTGCGCTCCGGGCATCACTTCTCCATTGCCCTGATTGATCTTGACCTGTTCAAGACCATCAACGATCAGTTCGGCCACGATGCCGGTGACGAAGTGCTCCGCGAATTTTCTGTGCTGATGAACACAGTGATCCGGCAAACCGATGTGGCGGCCCGGTGGGGCGGCGAAGAGTTTCTGGTACTCCTCCCCGACACGTCCCTGCTCCAGGCACTGACCCTGGCAGAAAGGCTTCGCTCCCGGGTCGCCCGGCAGCCGTTTCGGTTCAGGGGGCAAAGCCTGCCGGTTACCATCAGTGCGGGCGTCTGTTCTATTGCCAAGGCCGGATCCCTGGACGAACTGCTGAAACAGGCCGATATGAACCTGTACGCTGCCAAGGAGTCCGGTCGCAACCGGATCGCACCACGAGTGCGCAGTCAGGAGACTGACCCGCCCGTTAAGCCCGTGAGTTGAGCCGGCCAGAAGCGGACACACTGCCCCGGGCCCGGGATTGGCTTAATCAGAGCTGGCGGGATTTCAGAAATTTGCCAAACCGGTCCCGCCAGCGACTTGAGCCATTAATGGCGACACGTCATACTCGCAAAGACAGCAATAGAAAGCGGTACACCGTGGCATCAACACACTGGCTCCGTTTGCTGATAGCACTTACTCTGCTGTCAGGCCATGCAGCCCCTTCCCAAGGGGCTGAGACATCGTATATCCCGCAGATTGAGTACCTCCGCGTTGGCCCGGATAGCGCCCTCACCGCCGCCGAAGCGATGGCGTCCGGCGACTGGCAAACCCTGAAAGAGGAAAGCCCGAATTTCGGCTACATCAGGGACACGGTCTGGCTCCGGTTTCCCGTCAGCCACCCGGAAACGATCAATCTTCTGGAAGTCCGCTATTCCCAGCTCGACAGGCTCACTTTCTATCTGCTGGAAAACGGCCGGATCGCCACCCGGGTAATGACCGGGGACCGGGTTCCCTTTAAGCAGCGACCCATACTGCACCGCTATTTCCTGTTTCCCTTTGAACAGAGCATTGCCAGTGAGTACCAGATTCTGCTGGAGGTGAACACTCAGGGAGCCATGCAGATACCACTCAAGCTCTGGAACGCGCAGGCATTCTTCGAGCACATATCTATCGAAGATCAGTTGCATGCAGTCTATTACGGCATCCTGATCACCGTTATCTTCTTTAACCTGTTCATTTTTTCCGCCCTGAGGGAGCCGGTTTATCTGCTCTACGTGCTCTCAACCCTTGGCTACCTGCTGTTGATCGCCAGTCTCAATGGCACAACCTTCCAGCTTATCTTTCCAGACAGTCCCGCCATACAGAACCAGATAATGCTGCTATCGGTGCCGTTTGCGGTGTTGTTCACCCTGCTGTTCTCCCGCTCGTTCCTGAAGCTGAAGAATACCGGACCCACTCTGGATCGGCTGGTCGTTCTCACCATCACCCTGAATGCCGCGGTTGCCGCTATCATCTTCTTTGTTGATTACAGCACCGGGAGCCGCCTGACCGTGGCACTGGCCATTCCCAGTTGCCTGCTGCTGACGACCCTTGGCCCATTGCAATGGGCCAAGGGTAATCCCCAGGCCAGTTACTACACCCTGGCCTGGGGTGCACTGACGCTCGGCAGCGCCGTCACCGGGGCCAACAAATACGGGCTGCTACCCACTACCTTCCTGACCACCTACGGGATGCAGATTGGCTCGGCGTTGGAGGCCATCCTGCTCACACTGGCTCTGGCAGCGAGACTGTACCAGCAACGGCAGGAGAAGGTGGAAGCCCGGGAGGCCGAACTCAGGGCCATGGCAGCGCGACGCTCGGCAGAGCTCAAGCTGATGGACCACGCCCTGCATAACCCGCTGACCGGTCTCCCCAACCGCAGCAGTTTCGAGATGATGCTGAATGACCTGATGATGCGCAGCCCGGATAAACGTTATGGTGTTGCGATCATTCATCTGAACAACCTGCAGTCCATTACCAAGACTCTGGGCCACCGCAACAGCGACCGGATTCTGGAACTGGCATCGAAACACTTCAATGCCGTTATCCGGGAACTGCCGGGTGCCATGCCGGTGGAACAGAGTGATCTGCGCAATTTTTTCCTGGCCTCACTGGATCCACAGACCTTTGCGTTTGTCGTTGACGCCGATGCCACCGGCTCCGTTCCCCGGTCGATTATCAAAGGCCTGGACGGCATTCGGTACCCTATCGATTACCTTGGCATGCAGGTGCCCCTGGACCCGCGACTGGGTGTGGCGATTTTCCCGGAGCATGGCGTGGATGCAAACACGCTGATCCGCCGGGCGGTGATCGCCGAAGGCTCGGACTCGGCCCGGGAACGGGGCATCGCCTATTACAAGCCGGCAAGGGATTCCTACAGCGCTGACCGGCTCACCATGGTTTCGGAGCTGCGGCAGGCACTGGAAAATGATGGGTTGGCGCTTTTCATGCAACCCAAACAGTGCCTGAAAACCGGCCGGATTGTGGGCATGGAGGCACTGATCCGATGGCCAGGACGGCCCCAGCCGATACGTGCCGACGAGATTGTCAGCCTTGCGGAGCAGACCGGGCTGATCAAACCCCTGACACGATGGGTGCTTGAGCAGTCCCTGGCCATGCGCTCGCAACTGCTGGACAGCGGCTGGGCCCTGACGATTTCCGTGAACATTTCTCCGAATAATCTGCGAGAACCGGATTTCCCGACTTTTGTACAACGCTTAATGAGCAGCTATCACGGCCATCGGGGTGCCATCATTTTTGAAGTCACAGAAACCTCAATGATGCAGGACCCGGGCAATTCCCTGAAAGCCCTGAACTCCCTGAATGACACGGGCATTCCGGTGTCCATCGATGATTTCGGCTCCGGTTACTCTTCGCTCTCATACATCAAGCAGTTACCCGCCAGCGAGGTCAAGATTGACCGGTCACTGGTCACGGATCTTGCCACCGAGGCTGAAGACCGGGTCATCGTGCAGACCACCATCGACATGTGCCACAGCCTGGGCTATCAGGTCGTTGCAGAAGGCGTGGAGGATCACGGCACGGCGGATCTGCTGCGGGAGATGGGGTGTGACATGATCCAGGGTTACCTGATCACACCGCCGCTCCCCTTCCATGAGCTGCTGGACTGGCTGGGCCGAAACCACCACCAGCCGGACCAGCGCAAACTTGGCTGAGCATCCTGTCAACGCTGACGGATCAACGCCTCCTGGGTGGTGGAAGCCACCAGCAAACCCTCCTCATTGAAAAAGTTGCCGCGGTTAAAACCACGACCTGCCGAGGCGCTGGGGCTGTCCTTGTCGTACAGCAGCCATTCGTCCATGCGAAAATCCCGGTGAAACCAGATGGCGTGATCCAGGCTGGCCACCTGCAGGTTCTTGCTCATGAACGTCAGGCCGTGGGGATTCAGGGAAGTTCCGAGAAACTGGAAATCGGAGGCATAAGTCAACAGGCAGCGGTGCAGCACCGGATCATCCGGCAACGGCCCCTGGGCGCGGAACCAGCTCTGCTTGTGGGGCGGACGTTTTTCGGGCTTTAGCGGATTGACCGGGTTCACGGGCCGGATTTCTATCGGGCGGTCACGGGTCAGGATCGGCCGCATTTTCTCCGGCACCTGGGGTGCCAGCAGCTCGCCCCACTCCTGTTCCGAGCGAAGCGTTTCCGGGCCCGGTGCATCCGGCATTGTCAACTGGTGCTCAAAACCGTCTTCGGCCACCTGGAACGACATGGACCCGGTCAGGATTTCCTTGCCATCCTGGCGGGCAATCACCCGTCGAACGGAGAAACTGCCACCGTCCCGGACCCGCTGGACCTCGTAGTCAATGGGCATGCTCTGATTGCCCGGTCGCAAGAAGTAGGCATGGAGGGAATGACAAAGGCGACCCTCGACGGTGCGGCTGGCAGCCATCAGCGCCTGGCCGAGAACCTGTCCGCCGAACACGTTGGGAAAGCCCAGGTCCTCGCTATCGCCCTGAAAGTGATCATCGCCGATGGGCGAAAGGTCGAGCAATTCCACCAGCCTCCTGGTTACCTCAAGCATGCCTGCTCCTGTGATTTCGTTAGCACACGACGGAGTTTTCTACCGCAAGCGGGGAGATTTCGCAATAAAAAGCCGCGAACGGCAGGCAAAACGGCTCCAGGGAACCGAAGCCATTCAGTCAGTTCGGAGAGTTACCCGTGTATCGGCGGCACTTCCCGGGACAACGCCTGTTTCTCCAACGCGAAGCGGCCAGTTACTGCAAACCCGAGGACCTCACCCTCCGGCCCCCTGAACAGCGCCCTGACGTCAGTGCCGTCCTGCTCCACATCCCAACTGCCCCGGGCATCCGGAGCCGGCGGGCAAACGGCAGTGGGGCAACAGGGGGTCTTGACCATCACCGGCATGGTGCCATAGCTCACGTCGGTTCGCTCGCCGGTCAGCGTCTTGGCGAGGGCCCGGGCACAGGCCATCAGGGGCAGGACATAAAGCAGGACATGACCGTCCACCTCGGCACAGTCTCCGAGAGCGTAGACGTCCGGCGCCGAGGTTTCCAGGGCACGGTTGACGGTAATGCCATGACCGGTAGCAAGGCCGGCCGCCAGTGCCAACCCGATCCTGGGCCGCAGGCCGACGGCGGACAACACCAGGTCGGCATCCAGAGTCTCGCCATTGGCCAGAGTCAGGCTGACGCCGCCTCCCTTCCGGTCGATCCGGTCCACCACGGTGCCGAGGTGGAAGCGGACGCCCAGGCTTTCCAGCTCCCGCTGAACCGCATTGGCGGCAACCTCTGGCAACAGGCCAGGCATCACCACTTCCGAAGGCGCAATCACGTCCACCTCGTAGCCGCCGTTGCGCAGATCATTGGCGAACTCACAACCGATCAGGCCGGCACCCATAATTGCGACCCGCTTGCCATCGCCAAGGGCCTTGCGAAACTCGCGGTAGTCCATCAGGTCATTGATGGAGAACACGTGCTCCTGACCATCGCCCTCCAGGCCCAGCCGAATGACATCGGCGCCCCAGGCCAGGACCAGCTTGCTGTAGACGAGGCGCTCGTCGCCCAGCACCAGTTCGTGTGCCCGGGTATCAATTCCGGTGACAGTGGTGAACGCCCTGATCTGCACATTCAGCTGTTCCGCCATGGCGCCGGCTGCGCCCTGGGCCAGACCCTCGGCATCCTTGCCCCTGGTAAAGCCGGTGGAGAGCATGGGTTTGGAGTAGCTTACGCCGTCATCGGCAGTCACCATGATTACCGGGGTCTCTTTGTCCTGCTTGCGGATTTCCCGCGCCAGCGAGTAGCCGGACAATCCGGTACCGACGATAACGATGGGGGCCTGCTCAGTCATAACCGCGTTCCTCATTTCGTCAAACCGCGCCAGGTGGTATCAGCCAATCTCGATCATCTCAAAGTCTTCCTTGCCAACCCCGCAATCGGGGCAGACCCAGTCTTCCGGCACGTCTTCCCACTTGGTGCCGGGCTCAATGCCATCCTCGGGCCAGCCTTCCGCCTCATCGTAAATCAGACCGCAAACCACGCACTGCCACTTCTTCATAGAACGTCTCCCAATGTCTTTCGGGCGCAATGATAATTGTCTGACAATATTGCGCACAAGTGTTTTTACCCTGTTACCAGGTACGAACAACGGTTGAATCAGGCCATCATACCCATCGCCCCGGAATTGACCAATGCCAATACCGGCGGACCATACCGGGGGGTTCTGCCAATAGCCACAAATACAGACCCGCCGAAAAAGGAGCAACCCTCCCTTCCGGCGACTCTCTCCGGTATAATCGCCCGTTTTACGACAGGACCGACCGATATGACCGATACCGTCGCCGGGATGAACGAGGTAATGGCCGAAGCCGACTGCCTGGTCGATGAGCAGCAGGTACAGACTGCTATTGGCAAACTGGCCGACGATATTACCGAACGCCTGAAAGACAGCAATCCCCTGTTATTCTGCGTTATGAATGGCGGACTGATCCTCACCGGGCAGTTACTGCCCCGGCTCCGGTTCCCGGTCCAGGCCGAGTATCTGCACGCCACCCGCTACCGCCAGGAAACCACCGGCGGCATCCTGGAATGGAAACTTCAGCCAGAAGCCGACATGAATGGCCGCACCATTCTGATTGTGGACGACATTCTGGATGAAGGCACCACCCTGTGTGCCATTGCCGATTACTGCCGGGCCCATGGTGCCCGGGAAGTACTCACCGCGGTACTGGTGGACAAGAAACACGACCGCAAAGCACGGCCGGACCTGAAGGCGGACTTCACCGGCCTGCAAGTGGAGGACCGTTTCCTGTTCGGCTACGGCATGGACTACAAGGGCTACTGGCGCAACGCGCCCGGCATCTATGCGGTCAAGGGACTCTGATATCAAAAGCCGACAGAGCGACATCAACAGCCAACTGACCATCCCCCCGACGAGCTGGTATCGCTCTCTCACAGCGGCCGGGCTGCGCAATCCCGCGGTGCACGGTCGCGCCCGGTACTGGCTGCAGGTGGAAGGCTCGTTTACCCGGGCCCTGCAGAAACAATGCATCCGGTCATTTCATGTCGAGGTTCGGCGGGAGGGCTTCGGGTCACCGAGCCTGGAGGAATCCCGGCGCCTGGCAATTCCCCCCAGGCAACACGCCTGGATACGGGAAGTGCGGCTGTGCGGTGACGGCGAGCCCTGGGTGCTGGCACGGACCGTCATCCCCCTGAATTGCCTGGAAGGTGAAGGGCGCCGCCTGCTGCATCTGGGCAACAGGCCACTGGGGGCCTATTTGTTCACCAGCCCTCATTGGGAACGGGGCCCGCTGGAAACCGGCCTCTGCAATCCTGTCATTCCCGGCCAGCCAGAGCTGGCCCGGCGCTCCCTGTTCAGTGGCCATAACAGCGCCCTGCTGGTGGGTGAATATTTCCTGCCCGCCCTGTTTCACCGGAACACGCTTTAACCGGCTGCCTGCCACTGGCTATAATCCCCTGCACTTGCTGAATTCGCAGAACACCAGACGGACGCACCCCATGTTGCCCGATGCCGTGCCAGACCCTATCCAGCGCCGGCTGGCCGACTACGCCAGCCTGCTCAGAATCGACCGCCCGATCGGGACATTGCTCCTGCTCTGGCCTACCTACTGGGCCCTGTGGCTGGCCGGGGAAGGCAGCCCCGGATTTGGCAATGTCATCATTTTCACGCTGGGCGTCTTCTTCATGCGGGCCGCCGGTTGCGCCATCAACGATTTTGCTGATCGGGACTGGGACAAGCATGTCAAACGGACCAAAGACCGCCCACTCACGGCCGGCCGGGTCAAACCCTGGGAGGCGGTGGCACTGTTTGCCGGCCTGTGCCTGATCGCCTTCCTGATGGTGGTCCTGTTCACCAATCCGCTGACATTGTATCTCTCTTTCGGCGGCGCCCTGCTGGCGTTCATCTACCCCTTCATGAAGCGTTATACCCATCTGCCGCAGCTGTTTCTCGGGGCGGCGTTTTCCTGGGCTATCCCCATGGCCTGGGCGGCCGAGGCCGGCGAACTCAGCCAGCTCACCTGGCTTCTGTTCACAGCCAACGTACTCTGGACAGTGGCCTACGACACCCTCTATGCCATGGTGGACCGGGACGACGACCTGAAAGTGGGCATCAAATCGACGGCCATCCTGTTCGGTGATGCGGATAAAACGATCATTGCCATCCTGCAGGCTATGGTCGTGCTGATCCTGATCATCGTGGGCCAGCGCGCCGAACTCGGCACCTTTTACTATCTGGGCGTCGTGGCCATGGCCTGCCTGTTTGTGTACCACCAGTATCTGGCGCGGGAACGGGACCGTGAGGGCTGCTTCAAGGCGTTCCTGAACAACAACTGGGCTGGTTTCGCGGTGTTTGCGGGCCTGGCCATCGATCTGCTGATGCGCTGAACCTGTCATATACTTGTAACATCTGGACGTTGTAATGAGGCAGCAACAAACCAAGGTCTGACACAGGTTGAAGCTCATGACTGGAAAAACTGTCCTGATCGTCGATGACGAGGCGCCGATCCGCGAGATGATCGCCGTGGCCCTCGAAATGGCGGATTATGACTATCTGGAGGCAGCGGACGCCCGGGAAGCCCATGCCCTGATTGTCGACAAACATCCGGATCTCGTGCTCCTGGACTGGATGCTGCCCGGCACCAGTGGTGTGGAGTTGGCCCGCCGCCTGAAAAAAGAAGGGGCAACCGCCGATATTCCCATCATCATGCTCACCGCCAAGGTTGAGGAAGACAACAAGATCCAGGGCCTGGAGGTGGGTGCCGATGACTACATCACCAAGCCGTTCAGCCCAAGGGAACTGGTGGCCCGCCTGAAAGCAGTCCTGCGGCGCACGACGCCGCCTGGGGTGGACAGCCCCATTGACGTGGACGGCCTGACCCTGGATCCGGTCGGGCATCGTGTCACCACCCAGGAAGGCGCCCTCACCATGGGCCCCACCGAATACCGGCTGCTGCAGTTCTTCATGACCCACCAGGAACGGGTATATACTCGCTCCCAGCTTCTCGACCAGGTCTGGGGCGGTAATGTCTATGTCGAGGAACGGACGGTTGATGTCCACATCCGCCGACTGCGCAAGGCCCTCGGCGACGACTACGACCATCTGATCCAGACGGTTCGGGGAACCGGTTACCGCTTTTCGACCAAAGCCGCGTAAGTAACTCTGGCCAGCTGAGCGTCAGCCCCGGATCGGACACAAGGCAGTTTTTGATGCAACACAACGGGTCTCGGTACCTGCGCCATATCCTCAGCGGACTGCTCGGCTCCACGCTGGTCGGCCTCTACTTCGGCGAGCCTGTTTACGGGCTGACTTTCGGACTGGTGATCTATCTCTGGTGGACGCTTGTTCAGGCACGACGCCTGCACCAGTGGCTGGCCAAACCCAGCGCTACCGACGAAGCGCCCCAGAGCATCGGGCTGTGGGGCGACATCTTCGACAATCTCCACAAACTGCACCAGAATCATCTGAAAACCCAGGACCGCTTGCGTGCCCAGATAAACCGGGTGCAGGAGTCCACCAACGCCATGCGCGACGGGGTGATCATGACCGATTCCCGGGGCGCCATGGAATGGTGGAATGGCTCCGCGGAATACCTGCTCGGTTTCCGGCGCAACACTGACCAGGGCCAGTACATTCACAATCTTATTCGTACCCCTGCCTTCAAGAGCTACTTCGATTCCCGGGACTATCGTGAACCGCTGGAAATACACTCGCCAGCCAAACCCCGCATTCACCTGCAGATCCAGATCAGCCTGTTCGGCGATGACGACCGTCTGATCGTCGCCAAGGATGTGACCCGGCTGTACCAGTTGGAGCAGATGCGCCGGGACTTCGTCGGTAATGTCTCCCATGAGATGCGCACACCGCTCACGGTAATCAGCGGTTACCTGGAAACCCTGGTCGACAACGCCGGGGACCTGCCGCCAAAGTGGCGCCGCGCCATCAACACAATGGCAGCCCAATCGTCCCGGATGGAAGCCCTGATTACGGATCTGATCCTGCTGTCGAAGATTGAAACCGGTGAGCAGACAGTGAATGACACCCTCACCGACGTGGACCAGCTGATCAGCCAGATCAGCCACGATGCCCGGGCGCTCAGTGGCGACAGGCAGCACGAGATAAGGGTTCAGGTCGGTGACCACCGGTTACTGAAAGGTGATGAAAGCCAGTTGCGCAGCGCCTTCTCAAACCTGATCTTCAATGCCGTCAAGTACACGCCAGCCGGGGGGAAAATTACCGTATCCTGGTCCACCAACCGGGAAGGCGCGCACCTGTCCGTGAAAGACACCGGGATCGGCATTGATCCGGTGCACATCCCTCGTCTGACGGAACGCTTTTACCGGGCTGATCCGAGCCGGCACAAGGACACCGGAGGCACCGGGCTGGGTCTGGCGATCGTGAAACACGTGCTGCTCAATCACGATGGCAATCTGGAAATACGCAGCCGCATTGGCGAAGGCAGCGAATTCATCTGCCATTTCCCCAGGGACAGGCTGGTCGAGCGGGTACCGGAGAAGACCGGAAACTAGCGCTTGCAGGCACGGAAACGGGCGATAAACCGGGACAGGTCTTCCAGCTTTTTGGGATCCTCGTCGACAAAGCGGATGGTCACGCTGACAAAGTCGGTATCCTGGCGCTTGTCTACCGCCTGTAACTGATGCACGTAGCCATTCAGCCGGGCCATTTGACCCTCGCCCGTTTCAATGTCCACGACCGCCTGATCGAGAATGCCGGGAAACACCTGATCCCGCTTTGCAACCACCCGGACCTCGGTCAGGTTGATGTCCTTGACCACGGATTTCAGGGTACTTTCGGCAAAGCGGACGGAGGCCAGGCTCATCGCGCCCCGGGCCGGAGTCTGTCTCGGAATTGCCCGGCTGCCGGGCACCAAGGGCGATGACCGGGCCGGTTTCCCAGCAGTTTCCGGCGCCGTGGCCGGCTCCTGCTTGCGAGTCAGCAAGGTCGCGGACTCCTTGAATGCGTCCGCCGCGCTGGCCATGGACTTGCCGCTGTGATCCATGGCGTCCTGCAGTTTTCGCCCCATGACCTTGATGATTTTCCTGCTAAGGCCATCCGGGCTGAACGGCTTGCCGAGGTATTCGGAAACGCCTCCCCTGACTGCTTCAATCACATGATCCTTATCGCCCCGGCTGGTGATCATGATAAACGGCACCTTCTCGTACTGGGGCTGCTCGCGCATCCACTGCAACAGCTCCAACCCGGACATCTCGGGCATCTCCCAGTCGCACAGGATCAGATCAAACGCCGTACGGGACATCAGCGACTGGGCCCGCCGGCCGTTCTGGGCATCGGTTGTCTCGATCACCGGAAAGCGCTGGCGCACTGTTCGCTTGACCAGATCACGTACAAAGCTGGCGTCGTCCACCACCAGCGCTTTCAGCATTACCATAATTGCAACCTTCCGCTCTCCACCACCCGGGTTAATGCCCCAACTATAGAACAAAGGCCAACGCCGGAAACCTGCCTGCAACAAAAAGACGACAAATGCGGTTTGCCGGGAACCGGCAGGTTAAAGAATTGTCACTCCTCCTGGCCCCAGACAATGTTTCTCCGGCGTAAAAACACGCTACCATGGGGTTCGGAATTTTCACACCACCATTACCCTGATAGAGGTTCTGTGTGCTGACCACACCTGCAAGGATTCTGCACCCTCGCGGCCTTGCCCGCGGCTTACTGGTTTCCGGTTTTTTATCACTTCTGTCACTGCCCACCGTCGCCCAGGACAGCGCGGCATCGGCACCTGCCGGTTTTTCCGAATGCAAGGCCCGGCTGCAGGAACAGGCCATTGCCGCCGGAGTCAACAGCAAGACCGCCAGCGAAGTGATGGCCGGGGCTGAGCACCTGGGCCGGGTCATTGAACTGGACCGCCGGCAACCGGAATTCACGACCACCTTTGCCGATTATCTGAACCGGCGGGTTAACGATGCCCGGGTCAGCAAGGGCCGTGAATTGCTGGAGGAACACCGGGAGCTGCTGGGCCGTGTGACCCGGGAAACGGGCGTGCCGGCGCCCTATCTGGTGGCCTTCTGGGGACTGGAAACCAACTTTGGCAGCTATTTCGGTAAAATGCCGGTACCAAGCTCCCTGACCACCCTGGCCTGCGATCCCCGCCGCAGCACCTTCTTCACCGAACAACTGATCGCCGCCCTGCGCATCATTGATGAAGGCGCCATACCGGCAGATCAGATGGAAGGCTCCTGGGCCGGTGCCATGGGCCATGTGCAATTCATGCCCACGGTTTTCCTGAAGCACGCCGTGGATGCCGATGGTGACGGGCGCCGCGACCTCTGGAACAGCCTGCCGGATGCCATGATGTCCGCCGGCAAGTTTCTGCAATCCATGAACTGGAACGGCGACTACCGCTGGGGCCGGGAAGTACTTCTGCCCGACAACTTCGACTACTCCCTGGCAGACGGACGGCGACTGCCGCTGGCACAGTGGCGGGAGATGGGCATTACCGATGCGTTCGGCGATGCACTGGCCCGGGAACCCATTGATGCGGCCCTGGTGGTGCCCGCCGGACACCGGGGCCCAGCCTTTCTTGCCTACGACAACTTCCGGGTGATCATGGGCTGGAACCAATCGGAATTCTACGCCATCGCGGTTGGTTATCTGGCAGACCGGATCGCCGGCGCCGGCAAGTTGCAGAACCCGCCGCCGGAGGATGCGCCGGCCCTCTCCCGTGACAGCATCATCCGCCTTCAGGAGGCCCTGCAGCAACGGGGTTATGAGCCTGGCAAGCCCGATGGCATTATGGGGCCGGCAACCCGCTCTGCCATTCGCCAGTTCCAGGCCGCCAACAACCTGGTGGCAGATGGCTACCCCGGTGAGTCGGTTCTTGCAGAACTGGAGATACCGGCGGGCCAGTGATCCACTGCACAGCCGGCAGCCTACTATTGCAGGTAACCGTTTTATGCGAGACTGATCTGACATGGATTCCAGAACCCAGGTCACCCCGGGCACCGGGACAACACTGCTGAACACCATGCGCCTGGACCAGTTTATTGCCAACAGCACAGAACTTTCCCGCAAGGAGGCCAAACGGGCCATCAGCCAGGGCCAGGTGACGGTGAATGAGCAAACCTGCACAGGTGCCAACACGAAGCTGGCCGGTCATGAGCGGGTGGCGTTGTTGGGAACGCCGCTGACCTTGCCGGGCAAGCGCTACCTGATGATGAACAAACCGGCAGGCGTGGTAAGCGCCACCACCGACAGCGACCATCCAACCGCACTGGACCTGCTACCCGCGAATCTGGCCCGTAACCTCCACATTGCCGGTCGCCTGGATGCGGATACCACCGGCTTGCTGTTGCTGACCACCGATGGCCAGTGGTCCCACCGGATCATCTCGCCCCGCACGGATTGCCCCAAGACATACCGGGTAACCCTGAGCGAACCGCTATCCACCATGGCGGTTCGGAAACTGCAGCAGGGGGTGTACCTTCACAATGAGCCCAAACCCACCAGGCCTGCGCAAGTGGCCATTCTGGAAGAGAGAATCATCGAGCTGACGATTTCAGAGGGGCGCTACCACCAGGTCAAGCGCATGCTGGCGGCGGTCGGCAACCATGTCGAGGCACTACACCGCCTGCGGATCGGCGGTGTCACGCTGGACCCGGAGCTGGGCCCCGGCGGACACCGGGAACTGACCCGCGAGGAAAAAGACAGCCTGGCCTGAAGTCAGGTGCGTTCGAAACGCTGGGCCTGGAGGTTTTTCCGCACCGCACCGGCTTCGAATACCTCACCGTTCATGGCGATATAGACACCGGGCGGCAACAGTTGCACTGCCGCCCAGGCAAAACCGACATTGAAAACCGCGTCGGTCCGGCGCATGCGGGCCGGCTGCATGGCACCGGTCAGGACAATGGTCTTGTCCTTCAGGCTGGATAACACCGCTGCGGTATCGGCCATGGTATCAGTGCCATGGGTGATAATGATTCGGTCACAATCGCATTCGCTGACTGCCGCCAGTACCTGCCGCCGATCCTCGTCGTTCATCTCAAGGCTGTCCTTGCGCATCAACTCACGCAGTCGGTAACCACCGTGGATATTGGATTCCGAAAGCACCTCCGGCAACAGGCTGTGGCCCACCTCAAACTCGCTGTTGGCGTCAAAATACACCTTGTCGATGGTGCCACCGGTGGTGAAGATCTGGATCATGACGGGATTCCTTTCAGGGTCCAGGATCAGTTCACGCTGACCGTGCTGTTACCGGCAGTCGCATAGGCCGCGTTCTTCTGCTGTTCGTAGCGCCGGGCCGCTGCCGCCACCGAACCCCGGGCCCCGGTGTCCAGCCAGCGCCTGATCCGCCCGGCATCACCCATGGGAGAGCGGGTACCAAGGGAGTCCAGCAAGACAGTAACCACTTCCTTGCCGTTCATCTGCGAAATCATCACCAGGCAACGCCCGGCCTCAGAGAGATAGCCGGTCTTGCTCAGAGCCACGCCCCAGCTGTCCCTGTGAACCAGGGCATTGGTGTTACCGAAAGACAGGCTGTACCGGGGATTACGGAATTGCCCCCGGAAATAGTCGGTCGTGGAATATTTACCGATCTCGGGATGGGCGGTGGCTGCGTTCACCAGTTTAACCAGATCGGACGCGGTGGAGACATTGTCAGATGACAGCCCCGTTGGGTCTACGAAGTGGGTTCCAGTCATGCCCAGCTCCCGGGCCTTGGCGTTCATCGACTCGATGAACGCATCAAAACCGCCCGGGTGGCTGCGGGCCAGGGTGTAGGCCGCAAAATTCTCTGAAGACATCAGCGCGATTCTCAGCACGTCCGCACGGCGCATCTGCGAGTCAATACGGATCCGGCTGTAGGCGTTGGCGGCGGCCGGGGTGTGGCGCTGGTGAAAAGTCAGCCATTCATCCAGCGGCTCTCCGGATTCCAGCACAACCAGCGCCGTCATGACCTTGGTGATCGAGGCAATGGGCACGGATCGATCCGCGTTTTTGCCGAAAATCAGTTCGTCGGCGCCGGCCACCGCAACCGCGGCATTCACCGATGCCAAGTTGGGACCCGCTTCCTTCGCTGATGACAGAGCGTTGGCGGATGAATTCTGTTGATGGGCCTGCGAGAGCCAGGGCGCCAACATCAGAAAAAACGCCCAACCAATCGCCATACTCCGGTTACCCATGCATCAAAGCCCCTTCTGTCGTCTTCTGTCCAGCCAGTTACGTCCTCACCAGCGCCGGATTATAGCAGCGATAGTCAGGTGTCATCAGTTCATGGCAGATCGGTAATGGCGCCCCTGGACGCCGAACTTACGGTGCGGGCATATTTCGCCAGCACGCCCCGGGTGAATCGCGGGACCGGTGCCTGCCAGGCCTGCCGGCGCCGCTCCAGTTCTCCATCCGAGACACCCAGTTCAATCCGGTTACTGACCGCATCAATGGTGATGGTGTCGCCATCCTCAACCAGCGCAATCGGACCGCCCTCGGCCGCTTCTGGCGTAATATGGCCAACCACAAATCCATGGCTGCCACCGGAAAACCGGCCATCGGTAATCAGGGCTACGTCGCTGCCCAAACCCTTGCCCATGATGGCAGACGTGGGACTGAGCATTTCCCGCATACCCGGCCCTCCTCTTGGCCCTTCGTAACGGATGACCAGTACATCGCCGGCAACTACCGTGCCATCCAGAATCCGCTCCTGGGCCTCTTCTTCGGAATGGAATACCCGGGCCCGGCCGGTGAAACGGGTGCCTTCCTTGCCAGTGATCTTGGCCACCGCGCCGGTCGGCGCCAGGTTCCCGAACAGGATGCGCAGATGGCTGTCGGCCTTGATCGGGTTGTCGAAGGCATGGATGATGGCCTGCCCCTCCGGATAGGGTGCCACATCCGCCAGATTCTCCGCCAGGGTCTGGCCGGTCACGGTCAGGCAATCTCCGTGCAGCAGGCCCCGGTCCAGCAGCATCTTCATCAGCGGCTGGATACCGCCAATGGCCACCAGCTCCGACATCATGTAATGCCCGCTTGGCCGGAGGTCCGCCAGCACCGGCACCCGCTTGCCGATCTCTACGAAATCCTCCAGTCCCAGATCCACACCCACCGTGCTGGCCATGGCCAGAAGATGCAGCACCGCATTGGTGGAACCGCCCAGGGCAATCACCACGGTGATGGCATTCTCGAAGGCTTCCCGGGTCATGATGTCGCCGGGTTTGATGTCTTTCTCCAGCAGGTTCAGCACCGCCGCCCCGGCACCCCGGCAATCCGCCGCCTTGGTGTCCGACACGGCATTCTGGGCGGAACTGCCCGGCAGACTCATACCCATGGCTTCAATGGCCGACGCCATGGTGTTGGCGGTGTACATGCCGCCACAGGAGCCGGGCCCGGGAATCGCGGTTTCCTCGATCTGCTTGACCTCAATCAGGTCCAGATCGCCTCGGGCGTAGGCTCCAACAGCCTCGAACACCGAGATAATATCGGTGTGGTTCTCCCCGGGCATGATGGTGCCGCCATACACAAACACCGACGGCCGGTTCAGGCGAGCCAGTCCCATCATGCAGCCCGGCATGTTCTTGTCACAGCCACCAATGGCCACCAGGCCATCAAACCCTTCACAGCCGGCCACGGTTTCAATGGAATCGGCAATCACCTCCCGGGACACCAGGGAGTACTTCATGCCCTCGGTGCCATTGGCGATGCCATCGGATACGGTGATGGTGTTAAAGATCAGCGACTTGCCGCCAGCCTCATCGGCACCGGCCGCCGACGCTTCGGCCAGCTGATTGATGTGCATGTTGCAGGGCGTGAGATTACTCCACGTAGACGCAATACCGATCTGGGGCTTCCTGAAATCCTCATCGGTAAACCCGACCGCCCGAAGCATGGCGCGACTGGCCGATTTGCCAATGCCATCGACCACGGGTGCCGAATATTTCCGGCGCTTGTCCTGATTCTTGTTTTGCGTCATGGGAGTCTCCTTTTCAGATGCCTTATCTGACCAGACTCTCAGAAACCATGACATTCGGCAACGGGAAGTCTATTCCCAGGCCTGGTGCAGGCCGGTGGGAAGCCCTGTCCAGAATCGTGCGGAGCCATGGATGGCGGAGCCGAGCGTACAGGAACGTATTCACAGCGTATTTTGGACAGGGCTTCCCACCGACCTGCGCTCCCCCGGAGGCAAAAAGCTTTACAGGAAAGATGTATTTCCGACTGACCTGCATCAATGGCTCTACCCGGCGGTGGTCTTAAAATCCCCTGACATACTGACGCCATGGAGGCCTTTCGTGCCATCGCCAACTCAATCAGCACCGGTGGACAACACCGCTTCGGACTGCCCCGATTACCGGCGCTGGTGCGACGGCTATGGTGTTGTCCAGCACAGCGAAGCAACCAGACACCAGGTCAGGGTTCTGGCGGAGCATCTGGTCGCTGCCGGGCACCAGCCGGATGCGGCAACAGTGTATCGCCGGCTTGCGGATCTGGACCGGCTCACCAGCGCCGGGCTCTGGCTGGTGGTTCATATGACCTATGCCCGCCGGGTCGATGTCTCGGGACAGCCGCTGGCACCCCAGGATTTCAAGACCAATCCCGAAGGCCACACAGGCGGCGCGCTGAACATGGTGCCGGCTTATGCCGGTTATCTGGCGCTGAACAATTTGACCGGTCGGACCCGGAGCTGGCTGATGGGCCAGGGCCATTGCGTGGCGGCGGTGGATGCCCTGAATGTCCTCACAGGCAATCTTCATCCAGAACAAGCCGGGCGTTATCGCGGGCCGGACGGGCTCTCGGCGCTGGTGTCCGATTTCTACAGTTACCGCCAGAAACCGGACGGAACCATGGCGGCGCCGCTAGGAAGCCATGTCAATCCACATACAGCCGGCGGCATACTGGAAGGCGGCTATCTGGGGTTCGCCGAGCTTCAGTATGCCCATATGCCATTGCCCGGGGAATCGTTAGTGGCCTTCCTGTCAGACGGTGCCGCCGAAGAGCAACGGGGCAGCGACTGGATTCCCCGCTGGTGGCGGGCGGAAGACTGCGGCGCCGTGATGCCGGTGATGATTGCCAACGGCCGGCGTATTGAGCAGCGCACCGAACTGGGCACCCGAGAGGGGCTTGAGCGCTTTGAAGCCCATCTGGAGCATCGCGGTTTTGTACCCTTCCGTTTTGATGGCCGGGACCCTGCGGCCTTTGTCTGTGCCCTGTATGAAATGGAACAGGCACTTGCCGCCAATGGCGAGGCGGCCCAGAGGGGCGAAAGCCGTTACCCGGTGCGGGTGCCCTATGGTATTGCGGAGACGGTCAAGGGCTACGGTTTTTTCGGGGCCGGCAGTAATGCTGCCCACAACCTTCCCCTTCCGGGCAATCCACGTATGGATGCCCGGGCCCGGGAACGGTTCAACGAACATTCCGCCCGTTTATGGGTCGCGCCGGATGAGCTCCAAGACTGCATTGCCGCGCTGAACCAGCATGCCAAACAGGCCCGCCCGCTTGAGCGGGATCACCCCTTGGCAACCCGGAATCCGCCGGATCCGGTGATTCCGAAACTGCCAGCCAATCCGGAGCGAACCTCGCCAATGAAGGCGGTGGAAGACTTTTTCCGGGCACTCGTGGCAGAGAATCCCGGCCTGAGACCCCGTGTGGGCAACCCGGATGAATTGGCCAGCAACCGGCTCGGTGGAGTTCTGGACAGCCTGAAACACCGGGTAAACGATCCTGAGAGCGACCAGGAATCGGTCCACGGCAAGATTATCACTGCCCTTAACGAGGAAGCCGTGGTCTCAGCCTGCCTGGCCAACAAGGCCGGGCTTAACCTGGTGGCCAGCTACGAGGCCTTCTGCGTGAAAATGCTCGGCGCCATCCGCCAGGAGCTAACCTTTGCCCGGCACCAGAAAGAGGTGGGCCGGCCGGCACGCTGGCTTGGCCTGCCGGTCATTGCCACGTCCCATACCTGGGAAAACGGCAAGAACGAACAATCCCATCAGGACACCACCTTCTGCGAAAGCCTGCTCGGGGAAATGAACGACGTATCCCGCGTGCTGTTTCCGGCCGATTACAACAGCACACTCGCCTCGCTGCCATCGGTGTTCAGCGAAAGGGGCAGGATAAGCTGCATGGTGATCCCGAAGCGCGAACGGCCCTGCGTCTTTGATACCGGGGAAGCCGAACTGTTGGCCAGGCATGGCGCCCTGGTGGTGGACGAAGACACGTCTGCCGGCGAGCCGTTGCTCTTGATAGCCAACGGCGCCTACCAGTTGTCTGAAGCTATGAGGGCCTGCGAACGCCTGCGGGAAACCGGGACGCCGTTCCGGCTGGTCTACATTCAGGAGCCCGGGCGCTTCCGGCAGCCCAGGGATACCATGGAAGCCGGGGCCTGCCTGTCTGAGTTCGAACGTGAGCGGCTGTTCCCCCATCGCATTCACCGCCGGGTTGCCCTCACCCACATGCGCCCGGAAGTATTCCGCGGGCACCTGTATCCGCTGTTCCCGGAGCCTTCACGAGCACGGGTTCTCGGCTACATCAACCGGGGCGGAACCCTCAATGAGGCAGGCATGCTGTTCGCCAATGGCTGCTCCTGGGCCCACACCCTGGCCGCCTGCGCCAGCGTTATGGATAAGCCGCCCGGCGAGTGGCTGTCCAGTGCCGAACTGGCCGCAGTGGAAGGCCGGGGTGACCCGGCCATGATTACCCGGGGCCTGCCCTGAGCAGGCGCTTTCTCAACGCGGTCTCGATTTCCAGAACCACCAGAACCACCACCCCGGCCCCGGCAGCAAAGGCAAGCATGCCCAGGCTCAGCGCCTCAGTGCCAAAAGTACCGTTGAACCACGGCAGATAGGTGAACAACAACTGCAATGCAATCACAGTTGCCACCGCCAGTAACACGATGGGGGTGCCCAGCACACCGCGCAAGGTAATTGAGGGGCTGTCCAGGTACCGCACCGCAAACAGGTAGAACACTTCCATCGCTACCAGGGTGTTAACGGCGAGAGTCCGGGCGGTGGTTTCACTGCTGTCGTGGTGCATGGCCCAGTACCAGGCGGCAAAAATGCCAGTCAGGAACAGCAATGAGACGAAGGCCACGCGCCAGACTACGAATCCCTGCAAAAGGGACTCATCCCGGAGCCTTGGCGGCTTTTTCATGACATCCGGTTCTGCCGGCTCAAACGCCAGGGTCATGGCCAGAACCACGGAGCTGACCATATTGACCCAGAGAATCTGCAATGCTGAGATCGGCAGGGTCAGCCCCAGAAGCAGGGCAGTAATAAGGCTGATGGACTCTCCGCCATTGATCGGCAGCATAAAGGCAATGCCTTTTTTCAGGTTGGTGTAGACGGTCCTGCCCTCACGCACGGCTGCGGCAATGCTGGCAAAATTGTCATCCAGCAACACCACCGAAGACGCTTCCCTGGCAGCCTCAGACCCCTTCACCCCCATGGCAATTCCCACGTCTGCCCGCTTCAGGGCCGGGGCATCGTTGACACCATCACCGGTCATGGCTACAACCCCATGCTGGGCCTGAAGCGCTGTCACCAGTCTCAGCTTGTGCTCGGGACTGGTACGGGCAAAGACATCCACCTCGCCTACAAGCTCACGTAACTGTTTGTCGTCGAGCTGATCCAGTTCTCTGCCGGTCAGCACATGATCGGTATTTTTCAGGCCCAGCTTCCGCGCAATGGCCCCGGCCGTTACCCCATGGTCTCCGGTGATCATCTTGACCCGGATTCCGGCGTCGTGGCAGTCGGCTATGGCCCGGATCGCCTCCTGCCGGGGCGGGTCCAACAGCCCCACCAGGCCCAGCAACTCCGCCCCCTGCTCCAGCTCCTCGATGGCCAGTTCGCTGAGCCCCGGTCGCGCCGGTTTACGGGCCAGCGCCAGTATCCTGAGCCCCTCCGTGGCCATTTCGGTGATCACCTGATCCCAGAACCCACGATTCAGGCCCGACACCTCCCCGGACTCGGTAACCTCCCCTGAGCACATATCAAGAATGCGTTCCGGCGCCCCTTTCAGGTAAATCACGCTGTGTCCATGGTGATCGTGGTTCAGCGTGGCCATGAAGCGATTCTGGGTATCGAAGGGGACTTCATCTTTCCGGGGCCAGTCTGCGGAGCTGCTGTGCACATCAAACCCGGCTTTGCGGGCAAACACCGAGAGCGCGGCTTCCATGGGGTCGCCATTGATACGGACCCGGCCGGACTCCTGATGCACATGGGCATCGTTACACAGCGCTGCCGCCCGGGCCAGTTCATCCAGCAGGGGTGACTTCGCCTGCTGTCCCTGTTCGCCGTTTACCGCACCCTCAAAACCATACCCTTCCCCGGTCACCTCCAGCCGGGCACCGGATAACACTGCCCGGGTTACCATCATTTCGTTGCGGGTCAGGGTTCCCGTTTTGTCAGAGCAGATCACCGAGACCGCACCCAGGGTCTCGATCACCGGCATGCGCCGGACGACCGCCTTGCGACGGGCCATCTGGCGAACGCCGATAGCCAGGGTAATGGTGAGAATGGCGGGTAAACCTTCGGGGATGGCGGCAACGGTGAGCCCTACCACGGCCATGAACAGCTCCCGGAATGGCAGGCCGCTGAACACCAGCCCGCCAAAGAAAATCGCAATGCCGGTAAGAATGACGATGATGGATAGTACCCGGGCGAACCTGTCCATCTGTTCCAGCAGCGGGGTTTTCAGGGTGGTGGTCTGGGCAAGCAGGCCGGAGATCCGACCAATTTCAGTCCTGGCGCCGGTGCGAACCACGATACCGCGACCGGTGCCGGTCGCTACCATGGTGCCCGAAAACGCCATTCCGGACTGGTCCCCCAGCGGGGCGTCTGCGGAAACAGCGCCCGTTGATTTATCAACGGCCTCGGATTCACCCGTGAGAATGGCCTCATCAATTTTCAGGTTATGGGATTTTTCCAGACGGAGATCGGCGGGAACCCGGTCGCCGGGCTCCAGCAGCACCGTATCACCCGGAACCAGGTTCGCGGCATCCAGCTGGTGCTGGCCACCGGACCGCAGAACCCGGGCTTTGGGCGCAAGCATGTGGCGAATGGCCGACAGGGCCTGTTCAGCCTTTCCTTCCTGGATAAAGCCCACCAGGGTCTGAATAACGACCACGGCCGCAATCACCCCGGCATCCACCCACTGGCCCAGGCTGGCCGTAATCACCGCAGCCGTTGCCAGCACATAGATCAGAAAATTCCTGAGCTGCCGGCCCAGCCTCGCCCATGGCCCCTTCGCGCGCGCTTCCGGCAGCGCATTGGGGCCATAGCTGACGAGGCGATTACCGGCTTCCTCGTCAGACAGGGGTGACTCTGCCTTCAGTTGCTCCCTGACATCAGCAGGCTCAAGCACGTGCCATCCAGCCCCCTGCTGATGGCGTTCGCTGCTTTTCCGTTCCGCCGCCCCAGACATACCGTTAACCCCCCCCTGCCTCTGCAGTATCGCCATTAAACCCCGGAAGGAACCCCGAGTGGCTTGCGCTGCATCAAGAACAGAATAGCAAACGGAAAGGCTCGTCACCCTACCCGGCGGTTACCTTCTCCAGGGTACGATTACCCTGACCGGGCAACACCCTACGGGAAGCGGTTCGCGCGGCATCAATGCGGTAATCCCGTGACTTGATGGTCTCCACGAAGTACCAGTCCGCCCGAGCTTCTTGTGGAGTAAAGGTGACGACCATGTAGCCTCGCTGATTCACATTCAGGTAGTCCAGATCGTCTACCAGCAGGCTGATCGCCTGTTCCGCCCCCTGGATCATCTCATCGGGTATGCCCAGATACTCCTCAAGCCCAGGCGAGGTGACCGAGGAAGTGGCGAATTCCACGCCAACCTGGTCGCCCTTGATGTCTTTCAGGTTATTGGCCCAGGCGTTGTGGGTATCACCCGCCAGTACCACCAGGTTCTTGTTCAGCGCCTTGGCGGTGCCCAGAACCACTTCCCGCTCATATTGATAGCCATCCCAGGCATCCAGGTTGTAGGGCGCGACCGTGTTGATCCGCGCCAATTCTTCTTGGGTCAGGGACGGATCGCGCTGAAGCGCCCGCAGCTTGAGCTGCGCCAGTGCCGCGAGGTTTTCCGGCAGGCCTTCAAACTGTTCGTTGGCAATCGCCACCAGCAACTCGGCGGGCAGATTCATCCGGCCCATCAGTACCTGCTGGCCCAGCACCTGCCAGGTGGCACTGGAATAGCCCAGGGAAGCCTGCAGCCAGAGCAGCTGCTCGGCGCCAAGCAGGGTTCGGTTCTGGCTGCCGACATCGGCAGTAAACCGGGCTGCATCCAGTCCTTCACCCGTAAAGTAATCCAGGTAGTCCAGTTGCTGATCACGGCCGATGATACGGGTATCCAGCATATGCAGGTCCACCAGGTTACCAAACCGGAAGGTACGGAAAATGGCCTCGTCGCTGCCCTCAATCACCGGGCGGATCGGCAGCCATTCGAAATACGCCTTCAGGGCACTGAGTTTGCGCTCGGCAAAGTCTCCTTCCCCGTCATTGTGATTCTCTGCCCCTTCCTTCCAGGCGTCGTTGGCGACTTCGTGGTCATCCCAGACCACGATGAACGGCACCCTGGCGTGCAGCGACTGAAGGTCCTCATCCGCCCGGTAAATGGCATAGCGCCGGCGGTAGTCCTCCAGTTCAATCAGCTCCAGGTTGTTGTTATCCGGAAAGGTTCTGCCCAGGGCGTCGGCATCGCCGGCGCCGTAGCTGCTGCTCTCGGAGCTGTATTCGTAGATGTAGTCACCCAGATGCACCACGGCATCGAGATCACTCAGTTTGCTGACCTCCCGGTAGACGTTGAAGTAACCAGCCGGGTAGTTGGCACAGGAGACTACCGCAAGGCGGACAGATTCAACGCTACCTTCCGGAAGTGTCCGGGTCATACCAACCGCGGAACGGCTGTCAGTGGTCTGAAAACGGTAGTAGTAGATCTGCCCGGGCGCCAGTCCGCGGACATCCACCTTGACGGTAAAGTCATTGGCCTTTGCAGCGTCCGCCGTACCTGAACGGACAAGGTCCTCAAAGGCCTCATCCGTGGCCACTTCCCAAGTCACCCCCACCGGGCGCTCCTGCCCCGTCGCTGGCACCGCGCGGGTCCAGAGCACGACGCTGTCGGCGAGCGGATCACCACTTGCCACACCGTGAGTAAAACTGGTGGCCCGTTCATCGGAGCTGTCCAGCACACAGCCTGCCAGGCCGGTTGAAACCACCACCGCCCCCATGCCCATGGCCGATGCCTTCAGAAAATCCCGTCGTGTCAGTCGTTTCATTGTTATGTCATCCCCTGCCTTAGTCCTGTGTAGCCTCGGCTTCCTGTGATAACTGCCGTTACTACTCCAGCAGAAGAACCTAGTCGGGCTTCGTTAACAATGCATTGCCAAATTACGACAGGGGGATGGCAAATAACGACAAGAGCGCAGTATGTGAACAAAACCACAAAAACATTGGCTTGTCTGCTGGCCGGCGGGTGATTTTATGGGCCAAAGTAAATGGCCATTGACAAATGCCGTGTCTGCCTACAAAACGCCCGGAAAGACTTTGTCGTGGTACCGATCAAACCGAGGGTGGCTGCCCCGCGTAATCACCGCATTGCTGTAGCACTCGTTCTTGAACTGGCGGTACTTCTGGTGAGTTGAGCGCCACGAACAGTGTTGGCGTCGTTGGCATTGGTGAAAGTCCCATTATATCAATGAGATAGGCAAGGCTCGCCTTTTCTACTTATGAATAATTCGGGCTGGGCTGAACCGGACTATCCGCTGATGAAGACCGGCCCTACGCCAAAGTTCCAGAGAATGACCGAACCCACCCGGGTGGACACAAGGATCACCAGGGCAACGGTCAGCAACGCGCCGCCGTACATCACCGCCCGTTCCTTTTCGATACCCATGACAATCGGCAGGCCATCGTACATGAGCCAGGCGCCATAGCAGGCGGCAATCAGGAACACGATGGCGTTGAACCAGGGCACCGGATACAGCAGGGCGAAACCCGCCAGGAACAGCGGTGTGCAGGAGTACGCCGCCAGGGCAATGCCGTTGGACGGCACGTGCTCTTCCCTGGCGCCATAGGTTTTCGCCATCCAGTTGATGGCGTACCCCAGCGCAAAGACACCGACGAGCATGGCCAGATAGGTCAGCACGCTCAGTTGCAATGCGCTGATTTCCGTCAGCTTGATCAGCCTCTCGTTGCCTACCGTCCAGCCGAAATAGGCCGTCGATATATAGGCACTGACAGGCGCAATGGCCGCCAGGATCAGGACATAGGCAACATAGACCCGGCGCGGTGTTTCATGTTCTTTTCGTATGGAAGCCCACTCTTCACCAGGATGGGTAAAGAGACCGAATGCATGTGACAGGAGCATGGACACCCCCCTTTCCTTGCCTTTGTTGGTATTTTGAGATACGAAAACCGGAAACGGTCGGATCAGCGACCGCCCCCTGTTCTTAACTATAGTCAAGAATGAAAGAGTGCAAAGGAGAATTGACGAAAAAATCGGCCTGGTGATCAGGCCAGTCGGGGCGACCAGCAGGCACCGGCCGCCGGACATCAGGAATTGCGAGGGTCGGTCTCGGCAACCCAGGGGTAATCCTTGCGGCTGTCGCGGAACGCCAGGAGGCCTTCAACGCCCGTGAAATCCACAAGATCACGGAAATCCAGCCAGTCCACCATGCAGTAGAGGCAGATCGCCGGGTAGTTCCAGGTCTCGAACTGACCGTCTTCCACCATCGCCGCCAGAGTGCGAAGCGTGGTCATGATCCGCTCGCGCTGGAGGTTGTAGAACATCAGGTCCTGACTGGTATCAATCCCGGAACGTTCAGACAGAAGCATGGTAACCGCGGAGTCATTGGCGCCGTCGATCATGGTCAGCTGGTTCTGCTGATCCCAGGTCAGCGGATCCCGGCCCTGCCTGGCACTGATGTAGCGGGCGATGATCCGGGAATCGTAGACTTCCTGGTCACCGTCTTCGAGAACCGGAATTCTCAGGGTCGGGTTGCGGCGTCTGAGTTCGTCCCGGTCTTCACCATAGATGTCGAGATTCAGGAATTCATAGCGCTCTTCATCCAGCAGAATCCGGATGCGCCTGACATAGGGCGAGGTGGTGGAGCCGATCAGTTTCATGGTTTCTCCGAGTGTTTCCCGCTCAGGATCCCAGCAGGGATTCGGGGTTTGTGTATGAGTGCCCGGTAGCTTCAGCCACTTCCCTGTAGGTCACCTTGCCTGCCGCCACGTTGAGCCCGGCCCTCAGGTGCGGATCTTCCTTCATTGCCCGGTCCGGGCCCTTGTTGGCCAGCGCCGCTACGAACGGCAGGGTCACATTATTCAGGGCCAGGGTCGACGTACGCGCCACGGCGCCGGGCATGTTAGCCACGCAGTAATGTACCACACCATCAACGATATACGTGGGGTCATCGTGGGTTGTTGCCCTGGAGGTTTCGGCGCAGCCACCCTGGTCTATGGCCACATCCACGATCACGCTGCCCTCCGGCATACGCCGGATCATATCGCGGGTAATCAGCTTGGGCGCCGAGGCACCGGGGATAAGAACACTGCCGATAACCAGATCCGATTCCGTCACCGCCAGGTCCAGCGTCTGTGCCGTGGAAAACAGGGTGGTTATCCGGTTGCCATAGAGACGATCCAGAAGCCGCAACACCTCCATGTTGCGATCCAGCACCGTGACCTGGGCACCGAGCCCGACGGCCATGGCCACTGCATTCTCGCCAACAACGCCACCACCTACGACCGCAACCCGTGCCGGGCCGACCCCGGGTACGCCACCGAGCAGCACACCCCGGCCTCCCATGGCTTTTTCCAGGCAGTGAGCCCCGGCCTGAATCGACATCCGGCCCGCCACTTCCGACATGGGCGCCAGCAAGGGTAAATGGCCGGCGTGGTCGGTCACGGTTTCATAGGCAATGCAGGTGGCGCCGGATTGCACCAGATCATCGGTCTGTGGCTTGTCCGGGGCCAGGTGCAGGTAGGTAAACAGTGTGTGATCCGGGCACAACATCGCCCGTTCTTCGGCCTGGGGTTCCTTGACCTTGACGATCAGTTCCGCGGTATCGAAGACGTCCTTTGCGGTATCCAGAATCCTGGCCCCCGCCTGCCGGTAGTCGTCATCGGTAAACCCGATCGCAATGCCGGCCCCGGTCTCCACGAAGACCTCATGGTTATGGCCGCAAAGCTCATGCACCGCTGCTGGCGTCATGCCTACCCGGTATTCACGATTCTTGATTTCCTTCGGCACACCGATTTTCATGCACTGCCTCCAACGCATCCGCCGATTTGCACGTGTGTGCATGTAGTGTAGTCAAAAGATCCTATACTGGTTTGGCAACTGATTGCATCGGTTTACCGGTTCCAGGCGTAGAACTCCGGACAAAAACCAACCCGATCCACAAGGAGCAGGAAACATCATGATTACTCTGAAAAAAGCGGCCGCAGCCGCAACCCTGTCACTGACTCTCGCAAACACGCAGGCACTGGCGGAAATGCAGACCAAAACCGTCGAATACGAGGTCGGTGACACCACCTTCACCGGTTACATGGCCTGGGACGATGAGTTCGAACAGAAGCGCCCCGGGATTCTGGTGGTTCACGAATGGTGGGGCCATAACGAGTTCGCCCGTGACCAGGCAGAAAGACTGGCTGCGGCAGGCTACACCGCATTTGCCCTGGACCTGTATGGCTCCGGCAAGCAGGCGGACCACCCGGATACCGCCCAGAAGTTCATGCAAGAAGCCACCAGGGACATGGACCAGGTCAAAGCCCGTTTCATGAAAGCCATGGAGATTCTGCAGAACCATGAAAGCGTTGATGCCTCACGCATTGCCGCACAGGGCTATTGCTTTGGCGGCGCTGTGGTCCTGAACATGGCCCGGATGGGCGTGGATCTGGATGGCGTCGTCAGCCTTCACGGCGCTCTTGGCAGTCCTATTACCGCTGAGCCCGGAGTGGTGAAGGCACGGGTTCAGGTCTACACCGGTGGCGCTGACCGGATGGTGCCCTCCGAGCAGGTCGCCGCCCTGGTCAAGGAAATGCAGGATGCGCAAGTTGACCTCACGCTGGTGACTTTTCCCGGCGTTCTGCACTCGTTCACCAATCCTGGCGCAGATAGGATCGCCGAAGAGTTTGGCATGCCGATTGGCTATGACGAAGAGGCCGCTACCCGCTCCTGGAAAGGTACCATGGCGTTTTACGAGGAGATTTTCGCCCTGTAAATCACAGATACCCCTTCGGGAGCTCAAAACCCGGCAAAGTTGTCGGGTTTTTTATGGCTCAGAGTGACGACGCGATGCTGTTTCGAACATCCGTCATCAGGTCATCGAGGGGCAGATCCCCGGTGGCCACCGGAGGATGGATCACGATTTCAATCTCACCGGGAGTGAAAGTAGCATGCCCCTTGGGAAGCCGTTGGTGAGAGCCCCGGATGGTGACAGGGAGAATCGGAAGCTGACCATCCTTGGCGATCACAAAGCCACCTTTCTTGAACGGCAGCAGCTTCCCGTCCAGGGAGCGTGTGCCCTCCGGAAAAATCAGGATGCCGGTGCCATTGGGCAGTTGGGCAACACCCCGCTTGATACTCTCCAGCGCATCAGCGCCCCTGGACCTGTCGATAAACAGGTTGCGGGACGTTTCCAGTGCCAGCCCGAACAGGGGCACCTTGCGCAATTCCTTCTTGATTACCCAGCGGTACTGCAACCGCAGCGCCAGCACCAGGGCCGGAGGATCAAAGTAGGAGGCATGATTGCTCAGAATCACATAACGCTGGCCGGGCTGAATGTTTTCCCTGCCACGGACCCGCAGCCGGATACCGCAGACTTTCAGAATCCCCCAGGCAAAGATCTGGGTACCGTGAAACGCCGCATCACCGCGTTTTCCGCACAGAGCAGCGATCACGATCGGCAAAAACAGAATCAGGGTGAGCAATATGGCCCAGAACAGAATCCAGGCAGCTTTGAGCATTCGGAGCATGAAACGATTCCTGTAGGTCTCGACTTCCGTTTTAACGAGCAACAGGGAAACAAAGATTACACAGCGCGGGGAAAATCACAAAACGGATAGCCGCGGAAGGACGATTTCAAGGATCAAAAAAGGCAGCCGAAGCTGCCTTTCTGGCGATTATTCCCGAATCCCTCAGGGATTACAGCGGAACAACATTCTCCGCCTGGGGACCTTTCTGGCCCTGGGTAACGGTGAACTCAACCTGCTGGCCT
>TARA_R110002094_G_scaffold215689_1_pt1 | contig 190617 bp, 160 predicted proteins | sample TARA_R110002094 | Tara Oceans TARA_R110002094 (sample SAMEA4397409) | marine metagenome | biome: Polar Biome; feature: [MIX] marine epipelagic wind mixed layer (ENVO:01000061); material: water (ENVO:00002006), including particulate matter (ENVO:01000060) such as... | depth...
GAAAATTCTACTTCTGATCACCGCTGTTTTTTGGGGGGATTACCATGCCAGTTCGGCCTCCCAGTAACCGTCTTGGCCCTTGCGGCCAAAGTAGATGACTTGTCCAAAGTAGGGGTGCACTGATTCGCGCACTTCCTCTCTTCCTAGGAGATCGCCATTGGCTAGCTGCCATAGCTTTCGAAGTAATCCCATGTCTCTCCTGAGAAGCTAACGCATAGCACACGGGCGACAAGCCGCCATGCGGGTTGGCGTCCCAGCGACCAACGGGAGCGAGTGATGCGCCTTGTTAGCAAGCGACAAACACCCTACCCGCGCGGCACGGCCGCCAAGCAATGCCGAACAACAGCACCCATGTGCAAATTTAAACAACGTAACCAGCCAGGTGTGATACAACGACATGGCTGGAACTTCAAAACTTAAAATCAGCGGAGCTAATGAACCAAAAGGAACAACGCTACCGCACCATCAGGGATTGCACCTAACCCACAAACTGGCGACCTTTAACTATTTGGCTTTGCCGCTAAGAAAACCAAACGCGAGCAAGGCCTGAACAAAAAGCCTGACCAACCTTGACCACCCCGAAAGCAGCTAACATTTATATATGAGTCACACCGACCAATATGTCGGTGATCGTTTTGTCCTTGCCAACGTTGCCGCAAAATCCTCTACAACGCCCAAAATCCCGCCCTCTCCGCCTATCGATCACTTTTCACATCGCCAACAAAACGATCAACAAGCCTCATATCACCATTTTCTAGCTTTCTACTAACCAACTGATTTTCAATCCAAAAATCCATAATTTCTGACTAGAGCCCAGATATCGGTCACTGCGATCATTTTTCACGTAAACCGGACAGTTCTACGGCCCATTCAAAGGCCAAAGGTTTTTCCAGGCACGCTACCGCCCTATCCTGTGTACGGACAAGTCAGGGAGATTGCTTAACGGTATGGGGAAGGGAGTGCAGGCTGTCCTTGCCTGAGAGGCGGGATAAGGCGTGCATTCCTTTGCTTGGCTCGAGAGTAATCCAGTACGTCCGGGATTGTCCAAGATCATTTACTGCAATTACTGGGCAAATGCGGGGGAGCCAGGCAGCACAAAGGCTCGCCGGTGGTTTGGGCCGGCTTATACTTGGCCATTCACCTTCACCCTGCCCCTTGCCGAATTGAAACAAGTGTTTAACACTGGCAGTCCTTTTTTCACCGCCCATATAGACAGGAGCTTTTCATGAGCGATATTCGTTTTGACGACAAGGTCGTTATCGTTACTGGTGCCGGCGGCGGCATCGGCCGTGCCCACGCTTTGCTGTTCGCCAAGCATGGCGCCAAGGTGGTTGTGAACGATCTGGGTGGCAGCACTCAGGGTGAAGGCTCCAACAGCGATGCCGCGCTGAAAGTGGTTGAAGAGATCAAAGCCGCTGGCGGTACTGCAGTAGCCAACCCGGACAACGTGATCGACGGTGAGAAAATCGTCCAGTGCGCGATGGATAACTTCGGCCGCGTTGACGTGGTAGTGAACAATGCGGGCATCCTGCGCGACAAGAGCTTCGCCAAAATGACTGATGCGGATTGGGATCTGGTCTACCGCGTACACGTGGAAGGGGCCTACAAGGTCACACACGCTGCCTGGCCTTACATGAAAGACAGCAACTTCGGCCGCGTGATCTTCACTGCCTCTACTTCCGGCATCTACGGCAATTTCGGCCAGGCCAACTACGGCATGGCCAAGCTGGGCCTGTATGGCTTGACTCGTACCCTGGCGATCGAAGGCCGCAAGAACAACATCTTCGTTAATGCCATCGCCCCTACTGGCGGTACGCGCATGACTGAAGGCCTGTTCCCGGCAGGTGCCTTTGACAAGCTCAAGCCTGAGCTGGTCAGCCCGCTGGTGGCTTTCCTGTGCTCCGAGGAGTGCAAGGAAACCGGCAGCCTGTTCGAAGTTGGCGGCGGTTGGATGGGCAAGGTACGTTGGGAGCGTTCGCTGGGCATTGGTTTCAACCCCGATGAAGGCTTTACGCCGGAAGACGTGGCGGCCAACTTCGACAAGCTGTGCGACTTCGAAGGCGCTGTGCATCCGAAGGACAACATCGAAGCACTGCGTGAACTGATGGCTAATATCCAAAAATTCGCCTAAGGCTCGTTTTTGGAGCGGCAAGCTTCAAGCCTTAAGCCGCAAGCTGTAAACCAAAAAGCCCGCCCCTGTCACCAGGGGCGGGCTTTTGCACAATCAGCTTGTGGCTTGCAGCTTAAAGCTTGCCGCTGTCTGAAGCGCCAAGCGCTTCAGACATAAAACGCTTCCAGCGGCGGAAAGCCGTTGAACTCGATGGCGCTGTAGCTGGTGGTGTAGGCGCCGGTGGAGAGCCAGTACATGCGATCACCGATGGCCAGGTTCAGCGGCAGGCCGTATTTGTAGCTTTCGTACATGATGTCGGCGCTGTCGCAGGTCGGGCCGGCGATGACGACGTCTTCCAGTTCGCCCTGCTTTTCGGTCCAGATCGGGAATTTGATGGACTCATCCATGGTTTCGATCAGGCCGGAGAACTTGCCCACGTCGGTGTACACCCAGCGCTCCAGCGCGGTGTGCGACTTGCGCGAGATCAGCACCACTTCGCTAACCAGAATACCGGCGTTAGCAATCAGCGAGCGGCCTGGCTCCAGAATGATTTCCGGCAGCTCGTCACCGAAGTCTTCCTGCAGGAAGCGGGTAATCTCTTCTGCATAGGTGGTCATGGTGTTGGTTTTGGTGATGTAGTTGGCCGGGAAGCCGCCACCCATGTTGATCATCTTCAGGGTAATGCCGTCTTCTTCCTTCAAGCGCTCGAAGATCACCTTGACCTTGGCGATGGCCGCATCCCAGGCGCCGATGTCGCGCTGCTGCGAACCAACGTGAAAGGAGATGCCGTAGGGGTCCAGACCCAGTTCACGCGCCAGCACCAGCAGATCCATGGCCATGTCTGTCTGGCAGCCGAACTTGCGTGACAGCGGCCAGTCAGCGGTGGTCGAGCCTTCGGTCAGGATGCGCACATAGATCTTGGAGCCCGGTGCAGCCTTGGCGATATTGCGCAGATCAGCCTCGGAGTCGGTGGCATACAGGCGCACGCCCTTCTCGTAGAAGGCGCGGATGTGCTTGGACTTCTTGATGGTGTTGCCGAAGCTGATCTGCTCGGGCTTGACGCCCAGCGCCATGACCTTTTCCAGCTCATAGATGGAGGCGATGTCGAAATTGGCGCCCTTGTCCTTCAGCAGGCCCAACACTTCATTGGACGGGTTGGCCTTGACCGCATAGTAGATCTTGCCAAACGGAAAGCCTTCAACCAGCTCGTCATAGGCGCGGTCGATGGTCTTCAGGTCAACAACCAGGAAGGGGGTTTCGTGCTGATCGGCACAGGCCTTGATACGGCTGAAGGTGTCGCGATCAAAGTATTCGTCAATCTTGATAGACATGGTGTGGCTCCAAAGCAACATTTCTTGGGTTCGGGGCGCGACAGCACAGGATAGATCAGAGGCGGACAAGTGCAGGCCATTACCTGACTCGCAGGTACGCCATGGCACTTTCCAGCGGAAAGGCTCTGAATATCAAGGCCAACACACAACCCGGGGGTGCGAACGTCTGATCAGTATCCCCACTTTGGTTCGCCTACTTCCCAAGGCGTGCGCCGAAAGCAATAAGCCCGGAATATGCCGGTCTTGCTGTCTCGTCGTCAGTACTTGAGCCGTATGGATCGTGCCAGCCTCAACGTTCGACGCGAACCTTAAAACCAAGCGACCCTGGGGTCAATAGGGGCTGAACAATTCTTGCCGACCAGTCCTGATAACCAGTTCCGATAAGCGTTCCTGCCAACCGTGTCTGCATTGTGTCATCAGCTTGTGACGCTACCCTTACAACTAGACCTCACCCTGAACCGCAGGTTCTATCTTTAGCCTGCACCAACATAGCGCACCAAAACGAAGCGCAGGGCACCTTTTCTGCCCACATTCGTTTGCTGCACATTCAGATTTAACCCTGCCAGGCTACCAACACACCCTTATCGCGCATTCCAACTCTCTGTTTTAAAAGGATTTAGCCTCTATTGATTTGACAATGTCACATATTGGCACGGTCCCTGCTGAATACGTTCTTGTATACAAGGCGATATTCGATCATTTATCCGGAGGCCCGATGGCAGAGCAATGTGGATGGACAATCAGTGAGTGGCAGCAGGCCTATGAGGCAGGCCTGAAGCCGCAGGTAGCGTTAAAGCAGTTACTTGCCGACATGAGCACCGACGACCCCGCTTTTATCCATATTGTCACCACCGCCGAACTGGACGCCCAATTGGCGCACCTGGATGCCCTGCCCGAGGCCCGGCAACTGCCGCTTTACGGCACCCCCTGTGTGGTCAAGGACAACATCGATGTCGCTGGCCTGCCTACCACCGCTGCGTGCCCGGCATTCAGCTATATTGCCGATGAGGACGCGCACTGCGTTGCCTTGCTCCGCGCTGCCGGTGCCATCGTGCTGGCCAAGACCAATCTGGATCAGTTCGCCACTGGCCTGGTAGGCACCCGTTCACCCTACGGCGCAGTGCCCAACAGCTTCAACCCGGATTACATTTCTGGCGGCTCCAGCTCCGGCTCATCGGTTGCCGTAGCACGCGGACTGGTGCCCTTCAGCCTGGGTACCGACACCGCCGGTTCCGGCCGCGTCCCGGCGGGTTTCAATAACCTGGTTGGCCTGAAACCCACGCGCGGCCGGTTCAGCACCACGGGTGTAGTACCCGCCTGTCGCAGCCTGGACTGTGTTTCGATCTTTGCCCTGAATATCGACGACGCCGAAACCGTCGCTGGCGTGATGCAAGCCTTTGACGCCGCCGACGGCTACTCACGCGTGGCCCCGCCTTCAGCTCGGCTGATTGGTGCCAAACCGCGTCTGGGCATTCCTGCCAGCCTGCCCTGGTTTGGTGACAGCCAAGCCGAAGCAGCCTGGCATGCGACCCTTACGCAGATGCGCGAAATGGGTGCAGAACTCATCGAGCTCGATTTCACGCCCATGCAGCAACTGGCCGAACTGCTCTACGGTGGCCCCTGGGTCGCCGAGCGCTACGCTGCTATTGCCGAGTTCATGGATGCCAATGGCGAGCAGATGAACCCGGTAGTACGCGGCATTCTCGCCAATGCCGAGAAATTCAGCGCTACCGATACCTACCGCGCGGAATATCACCGCGCCGATCTGGCGCGGCAGATTCAAACGCTGGTGCAGTCAGTCGACGCTCTTCTGGTGCCGACCGCACCGCGTATGCCGACTACCGCCCAGGTTGAGCAGGACCTGGTTACGGTCAACAGCCAACTGGGCACCTGGACCAATTTCGTCAATCTGGCTGATGGCTCGGCACTGGCTCTGCCCGCCGGCCAGCGCAGTGACGGCCTGCCCTTCGGTATCACGCTGATCGGCGCCGCCTGGCAAGACAGCGCCCTGGCTGAATTCGGCCGTCGCTGGCAGGCGTTTGCGCCCTGGCAAGCCGGCGCTACCGGGCGTGATTTGCCCGCTCCCACTCAAGCCAAAACAGCGCCGGCTGGCCACGTACGCCTTGCCGTGGTCGGTGCGCACCTCAGTGGCATGCCGCTCAATACTCAACTGACCGAACGCCATGCGCGCTTTGTCGAAAGCACCTTCAGCGCCGACAACTACCGGCTCTACGCCCTGCCCAATACCACTCCACCCAAGCCCGGCCTGATTCGTTCAGCCGAAGGGGCGGCGATCGCAGTAGAGCTGTGGGATGTGCCGGTGGAGCTGTTTGGCAGCTTTGTCGCGCTGGTACCTGCGCCGCTAGGCATCGGCACCCTGACCCTGCAGGACGGCCGCGAAGTGAAGGGCTTTATCTGCGAGGGCGCAGCCGTCGAAGGCGCCACCGACATTACCCATCTGGGCGGCTGGCGCGCCTATATCGCCTCACGGAACTGATGAACGCAACCATGGACGGTGCCCTTTCCCAACTTGAATCGAAACGGACCGGCGATGGCTGGCACAACCTGCGCGGGAGACTCTGTCGCCAGCTCAGGCTGCATAACATTTTTCAGAACTGGCAATACCTACACATCAGCTAGCTCCCGGGCAGCGGGCGGCTGAAATAGAAGGGCTGACGGCACGCCGATCACCCCGACAGAACCAGGATGCACCCGCGGTTGCGACGCTTTATCACAGATTGGACTTGAACATAAAAAACGGAGATTGACCGATGAAACTCAAGAAACTCGTAAAAACTGCCGGCGCACTGGGCGTTGCTTGCAGCATGGCCCTCAGCGCCATGGCCGTTCAGGCAGAGACGATCAAGGTCGGCGTTTTGCATTCGCTGTCCGGCACCATGGCGATTTCGGAAACCACCCTGAAAGACACCATGCTGATGCTGATCGAAGAGCAGAACAAGAAAGGCGGCCTGCTCGGCAAGCAACTGGAAGCTGTCGTCGTTGACCCCGCGTCCGACTGGCCGCTGTTCGCCGAGCGCACCCGTGAACTGCTGGAGCAGCACGAAGTCGCCTCTATCTTCGGCTGCTGGACCTCCGTATCACGCAAATCCGTATTGCCAGTGATCGAAGAGCTGAACGGCATCCTGTTCTACCCGGTGCAGTACGAAGGTGAAGAGTCCTCGCGCAACGTGTTCTACACCGGCGCAGCACCAAACCAGCAAGCCATTCCCGCGGTGGATTACCTGAAAGACGAACTGGGCATCGAGCGCTGGGTTCTGGCCGGTACCGACTACGTGTACCCGCGCACCACCAACCGTATTCTGGAAGCCTACCTGAAAGCCAATGGCGTGGCCGAAGACGACATTCTGATCAACTACACCCCTTTCGGTCATTCCGATTGGCAGAACATCGTTTCCGAGATAAAGCGTTTCGGCAGCACCGGCAAGAAGACCGCCGTGGTCTCCACCATCAATGGTGACGCCAACGTGCCTTTCTACCGCGAGCTGGGTAACCAGAGCGTGTCGGCTGAAGATATCCCGGTTATCGCCTTCTCCGTGGGTGAAGAAGAACTTTCCGGTATCGACACCACGCCGCTGGTCGGCCACATGGCTGCCTGGAACTACTTCATGAGCGAAGAAACCCCAGAGAACGAAGCCTTTATCAAGACCTGGCACGCCTTCACCAAAGACACCGACCGCGTCACCAACGACCCGATGGAAGCGCATTACATCGGCTTCAATATGTGGGTAAAAGCGGTTGAGAAAGCCGGTACTACTGACGTGGACAAGGTAATTGATGCCATGGTCGGCGTAGAAGTACCAAACCTGACCGGCGGGATGAGCACCATGCTGCCCAACCACCACATCACCAAGCCAGTACTGATCGGCGAGATTCAGGACGATGGCCAGTTCCTGACCGTTTCCAGCACCGATGACCTGATCCCTGGCGATGCCTGGTCCGACTTCCTGGAAGGCAGCAAGGACCTAGAAGCCGATTGGACTGCACCCATCAATTGCGGCAACTACAACACCAAAACCAAGACCTGTCTGGGCGCCTCTGCCCAGTAACACACCCTGGCCGGGCAACCGGCCAGGCATCGCTGTAAAGCCCGTCATTTCTGCCCGGCAGGAATGACGGAGTCAGCCCCGGCCCCACCCGCCGAACCGGGCATGCACCACGATAACCAGGACAGGTGTCATGAACACAAACTGCCGCGCATCACTCTGGCGTCCACTGCCTTTTTTGAGCTTCTGGTTGATGCTCATGCTCGGAGCCCTCGCGCCCCTGCATGCCAGCGCCCAGGCTGAAGACAGCGCCAGTGCCACCAGCGAAGAACCCATTGAGGACACCAGCGAGCCGAACAGTGCTCAGCCTGCACCTCCGAATTTTGAAGACCTTGTGCATCAACTGGTGCAAGGCAATCTGCGTGAACGCTCCGAGACCGTCAGCCAGCTGTTCGGTCAGGACGATGAACGCCTCGCTGATATTCTCAACGCGCTGGTCGATGGTGACCTGCTCGCCGACCGCAACGACCCGCCGACCGTCGCCATCCGCGCCGGCAACAGCATAACCAACGCCCTGACCGGTGATGCGCTGGAAAGCGATGATGGCTTGCGCCGGGTACCCGTCAACAACAGCCTGCGTACTCAGTTGCGCGGCCAGTTGGCCCAGTTGAACCTCAACCACGAGAGCGCCGAGATCCGCTACAACGCGGTGCGCCGCTTTATCCGCGATGGCATCGATGCCCAGGGCATCGCCATGCTGGTCGAGCGGCAGAAGGAAGAGGATTCCGGCCTGGTGCTCGGCGCTATCGATACCGCACTGGCGCTATTTCAGATCCAGGGTATTGATCGCGATATGCGCCTGGAGGCGATCAATTCGCTCAGTGGCTCATTAGAGCAGGAAGCGCGCATTGCGCTGAACGATGTAGCTGCGAACGACGCCGACACCGAGCTGCGCATTGCCGCCCGCGAAGCGCTGGACTCGATCCAGGGCCGCATCAAGCTGTACCGCTTTATGGAGAACCTGTTCTTCGGCCTGAGCCTGGGTTCGGTGCTGCTGCTGGCGGCCATTGGTCTGGCCATCACCTTCGGCGTGATGGGCGTGATCAACATGGCCCACGGCGAACTGATCATGCTCGGCGCCTACACCACCTGGGGCGTGCAGGTGCTGTTTCCCAACCTGATCGAATGGAGTCTGTTGATTGCCATACCGGCGGCCTTTCTGATTACCGGGCTGATCGGCATTCTGATCGAGCGCGGGGTTATCCGCTTTCTCTATGGCCGGCCGTTGGAAACCCTGCTCGCCACCTTCGGTTTGAGTCTGGTGCTGCAGCAGGCGGTGCGCACGCTGTTCAGCCCGCTGAACCGCTCGGTCAGCTCGCCTGACTGGATCAGCGGCACGCTGGTGATCAACCCGGTGCTGTCGATCACCTACACCCGGCTGTACATCCTGATCTTCGGCCTCATGGTGTTCTTCGCCCTGCTGCTGGTGATGAAGCGCACCACGCTGGGCCTGAAGGTCCGCGCCGTGTCGCAGAACCGCGCCATGGCCCGCGCCGTGGGCGTGCGCTCGAGCTGGGTCGATGCCCTGACCTTCGGCCTCGGTTCCGGCATTGCCGGGATCGCCGGTGTGGCGCTGTCGCAGCTCACCAACGTCGGGCCCAACCTGGGCCAGGCCTACATCATCGATTCATTCATGGTCGTGGTGTTCGGCGGCGTGGGTAATCTCTGGGGCACGCTGGTCAGTGCGATGAGCCTGGGGCTGATCAACAACTTCCTCGAGCCCTATGCCGGTGCGATGTTGGCCAAGGTGCTGGTGCTGATCATGCTGATTCTGTTCATTCAGAAAAAACCCAAGGGTCTCTTCCCACAAAAAGGACGGGCGGCGGCGGATTGAGCATCAGCTCATCCGCCTGCCAAACAAGCCAATGACTATCGAGAGGGAAGTATGCTGACCCAACGTTTATTACTCAGCGACCGCGGCGGTATGGTGGTGCTCGGCCTGGTCGTGCTGGCCGCGATCATAGTGCCGTTCTGCAACCTGGCGCTGCCAACCGATTCACCGTTCTACGTTTCCAACTTTACCGTCGGGCTGCTGGGCAAGTTTCTGTGCTTTGCCCTGCTGGCATTGTCCGTCGACCTGATCTGGGGTTACTGCGGGATTCTCTCGCTCGGCCACGGCGCGTTCTTCAGCCTCGGTGGCTACGGCATGGGCATGTACCTGATGCGCCAGATCGGTGACCGCGGCGTGTATGGCCACCCGGAACTGATGGACTTCATGGTCGTGCTCAACTGGGAATCGCTGCCCTGGTACTGGCAGGGCTTCGACATGTTCTGGTTCGCCGCGCTGATGATCCTGCTGGTGCCCGGCCTGCTGGCGCTGGTATTCGGCTGGCTGGCGTTCCGCTCACGGGTCACCGGCGTGTACTTCGCGATCATCACCCAGGCGCTGACCTATGCCCTGATGCTGGCGTTCTTCCGCAACGAGATGGGTTTTGGCGGCAACAACGGGCTGAATGACTTCAAGGACATTCTCGGCTTCGATCTGGCCGCCAAGACCACCCGCGTCGGTCTGTTCGTCGCCTCGGCCATCGCCCTCGTACTGGGCTACCTGGCCTGCCGTTACATCGTCACCTCGCGCATGGGCCGGGTGATCATCGCGATTCGCGATGCTGAAAGCCGCACGCGCTTCTCCGGCTATCAGGTCGAATCCTACAAGCTCTGGCTGTTCGTGTTCTCGGCCATGCTCGCGGGCGTTGCCGGGGCGCTGTACGTGCCCCAGGTCGGCATCATCAATCCGGGCGAGTTCTCGCCATTGAACTCCATCGAGATGGTTGTCTGGGTCGCCACCGGCGGGCGCGGCACACTGTTTGGTGCGATCATCGGCGCCTTCGCCGTCAACTACGCCAAGACCTTCTTCACCACCTTCTCGCCGGAAACCTGGCTGTTCATCCTCGGTGGTCTGTTCGTGCTGGTCACGCTGCTGCTGCCCAAGGGACTGGTCGGGCTGCTCGACCGGGTACGCCGCAAGGGAGACAAATCATGAAAGGCATCGAGCAATTGCGTGACACCTGGCGCCGCGACCAGGTATTCGATTTCGTCCAGCCGGCACCGGCCTTCGACAAATCGATCGATACCAGCCATGGCCCGATTCTCTACGTCGAGGACGTGAGCGTCAGCTTTGACGGCTTCAAGGCGCTGAACAATCTGAATCTGTATATCGATGACGGCGAACTGCGCTGCATCATCGGCCCCAACGGCGCCGGCAAGACCACGATGATGGATGTGATCACCGGCAAGACCAAACCTGACAGCGGCAGCATCTGGTTTGGCCAGCGCATTGATCTGCTCAAGCGCGCCGAACATGAAATCGCCCGCGGCGGGATTGGCCGCAAGTTCCAGAAGCCAACGATTTTCGAAGCCCTGAGTGTGTTCGAGAATCTGGAGCTGGCCACCGCCTCGAACAAGAAAGTCTGGTACACGCTGAACCATGATCTGAGCGGTGAACAGCGTGATCGCATCGATGAAGTGCTGACCCAGATCGGCCTGACCGAGCATTACCGGCAGGAGGCAGGTGCCCTGTCCCATGGCCAGAAGCAGTGGCTGGAGATCGGCATGCTGCTGGTGCAGAACCCGCGCGTGCTGCTGGTCGATGAACCGGTCGCCGGGATGACCGGTGAAGAGGTCGAGCACACCGCACAATTGCTGACCTCATTGGCTGGCAGGCATTCAGTGATCGTGGTCGAACATGACATGGCCTTCGTCCGCTCCATTGCCCGCAAGGTGACGGTACTGCACCAGGGGTCCGTGCTTGCCGAGGGCAGCATGGATCAGGTGCAGAACGACCCGCGGGTGATCGAAGTCTATCTGGGAGAATGACGGTGCTGCGTATCCAATCGGTTAACCAGTTTTACAATCAAAGCCACATCCTCTGGGATCTGGATCTGCATCTGAAAGAAGGCACCTGCGGCTGCCTGCTCGGCCGCAACGGCGTCGGCAAGACCACGCTGCTCAAGTGCATCACTGGCCTGCTGCCGGTGCGCGATGGGCAGATACTGCTTAACGGCACCGACATCACGCGCATGTCCACCGAGAACCGCGCGCGCAATGGCATCGGGTATGTGCCCCAGGGCCGGGAAATCTTTCCGCTTTTGACCGTGGAGGAGAATCTGAAAATCTCCCTCGGCGCCCGGCCGGACCGCGCGCGGCAGATACCCGAGCAGATCTACCAGCTGTTTCCGGTGCTCAAGGAAATGAAAAACCGCCGTGGCGGCGACCTGTCTGGCGGCCAGCAGCAACAGCTGGCCATCGGCCGGGCGCTGGTTCTGGACCCCAAACTGCTGATTCTGGATGAGCCGACGGAAGGTATTCAGCCAAACATCGTTCGCGATATCGGCGATGTCATCCGCAAGCTCAACAGTGAGCTGGGCCTGACGGTGCTGCTGGTGGAGCAGAAACTGCCGTTCGCGCGCCGCACGGCGGATGACTTCTTCATTATGGAGCGTGGTCGCGTGGTAGCCGACGGGCCCATTGCCGATCTGAGCGATGAGCTGGTGCAGCAATTTCTTACCGTCTAAGCCACGAGTGAATGGGTGGCCCGCCACCCATTCACTCTGGGATGGCGGGTGGAAAACCACCCCTATACCAGCCCTGAGCCGCCACCAAAAAACACCAAACCCTTCTAGAACAGCCCTGTCCGTCTTCTGGCCCGACCCTTGCTATCACTCCAGCACGCAACGGTGTTCAACACCGCGTGAACTGACCAACAAAGACAAAAACTCTGGAGTCAACCATGAACAAGTTTCGCACCTTGGCATTGGCCTCGCTTTCTGCCACTGCCTTGCTGACCAGCGCTATCGCCATTGCCGAAGAAGATCGTACCGGCTGGCCATCCAACTTCACCATCGGCACTGCCAGCCAGGGCGGTACTTACTTCGCCTACGGTTCGGGCTGGTCCAACTTCATTGCCGAGCAGACTGGTGTGTCCGGCGGCGCGGAAGTGACCGGTGGCCCGGTGCAGAACATGGCACTGGTTCATACTGGCGACCTGGCTTTCGGCATGACCACCATGGGCCCGGCACGGGACGCAGTGGACGGTAAAAGCCCGCTGGCCCCCGGCATGAATATGGATAACGTCTGCGCCATGTTCCCACTGTACGAAACGCCTTTCTCGATGGCGGCGCTGGCCAGCTCCGGCATCAAGAGCATCTCCGACATCAAGCCCAATGCACGTATCGGTTTTGGCCCGGCGGGCTCCAGTTCGGATGAATATTTCCCGAAGATGCTGGAAACCCTGGGCGTGAAGTTCGTGCGTCGCAACGGCAGTTGGGATGACCTCGGCAGCCAGCTGCAGGACGGCCTGCTGGATGCCATTGGCTTTGCCGCTGGCGTACCTATCCCCACCGTGAGCCAGCTTGAAGTGCAAACCAAGGTGAATATCGTTGGTTTCAGCGAAGCCGAACTGGCGACCATTCTGGAAACCTACCCGGTCGCCGAGTTCACCATTCCGGCTGATACTTACAGCTCGCTCAGCGAAGATTCCCGCGCGGTATCCATGTGGAACTTCACAACCGCCAACTGCGATCTGCCAGAAAGCTTTGTTTACCAGGTCACCAAGCTGACCATGGAAAACAACGACCGGATGAAATCCATCCACCAGGCCGCTGTCACCAGCACACCCGAGCATCTGGACAAGAATACTTTCCTGCCCTGGCACCCAGGTGCTGCGCGTTATTTCACCGAGCAGGGCCACGACATCAGCTCGGCCCCGGTCAAGAACTGATCTTTCTTCCTAGCGCGTGATCTGCGGGCCAGCACCTAGCTGGCCCCTTCACCTCTTCGGTTACAGGTGCAACCATGACAAACACACACAAGCCCGTCAGCGGGCAGGATTCGCTGATCCCGTCCCATGGCGAGCCGCTGACCCCCATCGTGGTCGAGGGCGTTGATGACGAACCGGTCGAGTCCAATCGCCGCCAGTATGCCGGCTGGATGCTGCGGTCAGTCACGCTGCTGGCGATTCTCTACTCGGCTTTCCATCTGTATGTACTGAATATCTCGCCTATGGAGTCGTGGAGCTTTCGTATTGTCCACGTGACCGGCGCACTGATTCTGGGTTATCTGTTCTTCTCCGGTACGCGCTTTGTTACCGCCGAAGACACCCGTCCAGCTCAACGCTGGACCAATTTCGCCGCGCTGGCGTTGATGATTCCTGCCACCTACGCACTGGTGCAGACAGGTGTGATGTACCGCCTGATGCAGAGCGGCACCATGCGCATGACGCCCGAACTGGAGTCCTGGCACTATGGCTGGCCACTGTTGGCAGCGACCGGGCTGGGCATTATTCTCAGCTGGTTTCATCGCCGTGAGCGTGCACAGTTCAGCATGCCGGATCTGCTGCTGATCATCTGCTCGATTGCTGCGGCCAGCTACCTGCTGATCGTCTACAACTCGCCACTGCGCATGAGTACGGGCACCTCCTTTTCCCCGGTCGGCATTTCCTTCGCCGCCGTGGCCGGTACCGCGCTGATCATGGAAATGACCCGGCGTGTAGCCGGTATGGCGCTGGTGATCATCGCCCTGGGCTTTCTCGCCTATGTGTTCAGCGGCCCTTATATGCCGGGCTTCCTGGGCTACCCTGGGCTGGGTGTGAAACGCTTTTTCAGCCAGGTGTATACCGACATTGGTGTACTGGGCCCAACTACTGCGGTGTCCTCGACCTACATCATTCTGTTCATCATCTTTGCGGCCTTTTTGCAGGCCTCGAAAGTCGGCGAGTACTTCGTCAACTTCGCCTTTGCCTGTGCTGGCCGTTCACGCGGCGGCCCAGCCAAGGTATCGATTTTCGCCTCCGGTCTGATGGGCATGATCAACGGCACCAGCGCCGGTAACGTTGTGGCGACCGGTTCGCTGACCATCCCGCTGATGAAGAAGGTCGGCTACAGCAAGAAGACCGCCGGTGCAGTTGAAGCGGCTGCCTCCACTGGCGGGCAGATCATGCCGCCAATCATGGGTGCCGGCGCTTTCATCATGGCCGAGATCACCGGTATTCCCTATACCGAAATCGCCATGGCGGCGGTTATTCCGGCCATTCTGTACTTCGTTTCCGTGTACTTCATGGTGGATTTCGAAGCGGCCAAAACCGGTATGCGCGGTATGCGCAAGGATGAGTTGCCACAAATTGGCAAGCTGATTCGCCAGGTGTATCTGTTTATCCCCATCGTGATATTGATCTTCGCCCTGTTCATGGGCTATTCGGTTATCCGCGCGGGTACGCTGGCAACCATCTCTGCGGCCGTTGTCAGTTGGCTGTCGCCGAACAAGATGGGCATACGCGGCATACTCAAGGCGCTGGAGCTGGCGGGCATCATGGCCATCCAGATCATTGTGGTCTGTGCCTGCGCCGGTGTGATCGTCGGGGTTATTTCGTTGACCGGCGTGGGTTCGCGCTTTTCCTCGCTGCTGCTGGGCGTGGCCGATGCCAGCCAGTTCCTGGCGCTGTTCTTTGCCATGCTGATCTCGATCATGCTGGGCATGGGCATGCCCACCACCGCCGCCTACGCGGTCGCTGCCTCCGTGGTCGCACCCGGTTTGATCCAGCTGGGTATTGATCCACTGACTGCCCACTTCTTCGTCTTCTACTTCGCGGTTGTTTCGGCTATCACTCCGCCGGTCGCACTGGCGTCCTTCGCGGCAGCGGGTATCTCCGGAGCCAATCCGATGGAAACTTCGATGGAGTCGTTCAAGATCGGCCTGGCAGCCTTCATCGTGCCCTTTATGTTCTTCTACAACGGTGCACTCTTGATGAACGATACCTGGCCGGCCATCGCCCAGGCGCTGGTGACCGCGACAGTAGGCGTGTATCTGCTCTCTGCTGCCGTGCAGGGCTGGTTCGCCAATAATCTTGCGTCATGGTTGGTACGCGGGATCTTGGTCGCTTCAGCACTGTTGATGATCGAGGGTGGCCTGATTACCGATATTCTCGGTGTAGCCGCTGCGGTACTGGCCTTTGCACTGCAGAAAAAGCGTGCCAAGACAGCTGCCATCAGCCCTCTGTAGCCTGATGACAACCCGCCGGCGACACTGGCGGGTTGTTCCTGCACCCTGGGCCAGCTAATCTTTGCGCTGTTATCCATGAGCCAATAAAAATGAAACACCCCTTCTGGATCGCCCTGTGTTTCGGTTTGGCCGGGCTAGTCGCCTGGCAAACGGGAACGCTGTTCGGCTTCCGGCAGGTAGAACGCGAGGGGTTGGACGAATCCTTCCGTTACAGCCAATTGATCAGCAACGAGATCAAGCGCTACGAACCTATTGTTACCCTCGCCGCACAGCACCCGCTGCTGCGCCAGACATTGACCTCACCCAAACAGCCCGAATTGATCGGTGACGCAAACCAGATCATGCAGTTGATGGCGGACATCGTTGCCAGTTCCGACGTCTACCTGATGGACCATCAGGGGCTGACCATTGCTGCCAGCAACTACCAGCAAAGTGCCAACTTCATTGGCCAGAACTTCAGTTTCCGGCCCTATTTCCAGAACGCCTTCACATCCAATGAGCCTGCCTTCTATTTCGCTCTGGGAACCACCTCGGAGTTGCGCGGTTTGTATTTTGCGCATGTGGTGATGGCCGCTGACGACAGTACCCGGCCCATTGGCGTGATCGCGATGAAGATCCAGGTCAGCGAACTGGAAGCGCAGTGGCGCCGCCCTGCGGCGTTCAATGAGGCCGAAATGCTGATTACCGACGCACAGGGCATCAGCTTCCTGGCAAGCCGCCCAGCCTGGCTATATCGCGCCTTCGAATCACTGACCGAAGAGGGCCAGGCGACCCTGACACGCGAGCAACGCTATGCCGCCCAGGAGCTCAGGCCCATCAGCATCAGCTCCCTGGGCCGGCCACCGGGTGCGTCGGACAACGCAGAGCGCGTGGCTATCAATGAGAACGGCCAACGCCACGAGTATCTGAGCCTGCAAACCCCGTTACCCAACGGCGACTGGACACTGCGCGTACTGATCGGCACCCGCTCGGTATTCTGGACGCAGATACGTTTCATGATCGCCGGCCTGGTGCTGCTGTCCGGGGTGCTACTGGCGTGGCTCTACCTGCGCGAGCGCTATCGCCGGGAGATTGAGCTGGCTGAGCGCAGCGAGCAGTTGGAGCGCAGCGTCAAGGAACGGACCGCCGATCTCAAAGCCTCCAACCAGCAATTGATGGATGAAATCCGCGAGCGCGAACGTGCCGAAGAGGAGCTGAAGGCAACCCAGCGCGAGCTGATTCAGGCGGCCAAGCTGGCGGTGCTCGGGCAAATGTCCGCCGGCTTGAATCATGAAATGAATCAGCCGCTGACCGCGATTCAAGCCTATGCCCGCAACAGCCGCCGCTTTCTGGAGCGCGGCGAGCAGGACGTGGTGGACGCCAATCTGGCGGAAATCGTCAGCCTGTGCGACAAGATGGCCGAGCTTACCCGACAGTTCAAGGTGTTTGCCCGCAAGTCCGAGGGCCTGCCCTCGCAGGTGGACCTGCGCTTGCCGATTGATGCCGCGCTGAAAATCATCCGCGCCCAGGACAGCAACCATGGGATATCCATCGAATGGCAACGCCCGGATGGTGCGATCATGGTGCATGGCGATCTGATCCGTATCGAGCAGGTTATCGTCAACCTGATCGCCAACGCGGTACAGGCTGTGGAAAACAGCGCCAACCCGCGGATTCACCTGGAAATCAGACCTCAGGGCGCGCAAGTGCAGTGCCTGGTGCGCGACAACGGCTCAGGTCTGCCGGCCAATACCGAGCAGATTTTCGAGCCGTTCTTCACCACCAAGTCGATGAAACAGGGCCTGGGGCTTGGCCTGTCTATCTCGCGCCAGATAATGGATGCCCTGGGTGGCAAGCTGATTGGGCAGAATCGCCCCGACACTCAGGGCGCCGAGTTTATACTGACCTTTCAGACGCGCTCATGAACAATCGCGCCAACCCGACGGGACATGCCATGCCAGCTCCAGCTATCCTTTTTATCGACGACGACGCGGATATTCGCCAGGTCGTTGCGCAAACCCTGTCATTGGAGAACCTCAGCGTCGCCTGCTTCGCTGACGGTGCCAGCGCGCTGGCCAGTATCGACCGCGAGTTTGCTGGCGTTGTCCTGTGCGACTATCACATGCCAGGCCTGGATGGGCTGGGCGTGCTGCAAGCGATTCAAACGCTGGATGCGAGCATTCCGGTGATCATCCTGACGGGGCAAGGCGACATCAGCACCGCCGTCAGCGCCATGCGCCAGGGTGCCTACGACTTTATCGAAAAGCCGTTTCACCATGATGGGCTGATCGAAATACTCAAGCGTGCGCTGGAGAAACGCCACCTCGCCCTGGAGAACCGGCAGCTCAGAGCGCAGTTACGCACCCTGACCAAGCCGGGACCCAGACTGCTGGGTGCTTCGCCCAGCATGCAGCGCGTCATCTCAATGCTCGACCCGTTGCTCGATACCAACGCCGACATCCTGTTGCGCGGCGAGACCGGCTCCGGCAAGGACGCGATTGCCCGTTATATCCATGAAAACAGCAACCGCAGCGAACACAACTTTGTGGCTATCAACTGCGGCGCCGTGCCGGAAAGCCTGATTGAAAGTGAGCTGTTCGGCCACGAAGCCGGTGCATTCACTGGCGCGGAGAAGCGCCGCATCGGCAAGTTCGAGTATGCCCACAAGGGCACGCTGTTTCTCGACGAGCTGGAAAGTATGCCGCTGGCGCTGCAAGTGAAACAGTTGCGCGTACTCGAAGAGCGCAAGGTGGAAAGGCTCGGCAGCAATTTACAGATTGCGGTGGATGTGCGGATTATTGCCGCGACCAAATCCGACCTCAAGGCGCAAAGCGATGCGGGGGAATTTCGCGCGGATCTGTTTTACCGGCTGAATGTGGTGCAGATCGACATCCCGCCATTGCGTGAACGCAAACAGGACGTGCCCCTGCTGTTCCACCATTTCGCCCTGATCGCCGCGTCTCGCTACGACCGCGAAAGTATTCCACTGGACGCCGGTCAGGCGGCGGCCCTGATGCAGCACGACTGGCCAGGCAATGTGCGTGAACTACGCAACCTGGCCGAGCGCTACGTGCTGATGGGCGACTCGGCGCTGAGCGCACCCGAGCACGACCGCGCAGGCCAGAGCGGCGGCCACGGCACCGGCCAGCAGACCCTGGCCGAGATGTTGGATGCTTACGAACAGAGTCTGATCTCGAGCGCCCTGCAGGCCTGCCAGGGCAGCATCAAGGCCGTCATGATGCAGCTCGGGCTGGCGCGCAAGACACTGTACGACAAGATGAAGAGGCACGGGCTGGATAAAGCGGACTACAAGGACTGATAACCTAGCGGCCAGCCCCTTGACGAGGCTGACCGGTGGTCTCGAAGCTCAGCGGCTGAGCATGAAGGTGTTGTATTCCAGATCATCCAGCGCCTTGTTCAAACGCATCATGCCGAGCAGTACGCAACAGGCCAGCGCGATGGTGAACCCGTAACCATAGAAGCTTGGCCCGAGGTATTGGCTGAGGAGCGTCAGGGCAATGTTCAACACGACAAAGAGCACGCTCAGTTCCAGCACGATGGCGCGCTTGTCGAGATAGAAGAACACGTTCAGCAACGCCATCAGCAGCATCTGCAGACTCACACCGATCAGGTCGATATAAAACAGCGGCAGATAGAAGTGCGAGATGCCCAGCCACGACAGCAGGGTGGGCGCGAACAGGAACAACAGCACCACCGTGATACCCTGAACCTTGCAGATTTCCTGCAGACCCTGACGTATCGCTATGGTCATCTCACTCTTCAACTGAGCGATATGTTGCAAAGTCTGGCCATCACGCACGGCATCGAACAGCCGCTCATACCACTCAGCGAAATCCGTTTCGATACGCACCAGGAACACCGCCATACCCGGGATGATCGACAGGTAGGCGAGGAAGATCGGCAGGTCATACAGCATTGACGCGCGCAGCGGGCCAATCACCTGTTCCGAGGTCATGGGGTTGAACCAGAAGATGAACTTGTCGGCCCAGATCCCCATGTTGTAGCAGATGCCGGTCACCAGCAGGCTGAGAAACACCTGTTTGCGTTGCAGAAAATCAAAGGCGATCAGCTTGTCCGCACGGTACTCACGCAGGATATCGAAGAGGAACACGAACAGCAGCGTCCCATGGCCAATCAACAGTGCAAACAGCAGACCGTTGAGACCCCATGGCCGCAGGAAGAACGAGCTCACTACCATCAGCGAGTAACCGCCGAGCATGGTCAACAGGATGCGGTTGTACTGCTTCATGCCGGACAGGAAGATGATGACCAGCCACAGATTGCACAGCGTGACGAAGTTGGTCAGCACCAGCAGCCGGTACAGGAACGGCTCATCGAACAGCCACCAGAGCAGCACAAACGCCAGCAGCCCGGCCACCACTGTGGCAATAAGCATGATGCCCAGCAGGTTGGGCAGAATCACATGGGGCTTTTTCTCGAACAGCCGGTCGGAGACAAAGCGGGTGAAAAAGACCTGCAGCCCGCCCGTGGCGATCAGTGAGCAGGCAAACAGGTAGGTCGTGGTGACCAGAAACTGCCTGACCAGCAACTCGGGAAACACGATGCCGATACTCAGGATACCGATCAGCATCACGCTGATGATCGACAGCACCCAGGGCCCAGCGCTGAGCAAACCGGCGTAGACATAAGCGCGTAGCGTGGACGAGTAGGAATCCCGCGCCAGGATCTTGCGCAGCTCGAAACCAATACCGGCCATTAGAGGGTCCCCATTGAAGTGCTGTAAAGCTCGCGGTAGCGTTCGAGCATCAAGGCCTCGCCGTAATAGCGGTTGGCCCTGGCTACCCCGGCAGCCTGCGCCGACGCCCACTGTGTCGGGTTGCGTAACAGGCCCAGTACCGCCTGCGCGGTGGCCTGTGGATCGGCGATAGCGACGACCTCCCCGGCCTGCCCCAGATCACGGTCCTGGGCCGTGCCGCCCTCGATCAACTCGCGACAGGAGCCAACATCACTGCTGACCACCGGCGTACCGGCGCACCAGGCTTCGAGAATCACCAGCGGCTGCGCTTCACTGATTGAGGTCAGCACCATGACGCCCAACTGCGGCAGAATATCGTCGACCTTCTGGAAGCCCAGAAAGCGCACATTGTTTTCCAGGCCCATACTGCTGACCAGGCTACGGCACTCGGCTGCATACTCGGCGTCTTCGTCCTCGGGCCCGATGATCCAGCCTTCGGTTTCCGGCAATTCGGTGACGACCGAGCGCATGGCCCGGATAAAGGTTTTGATGTCCTTGATGGGCACCACCCGGCCGATCATGCCGACCACCGGCGCGATACCAGCCGGCCGGCGCTCACGCAGGGGATTCCAGCGCGGCAGATCAATACCGTTGGGGATCACACGCGTGCGCGAGGGGTCGGCGCCATCAAGAATCTGCCGCTGGCGGTTGCCGTCATAGAGCGCGATGATCGGATCAGCGCTGCGATAGACCATCAATCCAATACGTTCGAAAAAGCGGATCCACAGGGAGCGAATGTAGCCTGAGCTCGGATCCAGGCTGCTGTTCAAGGCTTCGTCGGCGTTTTCCGCAACCCAACTGGCCTGCGCCAGATCGATCTTTCGCTCCTTGGTGTAGATACCGTGCTCGCTGAGAATGAACTTGCACTGCCAGCGGCGCTTGAGAATGCAGCCCGCGAGGCCCGCATACCCGGTGGATATGGCGTGCAGCAGGCGCGCCCTGGGCATACGGCGCGCGGCGTCGGCCAGCATCACCATCGGTGACTGCATGGTGCGCATGGTCCAGAAATAGTTGATAAACGAAGGGTCGCTGCAGTGATTCAGATAGCCTTCGGTGATCGCATTCCAGCTGGCCCGGCTGCGCAGCACGTCCTGCATGGTCAGTTGACCATCGGCCAGGACTTGCAGGACCTCATCTCCGGTGCGCTGGTCGGGCTTGTCCGGATGATGGAAATAGCGGTACATGTTGTCCAGATCCTGGACCGAGCCCTGACTGGCGTCATCGCCACTGCGGGCCGGGAAATTCCAGGCATCTTCGATAAAGACTTCTTCGATATGCACCACATTGGCAGGCACGGCGTAGTGACGCTGACCATAGGATTCACGTTGACCGCCAATGAACAGCACCGAAAAAGTCACTTCAGGCAGGCCGAGAATCAGCTGATTGATCCAGCTGGATACGCCGCCGCGCACATAGGGCCAGGTGCCTTCCAGCAGCAGGCAGACGTCAGCCTGGCCCTGGTGGGCAATCTTGCGCTGGTCATTCATAACCAGTACCTCGCCAGTGCAGCGAAGGGCGGCCGGGTAAGGGCGTGCTCTGGAAGTCTGGCCAGCAATGGAGGAACCTCTTCATATTCGCCAGCGGCGAACGCGGCTTCGGCAAGGAAGGGCGCGATTTTCTCAAAATGAATGCCACCGGATTCCGCCTGTTTGAAAAAGGCCCGAGCGGCGCTCAGGTCACGCTGATCCAGCGCGATACGTCCTGCCAGCAGATGCATCTCCGGGTTCGATTGCAGCGCCAGCGAACGCTCGGCGTGTTTGCGCGCCTGGCCAAGCACGTGATCCAGTACGCTACCCTGCGCCAGGCCCAGATAAGCCAGCTCCCAATACCAGCGCGCCAGACCAGCATGCGTCGCTTCAGGGCTGTCAGCGTCCTTGTCGTTCAACCGCTCAAGCAAGCGTTCGATACGCTGGTTGATGCCACTCTCTTTCTGGTCCAGCATCGAATAGGCAAGCAGGCGGACATCATCGGCGGGGTCGCGCAGGGCCAGTTTCAAGATCGGCACTGACTCATGGGACGGCATGCGCCGGGTCGCCAGCAGCGCGTTGAGACGCCGCTCGGGATCAGTCGCCAGATAAAGCACGTCCTGCAGGCCGCCATCCTGAAACATCGGCGAGTGGCGACGCACCAACGGCCGAAAGGGCAAGCCCGGTACGCCGAGCGTTTGCCAGACCTGCTCTTCGCGCTTGCGCTGCATGTACAGCGCCGGAAACACCGAGCAGATGACGCCGATGATGCCCAGCAGCGGGATGAAGAAAGCGATACTGAACAGAAACAACGGCGCCCAGGGCAGCGGCGACTTGTAACGCGCCGGCAGCAATGCCCACAGGACCACGGCGAGCAGCGCGCAGGCCACCGCATGCGGAAGCACGATGTACAGCATGCCTTCGAGTAGGGTTGGTTCACTGAACAGCATGAACCAACTGAGGGACTCGAAAACCAGCGCGCCGCTAAATAGCAACTTGTTGATCATTCAACCCACACTCGTGATAAAGGAAACTGTGCAGCCCATCGCGCCTGCCTGACGGGTCCATTTCGAACAGCATGACCTGAACACCAACATCTTCCAGCGTGCGACCCTGGCCAAAACGTTCAGCCAACTGATACTGCAGGCGCGTGAGGTAGCCTCGCGAGCCCTCGGTCGAGGTCAGGGGCATCAGGACCAGAATGCAACTATTACCGCGCTTGTTGACCAGATGAATCTGCAGATCCAGGCCGCGCTGACTATCGGCAAACAGGCGCAACAGCTCCTGGTTGGGATCTTTCAGCTCGAACATGCACAGACTGGCTTCCAGATCATGCTGCTCGACATCGATCAAGGAGCGGCGCAACTGCTGCGAAAAGCTCTGGGCGTCGGCATCGTTCAACTGCAGGGCGGTGGCATCGCTGCGCAACAGATCCGCCACGTGGCCGGCCAATAGCGCCAGCAGGCTCAGCGTACGGTCATTGAAGACGAAGAACGGCATCTGCCGAACCGCCATAATGCCCAGCAGGTTGTCTTCGGTATCGATCAAGGGCACGCAAACCTGCAGTGAGGAGAATTGCTCCTGATCCCCGCGCTCCAGAAACGCCTCGCGAATACTGATCAGCTCGCCTCTTTCCAGACACAGACGCACCATGCGGTCGTCCGAATCCAGAGCACCCATGTCACCGAGTGTGGCCAGCGGCCGGGACACCATCTTCCCGTCCTTCACCGCATACAGACCGGCAATCCCGATGGACGCGTATTGGCCCAGCAGCGCAATAATAGGCTGCGCCAGCGCGGTCAAGTGGTCACCCTGCGGTTTGAGCTCGCGCAGACGCTCACGCAGAATCAGCAACGAGCTGCGCAGGCTCTGGTCGCTACCGGCAACGCGCAGTTCCAGGCGATCATGAGATATACGCAAAATCTGATGCGCACGGGTAAACTCATCCAGACGATACTGGCGATACTCGTTGGCCATTTGCAGCCGCTGCAAGCGCCGATCCCAAAGGTCACGGAACTCGCCCACTATCATGCTGATAACCAGCATCCCGATAATCCATGTGCCCGGCATCCGTTCATAGGCACTCAGACCCGACTCGCGCAGCAGCAGCATTGCCGCGACCAGCAGGCAGGCGCTGACCAGCGCCTTGACGAATCCATAACGCAGCCCAACCAGCAAGGGCGCAAGCATCGGCCATGGAAACTCGTGCACCTGCAATGGGTCTTCAGGCATGAAATAAATGCCCAGGCCCACCGCCAATGCGGTTAGTAGGACCGTTTCAACCCACGCAGCGAGTTCACTGGCACGCGCTGCGAGGGTAAAGTCCTTGTACGGGGATTCGGTCGACATTAGTCCAACCGCAAGTCGTCAGTGAGCTCGCGCAGGACTTTCTGCGCGGTGCCAGCCAGACTTTCACGCGACCAGCCAGCCCGGGCGCCACTGTTGCTCCAGATCACCTGACCGGTAGACGGCTGCACTATGCGCAGGCTGATGCCCACCGCGGGCTCACCATCCAGGCCGCTCTTGTACTGCCACTCTTCAACGCTGCCGGTGAACACGTAGTCGAATCCCTGACGACGTGCCCATTCCATCCCGGCAGCCAGACGCTCGCTGTCGTCCAGCAACAGGGTGTCATCCTGCGCGGTCTTGGGATAAACCACCGGCTTCAGGCCACGCTGACTGAGAACGCTGAGCAGAATCTGCTCGCCGCGCTCGCCCGCTTGCGGGGTCTGCGAATAGTTGACCAGCGGCACCAGGCCCCAGCTCGCATCGCGAGGCAGAATGTTGCCGTTCTTGCTGGTAAAGGTGCTACAGCCAGTTACCAGCGTCATTACCATTATGAGGGCCAGGCCCACTCTCGATTGCATGATGAATCTCTCCTGTTTGAATAACATGATCAGCGTCCGAATCTCTTGCTATAGGTCAGTCCCACCATCCCGCCGGCCTCGGTATCAGTGCCTCTCGGCGCTGACTGGTAACCGAAGATCAGCGCCAGTTCGTCATCACCAAGCACCCGCGTGCCTACCCCGGTGTTGAGCCCGTAGGTGAATTGACTATCCACCCAATCCCAGCCTGCCTGCATATCGATCAGCCAGGTGTAATCCGGCTGCCCGCGGTTGAGCGCACCAGGGAAGCCCCTGCGGAACGAATTGCCGACATACAGCCGGCCATATTCCTCTTGCAACAAGGTGGAGGCGGTCACCACATCGGCCTCGATCGGGCCACCATCGGCCACGGCAAGGCCGCTTAGCTCGCGCCCACTTAGCTGGTTGCGTTGATAATCAATGCCCGCCCGGGTGACCCAGGTCGGCCCTTCAAAATGCTGTATCTGGTTGAATTCGAGATTGAACGCGGTGCCGTTGCCCAGGTTATGGCCGTAGCGAGTGCCGTAGGCACGCTGCTCGATTGACCAGGACAGCTGATCGCGTGACGTCAATCCGTGAATGCCGGCAATCCATACCGCATCCTGGGTGCCGACGGCACGCATGAAGCCGCTATCCAGGTTCTCCTGATTGACACCCACTCCAACCTCAATCTGGTCGCGCGCACCCAGTTGCCAGGAACGTGACAGGCCCACGCCCACGCGGTCCTCATCCGACCGGGTACTGCTGTCCAGCGTGACGGCGACACGCCCGCTCTCGAGTTTGCGACTCAGCGCCACCCGCGCGGTGTTCTCGGCCCCGAGTACACTGCTATCCAGTTCATCTGCGTTATAGTCCTGGCGTTTGAGATCCAGGCTGGCGTACCAGTCATCCAGAATATGCCCGGCCAGGGTTGCCTGCGGACCGCTGAGCACCACGCCACCAAGATCTTCGCGCATCCAGCCGACCCGCACGCCCTGCGGCGTGCGCGACTGGATATCCACCGCCTGGCGACGCAATTGCACATCGACAATGGTCGCGTTGCCGCCGCCCAGATTGCCTACGGCCAGGGCCAGCGCTGCGCCCTCCTCGCCCAAACGATCCAGTGCCTCGACATTCTGTGCGGGATCCAGCTCGCCCTTGGCGACCAGATCGACGAGTACATCGCGGTTATAGTTGCGCAGTGCTTCCTGCATGCTGTGATAGGCATTGATCTCCAGCCCACGGCTGCGTCCCCAGGCCTGCCACGCATCCTTCTGCGATGACTGATTGATCTCGTCAAGCTGGGTCAGCATGCGATCAAACCACAGCTGCAACATTGCCGGTGAGCCATCCTGCCATTGCATGGCCTGACGTTCGGAGCGTATTCCTGAATGGCTGCTGGCCAGCAGCCGCAGCCACACTGCATAGCGCTGGGGAGCCAGCTCTACAGATTCAAAACCTCTGCCCGCCTGGGAGCCTGGACGATCCTTGAAGTCCTCGACCAGTTGATGGCGTAACCGCTGGGCCAGATCGAAGCGCTCAGCGGCCTCAAGCCCATCGACATAGGCTGCACGTGCCAGCCAGTCGTAGGGATTGGAGCGCAAGTGCAACTGATACCAGGCCAGGGCTTCATCATGCCGGCCGAGCATCTGATTGGCGGCCGCGAAGGGTAGCCACATGTTGCCGTGACTGCGCGCAAAGGCACGCCAGCGATGGGTCATCATCGGCAGGTCCGCTACACGCCGATGGTCTATGAAGAACCACATCAGCCGTTCACGCACCAGCGGGTTACGCGGATACAGGGCCAGCGCCGAGCGATAGATGCGCGTGGCTTCGTCCAGTGCGCCATCGCGCTCAGCCAACCAGCCCTTGGCCAGCAGCACACGCGCATCCTGCGCCACGGACGGATGATCCTGAGCTTCAAACAGCAGTTCGCGCAGCAGGTCGATTTCGCCCAATACCGTGGCCATGTCCATCGCCAGTATCAGATACTCGGTATCACCACGCTTGCGCCAGCCTTCCAGCAGCATGTCCAGCGCTTTGCGCGGCTGCCCCTGGCGGTAGAATTCGATCAACTGGCTCTGCTCGCCAGTGTCCAAGGCGATGCCCTGCTCGATCATGCGCTCATAGACCCGGCGCAAATCGTCATCCCGCTCCAGCTCCCAGGCCAGACCGGCCAGCGTCCGCCAGTATTCGGGGTCGTCTATGTTGCGGTTATCAATGTCGAGAATTTCCCAGGCACGTTCTGGCTGATAAATACGCCAGTGGGCGCTGGCCCATTCAACCCGCTCTGTGGTGGTCAGTTCGAAGCGCTCGGACATGTCCTGCCATACGGCGGTCTGCGCGGTGAACTGCTGGGTGCTCTCCAGATTCTGTATCAGCCGCTGCCAGGCCAGACGATGGCTTGGGTAACGGGTTACGTACTGACGCAGCCACGCTTCAGTACGCCCCGGCTGGGCCAACGACTCATGACCAAAGACCACCGCATCGAGCTTTTCATCGGTCAGTCTGGAGTCCAGCGCGGTAGGCTCCAGCAATGCGATGCCACGCTCATAGTCATATAATTGGAACGCCAGGCGCCAGGCATGCTCACGGGCCTCGGGGTCCTCCTGCAGGCTCAGATATCTGATCCAGTAATCCAATGCCTTCTGGCCACGACCCAACCACTCGCCCAGCTTGGCCATCTGGAGCAACAGTTCAGGATCGGCAGGGCGCAGCGCCACAAGGCGCTCGCCGGTATCCCAGGCAGCAGGCAGATCACCAGAGGCTAACTCCAGCCGCAGTCGGGCTTGCAGGGGTTCTGCCTGAAAAGGTTGCAGCTCGCCCCAGCGGGTCACCAATATGGTCGCCAGGTCCATGCGCTGACTGCCCACCGCCATTTGCACGCCCTGTTCCAACCAGGCGGCGTCCTCGGCAGTCAGCTCATCCATTTCCTTGACCAGCAGCCGCGATGCCTGGTCGCCTGCGCCCACTGCCAACAGCGCGTCATAGGCCTGGCGCAGGTAGTAGCGGCGGTCCTCGACGTTGTCGCTGGCAGCCAGAATATCCAGGTAAATCATCGCCGCCTTGCCTGATTGCCCGCTGGCCAGATACCAGCGCGCCGCCAGTTGCAGATAGGCAAGATGTTCTTCAGGCACCCGGTGTGCCAGGGAGTGATACACATCAGCAGCCAACCACGGCATCTGCATTTGCAATGCAAGATCCGCCCAGGCGCGCGCCTGTTCCACCGACAGCTGACGATGATCAAAGGTCATCATCTGCTCGCTGGCCTGCGCGGTGCGCTCATGGTTATCGCCGTGCATCGCACTCAGCGCATCAATGGTGCGCCGGTAATACTCAAGCTGCACCACATCGGTTGTCTGCCAACTGACCAGGTGCCGGCGAGCTCGGCTGTATTGGCCAAGATCAATCAACAGCCGAACCAGGTCCAGCCGCAGCTCATCGTCCTCGGGACGCGACGCCAGCAACACTTCGGCGTAGCTGGCGGAAACATCGTCGGCCCGCTCCTGATCATCAGGCCGGAAGACGTCCTCGCTGTTGTAGGTCAATACCAGCACGCCGCCGATGGCCGCTGCGGAAAACGCGAGCGTCCAGGGGCTGATCAGCCGTACGGGTTTACTCGCAGACGAGTTGCGCATCACTCACCTGTTTAGTCGATAAGGAGAAATGCCAGAGCCCGTTCGCCCCGCGTCCCTTGACCTCGCGGCCAGCCACATCAAGCCGGCAGGGGGAAGCTGAACGAACGGAGAAGGCGATGGGGAATTCACCGGCAAAAGACAATTGGATCCGCCGTTCATCAAGATAACGCCAGGCAGTCAGTGGCACATTGGCCTGCTCCAGCGCTGGCGCTGTGTCTCGGTTAGCCTGTAACGCCAGCACAGCGCGGTCGGCACTCAGATGAACATAGCGACCCTGAGGCAAGTCCAGAACACCGGCAATACCTTCGGATGCCATCAGATCGGGCCAGCCCAGCGAGGGGTCCAAGCGCACAGTACGCAGCCCCTGCAGCGCGCGAATCTGCCACGCGCCACTGCTGGTACGGGCCAGCGAAGCGGTGTGCAGGCCGTGAGCGCGCAGCAGGTAATCGCTCATCCACAGGGACAGCGGCTGCTGCTCAAGTATATGGCGGTAAATATCGCCCATCACCTTGATCGCCGCTGGCTTGGTACCGGAATAAAAGTGGTAATACAGATGCAGACCGCGCATGCGGCGCGGCGAGTCGGTCAACTCGAAAGTTTCGACCACTTCCCGAAAGCCGTAATAAGGGCCCTGCCACAAATTGGTGTAGACGTTCTCGTTGATGATAGGCGCATACACCTGCAGGCCGCCGGCAGTTGGCCGCAGCAGCGGATAGAGCCCGGTCAGTGAGGGGTCGGCACGCGTCAGGCGCGTCTCCCCGCCGTTGACGTTGAGCATGCCTGCATCATAGGAGAGCTTGATGGTCGCCGCATCCGGTATCGCGTCGCCGCTCCAGAAAATCATTTTTACCGGCTTGTCCGCTGGCGCCAGGCGGCTGGCAACATAGTCACGCGAGCCGAACACCTCGCGCCTGAAATCAATAGTGTCGTAGCCGGGAATGGGCATCTTCAAGCCGTAGTCAGCACGGAAGCCCTCCCGCTGACTGTCCCTCTCGGCCTGCCAGAAATACGGATGGCTGTAGGTATGGGTCGCGGGCTCTACCCGTTCATGGGCGAGGATCTGCCGAGCCAGGGGTTCCAGCTCACGTGAAAGATAGGGATACATGCCCGCCGGCCCAACCTCGCCCTCGATAAAGGATACCGAGGTCAGCAGTGGGTAAGGCTTGATGAACTGATTGAGTACCGCGCTACCGGAATAGGGCGTACCCGGAATTTCTGCCCGCGAAGGAAAGCCATCGCCGTCAATGTGCACGGTAGCGATACGCCGACCATTTTCGGTAGTGACATCAGGTGCAGGCTGTGCGGGCAGTTGCAATGCCTGCTGCAGGAAGGCAAAGGGATCAATGATCCAGCGCCGGGTATCGTCCTCACCCTCGAACACATAGGGTGCCAGCGCAACCCCACCCCAGTCACCAGTGACCACTGGCATGTGCTCGCGCCCGGCGTCATCCACCAGCGCCAGCGCAACCTTGTTGGAACCCGACTGCGTGCCAATCCCGGTCAGGCCACGCGAGCGCACCACCAGCGGCGCCTCGAACGAGCCGACCAACTGCGCATCATGATTGACCAATTGCAGACCGGAAACTGGCTGAACGCCGGTGCGCTGCAAACCCAGCCTGCGCAAAATCGCCGCATCGTCAATCGGCATTCCCTGGAAAAAAGCCAAGGGAGTGCCTTCATCAAGACGCCGACCTATCCAGCGGTTGAAAGCACTGCTGTCAGGCGGCGGGCCAGAGGTCATCCAGACGATGACCCCAGCATAGAGACCGGTCATGGAAGCACTCGGCAGCGAACCCTCGACCGGCAGATAATCAACCCGATACCCCATGTACTCCAACAGCCCGCCCAGGGAGCGGAATCCACCGGTGCGCGTCAGTTCACCCTCACGCGGGTCATACATCACGGCGATGCGCCGGGGCTGCACTTCAATGCTGCTGACACCCAGCGTATCCAGCTCGGGGGTGCCAATGTAAGGCAGGAAACCTTCTTCAATCAGCCTTGCCGCCAGTTCACGGGCTTCGGCGCGCCGATCTACCGGCAGATAATCGATCGCCACGATCGGGATATTACGCGCGCGCAGAGGCTGGATCTGACCCGCGAGCCAGGTGCGATCATTTTCGGATACCGGGCGATACACCTGCGCAGCGGCATCCCAACTGGCATAGATTGACTCGACTGCGACCGCCGCGACGCCCTGCTGAACATCAGCAAGCACCTCAAAGCCCCGATTGAAGAACAGCTTCATGTCTGGATAGCGCTTATGCATGTCACGCAAAAGCGCCGCTAACGCATCACGCTGGGCGGGTCGCTGGTCTTCAGGCAGGAGAGTAAAACTGTCGAGGGTATCGAGGAATACGCCGGCGTAGCCCTGTTTGGCGAACTCACCCACCTGACCGAGGATATGCTCCTGCCAGCCAGCGCTAGTGAGGTCCATCACATGGCTGTTCCAACCGGGATTGCGGATCTGATCAGCGCTGTTATCCAGAAGGCCTGGGCTGGACTGCGCGAGGTGATCGTTCAGCTCGCCAATCGACAGATAGGCGAATGGCAGCGATCCCTGGGCGACCACAAAACTGACGTCCTTGGGCGTCAGGTGCGCCGGTTCGAATACCACCCAATCGAACTGCGCAAGCTCGCCTAACGGCGGCTGCTCGGCGTACCAGAAAGCGACGCTAGCCGGGCCGGATTTTACCGGGCCGGCAACGGCGCCAAGCGAAAGCAGCACAGTAGCCAGCATACCGAGCAACTTTAAGGTGCTGGTTAGTGCTTGGCGAAAATTACTCCCGGCCATTCGAGTCCCTTGCTAAAACACTGATCATTGTGACAAGCAGACAGAAAAACCTGATTCTGCCCTCGAAAGATTCCGTAATACTTTCTTGAAATGCCAAAATAATATCAGTTTTTTATAAATACAATGCATCCGTCAAATTTTTTTTACATTCGACAGATCACACCCTCGTTAACCTCCAAAATGCCGCGCCACAAGCTGGATGCCTCGCGGCTGAAAATGCTGACTGAATGACCCGGAATGCGCGATTCGGATGCGGTCCTGCGGCTGTTTACATTCTAGCGAGGGACATTTTTGCGGTTCACCTCTAGACTGCAGATGCGAGTCGCAGTCCTCCATATGGTGTAGTCATGGAAAAGAGAAGATGGCCACGAAGGGCCGCGGAATTCAATGCCGTCCTGAGCCTCAGCCTGAACGACAACTTTCGCTGCATCATTCGTGATTTCAGCCAGGCCGGCATGCTTGTCAGCCTGGACGATCTGGTATTGGCCCGCCTCAAGCGTAGTGCAGCGGGTGATCAGGCGCGACCGGCGAGTATTTGCCTGGAGTTGCCAGACCGCAGCATTGCCATGGATGTGCAGGTGGTGCGTTTTACCGACCAGGGTGCAGGGTTGCGATTGGCAGTCCCCAGCCCGGAAAACTACCGCGCGCTGCAGGAGGCTACCGAAGCCAACCGGCGTAACGCTACGCCGCTGCCGCGCAAAGTACTCGCCAATCAGACGCAGCTCAGCCCCGAGCTCCGGCAGACGCTGGCCCGGAGCACCAACCAGGCATTCAAACTCTTCCTTGAAGATCATTTCACAGGCTATTTTGGCCAGTTGGAAACCGCGCTGCTGATCGAGGCAGATCAGCAGAAGACCCAGGCGCTGCAACAACCTTTCTTTGATGCCATTGCGCTGTTTCGCAAGCAGCGCCAACGGGTACTCGGGGCAACGGTAAACCGGATTGGCGAAACCGCGATGGATGTCGCAATGGGCCGGCAGGTCGCCGAGCAGATGGCCGAACAGGGCGCAGGCAAGGCCCAAACCCTGTCCCTGGTCGACAAACATGATTTCGAAGACTGGCTGGTGGTGCGGGTGGCTATTTCACGCGCCGAACTGCAATTACGTGACAGCCTTATTGAACTGCAACTGCGTATTGATGCTGCCTTTGGTAATCGAGGCGCAAGCCGAACTTTCAATCCCTACTCTCCCTCGGCACTGTGCAACACCTTTTTCGAAGTGATCCGCCACCTTGGTCTGACCAACAGGGTCGTCGAGGTGGTATTCAAAGCGCTGGAGAACTCTATCCTTGCGCGCCTGGAGAGCGCCTATCAGGAGCTCAATGCACTGTTCGTCAAGGCCGATATTCTGCCGGTGCTGGACGTCAACAACTACCTGGCAGCGCAGGCACAGCAGACCCGACCGCTGCGGCCCGCGCCCGCCGTCGCGCCAATGGAGCCCGAGCTTACTGATCAGGCGCCGGTAATCACCCCGGCGGCGCCATTCAACGTTACTGCATCCAGGGCCGCAGAACAGCCGGCCCAATACCCTGCGCAGGCACCCGCTCAGGCCTATACCGCCGCGAGCCAATTGATGGGGCTGCAGCGCCAACTGGTCGGCGGTGCAGCGCAATCGGCCGCCGGCCAACTCAGCAGCGTCGCGCTAGCGCAGCCCTCGCGGGCAGCAATGACCGCGCTCGACAACATGAAGGCGCGCGTACTCGAAGGCCAGGTCAACTTCTCCGTGCCTGGGGCACTGAAAGCCCAGCTCATGCATCCCGCCGGCGGGGCGCGCGTCGACCTGAATGAGTTTGAGCAGGATTCGGTCGAGATGATCGAAACGCTGTTTGACAGCATCGTGCAGAACGAACGCGTGGCTCAGGACCTCAAGGAGGAGCTGCGTACATTGCAGGTGCCGCTGCTGAAAATCATGCTCAAGGACCCGGAGCTGTTCAGCGGGGACTTCCATCCGGCACGCCAAGCGGTCAATTTCCTGGCCCTGCTGTCGGATCAGGGCAGTATCAACCTGGAAGCCAACAAAGGTGCGATCCGCGACAGTATCCGGCATATCCTCGCCAGCGAGGACGATACGCTGGGCTTCAGCCAGAGCCTGGAAAGTCTGGAAACGCTGGTTACCCGTGAAAAACGCTTTATTGACCGCAACCTTACGCGTATTCGCGAAACCTGCGCCGGCCAGCAGCGTCTGATCCAGGCCAACCGCCAGATCGAACGCCAGCTCAGCGAGCTGTTTGACCGCCCGGTGCCCGCCGTCCTGATCGACCTGGTCAACCATGGCTGGAAAGACCTGATGCGTTTGAGCTATCTGCGCGAGGGCATCAGCAGCGCTTCCTGGAACATGACGCAGACCGTAGTTTCAAACCTGCTCTGGCGCTTGCTACCGCAAACCAATAGCGGGCAGCAGCCACCGCACACAGCCGATCATCTGCTCAAACTGGTGGACAAGGGCCTGTCGAAAGTGCCGGAGGACGGCCATGCTCACGCCGAACTCCTGGAACGCCTATCCCAACTTCTGGCCACCGGCGTGCAGGACACCACACCCATGGCGCTCTACAGTTCAGCCGAACTGGACAGCGATGTGGTTGAAGCACGCCTGGCGTCTCAGGTAGATACCGATAAAGGGCTGATTCGCTGGCTCAAGCGCGCACGCAATCTGAAGGTGTCGCAATGGTTCGAGCTGACCCAGCAGGGCGAGCAGACCCAGCTTTATCAATTGGTCTGGGTTGCCGATGACGCCAGCCAGTTCATGTTTGCCAACCACCATGGCACCAGAACTGCCGGCCTGAATCTGGAGCAGGTCGCTCAACTGCTGCGCGATGGTCATCTGGAACTGCTGCATGACGCCGCCATGCCTGCGGTGGAACAGGGGCTGGACGCCCTGGTGCAGAAAATTTACGACAAGTTGGCATTCGATTCTTCGCATGACCAACTCACCGGCCTGCTGACGCGCAAGGAGTTTTCCCGCAGCCTGGCCCAGTGCGTGGCACAGGCACAGCAGGAGCAGACGGCGCACACGCTGATCTTCCTCGATATTCAGCAATTCAAGGTGATCAACAATACCTGTGGTTATGAAACCGGCGACCGCTTCCTGCGTGATCTGGCGCGCCGCATCAGCAGCTTTGTTGACGATGAGGCTATCGTTGGTCGGGTCGGGCCTGATCAGTTTGCCATCCTGGCCCCTATGGATGCGGACAAAGCCGGCTACCGGCTGGCCTCGGATCTGAAAACCGCGATTGAAACCACCCGCTTTGTGCATGAGCAGCACAGCTTCGTGATCAATACTGTCATGGCCATGCTCGGTTTTGACCACCATAACCAGAAAGTCATGGACTTGCTGCGTTCGGTAGAAACCGCCGCGGAAATATCCAAACGCTCAGGCCACAAGGATATTCAGGTAGTGCTGCCAGGCGACGAACGTCTGGGTGAGCTGGACGAGGTGATGATCTGGGTCACGCGGATCAACCGCGCGTTGGACGAGAACAACCTCAAACTGCGCTGCCAGAAGATCGCCCCGCTGAACGAGCAGACCGATGCCCTGCCCCACTATGAAGTGCTGCTGACAGTCATCGATGAGCAGGGCGAGCATATGCCTCCCGCCGACTTCATCAAGGTGGCGGAAGATTACAACCGTATGGGCTCGGTGGACCGTTGGGTGATCGAAACCGTGCTGCGCTGGATGATGGAACATCAGGACCAGATGCACCTGTTCGGTGGCTTCTCGATCAACCTGTCCGGCCACTCGATGAACGACGATTCCTTTCTGGATTATATCTTTGACGCGCTGGTGCGCTATCAGGTGCCGCGTGACAAGCTGATCTTCGAGATTACCGAAACCACCGCCGTGGCCAACCTGGAAGATGCTGCCGACTTTATCAACGAGATGCGCAGCATCGGTTGTCGGTTTTCCCTGGATGACTTCGGCGTCGGCCAGTCGTCCTATTCCTATCTCAAGCGCTTGCCGGTGGATTTCATCAAGATTGACGGCGCCTTTGTACGCGACATCACCCGCAGCGATGTCGATTTTGCGCTGGTGCGCTCGATCACCGAGATGGGCCACTATCTGAACAAGCAGGTGATCGCCGAGTACGTGGGGGACCAGGATACGCTCGACACGGTGCGCAGCATTGGCGTGGACTATGCCCAGGGCCACGTGCACGGCAAACCCGGCCTGCTCGACCATCTGAACCTGAACGCCAGCACGCTGCCCGCATGACCGGCAGCGGCTGGCTGTGTACTATTAAGTCAGTTCCCCTGTCCTTCAAGAGCTCAGCCCTCCAGCGCTGAGCTTTCCAGAGCCGAGCCATGACCGACATATCCGAACAACAACCTGTGTATGACGTAGTGGTCATTGGCGGCGGCGTCAACGGCACGGGCATTGCCATGGATGCCGCCGGACGCGGGCTCAAGGTATTGCTCTGCGAGATGAATGACCTGGCATCGGCCACCTCATCGAGCAGCAGCAAGCTGATCCATGGCGGCCTGCGCTATCTGGAGTTTTACGAGTTTCGGCTGGTGCGCGAGGCGCTCGCCGAACGTGAGTCGCTGCTGCGCAACGCGCCGCACATCATGTGGCCTTTACGCTTCTGTCTGCCGCATCAGGCGCATCTGCGCCCCGCCTGGATGATCCGCGTTGGGCTGTTCCTCTACGACAACCTGGCACGCCGTGAATTGTTGCCGGCCTCCGAAGCAATACGCTTCAACCAGAGCAGCCCCCTGGTTGCCGGCATCACGCGTGGCTTTCTGTATTCCGATGGCTGGGTCGATGACGCGCGCCTGGTCGTACTCTGCGCCAAAGCGGCGGCCGCCAAAGGCGCGCAGATCAAGACCCGCTCACGCTGCATCAGCGCCGTGCGCGATGGCGAGCTGTGGCAGGTAACGCTAGAAGACACACGCAGCGGTGAGCGCACCCGTTACCGCACGCGTGCGCTGGTCAACGCTGCCGGCCCTTGGGTCAGCAAGGTACTGACCCAGACCATCGGCCAGGCAAGCGCCAAACAGATCCGGATGGTGCAGGGCAGCCATATTGTCGTTCCGCGCATGGACATCGGCGAGCATGCCTATATCCTGCAGAACAGCGACGGGCGGATCGTCTTCGTGATTCCCTATGAGGACGACTTTTCCCTGATCGGCACGACCGATGTGGATTATCAGGGCGACCCCTCCCAGGTCAGCATTTCAACCCAGGAAACCGATTATCTGCTGGCGGTGGTCAACAGTCATTTTCGCCAGACGATCAGTGCAGCCGATATCGTCTGGGCCTTTTCCGGCGTCCGGCCGCTGATGGATGACGAGTCGGCCACTGCGCAAAAAGCCTCACGTGATTACAGTTTCGACCTGGACAGCATCCCCGGCAAAGCGCCGCTGCTGTCCCTATTCGGCGGCAAGATCACCACCTACCGCAAACTGGCCGAGTCGGCGGTCAACAGCCTGAGCAACCTATTCCCGGATGCGGGCCCCGCATGGACCCGGCAAGCAACCCTGCCTGGCGGTGACTTCCAGAACCATGAGAGCCTGCAAAGGCAACTGGCTGAGCAGTTTCCCTGGCTACCTGGCAAAACGCTCAAGCGCTGGGTGCGCACCTACGGCACGCTGTGTCGGCATATGCTCGAAGGTGGCGTTGGCATTGAGCACCTCGGGGCAGATTACGGCGCAGGCCTGTACGATCGGGAAGTGGTCTACCTGATCAGTGAAGAGTGGGCGGTTACCGCAGAGGACATTCTCTGGCGGCGCACCAAGCTGGGTCTGCATCTGCAGCAGATCGACACCGCGGCATTGCAACGCCGCATTACGCAACTGACCGGCGCGTGCCTGACAACGGCAGCAGAGACTGCGGATCCGTAACGCTTTGCCGACGAATGATGCGCGGCAATGAAGTATAATCACGGGTCGAATCCCATCCGTAATTCAATCCTCAAGGTTTTCAATGAGCAACAACGCTGCTGAAGTCGCCAAACGCCGTACCTTTGCCATCATCTCGCACCCGGATGCGGGCAAGACCACCATTACCGAACGCCTGCTGCTGATGGGCCAGGCGATCAACGTGGCGGGCACGGTCAAGGCGCGTAAATCCGACCGCCATGCCACCTCGGACTTCATGGCAATGGAAAAGCAGCGCGGCATTTCGGTCAGCACCTCGGTCATGCAGTTTCCTTACCGCGATTGCATGATCAACCTGCTCGATACCCCCGGCCACGAGGATTTTTCCGAGGATACCTACCGCACCCTGACGGCGGTCGACTCCGCGCTGATGGTCTTGGACGGCGGCAAGGGTGTAGAGCCGCGGACCATTGCGCTGATGGAAGTCTGCCGCCTGCGCGACACGCCTATCGTCAGCTTCGTCAACAAGCTGGACCGCGACATTCGTGACCCTATCGAGCTGCTTGACGAGATTGAAGCGGTTCTCAATATCAAGGCCGCGCCGGTCACCTGGCCAATCGGCTGTTACCGGGATTTCAAGGGCGTCTACCACCTCGAGCAGGATCTGATTATCGTCTATGCCAGTGGCCACGGTCACGAGCGTACCGAGGCCAGAATCATCCGCCATCTGGACTCGGACGAAGCCCGAGCGCACCTGGATGACCTGTACGATGATTTTGTCGATCAACTGGAACTGGTCAAGGGCGCCTGCCATACCTTCGAGCGCGAAGCCTTCCTGCGCGGCGAGATGACGCCGGTGTTCTTCGGTACTGCGCTGGGCAACTTCGGCGTTGACCAGGTACTGGATGCGATTGTTGATTGGGCCCCTGCCCCGCTGCCGCGTCCGGCCAACGAGCGGACCGTCGAGCCAACTGAAGAGCCCTTTACCGGGTTCGTGTTCAAGATCCAGGCGAACATGGACCCCAAGCACCGCGACCGCATCGCCTTCATGCGTATCTGTTCGGGGCAATATGAAAGAGGCATGAAGCTGCACCACGTGCGGACCGGCAAGGAATTGCGCATCGCCGAGGCCCTGACCTTCTTCGCCGCCGAGCGTGAACATCTGGAGGAAGCCTGGGCCGGCGATATCATCGGCCTGCACAACCACGGCACCATCCAGATTGGCGATACCTTCACCCAAGGCGAAAGCATCGGCTTCACCGGCATTCCGCACTTTGCCCCGGAACTCTTTCGGCGTGTACGTTTGAAGGACCCGCTGAAATCCAAACAGCTGCGCCAGGGTTTGCAGGAGCTGGCCGAAGAAGGCGCCACCCAGGTGTTCTTCCCCGAGCGCAGCAACGACATCATTCTTGGCGCCGTCGGTGTGCTGCAGTTCGATGTGGTGGCCAGCCGGCTGAAAGAAGAGTACAAGGTCGAGTGCATGTATGAACCGGTGACCGTGTGGTCGGCGCGCTGGATCGAGTCCAGCGACCGGAAAAAGCTCGAAGAATTTACCAACAAGGCGATGGAAAATCTCGCCATAGACGGTGGTGGCCATCTGACTTACCTGGCACCCACCCGGGTTAACCTGAGCGTGACCGAAGAGCGCTGGCCGGACATTCGATTCCTGTCTACCCGCGAGCATCACTGAGACCTGAAGTGCCTCACCCATTCGGGTGAGCTGTGTAGCGTTTAGAGCCCTATGCGCTGATTTTTTCGGGCAATGGGTCTAAACTCCTGCAATGTAGTTTCGCGGCAGTGAGCCCAAATCAAGGTGTTGAGCTGTGGATAAGCGCCAATTCGCCCGTCAAAGTGTCTCTATCGATGCAGAGTGTCATTTCGGCGAAGGAAATGACCGCAGCTGTCGCATCCGCGATTTCAGCCAGGGCGGCATGCTTATCACCCTCGATCTGCCGGCGCAGGCAGATCCCCTTCTGGTACTGCCCAAGCGCAAGGGCGCTCCCGCCCGTGTCAGCTTTGTACTGAACAACCGCCGCGTTGCCATTGATGTGCTGGTCGCCCACATCTCGGAGCACGGTATTGGCTTGCGCATGCGCGAACACCGGCCGGCCGATCTGGCCATATTGCAGCAGGCCGCGCAACAGTCCAGCGAGCACCAGACACCCCTGTCCTGGCAGCCAGCCAACGGCCAGGCGGCGTTGACCGAAGCGCAGAAAATCAGCCTGATCAGTTCCGCCAACAAGGTCATTCGCCGCTATCTGGACATTCAGTTTGAAACGCTTTTCCAGCAGTTGGAACTGGCACTGCTTCAGGAGGCTGACCACAAGAAAACCCACGCTACCCAGCAAGCCTTTCTGGATGCGATGACTCTGATCCGTGCGCAGAAGACCCGGCTTGCTCGTCAGTGTATCGCCAGCATCACATCAAATGCCGATGCGGTGGCGCGTGGCCAGGGCCCGGAGCCGTTAGGCGATATGCCCTCTGACCTTTCCGACAGCGGACCAGCGGTGCCCCTGGCGTTGGTTGAAAAAGATGAATTCGAAGACTGGCTAGTGGTTCGGGTGTCGATTTCCAAGGCCGAGGTCCAGTTGCGCGAGCTGCTTTTGGAGCTGCAACTGAGACTCGACGCCGCGTTGGCGACTGACGGCGCCGCCGCCGTTTACAACCCCTACTCGCCCGCCGCACTGGCCACCGCTTGGGCGACAGGGCTGCGCCCGCTACTGCTGGGCAATGATCTGCTACGCGTTATTTTCAAACAGTTCCATGACACGGTGTTGGTCCACCTGGACAGCGCCTATGTGTCACTGAACAAACTCTTTATCGACACCGGCATTCTTCCTGACATTGATGTCACTCGCTATCTGGCCAACCAGAAACTAAAGCGTGACCATGCCGCGGCGGCAACTGATCCGCCGCCGCGAGAGCCAGAAGCAACACAACCGAGCGTCGAGCCGACGCGCAGCGATGCAAACCTATCCCCAGCCGAACAGCATCTATCCGATAACGAGGTTATTCCCACAGGCAAGCGCGGCATCCAGAGACTGAAAGCCGCCTTCAGTACGGTCTCCAGATTGTGGAGCGTGCAACGCCAGTTGCATGGTGAGCATCCCGAAAGTGTGCGCCAGACCGAGAGCCTGCTACCTGAACGCATCACCGCCATCGATACCCAGGACGCCCTGCATCAGCTCCAGCGCCGCCTGCTCAGCGGTGACGCCCAGTTGGGCACACCCGGAGCGCTGAAGCATTACCTGATGCAAGCAGGCGAACACGCTGGCGGCATCAGCGACTATGAACAGGACTCGGCCGACATGGTCGAGAGCCTGTTCGACAATATCGTGCACAACGAGCGCGTGCTTGAGGATCTGCGCTCGGAGCTGCGCAAGCTGGAAGTACCCATCCTCAAGGTCATGCTGCGCGATCCAAGCCTGTTCTCCGCCGAATATCACCCGGCCCGGCAAGCGGTGAACTATCTGGCGTTGCTGTCGGACCGGCGCAGTATCAACGTCAGCGAAAACCGTCCGGCGATCATGGACGCCATCAGTACCATCCTGGGAAGTGATGGCGAGGACAACGAAGGTTTCAAGCAGGTACTCGGCGGGCTGGATGAGCTGGTCGGCCGCGAAAAGCACTACTTCGAACGCAACCTCACCCGTGTGACCGAAGCCTGCGAGGGTCAGCAGCGCATCACCCAGGCCAACCTGCTGATCGAATGGGAACTGGAGCGCCTGCTGGCACCGCAACCGGTTGCCAAGCCTATTCTGGATCTGGTCAACCACGGCTGGAAGGAGTTGATGCGCCTGAGCTATTTCCGCGAAGGCACCTCCAGCCTGGCCTGGGAAATGACTCTGGTGGTGCTCGACCAGTTGATCGTGCGCACGGTACCCGGTGCCTGGGAAGAATCCAGATTACGTTTCAGCAGCCAGAAACTGCTGACCCTGATTCGCAAGGGCCTGTCGAAAATCCCCGACTCCAATGCCAGCCACAAGACCGTAGTACAGAATCTGCAGAAGTTGCTGGACTACCCGCACAGTACCGACTTTGCCAGCGTGCACTACATCAGTCCGTTGGCCGCCTCCAGGCCGGACGCCGGACTACTCGGCGCCGCTGCAGAACCCGACAAGACCCTGCAGCGCTGGATCAAGCGCGCCAAGGGGCTGCAAGTCGGCCAATGGTTGCAGCGGCATGTGCTGGGTAACGAGCCACAGCTTTACTATCTGACCTGGGTGGCCGACGAGTTCGCCCGCTATGTGTTCAGTAATCACCGTGGCACGAAAGCCGAGGAAATGTCGCTGGAGCAGGTTGCACAGTTGCTGCGCGATGGCAACCTGACGGTACTCAACGATGCCGGCGCACCTGCTCTGGAACAGGGCCTGGACGCCCTGGTGCAGAAGGTCTACGACAAGTTGGCCCAGGACGCAGCGCAGGACCAGCTCACCGGCCTCAAGGCCCGCCGCGAATTTCTTCGCTGGCTGACCCAGAGCGTCACCCGCGCCCGGGACAGTAGTGACCGCTTTGTGCTGATCTTTATCGACATTCTGCAGTTCAAGCTGATCAACAACACCTGCGGTTATGACGCCGGGGATACGCTGCTGCGCACTATCGCCGAACAGATCCTCAGCCGGCTGGACAAGCATGCCATTGCCGGGCGCGTTGGCGTGGATCAATTCGCCGTGCTCGTGCCGGCACAGAACCATAATGATGGTTTTATGCTGGCCGTGCAGATCAAGGATGCTATAGAGGCGCAGCGCTTCGAAAGCGGCACGCACAGCTTCATTATTTCCTCGGCAGTCTCGCTGATCAATGTCGATGACAAGAGCCCCGAGCCGATGGAGCTTCTGCGCATGGTCGAGTCGGCCGCGGATATGAGCAAGAAGTCCGGGCACAAGGATATTCAGGTTATCAAGCCGGGCGACATGCGCTTTCAGGAGCGCGATGACATGATCTCCTGGGTGACGCGGATCAATCGAGCGCTGGATGAAAGTCGCCTCAAGCTCCGCTGCCAGAAGATTCAACCGATTGGCGATACCAATCTGGCCAATACCCACTATGAAATATTATTGACCGTCATCGATGACAACGGCGAGCACCTGGCCCCTACCGATTTCATCAAGGCGGCCGAGGAATACAATCGCATGGGGGCGGTCGACCGCTGGGTTATTGAAACCGTGCTGCAGTGGATGGTTGCCAACCCGCAAAAGCTTGCCCAGTTTGGTGGCTTTTCGGTCAACCTGTCAGGTTGTTCGCTGAATGATGAATCCTTCCTCGATTACGTCTTCGAGATGCTGGTGCGCTACGACGTCCCACGGGACAAACTGATTTTCGAAATTACCGAAACGGCGGCCATCGATAACCTGGCTGACGCAGCGGACTTCATCAATGAAATGAAGGAAATCGGCTGCCGCTTTTCGCTGGATGACTTTGGTGCTGGCCAGTCTTCCTACGCGTACCTCAAGCAGCTCCCGGTGGATTTCATCAAGATTGACGGCGCCTTTATCCGCCAGATTACCGAAGACAATTTTGACTACGCGCTGGTGCGCTCCATCACCGAGATGGGCCATTTCCTCGACAAGCATATCGTCGCCGAGTATGTCTCCAGCCAGGAGATTCTCGATCTGGTGACCGAGATCGGCGTGGATTACGCTCAGGGTTACCACATCGGCAAGCCGTCATTGCTGGATAACCTTCTGACCACCGGAATGCCGGCCACCGGGGTGCCGGCCACCGGTCTGCCGGCCACCGGAGTGCCGGCCCAGCACAAGCCCGCCTGAAACATGCGCTATATCGACACCCATACCCATCTGGACTTTCCTGACTTCGACCTGGATCGCCAACAGGTGCTGGCACGCTGCGCAGAGGTCGGTGTCGAGCGTCTGGTAATACTTGGCGTGTATCAGCAGAACTGGGACCAAGTATGGCGGCTGGTCGAAGCCGATGACCGCCTGTTCGCCGCCTTCGGTCTGCATCCAGTCTATCTGGAGCAACACCAGAGCGCCCATCTGGACGAACTGGCAGACCGCCTCAAACGGCTTGCCGGTCACCCACAGCTGTGTGCCGTAGGTGAAATCGGGTTGGATTACTTTCTTGCGCAACTGGACCGCGAGCGTCAGCAGCAACTTTTCGACAACCAGTTAAGCTTGGCCGCCGAGGTGGATTTGCCCGCCCTGTTGCATGTGCGCCGCGCCCATGCGGACACCATCGCCCTGCTCAAACGCCACCGCCTGCCCCGTGGCGGCATAGTGCACGCCTTCGCCGGCAGCCTGGAAGAAGCCCGAGAGTACATCAAGCTTGGGTTCAAGCTCGGCCTCGGCGGAGCCGCCACCTGGCCTCAGGCAAAAAGGCTGCGCAGAACGCTGGCAGCGCTGCCGATCAATAGTCTGGTTCTGGAAACCGACTCCCCGGACATGGCCCCCAGCTTTCACGCGCACCAGCGCAATAGTCCGGAGTTTCTGCCACAGATCTGCCAGGAACTGGCGGCAGTGCGCGGCGAGCCGGCCAATGTATTGGCTCAGGCCTGTCTGCATAACAGCTGTGAATTATTCGGCTGGCCGTGCGCTGCGGTGACCTGAGGAGCTCGATTTGATAGAGTCAGGGCTGATGGGAACAAGACCCAACACTCAATGAACCTCGCATAGGAGGGTCGCATGCTCTTAGGCATTGCCCTGTTTCTGATCTGGCTGGTTCTGCTGTTGCGCTTCCCGAAAATCATGCTGCCTTTCAGCGGCGTACTTGCCGCCCTGGCGCTCTTGCTTGCCGCGGCGTTAGGCGTGCGCCAGTGGTACACCGGTGGCCTGATCGACCAGCTGGATATCAGTATTGACTATCAGCCCGACCGCTGCGACTTCGGCAAGCCGTTGCGTGTACTGGTCGTTAACCAGGGTGAGCGAGCGGTGAACCAGATCAGTTGGCAGTTGATGGCCACGGAGCCAGACTACAATACCAACCTGCTGGATATCAGTGTCAGCGACGCCACTTACCAGACTGACCAGGCGATAGCGCCGGGTCAGCAATGGCAGGGCTGTTATGCCGTACCGCGCCTGCGCAGTGGCGCCCGGGCACCCGACCTGGAATACCGCATGGACAGAATACGCGCAGACTTCCAATAGTGATCGTCATACAACAAGGCTAAAAGACAATGACCCAACCCGTTGCATTGATTACCGGCTGCTCCAGCGGTATTGGCCAGGCCCTGGCGTTTGCCTGCCTGGATGAGGGCTATCAGGTATGGGCCACCGCCCGTAATCCAGCCAGCCTCGAACCTCTGGTCGCCAGGGGCGCTATAGCGGTGGCGCTGGATGTAAATGATGCCGAGCAGATTGCGGCGTGCGCCGAGCGGCTGCGTCAGGAGGCAGGCCGCCTGGACCTGCTGGTCAACAACGCAGGCTACGGCGCCATGGGCCCGATGCTGGATGCAGATCGAGCCACCCTGCTCAAGCAATTCGATACCAATGTGTTCGCGCCTGTACAAATGGTCCGCTCCACCATCGAGTTACTGCGGGCCAGCAAAGGCCTGATCGTCAATATCGGCAGTGTGTCAGGCGTTACCACGACGCCTTTCTCCGGCGTGTACTGCGCGTCCAAAGCGGCTCTACATTCGATATCCGATGCTCTGCGCCTGGAACTTACGCCCTTCTCGATCGGGGTATTGACGGTGATGCCGGGCGCTATTGCGTCGGATTTTGGCAACAATGCCAGCGCGGCCATTACGCTGGCTGAAGACTCTTGGTACAAACCCTGGGAAAAGGCCGTGCAGGCACGCGCAAAGGCCTCGCAGAAAGCCACGTCCACCACCGCAGGGGATTTCGCCAAGGAATTGATGACCTACGTGAAAAACCCGCTACGCCCTGAAGAGGTGTTGATAGGTACCAGCAGCCGCAGCATGGTGCGCCTGAAGCGCTGGTTACCTACCTCCATTCTGGATGCCCGGCTGCTCAAACGTTTTGGTTTGAGTAAACCCTGAGCAAACCCCAGGAACACAATGCTAGCTGGCGTAGAGTATGGCTTCGGCCTGGTGATCAGCGATCTGCGAGGGTGAGCGGCCCTCGGCGATACTCTGACCGAAAATACTGTCCAGGCGCGTGCCGATCAACTTGACGCGTCTGGCGATATCACCAGGCGCCACCCCGCGATGAGTCAAGGCCACATACAGCAGCCCACCGGCATTGATCACGTAATCAGGCGCGTAAAGAATGCCCCGTGCATCCAGCAGATCGGCGGCTTCGGCGCTAGCCAGTTGATTGTTCGCTGCACCTGCTATCCCGGCACAGCGCAGCTGGTTGATGGTGACCGAGTCCAGTACGCCGCCCAGACCACAGGGCACGAAGATATCGCACGGCGCTTCATAAACCGCATCAGCGGCTACCGGCTTGACGCCAAGTTCATCGACAGCCAGGCGCACCTTGCCCGCATCCAGATCTGACACCATCACATCGGCACCCTCGGACACCAGGAGTTCGGCCAGCGCATAACCCACATTGCCCAGACCCTGCAGCATGATACGCGCGCCACCCAGGTCGTCCTGGCCGAGCTTGGCACGCGCGAGGCTGCGGATCCCCATCAGCACACCCAATGCGGTATGCGGCGAGGGATCGCCGGCCTGGGTGGTGCTGGTGACGTGCCCGGTCTGCTGGGCGATGCAATCCATGTCCTCAGGGCTGGTACCGCTGTCGACTGCGGTGATATAGCCACCACGCAGTGACTCGATACAGCGCCCGAAAGCTTCAAACAAGGCCGCCCGGTTCGGCACATGGGCCGGACGTATGATCACCGCCTTGCCGCCGCCTTGTTCCAGCCCAGCCAGTGCAGCCTTGTAACTCATACCCCGGGCCAGACGGATGGCATCCGCTACCGCAAGCTCGGTACTGGCATAGGGCATATAGCGGCAGCCCCCCAGCGCCGGACCCAGCCGGGTATTGTGTATGGCGATCACCGCTTCCAGGCCGGTGGCTTCATCCACAAACAGATGCACCGCCTGCATCCTGTCAGTACGCATTGCTGCAAACATAATTGCACTGCCTTTTTGCACGGAACCTGTCTATCACCCTAGCTGCTTTGCCAACAAACCCCAAGTTAAACCGTGAGACAGCACCGCCGGTCAGCGCCTGACCGGGCGCTTCTGCAGTTTGCGTTGCAGGGTGCGCCGGTGCATGCCAAGTGCCCGCGCAGTGGCCGAGATATTGCCTTCATGCTCGGCCAGCACACGTTGAATATGCTCCCACTGCAGCCGATCCACCGACATCGGGTGATCAGGCACCAGGGTGTCCGGGTCGGCCTGCTCGGACAGCAGCGCGGTGAGCACATCATCCGCATCAGCAGGCTTGCACAGGTAATTGCAGGCGCCACGCTTGATGGCTTCGACTGCCGTGGTGATGCTCGAGTAGCCGGTCAGAATCACTACCCGCAGATCCGGATACAGCTCAAGCAAGCGCGGCAACAGCACCAGACCGGAATCGCCCTCCATCTTCAGATCCAGCACCGCATAGTCAGGCTGCTCTTGGCGAGCCAGTTGCATGGCCTCATCGGCATCCCCTGCGGTATTGACTCGCAGCCCGCGACGCGACAGAGCACGGGCCATGACCCGTGTGAAGGTCGGGTCATCATCAACCAGCAACAGCAACGGCTGCTCTTCCTGCTCGGTCATGTCATTCATTTACCTTCTCCCATGCAATAGGCAAAATCACTTCGGCCAAGGTGCCGCCACCATCCTGATTGAAGAGCTTGACGCTGCCGCCCAGACGCTGCACTGCCGCGTGACTGAGAAACAGCCCCAGACCAAAACCCTTCTTGCCTTTGGTGGTGACGAACGCCGTACCAATATGCTCGGCGATATGTAAAGGTACGCCGGGCCCAAAATCCCTGACCGCCAATCTCAAACGCCGCTGATCCCACTCGAGGGAGATCTGTATTCCTTCGGCACAGGCATCGGCGGCATTGTTCAACAAATTCAATACCGCCTGACCCAGTTCAGGGCTAGCCTTGACCAGGGGTGCCGCGTTATCAGGCAATGGCAGCAGTTGCCAGGAGGCTTCCGGACGCATCAGTTGCCAGCGCGCCAACAGCCCCTTGAGCCAGATATCAGCCTGTTCGGAATGCAGCGGTTGATGGCGCGTATGTTCGGCGCGCCGGACCATATGCTGCAGGCTGTCCTTGCACATCTTCACCTGTTCCTGCAGCACCGCAAGGTCTTCCTGCAATTGCGGATCAGGATAGTCAGTGCGTAGATCCTTGAGCAGCACGCTCATGGTCGATAACGGTGTGGAGAGTTCATGCGCCGCGCCCGCCGCCACGCTGGCAATGCCAAGCAACTGGGCGTCGCGGATACTCTGCTCGCGACGCTCTGCCAGGTGTTCGGCGTGCTGGCGCAACGCTGCCGCCATACGCACTACAAACAGACTGATCAAACCGGCGCTCATTGCCAGGTTCAGCCACATGCCGATCATGTGCAGATTGATCAGCCCGGTCGAGAGCTTGAACTCGAAGGCCGCCAACGGCTCGTACCAGATCAGCAACACGCTGTAGGCAGAAACCGACAGCCCGGCCAGTACGGCAGTATAGAACCAGGGCAAGGTAGCGGCCGCGATGGTCAAGGGGACCAGGTAGTAGGATACGAACGGATTGGTCGGACCGCCCGAATAGTAGAGCAGCACACTGTGCACCAGCATGTCGAAGGACAACTGCAGGCCATACTCGAAATCGGTCACTGGCCAGCGTCTGGACAGGCGTAGTAGCGTCAGTATGCTGATCAACGCCGAGACGCCCAGGGTCAAAAGCAGCGGCGTCCAGGGCAGCGGAAACCAGCCACTGATATAAGCCCCCATCACCGAGAGGCTTTGCACCAACAGCACCAGCAGGCGAATCAGTATCAGACGCCATAGGTTCTGCCTGCTCGGCGATAATGCCAGCGTATTGGGACTGATGAAAAATCGCTGTGACACGCTTCAAAACTCCGGTAATGGACGACGAGTATCAAGCTCGCTGGATAACCGACAGCGTCGCATAAAATCGTCCGACAGGGTACGCTCCAGCTAGCGCCGGGTACACGGAATTATAAGCGCCCATGTCGGTCTTATGCGTGGCACCAGAGCGGTCGCTCTCGCGCCTGAAGTTTCTCGTCTGAAAAGGAAATGTCACTATGCGTTTACCCTTTATTGCCCCTGTTTGTGTCGGCCTGGGTCTGGCTCTGACAGCCACCAGCCTGCTGGCACAAGAGCCTCGCTACAACCAGGTTTCACTGCGCGCCGAAGTGCAGAAAGCCGTAAGCCACGACACGCTTCAGGTCCGCCTGTATGCCGAGGATCAGGACAAGGACGCCGGCAAGCTGGCTGGCAGGATAACAGCGCGGCTTAACAAGGCGCTGGATGTTGCCCGCCAGACCGAGGGCGTCAGCGTGTCGAGCGGCAATCGCAGCAGCCAGCCGGTGTACGACGAAAAGGGCGAGAAAATCGTTGCCTGGCGCGAGCGTGGCGATATTCTTCTGGAAAGTACCGACTTCGCCAGCCTGTCGACGCTGACAGGCCAGCTACTCGGCGAGCTCAATCTGGACGACATGCAGTTCAGCCTGTCGCCGGAAAACCGTCGCAGCACCGAAGATGAACTGATCCGCGAAGCCATAGAAGCCTTCAAAGCCCGCGCCGATATTGCTACGCGAAGCCTGGGCGGGTCCGATTACAAGATCGTCAATCTGAATCTCAACAGCCAGTTCATGCAGCCGCCGATTTATCGTGGCGCCAAGGTAGCCATGATGGCCGACGCCGAATCAGCCAGCCCGTCGGTCGAGGGCGGGCAGGCCGATGTGACCGTTAGCGCGGACGGCATTATCGAAGTCAATCTGCCTTGAACAAGGCTTTATGCGGCCCTCAGGGTCGCATAAAGCCGTAATCTGCATCCTCGTCGAGGTTCTCGGCGAGGAAATGCAGTTCATGGCCTATATCGGCGATCGTCCTGTCTCGCCGATATACCGCGATGACTTCATTCATCATGGCCTTGGCCAGTTCCTGATCCTTGTACCCCTGCGCTTGCGCCGCAGCGAGATTGTCCTGCATCAACTGCGCCGCCAGTTTGTATACCGACATGATTTGCCCTCCTGTTGAAAATGCCATTTCAGCACAGAATCCCTGCTTGCAACCTTGATCTGGCTCAGCCTTTCTTATCCGAATCGAAGGGCTCCTGCAGATATCTGTCACTCTCGAAGGTCTCCAGCCAGTCAGGGTAAAAAACCACAAGCCCTGCCACTGCCGTGCCATTGATGAAAGCCTCTGGAAAGGCTACCAGCAGGAGATAGCCGAAAACCTCCAGCAATCCTGCCGGCATAGCCAACTCACCTGACCAGGCGAGCAAGCCCATACCTGCGAGAATGGTCACCACCGCGCTCAAACCCGCAGCAAAAAACCCGCTGATAAAAATGTACAGGAACAGATTGGTCGGCTTGAAGCGCTCCAGCGCATGGCATACCAACACGGTGACCAGCACCGGCAGGAGTACGCGCAGCAATCCATTAACCCCAAAAGCCGCCGCATCGTCCCAGCCGATGATCAGCATGCCCAACTGCGCCAAGGTGCCCGCTACTAACGCAAGCTGCCAGTTAAGCAGCAAGGTAACGGCTGTGAGGCCGATAAAATGGAAGGTCAGCCCATTATCAAAATCGCGCCGCACCAGCCACAGCACGGCAATGATAAATACACTGCCAAACAGCAGGTGCTGACGCCGGGTGTCAGCCAGCAATTCGATCCACGACACCCGAAGCAGCGCCCAGAGCACCACCCCCGCGTAAAGGGTCAGTGCCAATATGCACTGTAGGGGGGTCAACAAACTGGCTGCCAACATGCTTGAATCTCCGCTTGCCTAGCAGCGGATCATAGCAGCACCAGTGACGCATCTCACGGACAGGATGTCGCAGGCGGCGTCGGCCATCAGCAAGGAGACAGGCAGATGTCACTGCTGGCAAACACTCTCAAGCAACGGATGCATTCCGCGTCGCCAGGGTCTAGAATGATCTCATAGTCAGTCAAGCCTAACCGCAGCACCGTACTGCGTCATAGATAAAAAAGGTCCCAGCATGCCTAGCCGCCTATATCCCGAAGATCAGAAGAAGGTCGATGAATATCTCAACCTGCCTGCGCAGAAGGTAGAGCGCAGGCCCTTCAAGGTATGGCTGTTGCTGCTGGTGATTCTAGGCTCCGTCATCGGCATGGGATTGCTTTCACGCCTGCTCGGCGGCCTGGTACTGGGTTAACCTCTACCCTGCTTGCACTGACGCCCGGATTATTTCCTACTGAGTCATATCCATGTCGCAAGCTGAATCGTTGCAAGCTGAACTCCCGGCCGCCTTACCGCGCATACTCATAGTGGGTGGTGGTGCTGGAGGCCTGGAGCTGGCCACCCGGCTGGGCCGCGGGCTGGGCAAGAAGAAACGTGCCCGCATCACTCTGGTCGATGCCAACATGACGCATATCTGGAAGCCGCTTCTGCATGAGGTCGCTGCCGGGTCACTGAATTCCTCCGACGACGAGCTGAACTATGTCGCCCAGGCCAAATGGAACCATTTCCATTTTCAGCTTGGCGCCATGACTCACCTTGATCGCGAGCGGCGCGTCATCCGCCTGAAAGCCATAGAAGACGAACATGGCCAGGAGCTGATTCCCGAGCGCGACATCAGTTACGACTACCTGGTCCTGGCCGTGGGTAGCACCACCAATGATTTCAATACCCCCGGCGCAGCAGAGCATTGCCTGTTTCTGGATACGCGCGCCCAGGCCGAACGCTTTCATCGCTTGCTGCTCAATCAATATATGAAGGCCCAGGCCAGCGGTGAGCAGGTCAACGTTCAGCCCATAGGTGAACAGGGAGATGGTCACGAGAAAATCAACGTGGCCATTATTGGCGCCGGCGCCACTGGCGTTGAACTGGCTGCCGAGCTGCACCACGCCGCGCGCTTGCTGCAAGCCTACGGCCTGGACCGCATCAGCCCGGAAGATCTGAATATCAATCTGATCGAAGCCAGTGGTCGCGTGCTGCCTGCATTGCCCGAGCGCATCAGTGACCCGGTGACTAGCACATTGGTCAAGCTGGGCGTGAAGCTGCATACCGGTTCACCGGTAAAGGAAGTCACCGCCGACAGCCTGTTGCTGGACAATGGCGAGCGCATTCCAGCCTCGCTCAAGGTATGGGCCGCAGGTATTCGTGCGCCACGCTTTCTGACTGAACTGGGGTTGGAGACCAACCGGATCAACCAGCTCGCGGTCTACAACACTCTGCAGACTACGCTCGACGACCATGTTTTTGCCTTCGGCGACTGCGCCGCCTGCCCTTCTGGCGAGGAAGGCAAATTTGTACCACCGCGCGCTCAGGCCGCGCATCAACAGGCCACCCTGCTGGCCAAGAACCTGGGGCGGCTGATTGAGGGCAAGAGCCTGCTGACCTATCGCTACCGCGATTATGGCTCACTGATTTCCCTGGCCAGCTTCAGCGCTGTGGGTAACCTGATGGGGAATTTGACTGGCAGTGTGATGCTAGAGGGCAAGCTGGCCCGTATCTTCTATCTGTCACTCTACCGCATGCACCAGATGGCGCTGTACGGCGTGCCACGCACGCTGCTGCTGATGCTCAGCGACCGCATAGGCCGCAGCACCGAACCACGCCTCAAGCTGCACTGAGCCTGTTGGTGGCGGACCTAGTCCGCCACCGCGAGCAGGGCAAAGGTGGCCAGCCAGTGTTCGCCCATATAATCATCCTGCAAGTGCGCCAGACCCGCCTGCAAGTGCGCCTGTGCGCGCTTGTCGAGTATGGGCCTGCGTGCGTCCGCCTCTGGCAGCGAAGTGGCCAGAGCGCGCATACACCAGGCCCTGCTCAGATTCAGCCCATCCAGATGCGCCAGCCTGCCGTCCGTGCGGTCTGCCGGGCTGGCTGGCTGCAACAAGCAAGCCGGCTCACCCTCGGCAAGACCGGGTAGAAAGGCCGAGAACCACAGATGGAAATCTTCGCCTGGCAACAGTTGCTGCATCAGCAATGCCTGCTGCCAACTCGGTGAGAGAAAGTCTTCTCCGCCGGGCTCCCAGGGACGACAGTCACTATCATCCTGAAAATACACCAGCGCGCGGTCCCCGATGACCTGCTGCAAATCAAGGTCGTCAGCGCCGCGCGCGTACTCCAGCGCCAGCATCAACGCGAAAGCCGTATTGGAATGACTACCGGTGCGAATAGGTCGACCGAGTTTTGGTAAATAGCGCGCCAGGCGCCCCGCGATCTCGCCGACCAGAGGCTCTAGACTGGCCCTCCAGCGAGCGTCAGGCGCCGATGGCAACAAGGATAGCTCATGCGCCAGCTTGAGCAACCAGGCCCAGCCATAGGGCCGCTCAAAGCCCTGACGCCCCGGCGCCATGAAATACGCCAGTTCCCCTGCGACCTTGTCAGCGGTCAACTGCTCATCAAACAGCGCGCGGATTGCCTCGGACTCAGGCAACGCCGGGCAGGTCCTCAGCAGCCGCGTCAGCAGCCAATAGCTGTGCACACAGGAATGCCAGTCGTAACTGCCATAGAAAATCGGATGATGCTGGTGGGGCAGTGCCAGATCGGCTGCACTGTTGAGTCTAAGGCTGCCTGAATGCGGAAACTCGCGGCGCACATGGCCCAGCGCGATACGCGCGAAGCGGCTGGCCATATCGGACGTCAATGCGGACATGATGATCCATCGGTAATCAAAGGGGCGGGTAACAAGATAATCTCTCTGCGCCGAAGCAGCTCATACCATAGAGCCTGGGCGGCACGGGCACAAGCCGAGTAGCCACGCGTGCGGCGATATCAAAGCAGGCTGATAGCCAGGATCTGGGGTGCAACAAAGGAGAAGAGTAACTCTAGAGGTAAAGCTGAACTGATTGAACTGCAGAGGCGGCTTTGAGTGGTGGGTCGTGTAGGATTCGAACCTACGACCAATTGGTTAAAAGCCAACTGCTCTACCAACTGAGCTATCGCGGAATTACTCCTAACACCCTGACAGCAGTAGTAAGTTAAGTAGTAACTTGCGTTACATATCCCCTGTCAAGGCGCGCCATTTTACCGGCCAGCGCCAGACTGTCAACCCCAAAATCATGCATTGCCTAACAACAATTCGACAACCCAGGAAAAACGCCCCCTTGAGGCCTTGTTCGCGGCATGCCAATTACCAACTGTCCATACGAAAGCGGCTTGCAGAAACAAAAAAACCCGCTTCTCAGCAGGTTTTTTTGAACAGCAGCACCCAGTTAGAGCTTGGGACCAGCCGCAACAATCTCGTCAGCCACTTCAAATTTCTTGAAGTTGTCGACGAACAGGGTAGCCAGTGCCGTAGCAGCGGCATCGTACTCGGACTTGTCAGCCCAGGTGTTGCGTGGGTTCAACAGCCCGGTATCAACACCAGGAACGGCCTTGGGCACATCCAGGTTGATCACCGGCAGGTGCTCGGTCTCGGTACCGATCAGCGCGCCAGACTGAATTGCTGCAATGATGCCGCGGGTCGTCGGAATGCTGAACCTGTTGCCTTTGCCGTACGGGCCGCCAGTCCAACCGGTGTTGACCAGATAGACCTTGCTGCCAAAGGCATTGATGCGCTTGATCAGCAGCTCGGCATACTCGCCCGCCGGGCGCGGGAAGAAAGGCGCGCCAAAACAGGTGGAGAACGTCGACTTGATGCCGCCGCCGGAGCCCATTTCGGTAGAACCCACCAGCGCGGTATAACCCGACAGGAAGTGATAGGCCGCCTGCTCGTTATTGAGGATGGATACCGGAGGCAGCACGCCTGTCAGGTCGCAGGTCAGGAAGATGATCGCGTTCGGCTCGCCGGCACGATTGGCTTCCACACGCTTTTCAACGTGCTCCAGCGGATAGGCCACCCGGGTGTTCTGGGTCAGGCTGACGTCGGCATAATCGGCCACGCGGGTTTCCGGATGGATGACCACGTTCTCGACAATGGAACCGAACTTGATCGCGTTCCAGATCACTGGCTCGTTCTTCTGCGACAGGTCGATACACTTGGCGTAGCAGCCGCCTTCGATATTGAATACCGAACCCGTGGCCCAGCCGTGCTCGTCATCACCAATCAGATTACGCGCCGGGTCGGCAGACAGGGTGGTTTTACCCGTACCGGACAGGCCGAAGAACAGCGTGGTGTCGCCATCGTCACCTACGTTGGCAGCACAGTGCATGGGCAACACATCTTTGGCCGGCAGCAGGAAGTTCTGCACCGAGAACATGGCTTTCTTCATCTCGCCGGCATACTGCATACCAGCCAACAGCACCTTGCGCTCGGCAAAGTTGATGATCACGCAGCCTTCGCTGTTGGTGCCATCACGCTCAGGCTCGCAAACAAAGTGCGGCGCGTTGATGATGTGCCAGCGATCCTTGGCAGCGGGGTTGAACTGCGGGGGATTGATAAACAGCGTGCGGCCAAACAGGTTGTGCCAGGCTGTTTCAGTGGCCATGACCACCGGCAGGTAATGCTCGGGATCAGCGCCAACGTGCACGTGGGAAACGAAACTGGTGCGCTCGGCAAGATAGGTGGCAACGCGCTTCCATAGGGCATCGAACTTGTCCGCCGGGAACGCACGGTTGATCGGACCCCAGGCAATCGCATCCTGAGTGGTCGGCTCCTGGACAATAAAGCGATCCATGGGCGAGCGACCGGTACGCTCACCGGTTTTGACTACCAGAGAGCCGTTGTCAGCCAGCTGACCCTCATTGCGCTGGATTGCCAGCTCGACGAGATGAGCGATGCTCAGATCGGTGTAAACGGTGTGGCTACTTTGCGTCATCGAACATCATCCTCTTCGGCTGTGACCGAAATCTCCATAAGACCGGTCATTCGGTCTCAGCTCTACGTATACGCTGGGTCAGCGCTCAGGCGCGACATTATGCCAAAAAAACACCCAGCGTGCTAAATCTGATCGGCAAGCCCGATGCATGGCTCCCATAGATAACCACTATCCCACTTCAGGCCGCTCAAGACGGGCGTTCCAGACGCTTAGTGCAAACTGCGCGCGTGCTTCTGAGCGGCCTCGAACAAGCCCTCCACCGCCGCTTCGGCAAAGCGGTAGCGGGCATTGCAGAACTGGCAATCCACTTCTATCTCGCCGCCCTGCTCGGCCAGCAACGCCAGGGCGTCTTCACGCCCCAGACTGACCAACGCATTGCCCGAGCGCTCTGCCGAGCAACTGCACTCGAAACGCACCAAAGCAGGATCAAACAGACGCAGATCTTCCTGATGGAACAGCCGGTGCAGCAGCGTCTGATTATCCAGCGACAGCAGCTCTTCGGCGGTCAGGGTATTGGCCAGAATACTCAGGTGCTCCCAGGTCGCATCACGATCCTCGGGATCGATCTGACGGTCGGCGGGCAGCGCCTGCAGCAGGAAGCCCCGCGCAGTACGGCCATCGGCCTGCAACCTGAAGCGTGTGGGTAGCTGTTCGGAGTTATCGAAATAGGCGCTCAGCGCATCGGCCAGCGAGTGACCCTCCAGCGGCACTATGCCTTGATAGCGCTGGCCGTCGGCGGGATCAATGGTAATGGTGAGGATGCCGTCGGGCATCAACTCGGGCAGCGTATCGCCCTGAAGATCCTCGGCGTAACGGGCGATACCACGTACGGCCTGATCGCTGGAGCATTCGACCATCAGGGTCGAGAGTGGGCCAGAGGACCGCGCCTGCAATATCAGCAGGCCGTCGAACTTGATGGTAGTGGACAGCAAGACGGTGGCAGCCAGCATTTCACCCAGCAGGGCTTTTACCGATTCGGGATAGTCATGCTTGGCAAGTACTTCCCGATAGCTCTGATCCAGCGCAACCAGTTCGCCACGCACATCGGCGTGCTCGAACATGAAACGCTGGGTAGTATCCTGAAACGACATAAGGCGGCCCCGGCAAAAAGCCGATTATACCTCCGAGCTGTCACCAGGGGTATCGTGCACATTACGGAAGCGGTGGATCTGCCGACGCTGTTTCTTGGTCGGGCGATGTTCGCTGATCAGCAACCCGGGCCCAAGGGCCTTGCGCTTGAGCGCTGCCTCTTCGCGCAGTTGCTGACTTTCAGCGGTTTCCTCGTACAGCAGTTGCGCTTCAGTGGCGCTGCGGCGCTGCCCGGAAAGAATCCGGACCACCACGGTCCGCCGCTCAAAACCCTGGCGAATCTCAAGTTCCTCGCCCACTCTGGGCTCCTTGCCGGGCTTGCAACGATCACCCCGACACTGCACTTTGCCACCTTCAATTGCCGCCTTGGCCAGCGCCCGCGTCTTGAAAAACCGCGCGGCCCAGAGCCATTTATCCAGCCTGACCTTGCACTCTTCTGTCATTGCGTCTGTACTCCTGTGCTGGACGCAGTGTATCAGGCTTGTCGAAGTGCATGACTTGCCCCATGATGCGCGCCATTCGTGCCCGCACCAGGAGTTACCCGCATGAAGACTTTTGACCATCTCAACGTCATCGGCCTGCGAGAATGGATCGGCTTGCCCGGTCTGGGTATTGACCAGGTCATGGCCAAGATCGATAGCGGCGCCAAGACGTCGGCCATGCACGCCAGCAATATAGAAACCTTTGAGCGCGACGGCCAGACCTGGGTGCGTTTCAATGCCCACGTTGGCAGCCTCAAAAAGCAGCGCAAACAATTATGTGAGGCGCCGCTGATTGAATATAAAACGATTAAAAGTTCCAACGGTCATATACAGGAGCGGCATGTCATACGCACGCCACTGGTACTCGGTGACCGTTGCTGGTGGGTGGATTTCACCCTTACCTGCCGCAAGTCCATGCGTTATCGAGTACTGATGGGCTGTACTGCCATGCTCGAAGGTCAGTTAGTGATCAATCCGGGGACGCGCTTTGTGCAGGACAAGCCGCAAACCAATCTATTTACGCCAAAGCCTGAAGGATCAACCCCATGAAGATCGCGATACTGTCGCGCAACCCCAATCTGTATTCCACCCGCCGTCTGGTGGAAGCAGGGCGTGAACGTGGCCATGAGGTGCGGGTAATCGACACCCTGCGCGCCTACATGAACATCGCCAGCCACAAACCTTCGATCCACTACAAGGGCGAGGTACTGGAGGGGTTCGACGCCATTATTCCGCGTATTGGGGCGTCAGTGACATTCTATGGCGCTGCGGTATTGCGCCAGTTCGAGATGATGGGCGTGTATCCACTCAACGAATCGGTCGCCATTACTCGCTCACGAGACAAACTGCGCTCGCTGCAGTTGCTCTCGCGCAAGGGTGTGGGTTTGCCGGTCACCGGCTTTGCGCACTCGCCTGACGATATCCCTGACCTGATCAGCATGGTCAATGGCGCGCCGCTGGTGATCAAGCTGCTGGAAGGTACCCAGGGCATTGGCGTGGTCATGTGCGAGACCGAGCAGGCGGCAGAATCGGTTCTGGAGGCCTTTATGGGGCTGAAAGCCAACATCATGGTGCAGGAATATATCAAGGAAGCCGGCGGTGCCGACATCCGTTGTCTGGTTGTCGGCGACAAGGTGATCGCCGCGATGAAACGCCAAGCCAAGCCTGGCGAGTTTCGCTCCAACCTGCACCGTGGCGGCAGCGCCAGTCTGATCAAGATCACTCCGGAAGAGCGCATGACCGCGGTCCGCGCGGCCAAGGTCATGGGCTTGAACCTGGCGGGCGTCGATATTCTGCGCTCCAATCATGGCCCGGTGGTGATGGAGGTCAACTCCTCGCCCGGCCTGGAAGGCATCGAGTCTACAACTGGGCGCAATATCGCCGGCCTGATCATCGAGCATATGGAAAAGAACGTGCGGCCGAATCAGACCCGCACCAAGGGCAAGGGCTAGCAGCTAAGCTGCAAGCTGCAAGCTGCAAGCTGCAAGCTGCAAGCTGCAAGCTGCAAGCACTTGATGATGCCGGCTATTTAGGCTGGCGCGAGATCAATTCGGTTATTTGCTTGAGGCTTGCAGTTGGGCGGTGAGCACGCGGTAATCCTCTACCGCGTCAAACTCTTCGGTGTCGCGCAGCTCTCCCTGGCTGTCCGGCTGCCTGACGGCCAGCAGTTGCGCCACACCGTAGTCCCGCGCCGAGCGCAGGATGTTCAGACTGTCATCAATAAATAGCGTACGTGCCGGATCGAAGGGCACCTCTGCCTGCAACGCCTGCCAGAACGCCTGGGACTCCTTGGGAAAACCGAAATCATGCGAGCTGATCAGCCGCTGAAAATAGGTTTTCAGCTCAATGCGCTCCATTTTCAATGACAACGAATCACGGTGCGCGTTGGTGATCAGGATCACCTGGCGGCCACTTTCCTGCAGCGCCTGAAGAAACCCCTGCGCATCCGGGCGCAGGCTGATCAGGTGGGCTATTTCGCGTTTGAGCTCGACGATCGGCAACCCCAGCTCGCGGGTCCAGAAATCCAGGCAATACCAATCCAGCTGACCCTGCTTGGCACGCATCAACGGATAGATCTCGGCCTTGGCCCACTCCAGCGACTGGCCGTGATGCTCGGCATAACGCTGCGGCAGATAATGCATCCAGAAATGATTATCGAAGTGCAGGTCAAGCAAAGTGCCGTCCATATCCAGCAATACCGTATCAAGGGTGTTCCAGTTCAACATGCATGCGCGCCTTGTGCGTCAGGTGGAGCAATCGAGTCGTACGCCAGGCCTGCGTGTGGGCATTGGCGAACTGTGCCGCTATGATACCCAAGCTAATTGCTGTTAACCACGGAGCCCCCATGCCACAAAAGCCCGAAACCCTGGAAGCGCGCATCGTTGCAAAAAGTCGACTGTTCACCGTTGAGCAGGTGCAACTGCGCTTCAGTAACGGCATTGAACGTACCTACGAGCGCCTGGTAAACAAGGGCCAGGGCTATGGCGCGGTGATGGTCGTGGCAATGCAGGACGAGCGTACCGCTGTGCTGATCGAGGAATATTGCGGCGGCATGGACAATTATCAGCTTTCGATCCCCAAGGGGCTGGTCGAACCGGGCGAAGACGTGCTGGATGCGGCCAATCGCGAGCTGATGGAAGAGGCCGGTTTTGGTGCCGAACGGCTCGAATACCTGACTCACCTGTCGCTGTCGCCGGGCTACATGAGCCAGTCGATCGCAGTGGTGCTGGCCCGCGATCTGTACGAAAAGCGCCTGCCAGGTGATGAGCCGGAACCGATGCGGGTGGACAGTGTAGATCTGTATGAACTGAGCGAACTGATCGGCCGCGACAATTTCACCGAAGGCCGCGCCCTCGCCGCGCTGTATCTGGTGCGTGATCTTCTCGAACAGCGCGGCGAGCTGCGCCGATGAACGATTTGCCGTTCGATCTCGATAGCCTGCTGGACCTGACCCGCCGCGCTGGCGTTGAGACACTCAAATGGTGGCGCAGCGATCTGGATGTGACCGACAAGGCAGACGCCTCTCCCGTCACGGCGGCGGATATTGCCGCCCACCAGTTGATAGTCCGCGGTCTGCAGCAATTGACGCCGGATATTCCGGTGCTCTCGGAAGAGGATGCCGAGATGCCCTTTGCTCAACGCCAGCATTGGCAGCGCTTCTGGCTGGTGGACCCGCTCGACGGCACCAAGGAGTTTATCGCCGGGACCGACGAGTTTACCGTCAATATTGCCCTGATCGAGCACGGCCAGGTGCGCTTTGGCGTGGTCGGGGTGCCCGCCCGCGACAGCCTGTTCTGGGGCGGCAAGGGGTTGGGCGCCTGGCGCCGCCTGGGCCAGCAGGCCGCGCAGCCAATTCAATGTCGGCCTCAGGGCAGCCCCATGATCGTCGTCGCCAGCCGCAGGCACACCAGTCCTGAGCAGGAAGCCCTGCTGACCCGACTAGCTGCCCACGGCGGTATCGAAAGAGTCAATATAGGCAGCTCGCTGAAATTCTGCCTGATTGCCGAAGGTAATGCGGATCTGTATCCCCGCTACGCACCGACCAGCCAATGGGATACCGGCGCAGCGCAGGCGGTGCTCGAAGGTGCTGGCGGGCAAGTGCTCGGCCTGGATGGCCAGCGTTTTGACTATCCACAGCGCAGCACCTGGTTGAACCCCCACTTTATTGCCCTTGGCCAGGTAGAACCCACGCTGCTCGACAGCCTGCAACTGGGCGCCTGAAAAGCTGCAGGCTGGGACACACCCGGCAATAGTGAAGCGATGCGCTGGCTGGACAGCACTCTGCCCAGCGGCGCATCATGGGTTTCACTATTCCGATCAGGAGCCCGCGATGTTTCAACGCCGCATCCCCGAACACAAACTGCGCCTGCCCAGCGCCGACGAAGCCTTGCCTGGGCGCAGCAGCGCGATCTCCACCAGCCGTACCCATTGCGTGCTGGGCACCCCACTGCAACCACCCTACCCTGCAGGGATGCAGCAGATCGTCCTCGGCATGGGCTGTTTCTGGGGTGTAGAGCGGCTGTTCTGGAAAATCCCTGGCGTGTATACCACGGCGGTAGGCTACACCGGCGGGCTCACCCCTAACCCCACCTACGAAGAAGTCTGCTCCGGTATGACCGGGCACAACGAAGTGGTTCTGGTGGTATTCGATCCTGAACAGGTCAGCCTGGATGCCTTGCTGAAAACCTTCTGGGAGTCCCATGATCCGACCCAGGGCATGCGCCAGGGCAACGACATGGGCACGCAATATCGCTCCGGCATCTATGTCTCCGACCCCGCCCAGCAAATGGCAGCCGAAGTCAGCAAGGCTCGCTTTGCCGACTTGCTGTTGCAGGCGGGCAAGGACCCGGTGACGACCGAAATCCGACAGGCGCCGACCTTCTACTATGCCGAGGACTACCACCAGCAATACCTGCACAAGAACCCCGGCGGCTATTGCAACCTGGCCGGCACCGGCATCTGCCTGCCCCCGAACTGACCCGCCGGTAGCCTCATAAGACTACCGGCGCCGGCTGAGTGCGTGCAGGCATTTCCCTGTCATATCGGCAAGCCGCTTGAATGCACTGTACTGACTGTCGGACAGGGCTCTGCCTGATAGCCGCATATCTGCATAGAGCACGCCGATTTCGCGCTGCCCCGCCACTACCGGAGCGATGAAAAACGCGCCTTCGCCGAGCCAGCCATCCATTTCCGGCGTGACCATGTCCTGCAGTCCGGCCGCTGCTGACGCGCCCATCCAGAGCGGCTGATGTTGATGCAAGGCATAGCTGAAAATATGCTGCTGGCCGCCGCAGGCCAGGTTGAAATCCTGAAGCCAGCTTTGTGTCCCCTTGCCCGCCACCTTACGCGCGCGAAAGCGTGTTTGATTGTCCGCCAGCACGCAAAGCATCACGCGCTCCAAGCCGGCACCCAGGTGCAACCCGTTGATCACTGCCGTCAGCGTATTATCGATATTGATCGGGCTGCTGACCATCAGCTTCATGTTCTGCAGCGATAGCTTGAGCATCTCCAGATTTGGCTGCAAAAGTGGCTCCTGCACCATTGACCTTGCAGACTGCGCAGGTACCGCATCCATTAGCAACAGCTCGGACAGATCCAGAGGCAGATCGTCAGTACTCGGGATCCAGGCTTGCAGGTCAGCATTGGAACAAGTGCCGGCAACCCGCACAGCCTCATCGGCACTGGCAAGGATTTGCTGCATGGCTTCTTCGGGTGTCATGCCGGTCAGCTCAGCCACCGGGCCTATCAGCTGCTGCAGTTCCGCTCCTGCCCAACCATGTGGTGCTGCGTAGGCAATGGCTGCTCCCAGGTTGACCGCTCGGGCGGCAGGGCCGGCCGCGCTGTGGCTGGCTTGAACGAGCTGGCCGATCTCACCCAAGTTCCAGGTTTTCAGCAGACCTAGGGTCAATTGATCGAAACCGGTCCCAAGAATATGCCGCACTGCTTTGTCATGATCCACCCCGGGTACCGCCAGTGCATCGGCCAATTGATCTGCCTGTTCGCCACCCTGGCTCCAGAACGCCAGCTCACCGAGGTCACGCAGTAGCGCCGCAATAAAAACCTCTTCCTTCTCTGGCAAGGCGTTGTAATCCGCCAGGTTGCGCGCTTGCATCGCTGCATGGAAGGAACGCGCGAGCAAGGATTGCAGTTGATGCCGGGGAGAGTCCTTGAGCAGGCCATCCAGCAGGCTGACCGAAAGACCGATCATGCGCACCTGATCAAAGCCTATGACCACCACGGCGCGGGAGATGGTCTTGATCACTTCGCGGCTCGGGTTGCAGTAGACACTGTTACTGACCCGCAGCACCTTGGAGGTCAAGGCTGCATCACGCAGTAGCACCTCTGCCAGTTGCCTGACCGACGCGGTATGCGATTGCGATAAGCGCAGGAGGTCATGCACTACCACGGCCATCGCCGGGAGCTCGGCCTTATTCAATTGAGCAACCCATTGTGGCAAACCGCGCGTCAGTTCTTTCATGCCGACATCCATCATCTAGATAGGGTTTATGATATCAATATAACATCACTGCAGAATTCTGCTGCATTATGGTGCAACCATCTTCAACTGTATCGTTACCCGCCCGCACTCTGCGGTTAGACTGCGCGCATTATCCACCGAGCCATGCACCGGGAACTGCACACCTTTATGTTGATCATGACCCACAACCGAGCCCTTGCCAGCATGCATGTCGCGGCACTGATGTTTGGATTGACTGGCATCTTTGGCAAGCTGGCCGAAGCGGGGCCACTGGCAATTGTACTGGGCCGAGCATTTTTCGCCGTGCTGGCATTGCTGATTTTTGCCCGACTGTTCTCGCGGCCACTGATGCGCGGCATTACCCGGATGCGCCTGTTTCAACTGGCCGCGTGCGGTATTCTGCTTGGCATTCACTGGCTGACTTTTTTCCACGCGGTAAAAATCGCCGGCGTTGGTATCGCCACCTTGGGCTTTGCCAGCTTTCCTGCCTTTGTTGTGATACTCGAGGCCGTACTCTGGAAGGAAAAGCCAAGCGGTATGGATCTGCTCAAGGTCGGCTTGGTATGTGCCGGATTGGTACTGGTGGCTCCGACCTTCGATCTGGGCGATAGCGCCACTACCGGGCTGCTCTGGGCAATACTCTCGGGCCTGTGCTTTGCGGCCGTCTCGGTAGGCAACCGCTATACCAGTGGTGATCTGAATGCGGTACAGGTCGCCTGCTGGCAGAACCTGATCATTCTCGTTTGCCTGCTGCCTTTCAGTGTGGGCGCGGTAGCCGATATGGCGCCAATGGACTGGCTATGGATTGCGCTGCTGGGGTTGTTCTGCACCGGGCTGGCGCATGGTCTGTTTGTCGCCAGCCTGAGCGTGCTCAAGGCCCGCGTCGCCTCCCTGTTCTTTGCCCTGGAGCCGGTATACGGCATCCTTTTCGCCTGGTACCTGTTTGCTGAACAGCCCACGCTGCGCATGCTGCTCGGCGGCGTATTGATCGTCTCCGCACTCGCCCTGGTACAACGCAGCCCAAAACCCGCCTGAGGTGATGGGCTTAGCCCATCCGCCAATGTCGGGCGTCAGGCGCGGGTTTCTATCAACCTCACCCAGTTGGTCATGACGCCAAGCTGGGCCGCCGACAGCTTCAGGCACACCAGCAAAGGCACAGCAAGCAATACCCCGACCACGCCCCACAACCATCCCCAGATAATCAACCAGAGCATGATAACCAGCGGGTTGAGGCGCATATGTCGGCCCAGCACCAGAGGCGTGACAAACTGCGCTTCAAGCATATTAATACTGAAGTAGACCAACGCAGGGACCAGTGCAAAGGTCACTGTGCCGTACTGCACCAAGCCCGCCAGGCAGAGGATAACCGTGCCGATCAACGGGCCGATATAGGGCGCGAAATTCAGCATGCCGACCAGCACCCCCCACAGCAAAGCGTCCTCCACACCCAGCAGCCACAACGCCGCGGCGGTCGTCAGACCCAGGCAGGTGTTGATGATGCTCACCGTCAGAATATAGCGGGACAATTCAACCTGGATGGTTCTGACCAGCAATATGCTGCGCCGCTTGTCATGGACCTGAGGGAAGATATTCACAAAAGCGGCAAATAATCGCGGGCCGAATATCAACAGGAACAGGATAAGAATCACCGAGGTCATCAGTTGCGCAATCATCACCGGCGCGGCGCTCAGGGCCGACACCATCGCCTCCAGGCTACCCTGCTTGATCCTGTCAGTGACGGCATTGTCGTTGCGCTGGGCACTCTGCACGGGGCGGCTGGCGGTTTCCTCCGGCTCCTCATTATCGTCATCTCTGAACCAGCCAAAGAATCGGAACCGCCTGGATTCTGCCTCCTCCTGGGGCTGCGTTTGCGCTGCCGGCACAGTGATCTGATTGGAATTCAAATCACCGGTCAGGCTACTGACCCGCTCGGTCAGCTTTTCTGAAAGCTCGGGGATTGCTTTGGCCCAACGCTGTGCAGGCTCGGCCAGTTGCGACATGACCACCGCAAAAGGGCCGCCTATCAGGCAAAGAATCAAGACCGCCGACATGGTTCTGGGGACATACAGCCGCTTGAGAATGCTCACCAGCGGACTCAGCAGTAATGCGAAGAGCAGCGCTACCACGATAGGCATCAGCAGGGATTTGGCAAAATAAAGGGTATAGAGCAGTGCCAGTGCCAACAGCCACTGCATCACGCGCAAAAACCTCGGCGTCTTGTGCACCGGGGATGCTACGCCCGGCAGTTCATTGTTCTCGGGCGCAGCAGGTTGCGTTGTCATTATGGATTATTCACTCAACTGAATCGCTCACCGCGCTCCCGGCGCCAGCAGTACCCGAGATCAGGGGCCAGAGCCGGAGACCGGCAATAGCCATTGAACCCAGCTTTGAAACCACATTATCCATTGAACCAGCACGCTGCACCAGCGCACCAGCAAAGGCACCACCGCCTACCAACCAGTAAGACGGAACCCTTCGCAGATGCTCCATGCGCCGATGCCCGACACTCTCCAAAGCCGCACGTTGCGCAACAAGCGTGGCGTCGAGCATCTGAATCTCAAGCACCTGTTCTTTGCGTGCCATCTTTGCTCTCCTGTATGCCAACGCCGTCCAAGCCAACGCTATCCGTTTTGGTTGATGTCGCCCTGTTTACTATCGCGCGCAGGTTGCGTTTGGTAGCAGGCAAACTCAGGCTTTGCTTGAATTTCTTGGCCTTGCTGACCAATACCAGAATCACCAGTACCTGAATGGCGAGAAACACCAGCAATGCCAGGGTCACAGACCCCAACTGTTCATAAGCCAACCAGGAAAGCAGCACTGACAAGCCCAGCCAGGCGATAGACGCCAAGGACAAGAGTGCGAGGCCAACAGCTACAAGTCGGCCAACATCACCACTGGCCAACTTGAGCTCGGCGCTGAACAACTTGCCGAAGGTGCCCGCCGTTGCACCCGCCTGCTTGCCGAGTTCCATCCATTCATGCAATGCATCCTGTGCAGCGGCGCCAGCAGCCTGCTCCGGCTGGCCCTGGGGCCGGCCGGAGTCGGTTTGTTCAACCATGCCAATTACTTCCGAGACATCAACTGGGAGAACAGGAAGCCCGCAGCAAAGGCAATACCCACGGTAGCAAGGGGCTTCTCGTGCATAAAGCGTGAGGCATCGTTGCCGAGTTCTTCAGCTTTACCCTTGCCTTTGAGCAGTTGCTCAACAGCATCATTCTTCAGGTCCACGCCAGCAGTCTCTGCCGCATGCTTGAAATGATTCTTGGCTTCAATCAGCTTGCTGTAAGCAGACAGGACGGCTTCTTTACCAGTGTCGATTTCCTGCTGCTGTACTTTGTTGTCTTGATTAGCTGTGGTCATGTAAATCTCCTTCCTGTGAGTGAAATACGTTCCGTAATCCCTGATTGAACAAGGTCGTCTATCTGACTGCAAAGATCCAGATAAATGCCGTCTACACTGCAAACTGATTTATCTGACGACTTTATGGCCGGGTATTCGCAGTAACGAAACCTGACCCGAAGCTTTGCACCCGAACGAGAAACAACCCATCCTGATTTCAAGGCGGCACATAACTACCTGACAGCGCAGAACCTACATAAGTTCGACTTTGCGCTGATTACCCACCGATATAGATGCAAAGGAGATTGATCCCATGGGCACAGAAAAAACCGAATTCGATATTATCGTTTATGGTGCATCCGGCTTCACCGGGCGACTGGTGGCCGAGTACCTGAGCCAGGAATATGCCGGCGATACCTCGTTACGCTGGGCAATGGCTGGCCGCAGTGCCGACAAGTTGGCTGCTGTACGCGACGAAATCGGAGCGCCCAAGGATATTCCCCTGGTGATTGCCGATACCGAAGATCAGGCCAGCATTGATGCCATGGTAGCGCGCACCCGGGTTGTGCTGACGACGGTAGGGCCATACCAGCTGTATGGCGAGTCCCTGGTGGCCGCCTGCGCCGCCAAGGGTACCGACTACGTTGACCTGTGCGGCGAACCTGCCTGGATGCGACAGATGATCGACGCTTATGCGGCAACTGCCGAAAAGAGCGGCGCGCGTATCGTCTTTTCCTGTGGCTTCGACTCTATCCCCTTCGACCTAGGCGTGTATTTCCTTCAACAGGAAGCCCAGAAACAACTGGGCGGGCCATTGCCGCGCATCAAAGGGCGGGTCCGCAAGATGAAAGGTACCTTCTCTGGCGGCACTGCTGCCAGCCTCAAAGCGACCATGATCGCTGCGAAACAGAACTCCGAGATCCTCAAGTTACTGGGCAATCATTTTGCCCTGACGCCAGGCTTCAGTGGCCCGGCGCAACCGCCAGCGAGCAAGCCCGAATACGACGAGGCACTGGGTACCTGGGCCGCACCCTTCATCATGGCCGCCATCAATACGCGCAACGTGCATCGCTCCAACACACTGCTGGGCCACGCCTACGGCGAAGACTTCGTCTATGACGAAATGCTGCTGACCGGCCCTGGCGACAAGGGCAAGGCGATTGCCGAAGGCGTAGCGGCAGATCGTTCACTGTCCAGTGACAAGGCGCCCAAGCCAGGTGAAGGCCCGAGCAAGGAAGAACGTGAGAATGGGTTTTACGATGTGCTGTTTATCGGCGAAAAGGACGGCAAAACCCTGATGGCCAGCGTCTCGGGCCAGAAGGATCCAGGCTATGGTTCAACCTCGCGGATGATCGCCGAAAGTGCGATTTGCCTGGTGCGCGACGCTACCGATACCGCAGGTGGCATCTGGACCACAGCTCCGGCCATGGGAGACAAGCTGATCAAGCGGCTGGTCGAACATGCGGGGCTGACGTTCAAACTGGAAAGTTGATCTTTCGTTAAACCCATCGCGGCCAGGCGGCCGCTCTTACCTTAGAAGCGCGCAGGTGTAGGAGCGGCCGCCTGGCCGCGAACGGGTTTGCAGCTCAAGGCTCGCCGACCAACCAATCCATCCGGTACCCACCCTCTCCCGACTGCACCAGCACCTCTGCCAGCCAGGGCAACACCATCTCCAGCTCTTCCCACAGAGGCCAGGGCGGATTGACAAGCAGCAGCCCGGAGCCATTCAAACCCATGCCGTTATCCGCAGGGCGTACGTTCAACTCGACTCGCAGCACCTTGGGCAATCCTGACCCGGCGACCTGTCGATAGAAGTCCCTGAGCAACCGCTCGTCCTTGATCGGATACCAGAGCGCAATCACCGTCTGGCGCATACGCTGGATGCCCGTCTGCATGGCCTTCAAGCAGCGCACAAGGTCGTCGGTTTTCTCAAAGGGCGGGTCTAGCAACCAGAGGGCACGCTTTTCGGCCACCGGCAGAAAGGCCTTGGCCAGTTCATAGCCGTCACGCTGGTGCACCGCCACGTCCGGCTCCCGGGCAAAGTGGGCACTCAGGGTCGCCGCGTCCTCGGGGTGCAATTCGCTAAGAATCATCCGGTCCTGCAGGCGCAGCACATCGGCGATCAGCTGCGGCGAGCCCGGGTAATAGCGCAAGGCGCCATCCGGGTTATGACCGGCGACAGCCTGACAATAGTCCTGCAACATCTCGGGCAGATCATCACGCCCCCAGAGCCGGGCAATACCATCAAGGTACTCACCGGTCTTGCCCGCCGCCTCACCCTGCAGGTCATATAACGCCGTCCCGGCGTGGCTATCCAGGTAACAGAACGGCGCTTCCTTGCGCTGCAGCAGCTGCGCCATGCGCAACAGAATGGAATGTTTGAAAACATCGGCGTGATTGCCGGCGTGGTAGCTGTGGCGATAATTCATGACGGGTTCCGTTGCCAGGTCGGCGGCATTCTAGGGGTGCAGTCAGCGCAGCTCAAGCCTGCTGACTGGTCGGCGTGACGCGCAATACTTCCTCGATGGTCGTCAGGCCGGCAGCCACCTTCTGCGCACCGGAAAGCCGCAGGCTGTGCATGCCTTCCTTGTAGGCCTGACGGCGCAGCGCATTCAGATCGATATCCGCTTGAACCAGCGGCTTGACCGTATCACTGAGCACCATCAGTTCGTACACACCGGCGCGCCCACGATAGCCGGTCTCACGGCACTCGGGGCAGCCTACCGGGTGGTGAGCCTGGGTCGGCAGCGGCGCATTCCAGGGCTTGGTCAGCTCGCGCCAGGCCTCTTCATCGACCTGGGCAGGCTCCTTGCAGAGCAGGCACAGCGTACGTACCAAGCGCTGTGCCATGACGCCCAGCACCGTTGCCTTGATCAGATAGGCTGGCACCCCCAGTTCAATCAGGCGGCTGATTGAACTGGGGGCATCGTTAGTATGCAGGGTCGAGAGCACCAGGTGCCCTGTCAGCGCTGCCTGGATCGCCATTTCCGCAGTCTCCAGGTCGCGTATTTCGCCGACCATGATGATATCCGGGTCCTGACGCATCAGAGCACGCACGCCACCGGCAAAATCCAGATCGATATTGTGCTGCACCTGCATCTGATTGAAGCTGTCTTCGACCATTTCGATCGGGTCTTCAATGGTGCAGACGTTCACCTCGGATGTCGCCAACTGCTTGAGCGTGGTGTACAGCGTCGTGGTCTTGCCCGACCCGGTCGGCCCTGTGACCAGCACAATGCCGTTTGGCTGATGAACCATGGACTGCCAGCGGCGCTGATCCTCTGCGGAAAAGCCCAGTTGATCGAAAGTGCGCAGCAGCACATCGGGATCGAAAATCCGCATGACCATCTTTTCGCCAAAGGCGGTCGGCAGGGTCGACAGGCGCAGTTCAATTTCATTGCCCTGCGGTGACTTGGTCTTGATACGCCCGTCCTGCGGCTTGCGCTTTTCGGCCACGTTCATCCGCCCCAGAGTTTTCAGCCGGCTGACCACCGCAATCGCCACCTGAGACGGGAATTTGTAAACGGTATGCAGCACCCCATCTATACGAAAGCGCACGCTACCGGATTCACGCCGCGGTTCGATATGAATATCACTGGCGCGCTGTTCGAAGGCGTACTGGAACAGCCAGTCGACAATATTGACCACGTGGGCATCATTGGCGTCCGGCTCCTGGCCCATGCTGCCGAGGTTGAGCAGTTGCTCGAAGTTGCCGATGGCGCTGTTCTTCTGATCGCTGGCATTGGCACCAGTGACTGAGCGGGCGAGACGGAAGAACTCCACCGAGTAGCGCTGAATATCCGCGGGATTGGCCACCACCCGCCGTATTTCACGCTTGAGCACATGCACCAGATTGGCTTCCCAACTGCTGACGAAGGGCTGCGCGCTGGCAATCACGACCTCTCGCTCGCTGACTTCCACGGCCAGGATCTTGTGCCGCTGGGCAAAGGCAAAGGACATCAGCGGCGTCACCGCCGCCACGTTGATCTTCAATGGGTCTATACGATAGAACGGCTGATCAGCCTCCACGGCCAACCAGCGGCTGAGAATATCCAGATCCAGCTTCTTGCCAGGCCGGGCCAGATCATCAGGGGCCTGCCCGGCAATAAACTCGAGCGGATGCAACTTGGCGGTGTCGCCAGTGGCCGCCCGACGCAACAAACCCAGTTGCTCTGCGGTTTCCTGGGTCAGCCGACCCTGTTCCACCAGCACATTGAGCAGGTCGGCAAGATCCAGTAGTCGATCGTTCCCGGGTGTTGCCAGGTCAGCCAGCTTTCTCATCCTATCCCCCACGTCAGGCCCTGAATGCAAACAGGTTAACCCTATCAGCCGTTCAATTCACGCCAGGCATTGAGCTTGCGCAAGCGCTGGCCCTGCTTTCGCAGTGCGTCCATCAGCAGGGGCTTTTGCTGCTCTTCAACCATGGGATACTGCTCCAGCAACGCCTGCAATTTGTTCAGTTCGCCAAATAGCCGATCCGGCTCAGGGACCTGCAGAAAGCCGCGAAAACCCGAGAGCAGATAATAAAGCCGCGCCAGACGGGGTTGCTGATCCATCCAGATGCTCACCGCAGAATCGGGATCGTTGGTATGCGGGACCTTGAGCTCCTGAATCTCCTTGGCCACGGCGGCCAACAACCAGCGCGGCAGTGTCAGTGCGCCAATACGCTGGCCCTTGGGCGGGCGATTGAGCGTCCAGCCCTGACTTTGCAACCAGAAGGCCAGGCCCACAAAGAGTTGGCCCCAGGCCGGATCATTGATGGCATCGGCGAACACGTCCTTGGCCTGCTCGCGGGCCTTATGGCCATGCTCGTCATCGGCCCAGCCTGCCAGCACCAGCGGTTTGAACTGGCCCAGCAGATTGTCCATCGGCTGCACGAATGCCTGCACCGAAGAGCGTGGTAGCGCCAGATCAAACACGCCGAAGGAGGCGCGTAGTGCGGTCAAGGTAACGGTCATTTCACGGAACAGGCGCCATTGGCCGGCATGCCGGTACTGCTCAGCCAGCCGCTGACTGTGGCCGAGCAGTTGCATGCCGGAAGCTGCAATAACCTCGTCCACGGTGCTCTCTGCCTGCCAGCTCCCGGCGTGCAGGCGCAGGTCATAGCTGCTTGCATTGAACAGCCGGTAGCCACGTTCAGCCTTGCTGATATCGCAGGGCATCAGTGGCACCTCTGCGCTCAGCTCAAGAGCCAGTTCCAGCAGCGCCGCCGCCGGGCCCACCCTGATCTCTAGTTCAAGCTCGCAAATGGCTTCCTCAGCGTCGCCTGCCAATACCTTGCCCTGGTCCAGAGCCGCTTCCACCTCAACTGCCTTGCCCTCACCCTCACCCTCACGCTGCCACATCAGCATCACTTTGGTGCGCTGAAAATCGGTGGTGAAGATCGGTTGCAGCAAGCTTTTGTCCAGCTCCACAAGTGCCTCGGGCCAGCAACTGTCATCCAGCACAGTCAGATCCAGTTGCGGTTGCTGCAGGTGCCAGTCCCATTCGTTGCGCTCGGACAGGCCAGCTACACTGTGACCACGGCTCTTCAGCGTCTGGATAAACTGCTCGCCGTCGCGGCGCACGCGCAGTGCTACCTTGGCGGCGGCCAGATCGCGCGCGGGGGTGTCGTAATACTGGTTGTACAAGGTGCCCGTCTGCCACTCACCCTGCATACGCGCCTGGACCAGCGGATGCTGCTTGACCGCGGCCAGGGCTTCGGGTGTGGCGCGCAATTTTATTTCGGTTTCTTTGACCATGAAAAGCTCTCGCAATAACCAGGCGGCTTCAGGCCGCAACTGACGTATAAGACAAATTTGTGAAGGTCCTGTGTCGTTTTGATGACGCGCGGACATTCAGCACCTATAATTCGCGGCTCGAACCCGCACTGGAGGTCCTATGCCAAGCAATCCCTTTCTCAATCTGTTCGGTCGCTCGCCGATAGGACCCATGCAACAGCATATTGGCAAGGCCCATGAGTGCGCTGCACAACTGGTGCCATTCATCGATGCGGTGATCGCCAACGATTGGGTTGAGGCTGAGCGCCTGCAACTGCAGATTTCTCAATTGGAGCGCGATGCCGACAAACTGAAAAAGGATGTCCGGGTTCATCTGCCCAAGAGCCTGTTCCTGCCAGTGCCCAGGTCCGACCTGCTGGAGCTGCTGAGTGTACAGGACAAAGTAGCCAATCGTGCCAAGGATATAGCCGGGCTGATGCTGGGCCGGCAGATGGCGATTCCCGAGCCGATTCAGGAGTCGTTCAAGTTCTTCGTGCAACGCTCGGTGGATGCTGCCGCCCAGGCGCTGAAAGCCATGAACGAGCTGGATGAGCTACTGGAAACCGGTTTCGCCGGTCGCGAAGTGACCCTGGTAGAAAACCTCATCGAAGAGCTGGATCGTATCGAGCACGATACCGATACCCTGCAAATCAAACTCCGTTCGGACCTGTTCAAACTCGAGAAGGACCTACCGCCTATCAACGTCATGTTCTTGTATCAGATCATCGAATGGATCGGTGACGTGGCAGACCGTGCCCAACGCGTAGGGAATCGCCTGGAACAACTTATGGCCCGCTAGTGGCCAGCTCTAACCGCTTCAAAATGCACCCAAACAGAGTATTGTCACCATGACCCTGATTGCAGAATACGGCACGATCCTGCTGATACTGGCCTGCCTTTTCGGTTTCTTCATGGCCTGGGGTATCGGCGCGAATGATGTCGCCAATGCCATGGGCACTTCCGTAGGCTCCCGCGCACTGACCATCAAGCAAGCGATTCTGATCGCTATCGTTTTTGAATTCCTTGGCGCTTATCTCGCAGGCGGATCTGTCACCCAAACCATCCGCAGCGGGATTATCGATTCAGAGATGATCAGCCCTGACCAGATGGTCTTCGGCATGATGGCCTCTCTGCTCGCCGCCGGTACCTGGCTGCTTATTGCCTCGATGAAAGGCTGGCCAGTGTCCACTACCCACTCAATCATCGGTGCGGTTATCGGTTTTGGCGCCGTGGGCGTGTCCATGGACGCGGTCAACTGGGGAGGCGTCGCGCCTATCGTCGCCAGTTGGGTCATCTCGCCGACGCTATCGGGCTTTGTCGCCTTCCTGGTGTTCATGAGCGTGCACAAGCTGATTCTGGACACCGAAGACCCGTTCAAGAATGCCAAGCGCTATGTGCCTTTCTATATGTTTGCCGTTGGCTTCTTCGTTACCCTGATGACCGTCACCAAGGGTCTTACCCATGTGGGTCTGGATCTGAGCCCCTTGCAGAGTTTCGGCTTGGCCGTGGTCGTCGGTCTGCTGATCACCGCCTTGGGCGTGGTCTTGCTGACACGCGTCAAGGCTGACCCGGAAGCGGACAAGAACTTCCACTTCGCCAGCGTGGAAAAGGTCTTTGCGGTATTGATGATCTTTACCGCCTGTGCCATGGCCTTCGCCCACGGCTCCAACGATGTTGCCAACGCGGTAGGCCCGTTGGCGGCGATTGTTGGCGTACTGCAGACCGGTGAGGTAAACGCCAGTTCGTTGGTCCCTAGCTGGGTATTGCTGATCGGCGGCGTGGGTATTGTTATCGGCCTGGCGACCTACGGCTACCGCGTGATTGCGACCATCGGCCGGCACATCACCGAGCTGACACCCAGCCGCGGCTTTGCCGCCGAACTGGCCACCGCCATCACGGTCGTGGGAGCATCGGGCATCGGCTTGCCTATTTCCACCACGCACACGCTGGTAGGCGCTGTACTGGGTGTAGGCATTGCCCGGGGTATTGGCGCGCTGAACCTGCGGGTTATCGGCACCATTTTCAGCTCCTGGCTGATTACCCTGCCCGCAGGCGCCGGCTTCTCAATTGTGTATTTCTTTATCCTCACCGGGATTTTCGGCTGACGCTGACTACCTGGCAGCGTAAGCTGGTCCGATATTGATCGACCGCTTACCCCGCCAGGAGTTTTCAATGGCCATCCCTTCCCTCAGGGCGCAATTCGACGCGCTGCTCAATGTCCCGTCCATCAGCTGTACGCAAGCCGATATGGATCAGTCCAATCTGGACGTGATTCATCTGTTGGCTGACTGGTTAGGTTCGCTGGGTTTCAAGTGCACCATTCAGGACATCCCCAACGAGCCGGGCAAGGCCAATCTGATCGCGATCCTCGGCACAGGTCCCGGCGGCCTGGTACTGGCCGGGCACACCGATACCGTGCCCTGCAACCCGGAACGCTGGCAGCACGACCCGTTCAAGTTGACCGAGGCTGACGGGCGCTGGTACGGGCTCGGCAGTTGCGACATGAAAGGTTTCTTCCCGCTGATTATTGAAGCGCTCAAGGATTATGCCGACCGCCCCTTCAAGCAGCCGCTGATCATCCTCGCCACGGCGGATGAGGAAAGTTCCATGAGCGGCGCCCAGGCGCTGGTCGCCAGTGACCTGTTCCACGCCAGACATGCGGTGATTGGCGAGCCGACCGGCCTCAAGCCAATCCGCGTGCACAAGGGCATCATGATGGAGCGCGTGGACATCACCGGCCAGGCGGGCCACTCCTCGGATCCTTCGCTGGGCCGCAATGCGATGGAGGCCATGCATCTGGTAATCAGCGACCTGCTGGCACTGCGCGGCGAATGGCAAAAACGCTGGAACAACCCGCTGTTCGGCGTACCTACCCCGACCTTGAACCTGGGCTGCATTCACGGCGGCGACAACCCCAACCGGATTTGCGCCAGGTGCGCGCTGGAGTTCGATATCCGGCCCTTGCCTGGCATGGACCCGGATGCGCTACGTGCAGATATCAACGAACGCCTGCAAATCATTGCTGCCGAACGCCAGGTGGATATCAGCTTCAAGCCGCTGTTTCCTGGCGTGCCGCCCCTGGACACCCCGGCCGAGGCCGCGATTGTTGCCGCCTGCGAGCAACTCACCGGTTACAGCGCTGGCAGCGTGGCTTTTGCAACCGAAGGCCCGTACCTGAATCAGATCGGCCTGCAGACGCTGATACTTGGCCCGGGTGATATCGAGCAGGCCCACCAGCCAGACGAGTATCTGGCGATGGACCGGATCGACCCTACGGTGAAGATCCTGCGCGGCCTGATCGAAAAGTTCTGTCTGTAGCCGGCGCGCTCAGCGGAACGGCGGCTCGTCAAAGCTGCGCAACTTGCGCGAGTGCAGCGAGTTGAGCTGGCTGCGCAATAGATCCAGCGCGGCGATGCCGATATGCAGATGCTGGGTGACCGCGCGCTCGTAGAAGGCACCGGCGGCGCCCGGCAATTTGATCTCGCTGTGCAATGGTTTATCCGAGACGCACAGCAAGGTGCCGTAGGGGACCCGCAGGCGGTAACCCTGGGCGGCGACAGTACCGCTTTCCATATCCACCGCAATGGCCCTGGCCTGATTGATCAGCGGTCGCTCCTGCGCCCAGCGCAGCTCCCAGTTGCGGTCGTCATAGGTCAGCACCGTGCCGGTGCGCAGGCGCCGTTTGAGGTCGTCACCCCGCTCGCCCGTCACCGCAGCGGCTGCTTCCTGCAAGGCCATCTGCACCTCAGCCAGTGCCGGCAGGGGGATATTCGGCGGCAACACCCGATCCAGAATGCCATCGCGGCGCATATACGCATGGGCCAACACGTAGTCGCCGATGCTCTGCGACTGACGCAGCCCGCCACAATGGCCAATCATCAGCCAGCAATGCGGGCGCAGCACCGCCAGGTGATCGGTAATGTTCTTCGCGTTCGACGGCCCCACGCCGATATTCACCAGAGTCACGCCGTCGCGATCATCGGCTTGCAGGTGATAAGCGGGCATCTGGTAGCGGTGCCAGACCACGGCATCGACCAGCGCCTGCATCTGCTCGGCGCTCATCCCGCGCTCAATCACCACATTGCCCGGCATGATCATGCGCTTGAAGCGTGAATCGCTCTGCAGCATATCCAGCCCGTGACGCACGAACTGGTCAACGTACCGGTGATAGTTGGTCAGCAGAATCCAGGGTTGTACATGGCGCCAATCGCTGCCGGTGTAATGCACCAGCCGGCGCAGGGAAAAGTCCGTGCGCGCGGCATCGAACAGTGCCAGCGGCATCGGGTCCAGTTGCTCCCAGTCCAGCAGACCATCCACGGTGCCATCCGTTACTGCGGACAGGTCGGTACTGGGAAATATCCGCGCCAGTTCGCCCGCCGTGACGCCGGATCCGGCCAGCTCATCGCCCTGTTCCACCACGTAGGGGTAAGGGATAGCCTGCTGGCTAACGCCAACCTCGATATCCAGGGTGAAATCCTTCATCAAGGGCCGCAACTGCTCCAGCAGATACGGCCGGAAGGCCTCAGGATGGGTCACGGTCACGCTGTAGGTACCGGGCACCTGGACCTTCGCGTAAGCGCGCACACTGGGCGGCACCGTCTCCTTGCTGCGATAGGTCAAGCGCAGTTCAGGGTAGCGGTACAGCGCCAGCTGTTCGGCATCCGGCCGGGTGCGGCCCTTGAGGTAGGCTTTCAACGCAGACCCCAGCGCGTCGGTCGCCTGCTGATATAACGCAGCCAGGCGATCAACGGCCTGTTCCGGGGTATCGACTGTGACAAAGGTCGTGGGGCGCTCTATTGAATCGGGGCTCACTGGATACTCTCTTGTTGATAACACAGGCCATATCTTGCCTTTAATCGCGGCCACCGGCATAGCCCTGTGAGCCGCGAATGCAATCAGCGCTTGAAGCGGATCCGGCAAAGTCCCTAAACTGCTGTTTTGCCCGGACTGCCACCCATGACCGACTACGTCAACTGGTTCCGCCACTCGACGCCCTATATCAATACCCATCGGGACTGCACCTTTGTCGTGCTGCTACCTGGCGAGGCGTTGGCGCACCCCAACTTCAGCAATATCGTCCACGACATCATGCTGCTCAACAGCCTGGGCGTGCGTCTGGTGCTGGTACATGGCTCGCGCCCGCAGATCGAGGAGCGCCAGAACGCCCGGGGCATCAGCTCGCATTATCACAATGACCTGCGCATCACCGACAGCGACACCCTGGGCTGCGTGATGGATGCCGTCGGCAGTTTGCGCATCGCCATCGAAGCACAGCTATGCACCGCACCTACCGCCTCCGGGCAGGGCTCAAGGCTGCGCGTGGTCAGCGGTAATTTCGTCACGGCCAAACCCATAGGCGTGGTCGACGGCGTGGATTTTCATCACACCGGTGAAGTGCGCCGCATTGATCGCAAGGCGATCAGCCGGCACCTGGACGAGCAGTCCATCGTGCTGCTGTCTTCCATGGGTTACTCGCCCACCGGCGAAGTATTCAACCTGGCTTGCGAAGACGTTGCCACCAGCGCCGCTGCCGCGCTGGAAGCCGACAAGCTGATCCTGTTCGGCCCGGACGCCGGCATCTTCGATGCCGAAGGCCAACTGCTGCGCGAACTCAAGCCCACCCGCGCGCAACCCCTGCTCAACGCGCTCGGCAACAGCTTGCCTGGCTCGCTATTGAGCGCAGCCTGCAAGGCCTGCGACAAAGGCGTGAGACGCAGCCATATCGTCAGTTTCTGCGATGACGGCGCGCTGCTGACCGAGCTGTTTACCCGCGATGGTGGCGGCACACTGGTTACCCAGGAGGCCTTCGAGCAGATCCGTACTGCGACCATTGAGGATGTGGGCGGCCTGATCGAGTTGTTGCGGCCGCTTGAGGAGGCCGGGATTCTGGTAAGACGCTCCCGCGAAGTGCTGGAAACCGAGATTGGCCAGTTCACGCTGATCGAGCGCGACAATATGATAATCGGCTGCGCCGCCCTCTACCCCCTGGACGATTCCAGCGCGGCCGAACTTGCCTGCGTGGCGATCGACCCTAACTATCGTCACGGCGGCCGCGGTGATCAGTTGCTCGCGCACATTGAAGCCCAGGCGCGAGCCATGAAGCTCGACACCCTGTTCGTGCTTACCACGCGCACCGCGCACTGGTTCCGCGAGCGCGGTTTTGTGCCCAGCTCGGTAGAGCGCCTGCCCGCCAAGCGCGCCTCGCTGTATAACTTCCAGCGCAACTCCAAGGTCTTCGAGAAAGCGCTGTAAGCGCACTTGGCAAGCCTCTGCTTACAACTGTTGCAGCTCATGCGGACAGCCATCTGCCGCCATGGGCTGCATGCCCGCCGCCAACTTGATATGCTTGGCGGATAGCCACACACAACGAGATCACCCCCATGCCCGATTACCGCTCGAAAACATCCACCTTTGGCCGCAATATGGCTGGCGCGCGCGCGCTGTGGCGTGCGACCGGCATGAAAGACGAAGATTTCAAAAAGCCGATCATTGCCGTCGCCAACTCCTTTACCCAGTTTGTGCCCGGTCACGTGCACCTCAAGGACATGGGCCAACTGGTCGCCCGTGAAATTGAACGCGCCGGCGGTGTCGCCAAGGAATTCAATACCATCGCCGTGGACGACGGTATCGCCATGGGTCACGACGGCATGCTCTATTCCCTGCCCTCGCGCGAAATCATCGCCGACTCGGTGGAGTACATGGTCAACGCCCACTGCGCTGACGCGATCGTCTGTATTTCCAACTGCGACAAGATCACCCCCGGCATGCTCATGGCCGCCCTGCGCCTGAACGTGCCAGTCGTGTTTGTGTCCGGCGGCCCAATGGAAGCCGGCAAGACCAAACTGGCCAGCCATGGCCTGGATCTGGTCGACGCCATGGTGGTCGCCGCCGATGAAAACAGCTCCGATGAAAAGGTCGCCGAATACGAGCGCTCCGCCTGCCCGACCTGCGGCTCCTGCTCCGGCATGTTCACCGCCAATTCGATGAACTGCCTGACCGAAGCACTCGGGCTGGCCCTGCCAGGCAACGGCTCCATGCTGGCCACTCACAGTGACCGCGAGCAGCTGTTCCTGCGCGCCGGGCGCACCATCGTTGAGCTGTGCAAGCGTTACTACACCGACGGTGACGACAGCGTATTGCCGCGCAGCATCGCCAACTTCAAGGCCTTCGAGAATGCCATGACGCTGGACATCGCGATGGGCGGCTCGACCAACACCATTCTGCATCTGCTGGCAGCGGCCCAGGAAGGCGAGATCGAATTCGACCTGCGCGATATCGATCGCCTTTCGCGCACCGTGCCGCAACTGTGCAAGGTGGCGCCGAATATCCAGAAGTACCATATGGAAGACGTGCACCGTGCTGGCGGTATCTTCAGCATTCTCGGTTCGCTGGCCCGGGGCGGCTTGCTGCACACCGACCTGCCCACCGTACACAGCCCGAGCATGGAACAGGCTATCGCTGAATGGGATATCACCCAGACTCAGGACGAAGCCGTGCATACCTACTTCAAGGCCGGCCCCGCAGGCATTCCGACCCAGACCGCGTTCAGTCAGTCGACCCGCTGGGATACCCTGGACCTGGACCGTGAGAGCGGCTGCATCCGCAGCGTCGAGCACGCCTACTCGGCCGAGGGCGGCCTGGCTGTACTCTATGGCAACATAGCCCTGGACGGCTGCGTGGTGAAAACCGCCGGCGTGGATGAGTCGATCCACGTGTTTGAAGGCAACGCCAAGATCTACGAAAGCCAGGATACCGCCGTCAAAGGCATTCTGGCTGATGAAGTGAAGGCCGGCGATATCGTCATCATCCGCTACGAAGGCCCCAAGGGCGGCCCCGGCATGCAGGAAATGCTCTACCCGACCAGCTACCTGAAATCCAAAGGGCTGGGCAAGGAATGCGCACTGCTGACCGATGGTCGCTTCTCCGGCGGCACCTCTGGCCTGTCCATCGGTCATGCTTCACCCGAAGCCGCCGCTGGCGGTGCCATCGGCCTGGTGCGTGACGGCGACAAGGTGCTGATCGATATCCCCAATCGCAGCATCAACCTGCTGGTCAGCGATGAAGAACTCTCCCACCGCCGTATCGAGCAGGACAAGAAGGGTTGGAAGCCTGTTGAGTTCCGTCCGCGCAAGGTCACTACTGCGTTGAAAGCCTACGCCCTGCTGGCTACCAGTGCTGACAAAGGTGCCGTTCGCGATAAGGCGATGCTCGACGGTTAAGGCGCTTCACCGCTGTCTCTTGGCAGCCCGCTCTCCCCAGCTCAGGGGTTAGCGGGCTGGCAAGAGCCAGCCGGATTTTACCTGCTCTGGCGCAAAAACCAGCGTCGGAAATATGGCATGCGCGCCCACCTGGCAGAAAAAAGTCAAATGAACGTCTAATTCAAACGACTGTCCTACCATTGGTCGGACTAACTGGCCGTTTGCCACTCCCCGATGCTGTTAGTAAACTGTGAGGGCGTTAACATAAAGGCAACTGGAAGCCCTACAATATGGCGCTTCTCTTCTGCCGGGCATGGACTCCGATGGATACAACTGCACGCAAACTGCTGCTGGTTGAGATGGATCCGGTAAAACGCGAAGCGCTTCTCGCCTTCTGCCGATCCAAAGACGATGCCCCTCTGGACGTCGAAGTCTGCACGCGGCCTCAAGAAGCTGTAAACCGCCTGGCCAATGGTGATTTCAGCGCCTGCCTTATCCCCAACGATTTGATGCTGCTGCGCGATGTGCGCCGCGTTGCCAACGATACATTGTGCCTGCTGGTCAGTGACGCCAGCGCCCCGGAGCATGACAGCCAGGCGATCCACGATGGTGCCGACGACATACTGCTACGCTCGGAACTGACTGCCGAAGGACTCAGACGCGCCCTGGAGCACGCCGGCTTCCGGCGCCAGAGTGGCGGCAAGCTGGCCCAACAGGCGAAACAGGACCCCCTCACCGGGCTTGGCAATCGCGCCATGCTCGAGGAAGAGCTGGACCGACTGCTGCTGCGCAGCAAGCGCAGCCACACCGCCTTTGCGCTGCTGTATATCGACCTTGATTACTTCAAACAGATCAATGACAGCTTTGGCCATGGCCTCGGCGATCTGCTGCTGGCGGTGATTGCCAACCGGCTGCGCCGCACCATGCGTGACCTGGATATGATCACCCGCATCGGTGGAGACGAATTCGTCGCCCTGCTGACCGATTTGCATGACCCGAACGACGCCGCCCTGATTGCCAGCAAGATCATCCACACGTTGAGTGAACCCATTACGCTGAACGGCCATCACCTGCTGATTTCCGCCAGCGTCGGCATCGCCACGCACCCACAGCATGGCAATAGCGCCTCGGAGTTACTGAACAATGCCGACCAGGCGCTTTACCGAGCCAAGGCCGGCGGGCGTAATGGCTACAGCTTCTACAGCCCGGAAGAGGATGCGCACACACAGCATAATCTGGATATAGAGCAGGGTTTGCGCCACGGTCTGCTGGAAGGCCAGTTCCGCCTGCACTTCCAGCCTATTGTTGACACGCGCACTGGCCATACGCATGCCTGGGAAGCCTTGCTGCGTTGGCAGCATCCTACCCTGGGACTGCTCTCCCCCGATGCCTTCCTGAAGCTGGCAGAACACAGCGGTCTGATTTTGCCCATGGGCCATTGGGTAATCGGCAAGGCGCTGGAAGGGGTGATGAAATGGCGCAAGGCCGGGGTGGATTGCCGCCTGTCCATCAATTTGAGCGACCGTGAACTCAAGCAACCGCGCTTTGCTGATCAGCTTCGCCAACTGCTGGTAAAACACGCCGTTCCGCCTAATGTGATCCAGCTGGAGCTGCGCGAAGACGCGCTGCTCAAACACGCCAGTCAGGCGGAGAAACTCTGCACTTCGCTGGCGGCGCTTGGCGTGGATATCTGGCTTGATCATTTCGGTGAAGAGTATGGCGCGATGAGCTACCTGGCCAGACTGCCGATTACTGGCATCAAGCTCGACGCGCGCAAGATGACCGAGAATGATGACTACGCGACCTACCTGCGCAACCTGATCGGCCTGTCTCGCGGGATGGACAAACAGATCACCGCCAACTACGTCGAAGACGCGCACACCGCAGAGCAGCTATCCAACTGGGGCGGCGACTTCCTGCAGGGCTTCTGGATCGGCAAGCCGCGGCCCCTTGAAGATGTGATGGGTCAGCCCCTGAGCCTGTCCAAGACCTGATAGCGGTGCGCCGGATACGCTTCGCTGCCCGGCACCAAACGCTCCTCTACCAGCTCCCATTGACTCGGATCCACCGCCGGGAACCAGGCATCGCCATGCGGCTCTGCCTCCACCAGCGTCAGATACAACCGGTCGGCGCGCTCAAGCATCTGGCGATACAGCGTTTCGCCGCCGATCACCATGATTTCATCAACCCCATCCAATAGCGCCTGGCGCTCGGCTTGCTCCAAGGCCGCATTGACCGAGTGCTGCACCGATGCGCCGGGCAACTGCAAACCTTGCTGCCCGGTGATTACGATATTGGTTCGACCCGGCAAAGGCCGGCCCAGCGAGTCAAAGGTCTTGCGGCCCATGACGATGGGTTTGCCCCAGGTCATGCTGCGAAAGTATTTGAGGTCTTCCGGCAAATGCCAGGGCAACTGGTTGTCACGGCCTATCACATGGTTGAGACCCATGGCGGCAATCAGCGCTACCCGTGTTGAAACAGCCTCACTCATACGGCCACCGGCGCCTTGATGTGCGGGTGGGCCTGATAGCCTTCCAGGGTGAAATCCTCAAAGGTGAACGCAAACAGGTCCTTCACCTCCGGATTAAGGTGCATGCGCGGCATGGGATACGGCTCGCGGGTCAGTTGCAGCTCGGTCTGCTCCATATGATTGGCATACAGATGGCAGTCCCCGCCGGTCCAAATGAATTCGCCAGGCTGCAACCCACAGACCTGCGCGACCATCAACGTCAGCAGCGCGTAGCTGGCGATATTGAAGGGCACCCCGAGGAAGATATCCGCCGAGCGCTGATACAACTGGCAGCTCAACTTGCCATCTGCCACATAGAACTGGAACAACGCGTGACAAGGCGGCAGCGCCATCTCGTCTACCAGCGCCGGGTTCCACGCGGAAACGATCAGGCGTCGCGAGTCCGGATTACTGCGGATCATCTCCAGCACCTTGCTGATCTGGTCGATCGACTGACCATCGGGCGCAGGCCAGGAGCGCCATTGGTACCCATATACCGGGCCGAGATTGCCCTCCTCATCGGCCCAGTCATCCCAGATCGAGACGCCGTTATCCTTCAGATAAGCAATATTGGTATCGCCCTGCAGAAACCACAGCAGCTCGTGAATAATGGATTTGAGGTGGCATTTCTTGGTGGTGACCAGCGGAAAGCCTTCGGCCAGGTCAAAGCGCATCTGATGGGCAAAGACGCTATAGGTACCGGTGCCGGTGCGGTCACTTTTAAAGGTGCCGTGGTCACGCACATGGCGCATCAGATCAAGATACTGTTTCACGTTTAACGCCTCCGTTACGGTAAGCCCAGGCCATCATCGCCGCGCCGATCAGAATCATCGGTAGCGACAGCACCTGACCCATGGTCAGCCAGCCAAAGGCCAGGTACCCCAGGTGAGCATCGGGCTCGCGGACAAACTCGGCCAGGAAGCGGAATATGCCGTAGCACACGCCAAAAAGTCCACTGACCGCCATGGTCGGCCGGGGTTTTGCCGAATACAGCCAGAGAATCACAAACAGCGCCACCCCCTCCATCGCAAACTGGTAGAGCTGGGACGGATGCCGCGCCAACTGCAACGGATCGGTCGGAAATACCATTGCCCAGGGCACATCCGTGGCCTTGCCCCACAACTCGGCATTGATGAAGTTACCGATACGCCCGGCACCCAGACCGATAGGCACCATGGGCGCGGCAAAATCCATGACTTCGAAAAAGCGTTTGCCGTTGCGCCGCGCAAACCACCAGACTGCCAACAGCACACCCAGCAGACCACCATGGAATGACATTCCGCCCTTCCAGACCTGGAAAATCAGCGTCGGATCGTTAAGGTAGGCGCCCAGGTCATAAAACAGGATGTACCCAACCCGGCCGCCGGCGATAACGCCAAGCGCCACCCAGAACACCAGATCCGAGAGCTTTTCGCTGCTCCAGGTCGGATCGAAGGCATTGACCCGGCGACTTGCCAGCCACCAGGCACCGCCAATGCCGATCAGGTACATCAAGCCGTACCAGTGAATCTGAATAGGTCCGAGGGACAGGGCCACCGGATCGATCTGCGGATAAGCCAGCATGGCCGCTCCCTACATGAGAAAGTTGATACCCACGCCCAGCAACAGCAGAGCGAACAGGCGTTTGAGCAATTGTTGTGACAGGCGATGGGCCAGACGCGCGCCAAAGCCTGCAAAGAGCATACTGGTTGCCGCAATGCCGACCATGGCCGGCAGATAAATGTACCCCAGGCTCCATTCCGGCAGGGGGCTGACCGCCCAGCCAGTCCAGACAAAACTCGCGGCACCGGCCAGCGCGATGGGCAGGCCACAGGCTGAAGAGGTTGCCACGGCCTGCTGCATGGGCACACTGCGCCAGACCAGAAAAGGCACCGTCAGCGAGCCACCACCGATACCGAAAATCGCCGAAGCCCAGCCGATCACCCCGCCTGCGATACCCAGAGTTGGCCTACTCGGCACGCTGGAAGTCGCTTTTGGACGCAGGTCAAAGGCCATCTGAATCGCCACGGCGATGGCAAACACGCCGATAATCTTCTGCAATACCGGCCCCTGAATCAAGGCTGCTGTCAGCGCGCCCAACACCGAACCAAAAACAATACCCACCGTCAGCCAGACAAATAGCAACCAGCGTACAGCGCCCTTCAGGTGGTGGGCACGGATGGCATTGATCGAGGTAAAGGCAATGGTCGCGAGCGAAGTACCGACCGCCATGTGCGTCAGCACCTCGGGGGCAAAGCCCTGCAGGGTAAAGCTGTAAACCAGCACCGGCACAATGATCATGCCGCCGCCCACGCCAAACAGCCCAGCCAGTGTGCCGGCAAAACCGCCCAGTACCAGATAAACCAGAAACTCCACAGCCAACCCCCCGCATTCACAACTGGCCGCCAACCTCATCCAGCCCGCCAGACAGGCCGGTAGTGTAGCGGAAACCAGTGCCAATGCGTGGTTGGAAAGTGGATTGTCGATCAGATTCGCCGCGCCAGCACCACAGTCCCAGCCCTGGCTGGGCAAACGCGCCTGACATTGCCGCGAATGGGCCGCCTGGGCCACTGTCGCGGGACAAAAAAACAGTACACTGGGCATTCATAGGGGGGAAAGAAACATGTGCTTGATGGCATTCGCCTGGCAAACCGGCGGGCATCCGTTGATATTGTTGGGAAATCGTGACGAATTTCACGCCAGGCCAACTCGTCCCGCCGGCTTCTGGACCCAGGACGGCTTGCCTGACCTGTTGGCCGGCAAGGATCTGGAAGCGGGCGGCACCTGGCTTGGGGTAACGCGCCAGGGCCGGTTTGCGGCGCTGACAAACATTCGCGCTCCAGGCGCTCGCCAGGGTCCGCAGTCACGCGGTGCTCTGGCACTGGACTACCTGGCCGGCGATCAGGACCCGCTAAGCTACCTGCGGGACTTACAAACCAGGCGAGATCAGTTTGCCGGATTCAACCTGCTGATTGGCGACTTGGACCAGCTCTGGCATTTCAACAGTCAGTCCAATGAGCTGCGCTCACTCGCGCCCGGCATATACGGCTTGTCCAATGCCTCGCTGGACAGTGACTGGCCCAAGGTCCGCCAACTACGCGAAAACCTGGCTACACACTTGGATGCGGGCGCCAACCTCCTACTGGACCTGCTAGGCGATGCGCACGTCTATGCCGACGCAGAACTGCCGCAAACCGGCGTCAGCCTGGAGTGGGAGCGCTTGCTCTCGGCTACCTTTATCTCTGGGGAAGATTACGGCACCCGCGCCAGCAGCCTGTTGAAGCTGGACCGGCAGGGCGGCATCATTTTCGTGGAACGGCGCTTTGGCCCAATGGGCACTTCTCTGGGGGAATCCTGCTGGCACCTGGCTGGCGAGAGCGATCAGCGGCCCTGACGCAGGACTTTTTCCAGGCCCATATTGCGCAAGGCCAGGTGCAGCGTGCTTTGCACCAGATGGGGGTTGTCCAGGCCGATCACTTCGTCGAGTAGGGCCTTGGCATCGCTCAGGGAGATTTGCCGCAGCAGCCATTTGACCTTCGGCAGGTTAGTCGCGTTCATCGACAGCACATCGCAACCCATCGCCATCAATAGCACGGCGGACGCAGGATCACCCGCCATTTCACCGCACACGCTCATCGGCTTGCCGGCTTCTCGGCAGGCGGTGGCGACCTTGATCAACGCCTGCAATACCGCCGGGTGCAACGAGTGATACAGATCCGCCACCCGCGGGTTATTGCGGTCGACGGCCAGCAGGTACTGGGTCAGATCGTTGGTGCCGACTGACAGAAAATCGACCATCTGGATCAGCTCGCGAGCCTGATAAACGGCCGCTGGCACCTCGATCATCACGCCAACCGGCGGCATCGGCACAGCCATGCCCTCGTCACAGACTTCGCTATGCGCCCGGTGAATCAGGTGCAGGGCCTCCTCCACCTCATACACGCTACTGATCATCGGCAGCATGATGCGCAGGTTGTTCAAGCCCTTGCTGGCTTTGAGCATGGCGCGAGTCTGTACCAGAAAAATTTCCGGGTGATCCAGGGTGACGCGAATACCCCTCCAGCCGAGGAAGGGGTTGTCTTCGCGGATCGGAAAATAGGTCAGCGCCTTGTCACCGCCAATATCCAGGCTGCGCATGGTCACCGGCAAAGGATGAAAAGCCTCGAGCTGCTCACGGTACGTGGCTTGCTGCTCTTTTTCGCTGGGGAAGCGGTCCTGAATCATGAAAGGCACTTCAGTGCGATATAACCCGACACCCTCCGCCCCCCGATCCAGCGAGCGCGCCACATCCGCAAGTAGCCCGGTGTTAACGAACAGCGGCATACGGTGGCCGTCGGTGGTCACACAGGGCACATCGCGCAGCTTTTCCAGCCCCTGAACCAGCTCCAGCTCCTCGCGGACTATCTCCAGATAATGCCGGCGCAGTTCCTGGGAAGGGTTGGAATAGACCTCACCGTGGTTACCATCAACAATCAGCTCCAGGCCGTCCATGCGCGTGTAGGGCAGATCGACCGCGCCCATCACCGTGGGAATACCCATGGCTCGGGCCAGAATGGCTACGTGCGAACTGCCCGAACCCAGCACTGACACCAGACCCACCAGTTTTTCCTTCGGCACTTCGCCGAGCATCACCGGTGAAAGCTCTTCACTGACCAGAATGGTCTGATCGGGGAATACCCGCTCTTCCTTGTTGGCTTCCTGCAGATACGCCAGAATGCGCCGCCCAAGATCCTTGACGTCCGATGCGCGCTCACGCAGGTAAGGATCGTCCATCATCTCGAAGCGGTTGATATGGGCGTTGACCACTTCACGCAGCGCGCCCTGGGCCCATTGCCCGCGCCGGATAACAGCCAGCACCTCGTTACCCAGCGCGGCATCATCGAGCATCATCAGATAGACGTCGAACAGCGCCAGCTCTTCCGGCCTGAGCTGGGTAGACAGCTTGGTGGACATATCCTGCATATCGCGGCGAACGGCCTCGATGGCACTGCGAAAACGCAGCACTTCCGCTTCAATGTCAGCAATATGCTTATCCGGAACCGCTTTCAGATCGGCAGGCGGCAGAATAACCACCGCCTGACCTATCGCTACACCCGGCGCACCCGGCACCGCGTCAAAACGCGTATCCTGGATGGCCTCCCCTGCCCAACCCAGGCCGTGTATCGAACCAGTTGCTTCCGCGTGGGCGATTACACCAGCGAGCTGGGCGCTCATGGTGACCAGGAAGGATTCTTCAGACTCGTCGAACTGCCGCCGCTCTTTCTGCTGCACTACCAGCACACCCATCACCCGGCGGTGGTGAATGATAGGCACACCCAGAAAGGAGGCGTAGCGCTCCTCACCGGTCTCGGCAAAATAACGGAACTTGGGATGCGCAGCCGCATCCTCCAGGTTGACCGGCTCCTCGCGCGCGCCTACATAGCCAATCAGACCTTCATTATTGGCCATGCTGACGATCCCGACCGCGTCCTTGTTCAGACCTTCGGTGGCCATCAGCACATAGCGGCTGCTGTCAGGGTCAAGCAGATAGACGGAACACACTTCAGTACCCATGGCCTCACGCACCCGCTGAACAATAATATCCAGCGCGGTGATCAGGTCCTTGGCGGCGTTCACTTCCTGAACAATCCGCCGCAGGGTGTTGAGCATACTCACGTCGGTTTACTCACGTTTCGATCCAGTCGGCGAGGGGGAGCCGGGGCGCCAGCTCTTTCATGGCACGACGATAGACGTCGCGCTTGAAAGCCACCACCTGGCCGAGCGGATACCAGTAACTGACCCAGCGCCAGCCATCAAACTCCGGCTTGGGTGTTTTGGTCATGCATACCTGCTGCTCATCGGCGGTCAGCCGGAGCAGAAACCATTTCTGTTTCTGGCCCACGCAAACCGGCTGCGAATGGCTGCGAATCAGACGTTGGGGAAGGCGATAACGCAACCAGCCGCGGGTGCAAGCGAGAATCTCGACATCCTCGGGCATCAGCCCGACTTCTTCGTGCAACTCGCGATACAACGCCTGCTCGGGCGTTTCATTGCGCTGAATACCGCCCTGCGGAAACTGCCATGCGTCCTGGCCGATTCGGCGCGCCCACAGCACCTGCCCGGACCCGTTGGTCAGGATGATGCCTACATTGGGACGGAAGCCATCGGGGTCGATCACAGCCGGTATCCTTGATTGATTGTCTTCTGCATTGTTCCACAAAGACGCGCGGCGCAGCAATTGCAGAGTAACAGGCATTTCAGTGCCTTATAAGCAGACCTTCAGCATTTGCACACTTATGATGTGCGAGCAGCCCTGATGCGGGACAAGCATTTGCCTGCGGCCTGGATTATCCTTGGCTATCCGAACCACATTTAAGGAGACAGCCCTTTGCCTTTGGCCATTTTTGATCTGGATAACACGCTGCTTGGAGGCGACAGCGACCACGCCTGGGGCGAGTTCATTGTCGATCACGCGATCGTTGATGGCGCCTCCTACAAGGCGCGCAATGATGAGTTCTTCAATGACTATCTGGCTGGGCGCCTGGATATTCAGGTCTATCTGAACTTCTGCCTGCAACTGCTGGCCGAGCATGAACCCGAACAATTGGAGGCCTGGCACAAGCAGTTCATGGCCGAGCGTATCGACCCCATTGTGCTACCGCAGGCGCTGGCGTTGATCGAGAAACACCGCCAGGCTGGCGATACGCTGATGATCATTACTGCGACCAATCGCTTTATCACCGCCCCGATTGCAGAACGCCTGGGTATCGATATTCTGCTGGCTACCGAGTGCGAGCGCGCCGAAGGCCGTTATACCGGCCGCACAACCGATATTCCGTGCTTCCGCGAAGGCAAGGTGACGCGTCTTGAGCGGTGGTTGATGGAGAATGGCAAAAAGCTCGATGGGAGTTATTTTTACAGCGATTCGCAGAATGATCTGCCGCTGTTGAATATGGTGGATAACCCGGTGGCGGTTGATCCTGATGACGTGCTCCGCAAGCATGCGCAGGAAAAGGGGTGGTCTATATTAAGTTTGAGAGATTGAGCGGAAGAGCCTTATCTGAACGGAGGGATTTCTGTTTTTCTATCAGAACGCTGAGAAGCCAGAAGCCGTCGTAGGGCAATAGGGCTAAGCCGACCGTCGATGGCAGGGATGCCATCGCCGAGCTACAGGGACGTACTTGCTGCGTGTCGGCGTGCCCTGTTGCCCTACGACGGCTCACACTGCGGATGAGATTGACGTGGGGGCCGCGCTCGGTCTGACAGGACTCCGAAAGACGCCGTGAATCCATCCCTGGAGGCTTGACGATAACATCCCTGTTATCGACACTTTCTCCGCCCTATCAGACCGAGCGCTATATCACTTTCGAGTGAGGCGGAGTTTGCTTTCCCAACCCCCAAACCCTTCTTGAAACCTAAACTGGCAGCACTCGGCAGAACAGTGATTTGATATAGCCGGTTTCAGGGATAGCCGGGTGCAACGGGTGATCCGGGCCCTGGAAGCCGCGCTCGGTGATCACCAGATGGCGATCCAGGTGCCTACTGGACGCCAGGAGGATATCGCGCAGGTTCTCCTCCGCCAGATGCATGGAGCAGGAGGCCGACACCAGGATGCCATCCTTGTTCAGCAGACGCATCGCCTGCTCGTTCAAGCGGCGATAGGCTGCTTCACCGTTGCGTACATCCTTGCGCTTCTTGATAAAGGCCGGCGGATCAGCAATGACCACATCGAACTTCTCGCCAGCGGATTTCAACTCGCGCAGGGCATCCATTACATCGCCCTCAACCACGGCCATCTTCTCGGCCACACCGTTAAGGCCGGCATTGTGCTCGACCATATCCAGCGCCGGCGCGGAACTGTCCACACACATCACTTCGCTCGCGCCCATCACGGCCGCCTGAACACCCCAGCCGCCAATGTAGGAATACAGATCCAGTACGCGCTTGCCATTTACATAAGGCGCCAGGCGCGCGCGGTTCATGCGGTGATCGTAGAACCAGCCGGTCTTCTGCCCGGTCCAGACCGGCGCTTCAAAGCGTACGCCATTTTCTTCCAGCGCCACCCGCTCAGGCACCGCGCCAAAGGCCGCTTCAACGTAGGATGGCAGATCCTCGGCTTTGCGTGCGCCGCTGTCATTCTTGAACAGCACACCTGCTGGCTTCAGCACCTGAACCAGGGCTTCGACAATCGCCTCGCGCACCCGCTCCATGCCCGGCGTGGCGATCTGTACTACCAGGTAATCACCAAAGCGATCCACTACCAGACCTGGCAACAGATCAGCGTCGCCGTAAACCAGGCGATAAAAAGGCTTGTCGAAGAGTTTTTCACGCAGGCTCAAGGCGACCTGGATACGGTGCACCAGCAGAGACTTGTCCAGCCCGTGGGCCGTGTCGCGGCTGTGCATGCGCGCGCATATCAGATTGGTCGGGCTCATGCATACCAGCCCCAGGGGCTTGCCTGAGGCGCTCTCAAGCTGCGCTTCCTGACCAGGCTCGAAGGCGGTCAATGGGGTCTGGGCGGTATCCACTTCGTTGCTGAATACCCACAGATGGCCAGCTTTGATGCGCCTGTCACTGTTGGATTTGAGACGCAGACTTGGCAGGGTCATGGGGGGCTCCTTACTCTCGGGCGGCAGTTGATTCCGCCGGGCGAGCATTATACAGGGTGTCCAGCCCGGCAGTCTGCGGCTAAACTCCAATATCCCGCACGAGAGTGGACGCACAGCGACATGACCCAGGATCTAACCGAAGAGCAGATCAAGCACGCCTTGCAAGGCATCAGCGTGCCGCCGCAGCCGCAGATCATGGTCGACCTGCAGATGGAACAGGTGATGCCGGATCCAGATCTCAAAGTCATTGCCCGGCTGATCAGCCAGGACCCAGGCCTTTCCGGGAGTCTGCTGAAGGTCGTCAACTCACCGTTTTTCGGGCTGGCCAACCGTATTTCCTCGATTCAGCAAGCGGTGAACCTGCTCGGCGTGCGACGGGTGATCAATATCGTCAACGCCCAGTCGATCCGGGGTGAGATGACCGATGAAAATATCGTCAACTTGAACCGTTTCTGGGACAGCGCCCAGGATATCGCGATGACCTGCATGACCCTGGCGAAGAAGATTGGCTGCGTCGAACCAGACGAAGCCTATGCTCTGGGTCTGTTCCATAATTGCGGCATTCCCCTGATGCTCAAGCGCTTCCCTTACTATATCGAAGTCATGGAGGAGTCCTACTCCCAGGCAGGCCAGCGAATTGTTGATGTGGAAAATCAGCGGCTCAACACCAATCATGCGGTGATCGGCTACTTCACGGCCAAATCCTGGCTGCTGCCGCGCCATCTGTGCGACGCCATCGCCAGCCACCATAATGCCGAGCAGATTTTTGGCGAGGAAGATCACCATGACGCCGGGCTGAAAAACCTGCTGGCGATTCTGAAGATGTCCGAGCACATTTGCCGGGCACACAAGGTACTAGCCAGCCAGCCGGAAGATCATGAATGGAACGCTGTGGGCAGCCGCATACTCGAATATGTTGGTCTGACCGAGTACGATTTCGAAAACATTGCATTTAATTGCCGGGAAATGATGACCAGCGGTGAAGGCCGCTACTATCAGGACTGAGGCAGCCAGATCAAGGAGTCAGCATGTCTACCCCCCTCGTATTGACCGTGATGTCCGCGGATAAACCCGGCCTGGTCGAAAGCATCGCGCAGGTCATCAATCGTCACGGCGGCAACTGGCTGGAAAGCCGCATGGCCCGCATGGCCGGGCAGTTTGCCGGCATACTGCGCGTGGATATCCATGCCGACAACGTCGAAGCGCTGCGTATCGATCTGGACGGACTGACTCATCTGGGCATCAATGTGCAGGTAGCTGTGAGTGGGCAGGCCGAGGATCCGCAATTGACCCATCTGCACCTGAACCTGCTGGGTAATGATCGCCCGGGCATCGTCCATGAGGTGTCGCAGATTCTGGCCCGGCACGGCGTCAACGTGGAGAAGCTGGAAACCGAATGCAGCGCTGCGCCGATGAGCTCCGACCTGCTGTTCAAGGCTCGGGCCGATCTGGGCATCTACCCACAGACGGACCTGGATGCCCTGCGTAACGACCTGGAAAACCTCGCCGACGATCTGATGGTGGAACTCAGCGAGCGCTGAGCGCCATCCCTGATACGCAGGGCGACCTGGGTTCTGGCTAAGGCGCCCGCGTCACCCTGCTCACCGCCTCCAGCAGATCCTGTATCTGTAACGGTTTGGTCAGATAGTAGGCAACATCCAGATCGCTGACCCGCTCGCGATCAGCGGGTAGCGCGCCCGCACTGATGATAATCACCGGGATGTCGCGAGTGCGTGCACTGCCGCGCAGTGAGCGCAATAGCCGGTCACCCTGCATATCCGGCAGATCGATATCCAGCAGCAGCAGCCGCGGCGGCCGCTCGGCGATTCGGTGCAAGGCCTCCAGCCCGTTGGCAATCAAGGTGACCTGGGCCACGCCGGCGAGCGCATGCTGGACCAGGATCTGACTGGAGCGGTCATCCTCCACGTAAATCACATCCAGAAGGGCGCTATCAGCCTGCGCCATGGCCGCTGCACCCAGCTCTCCAGCGATTCGCGCAGCCGGAAGTTCTACCCAGAAACAGCTGCCTACTCCGGGCTCACTGCCAAAGCCCATTTCGCCGTCCATCAGGCTGGCCAGCTCGCGGCTGAGTGCCAGGCCGATACCCGTGCCCTTGATCGAGCTGTTTTCATGCCCGAGTCGCTGAAAGGGTTTGAACAGCTTGATTTGATCTGCGTGGCGGATGCCCTGCCCCGTATCAGCCACGCGCACTTGCCAGCGCGCGTCCACTCGCTGGCAGCTCAGCGTAATACTGCCGCCCGGACGATTGTATTTGACCGCATTGCTCAGCAGGTTGAGGATGATCTGTCGCAGCCTGCGGGGCTCAGCTAGCACCATGGGCGTCTGGTCAGGCTCATCCAGCACAAGCGTCAACCCTGCGGACTCGCGCTCAGGCCGTATCTGCTCGGCACAGGCCAGCAACAACTGCCATGCATCAACGCTTTCCAGTTGTATCACCGGGCGCTCGGCCTCGATACGCGCCAGATCAAGTACATCATCAACCAGCAGACACAGGTGCTGGCTGGCCTGGAGTATCTCGTGCACCTGCTGCTGCATGGCTGCGCGCCTGGCCAGGGCGGCGTCCTGCGCCTCCAGATCGATCTCGAGCAATTGCGCAAAGCCCTGAATCGCATTCAGGGGCGTGCGCAACTCATGGCTCATGCTCGATAGAAAGCGGCTTTTGGCCAGGTTGGCCGACTGGGCCTGCACACTGGCCGTGCGCAGCGCCTCTTGAGTCGCCTTGATCGCATCAATATCCACATGGGTGCCCGCGACCCGCTGCGGCCGTTGAAAGCGACCGTCCATTTCAACAATTCGCCCGCGGCCCAACAGCCAGTGGTAATCGCCGGAGGCATCGCGTAGCCGATACTCAGCCTCCAGCTTCTGCTGAGCACTGCGCGGCAACAGGCTGCTGCGCGCTGCGCTGAGGTCATCGGGGTGAATGCGCTGCAGAAAAATATCCAGCCCCATGACCCCTTGGGGCAACCCAAAGCGCTCATTAAGCCGGCCCTGAAACTGGATCTGCTTCTGGGCCATGTCCACTTCCCAGATACTTTCAGTGGTGGAGTCCAGCACGCGCTCGAGATGCTTCATGGCCTGCTGCCGGGAATGCTCGCTGTCGGCCAGCTTGCTGCCCATCAGTGAGGTGTCGCTGGCCATTGCGTCCAGCTCCCTGATCGGGGAACGGTGCATTTCAGGATGCAAGTTACCCTCACCAATCTCCTGCATCATCCGACCAATGCCACTGATGGGCGCCTGAAGAGCCTGGCTTAGCTGCCGCGCACGTACCCACATCGCCGCAAAGAACACCAGATAGAAGAGCACCAGGCCTGCGATCAGCAGAAAACCAATCTGCCGGTACTGGTCCGCCAGCGCGTTGGTACGGCTGAACACGCTCGCCTCATCCACCAGGGTGATCAACTTCCAGCCGGTTTCGGGGATACTTGACCAGGCGGCCAATTGGGCGCGTCCGCCCAGCATGATGGGCATGACGCCCTCACTTGCATTCCCGACCAGCGCGGCCAGATCACGGGTGTCCTGCCGGTTGGCTAGATTGAAATCGCTGGGCTTGAAGATCTCCCGGCGTACTGCCTCGTCATAGCTGAACTCGGTAAGTTCATCCAGACCCAAGTCCCGTTCACCGGCTTCCGGCAAGGCCATGATGTTCATGTCCTGACTGATCAGCACCGCGTAGCCGCCCCAAGGCACCGCCAGTGAGGAAATCTCCTTGAGAATACTGCCGATAGTAATATCCAGGCCGGCCACCCCTTCAAGGGTCTTGTCGGTATAGACCGGCGCCAATGCCGACATCATCCAGCCCTGCCCTGCGGGATCGACATAGACATCGGTCCACACCACCTCTCGTGCCGGATTATGCTTGGCGTCCGCCAGGTAGTAGAAGTTATAGCTGGGAATGTCCATATCATGCGGGTACTGATCAGGCGTGAAGAACCACGGCCATATGCGGTTGTAGCTGTCATGGGTATTGAAATAGACCGCGCTGACCAAGCTGTTGTTCTGCTCAACGCCCTGCATCAATCCATCCAGTTGTGCCAGACGCATCACCTTGTCCATGCGTTGTTCACTGGCCGGCGTCAGGCTGGAGTAGAAGGACGCCGCTCGACCTTCATCGCGCTGACCGTAAAGCACACCCGATTCCGTGCGCGTCAGCAATGCCACTTCCTGCTCATCCAGCGGCACCTGCGGCTTGGCTAGAGCGTCCCTGACCTGTGCGGCGTATATGCGCGTCAGTTCGCCCACGCCTTTCAAGCGCTGATTGACCAGTCGCGCTTCCTGCGCAGCGGAGGTCTGCATATCAGCCTGGGCTGTCTGGCGCAGATGCTCGATCTGGGCATCACGTATCGCCGTATTGGAGAGCAGATAAGCGGCGACCAGTACCGTCTCTACCAATAGCAATGGAATCAGCGCACTCTGAACAAAGGCTCGCCACATCCAGCTGCGCAGGTCGATCGAATCGCTTGTTGCCATGTGATCAGGGTCCATGGATGCAGGGTCCATTGATGGAGGTCAGTTTTTGCTCAGGCGCGCTCTGCTACTATCGAACTCAAGGTCACACCGACAGCCTGCACAGGATCCTGCAGCATTGTGAATCATCTTATGACCTTCTGGCAGACTCTCCGACATTCTTTTGGCAATCTGCTGCCGATTGTGCTGGTAGTTGGTCTTTTCCAGCTCCTGGTGATCCGCCAGGTACCCGATAACCTGGGTAGCATGCTGGTGGGCTTGGGCATTGTCGTATTTGGCGTGGCCATTTTTCTCCAGGGTCTGGATCTGGGCATTTTCCCGGTGGGCAAAAGCCTTTCCAACGCCTTTGCCCGGCGCGGTTCCTTGCCTTTGCTGATGATATTCGGTTTCAGCATCGGCTTTGCCGCCGTCGTTGCCGAGCCGGCGCTGATCGCGGTGGCAGAACAGGCACAAACCATCAGCGAGGGCCGTATTGATGCCCTGATCCTGCGCCTGCTGGTGGCCCTGTCGGTCGGGCTGGTGGTAGCCCTGGGAGTGTTGCGTACGCTGCTGGGGCACCCGTTGCACTGGTACATGATCTGCGGTTATCTGCTGGTCGTGACCGTGACCTTCTTTGCGCCAGAGGAAATTGTCGGCCTGGCCTACGATTCCGGCGGCGTGACGACCAATATCGTCACCGTGCCGCTGATTGCCGCACTGGGCGTAGGCCTGGCGTCCTCCATCAAGGGCCGTAATCCACTGGCCCATGGATTTGGATTGGTCGCACTGGCGGTGATGGTGCCAATGATCGCCGTACAGCTCTACGGCATTGTGGTCTATACCCTGCTGCCGAGTCCCGCCTTACACACCCAGTTGTCCGATTCCGTTGCAGCCGTAGCTGGGCCCGCAATCAGTGCCGTGGGCCGGCAAGCCTTGACCATGCTGTTTGATCTGCTCGGCATGCTGCGTGATGTGCTGCCTATTATTCTGGTTATCCTGTTTTTCCAGTACGCCGTTATTCGCAAATCCATCCCCTACGCTCGCCGCGTCGTGCTTGGTTTTGCGATGGTCATACTTGGACTTTACGCCTTTGTCGTCGGACTCAAGCTGGGGCTGTTTCCGGTGGGCCGGAGCATGGCCGAGCAACTGATTGCGCTGGATACGCCGGTCTGGATCTATCTGTTTGCCTTTGCCATCGGCTTCGCCACCACCATGGCCGAACCGGCGCTGATCGCGATTGGCGCACAGGCCGAGGAAGCTGCCCATGGCAAACTGAATGCGAGGGATATGCGCCTACTGGTAGCAATCGGTGTTGCAGTTGGCGTTACAGTCGGCGTGCATCGCATCATCAGCGGCGACTCATTCCATTATTATATTATGGGGGGTTGTGCATTGATGATCATAATGACCTTGCTCACTCCGCGTTTTATCGTACCGCTCGCATACGATCTGGGCGGGGTCACTGTTTCCGCAGTGACCGTCCCTATGGTGACTGCCGTAGGCATAGCTCTCGCCACACATATAGAAGGTCGTAGCGTGCTGATCGATGGTTTCGGCCTGATTGCGTTCGCGACTATCTCACCGATTATCACCGTCATGCTCTACGCTATCGTCATGGCGCGGATCAAACCCGACACAGGAGAGACAACATGAAGTTCTCGGTATTAGTGGCCATGCTGGCCGAGGATCTGGAGGAGCAGGCGATCGAGTCTGCCAAGGCCGCCGGTGCGGGCGGCATCACCATATTGAATGGTCGGGGCCTGGGCGCGGAGCCGAAGAAAACCTTTTTTGGTCTGACCTACGAAGGCAGCCAGTCGGTACTGGTTCTGGTGCTGGAAAAGAAACTGTCGCTGCGGGTAATGAAGCGACTGGTCAAGGATCTTGATCTGAACAACCACAGCCGTGGCGTAGTGTTCACCCTGCCGCTTGAGCACATCGCCGGCATCGATCATCGCCAGATTGCGCAGTTCGAGCAACTCATCAAGAACGATATCTGACCCTTCAGGAGCAAAGCCCATGCTGGTCAAAGACATCATGAAGTCCAATGTCATCACCATTTCCGCGTTCGCCACGGTGCGTGATGCCCTGCATCTGATGCGCGAGCAAAACATCAAGTCGCTGGTGGTGGAAAAGGGCAACGAGCACGACGCTTACGGTCTGGTGACCTACAACGACATTCTCAAGACCATCGTTGCCGAAGAGGGCGATATAGACCTGATCAATGTCTACGATATCTGTACCAAACCCGCTCTAATCGTATCCCGCGAACTGGACGTGAAGTATGTCGCGCGCCTGATGGTGAACATGAGCATTCAGCGGATACTGGTGACCAATGCCAATGAACTGGTCGGCATCATCACCAAGAACGATATCGTGGGGGCGATTCTGGATCTCGCGGATCGGGCGGACTGAGAGCGCGCGGCACTCTCAGCCTTCACGTGGTCACGTGTTACTGACGGCCGATATAGCCGGGGTTGAAAATCACCTTGTCACCCTGAATATTGTCGAAAATATCCCGGGCGGCAATAGCCGGATCTTCCCAGTCGGCAGCACGGTCATTTTCCGGGTTGGCCAGCGGCCCGACCGAATGCTGACTGATCATGGTGCGCATACCGGCTGGGGCGGCGATAAAGACCTTGATATTGTCTGCTTTCAGCTCCTGGGCTGCACTCTGGAACAGCCCGTGCAGCGCGTGCTTGTTACCCGCGTAATGACCCAGGCCCGGAGGTGCTGCGCTCATACCCAGAATGGATGAGACGTTGAGAATGGTGCCGCCACCCTGCTTGCGCATGATCGGAATCACCCGCTGCGCCAGATCGGCGTAGGCCCAGTAATTGACCTCGAACATGTCCTTGGCCTGCTCCATGTCCATCTGCTCCAGCGTCGCCAGATAGGAATAGCCGGCATTGTTGAACAGATAGTCAATACTGCCGAACGCCTCCATCGCGCCTTCTATCACCTTGGGCCGCTGCTGGGCATCAGCCAGATCCACCTCGATAACGACCGCTTCGCCGCCCTGACTGCGGATCTGCTCTGCCAATTCCTGTGAGGGCGCGGGGCGCCGATCAACCAGTACCAGCTTCATGCCCTCTGCCGCGCCGAGCAACGCCAGTTCGCGACCCAGCCCATAGCTGCTGCCGGTGATTACCGCTACTTTACCTTCAAAAACCGAGTCATCGGCTTGTGCCTGGGTGACTGCGAATAAGCTGGCAAACAGCACAGACAGCAACATCGCCATCTGGATGCAAGCACGACGGGGATGCGCAGGAAATACTGAAGCAATCATTGGGGGCTCCTGGAAAAAAGGACTTGGGAAGGGGTGCGAGCAGGGAGAGTGGCCTTGCGGCCCTCTGCACCGAGACAAGCCTCGGCGCAGAGTCACAAGCAGTTGTCGGCTGAATTGACGCCGACCATCATAGCTCAGACATCTTCCAGCTGTTTCGGCGCGGATTTGCCGCCCTTGGCCTTGACCCGACCGGCAGCCACATTGCGCATGAACTTCAGCGCGCCGCGGGCGTTGGAAAACTCGTCAAGCATGACAGGATTGGGAAACGCCTTGGTCAGCCAGTGATGGAAAACGACCGAGCCACCACCCGTGATGATGATCGCCCGGTAGATACCGATCGAGCCCAAGCGCGATTTGACATTGTTGATGATCTTGGTCGCCACGGATGAGGCCACATCGTCACGCAGCACTTCAAAGTTGCGCATTTCACCGGCAAAGAAGGTCGAGCCGGTTTCCAGCACTTCGCTGACCAGGTTCGGCGGGATCTCGGCATCATGCGAATTCTCGATCAAGCCAAGATCAATCAATTCCTGCTTGATGGCCTTTTCCAGCGAGAATTTCAGGTCCAGCACACCCACCTTATCGGTGCCCGAATAGCTATTGTTGATGGTGATGCTGTCATCAACAATCAGGTTGACCACGTCGGTGGTCGAGCCACCAATGTCGATGATCGCCACATCACCTTTGGTGTACTTGGCCGCATCAGTGAACTCGCCCTGATCATCCAGCACAAAATCAAAGAACGCGGACAAGGCTTCGGAATAACAATCCACCTGGGTGATATTCAGCTTGTCTTCGCTACCGATGACTTCAACCGTGCCCTTGCTGCCATTGAAGTTGGCAATGGTCGCTTGCTTGTTCTCGGTGATCTGCGCGCCGCCTTCGGAGAAGTAATCACGGAAGGACAAGGTGACGCCCAGGTGCAGAGGCTTATTCAGCAACTTCGCCTTGCGCAACGCATGGGTAACCAGCACACGGTTTTCGACCGAGGCCGGGTAGTTGGCATTGCGCAAGTTAATCGGTGACCGTACCGAGGGCTTGCAGGTGTAATCCACCCCATCGGCGCGATAACGATCAACCGTCTCGCCGCTGTTGGAGCTCAACCTGTCCGTACCGATGATGGTCGGGATCTTCAGGGTTTGAATCTTGCCCTCGGCATCCAGCCAGGCCAGTTTGTGGTCAGCATAACCATTGTCGTCGACAACCAGCGTCACTTCTCCCATCTCACTCTCCTGTCCATGCAATATAAGGTGGTCGTTACATCACTCCCGGTTGCCGCAACCTCCCCTGCAGACAGCGTCAGACGTCAGGGTGTAGCACTAGCAAAGCCGTCATGTTCCGACGAAATCCCTGGCAGTATGCCAGCCTCGTGTTAAAGGTGAAATATATAAGCAAGCTACCCGCCAGACGGATAGCTTGTCCGGCATACAAAAACCGCTTGACGGACAGCTTCAGCCTACCATATGGTAGGCGAATGGATACCCGAACCCAGATACTCAGCATCGCCTCCGACTTGCTTCAGCGCCAGACCGTTAACGGTTTCAGCCTGCAGGATGTGGCCGATCGGGTTGGCATTCGCAAAGCCAGCCTGTTCCATCACTACCGCAACAAGGAAGCCCTGGTTGCGGATGTACTGGAAAACAGTCTCAACGGCTTTCGCAAGCGCATGCAGGCCCTGCACAGCCAGCCAGCCCAGCGCCAGCTCGACGCTTTTCTGGATATCTACCAGCGGCATATCGGTGCAGGCAGCCGTTTGTGCTCGGTGAGTGGCGTGACCGGAGACTGGGATCACCTGGGCGAAGCTTCCCGGCGCCTGGCTCTGGCTCTGCTTCACGAACAATATGCCTGGCTGGCCCGGATTGCCGAACTGGGTGGCCATGCGCGCAGCCCCGAAGAGGCGCAGATTTGGGCAGAACAGATCATGGTCAGGATCCAGGGCGCCATGTTGCTGTCCCGGGTACAGAGCTCGCCTCTGCCTCTGGAGCGGATCATTGCCCAGCTACGCACAGACTGGCTGAGAAACACCTCTGCTGACTGACAGTCAGACCGCAGAGACCCGCCCTGAGAGGGCTTTTTTTAAACATCACTAGACTACCTACTGGTAGGTAGGTAGGTAGGTAGGTAGGTATGGAGTATGACATGCGCATGCAATCCGCTACCCATGCAGTACGCTTGAAGCTGGTGAATGGCCTGTCATGGCTGTTCCCTGAACGCTTTGCTGCGATAGGCACACGCCAATTTATCCAACCGCAACGTGCGCCTCAGTCCAGCCCGTGGCTCGCGGCCTTTATCGAGTTTGAGCGGGCTGAACTTGTCGTTGCCGGATTACGTATCCCCTACTGGCGCAACGGCAGTGGCCCAGTGGTATTGCTGGTGCACGGCTGGGGCAACGACCATTTCGCACTCGGGGGTTTTGTTCAGCCTCTATTGGACAAGGGCTACGCAGTCGCGGCTCTGGACCTGCCCGCCCATGGCGAAGCAGAAGGCGATAGTGCCCCTCTGCCGCTGATGGCGCAGGCGATCGCTGCGGTGGGCGAAGCCTTGGCACCGTTACATGCGGTGATTGCCCATTCGGTCGGCGGCGCTACCAGCGTACTGGCCACGGAGCAATACGGTCTGAAGAGCAAAAAGCTGGTGCTGATCGGCGCGCCCCAGGGGGCCAGGAAACAGGCCGTGGGCCAGGCGCTGGCGAGCGGGCTGTCACGCAGGGCAATAGCCCGGATGGAAAAGCAGATTCATACCCATCTGCAGGCACCGCTGGAGCATTTTCAGGTAGACCGCGGCTTGAGCGTTATTGAATCCCAGGTGCTCCTGATCCACGCCCAGGATGACAGGGTGGTGCCGATCCAGGCAGCGCAGCGCAACGCCGCCGCAGGCTCTGCGCAAACACTCTGGCTGGATCAGGGCGGGCATAATCGGCCGCTGGGGGATTCGCGGGTCATTGACGCGGTGATCGATTTTCTGAAAGTCTCGCGCCGCAAGAATCGCCACCCTGCAGGACTGCGCTATCATCCACGATTCGCCCAACCCGATGCGGCTAGGAAGGTTGCGTTCAATACAGATCAGAGCCAGGCAGAGCTGCCATGAACAGAAATGTAATAGTACTTACCGCCGCCACATGCGCAGTGGGCACCCAAACCTTTGTATTTGCCGGACTGTTGATCGAACTCGCTGCCGACATGGGTATTAGCGTCGCCGTGGCGGGCTATCTAGCCGCTGCCTACGCACTGACCTACGCCTTCACCGCACCCTTTATCGCGCTGCGCACCGGCCAGTTGGAGCGCCGCCGATTGCTCTGGATCGCTTTGCTGGTGCTGGGTCTGATCAACCTTGCCGCTGCCATGGCCAGCACCTTTACCGAGTTGATCAGCCTACGAATTCTGGCTGGCCTCGGCGCCACTCTGGTAACACCGGTTGTGCCTGCTGTGGTCGCGAGCCTGCTGCCACCGGAGCGGCGCGGCCCGGCATTGGCCATGGTGATGGGCGGCATGGTACTGGCGTTCATGTTTGGTATGCCGCTGGGCAGCCTGATAGGGGCGCAATTCGGTTGGCGCTCCACATTCATTCTGGCTGCAGTCATGTGTGTCGGTGCGGCGCTCGCCATCCGTCTGGTACTACCGCGGGTAACCAGCCAGGATCAGAGCGGCTGGCGACTGCTGACCCTGGGTTGGCATCCGCCGGTGAGGCGCCTGCTGATCATGACGCTGACCTCATTCTGCGCGACCTTTTGCGTGGTGCCCTTTATCGCCCCGGTGATGAAGATCATTATCGGCAACACCGAATGGGTCGCCTTTTCGCAGATGCTGGTCGGCGTTGGCGCGCTCTTCGGCGTGGTGATCGCCGGCAAGCTGGGCACGCCGAGCAATCCGGGCCAGGTGCTGAAACGCGCCTTTATGGTCATCGCTGCAACGCAGATCCTCTATTCCGCGTCCATGATCTGGCTGCCGGGCATGGGTATCATCAGTTGGCTCGGCCTGAGCCTGGCCGTGGTGTTTGGCGCCTCAGCGCTGTTCTTTACCAGCCCGCTGATGCAGGCGCAGTTACTTGAAGCTGCGCCGCACGCTCGCCAGGTGACCCTGGCGTTGAACGGTTCGATGATGTTTCTCGGGCAAGGCGCCGGCGCCGCACTCGGCGCCCAGGTGACTCAGAGCTTTTCCATGCCGATGATCGGGCTGGCAGGTGCCAGCGTGGCTATGATCGGCTGGTATTGCGCGCGCCGATTGCAGGCCAGCCCAGTGAGCATGGCTAGCCAAAGCGCTGCCTGAAGCCGGCTACCGGGCTGCCTTTGGCAGCCCGAGGGAGATCAGCGCCGCCAGGGCGACAAAGGCGCTGGATACCCAGAGGCAAGCCTCCAGCCCATAGGCTTGATAGACCCAACCCGAGAGCAGCGTGCCTATCAACCGGCCCAACGCGTTGGACATGTAGTAAAAGCCGACATCCAGCGACACACCATCAGTCTGGGCATAGGAGACAATCAGATAGCTGTGCAGCGATGAATTCACCGCAAACAGCACGCCAAACAACATCAACCCGCCCAGCAGCACCCATTGTGGATTAAGCTCAGAATACAAGCCCAGCGCAATCGCTGCGGGCAGCAGCGACAGCGCTGCAGCCCAGCCAAAAGCTGCGGTGCCGCCGGGTACCTTTCCTGCGCCTTTGCCGGTAATGGTTGGAGCAATCGACTGTACTATGCCGTAACCGATAATCCAGCAGGCCATAAAGCCGCCAACCATCCAGAAATCCCAACCAAATACACTGCTCAGGTACACCGGCAGCGCGATAACGAACCAGACATCCCGAGCGCCGAACAGAAACATCCGCGCGCCAGAGAGAATATTGATCCGCCGACTTTTCGATAACAGCTCACGAAACTTGGGTTTGGCCGTAGCCTTGCCCAAATCCTTTTTCAGCAGAAACAGGCTGGCGATCCAGACCGCAGCGAGTACCAGCGCCATGACCAGTACCGCACCGGCAAAGCCAAACAGCGCCAAAAGCCCCCCGCCGAGAAAGAAACCCACGCCCTTGAGCGCATTCTTCGATCCTGTGAGCAGCGCTACCCAGCGGTACAGCGCGCCCTGTTGAGCATCCGGCACCAGCAGTTTGATCGAGCTCTTGGCGCTCATCTTGTTCAGATCCTTGGCCACCCCCGACATCGCCTGCGCCGCCATCACCCAGACCACGGTCAGCCATTCGGCCGGGACCGTCAGCATCAGCAGTGCCATCACTTGCAGCGCCAAACCGATATTCATGGTCCGGTTCAGACCAATGCGCGCACCCAGATAGCCGCCTACCAGATTGGTAATCACGCCAAAGATTTCATAGAACAGAAACAGCAATGCAATCTGCAGCGGGCTGTAACCCAGGCTGTAGAAGTGCAGCACCACCAGCATGCGTAGCGCGCCGTCAGTCAGCGTGAATGCCCAGTAGTTGCCGGTGACCACCAGATACTGGCGAACATCCGGCGACAAGCGCGCAAGCATGCCCATCATCAGCCTGCCTGCCCGACCAGGCGGGCCAGCTCGACGGTGCGGTTGGCATAGCCCCATTCATTGTCGTACCAGGCGTAGATCTTCACCTGGGTGCCATTCACCACCATGGTCGAGAGCGCATCAATGATCGACGAGCGCGGGTCGGTGCGGTAGTCGATCGATACCAGCGGGCGCTCCTCATATCCGAGGATATCCTTCAGCTCGCCCTCGGCGGCAGCCTTGAACCAGGCATTCAGTTCTTCAACGCTGGTGGCTTTCTCCACTTCGAATACACAATCGGTCAGCGAGGCATTGGCCAAGGGCACCCGCACCGCGTGACCATTGAGCTTGCCGCGCAGTTCCGGAAAGATTTCCGCAATCGCGGTAGCTGACCCGGTAGTGGTCGGGATCAGACTCATGCCGCAGGCCCGCGCGCGACGCAGATCCTTGTGCGGCTGGTCCAGAATGCTCTGGGTATTGGTCAGGTCATGTATCGTGGTAATGGAGCCGTGCTTGATGCCAAGCTTTTCATGCACGATCTTGACCACTGGGGCCAGACAGTTGGTGGTGCAGGACGCCGCGGTCACAATCTTGTGCTGCGCGGGATCAAACAGGTGCTGGTTGACACCCATCACCACGTTCAGCGCTTCAGGCTCCTTGACCGGAGCACTGACCACCACCCGCTTGACGCCCTGATCCAGATAAGCCTCCAACGCCTTGACGGTTTTGTTCACGCCGCTGGATTCAATCACCAGATCACAGCCTGACCAGTCGGTGTCGGCAATCGCCTTGTTCTGCGTGAGCTTGATCTGTTTGTCGCCAATACGCAGTTCACCTTCGGCGTGACCCGCTTCATGCTGCCAGCGACCGTGAATCGAATCGAAATTGAGCAGATGCGCGTGGGTCGCCGCATCGCCGGCCGGATCATTGATCTGCACAAACTCCAGCTCCGGCCAATCCCAGGCCGCACGCACCAGCAATTTGCCGATACGGCCAAAGCCGTTGATACCTACCTTGATTGTCATGTCGAGCTCCCAAACAGTATGAATTACCTGGCCCGCACAACGCAGGCCTGTTCAATGGAGTATGGATGGAGAGTATGGCTTGCGTCAGATACTGCGCTGATTGACCCGCGCAGACAGCGCCTCTGCGGACTCCAGGCGCTCCGAATAGCGATCAACCAGGTAATCCGACTGTTCACGCAACAGCAGGGTGAACTTCATCAGCTCCTCCATCACGTCCACCACCCGGTCGTAATAGGCCGAAGGCTTCATGCGGCCGCCTTCAAATTCAAGAAAAGCCTTGGGCACAGAAGACTGATTGGGGATACAGACCATGCGCATCCAGCGGCCCAGGACGCGCAGCTGGTTCACCACATTGAATGACTGCGAGCCACCGCAGACCTGCATCACCGCCAGCGTCTTGCCCTGGGTTGGACGTACCGCACCCATCGCCAGCGGCACCCAGTCGATCTGCGACTTGAACACGCCGGTCATCGCACCATGCCGCTCCGGCGAGCACCAGACCTGGCCCTCCGACCACTGCATCCACTCGCGCAGTTGCTGCACCTTGGGGTGATCATCCGGCGCGTCATCAGGCATCGGCAGGCCTGAAGGATCGAATATGCGCGTCTCGGCACCCAGATGTTGCAGCAGCCGCGCTGCCTCCTCCGTGAGCAGGCGGCTGAAGGAAGTAGCACGATTGGATCCGTACAACAGCAGAATGCGTGGTGGATGTTGCAATTGCAGGGGCTGACCCAATCGCTCAAGGTCGGTGACCGGCAACATATCAGCCTTGAGGGCAGGAAGTTCTTCAGACATGGTCGTCTCCGCTATATCAGCAACAGGCCGTCTGGCGCACCGGGCGATCACCCATTGCATCAAGGTCATGCAGGTTGGCGCTCAGCCAATCTGCGTTGGCATCCAGCGTAATGCTCAGTATCTGCTGCACCCAGGCAGGCAAGCTGGCAGGCACACTGTAATAAACCCATTGCCCTTGCCGGCGGTCCTGCAGCAACCCGCACAGACGCAGTTCCGCCAGGTGCCGCGAGATCTTTGGCTGGCTGAGCTGCAAGGCGCTGGTCAGTTCGCAGACGCACAGCTCTCCCTCGCGCGCGATAAGCAGCATCAGGCGGCTGCGAGTGTCATCAGCCAGACATTTGAATACACGGGGCGGGCTCAGTGACATCGACTTACTCCAGAATCAGTTAAACCAACCATATCTGAAAAACCGTATATATGGAATACCGAATATGATTAGATAAAGCCGTTCAAGGCAGGGGCTCGCCCGCGAGACCGCAGCAAGAAATGCGCAACGGGGGTCTGGATAGCAAAGGTCCCGCCCTGCGCTGCAGGGCGGAAGGGGGAGTTAGAGCAGCAATATGGTCGCGAAGCCAAGGAACGCGGAAAAGCCGATCACGTCAGTCACCGCCATCAGCACCATGCTACCGGCAAGCGCAGGGTCGATACCGAAGCGCTTGAGAATCATCGGGATGGACAGGCCGGCCAGCGCAGCACACAACAGGTTGATGCAGATTGCCACGCCGATGATGCCGCCAATCGCCCAACTCCCGAACCAGACAATGGCCAGCGCGGCGATAACCGAGGCCCAGAGCATGCCGTTGAGCACGGCAATGCCCACCTCCTTGACCAGCAACACGCGGAAGTTACCCGTCTCGATTTGCCCCAACGCCATACCGCGGATCACCAGCGTCAGCGTCTGACTGCCGGCGATGCCACCCATGCTGGCGACAATCGGCATCAGTACAGCCAAGGCGACTATTTGCTCGAGCGATGCCTGGAACTGGCCAATCACCGATGCGGCGAGAAACGCGGTGACCAGGTTCACGCCCAGCCACACCGAGCGACGCCGGGCGCTGGTGAGGATCGGCGCGAACATATCGGCCTCATCGTCCAGACCGGCCATGTTCATCATGGTGCGATCGGAATCCTCACGGATGATATCCATAACGTCGTCCACGGTAATGCGCCCGAGCAGCTCACCCTGATCATTGACCACACCGGCAGACAACATATCCAGATCTTCAAACAGCTTGGCCACTTCGAGGTTCGACAGGGTCACGGGCAGCGCCTTGAATTCGGCGTCCATCACTTCGCTGACCTTGACCTCAGGCGGGCTGGTAACCAGTCGGCTGAGGCGCAGAACCCCCTGGTAGCGGTTTTTGCGATCCACCACCATGACCTTGTCGGTATGGTCTGGCAGATCTTCCAACAGCCGCAGGTAACGCAGAATGGACCCAACCTTGATATCCGCTCGCACGGAGATATGGTCGGTATTCATCAGACCGCCGGCGCTGTCCTCGGGGTAGGACAGCATGGCGACCAGTTGCTGACGCTTGATTTCATCCATCGACAGCAGCAACTGCCGGCCGGAGCCTTTGGGCAGCGCCTGGATCAAGTCGACCAGGTCATCCAGATCGAGCTTTCTGGCGGCGGCGACCAGCTCGTCGTCGTCCATTTCCAGAGCAAGATTGGCGCGTACCTCGTCATGCAGATGCACCAGCACCTTGCCAGCCCGCTCGCTGTCGAGCGTTTCCCAGACGGCGCTACGTTCGTCCGGCGGCAACGCCTCCAGCAGGCCGGCCGCCTTGGCCGGGTGCATATGCCGGAAGACCTTGCCAATACGCTTGAACTTGCCCGCTTCCAGCGCTTCACGCACGCTACTGATCTGGGTATAGAGGTGATCTTCGCCGGCGCTAAGTGCGTCGTCGAGCCCGGGTTCGTCGCTGTCCTTGTGCAGAATGGCGGCCAGTTGCGGCGACAGGTGACGCAGCACCGCCGTCTCCTGGTCATCGGTAACCTGCTGCCACAGCGCCTGCCGCTGCTCGGTATCGAGGGTTTCAAGCAGGCTGGCCAGCTTGCCCGGGTGCATGGCGCGCAACAGCTTGCGCACCCGCTTGAGCTTGCCTTTGCTCAGCGCGTCTATGACGGCTTCCTGGGTGGTGGGGGCTGCGCCGGGCCGGTCTTCAGTGCTCAAGAACAATACTCCTGTCTGACTTACGCATATTGACTGAACACAGATCAGACGCCGCGATGGCGGGAAAGATCACCCGGATACAAAAAAGCTGGCACAGACAACTTTACCGGCAGGAAAACGTCAGGCCGCAGCATGGCGGCCTGACGGGACCATCACTCTTCGTAGGCTTCGATCGGCGGGCAGGCGCAGAACAGATTCCGGTCGCCATAGACGTTGTCGATCCGATTGACGCTTGGCCAGAACTTGTTTGCCGCGACCCAGGGCTGCGGAAATACCGCTTCCTGACGTGAATAACCACGCTCCCAGTCACCGGTGATGTCAGCCAGGGTGTGCGGGGCATTGTGCAGGGGATTATCCTCGGCACTCCACTCACCCTTCTCCACCCGGCTGATTTCGCTGCGAATGGTCAACATGGCATCAACGAAACGATCCAGCTCGGCTTTGGATTCGCTCTCGGTCGGCTCGATCATCAGGGTGCCCGATACCGGGAAGGACATGGTCGGCGCATGGAAGCCGAAGTCCATCAGGCGCTTGGCGACGTCTTCCTCGCTGATACCGGAAGCAGACTTGAGCGGACGAATATCGATGATGCACTCGTGCGCGACCCGGCCGTTACGACCGCTGTACAGCACTGGATAGGCTTCACCCAGGCGCTTGGCCAGGTAGTTGGCATTCAGAATCGCCACCTCCGTGGCCTGGCGCAAACCCTGCGCGCCCATCAATGCAATGTAGGTCCAGCTGATCGGCAGAATGCTCGCGCTGCCCCAGGGCGCTGCACTAACCGCGCCGTTTTCTTCATTCGGGCCATCCAGCGGCACAACCGGGTGGTTGGCTACATAGGGTGCCAGATGCGCCTTGACGCCAATCGGCCCCATACCTGGGCCACCGCCGCCGTGCGGGATGCAGAAGGTCTTGTGCAGGTTCATGTGCGACACGTCGGCACCGATATCCGCCGGACGGGTCAGTGCCACCTGGGCATTCAGGTTGGCGCCGTCCATATACACCTGGCCACCATTCTTGTGAATGATGTCGCAGATCTCGCGAATGCCCTCTTCATACACGCCGTGGGTGGAGGGGTAGGTAATCATCAGGCAGGACAGATTGGCCGCGTTGTCTTCGGCTTTCTGGCGGAGATCGTCGATATCCACGTTGCCTTGGTCATCACAGCTGACCAGTACTACGCGCATGCTGGCCATCATCGCCGAGGCCGGGTTGGTACCGTGCGCCGAGGTCGGGATCAGACAGACGTTGCGATGCTCGTCGCCATTGGCTTCATGGAACTTGCGGATCGCCAGCAGGCCGGCATACTCGCCCTGCGCACCCGAGTTGGGCTGCATGCAGATGGCATCGAAGCCGGTGATCTCGCGCAGCATGGTTTCCAGCTCGTCGATCATGATCTTGTAACCCTGGGCTTGTGCCAGGGGTGCAAAGGGATGCAACTGGCCAAATTCGGGCCAGGTGATCGGGATCATTTCGGTGGTGGCGTTGAGCTTCATGGTGCAGGAGCCCAGCGGAATCATTGCGTGGTTCAGCGCCAGATCCTTGTTCTCCAGTGACTTGATATAACGCAGCATCTCGGTTTCGGAATGGTAGCTGTTGAACACCGGATGGGTCATGAATGCCGACTGGCGACGTAGCGCCTCGGGAATGCCCAGGCCGGAGCTTGCCACCTGATCATCCAGGGCAGCCAGGTCCGGGCTTTGGCTGTCACCGGTAAAGCAGGTCACCAGCGCTTCAACGGTCGCGCGGGTGCTGGTTTCATCGAGGCTGACGCCCAGATGATCGGCGTCAATCAGACGCAGATTGATCCGAGCATTGCGGGCACGCTCGACAATATCCGCCGCATTGCCCGGCACCTTGAAGGTCAGGGTGTCAAAGAAGTGCTGGTTCTGCCGGGTGATCCCGCGGCTCTCGAGGGCGGTGGCGAGTATCGCGGTCAAACGCTGAATGCGCTGGGCGATGGTCTTCAGACCATCCGGCCCGTGATACACCCCGTAGAAGCTGGCAATGTTGGCCAACAGGACCTGCGCGGTACAGATGTTCGAGTTGGCCTTCTCGCGGCGGATATGCTGCTCGCGGGTCTGCAGCGCCATGCGCAGGGCGCGGTTGCCGCGGGTATCAATAGACACACCGATGATACGGCCCGGCATCGCACGCTTGTAGGCATCACGTGTGGCGAAGAAGGCCGCATGCGGCCCGCCGTAACCCATGGGCACACCAAAGCGCTGCGCCGAACCGAAGACCACATCAGCCCCCAATTCGCCGGGGGGCGTCAGCAGCACCAGACTGAGCAGGTCGGCGGCGACGCAAGCCAGACCGTTTTGCCCATGGACGATATCAATAAGGGGCTTAAGATCACGGATTTCGCCCCAGGTGTTGGGATACTGGAACAGCGCACCGAACACTTCGTGCTGCTCCAGATCAGCCACATCATCAACTACCACATCAAAGCCGAAGGCCTCGGCGCGGGTCTTGACCACGGAAATGGTCTGCGGGTGGCAATCCTGGTCGATGAAAAACAGATTGCTCTTGCTCTTGGCCACGCGCTTGGCCAGCGCCATGGCCTCAGCGGCTGCCGTGGCCTCATCCAGCAGGGATGCACTGGCCAATTCCATACCGGTCAGGTCGATGGAAATCTGCTGGAAATTCAGCAGTGACTCCAGACGGCCCTGGGCGATTTCCGGCTGATACGGCGTGTAGGCGGTATACCAGCCCGGATTTTCCAGCACGTTGCGCAGAATGACCGTGGGCGTCAGCGTGCCGTGGTAGCCCATGCCGATACAGGACGTATAAATCTCGTTCTTGCTGGCTACGCCCTTCAGGTACCCCAGCACTTCCGCCTCACTGCGCGGGGCCTGCATATTCAGCAGGTCCTTGCGCAGGATACTTTGCGGCACGGTCTGGTTGATCAGTGCATCCAGCGATTCGACACCCAGTGTATCGAGCATGGCCTGCTGTTCAGCGGCGTCCGGGCCAATATGGCGGCGCAGGAAGGCATCGGTCTGTTCCAGATCGGTAAGGCTTGGGGTACGGCTCATGGGGGCACCTGTTGAATAAAACGTTATTTGTCGTGTCTGCCGAAGTGGCGTGTCTGCGTGGTACTGCGATGGCAGACACGCCGTAAATACATCCCTGTAGGCTCATCGATGGCATCCATGCCATCGACGGTCTGCCATCGCAGCACCACGCGACCAGTTCGCAGCAGCTAGCGTAGAAGGTACTCAAACACTGATTAGGCACCGAATCCAACGAGCGTCGTTGAGTTCGGCCTGTTTCGGACCGTCGGTGCCCTGGATGGGCACCGCCGAGCCCACATGGATGTGCTTGTAGCGTGTCCGGAACAGGCCGAACTCAATGGCGCCAGCGCTACGGCCCAACCAATCAGTGTTTCACACACCACTAGCGTCGATAAACTCGATCAGATAGAAGCACCGTAAGCATCGGCATCCATCAGCTTGTCGCGCTCGCTAACGTCCGAAGGCTTGATCTTGAAAAACCACGCGCCTTCATAGGGCTCGCTGTTGACCAGCTCAGGGCCGTCGGCCAGGGCGTCATTCACGGCAACCACTTCGCCGCTGATAGGCGCGTAGATGTCTGATGCGGCCTTCACTGATTCAACCACTGCGCACTCTTCACCGGCAGTAACGGTGCGACCCACGTCGGGCAGCTCTACAAACACCACGTCACCCAGCAAATCCTGAGCGTGGTCGGTAATACCGACGGTAATGGTGCCGTCGGCTTCCTCGCGGGTCCATTCGTGGCTGGCAGCGTAGCGCAGATCAGCAGGGATATTGCTCATGGGACGATCCTCAACAGAAAAAGGGAAAACTTATTCGAATACGGCCTGGCCGTGACGCACAAAACCGGGCTTGACCACCCGCACGTCCAGCAACTTGCCGCGAATCTCGACTTGCGCAGTGCTACCGGTAGCCCGCGGGACCCGGGCAAGTGCAATGGAGCAACCTAGCGTAGGGGAAAAGCTGCCGCTGGTAATTTCACCCTCGCCAACCCCTTCAACAATGACCTTCTGATGGCCGCGCAAGACAGCACGCTCCTTCATCACCAGCCCCACCAGCTTGGGCTGATCGCCCGCCGCGCGCTGAGCCTCCAGTGGCTTGCGGCCGATAAAGTCACGCTCAGCCGGCTCCCATGCAATGGTCCAGGCCATATTCGCCGCCAGGGGTGAAATGGTTTCGTCCATGTCCGAGCCGTACAGGTTCATGCCGGCCTCCAGGCGCAGGGTATCGCGCGCACCCAAACCGCAGGGCTTGCAACCTGCTGCAAGCAGGGCATCCCAGAACGCGGCAGCCTGCTCGGCCGGAAGGATAATCTCCAGCCCGTCTTCGCCGGTGTAGCCGGTGCGGCCAATAAACCAGTCGTCGCTGGCCAGGCCCTGAAAGGGTTTCAAGTCATTGATCATGGCGGCGCGCTGGTCACTCACCACTTCAGCCGCCACTTTCCGCGCACGTGGGCCCTGCACCGCAATCATCGCCAGATCAGCGCGCTCAGCCAGGTTCACGGCAAAACCATCAGCCTGGCGGTTCATCCACGCCAGGTCCTTGTCGCGCGTGGCCGCATTCACCACGACGCGATAGCCATTGTCGGCCAGGTAGACGATAAGGTCGTCGATCACACCGCCTTGCTCATTCAGCATGCCGCTGTAAAGAGCCTTACCCGCAGTCGTCAGGCGGGCGACATCGTTCGCCAGCAGGTACTGCAGAAAATCCTTGGCTTCACTGCCGGTGACATCCATCACCGTCATGTGCGACACATCGAACATGCCTACGTCACGGCGTACCTGATGATGCTCTTCCATCTGCGAACCATAATGCAGAGGCATATCCCAGCCGCCGAAATCGACCATTTTGGCCCCGGCTGCCAGATGCTGATCATAGAGGGGAGTACGCGAACCCATGCGGCCGTCCTTCAATTCTGAGGGAGTGTGTAAGCAGTGAATTGTAGCCATAAACGCAGGGCTTTTGCAGCTTTTGCCCAACTTTCAGCGTCGTGCTGACCGGCGGATCAGCACAATCACCGGAATAAGCCCGACCAGCACCAGCGTCAACGCCGGCAAGGAGGCTCTGGCCCAGTCACCTTCGGCGGTCAGACCGTGGATCCTCACTGCCAGCGTATCCCAACCGAAGGGCCGCATCAGCAAGGTCGCGGGCATTTCCTTGAGTACATCGACAAACACCAGCAGCGCCGCACTCAGAATACCCGGCAGCAACAAGGGCAGATAAACCCGGGTGAACACTCGCCAGCTCGACTGCCCAAGACTCTGCGCCGCTTCTGGCAGCGACGGCCTGATGCGTGCCAGCGACGTATCCAGCGGCCCATAGGCCACGGCCATAAAACGAATCAGATAGGCCAATAGCAGTGCGAATAGACTACCCAGCAGCATGGGCGCTGGCTGCTCCTCGCCGAGCCATTGGCGTAGCGGGATCAGTAGCTGGTTGTCGGCAATGCTGAACGCGAACATGATCGCTACCGCCAGCACAGAACCTGGCAGCGCATAGCCAAGGTTGGCTACCGCCACCGCACTTCGGACCCTGCGAATGGGCTGAAAGCGTTTGGCCAACACCAGCAGAATACCCAGGGCGACCGTCATCAATGCCGCCATGCTGCCTAACAACAGGGTGTTCTGGATCAATGACCAGTAACGGCTATCCAGGTCGTTCAATCCACTGCGCATCAGCCAGTAGGTCAGCTGTATGACCGGAATGATGAAGGCGATGGCCAGTACCAGCAGGCAGTATCCGGTGGCCAGCCAGGCCTTGATACCGCGCAATCGATAAATAGCGCCCTGCCGCGGCCGGTCCACCCCGGGAAAGCGCCGGCTGCCCTGGGCGCGGCGTTCGGCGAACAACGCCAGGAACACGAACAGCAACAATACGCTGGCCAATTGGGTAGCGGTCTGCAGGCTGTAGAAGCCGTACCAGGTCTTGTAGATGGCGGTTGTGAAGGTGTCGTAATTGAACGCGGATACGGCGCCAAAATCCGCCAGGGTTTCCATCACCGCCAGCGCAGCACCTGCTCCGATGGCGGGCCGCGCCATCGGCAAGGCGACGCGCCAGAAACCCTGCCAGGGCGACTGGCCGAGAATGCGCGACGCTTCCATCAAGCCCTTGCCCTGCGCCATAAAGGCACTGCGCGCGAGCAGATAGACGTACGGATAGAACACCAGCACCAGTACGCTGATCACACCGCCAGTGGAACGAATGGAGAACATGCGGAAATCGCTGCCCAGCCAGCCGCGCAGGAAGGTCTGCACCGGCCCGGCAAAGTCCAGTATGCCGATCATCACGAAGGCCAGCACGTAGGCGGGGATCGCGAACGGCAGCATCAAGGCCCAGTCCAGCCAGCGCCGGCCGGGAAATTCGCAGAGGCTGATCAGCCAGGCCAGGCTCACGCCGAGGATCAATACACCGATGATCACGCCGGTGACCAGCGTCAGGGTATTGCCAATCAGACGAAAGAGTTGGGTTTGCAGCAGATGTGACCAGATTGCACTGTCAATGCTCTGCCAGCTCAACAAGAGTACCAGCAGCGGCATGACCACCAGCGCCGCCGACAGATAGGCGACCCAGCGCCAGCGGGGCATAGTGGACATCATGCGTTGGGGCACAACCACTCCTGTGGGCTTGAGATTCACTACTCGGAAACAGACACGCCCGGCTCAAGACCGGGCGTGCAGTATATCGGGAAAAACCAGCCAAGGCTCACCCCAGCGCGGACAGATCAGTCCCAGCGCTCGCGATCCATCAACATCACCGCTTCTGGCTGGCGACGGCCGGCCACTTCCACATTGATGGTATCTTTCTTGAAGTCACCCCAGGCGGCCACTTCATCGGACGGCTTGACCGACTCGTTGGCGGGGAATTCCTGGTTCACATCGGCAAAGATGCGCTGCGCTTCCGGGGTGGTCATCCACTCCAGGAACTTGGTCGCTTCCTCGGGCTGCTTGGCATGTTTGGTTACGCCGGCACCGGAAATATTCACGTGAACACCACGATCATCCTGGTTCGGCCAGAACAAGGCCGCTTTGACGTCGGGCTTGTCTTTGTGCAGGCGCCCGAAGTAGTAGGTGTTAACGATACCCACATCACACTGACCGGCGTCGATGGCTTCCATCAGAGATGTATCGTTGGAGAACACCGGCGTCGCCAGGTTGGCCACCCAACCTTTGACCACTTCCGTGGTGCGCTCTTCACCCAGCGTCTCGATCATGGTCGCGGTGAGTGACTGGTTATAGACCTTCTTCGAGGTACGCAGACACAAGCGGCCTTTCCATTCCTCATCAGCCAGCGCTTCATAGGTGCTCAGCTCGGAAGGATCAACGCGCTCGGTGGAGTAGACAATGGTCCTTGCACGCAGTGACAGGCCGGTCCACTGGCCGCTTTCGGCGCGGTACTGGCTTGGGATATTGCCCTTGATCACATCTGAGTCCAAGGCGCGAAACAAGCCCATTTCTTCGGCTTGCCACAGGTTACCGGCATCGACGGTGATAAACATGTCCGCAGGCGTGTTGGCGCCCTCGGCGCGCAAACGGGCCATCAAAGGCGCTTCGCTGTCGGTAATGTAGTTGATCTTGATCCCGGTCTTTTCGGTATACAGCTCGAAAACCGGTTTGATCAGATGTTCCTGGCGGGAGGAATACACCACCAGTTCCTTGGCCTGTGCGACGCTGGTGAAAGCCGTCATCGCCAGACTCACGGCAGCTATGGAACGAATAAAGGACATGGAAACGCCTCAGATTATTAAACCGAGACAAGATGATAATGATTCAGATTTAGTTTAGCAACGTTGGATTAGTCTGCGCCCGCATAGGGGTCAGCATTACGCGCCAGTGGCGGCAGCCTCCCTTCCAACCCCATCGCCCGACGAATCACTACCGACTTCAAAGCACCCTGCCCATCCAGCCACTGCATGCCGGCATTGCGCAACCAGCGCAGTGGCAACGCATTGGCGTGAAACAGCCGCTCGAAACCCTCCATCGCTGCCATCATGCCGAGATTGGCGCCCATACGGCGCCGTTCGTAGCCTTGCAGTACCGCCAGATCAGACAAGGTGTCGCCGCGCTGCAAGGCCGACGTAAGCACATCGGCCAGCTCAGCCGCATCCAGCAGTCCAAGATTGACACCCTGCCCCGCCAATGGATGGATGCTGTGCGCCGCATCACCAATCAGCACCAGGCCCTGCATGACATAGTTTTTCGCATGGCGCTGGCGTAGCGCTATGCAGTGTCGCGTATCGGCAGCCAGCACTCGGCCCAGTCGCAGTTCGAGAGCCTGGCCAATTTCGTCAGCAAAAGATTCATCGTCCAGCGCCATCACCCGCTGCGCCTGATCAGGCAGTAGTGACCAGACCACCGAACAGTAATGGCGCCCATCCACATCGGGCAACGGCAAGAAAGCCAGCGGGCCGCTGGGCAGAAACCGCTGCCAAGCGGTGTCCTGATGCGGCTGGCTGACTTGCACCGTGGTGACGATCGCACTGTGCAGATAATCCCATTCGCGCATGGCAAAGCCTGCCAGTTCGCGGAGCCGTGATCGGCCACCGTCAGCGGCGACGATCAGCGGTGCATACAGCCGCTCACCGTTATCCAGACCCAGCCGCCAGCCCTCATCCTCACGCACCAGCGCTTCAACTCGCTGGCCGCCCAGCAAATCGATACGCGTGCCGCCCAGTGCATCCAGCAACGCCTGCTGAACACGATGATTTTCGATGATATGACCGAGCCGATTTTCATTCAGGCTGTGGGCATCAAAGTGAATTTCACCGGTGCCCTCGGCATCCCAGACATGCATATGCCGATAGGCGCAGCGCGCCTTGGCGTCAATCAGCGGCCAGACGCCCAGATGCGTGAATATGCGCTCCGACGCAGCGCTCAAGGCGCTGACCCGCGGATCATAACCAGAGACAGTGGATTGAGCTGCCAGCGGTTGGTTAAGCGCGGCGGCGTCCAGCAGCGCAATGCGCAGGGGCGTATCGGCCAGCGCTTTGGCCAGCGTCGCTCCGACCATACCTGCGCCGACAATGATCAGGTCGTAATGCTGAGCCAAGGTAGTGTTCCTATCTGGATTGATCACGTCTGGATTGATCACGCTTTGATGCCCATGGCCTGGCGGGCGAACAGTCTGCGCGCAGGCGGCAGCAGGTCGAGGCCCAGCAGGCCCAGATTGCGGCCCATGGTCAGCAACGGCTGGGAGTTACTGAACAACCGGGTCAGATAATCACTGAACGCCACCGTCTGGCGCTGATCGCGCTGCTGTCGTTGCAAGTACTCCTGCAACACAGCCAGATCGCCGGGCTGGCGCTGCTGCTTGCCTGCGGTTATCAGGGTGTCTGCCAGCGCCAGTGTATCGCGCAATGACAGATTGAAGCCCTGCCCGGCGATCGGATGCAGGCTATGCGCGGCATTGCCCAGCACCACCAGATGGGGCCTGACCTGCTCCTGAGCTTCAATCAGTTGCAAGGGGTAGCAGAGCCGCGACCCGACCTGGGTCAGCGCACCCATGCGGTAACCAAAGGCCTCTTGCAGGCGCGCCAGAAACAGGGCGTCAGGCAAAGCTGCCACACCGGCGGCCTGATCTTCCGGCAGTGTCCAGACCAGGGCACTGCGCTTGCCCGATAGCGGCAACAAGGCTAGCGGACCTGAGCTTGTAAACCGCTCATAGGCCACCGACTGGTGCCCGTCGGCAGAACTCAGATTGGCGATGATCGCTGCCTGACCGTAAGGCTTTATCTCGCGGTGCACGCCCAGTTGGTCCAGCAGGCCGGAGCGACCGCCGTCCGCCAGCACCAGCAGATCGGTCTCCAATTGGCTCACCGCGCCTTGCTGCTCGATATCCAGGCTATAGCCGCCCGCCCGCGCCTGCACCTTGAACACCCGTGCTGGCGCCAGCCACTCGACAACCTTTTTGTCCAAGGCGCCGAGCAGCACCTGGCCAAGCCGCGCATTCTCGACCACGTAACCCAGCGCGGGTACACCTTCCTGCTGCGCGTCCAGCCGCGTTACGCCAGGGTGGCCCCGATCTGATACATGAATTCGCCGGATCGGCTCGACCTGCTGCGCCAAATCCTCCCAGACGCCGAGACGCTCCAGCAACAGCCGGCTGCCGTGCGACAGCGCCGTGGCCCGCGCGTCATAGCTGGTCTGCACTGTCTCCCCAGGGGGGTGTGACTCGATCAGCCTGATACGCCAGCCAACTTCCCGGGCGAAGGGCTGCAATGCCAGTGCCAGACAGGCACCCACCATGCCACCACCGACGATGCTGAGCTGGCTGCTCAAGCGGGTACTCCTGCACCTTGCCGTGCTTCGGCCATCAGGGCTTCAATCTCATCAGGATCCTTGGGCACACTGCCGCTGAGAATCTCGCAGCCGGCCTTGGTCACGACCACATCATCCTCGATACGCACGCCAATACCGCGCCACTTGCGCGGTACGCTATCGTCGTCAGGGGCGATATAGATACCCGGCTCCACGGTCATGACCATGCCCGGCTCCAGCTCACGCCATTCGCCGCCCACCCGGTAATCGCCCACATCGTGTACGTCCATGCCCAGCCAGTGACCGGCGCGGTGCATGTAGAAGCGCTTGTAGGTCTCATTGGCAATCAATTCGTCAAGGTCGCCCTTAAGCAAACCAAGATCCAGCAGACCTGAGGTAATCACCCTGACCGTCGCCTCGTGGGACTCATTCCAGTGGCGGCCCGGGGCGATGACCTTGAAAGCCGCGAGTTGGGCGGCCAGCACGATGTCATAAATGGCCCGCTGCTCGGTGCTGAAACGGCCGCTGGCCGGGAAGGTGCGGGTGATATCGCTGGCATAACAGTCCAGTTCACACCCGGCATCAATCAGAATCAGATCGCCGTCACGTATCTGGCTGGTGTTTTCGGTGTAATGCAATATGCAGCCATTGCGGCCCGCCGCAACGATAGATGAATACGCCGGCGAGCGGCTGCCATGGCGCATGAAGGTGTGCTGCAACTCCGCTTCCAACTGATACTCGTAAGCGCCAGGGCGGCATACCTGCATCGCGCGAATATGCGCCTGGGCGGAAATCTCCGCTGCCGCCTGCATGACCTTAATTTCGGCAGCGCTCTTGTACAGGCGCATATCGTGCAGCAGGTGGTCGAGCGCGACGAATTCGTTAGGCGGCGTGGCGCCGAGCCGCGCCTTGCTGCGAATCACGTTGATCCAGTTGGTCAGGCGCCGATCGAAATCCTGATTGGCGCCCATTGCGTAATAAACGCGCTCGCGCCCCTCGATCAGGCCCGGCAGAATGTCATCGACATCGGCAATCGGGAAGGCATCATCGGCGCCATATTCACTGACGGCGCCCTCCTGGCCGGCACGATAGCCATCCCAGAGCTCCCGCTCCTTGTCCTTTTCACGGCAAAAAAGCACATATTCGCCGTGCTCGCGCCCGGGGATCAGCACCGCCACCGCTTCCGGCTCCGGAAAGCCGGTCAGGTACTGAAAGTCACTGTCCTGCCGATAGGCGTGTTCAACATCACGATTGCGCACATACACCTGCGCCGCTGGCAACACAGCAATGCTGTTGGGCTCCATCTGCGCCATCAATGCCTTGCGCCGACGGGCGTATTCTTGCCTGGAAATATGCATGCTTACCTCGTGACTGGGTATTAACACTGGGTACTAACTACGAAACGCCATCCGTACCGCGGCTTCTAGTGCAACGAGGCGGGCGGTTTCGGTTGTTTATCCGCGGCCGGCTGGCACTCGCTGAAAATCATCAACACCGCCATACGCACATATTCCATCACCTCCATAAAATCCACTTCGTTGGCTTCAGACTCTTCCAGATCAGTCTGGACCTGAGCAATCGCGGCAAAATCGTGCAGGGCGCTATCCGCCTCTTCACCAAGCTCAACCTGCCGCTCAACCAACCCGAAGCCACCAAGAAAACCCTCGCACCACTGACCCAGCGCCTGAGTCCGGTGATCCACTGTAGCGCTATCGTCGGGCAGCAGCAGGGTTACCTCGAAGCCACTGCCAGCCAGCTCGGCCATGCTCGCATCATACAACTGAATCAACTGCACCTTGCCGGCCTCGGACAATGTGCCGCGGGCATCGAGCAACTCATTGGCGACGTTCAGCCAGGTGCCGTGGTCGTAGCGCGCGCCGGCCGACAGGCGACCGACCAGGTGGCCGTGCAACTCAGCAGGAAAACCCGCAGCACCCAGATCATTGAACAGTTGGACGTAACGGTCGAAATCAAACACGGCAGGCATCAAAGCCATAATATAGGGGCCTCTCGGGGGGCGTTAGCAGGGTAAGCAGATAACTTTGCAGGAAATGTTTCCATTGTTGTGTAATCTACTGCGCAAGAGCATCAGGGTCCAGTCTACCAGCCGGCCTACCAGCCGACACCAGCCTGGCACACAAACCGAGCATCAGCCGTTGTTTGACCACCTTGAACAGCCCCACTATAGTTGGCCAACACCGGGATGACAGAATGGCGCAAATGGAAGAACCCGATATCAACACGCTGACACTCAAAGTAGTGCAGTTGATCGAGCTGTGTGATCGCCTGCAGGCCCAGAACCAGCATCTGCATACTCAGGAGAAATCCTGGCGTGAAGAGCGACAGCAGTTAATTGAAAAGAACGATTTGGCCCGTCAGAAGGTCGAAGCCATGATATCGCGTCTCAAATCCCTGGAGCATGATTCATGAGTACCGCCCTGACCGTCACTTTGCACATCCTTGACAAGGAATACCGCGTCAGTTGCCCGTCTGAAGAGCGCAGCAACCTGGAGCAGGCCGCCCGCCATCTGGACGCCACCATGCGAGACATCCGCAACAGCGGAAAAGTTATCGGCATCGAGCGTATTGCAGTCATGGCCGCACTGAATATCAGCCACGATATGCTCACCGGTACCCGCCAGCAAGACAGCACGCTGGATAGCCAGCAGAAGCACATCAATGATCTGGTAGGCCGGCTTGATCAGGCGCTGGCTCGCCACCAGAACTGAATCGGCGCGCCGAATCAGCCATGAAAGCGCAGTGAAAACCCTGTATAGTCGCATCTGTCCCTGGGATGTTTGCCAGTCGGTGATGTCCCTGAGCCGATACTCCTGTAGAAGGAGGCCACGCGTTGCTGCCAGTGTGCATGTCCGCATGACGGAAAGCCTGAGGCAGTGCCGTGTCCCCCACCTTGAACTTTCGGGTTCAAGGGCTAACCCGACAGCGGCATTTCCGGGGACTCCATGAATTTGCCCTCCCGTAGCGCACTTCGTCGCCAGCTACGCACTGCCCGCAGAATGTTATCTGCGCAGCAGCAACGGCACGCCAGCAAACAGCTGTTTCGCCGCCTTGCACAACATCCATTGTTCCGCCGCAGCCGGCATATTGCCTTTTATCTGGCCAACGATGGCGAACTGGATCCGGCCCCGCTGATCAAGCACGCGAGCCGTCTTGGCAAAGCCTGTTACGTACCCGTGCTGAGCCGCTGGCCTCGACACCAGATGCGCTTCCAGAGGCTGACCCGAACCCAACGCTGGCAGAAAAATCGCTTCGGCATTCGTGAGCCGGTGGACCAGAAGCAGCATCAGGTGCCAGCGTGGCGCCTTTCGCTGGTATTGATGCCGCTGGTGGGGTTCGATCCGCAGGGCAACCGTCTGGGCATGGGCGGCGGCTTTTATGATCGCACTTTTGCCTATCGCACACGGCGCAAGACCTGGCCCGGTCCGACCCTGCTGGGGGTTGCCCATCACTGCCAGAAAGTATCCGCCCTTCCCGTCGCCTCATGGGATATCCCGCTGGACGCCATCATCACCGACGAACAATGGATAAGCCTTGACTGAATAGTGGCTGCCGGATCAGCGCGCCGGATGACTGACGAATTGGACCAATAGCAGTGCAAAACAGCTCAACCCCTCTGCAAAGCCCGCTCTCGCTGGATTAGGGCAAGGCAATATGCTATCAATGAGCCCTGTTTTCAGGATCAGCTCATGCTCGCCCAACGCGCCGCCCGGCACCCCAAGATCACCTATGCGCTTATCGTGCTGCTATTGGTCACTCTGATCAGTGGCATCATTGGTGGTTGGCAGGCACTGCTCAAAGCCGAGGAACACCAGTCCAAGGCGCGCCTGCAAATTGAAACCAGCGCCATTGCCAACCAGTTGCAGATCCGCTTCGAATTGCAGGCCCAGGCACTCCAGCGGCTAGGCCTGCGCTGGGCATCGCACTACGATGACCCTGCTACATGGCAGCTGGACGTCCATAGCCTGCTTGACGGGTTCGACAACTTCCAGGCGATTGAGTGGCTCGATCGCCAGTACCGTATGCGCTGGATCGAGCCGCTGGCGGGCAACGAAGAAGTAATCGACTTCGTCTATACCTCTGCCCATCCGAACTACAGCCTGCTTGAACAGGTCCGCACCACTGGGGCCCCGCTACTGAGCAATAGCTTCGAACTGCTGCAAGGCGGACCTGGGCTGGCCTATTACGTGCCACTCTATCGCACTGCCGGCGACCCAAGCAGCTTTGACGGTTTTCTGCTGGGCATTTTCCGGGTCGAAGTACTACTGGGAGACCTGCTGCGTGAAGACCGCAACTACCAACTCAGCGTCGAATTTCGCGAGGAAGGCAAGCTCCTGTTCAGCCATCAGGCAGCCGATACCCTGAGGCAAAGCTGGAAGGTCAGCAGCCCGGTGCAACTGGGTGAGAACGACGATTTTTATATCACTGCCATGCCTACCGCCAGCCTCCTGGCCAGCACCACCACCCAACTGCCTTTGCTGATACTGATCAGCGGTGTGCTAGCCAGCCTGTCGCTATGCTACGCACTGTGGCTCGCGCTGCTAAGCGCCCAGCGGCTGGAAGCCCTGAGCGCCAGCAACCGGAAGTTGCAGCAGGAAATCGTGCGCAGGCAGAGCGTTGAAGAAAGCCTCAACCAGAACCAGGCTCAGTTCAAACTGCTGCTGGACATGACCAACTACAGCCATGACGCCCTGTTCATTATTGGCATGAACCCGCAGGAGCTGGTCTATCTCAACCGCACCTGCTGGATAAGTCTGGGCTATAGCGAAGAGGAACTACGCCAGATCATCGCCATCGCCCCGGGCGATATCATGCCTGATGCTATGGCATGGTCGGTTGAACTCAGCGAGTTGGCCGAACGCGGCGGCAATGCCACCTTCCAGCGCAACGTCACCACCCGGCAAGGCAGGTGCATACCGTTGGAGAGCAGCGTTCAGCACCTGGACCGCTATGGCCGCGCCTATCTGATCTGCGTGGGCCGCAACAACAGTGAACAACTGGAAGTGGCGGCGCGCCTGCAGCAGCTATCCCAGCAGGACGGCCTGACCGGGCTGTACAACCGCCGTTACTTCGACGAAGTACTGACTCGGGAATGGCGCCGGCTGCGCAGACAATCAGGATCACTGGGCCTCTTGATGCTGGATGTCGATCACTTCAAGGCGTTCAACGACAGTTTGGGTCACCAGGCAGGGGACGATGCGCTCAAACAGCTGGCAGGTGCGATGACCAGTGCACTGTCGCGCGAAGGCGAGGCGGTATGCCGGTACGGTGGAGAGGAGTTCGCGATCATTCTGCCGGGGGCCGATATCACCCAGTGCGCAGAGGTTGCCCGACTGCTGCACAAGGCTGTCGGCGAGTTACAGATTGCCCATCCCTCCAGCCGGCAAAAACGGCTTACCGTGAGTATTGGCGCAGCCAGCCTACCCGCGACAGAAAAGGGCCGCCCGGAAAACCTGATCACCCTCGCGGACAAAGCCCTTTACCAGGCCAAGGCCGCTGGGCGCAATCAGAGCTTCATGTCTGGCGATAACGAACCCGCCTGACCAACCTGCTGACCAGGATTGCGGGACTAGCCTAGATACAGTTTGTAGGCAGGATTATCCGTCTCGTCCCAGTACATATAGCCAATCTCATCCAGCGCTTCAGGCACTCTTGCGCGCTCTGTCGTTGGCACCTGCAAACCCACCACCACCCGGCCATACGCGGCGCCGTGGTTGCGGTAGTGAAACATCGAGATATTCCAGCGCCCACCGAGTTTGTTCAGAAAGTTGAACAGCGCGCCCGGGCGCTCGGGAAACTCGAAGCGATAGACCATTTCATCGGCGACCTGATCGCAATGGCCACCGACCATATGCCGGATATGCAGCTTGGCCAGCTCGTTGTCGGTCAGGTCCATCACCGGAAAGCCCTGATCGCAGAGCATCGCCACCAATTCGCTGCGCGGATCCTGCTCGGGATGGGTCTGTACACCAACGAAAATATGCGCCTGTTTGTCGTCGTGGTAGCGGTAATTGAACTCGGTGATCGCCCGCTTGCCGATGGCCTGGCAGAACGCCTTGAAGCTGCCGGGTTTTTCCGGAATGGTCACCGCCAGCAAGGCTTCACGCTGCTCGCCGATTTCCGCGCGCTCGGCTACATGGCGCAGGCGGTCGAAGTTGACGTTGGCGCCGGAATCAATCGCAATAAAGACCTTGCCGCTACAGCCTTCGCGCTCTACGTATTTCTTGATACCGGCCACACCCAGGCACCCGGCCGGCTCGCAGATCGAGCGCGTATCATCGTAAATGTCCTTGATCGCTGCGCACATTTCGTCGGTCGATACGGTGATCACCTCGTCGACATAGTGCCGGCATACCTCGAAGGTATGCTCCCCGATCTGCGCCACAGCAACACCGTCGGCAAACAGCCCGACCTGGCTGAGCACCACCCGGCTGCCCGCGTCCATCGCGGCCCTGAGGCAGGCCGACTCGGCCGGTTCCACGCCAATCACCTTGATATCCGGGCGCAGATATTTCACATAGGCTGCGATGCCGGCGATCAGCCCGCCGCCGCCCACAGGTACGAAGATCGCATCCAGCGGCCCTTGATGCTGGCGCAGAATTTCCATCGCGATAGTGCCCTGGCCAGCAATGGTGTCCGGGTCATCATAAGGGTGGATGTAGACCAGCCCCTTTTCCTTTATCAGCTTCTGCGAGTAAGCCAGGGCTTCATCGAAGGCGTCGCCATGCAGCACTACCTTGGCCCCACGCGCCTTGACCGCACGCACCTTGATCTCCGGCGTGGTGCGCGGCATCACGATGGTCGCCTTGACGCCCATATGCCGTGCCGCGTATGCCAGGCCCTGGGCATGATTACCCGCCGATGCCGTGACCACGCCGCAGGCCCGCTGCTCATCGCTCAACAGGGCCAGTTTGTTGTAGGCCCCACGAATCTTGAACGAGAAAACCGGCTGCAGATCCTCGCGCTTGAGCAGCACGGTATTGTCCAGGCGCTCGGACAGGAAGGGCGCTGCATGGATGGGAGTCTCCACGGCGACATCATAGACACGGGAACTGAGGATTTTCTTGACGTAGGTTTCCAGCATGGGGCGCTTCTGCTTGTCCGGATAAAAGCGCCAGTCTAGCGAATCGGCCGCCTGCCGACTACACGCAAGGCATTTAGCACGCGTATAATCCAGGGCATCACTCGCGCGCTAAAAAAGGTACCAGCCCATGACCCAGGATGAACTCAAACAGGCCGTCGGCCAGGCGGCTGTCGAGATTCTGCTGCCCACGCTGGAAGACAAGAGCATCATCGGCGTTGGCACTGGCTCAACCGCCAATTGTTTTATCGACGCTCTGGCGCGCCACAAGGGCTTTTTCGATGGTGCGGTGGCCAGCTCGGACGCCACTGCCGAGCGCCTCAAAGCCCACGGCATTCCGGTATATGACCTCAACAGCGTGCATCAGCTCGACTATTACGTCGATGGTGCCGACGAAACCAACCGGCACCTTGAGCTGATCAAGGGCGGCGGCGCCGCACTGACGCGTGAAAAGATCGTCGCCGCCGTGGCCCATACCTTCATCTGCATAGCCGACGAGAGCAAGCTGGTCGACGCTCTGGGCGAGTTCCCGCTGCCGGTCGAAGTCATCCCCATGGCGCGCAGCCACGTCGCTCGGGCGATTGTCAGGCTGGGCGGCGATCCGGTCTATCGCGAAGGCTGCGTGACCGATAACGGCAACGTGATCCTGGATGTGCACAATATGCAGATCCATGATCCGCGCAAGCTGGAAGAGCAACTCAATGCTATCGTCGGGGTCGTCTGCAATGGGCTTTTTGCAGCCCGCCCAGCGGACATTTTGCTGCTCGGAACGGCCACTGGCGTGCAAACCTTGAAGCGCGCCTGAACGCCCACCCAAACTGCCAGGACCGGCGTCAGATAGCCTGCCCGGTCAAGGTTGAGCGCTATCCTGCGGCACAAAGCGATAGAACAGATTAGGTTCACTGACAATATACAAGCGCCGGCGGTCGTCCACGGCCAAGCCTTCAGCCTGGGGTACCGAAGCCTGCAGGCCGGCCAGCCCGCGCCACAGCCCCAGCAGGCTGAGCGGTGCGCCCTCGGCGTCATACTCCACGACCATGCGCGACTCATCGCTGAGCAGCAGCATATGGCCGCTCGCATCATGCAGGGTCAATGACGACAGGTCATTCATGAACAGGCGCGGCGAAGCGGCGGGCTTGATCTCCGTGATACTGATATTCAGAGGTGTGCCAGGATTTGCGTCAACGAAGCCCGTCACCGCCAGCAAGCGCAATGGATCCCGCTCCTTGACGACCAGCAAGCGCTGCTCCTCACCGTCCCAGGACAGCCCCTCAAAGCCCTTGTTGCCAGCTTGATCCAGACCAATAGTCAGGCCAGGCGCCTCGCTCAGATCCAGGCTCAGCGTGTCAGCAGCGATGCGCGCCAGAATCAGCCGTTGCGACCGCTCTTCGGCAATCACGTAAAGATCGTCCTCGACATGGGTCAGACCTTCCATGTCGATAACACCCTTGACACTGATTTCACGTAGCAGCTCGCCGTCCAGGGACAGCTCTACCATGACGGGCTTGCCATTAAGCACGCCAAACAGACTGTTGGTATCCGAGTTGAATGTCAGCGCAGATAGGTCGTCGTCGATGCCCCGGACTTCGAGAGCTTCGATATCGACCCTATAACGCCCCAGATTGAATGCCTGCTCAGGCATCTGCTGACGGTTTAGTTTCCAGCTCTGCCATAGCAGTACGTCCAGATGCAGCGTATGCAGAACAACGCCAGCCGCCAGTACGGGCAGCACAACCAGCAACACCAATTTGAACTTCAAGGCGCAGACTCCAGAACAGGCCATTCACACAAGGGACCTACCGCAACCAGATTCAACCTTGGCAGCAATCCTTCACTCGGCGCTGACAACAGTGCTCACTTGCAGCGCGCCCGGAATCGCCAACGTCAGATCATCGCCCGCGTTCAACACGCCAACACCCGCCGGGGTGCCGGTAATGACCACATCACCGGGCAGCAGCGTGAACACCTGCGCAATGTGCTGAAGCAGCGGCACGATGGGCGTGATCATATCGGCACTGCTACCCTGTTGACGCACCACACCGTTGATTTTCAGCTCCAGTGGCAACGCCGTCAGCGCGGGCGCTTGCTCCGGCCGAATAAATGCCGACAGCGGGCAGGCCCCGTCAAATGCCTTGGCACGCTCCCAGGGATGCGCCTTGGCCTTGAGCTGATCCTGCAGCTCGCGCAGCGTCAGATCCAGCGCCAGCCCCACACCAGCAACTGCGTCACTGGCCTGCTGCTCAGTCACATCACCGGATAGGGTCGAACCGATCAACAGGGCAATTTCCGTTTCGTAGTGCACCGGGCCCCGGCGGCTGGAGAGCAGAATCGGATCTGTCAGGGGCACTACCGTGGTAGAAGGCTTGATGAACAGCAAGGGCTCGGAGACCACGGGGTTATCCAGCTCTCGAGCGTGCTCGGCGTAGTTGCGCCCCACACATACCACCTTGCCCATGGCCAGCTCAGACACTGCGCCATCGGTGAATTGGTGTTGATAAACCATAAATCGATCCTTGTTCAGGTACTCAGGAGGCCGCGGGCACAGCAAAAATCTTGCCTGGGTTCATGATGCCGTTCGGGTCGAAAACCGCCTTGATCGACTTCATCACGGCAATTTCCGCCGCGCTGCGGCTGTAGGTCAGATAGTCGCGCTTGGTCATGCCCACGCCGTGTTCGGCGGAAATCGAACCATTGTATTTCTGCACGATCTCGAACACCCACTTGTTCACCGTCGCGCACTTGGCAAAGAACTCTTCCTTGGCCATGGACTCGGGCTTGAGAATATTCAGGTGCAGATTGCCGTCGCCGATGTGCCCGAACCAGACGATCTCAAAATCCGGGTAGTGCTCGCCGACGATAGCATCGATATCGTGCAGGAAAGCCGGCACCTTGCCGACCGTCACGGAGATATCGTTCTTGTAGGGCGTCCAGTGGGAGATGGTTTCAGAGATGAATTCGCGCAGCTTCCACAGATTCTGCAATTGCTGGTCGCTTTGGCTCATCACGCCGTCAACCACCCAGCCCTGCTCGACGCAGTGCTCGAATGTCGCCAGCGCTTCGTTGGCTATATCCTCGTTCAGCGCCTCAAACTCCAGCAGGGCGTAGAACGGGCAATCCGTCTCGAACGGCGCCGGCACATCGCCCCGGCCCATGATCTTGGCCATCGCCTTGTCGGAAAAAAACTCGAAGGCGGTCAGATCCAGCTTGCCCTGGAACGCGTGCAGCACCGGCATGATGGAATCGAAATCCGGCGTGCCCAAGACCATCGCGGTGAGGTTCTTCGGCGCCCGCTCCAGGCGCATGGTCGCTTCAACAACAAAGCCCAGCGTGCCTTCGGCGCCGATAAACAGTTGGCGCAGATCATAGCCGGTGGCGTTCTTGATCAGGTCCTTGTTCAGCTCCAGGAGCTCGCCGGTACCGGTCACGACTTTCAAGCCAGCCACCCAGTTGCGCGTCATGCCATAACGGATGACCTTGATGCCGCCCGCGTTGGTGCCGATGTTGCCGCCGATATTGCTTGAGCCCGCCGAAGCAAAGTCCACCGGGTAATACAGCCCCTGCTCTTCAGCAAACTGCTGCAGTTGCGCGGTGATCACACCGGGCTGGCACACCACTGTGCGGTCGAACTCATTGAACTCGACGATCTTGTTCATGTAGTCGAACGAGACAACGATCTCGCCATTGGCCGCCACCGCCGCCGCCGATAGCCCGGTGCGGCCACCCGAGGGAACCAGCGCGAGCTTCTGCTCATTGGCAAAACGCACAATGGCCTGCACCTGCTCGACGTTCCTGGGAAAGACAATGGCCAGGGGTGCGGGCTCGAAATGCTTGGTCCAGTCCTTGCCCCAGGTATTGAGCGACTCCGGGTCGGTACGTACCTTGTCCGGCTCGACCAGGGTCTTGAGGGTTTCAATCACGGCTTCTGGGGTCATGGGCGGCTCTCAAACAGGATTCATGCTGTACCTGAAGACTTTTCATGCAGGGACAGGCATCAAAAAAGGGAGATTATGCTAGCATACGCGGCTTCCGAAACAGGACTCTTGCTGCGACAAATAAAGTCACAGTTTCCTGCCGGCTCATCCTAATCAGCATTGCGGATACCAGACACCATGATTAAAACCTCGCTGGACAAAAGCAAGATCAAGTTTCTGCTCCTCGAGGGCGTACACCAGACTGCCGTCGATACCCTGAAGGCAGCCGGTTACACCAATATCGAGTATCACACTGGCTCGCTGCCGGAAGAACAGCTGAAAGAAGCCATTGCCGACGCCCACTTTATCGGCATTCGCTCACGCACCCAGTTGACCGCCGAGGTGTTCAGCCATGCGCACAAGCTGGTCGCGGTAGGTTGTTTCTGCATCGGCACCAACCAGGTAGACCTGGAGGCGGCCATGCTGATGGGCGTAGCCGTATTCAACGCGCCCTACTCCAACACCCGCTCGGTCGCCGAGCTGGTACTGGCTGAGGCGATCCTGCTGCTGCGCGGTATCCCCGAGAAGAATGCCTCCTGCCACCGTGGCGGCTGGATCAAGAGCGCCGACAACTCCTACGAAATCCGTGGCAAGAAGCTCGGTATCGTCGGTTATGGCTCTATCGGCACTCAGCTTTCCGTGCTGGCCGAAGGCTTGGGCATGCAGGTACTGTTCTATGACGTGGTGACCAAGCTGCCACTGGGTAACGCGGTTCAGGTCGGTTCGCTGACCGAGCTGCTGGGCATGGCCGATATCGTTACCCTGCACGTGCCAGAAACCGCGGCGACCAAGTGGATGATGGGCGAGAAGGAAATCCGCGCTATGAAGCCCGGCGGGATCCTGATCAACGCCGCGCGCGGCACCGTAGTGGATATCGATGCGCTGGCCGGTGCCCTGCGTGACAAGCACCTTAACGGCGCGGCGATCGACGTATTCCCGGTTGAGCCACGCTCCAACAAGGAAGAGTTCGTCAGCCCGCTGCGCGAGTTCGACAACTGCATCCTGACCCCACACGTGGGTGGCTCGACCCTGGAAGCGCAGGCCAATATCGGCCTGGAAGTGGCAGAGAAGCTGGTACGTTACAGCGACAACGGCACCTCCATCACCTCGGTCAACTTCCCCGAAGTGGCGCTGCCTTCTCACCCTGGCATGCACCGCCTGTTGCACATTCATGAAAACGTGCCTGGCGTGATGAGCGAAATCAACCAGGTGTTTGCCGCCAACAACATCAACATCTGCGGTCAGTTCCTGCAAACCAACGACAAGGTTGGCTATGTGGTGATTGACGTATCTGCAGAGGCATCGGAACTGGCGCTGGAAAAAGTTCAGCAGGTCAAAGGCACTATCCGCGCCCGCATCCTGTTCTGATCGCGGCTTAGCCGCGCCCCGGGCAACCTAGCGTAACAGCGGGTTGTCCGGGCGGCGGCGAAACCAGCCCACCAGGCTGGCGCGTTCGCGATGGGCCGCCAGCACTTCATGCACGATCTGATCGCTCATGAATACCGCCAGGCTGCCACCACGCGGCGCAATGTCCTTTGCCCCTTGTGGCAGATGCAGACGCAGCTCTCCACCATCCCCCGGCTGCCAGTGCTGATTCAGGTACGCCACCACCGATACCGTCCGTAGCGGATTGCCCTGAAAACGATCCAGGTGTTTGCGATAACCCGCGCCCGGTGGATACAACGCATAGTGGGTTTCAAAGCTGTCGAGGCCCAGAAACAGGCTGCGGTTAAGGGTTATCCGCAAGTCTTCCATCACCTGCAGAAACTGCTCGTTGGCAGGGCAAGGCGGGCATTGATCGAGCCAGCGGGTATAGTCGCCCCGGATGGAGGGGATCACCAATTCCTCACCGAGCGGCCCAATGGCTGCCGGCGTCAGATCTTCACCCTGCCAGAGCAACTGGCACTGCACGGCCAGATCATCGACCAGCCCGGTAGGCAGAGCATGCTCCTGTACTGACCACCCCTGTTGAGCGAGATCATCTGCCACGCGCTCAAAGCAGGTGCTAGGCGACACAGGGAACTTGGCCATGGTAAAAGACTCGAAAGAAAGGGTGTTCAACCCCCGCAGAGCGCGGAAAGAGCGAACGAAAACAGCCCTGTAGCAAGAACCCGATATCAGAAACAGGGATCGCGCGCATTGTATCCAAAGCACGCTGCCCAGCAAGCCCCCTTTAGCCCACTATTGCGAGAATCTATGCGCCTTAAACCTCTGCATCTGCTGATCATGTCGCTTCTGGCGGCGCTGATACTGACCACCATGACCGCCCGCGCCAACACTGACCAGCTGTATGAACTGTCTGGCATGGCCACTCACCAGACACATTTTCAGCACGCGCTGACGGCCGCCCAGCAGCGTTACGCGCAGCAATTGCCGCGCAACGTTTATGACAGCCTGGTGCGCCAGAGCAATCAGCGCTTTGCGCCGCAGGCGATGACTGATCGTGCCCAGGCACGCCTGGCACTGGCCATCAATGAGAGCAGCTATCAACAGGCAGTGGCTTTCTATCAGAGCGCGCTAGGCCGCAAGATCGTCGCAATTGAAACCCAGGCCACTTCTGCCACCTCTGTTGCCGCCATGCAGCGCGGCATACCGGAGATGGATGTCGGCACAGAGCGTTTGAACACCTTGCGCCAGCTTAGCGTCAGCTTGCCGGCACTGGAGCTGGGCGTGGAGGTGTCGATGTCTCTGGCCAACCTGGCCACTCAGAGCGCCAACGACCTGCTGGGCGGTCTTTTCCAGGTACCCGGCAACGTCGCAGACAACCGCCGCGACACCCTGCGCGGACAAATGCAGCCGAATCTTCCCAACACCCTGGCTTACGTCTACCGCGATCTGAGTGATGCCGAGCTCAAGCAGTATCTGGAGTGGGCTCAGTCGGAAGCGGGCAGAAATACCAGCAGGGCGATGGAGCTGGCAGCCAAGGACGCCCTGAACCCCTGACAGAAACAGGCCTGGGGTGCGTCACGCCTCAGGCTTCTACCTCATCAAATTGTTCACCCAGCCAACGCAGATATTCCCGGCGAATGGATTCGCCTTCGTTGGCCAGATGGTGCCGGGCTTTTTCCAGAAAGAACACTTCCGGGCTGGAGAATTTGTCCTCCAGGACCCGCAAGTTATGCTGCCAGTCCACTGTCCTGTCCATCCGACCTTGAATGATCAGCGGCGAATGCACACTGCTCTGCGCCGATTCGATACGCGGTATCCACTTTTCCAGCGCCTGTACCCAGGCCACCGGCAATACCTGCGGCTGCAGCGGGTCGCGCTCACGAATAAAGTCGAGAAAGGCCTGATCGTTGGAGTTGTCGGTAAACTTGCGCCCCAGTTGCTGCACAAACCCGCCCAGAAGGCGCAGGCTCATCTGTGACATGCCCCATTGCCGTGGGCGCACCAACGGTGCCATCAGGACGGTGCGGCCCAGCTCGCTGGGAAGCGGCCCATGCAATAGCTTGTCGATGAGAATGGCCCCGCCGGTGCTTTGCCCCAGCAGATGCCAGGGCGCAGGCAGCTCCCACAGCGCAGCATGCTCCAGCACCGCATCCAGGACATTCTGATAACGCAGGAAACAATCGATGCTGGCGCGCTCGCCACTGGACAGCCCATGCCCGGGCAGATCGAAGGCCAGTACTGCCAATCCCCGTTGCAGCGCCCAACTGATCAGATGGCGATACAGGCCCATATGATCATAGTACCCGTGCAGGATAATCAGGGTGCCGTGCGCCTGGGCCGGGCGCCAGACCTGCACGGCCACGGCAAATTCATCGACCTGAATACGACCGAGATGCTGGGGAGAATGATCGCTGAAATCGATCCCGTAATAGCCGGCGTAGCGGCGTGCGGGGTCATCCAGGGGCCGCCCCGGTTCCAGCAAGGGAAGCTGCTCGACCAACAAATCCAAAAAAGCCTGATCCATTCACAACCCCGTTGGGTTAAGGAGCGCTGGCGCGGGTTTACCGCGCCGCCTACGCAGCGGGACAGAATTCCACGCCTCTAACATGATTTGCAACCCATCATCGTGTAACATGCTGCCTCCAAATTCCACGTCCTGCGCACGATCGCGCAGGTTGTCTGCAGAGTGAGGGTTTTCCATGACTGAACGCGTCCAAGTCGGCAGCCTGCAAGTTGCCAAGGTTCTCCACGACTTCATCAATCAGCAAGCCATCCCCGGCTCTGGCGTCGATGCCGAGGCCTTCTGGGCCGGCTTTGACACCCTGGTCAATGATCTGGCACCGAAAAACAAGGCACTGCTAGCCAAGCGCGATGCCTTGCAGGCCAAGATCGACAGCTGGCACCAGGCGCGCGCCGGTCAACCTCATAATGCAGCTGAATACAAAGCCTTCCTGCTGGAAATCGGTTACCTGCTGCCAGAACCTGAAGACTTCCAGGCCACTACGGCCAACGTCGATGAAGAGATTGCACAGCTGGCCGGGCCGCAGTTGGTGGTCCCAGTCATGAATGCACGCTTCGCCCTGAATGCTGCCAACGCGCGCTGGGGTTCACTGTACGACGCGCTATACGGCACCGATGCGATTTCCGAAGCCGATGGCGCCAGCAAAGGCCCTGGCTACAATGAAATCCGTGGCAACAAGGTTATTGCCTTCGCCCGTGCCTTCCTCGATGAGGCAGCACCACTGGCCAAAGGTTCCCATGTCGATGCCACCGCCTACCTGATCAAGAACGGCCAATTGGCCGTTACTCTGCAGGACGGCAGCGACACCGGCCTGAAGGACACAGCCCAGTTTATTGGCTTTGTCGGCCAGGCCGAACAGCCTCAGGGTGTGCTGCTCAAGCACAACGGCCTGCATTTCGAAATCCAGATTGATCCGACCAGCAACGTCGGTCAGACCGATGCTGCCGGCGTCAAGGACATCCTCATGGAGTCTGCGCTGACCACCATCATGGACTGCGAAGACTCCATCGCTGCGGTCGATGCGGATGACAAGACCGTGGTCTACGGCAACTGGCTGGGCCTGATGAAGGGTGACCTGGCGGAAAGCGTTGCCAAAGGCGGCAGCAGCTTTACCCGGACCATGAACCCGGATCGCGAGTACACCAAGGCAGACGGCTCCACGCTGACACTGCACGGCCGCTCGCTGCTGTTCATCCGTAACGTCGGTCACCTGATGACCAACAACGCGATCCTCGACAAGGACGGCAACGAAGTACCGGAAGGTATCATGGATGGCGCCTTCACCAGCCTGATCGCGCTGCACAACCTGAACGGCAACACCAGCCGCAAGAACACCCGCACCGGCTCGGTTTATATCGTCAAGCCGAAGATGCACGGCCCGGAAGAAGTGGCCTTTACCAGCGAGCTGTTCGGCCGTATCGAGGATATCCTCGGTATGCAGCGCAACACGCTGAAGGTCGGCATCATGGACGAAGAGCGCCGCACCACCATCAACCTCAAGGCTTGCATCAAGGCCGCCAGCGAGCGTGTGGCCTTTATCAACACCGGTTTCCTCGACCGCACCGGTGACGAGATCCACACGTCCATGGAAGCTGGCCCGTTCATCCGCAAGGGTGACATCAAGGGCGCCGTCTGGATTGGCGCCTACGAAAACAACAACGTCGATATCGGTCTGGCCACCGGCCTCAAGGGCCGCGCCCAGATCGGCAAAGGCATGTGGGCCATGCCTGATCTGATGGCCGCGATGCTGGAGCAGAAGATCGGTCACCCAATGGCTGGCGCCAACACCGCCTGGGTACCTTCCCCCACTGCCGCGACCTTGCACGCACTGCACTACCACAAGGTCAATGTGGCCGAGCGCCAGGCCGAACTGGCCAAGCGCACTCCGGCCTCGGTGGATGACATTCTGACCATCCCGCTGGCGCCCAATACCAATTGGTCCGCTAGCGAGATTCAACAGGAACTGGACAACAACGCCCAGGGCATCCTCGGTTACGTGGTGCGCTGGATTGATCAGGGTGTGGGCTGCTCCAAAGTGCCGGATATCAATGATGTCGGCCTGATGGAAGACCGCGCCACTCTGCGTATTTCCAGCCAGCATATCGCCAACTGGTTGCGTCACGGTGTGTGCAGCAAGGAGCAGGTGATGGAAACGCTGCAGCGTATGGCCGCCGTGGTAGACCGTCAGAACGCCAACGATCCGGCCTACAAGCCAATGGCGCCGAACTTCGATGACAGCATCGCTTTCCAGGCCGCCGTTGAGCTGTGCGTCGAAGGCACCGTGCAGCCTAACGGCTACACCGAGCCGGTTCTGCACCGCCGCCGCCGCGAGTTCAAAGCGCGCTTCGGGCTGTAATAGCTCAGGTCGCACCTGGCATTAAAAAACCCCGGCTGGTCCGGGGTTTTTTACGTGTTGTTTCCGCGTAGCGGACACGCTGGGCGATCAACTGCGAAAAGGATCAGTGCTTGAGAATCACGTAAAACGCGTGAATGATGCCTGGAATGAATCCGAACAGCGTCAGCAGGATGTTCAGCCAGAAATGGCCTTTGAATCCGACTTCCATGAAAACGCCCAATGGCGGTAACAGGACGGCAAATATCATTTTGATGGGGTCTGTCGCGGTAACGGCCATGATAGCTCCTAGCTAATATGAATAGTTATAGTACACACCTAGAGTAGGACCGCCGTACCGGAGGATAAGTTCGGCACCTGCATCGGGCGAACCAGGAACGGTGGGAGAGCAGCACATGCAACAGCCCCTTACGCATTCAGGACAATGCCTTTGCGGCATGGTCCGTTTTGAGATCGCCGGCCCACTGGAGCCCATACAAATCTGCCATTGCGCCCAATGTCGGCGCGCCCAGGGCACGCCCTTTGCCAGTAATATCCCGGTAAAAAGCGCTGATATACGCTGGCTGAGCGGGCAGTACCAGCTCAGCAGCTACGAATCGTCACCGGGCAAATGTCGCTACTTCTGCCCTACCTGCGGCTCACCGGTGTACAGCAGCAGAGACAGTCTGCCTGGTGTGATCCGGCTGCGCGCCGGACTGCTCAACAATCCCGTCGCATCACAGACACTGGCGCACTTCTACACCGGCTCCAAGGCCAGTTGGTGGACCATCACCGACGGTCTGCCGCAGTTCGAGGCGGCCTATATACCGCCACCTCAGACAAAGGACGATTAACCCAGCTGTTCGATATGCACAATCATGCGCTTGCGCATGGCCTCGTCAGGCAGGGCTCCCATGGCCGCGCCCATGTTGTCGACCATATGCCGCGCGCGGCTGGTGGCCGGTGTCGCCGTGGTCACCACCGGATGCGACACGACGAACTTCAAAAAGAACTGTGCCCACGAACGGGCATCGAATTCAGCAGCCCACTCCGGCACTTCGTGGCCCTTGACTCTGTCCCACAGGCGAGTGCGCCCAAAGGGCGCATACACCAATACCGCTATACCCTTGTCCTTGGCCAGAGGCAGGATACGTTGCTCCATGGTCAGATTGTCGATCGCGTAATCGATCCCGATAAAGTCCAGCGGCTCGCGCTGCATCACCTGCTCAAGTTCTTCGTACTGATTGGGAAACGTGGTGGTCACACCGATGTAACGCAGACGCTTCTGCTCTCGAAGCTCCTTGAGGATTCCCAGTTGGGTGGGCACATCGCCCAGATTGTGCACTTGCACGAGATCCATGGTGGGTGTGCCGATACGCTCAAATGACGTTTCTATCTGGGCTCGCGCCTGGGCTTCATCAGCCTTGCCACCGCCACGCCCAGCCACATTGACCTTGGTCGCCCAGAACACTTTGTCGGTCAGACCCTGATCACGCAGAATACTGGCGGCCACCGCTTCCGAAGCGCCATAGCTGGGGGCGGTATCGAACACACTGCCACCCTGGTTGACCATCGCCTGGAACACCTCGCGCAAGGCCTCTACATCATCACCGCTGGCGACACTGGAAAAGGTTGCCGAGCTGCCTAACCCGACTACCGGCAAATGCTCACCGGACGAGGGGATGGCGCGCGTGATCAGCTCCATCGGTTTATCATTGTCACTTGCCCAGAGTAATTGTGGTTTGAGCGCCACCATGGCGCCGGTGGCCAGTGCCAGTTTCAAATAGTCTCGGCGTGAAATCATGCTGAAGTCCTCGCTTGTCAGGGGGATGATAGATCGCCTGGTGCATCCTGATTATCACCAGTTGCCATGCTGGTTCCGGCGATGCGTTGTTGCGTACGGCCCAACCACAGCGCCAGCATGGCCCACACCAGGGCAAGAGGCACCGCAACGCTGGCTATCGCAGCCAGCCCCATGCCCAGTCGCCCGAGCAAACCTTCTACCTGGGCTCCGGCGACATCGCCGCCCCGATAGACAAAGGTGTCAATAAAGGCCTTGGCCTTGTACTTGTCCTCACGCTTCACCACGGTGAATAGCGTTTCCCGCGCGGGGCGCATGATGGCGCGCTGCACCGCCCGGTACGCGGCTTCAAACACGATCAGCGCCGCGAGCGAGCCGACCAACGCCAAGCCGACAAAGCCCAGCAGCGCCGTCAGCGGCAATAGCGCCAAGGTAATATGCACGCCGACCCGTTTCATCAGGTGGCCGGCCACCAGCACCTGCAGTACCAGGGTCGCTATCTGGGTGATCAGATCAATCTGCGCGAACAGCGCGGTACGCGAATCCAGCCCGTCTCCGTGATCGGCTACCATTTGCAGTTTGGTGAAGTAGATGAAGGTCGCCATGACCGCCAGGATCAGCACATAGCTGGCGATGCCCAATAGATAGGGAGAGGTAAAAGTGGCGCGCAGCCCCTCCCAGGCACTTCCGCCAATACGCTCCTGCGGTAGCGGCGCTGGCGACTGTTGTTCAGGCTGGATGCGCGATATGGCCCAGGCCGCCGCCAGGGCAAGAAGAAGAAAGCCGCAGGCAATCAACAAAAGCGCTGGGGTACCCAGCGGCGCGGCCAGAACCGATGCCAGCCAAGGCCCGAAAATAGCGCCGCAGGTACCCCCTACGGCGATCAGACCGAAAAATCGCTTGGCTTGATCCAGCGAAAAACGATCAGCCATCAGCGCCCAGAACAGCATGGTCGCAAACAGGTTGAAGACGCTGAACCACACATAGAATACCTGGCCGGTGGTCACCCCTATCGCTTCCGGGGCCAGGGTCATGATCAGAAAAAAAGCCAGCAGACTGCAGACAAAAAACAGATAGGTAGCACTGATGAACTGCATACGCCGCAGGCGGCTTACCAGCAGACCAAACAGGGGATTGAGCATCAAGGTGATGAGCGCGGTACCAATAAACAACCAGCGCACCGCATCCATGCCACCCTGCAGGCCGAGCGACTCGCGCGCAGGGCGCAGCACCATCAGCGCAGTCAGCACGCAAAAGAAAAAGGCTACCGCCAATGAGACAGGCCAAAGCTCTTCACGGCGCACATTGAACAGCCGTTGGAATAATGGACGTTGGTATGGTCCAGTCATTGGCAGCGCTCTTCTGATATGAATAATCAGCTTAAACGCCGATCACCAGACTTGCACACCCGTGACACATTCAGAGCAACAATGACCTTGCCAGCGCCACCAAGGCGGTTCCGAGTCTCACTCTTGCGGCTTCGCCCGGCCCCACACCACCAGGGCAATTCCGCCCAGAGTCATGACCGCGACAAGCACCAGACGCAGGGTAATGCTTTCGCCCAACAGCAGCGCACCTGCCAGAGCTGCAATGATAGGCACACTGAGCTGAACGCTGGCACCCTGTATTGCAGTCAACCCCTTGAGCGCGCTGTACCAGAGTGCATAACCTATTCCAGAGGTCAGCGCGCCCGAAAGCAAGGCATAGACAAGACCTGGGGCATCCACATTCAGGGCGCCGATAAAAGGCAAGAGCAACAATATTGCGAAGGGCACGGCTCGAACGAAATTGCCTGCTGTGGTCGCCAACGGATCCCCCGCGCCGCGCCCAAGCAGGGAATAGATGCCCCAGGCGAAACCTGAGACCACCATCAACCCAGCGCCCAGCCAGGGCGGCGCATCGGCACCGGGCAGAAGCAGGATCAGCAGACCGGCAACTGCCAACACCAGCCCCAGGCTCTGCAGCGGCTTCATGCGTTCACCGCGCAACAACCCCCAGCCGGTCATGGTCAATTGCACCGCGCCGAACAGCAGCAGCGCGCCAGCCCCAGCCTGCAGGTGTACATAAGCCAGTGAAAATGCGCCGGCATAAAGGAACAGCGCCAGCGCTGAACGCCAATCCCCACCAATCGACTGCCCACTGCGGCGCAGAGCCAGGAGTAACCAAAGGGTTATGGCTCCGGAGAGGAGGCGAATGGCAGTAAAACTTGCGGGATCAATGTCCGTATCGCGCAGGGCCAGCCGGCACAATACCGAATTGCCGGCGAAGGCCAGCATGGCTAGACAGGTGAGCATTACAAAGCGGAAAGGTAACGTACGGGCCATCAGGGTATCCGGCATCAGCGATGCCCTCACCCTAGGGCTGATAGTGCCGAGTATCAATACCCCTTTAGGCGCAGACAGCCTATCAGCTCACCAGCCACCCAATGGCCGGTGAGCTGCCGACTCAGAGACGGAAGTTCAGACCGCCGCCAAACAAGCCGACCAGACCAATGATGATCAGATAAATGGCAACGATGTAATTCAGCAACCGCGGCATGATCAGAATCAGGATACCGGCAATCAGGGATATCAGGGGCGTCAGAGCGATGTTCATTGCGTATTCCTTGCGAAGTGATTGCGAATTGTTATGGCATTTTGCTGTCTATCCCTTGTGAGGATTTTACTTGGACCGGCAGCAGATGCAGCAAGTTCATACTGGCCACGTGGAGATGATCATGGCTACAGGTTGGGCGCAAGATGGCGCCGTGCAGGATCAGATTGACGACACCGTGGACGAGGCCGTGCAGCGGGCGCGCAGCCAGTTGCCCAAGGGCGAAAGCCTGAGCCACTGCGAAGAGTGCGACGCGGCGATTCCGCAAGCCAGGCGCGACGCGCTGCCAGGCGTACGCCTGTGCGTCAAATGCCAGGCTGCACTGGACGAGGCCCAGGCAAAACACGGCGGCTTCAATCGCCGCGGCAGCAAGGATAGCCAGCTTCGCTGATTCAGCATTATCGTTGCGAACGGCTAGTTGCGGACGGCTAGTTGGGGACGAGAAATGACGGACAGCTTTTACCTACTTCAGGGATTACCAGACGGCATGACACAGACATCACCCCCAGCCAGCGAACAAGCGCGTGAACCCATGCCGGAACTGACCGGCAATGAACCTTTCTTTATGGTCATGAACACCGGCTCCGGTAGTCAGGATGCCCAAGAGATCAAAGATACCATCGCCCGTGTGATGCAAGAGGCCAACCGGCGTCATGAATTGATGGCCGTGGACGATGGCTCTGAATTGATTCCTACTGCGAAAAAAGCACTGGCGCTGGCCAAGGAACAGGGCGGTGTCGTGGTGGCGGTCGGCGGCGACGGCACCTTGAATGCCGTTAGCCAGGTGGTGCTGGGCTCAGGCGTCCCATTCGGCATCCTGCCCCAGGGCACCTTCAACTACTTCGGCCGCTGCTATGGTATCTCTCAAGAAACCGAAATAGCCGCGCGCTGCCTGGTTGATGCCAAGATCCAGCCCGTCAACGTTGGCCTGCTGAATGACAAGGTCTTTCTGGTCAATGCCAGCCTGGGTCTGTACCCGCAACTGCTGGAAGACCGCGAGGCCTACAAGCAACGCTTCGGCCGCAGCCGTCTGGTCGCGTTATGGTCGGCGATGGTGACCCTGTTCAAGGCGCACCGGCAACTCAAGGTACAGATCGACTATGAGGGCAAGCAGCGAACCCTGCGCACGCCGACCATTGTTGTCGACAACAATGCCCTGCAGCTGAAACACATGGGCCTGGACCAGACCGATGAGCTGGCTGCCAACCACCTGGTTGCCATCACCTCAAAACCGCTCAGCACATTCGAGCTCTATGGGTTGCTGTTGCGGGGCCTGCTGAGCCGCCTGGGCGAAGATGAACATGTAATCAGCTTCGGCTTTCAATCAATGACCGTACGCCTGGGCCGTGGCCGCAAACGGACCAAGGTGGCGATGGACGGCGAGATTTCCTATATGCACTCGCCTCTGGTCTTCAAGGTAGCCGAGCATCAATTGCCCCTACTGGTAGCCCGCGATCCAGAATTGCGGGAGACCGCATGATCCGGCTACTGCAGATTTCCGATACGCATTTTGGTACCGAACGCCCGGAGGTCATGGCTGCCATCCGTCAGCTGTGCCGCGTGCAAGCGCCTGAACTGGTCATTCTTAGCCGCGACATTACCCAGCGCGCACGTCGCGTTCAATTTGCCGCCGCGAAAGATTTCACCGATCAGTTGGACACACCGCTGCTGAGCGTGCCAGGCAATCATGATTTGCCTCTGTTCAATCTGTTCGCCCGGCTATTCACTCCCTACCGCAATTACCGCCGGTATTTTGGTGACGAGCTGGAGCCTGAATTCGAGACCGACCAGATGCTGGTCATCGGCGTCAACAGCACACGGCCCAGCCGGCACAAGAACGGCGAGCTGACTGACGAGCAGATTGAACGAGTAGCCAGGCGCCTGCGCCAGGCGAGCGCCGAGCAGCTGCGCGTCGTCGTACAGCATCACCCGGTACGCGCCGTGGAAGCATCGGACACGGAAAACCTGATGATCAATCGCGAAAAAGCCGTTCCCACCTGGGTCGATGCCGGAATGGATCTGGTGCTGGGTGGGCATATCCATCTGCCATACGTTCTGCCCTTGTACGGCGAGCAAGGTGAGGACGGCCGGCAAGCCTGGACTGTACAAGCGGGCACGGCGGTATCAGACCGTGTACGCGGCAACATATCCAACTCGATCAATCTGATCAGCTATCAGCACGTTCAGGGCAAACCCCAGTGCATCGTCGAGCGCTGGGACTTCAACCCTGAGACACAGAGCTTCGAGTCGGCACGCAGCACCGCAGTGGCGATCAGCCGTAGCTGATCACAATCACCCAACCAGAGGCTCCATGCCCGACTTCATCACCAAAAAGCCTTGCATCGATATCTGCGAATTCAACAAGCACGATATCTGCAAGGCCTGCGGCCGCACCCATGCGGAGAAGAAATCCTGGAAGCGTCTGTCTGCCCAGGATAAACAAGCCATCTGGGATCGGGTTCTTGCCTCCCATGGCAGCGGGTCAGGCAAACAGGCCAAGGCACTACGCGCGCTTTATCACAAGGCCCAGGCCAAGTCTGCGCGAGATTAGTACTGCGTATCGCCTGGTTTTCTCAGCCATGCCGACGTAGCCAGTTGGAGGCTCATCGACTATCCTTGTTAGTGGCAAATTGCCTTGCTTTCAGGTTGTAAATTCAATGCCCAACCCCGCTGCTGTGTCTGGCTCTACCCTTGCCAAGGGTGTGTGACGTGTATTCGCCCAGCCCTAAAGTGATGGACCTGCTGCTTGATGCGATTTGCGTCGTTGATGCCCAGGGCCACTTTGTCTATGTCAGCGGCGCCTGCGAGCGTATTTTCGGCTATACCTGCGAAGAGCTGGTCGGCATGCCGATGATGGATCTGGTGTACCCGGATGATCGAGAGATGACCCTGGCCACGGCGCGAGAAGTGATGCTTGGCCGGCAGAAGAACCATTTCGAGAATCGCTATGTGCGCAAGGACAGCCAGATCGTCCATATCATGTGGTCGGCCAGTTGGTCAGAGCAGGAGCAACTGCGCGTCGCGGTGGCTCACGATGTGACCGAACGCAAACATACCGAGGCGATGCAAGCAGCGGTGTATGCCATTTCCGAGGCAGCCAACAGCTCGGAAGACCTGGCAGCGCTGTTTCTACTGATTCACCAGATCATCGGCAGACTGTTACCGCTGAGCCTGTTCAGCGTTGCGCTGCGTGAACAGGCTGATGGCTCGCTGAATTTCCCTTATTACGCTGATCAGCATGGGCTTCAGAACGCGTGCGAGTCAGCCGATGCTCGCACACTTTGCGCGCAGATCATCACGTCGGGCCTGCCGCTGCTACTGACCACAGACACCCCCCAGGATGATGCCGGCCTGCTCACGTTGAGCGACAAGACCTCACTGAACTGGCTTGGCGTGCCACTAACTGCTGCGGCCGGCACCTTTGGCGCCTTGCTTATTCACAGCAATCTGAGCACCCAACGCTATACCGCCAAGGATCTTGAACTGCTGCATTACGTCTCCACCCAGATAGCCTCTGCCGTGCAGCGTATGCAGATGCAGTCACGCCTGCTGTTTCTCTCGCGTTATGACCAGTTGACTGGCCTGCCCAACCGCACGCTACTCTTTGATCGCATGGACAGGGCGTTGGCCAGGGCCCGGCGCGAAGGAACCAAGGTCTCGCTGTTATATCTTGATCTGGACAAATTCAAGCAGGTCAACGATACCCATGGACACGGGGTCGGTGACCTGCTGCTCAAGGCAGTCGCAGATCGTTTGCGGCTGTGCGTGCGCGAGGCAGATACGGTCTCGCGGGTGGGTGGCGACGAATTCGTGATTCTTCTCGAAGATCTCAATCACCTCGACCACGCGCGGCAGGTGGCAGAAAAGATCCGTGAGCAGTTGAACATCCCGTTCCAATTGGCCGAGCACAGCCTGATGATGATCCCCAGCATCGGCATTGCCTTGTACCCGGAGCACGCGGACGAACAGCAGGAACTATTGAATCTCGCCGACCGCGCGATGTATTACGCCAAACAGAGTGGCGGCAACCGGTTTGAAGTTGCGACTGACAAGATCCTTCTGGATTCGCTGGCCAGTTAGTTACCTGCGTTTGAAAGCGCGCGCATCAATATGCCAACGCCGCAGACGCGAATAAAGCGAAGGCGGCTTCATGCCCAGCAGTGCTGCCGCGCCCTCACGGCCTGCCACCTTGCCCTGGGTCTGGCGAAGCGCATTGATGATGTTGTCGCGCTCGCCCATGCGCCGCTCCTGTTCAGTCATCACCAGGCCCGCTGTATGGAGCGCTGTCTGCGTCGTTGGCTGACCGGTTAGCGGAGCTGCGTTACTCAAGGGGCCGCCAACCGGCAATTCGATATGCAACCTGCCCGCCGCCGACACAATGACCGCGCGTTCGACGATATTTTCCAGCTCGCGGATGTTCCCCGGCCAGGCATAGCTCTGCAGTTTTTTCAGATCCGCCAGCGACAGAGCCATGGGTGGCTTGTTGAGTTTCTTGCAGGCTTGCTCGATCAGATGCGTGGCCAGCAGCGGAATATCTTCGACGCGCTGCCGTAGCGGCGCCGACTCGATGGGGAATACGTTCAGGCGGAAATACAAATCCTCGCGGAACAGGCGCTCTTCCACATCACGGCGCAAGTGCCTGTTGGTGGCAGCAATGATGCGCACGTTCACGCTGCGAGTACGGGTATCGCCGACCCGCTCGAACTGCTGATCCTGCAGCACGCGCAGCAACTTGCCCTGCAAGTCCAGTGGCAGCTCACCGACCTCATCGAGAAAGATGGTGCCGCCATCAGCCAGTTCAAAACGCCCGGGCCGATCTACCGTTGCGCCGGTAAAAGCACCGCGCACGTGACCGAAGAATTCGCTTTCGAACAGGTCCCGTGGAATGGCCGCGCAATTCACGCGGATCAACGGCCGCTGGCTACGCGGACTGCTTTGATGAATGGCCCGGGCAATCAGCTCCTTGCCGGTACCTGATTCGCCGGTAATCAGTACCGGGGCATCGGTCGGGGCGACCAGACGGATCTGGCGGATGCAGTGCTTGATCGGCTCGCTGCGGCCGACGATCTGCTGGTAGTTGTGCTCCGCGCGAATCTCTTCCTGCAGATAGGCGTTCTCCATTTCCAATCGCTCCTTGAGCGACTCGACCTCGGCCAGCGCCAGCCGCAGGCGTTTCTCTGCATCGCGGCGTTCGCTGACATCACGAAACACCACCACCGCACCCACCAGCCGACCCTCGTCGCGAATCGGGGTGCTGGTGTATTCCACCGGAAAATGGCTGCCGTCCTTGCGCCAGAAGACTTCGTTATCGACCACATGCACGATGCCATCGTTGAAGGCCGCGTAAATCGGGCAACTGTGGCTGGGATAATGGCTACCGTCCTGATGGGTATGATGAAACACCGTATGGGCATCCCGGCCAATCAGCTCGCGTTCCTGCCAGCCGAGCATGGTCAGCGCCGCGGGATTGACGAAGGTGGTGTCGCCCTCGGCATTGACGCCATAAATACCCTCCCCTGCCGCGCTGAGAATCAGTTGGTTATCCCGTTCTATCTGTTGAAACGCACCTTCGATGCGCTTCCACTCCAACAACCCGCCGCGCTGCAGCCAGTGCCGCTCTGCCTGTTCGCGCTGATGCAACATCTCACTGGCATCAAACATCACCAGCAACAGGCGCGGTTGACCCTGGTCGAGAAAGTGCGAAGCAAAGATTTCCACCGGCAACAGCTGATCAGCCCCGACCACCAGTGACAGATCACCGCTGTAGTAATGCCCCTTGTCCATACAGGCCTGAGTCAGGCTGATCATCCTGGGCAGGTCCTGGCCGAAAAGCGAGGAGCAGGATCGGGCCAAAACCATCTCCCGCGTGCACTGCAGCAGCCCATGGAAGGCCGGATTGCAGTCAAGAACTCGGTCTTCCAAGGGGTCACAACAGAGCATCGCCGCCGGCGACGAGGCGATAGCCTCCGGCCAGGTAAGCGAGTTGGCAACGGCAAAGGGTACAGCGTCGGGTTGGGCGGGCATGGTCGGATCCAGAGCAGTTGGGGTACAGCCCCTGTGCAAACCTCTTTGCAAAACCCTCTGCAAAACCCGGGCCTTTTCTATGCAGATGCATAAAAACAAATTATTCAAACAGATAAAACATGCACATGCATAACTTTTACCATCCCTGGAATTGGAAATATCTCATTGTTTTTACTGCATAAAAAATAAAACCGGAGAGTGGCATAGAGCTTGATAAGGATTATTCAGCTTCATCGAGATAGCCAGAGCATCGCGATGAAATACAGCAGCAAGGCACCATGCCAACGCATCAGTACAGTGCAGTGCACCGGCCAACACATCAGGAGCGAGCGATGACACTCAAGAGTCTGGGCAACCCCTACGACAGCGGAACGGGCCTCAATCACGAGGCGCAGTGCAAATGCGATCGCTGCCAGCAGATCAAGGTACCCGCCGGCCTGACCGCGCAACAAACAACGACCGACGCCACCGCACCGCTGATGGCCAGCCCGCAATCCAGCGAGCAGATGATGGAGCGGGCGATCGAGAACGCCGTGGTGCGCGCCGTATTCAACCAGAGCGACATGAGCCGCCGGCGCTTTATGCAGTTGCTCGGCGGCGGCACGGTCGCCGCAGCGCTGGCAAGCATATTCCCCATGGCCCAGGCCAAGGCGGCGCTGATGGACAGCCTCGGCCCCCTGGAAAAAACCAAGCTGAGTGTTGGCTTTGTGCCCATCACCTGCGCCACGCCGATCATCATGGCGCACCCGCTGGGGTTCTATTCCAAATACGGGCTGAACGTGGATGTGATCAAGACCGCCGGCTGGGCCGTAGCGCGGGACAAGTCCCTGGCCGGTGAATATGACGCCGCGCATATGCTAACGCCGATGCCGCTGGCGATGTCCATGGGCGCGGGCTCCACCGCCGAGCCATTCGTCATGCCCGCGGTGGAAAACATCAATGGCCAGGCCATCGTGCTGCACGTCAAGCACAAGGACAAACGCGATCCCAAGCAGTGGAAGGGCTTCCGTTTCGGAGTGCCCTTCGAATACTCCATGCACAACCTGCTGCTGCGTTACTACGTGGCCGAACATGGCCTGGATCCTGATCAGGACATCCAGATCCGCGTCGTGCCACCACCGGAAATGGTCGCCAACCTCAGCGCCGGCAACCTGGATGGCTACCTGTCCCCAGATCCGTTCAACCAGCGGGCTGTATGGGAAAAGGTCGGCTTTATCCATCTGCTGACCAAGGATATCTGGGAGGGCCACCCATGCTGCGCCTTCGCCTGCAGCCAGCGCTTCGCCACGGAGAATCCGAACACCTACGGCGCCCTGTTTCGCGCCATCGTCGACGCCACCCAGTACTCCCATCAGGCCGAAAACCGCAAGGAAATTGCCGCCGCCATCGCGCCGCGCAATTACCTCAACCAGCCGGTGGGTGTGATTGAACAGGTGCTCACCGGGCGCTTTGCCGATGGCCTGGGCAATATCATCGATGAACCCAGCCGTATCGACTTCGACCCCTTCCCCTGGCACTCGATGGCGGTGTGGATTCTCACTCAGCTCAAGCGCTGGGGCTATATCGAGGGCAACGTGAACTACAAGCAGATCGCCGAGCAGGTCTACCTGGCCACCGATGCCGGCAAGGTCATGCAGGAATTGGGTTACGCCGCGCCGGACATCACCTACCAGAACTACACCATCATGGGTAAAACGTTCGACTACAACAAACCTGACGAGTACGTCGACAGTTTTGCGATCAGGAAGCGCTCATGAACCGCTATATGACCAGCCTGCGTCCCGCATTGCTGACCCTGCTTATTCTGCTGGTGCTCGGCGGCATCTGGGAGGCAGCGATCACCACCTCTCAGGGCAGCGGCGAGCTGAGCGAGTACGAAATGATGATGGGCGGCGGCCAGCCGAGTGCGGGTGTACCGCCGCCGTCCCAGGTACTGGTGCATGCCTGGAACGAGCTGAGCAACCCCTTCTACGACAACGGTCCGAACGACAAGGGTATCGGCATTCAACTGGGTTACTCGATTGGCCGGGTGCTGCTGGGCTTCTCCATGGCGGCAGCCATTGCCATACCGCTGGGCTTCGTGATCGGCATGTCACCCTTGATGTACAAGGCGCTCAATCCGTTCATCCAGGTGCTACGCCCAGTCTCGCCACTGGCCTGGATGCCGCTGGCGCTGTTCATCATCAAGGACTCGGAAACCTCGGCGATCTTCGTGATCTTTATCTGCTCGATCTGGCCGATGCTGCTCAATACCGCCTTTGGCGTCATGAATGTGCGCCGCGACTGGATCAATGTCGCCCGCACCCATGAGCTCAGCCAACTGCGCACTGCCTTTCAGGTCATCCTGCCCGCCGCAGCGCCCACCATCCTGACCGGTATGCGTATTTCCATCGGCATCGCCTGGCTGGTCATCGTCGCGGCCGAAATGCTCGTTGGGGGTACCGGCATCGGTTACTACATCTGGAACGAGTGGAACAACCTGGATCTGACCAGCGTGGTGTTCTCGATCCTGATGATTGGCCTGATCGGCATGCTGCTCGATGCTGTGTTGTCTCTCGCCGCGCGCCTCGTCGCCTGGCAGGAATAGGAGCCCTACATGACTGATATCAACAGCACTCCCCCGAACCGCAAGTTCCTGCAGGTCAGCGGCCTGAAGAAGACCTTCCCCACCCCTGGCGGCGGCGATGTAGACGTGTTCGAAGAGGTCAACTTCAGCCTCGCCAAGGGGGAATTCGTCTGCATCATCGGCCATTCCGGCTGCGGCAAGTCGACCATTCTCAACGCGCTGGCGGGGCTGGATACACCGTCCGCCGGCACCATCATCCTGAATGGCAAAGAGGTCACCGGCCCGAGTCTGGAGAGTGGCGTAGTGTTCCAGAACTACAGCCTGATGCCCTGGCTATCGGCATTGAAAAACGTGATTTTTGGCGTGCGTGCGCGCTGGCCACAATGGAGCAAGGCCCAGGTCGAGGAGCACAGCCGCAAATACCTGTCGCTGGTTGGCCTGGATCAGGCCCTGCACCGCAAGCCAGCGCAGCTGTCCGGCGGTATGCGCCAACGCGTCAGTATCGCGAGGGCCTTTGCCACCCAGCCGTCATTGCTGTTGCTGGACGAACCCTTTGGCGCACTGGATGCGCTGACCCGCGGCGTGATCCAGGACGAGCTGGTCAAGGTCTGGAGCGAAACCCGCCAGACCGTATTCATGATCACCCACGATGTGGACGAAGCCATTCTGCTTGCCGACCGCATCTTTCTGATGAGCAACGGGCCGAATGCGCGCATCGCCGAGATGGTCCAGGTCGACATCCCGCGCCCCCGCTCACGCACCACCATTTTTCAGGACCAGAAGTACTACCAGACACGCAATTACCTGGTCGACTTTCTGATCAACCGATCCGGTGGCGAGCACGCCAGTGCGGACGACAACGTCCCTACCCGCGTGCCCGACACCCGAACCACCAACCCCACCCCCGAACACGCCTGAAGGAGCACCACCATGAGCCCGACTACCACCACCATTATTGCTGCCAAAGAAAACCTGGGCCTGTCCTGGGAAGACATCGGCGCTGCCCTGGAGATGTCTCCAGTGTGGACTACCTCCGCGTGCCTGGGCATGAACAGCATGCCCGCCGACAAGGCGCAACGCCTGTGCGAGCTGCTCAAGCTCGACAACGATGTGCTGATTGCACTGCAGAAATGCCCGATGAAAACCTGGGACAAGGCCGTGCCTACCGACCCGCTGATCTACCGCTTCTACGAAATGATTGGCGTGTATGGCGAAACGATCAAAAGCCTGATCCACGAGAAGTTTGGTGACGGCATCATGAGTGCCATCGACTTTTCCATGGACATCGACAAGAAGGAAGATCCCAAGGGCGACCGTGTGGTGATCACCCTGAACGGTAAATTCCTGCCCTACCGCACCTGGTAACCCTCGCCAGCGCCGGAGCCTAGAACCCATAACAGAGAACCCAGAACCCGGCGCTGACAACCTGCAGAGAAAAGCGTTATGACAAGCAAGCCACCATTACCGCCCTTTGACGAAGCCAACGCGCGGATGAAAGTGCAACTGGCCGAAGACGCCTGGAACAGTCGCGATCCCGCGAAGGTAGCGCTGGCCTACACGCCCGACTCTGCCTGGCGCAATCGCGCTGAATTTCTCAACGGCCGCGCCGAGATCGAGGCCTTTCTAACGCGAAAATGGGAAAGAGAGCTGGACTACTGTCTGCACAAGGAACTCTGGGCCTTTACCGGCAACCGGATTTCCGTGCGCTTCGAATACGAGTGGCATGATGCCGAGGGCCAGTGGTTCCGCTCATACGGCAACGAGCAATGGGAGTTCGCCGCCAATGGTTTGATGCAACGCCGGGAGGCGAGCATCAACGATCTGCCAATCAGCGAGACCGATCGGCGCGTATTTCCGCGCCAGACCGGTCAGGCAATGCCTTAACCGTCGCGCCGCAACGTGGCCAGATACAGCGCTTCGACTTTCTCCCTGGCCCAGGGTGTCTTGCGCAGGAACTTCAGGCTGGAGTTGATACTCGGGTCACTGGTGAAGCAGTTGATGGTGATGCGCCGACCCAGTTCATCCCAGCCGTAACGCTCGACCAGTGTGCTGAGGATCACCTTGAGAGTGACCCCATGCAAGGGATCGGCATGTTGCTGCTCAGCCACGCGGTGTACCCTGCGCAGCTTCTGCCGACTCGTCCTTCTTGACCCGAATCCGGCTGCCACCCACTTCCATGTTATTCAACGCCTTGATCGCCGCCTTGGCATCGTCGTGCTTGGGCATCTCGACAAAACCGAAACCCTTGGAACCTCCAGTGACCTTATCCAGCACCAACGTGCATTCGGTCACCAGGCCATGGCCTTCGAACAGGTTGCGCAGCTCGGTTTCGGTGGTGTTACGGGCAAGATTGCGAATCAGCAGTTTCATGGGCGGTCCGTGGTAGAATGCGATCCGCATATTATACGCCTATCCGGCCCGGGCTTCACGAGCAAGCGAGGCTCCCTTGCCAACATCCTTTGTCAGCATTGGCTTGATCAACCCCAAAAGCCCGAGCAACGTGGGCGCGGTGATGCGGGCTGTCGGCTGCTATCAGGCCGACGAGGTGCGCTACACCGGCAGCCGTTATGACCGCGCCGCGCGCTTTCATACCGATACCAAGGATGCCAGCCTGAGCATTCCACTCAAGGGCATGCCGGATCTGCTGGCTGATCTGCCCGAGCACACGCGGGTGATCTGCGTCGAGCTGGTTGAAGGCGCCACTGCCTTGCCCGCGTTCGAGCATCCCGAGCACGCGCTCTATGTATTCGGCCCGGAGGACGGCAGCATAGACCAGGCGCTGGTCGACCGCGCCGATGCGGTGGTCTACGTACCCACCATCGGCTGCATGAATCTGGCTGCGAGCGTCAATGTGCTGCTCTATGATCGCCTGGCCAAATCGGCCCGCGCCCATGGCAGCGATGCGCTTATTCGCAGCAGCCGCGATACCAACAACAGCGTGCGGCTTAAACAGCCCGCCGCCAAATAACCGCTCTGTCTGCGATCAGGAATATATCCAGTGCCATCTGCTTGCGAATACCACGACGTTATCATTCTTGGCGCCGGCGCCTCCGGCCTGCTGTGCGGCTTTACAGCGGCGCAGCGCGGCCGCAGTGTGCTGGTGCTGGAGCGGGCAAATAAAGTCGGCAAGAAAATCCTCATGTCCGGTGGCGGACGCTGCAATTTCACCAATCATGTGGTCGAGGCGGACAACTTTCTGTCCGACAACCCGCACTTCTGCAAGTCTGCGCTGAAGGGTTACAGCCAATGGGACTTTATCGCGCTGGTGGAAAAGCACGGCATTGCCTACGAAGAGCGCAAACACAGCCAACTGTTCTGCAAGGATTCCGCCAAGGATATCGTCGCCATGCTGCTGGATGAATGCGCCATGGCCGGCGCAGAAGTGCGCAGCCATTGCGAACTGGAAAGCGTAGCCACCCTCAACGAACACGACTACCGCTATCAGTTGCAGTTGCAACAGGACGGCCGCCCTCAGCTATTGCGCTGCAAATCGCTGGTCGTCGCCACCGGCGCGCTCTCTGTTCCGACCCTGGGCGGCAGCGGCATTGGTTACGAGATCGCCAGGCAGTTCGGCCTGGCGGTTACCGAGCGCCGCGCCGGTCTGGTGCCCTTCATGTTCAGCGATGCTACCAAGGCATTGTGTGAGCGACTGAGCGGCACTGCGCTGGACGTCAGCGTTAGCTGCAATGCAACAAGCTTCAGCGAAGCCATGCTCTTTACCCACCGCGGCCTCAGCGGACCGGCCATGCTGCAGATATCCAACTACTGGCTGCCTGGCGACGCCATCAGTATTGACCTGCTACCCCAGTTGGATGCCGCGCAGTGGTTAGTGCAACACAAGCAGGAGCAGGGCCGTGGGCGCTTGAGGACGCTTTTGGCCCAGCACCTGCCGAAAGCCCTGGTAGCCGAGCTGCAGGCACTCTGGTGGCAGGGCAAGGAAGAAGCGCCGCTGGCCGAACTCAGCGACCGCGACCTGCAGCGCATTGGCCAACTGATCAACGGCTGGCAGCTCAAGCCTTCGGCTACGGAGGGCTACCGCACGGCCGAAGTCACCCTGGGCGGGGTGGATACCGCGGGCATCAGTTCCAAGACCATGGAAGCCAAACAGCAACCTGGCCTGTTCTTTATTGGCGAGGTGCTGGATGTGACCGGGCATCTGGGCGGCTTCAATTTCCAGTGGGCCTGGTCATCCGGCTACTGCGCGGCTCAGTACGTCTGATCCACAGACCGGCGCCTGAGCGCCCCCGCGAGCAAGGCGGCCAACGCCGTGTAGAGCATGATTGGCAGCAAGGTCGGATAACGACTGTAAAAGCTGCCTCCGGACTGCGCAGAATAAGGCATAGGCACCAGCAGCTCCTGTTGCTCAAATGCGTTGGTACTGCCACTGATTCTGCCATTGGGGGTAGTCACTACCGAGGGGCCGTTGTTGATCAGGTGAATCATCGGCACGCGGTTTTCCACGCCGCGCACCACCGACATCGCGCTGTGCTGGAACGGCTGACTGCTCTCACCAAACCAGTTGTCCTGGGAGACGAACAGCAACACCTTGCCCGCCGCATCGGCGCCAATAGCCTGCGCTATAAACCGGGGGAAGGCCGTTTCATAGCAGATTTTCGGCACCACACGCATACCGTTAACGGCAAAAATCTCATGTGCCTGCCCCGCCTGCAGGGGCCGAAGAAATTCACCGAAGAAGGTCCTGGTCAGCCAGGCGACGCCAGGCAGATGGAAAAAGCCCGGCAGATATTCGCCAAAGGGCATCAACAGCATCTTGCGATACAGGCCGCGCTGCTCACCTTCAGCATCAAGGTGCGCCAGCGAATTGAAGTGAATCGCCTCGCCGCCCTCCCAGGCCCGTTCGGCATCATGCAGAATCAAGGACACACCCTGCTCACGCAAGATATCGGCGTAACTCATGCGTACGCTGTAGCGGTCGAAATAGCCCTTGTAGCGTGCCTCAGGCCAGATGACCAGCTCGGCGCCCGCCGCCGCCAGGCGCTCTGTGGCGGCCATTTCTTCGGGGTATTCCCGACTGAAACCCTGAGGTGGCTCCGGTACCGCGAGGGTCACCGCATCATTGGGTTGCACCAAGCCAATCTGACGCACTTCCCATGAATCGATCTGCTCGTCCCACTGCTGCAAGCTGATGGCGCCATAGATGAACCAGGCAGACAGGAACAGTGCCGCGATGATCTTGCCAGAACGTCGCACGCACCCCCGGTCAGTCAGCAGCTGAAAAAGCAAGACGCCGAACAGCAGCATGAGCATGTCCAGTGCCTGCACACCCAGCAGCGAGACACCCTGCAATGCCGGGAGAAACTGCGCCTGGGCTTCGGCGTAGTAGGTACCGAACAGCAGTGGGTAGAGGCCCATGATGGCGACCATGCAGATCGGAAAGCTGAGCAGGTCCCAATCTGGCAATCGTCGCGACACCCAGCGAAACAGCAGACAGGACAGGCCGATCGACAGCCCGGCGTAAGCCCAGAAGATCGCCGCGAGTAGCAGCGCAACAGGCCAGGACAGCTCCCGCAGATTCATCAGGAACTCGACGATCCAGTAACAGGCAATCGCGAAATACATCAGCCCATTCACGCAGCCCAGCATTAGCGCAAGGGACAAGCGGGTGTGGCGCAGGGCGAACAGCAATGGCAGGCTGCCAAACCAGGCGGTCCAATACAGGCCCTGATCAAGCCAAGGCAACCCCATCAGCACACCGCCAACCAGCGCCAGCAGCAATCGCAGCGCAGTATTCAGCGACAGGGACGCTGGCCGCTCCGCCGCGAAGTCGACACCCGGCGGGGCCGGGTCAAGCCGTGACATGGCACCTCTCCAGATAATTTTTCACGCCGCACCGCCAAGACAGCACCGACATGGTTCCCGTGACGTTAGCCAGCGCCAGGCAATCAGGCAATAGCCTGTTCGGGTGACAGCTCAGCCCGCAGGCAGATTTTGTCCTATGTGCCACTGCCACACGGCAAAAAAATCGGTATTCTTTGAGCATCTGAAGTTGGGAACCCACGCCATGCCAGCCTGGTTGACCGGCACGCTGACGTGCCTGATGATTCTGTTGTTTACCCTGATCGGCATCGGGCCAATGCTGGTCATCGGCCTGGTCAAGGTCCTCGTTCCGCTACCGGCTTCGCAGAAAGCCTGCTCAAGAGCGGTAATGTGGATCGCCGAGAGTTGGGCGGAAAGTGTCAAATGGGCTTTCAACAAAATGACCCCGACGCTATGGGATATCCGCTGTGACGCGCCGCTGAATCCGCAGCACTCCTATCTGGTGGTGTGCAACCATCAATCCTGGGTAGATATCCCGGCGCTGTTACAGGCTTTCAACCGCAAAACGCCGTACTTCAAATTCTTTCTTAAAAGGCAGCTGATCTGGATCCCCTTTCTCGGGCTGGCGTTCTGGGCGCTGGATTACCCCTTCATGAAGCGTTACAGCAAAGCCCATCTGAATCGCTACCCGCAAGACAAAGGCAAGGACCTGGAGATCACCCGGCAGGCCTGCGAAAAGTTTCAACACCTGCCCGTCACCGTTGTGAATTTCCTCGAAGGCACACGCTTCACCCAGGCCAAGCATGCTCAGCAGGCCTCACCCTTCACCCATCTGCTCAAGCCCAAATCCGGCGGGGTTGCGTTCGTCATGGCGGCACTGGGTGAGCAGATGAAATCGCTGCTGGACGTCACCATCCTCTACCCCGAGGGCAAGCCACCCGGTTTCTGGGCGTTACTCTGCGGCAAGGTGGAGCGCGTGATCGTCGATATTCGTAGCGTCGAGTTGGGCTCAGCGCTATTTCAAGGCGACTATGCCAACGACCCGGAATTTCGCACTTTCTTTCAGCAATGGGTCAACCAGCTTTGGCTCGACAAGGACCAGCGGCTGCAGACTCTGCGCCAGGAAATCCACGTGGCAGAGCCTGGACTGAAAGAGACACTCAAGCCAGAGACTTGAGCGCCAGAGCCAGCGGCTGAACCTCCCGGTCCAGCGCTTCGCCAACGCCTTTATTGGTCAGCTTGCCCTGGGACACGTTCAAGCCGTTGAGCAAATGCGGATCATCCTCAAGCGCCTGCCTCACACCCTTGTTAGCCAACGCGAGAACGAACGGCAAGGTGGCATTGTTCAGGGCCTGGGTAGCGGTACGTGCGACGGCGCCAGGCATATTGGCCACACAATAATGCACCACCTGGTCGACGACGTAGGTCGGCTCGGCGTGGGTCGTGGCGCGCGAGGTTTCTGCGCAACCGCCCTGATCGATAGCGACATCCACCAGTACCGCACCTGGCTGCATCCGCGAGACCAGCTCGGCGCTGATCAATTTGGGCGCCGCTGCGCCGGGAATCAATACCGCGCCAATAACCAGATCGGCGGACACCACCTGCGCCTCAAGCGTGGCAGCGGTTGAATACAAGGTCTGTATGCGATTGCCATACTCAGCATCCAGGCGCCGCAGTACCTCCGGGCTCTTGTCCAGCACCGTTACCTCGGCGCCCAGCCCCACTGCCATGGCCAGCGCATTGCTACCCACCACACCGCCACCGAGAATCACCACCTTGCCGCGTGGCACGCCGGGTACGCCACCCAACAGCACACCACGGCCACCGCGCGCTTTCTCAAGGCAACCCGCACCGGCCTGTATCGCCATGCGACCAGCGACTTCGGACATGGGCGCGAGCAATGGCAATTGCCCGCGGGCATCGGTGACCGTCTCATAGGCAATGCAGATAGCACCGGAATTGAGCAGATCTTCGGTCTGCTGCGGATCCGGCGCGAGATGCAGGTAAGTAAAGAGAATCTGCCCCGCCTGCAATCTGGCGCGCTCTTCAGCTTGCGGCTCCTTGACCTTGACGATCATGTCGGCCTGCTTGAACAGTTCCTCAACGGAGGCAAGCTGAGCGCCCGCCGCACGATAATCGTCATCAGAGAAACCGATGACCGCCCCGGCATCATGCTCGACCGAGACCTGATGCCCATGCAACACCAGCTCTGCCACCGCGGTTGGCGTCAGCCCTACCCGATACTCGTGATTCTTGATTTCCCTGGGAACACCGACATGCATGGCAATGACCTCTTTTGACAACGATGGGTTGTTATCAGTGTAGAGGCCGCAGCCGTATATTCAATTAAAATGACATTTTGTAAATTATTTACTACGCCTCACGAATATCAGCGGGAGGAAGACATGGGCGCCAGATGATACTGCTGACCTGCTGCCACCACCTGATTACGGCCTCCACCCTTGGCTTCATACATGCGTCGATCCGCGATCAGCAGCAGGCTATCCAGACTTTGCCCGTCCTCACCCAGCGTGGCGACCCCGGCGCTGAAGGTCATTGCCTGTGCGCGACCTTCAATATCAGGCGGGAAAGAAGCGAGCAGTTCGCGCAGATCGTTGGCACGCTCGGCGGCCTGAGCCAGATCAGCGCCTGGCAAAAGAATCGCAAACTCCTCTCCTCCGAGGCGGCAGAAAAGATCAGTATCGCGCAGCCGTTGCGGCAGTAGCCCGGCCAGATGGCGCAGAGCGCGATCCCCTCCCTCATGGCCGAACTGATCATTCACGTGCTTGAAATGATCCAGATCGAGGATGATCAGCGACAGCGGATTATTGTCACGCAGCGCATGACTGCGCTCACGCTGGAAGACTTCGGCCAGTTTCATCCTGTTTGCCAGTCCGGTCAGGGCATCGGTGCTGGCCAGTTCAAGTAGCCGGTTCTCATTCTCCACACGGCTACGTTCGTAGATATGGGAAAACATCATGATGGCCGCACTACTCAGGCCGACGTTGGCCGCGATCATCGCATTGAGCCACGAGTCATCCGCCATGTACCGATAGTTGAACGCGGCCACGGCCAGGCCGAGGAAGCCCAGCGACATCCAGAACCCGCCTCGCAGCCCGAGCAGCAGGTAGCAGATGATGGGTACTGTCTGGATCCAGGCAAACACCGTAAAGGAGGTGCTGGGCAGTAACAGGGCAAAGGTCATCAAAGCAAAAAACGGGAACAGATAAACCAGGGTCCAGACGCGCAGGTGCGGGGTGCTGTCGACTATGCGCAAAAGGCTCAAGGCGATGACGGCGTAGGCGATCTCCAACCCCGCCAGAATCCAGATCCCCCGGCCAATATTGACCATTCCGAACAGCACACCCCCGCCCACCGTGAACCATAGCAACGCCTTGAGCACCGACCTGCGGTGCTGTTGGCTGGACTCCAGCGCTTCAGCCATCAACGTCCCCCTAGCTTTATAATTTATTACGCAACAGAGCGTCCCGCTGATTGCGACCTGAATAATATTCGGGCTTTGCTTTAGATCACAGCAAATAAAATTTGGTTGTGCGCATAATGACTTCTCAAGCGGCCGATAAATTGGCATGCTTGCGCAAAATATGGCCAAATGCCTTCAATTTGCAGTAGTCGGCTTTATTGGCTCGAAACATGACATTTTCAGTCTTAGAGTAACAAGGATAGCGGATGTGAGCACAATACCCTTGCTGGTGTGCGACGATTCCAACATGGCCCGAAAACAGCTTATTCGTGCTCTTCCGTCCAACTGGCCGTTCGTGATTTCCCAGGCTACCAACGGGCTGGAAGGCGTAGAAGCAGTGCGTCAAGGCCTGGGGAAAATAGTACTGCTGGATTTGACCATGCCCGAGTTGGACGGCTTCGGCGTGCTCGCCAAGCTGCGCGAAGAGGGTTTGCAGGCGGACGTCATTGTCGTATCCGGGGATGTGCAAGAGGAGGCCGTCCGCCGTGCCAAGGCACTGGGCGCGAAAGCCTTTATCAAAAAGCCCGCTGACCCAATGCAACTGGCCGAAGCGCTGAACGCCCTGGGCGTCGACATCCCGCTCAGCAAAGCGCCTGCCGCTCCCAGCGCCGCCTTCTCCGACTTGCCCAACGTGTCCTTCAGGGACGCATTCAGGGAGGTCACCAACATCGCCATGGGGCGCGCCGCCGAACTGCTGGGGCGGGTGCTCGGGGTGTTTATCCAGTTACCCATACCTAACGTCAATATCCTTGAAGTGGGCGAGCTGCATATGGCGCTGGCGGATGCCCAGCGCGGTGAACGCCTGTCGGCCATTTGTCAGGGCTATATCGGCGGCGGCGTGGCCGGCGAAGCGTTGCTGGTCTTTCACGATGCCGAGATCAACGACGTAGCGAAACTGCTGAACACTCAGGAAGATGAGTCAGCCAAGCTGGAGATGCTCCTGGATCTGGCCAGCATCATCATTGGCGCTTGCCTCAACGGCCTGTCAGAGCAACTCAACATCAACCTGTCGCAGGGCCACCCACTGGTGCTCGGTCAACACTGCCCGATCGAGGATCTTATCCGTATCAACCAACGCCGCTGGAAGCGCACTCTGGCGGTCGAGATCAGCTACAGTCTCGAGGATATGGACATCCATTTTGATTTGCTGCTGCTGTTTACCGAAGACTCGGTGCCGCGGCTACGCGAAAAACTCGATTTCATGATCGATTGATGCCATAGGACCACTGCCATGTCTGCTCAGTTTGATATCAATGAACTTCACTGGCTACTGGATATTGTCCAGAGTATTGATGTGGGCGTTGTAGTGATGGATCGCGACTATCGAATTGACGTGTGGAACAGCTTTATGGAGAACCATTCCGGGATTGGCTCGGATGAGGCGGCACGCAAATCGCTGTTTGAGCTCTTCCCTGAAATCGAACCCAACTGGTTCAAGAAGAAAGTCGAGACTGCGGTCATGCTTGGTACCCGGGCCTTTACTATCTGGGAGCAGCGGCCGAACCTGGTGCACTTCAAGAGCTATCAGCCGATCACCGGCCTGGCGGACGAGATGTATCAGAACGTCACCATCCTGCCGCTGCGCAGTACCAGCAGCATTACCGATCACGTCTGCCTGATTATCTATGATGTGACCGGCGTCGCCATCAACAAACGCCAGTTGGAGTCGGCCAACACCCAGTTGCGTGAACTGGCGCTGCGTGACGGCCTGACCGGCCTGCTCAACCGGCGCTATTGGGAAGAATGCCTGGAGCGCGAGTTCGCGCGCCATATCCGCTACCAAAGCCCGGCCAGCTTGGTGATATTCGATATTGACCACTTCAAGCGTTTCAATGACACCTATGGCCACCAGCTCGGCGACGAGGTGATCCGCGAGGTTTCGCGCATTACCAAGCTATTGGCCCGCGAGACGGATTTTGCCGGGCGCTACGGCGGCGAAGAGTTCGTCCTGCTGCTGCCTGATACCGCCATTGAAGGTGCCATGCAATTCGCCGAGCGGCTGCGCAAGGCGATTGAGCGGCTGTCGATTGAGCACCAGGATGAAATGCTGAAAGTCACTGTGAGTCTGGGTATTGCCGAACTCAGCGAGTCGATGCCGACACACCAGACGCTGATCGAAGCTGCTGATAAAGCGCTTTACCAATCCAAGGAAAAAGGTCGCAATTGCAGTACCCAGGCGACCGGCTGATGCTCAAAACAACCTGAATGCGTCAGTCCGAGGCAGGGCCAACAAGCTCGCAGCTTGCCAGCCCGCGCTCTGCTACAATGTCTGCCCTCCCACCAGCAGGTCATGTGTGTGAATTCAACTCTCTTTTCCAGCCTGGCGTTGCCCCAGCCACTCCTTGAGACCCTTGAGCATCTTAGCTTTGCCCAGATGACTCCGATTCAGGCGCAGGCCCTGCCGGTGATCCTGGCCGGCAAGGACCTGATCGCCCAATCGCGCACCGGTAGCGGCAAGACAGCAGCCTTCGGCATCGGCCTCCTGACCCCATTGAATCCGGCATTTTTTGGCTGTCAGGCGTTGGTGCTGAGCCCTACACGCGAGCTCGCTGCCCAATCTGCCACCACCTTGCGCACCCTGGCCCGCGGCCTGCCGAACATCAAGATCATCACCCTGTGCGGCGGCACGCCCTTTGGTCCGCAGGCGGCCTCCCTGGAACAGGGCGCGCATGTGATTGTCGGCACACCGGGGCGGATCAAGGATCACCTGGACCGCGGCACCCTGGAATTGAGCGGGCTCAATTGTCTGGTTCTCGACGAGGCTGATCGCATGCTCGACATGGGCTTTTACGACAGCATTGCCGAGATTATCAGCCAGGCCCCCAAACGCCGGCAGACCTTGCTGTTTTCCGCCACCTACCCGCCTTCGATCGACAGCCTAGCGGGGCGATTCCTGCAGGCGCCAGAGCGAGTCAGTATTGAAGAGGCCGAGCCCCAGAACCCGATCGCCCAGCGCTTCTACGAAGTCACCCCCGGCGAGCGGCTGCAGGCTGTAGTCCGACTGCTCGCAGCGGAACGCCCACAACCCTGCATTGCCTTCTGCCATACCCGTCAGCAGTGCCAGGATCTGCTCAAACACTTGCAAGCGAACAAGATCAGTGCGCTGACGCTGCATGGCGATATGGAACAGCGCGAGCGGGATGAAGTGCTAGCCCTGTTTGCCAATCAGAGCTGCAGTGTACTGGTGGCCACTGATGTGGCTGCGCGAGGTATCGATGTGGCTGGCGTCGCTGCGGTGATCAACGTGGAGCTTTCGCCAGATCCGGCTCTGCATACCCACCGAATTGGCCGTAGCGGGCGGGCGGGCGAGCCTGGGCTGGCCCTCAGCCTGGTCGCCCCGGCAGAAGGTGGCCGCGCCAGCAGCATTGAAGCCGCCCAGGGAACTCCGCTGGCCTGGCACGATCTCACTAGCCTGCCAGCGACACTGGAGCAACCCTTGGTAGCGCCGATGCGTACGGTAGCCGTAGCTGGCGGACGCAAGGACAAGGTTCGCCCGGGCGATCTGCTTGGCGCACTCACCGGCGAAGCCGGTTTGCCTGCCGATGCCATTGGCAAAATCAGTATTACCGACTACCAGGCGTTGGTGGCGATCCGTCGTGATCTTGCCCCGGTTGCACAACAGCGGCTGGAGCAGGGCAAGATCAAAGGCCGGCGGTTCAAGATTCGCCTGCTCTGAGAAAAGATCTGACTCAGGTTCTGACACCAGCGACGCTGGACACCCTTTCTTTATCTTGCGCTGGAACATGACATGACCACGGATCAGGCGCTGATATTCAGTATTTTGGGCGCCACTATCGGACTGTTCCTATGGGGCCGCTTGCGACACGACGTGGTCGCGCTGATAGCGTTGATGGCCTGCGTTTTTGCCGGCTTGATCGAAAGCAATCAGGCTTTTAATGGCTTCGCCCAACCGGCAGTGATTACCGTCGCTGCGGTGCTGATCCTCAGCTTCGGCCTCCAAACCACGGGCGCAGTCGAGTCGATGGCTCAGAAGGTGCTGCCCAAGCGTGGCGGCACCTTGCTCAGTATCGGCGTACTCACCCTGCTGGGCGCCTTCCTCTCGGCCTTCATGAACAACGTTGGCGCCATGGCGCTGCTGATGCCGATTGCCATGCAGGTTGCCGTTCGCCATGGCATCGCCCCCGGCAAGGCGCTGATGCCCTTGGCTTTCGGTACCATTCTCGGTGGTATGACAACCCTGATCGGCACGCCACCCAACCTGATTGTGGCTGACTTCCGCGCTGCCCAGACCGGCACCGGCTTCAGCATGTTCGACTTCACGCCTGTAGGGCTGGCCGTCGCCATTACCGGCGTGATTTTCGCTGTTCTTGCCGGACGCTGGCTGGTCCCCAACCGCAATAAACAGGATGCCGACAGTTTTGACACCGGCACCTATCTCACTGAAGTACGCATCGAAGAAAATGCCAAAGTGGCCGGAAAGACCCTGCGCGAAGTCGAGCAGTTGCTGGATGATAGCGATGCGCAGATTGTCGGGATGGTGCGTAACGATTTCCGTGTCACGGCACCCTTCCCTGGCCGGGTCCTCAAGGCCGGAGATATTCTGGTGGTGGAAGCCGACCCCGAAGCGCTCGGGGGCACTTTGACCCGCCTGGGTCTGAAGCTTGAAGAGGCTGTACCCACCTCCCCGGGCAAGAAAGACGCCATTGAAGCCGATGCAGGGGACGACGCCGAAAAAGACTCAGCAAAAGACGGCGCAGGGGAATCCGCGCAAGAGCATAGCGAGGCGCCGGCGAAACCGCTTGCCAACCAGGCAGCACCTGCAGCGACGACGATTGCCGGCACCAGCTCACGTAAAACCGACGGCGATATTCTGGCTGACGAGGCCGACGACGCTGCAGGCCAGCAAGAAACAGAAGAACCCCAGGAGCAGGAAAAAAGCAGCGCCGATGAGGAAATAGTCATCCAGGAGCTGGCCGTCCAGCCTGGCTCGTTGCTGCAGGGGCGCAGCGCCACTGATATCCAGATTCGGACCCGGTTCGGCATCAATCTGCTGGCCATTTCCCGCCAGGGTCATCGCTCCATCAAGCGCCTGCGCTGGACCAACCTCAACGCAGGTGATGTGCTACTGATGCAAGGCACTGCTGAAGCCATTGCCAACTTTGCATCCGAGTATCGCTGCATCCCCCTGGCGCAGCGGGCCATCCTGATTCCGGACAAACGCAAGGCCATCACCGCAGTGGCTATCATGGGCGGCTCCATTCTGCTGGCTGCCACCGGTGTATTACCTGCGGCACTGGCCTTTACGCTCGGCGTTATCGGCTACATGCTGACCAGCGTCATCCCCCTGCGGCGCATTTACGAAGCCGTGGATTGGCCCATCATCGTACTGCTTGGTGCTCTTATGCCCCTGGCCGCCGCAATGGCTGATACTGGCGCTGCTGATCTGCTGGCAAGGACCCTGCTCGAGAACGTCGCACAGAGTAACGCCATAATTGGCCTGGTGGTGGTGCTGGTCATCACCATGACGTTGTCGGACTTCATGAACAATGCCGCTACAGCGGCGGTTATGTGCCCAATCGCATTAAGCGTCTCAAGCCAGTTAGGCGTTAATCCGGACAGCTTTCTGATGGCAGTGGCGATAGGCTCTTCCTGCGCCTTCCTTACGCCTATCGGACACCAGAACAACACCTTGATTCTAGGCCCCGGCGGGTTTCGCTTCGCCGACTACTGGCGGCTTGGCTTACCGTTGGAGCTACTGGTCGTCGCGGTCAGTATTCCATTGCTGCTGTTGGTGTGGCCGCTTTAAGCGCCCAGACATGGCGGGTCGGTCGCGGATAGCGAGCGGGCGGAGCAGACAGCCCCGCCTGGTGTTCCGCGGCCCGCGCACATGCCCCTTGCAACACACAGGTAGTCGTCATATTGTGACAGGCCATCCCGCGCAGACGGCGAAGCATGCTTGCTCAACAGTTATGGCTGACTCCCTCGATACATCCTGTCTATGCCCGGCTGATATGCGCCGAGCTGCGCCGCCGCGGCTTCAGCCCCGAGCAGATCATGGCCGATACCCGCTTGAACTGGGACCGCCTGCATCAGGACAATCGCTTTCTCAGCTTCGACCAGACGCACCGCCTGGCGCTGCACGCGCTGGAGCTCAGTCAGTGCCCCTGGCTGGGCATCGAGGTGGGTCAACATACCGATGTTTCCGCCCACGGCACCGCCGGATACGCCAGCATTGCTGCTCCAACGGTTCGTCAAGCGATAGAGACCCTGCGTCGCTACTCCAGCTTGCGCCAGAACGTAGCCGTTTTTGAAATCGACTGTGCCGGGCCTGATGCGGCGCTAGTGCTGAATGAAAAGCTGATTTTGCCGGCCCTGCGCGAATATCTTCTGGGGCATTTCACTACCGGTATGCTGCGCCTGCTCGAAACCGCCACCGGACTGCCCCTGCGCGACAGCATCACACTGCACTGGCCGATGGCCGAAGCGCCATGGTCGGCCGCGTACAAACAGATTGCCGGGAAGGTGATTTTCAACGCCCGGACACTGCGCATCGAGCTGCCCACCGGCTACCTGGAGACACCCTGCCTGGCGGCAGATCCGGACGCGGAGCGTCTCGCGCTTCGCGATTGCGAAAATCAGCTCCAGCGTATGCTGGCCGGCGGCTTGCTCAGCGAGCGCATCCGCCAGCGCCTGCTGGCCTGCCAGGGCGACTATCCGACCCTGGAACAAATGGCCCGCGAGGAGCATATGGCGGCACGCACCCTGATCCGACATCTGAACGATGAGGGCACACGCTATCAAACCCTGCTGGATGACGTGCGTTGTGATCTGGCCTGCTGGCTGCTCGGCCAGACTGATCTGAGCATCGAGGGGGTGGCAGAGCGCCTGGGCTACCTGGACCCTACCAACTTCAGCCGCACCTTCCGGCGCTGGCTTGGCGAGACGCCACGTGCGTTCCGACAACGTGCACTGGCCCGCGCGGGAGGGTTTGACGTTCTGCCCTCGCCGCCCCTATAGTGGCGTATTGACCCCCGCCACAGGCTGAACCTCTCCATCGCCAAGGCGCCTGCTGCTGCAAACCAGCCCAGGACCGGATCAGTAGAAATGATCGACTAAGACCTTGAGCTCAAGGCCGTCGAAAAACGCCAGGGAAGCAGGTCAGGCACCGAACATGGTCTTTTCAGCAAACAGCTCAGAGAGTCTGCACAGACCTCGAGCACCCGCACAACCTTCAATCACAGCCCCTACGCGCGCTCTGCGCAGGCTGCTATTGATGCTGTGCCTGGCCTTCACGTCCTGCGCTGCCAGCGCACAGACCACGACCCTGGTAGTCGACGGTTCTGAAACCGCGATTAACCTGCAGACCCACGCCTACTATCTGAGAGACCCGCAGGGCAAGCTGGACATCGACGAAGTGCGCGCACGCGACGCGCAGTTTCTACCCGCCAACGAACGCCGCGACCTCAATTTCAGCTACACCCGCGATCATCTCTGGTTACGCGTGGATATTGTCTCGGCGGCTCCCGAGCGCAGCAACTGGATGCTCGAGATGCGCTACGCCTCGCTGGACAAGGTCAGTCTGTTCAGCATCGGCGCAGCCGGTATGCAACAGCAGCACGCCGGCGATACCCTGCCCTACTCGCAGCGCAGCATTGGCCACCGCAACCCGGTTTTCTCGATAGAGCTTGAACCCGGCGAACAGCGCAGCCTCTACATCCTCGCGCACTCCGAGGGCAGCCTGACGCTAGACAGTCAGTTGTGGAACGCGACCGCCTTCCATGAGCACAGCCAGATGAACTACGTCTTGCTGGCGGTCTACTTCGGCATGCTGTTGGCGCTGGCCAGTTACAATCTTATGCTGTTCGCCGTTCTGGGCGAACGCTCCTTTGCGCTTTATGTCTGCTTTGTCGTCAGCTTCGGTATAGCGGTGCTGGCTATCAATGGGCTGGGACCACAATATATCTGGCCGAACCTGGGCGAGATCGGCAATCGTATCCTGCCGTTCTTTCTCAGCTTGGCCGCCACGGTCGGCGTACTATTCGCGCAATCGTTTCTGGATACCGCACGGCGCGCCGAAAGTCTGAATCGGTTTCTTTCAGCCTGGGCCTGGATTGCCATGGTCTCCACGCTGCTCACGCTGGTTCTGGAGGGTCAGCGAGCGCTGCAATTGATGTCGGTCATTGGCCTGCTTACCACCCTGGTGTTGTTTGTGACCGGCATTCTCTGCGTCCTGCGACGCATTCCCGGCGCCTTTATCTTTGTGCTTGCCTGGCTCATGCTGCTGGCCGGTGGCATGCTCCTGGCACTGCGCAACTTCAGCCTGATCCCATCTACATTCCTGACCGTCAATGCCATGCAGATCGGCTCGGCAATGGAGATGCTACTGTTATCTCTCGGTCTGGCGGCGCGTTTCAATGAGCTCAAGCGGCTCAAGGAGTCAGCGCAACAGCAGGCACTGAAATCGCAAAAGCAGGTACTGGTGTCGCTGCTGCAGCAGGAAAAGATCCTTGAACAACGGGTCGCCGAGCGCACCGATGCCCTGGCCCAGGCCAATGCCCGCCTGGAGTTGCTCGCCATGCAGGATCCGCTGACCGGCCTGGCCAACCGCACCGCACTTACGCAGCACCTGCAACAGGCCATGTTGCGCACGGAACGGCGCAATGAACTGCTGGCGCTGGTGCTGATCGACCTGGACAGCTTCAAGGCAATCAACGACGAGCTGGGACATGACACCGGCGATCAAGTACTTGAGCAGGTTGCCGCACGACTGACAGCCTGTGCCCGGGAGACCGATCTTGCGGCGCGGCTGGGGGGTGATGAATTTATTCTGATCAGCGAGGGTATTCTCGATCAGGCTGACGCCTTGCGCCTTGGCGAGCGCTTGCTAGACGCCCTCAGCTTGCCGATTGAGCTGCAAAACGGCAGCATCAGCGTGGGTGCCAGCATCGGCATCAGCCTGAGTAACGGCGTTGAGCCTGATATTGAAGCGCTGATGCGCCACGCTGATCAAGCCATGTACCTGCGCAAGCGCGGCGGTCGCAACGGGGTGATGCTGTACAACCCCGAAGCAGTGTCGCCCTTCGCCGTGGGCAATCAACCGTGAGATTTGCCGGCACATCGCTCGGGCACTTTCCAATACCGTCGCTGATCCTGCTGTGCCTGTTGTTGACCTGCAGCCCTGCGCAAGCCACGCCGGGCATCCTCTTTCTGACCGGCACTGAACAGCGTATCGATCTTCAGGACTGGGTCGCATACCGACAAACGCCGCAGAACATCAGTTACCAACAGCTACTCGACAGCAAAAGCGCCTGGTCTTCCGGGTCCAACCGGACCGACATGAATTTCGGCTACACCCGTGATGCGGTATGGATGAAACTTACCCTCAGCTCCAGCGCCAGCCGTGACACCCTATGGCACTTGCATTTCCCTTACTCATCCTTGAACCGGGTTGATATTTACCAGAGCGACCGTGGGGTAAAAACCAGCGGCGCCACCGTACCCTTGAAACAACGAGACCTGCCGCATCGCGATCCGGCTTTCTCCCTGCGGCTTGCGCCCGGCGAACAGGTGACACTGCACATCCGTGCCGAGTCCGCAGGTAGCCTGACGCTGACCAGCCAGTTATGGTCCAGCCCCGCCTTTGCCAGCTTCAGCATCAACAGCACCGCATTACTCGCACTCTATTGCGGCATGCTCATCGCCCTGGCGCTGTACAACCTGCTGCTGTTCAGTGTGTTGCGCGAACGCAGCTACCTGCTGTATGTCTGCTTTGTGCTCAGCTTCGGTCTTGGGGTCCTGTCGTTTACCGGCCTGGGTGCCCGCTATATCTGGCCTGGCCTGGGTGAATGGGGCGGCCGCCTGCTGCCGCTGGGGCTGTGCTTGGCTGCCACCATAGGCACCCTGTTTACCCGCAGCTTCCTCAATACGCGTCAGCATATGCCTGGCTGGCACCGGATACTGTCTGCGCTGGCGCTGGCCAGCCTGCTGTTGACCATAGCCAGCCTGTTTTTGCCCGTGCATTGGGTGATTCTCAGTATGTCGCTGCTGGGTATGTTGGGGGCGCCACTGACGCTGACCTGTATTCTGCTCGCGGTTCGCTACCGGGTGCCCGGCGGGCGCATCTTTTTCACCGCCTGGGCCTGCATGATCGTCGGCGTCGTGTTGCTGTCATTGCGCAACTTCGGGGTAATACCCTCCAATCTGGTCACCACCTACGCCATGCATGTGGGTTCGGCACTCGAAATGCTGCTGCTGTCCTTTGCGCTGGCGGCGCGCTTCAATACGTTGAAACAGCAAAAGGAAGAAACCCAGGCAAACCTGGTCAGCGCGCTACGAACCCATGAGCAGGAACTGGAAAAAAAGGTGCAGGGAGCGCACCGAGGCTTTGCAAGTGGCCAACACTCGGCTCGAAGCCATGGCCATGCATGACCCGCTGACAGGCCTGGCCAACCGCAGCGCACTGGACACGCATATGACCCAGGTACTGCGCCGCTCACAGCGGCGGCCTATTCCCCTGGCGGTGATGCTGATTGATCTTGATGGCTTCAAGCAGGTCAATGATCAGCTCGGTCACGAGACCGGCGACCAGGTGTTGCGCACTATTGGCGAGCGATTGCGCAGTATCGCCAGGGAGTCTGACTTTGTCGCGCGCCTGGGCGGAGACGAATTCGTACTGGTGGCCGAGGATATAGGCACCCCGGAACAGGCGCACAACCTCGCAGAGCGCTTCCTTGATACGCTGAGCATGTCCATCGACATGGAAACCCAGAGTCTTGCCGTGGGCGCCAGCATCGGCGTCAGCATGACCTTTGCAGCGGAGCCGGATATGGCTCAGATGTTGCGGCAGGCGGACATGGCGATGTACAAACGTAAACGCAGCGGCCGCGGCGGGGTCAGTTTCTTTTCCGAAGAATCCAGCGGCCAGGAGCCAGCCTGAATCCTTCTGTAGCCATCAATCAGGGGCGAACGCCGCCGCTCACCCCTGTCTCGCTCAGTTGGCCGGCACCACTTTAAGCAGCTTGCCGTCTTCCGCATCCGTCAGCAGATAAAGCGCGCCATCCGGGCCGCTACGCACATCGCGGAAACGGCTGTCGAGTTCCTTGAACAGGCTTTCCTGCTCGACCACCTCATTACCCTCCATGACCACACGGCGTACCTCTTTCGCTGCCAGAGCCGCGACCATCAGATTGCCGTTCCACTCGGGAAACAGCTCACCCCGATAGAGCGCGAAGCCGGCGGGCGCGATGGACGGCGTCCACTCCAGTAATGGCTGTTCAAGGCCTGGCAGCTCGGTATGGGGACTGATCACCGCACCACTGTAATCCACGCCGTAGGTGATTTTCGGCCAGCCGTAATTGTTGCCAGGCTCTACCAGGTTGATCTCATCCCCACCACGCGGGCCATGTTCGTGAGCCAGCACACGCTGCCCTTGAGCATCATAGATAAGCCCCTGAACGTTGCGATGGCCGATGCTGTAAAGCTCTGGAAGAGCGCCCTCCTGCCCCACGTAAGGATTGTCTTCAGGCGCCGAGCCGTCGCGATTCAGGCGAACGATTGCGCCGATATGGCTGGTGGTCTTCTGCGACTCTTCACGATAATTGAAGCCGTCACCCAGGCTCAGCAACAGGGTGTTGTCCGGCAGAAACGCAATGCGCCCACCGTAGTGCGCCGAGCCCGACTTGGCCGGCGTGACACGGAAAAGCTCTTCAACGTTGGTCAGCGCCTGACCATTCAGAGTCGCGCTGGCCAGACAGGCGTGATTGGCCTTGGCGGTACCGCACGCGTAACTCAGAAAAACGCGATTGTTCTGCTCGAACTCCGGGTCCAGTGCAATCTCGAACAGGCCAGCCTGCCCGGACACATAAACCTCAGGCACGCCACTGACCGACTCGGCCTGCAACTCACCGGCGGCATTGATGTGCCTGAGCTGCCCGGTACGTTCGGTTATTAGCATGCCGCCATCCGGCAGGAACGCTAACGACCAGGGATTTTCCAGACCCTCGGCCAGCGTTTCGACCTTATAATCGGCCGCCTGAACAGACCAGGCAGAAGCCAGCGTGACTGCCGCCAACAAGGCGCTTTTTTTCCACATGTCAGAACCCTTCAATTGAATGAGTATTAGCCAAGTACGCGCAAGCCACGCCTGACGATTGGACGAGTCAATCGACCATATAACCAACTACCCACGGCGACCGCCGCCAGCATCAACAGCAGACCCCAGGTCCCGCGCGTGGCGGCGATAAAAGTCGGCATGGGCGCGAAGTGATCGGTCAACCTGAACGCCACCCAGATGCCCACGCCACCAGCCAGCGCGAACAACAGGCCGCGCCAGGGCTTGAAGATGCGGCCAAGGCCCGCAGCAACCGGCAATGCAAATACAAAGGTCACCGCGACCATCAGACCAAATATGGGGGTGAAGCCAGCGAGATCACGCAGGCTGGTGACCATGCGTTGCTCAGCAGAAATGGGCGTACCCAGTTGCTGAAGCTCGTAGAGATTCAATTGGGTCTGCACCAGCGAGCCCAACACCGTAGCCACCAGCACACTGAATACGAAAAAGAAAAAAATGCGCAGAACCGTTATCAGCATCGAATGAACATCCTGTTTTGATATTTAAAGTGTGACATCGGCGGTCTCAGCTGACACGCCGGAGCTGTAACCGCATATGTTACCGATCAACTCTGAGCGGAGGGCAGTTCGGGCAGGTTGCGCAGAGCAGTTTCATAAGCGGACATGTCGAAGGGAGCATCGGTGTCGAGCATGACGCCGATGCAATGGGCCAACACATCGGCCATCATGTCCATGCTGTCTTCACGGCTGAAACCAACCAGGACAAGCTTGTTCAGCGCGGCCTGGGCAGAAGCGGGTTCGTTGCTCGCCAACTGGTTTTCAATGGCTTCAAGCAAGCGCTGATGGGCAAATAGCTCGTCGGCCTGCTGGTCTTCGGGAGAGGTGTCTTCAGGAGATTGCATGGCAGTGTCTCGGCGGGGCGGATAAGGGGGCAGCTAGCCCCCCTCCAACTCAGTTGATCTTCGGATCCAGCTCACCGCTGGCGTAGCGGGCGAACATGGCTTCCAGGTTGACCGGCTTGATCTTGGAAGCATGCCCGGCAGTGCCGAAGGCCTCGTAGCGGGCAATGCACACGTCGCGCATGGCCTTCACGGTTTCACCAAAGAATTTGCGCGGGTCAAATTCACTGGGGTACTTGGCCATATGCCGGCGCATGGCACCGGTCGACGCCAGACGCAGGTCGGTATCGATGTTGACCTTGCGCACGCCGTACTTGATGCCTTCGACGATTTCTTCGACAGGCACGCCGTAGGTTTCCTTGATGTCGCCACCGTACTCATTGATGATCGCCAGCCACTCCTGCGGCACCGAAGACGACCCGTGCATCACCAGGTGGGTGTTGGGGATACGCGCATGGATCGCCTTGATGCGATCGATCGCCAGGATGTCGCCCGTTGGTGGCTTGGTGAACTTATAAGCGCCGTGGCTGGTGCCGATGGCGATAGCCAGGGCATCAACATGAGTCTGCTTGACGAAGTCGGCAGCTTCTTCCGGGTCCGTCAGCATCTGGCTGTGGTCCAGCACACCTTCGGCGCCCACGCCATCTTCTTCGCCAGCCATGCCGGTCTCCAGGCTGCCCAAGCAACCGAGCTCACCTTCCACGGACACGCCGCAGGCGTGGGCGAAAGCGACAGTCTGCCGGGTTACGGCGACGTTGTAGTCATAGTCGGCCGGGGTCTTGCCGTCTTCCTTGAGCGAGCCGTCCATCATCACCGAGCTGAAACCCAGCTGGATCGAGCGCTGGCAGACGTCCGGGCTGGTTCCGTGATCCTGATGCATACACACCGGGATGTGCGGGAATTCTTCAATCGCGGCCAGGATCAGGTGGCGCAGGAAGGGCGCACCAGCATATTTGCGTGCACCGGCAGACGCCTGCACGATCACCGGCGAATCGGTCTTGTCAGCCGCTTCCATGATGGCGCGCATCTGTTCCAGATTGTTGACGTTGAACGCCGGGACGCCATAACCAAATTCGGCGGCGTGATCGAGCATCTGACGCATGCTGATAAGAGCCATTTGTATTCTCCAGTAATCAGTAATAAAAACCGTGTTTCAGCCTGCCGCAGTGCGCGACAGGCTGCAAGTTATTGGCTGGTTTTACGCTCTTCCAGCACCGCTACCGCGGGCAGAACCTTGCCCTCGACAAACTCCAGGAAGGCCCCACCGCCGGTGGAAATATAGGAAATCTGCTCGGCCACACCGTATTTATCGATTGCCGCGAGGGTGTCGCCACCGCCGGCAATGGAAAACGCCGGGCTTTCGGCAATCGCTAACGCCAACGCCTTGGTGCCGTTGCCGAACTGGTCAAATTCGAACACGCCCACAGGCCCGTTCCACAGAATAGTACCGGCGGACTTCAACAGCTCGGCAAAATGCGCAGCGGTCTGTGGGCCGATATCCAGAATCATGTCATCCGCGCTCACGTCAGCCACCAATTTGACCGTCGCCTTGGCGCTTTCGGCAAACTCGCTGGCGACCACAACGTCGATGGGCAGGGGCACGCTGACCTTCTCGGCGATAGCCCGAGCGGTGTCCAGCAGATCCGCTTCATACAGCGACTTGCCCACCGGGTAACCGGCCGCCGCCAGAAAGGTATTGGCAATGCCGCCGCCGACAATCAACTGATCGCATTTGTCTGACAAGGCATTAAGTACATCCAACTTGGTAGAGACCTTGGAACCGGCCACGATGGCCGTCATCGGCCGCGCAGGTTTCAGCAAGGCCTTGGCCAGCGCCTCCAGCTCGGCGGCCAGCAGCGGGCCAGCACAGGCGACCTTGGCAAACTTGGCCACGCCATGGGTTGAACCCTGGGCGCGGTGCGCGGTACCGAAGGCGTCCATCACGAACACATCACAGAGCGCCGCATACTGCTGCGCCAACTCGTCGGTATTCTTCTTTTCACCCTTGTTGAAGCGCACGTTCTCGAGCAGCACTACCTCACCCGGCTGCACCTCGACACCCGCCAGATAATCCTTTACCAGGGGCACGTCACGACCTAGTGCCTTGGACAGATAAGCCGCAACCGGCGCCAGGCTGTCTTCCTCGCTGAACACGCCTTCCTCAGGACGCCCGAGGTGCGAGCAGATCATGACCGCCGCACCTTGCGCCAATGCCTGCCTTATGGTCGGCAGGGCGGCGAGAATGCGCGCATCGCTCTTAACCTGGCCATCCTTGACGGGTACGTTCAGATCCTCACGGATCAGTACGCGCTGGTTCTTCAGATCCAGCTCGTTCATGGTCAATACGCTCATTTAAAGCTCCTGGGCCTTTCAGTCAAAATCAATGCTCCGCCGCTTGCGCCGCCTGCAGCCAGTATCCGGCCACATCCAGCATGCGGTTGGCGAAGCCCCATTCATTGTCAAACCAGACCAGCAGATTCACCATGCGCGGTCCGGACACACGAGTCTGGCTGCCATCAACCACCGCCGAATGCGGATCATGATTGAAATCACAACTGGCATGCGGCAACTCGGTGTAATCCACCAACCCCTTGTAAACACCCTGCGATGCCGCCCGCAACAGACCGTTGACCTCTTCGGCGCTGGTGTCGCGCCGAGTCTGCAGAGTGATGTCCAACGCTGACACATTCAGCGTTGGCACCCGTATCGCCTTGGCCTGAATACGCCCGGCCAATTCCGGCAGCAATCTTTCGATGCCCCGTGCAAGACCGGTCGAAACCGGAATCATCGACTGGAAGGCCGAGCGGGTGCGGCGCAGATCGGTGTGGTGATAGGCATCAATCACCGGCTGATCATTCATCGCCGAATGGATCGTGGTAATAGAGACATATTCCAGGCCGATCTGTTCATTCAGCAGCTTGAGTAATGGCACGCCACAATTGGTCGTACAGGAGGCATTGGACACCAGCCGCGCCCGCGCATCCAGTTGCTGATGGTTGGCCCCAAACACCACAGTGGCATCCACCGCCGACTCATTGGCCATGGGCTGGGAAAACAGCACTCGCGGCACACCGGCGTGGGTAAAGCGCGCAGCCTCTTCACGGGTGGTGTACTGCCCGGAGCACTCCAGCAGCAGATCGATATTCAGCGCTTTCCAGTCTACCGTCTCGGGCTGCGGCTGACTGAGCACCTGAACCGGCCGGCCGTTGATCATCAGGCAATCGCCCTCGACCCGCACCTCGCCGGGGAAGCGGCCGTGGGTAGAATCAAAGCGGGTCAGATACTCGACACTGGCCTGATCAGCCAGATCATTGAGCGCAACGATCTGCATGTTGTCCCCGCCGCGCTCATGCAATGCGCGCAGCACGCAGCGGCCAATGCGGCCGTAACCGTTCAGCGCAATGCGATAGGGACGTAGGGACGGCATTCAGCAACTCCGTTAAGCTTCAAGCTTCAAGCTTCAAGCTTCAAGCCACACCAGGTGCTTGTCGCTAGACGCTTGATGCCTGTCGCTGGATTAGTCTTCCAATAACTCTTCGGCGGCGGCCAAAATGTTGTCGACTGTGAAACCGAACTCTTCGAACAACGCCGGCGCCGGCGCCGATTCACCGAAGGTGTTCATGCCGATGACGCGACCATCCAGGCCCACATATTTGTACCAGAAGTCGCCGTGCGCCGCCTCGATGGCAATCCGCGCGCCGACTTCCAGCGGCAGTACGGCCTGCTTGTACTCCGCATCCTGCTGGTCGAAAACGCTGGTGCAGGGCATGGATACAACACGTACCCGGTAGCCCTGCTCGGTCAGCTTCTCGCAAGCCTGCATGGCCAGGCCGACCTCGGACCCGGTAGCGATCAAGATCAGCTGCGGCTCGCCGGTGCAGTTTTTCAGCACATAGCCGCCGCGGGCAATCGCGGTCTCAGTTTCAGTATCACGAATCTGATAAGGCAGGTTCTGGCGCGAGAAGATCAACGCGCTGGGGCCGTCCTTGCGCTCTATTGCGTATTTCCAGGCAACAGCCGACTCGACCGTGTCTGCCGGGCGCCAGGTATCCAGGTTTGGCGTGCTGCGCAAGCTGGACAGCTGCTCGACAGGCTGGTGTGTCGGGCCGTCTTCGCCCAGGCCGATGGAGTCGTGGGTGAACACATAGAGCACCCGCACTTTCATCAGCGCGGACATACGTACTGCGTTACGCGCGTATTCCATGAACATCAGGAAGGTTGCACCGTAAGGGATTAGGCCGCCATGCAGTGCCACGCCGTTCATGATCGCGCTCATGCCGAATTCGCGCACGCCGTAATACATGTAGTTGCCGGAGGCATCCTCCTGGGTGACCGGCTTGCAGCCGTTCCACAGGGTCAGGTTGGAGCCGGCCAGATCGGCCGAGCCGCCCAGCAGTTCCGGCAGCAGCGGACCAAAAGCATGCAGGCAGTTCTGGCTGGCCTTGCGGCTGGCGATGGTTTCGCCCTTGTCCGCCACTTGGCGGATAAAGGCCGAGGCCTTCTCGGAGAAGTCGGCAGGCAGTTCACCGGCCATGCGCCGCTTGAACTCGCTGGCCAGCTCCGGGAAGGCAGCCTGATAAGCTGCAAAACGCTCATCCCAGGCGGCTTCGGCTTTGCCACCGGCCTGACGAGCATCCCACTCGGCATAAATATCCTGTGGAATCTCGAAAGGCGCGTGCTTCCAGCCGAGCTTTTCACGCGTCAGGGCAATTTCTGCATCGCCCAGCGCCGCACCGTGACTCTCTTCCTTGCCCTGCTTGTTCGGTGAACCGAAGCCGATGATGGTCTTGCAGCAGATCAATGTGGGTTTATCGCTCTTGCGCGCTGTCTCGATCGCGGTCTTGATCTCGTCCGAATCGTGGCCATTGACGTTGCGAATCACCTGCCAGCCGTAGGACTCGAAACGCTTGGGCGTGTCATCGGTAAACCAGCCATGCACTTCGCCATCAATGGAGATGCCGTTGTCGTCATAGAAACCAATCAGCTTGCTCAGACCCAGGGTGCCGGCCAGCGAGCAGACCTCATGGGAAATACCTTCCATCAGACAGCCGTCGCCCATGAAGACGTAGGTGTGATGGTCAACGATGTCATGCCCTGGCTTGTTGAACTGCGCGGCCATGATCTTTTCGGCGAGCGCAAAGCCGACCGCATTGGCCAGACCCTGGCCCAGCGGGCCGGTGGTGGTTTCCACGCCCGGGGTATAGCCATACTCGGGGTGACCCGGAGTTTTGCTGTGCAACTGACGGAAGTTCTTCAGCTCATCGATCGACAGGTCGTAGCCGGTCAGATGCAATAGTGAATAGATCAGCATCGAGCCGTGACCGTTGGAAAGCACAAAGCGATCACGATCAGCCCAGTTCGGGTTGACCGGGTTGTGCTTCATGTAGTCGCGCCAGAGTACCTCGGCGATATCCGCCATGCCCATGGGCGCGCCGGGATGGCCGCTATTGGCTTTCTGCACGGCATCCATGCTGAGGGCACGAATGGCATTGGCTCGGTCACGACGGCTGGGCATGGGTAACTCCTGTGGCTGACAAGACAGATGAACCGGGCACTCTCAAGGGCCGCAGTCCAATTACAAGGCCGGGCATTTTCGCGCAAACAGCGGCCGTGGGCAATGAAAACCCCGATAAACCACGCGACATAACGCCAGCGTCTGAATAAACCCCCGTGACAGCCGCGGGCAATCCGCACGCGCCAAGCTATATCAATTTATTTTGATATAGCTCTTGCCGGCCTGCGCCTGCCCGCCTACACTGCGTCACATGAATTCCATCGTGCAGATAGCACCCAGCGCCTCCAGCGCCAGCGAACAGCTCGCCGCCTTTTTCAAGGCCGCGGGCGATGTGCTGCGCCTGGATATTCTGCGAGTGCTGCGCAATGACTCCTTCGGCGTCCTGGAGCTGGCAAGAATCTTTGCCATGCGCCAATCGGGCATGAGCCATCACCTCAAGGTGCTGGCCAATGCCGGACTGGTCACGACAAGACGCGAAGGCAACTCGATTTTCTATCGCCGTAGCCTGCCGGACGCCAACCAGCCGTGGCATGGCTTGCATGCCCAGCTTCTCAGCGGAGTCGATGCCCTGCCACTGGAGCCAGCGCTGATCGCAGCGATAAGTGAAGTGCACAGCCAGCGTGCCGATCTTTCTCGGCAGTTCTTCGCGCGCTTTGCCGAAGGTACCGCCGCCCAGCAGGATCTTATCGCCCATTTTGGTCTGTACCGGGAACCGTTATTGGGCCTGATCGACGGCCTGACACTGCCCGCCCACGGATTGGCCCTGGAAGTAGGCCCCGGCGAAGGCGGCTTTTTGCCCGACCTGGCCAGCCGCTTTGACCAGGTCGTGGGGTTGGATAACGCGCCCTCAATGCTTGATCGGGCGCGCCAGCAATGTGCCGACGCAGGTCTGAGCAACGTTGAATGCCTGCTCGCCGATGCCCTGGTGCCGCAATCGCTGCCCCTGGCCGATTGCCTGGTGTGCAATATGGTGCTGCATCACATGCCCGCCCCGGCCGACGCCTTGAAACGCTTCACCAGCCTGCTCAAGCCCGGAGGCAGCCTGATCCTCACTGAACTGTGCAGTCACGACCAGAGCTGGGTGCGCGATACCTGCGGCGATCTTTGGCTGGGCTTCGACCAGCTAGACCTGAATTACTGGGCCCGCGAAGCCGGATTGCTGCCAGGCAATAGCCTCTATATCGGCCTGCGCAACGGCTTCCAGATACAACTGCAACAGTTTACCAAACCGATTCTTGACCCATTTTTCCCAACAGAAGGGATAGCAGCATGAGCGATTATTCGATTTTCACTTCCGAGTCCGTGTCCGAAGGCCATCCGGACAAACTCGCCGATCAGATCTCCGACGCGGTGCTGGACGCCATCATCAGCGAAGACAAATTCGCCCGGGTCGCCTGCGAAACCATGGTCAAAACCGGTGTCGCCATCGTTGGCGGTGAAATTACTACCACTGCCTGGGTCGACCTGGAAGATCTGGTACGCAACGTCATCAAGGACGTGGGCTACACCTCCTCCGACGTTGGCTACGACGGTGACACCTGTGGCGTGATCAATATCATCGGCAAGCAGTCCCCGGATATCGCCCAGGGCGTTGACCGGCAGAAACCCGAAGACCAGGGCGCCGGTGACCAGGGCCTGATGTTTGGCTACGCCACTAATGAAACCGATGTATTGATGCCGGCCCCGGTGACCTTTGCCCACCGCCTGGTCGAGCGCCAGTCGGAAGTGCGCAAGGACGGCACCCTGAGCTGGCTGCGCCCGGATGCCAAATCCCAGGTTACCTGCCGCTATGACAACGGCAAGGTGGTCGGGATCGACGCCATCGTACTTTCCACCCAGCACAACCCGGATATCAGCCTCAAGGATCTGCGCGAAGCAGTGATGGAGGAAATTATCCAGAACGTAATTCCGTCAGAACTGCTGCACGCCGACACCCAGTACCACATCAACCCGACCGGTAACTTCGTGATTGGGGGCCCGGTGGGCGACTGCGGCCTGACCGGCCGCAAGATCATCGTCGACACCTACGGCGGCATGGCGCGCCATGGCGGTGGCGCCTTCTCCGGCAAGGATCCATCCAAAGTAGATCGCAGCGCGGCCTACGCCGGGCGCTATGTCGCCAAGAATATCGTCGCTGCCGGCCTGGCCGAGCGTTGTGAAATTCAGGTGTCCTACGCCATCGGCGTGGCACTGCCGACGTCGGTATCGATCAACACCTTCGGCACCGGCAAGATCAGCGATAGCGAGATCGTCAAGTTGGTGCGTGAGCACTTCGACCTGCGCCCTTATGCGATCACGCGCATGCTCGACCTGCTGCACCCGATGTACCGCGCCACCGCAGCCTACGGCCACTTTGGCCGCACCCCGGTGGAGATGACGGTCAAGGGCGATACCTTTACCGCTTTCCCCTGGGAGAAGACTGACAAGGTCGAGGCGTTGAAGGACGCGGCAAGCTTCAAGCTGTAAGCGGCTAGAAAAACCCGTCGGGGCTGGCGAGACCCAAGAGTCCCAGCCTTGCACTGACAACTTGCGGCTTGAAGCTTGAAGCTGCTGGTTACCGGCGATAGCCGTCATGGCAGGCCTTGCAGGCCTGCTGGACTGACTGCATTGCAGGGGTCACTTGCTCGGGGCTGGTAACGCCCTCAGCAGTAACCAGACTCAGGTCCGCCACAGCGGACTGGAATTGATCGATGCGCGCGGCGAAGCCGTCGGCGTCAGCCCAGACCTCTGGCAAAGCGGCGTTGGGCTGCGGGTTGTTTTGGTCAGGGGCAGGAAAGTGGCCCCAGGGCGCATCCGCCAACTCAGCCAGCTCTGCGGCATGCACAGCGAAGGTATCGCCATCGAATGCCAGGCGACCCGAGAGCATGCCGCCCATGGGTTCGCTGTGCTGCAGAAATTGCTGGAACGCGGCCTGGCGCTGACCCTCGGGCGAATTCGGGTCGGCCTGCTGATTGCCACAGGCAGCCAGCAGTAGCGACAGGGACAAACAGGAAAGGATTTTCAGGGTGGAGACTGACTGCATGGTTTCTTCCCGAGGTTTGACAAAGGCGGAGGACAGTATCACGGCTTCCGCAAAACCGGCCAAGCACGCGCTGTTTCAGCATGTGCCTGACCTAAGATTTTGACCCCGCTCGAGGGGCGCTGCAGCGACCAGCAGCTTTTCTGCCAGCACCAAGTGCTTGTGGGGAGGCTCGGGGTCGGACCGTCGATGGCAAGGATGCCATCGATGAGCCTACAGGGACGTATTCACGGCGTGTCCGACCCCGAGCCTCCACGCGGGCGCGATGCCAGCAAAAGGCACAAGAGGTCGTCAGGCTCGAGCAGTGTCGTTAAAGAAACAACCGCGCCCATTCGCTAACTACGAATGGAGTAATCGCATGAGTGCTGTAATGAAAGACAAGAGCTTTACTGACTACAAGGTTGCCGATATCAGCCTGGCCGACTACGGCCGCCGTGAAATCATCATCGCCGAATCGGAAATGCCCGCGCTGATGGCGATGCGCAACAAGTACAACGCCGAACAGCCGCTCAAAGGCGCGAAGATTCTTGGCTGTATTCACATGACCATCCAGACCGCCGTATTGATTGAAACGCTGGTCTCCCTGGGCGCCGAAGTGCGCTGGTCCTCGTGCAATATCTTCTCCACCCAGGATCACGCCGCAGCCGCCATAGCTGCCGCTGGCGTTCCGGTCTTTGCCTGGAAAGGCGAAACTGAAGAAGAGTACGAATGGTGCATTGAGCAGACCATCCTCAAGGATGGCCAGCCCTGGGAAGCCAACATGGTATTGGACGATGGCGGCGACCTGACCGAGATACTGCACAACAACTACCCGGCGATTCTCGACAACGTGCACGGCGTGACCGAAGAAACCACCACCGGTGTCCATCGCCTGCTGGATATGCTGAAAAAAGGCACGCTCAAGATTCCCGCTATCAACGTCAATGATTCGGTTACCAAGAGCAAAAACGACAACAAATACGGTTGCCGCCACAGCCTCAACGACGCCATCAAGCGCGCCACCGACCACCTGTTGTCCGGCAAGCAGGCACTTGTGATCGGTTACGGTGACGTAGGCAAGGGCTCGGCACAATCGCTGCGCCAGGAAGGCATGATCGTCAAGGTCAGCGAAGTCGACCCGATCTGCGCGATGCAGGCCTGCATGGACGGCTTCGAGCTGGTCTCCCCGTTCAACGACGGCATCAACGACGGCACCGCCGAGTGCATCAACACCCAGGTGCTGAGCCGCATCGACCTGCTGGTAACCACTACCGGTAACGTCAACGTCTGCGACGCCAACATGCTCAAGGCATTGAAGAAGCGCGCCATCGTCTGCAACATCGGCCACTTCGACAACGAAATCGATACCGCTTACACCCGCGCCAACTGGCACTGGGAAGAGGTCAAGCCGCAGGTTCACAAGCTGCACCGCACCGGCAAGGACAACTTTGACGCCAGCAACGATGACTATCTGATCCTGCTCGCCGAAGGCCGTCTGGTTAACCTGGGCAACGCAACCGGCCACCCCAGCCGCATCATGGATGGCTCCTTCGCCAACCAGGTACTGGCGCAGATCCACCTCTACGGCCAGGGTTATGCCAAGCTGTCAGCGGAAAAGAAAGCCGAGCTGCTGCGTGTTGAAGTGCTGCCGAAGAAGCTGGACGAAGAAGTCGCCCTGGAAATGGTCAAGGGCTTTGGTGGCGTGATCACCAAACTGACCAGCAAGCAGGCCGACTATATCGGCGTCAGCGTCGATGGCCCGTTCAAGCCAGAAGACTACCGCTACTAAAATCAGCGACAGGCCCCCAGCACAGCTGGGGGCTTGAAGCTCGCATGAGACAGAGCATGAGCATAACCAGACATAAACCGGTCAGTTTCGAGTTCTTCCCGACCAAGACCGATGCCGGGCATGAAAAACTGATCGCCACCGGCAAGATCCTGGCCGCCGAAAATCCCGAATTCTTTTCGGTGACCTATGGCGCCGGCGGCTCAACCCGTGACGGCACCCTGAAAACCGTCCTTCAGCTGGATCAGGAAGTGCAGGTACCTACCGCCCCGCACCTGTCCTGTGTCGGTGATAGCAAGGAAGATTTGCGCGGCCTGCTGAACCTGTACAAGGAATCCGGCATCAAGCGTATCGTTGCGCTGCGTGGCGACCTGCCCTCCGGCATGGGTCAGGCATCGGGTGAATTGCGCTACGCCAATGAGCTGGTGGAATTCATTCGCAACGAAACAGGCGACCATTTTCAGATCGAAGTCGCGGCCTACCCCGAAGCGCACCCCCAGGCGCGGCATTTCGAGGCGGACCTGGAGAACTTCATCCGCAAGGCCAAGTCTGGCGCCGACAGCGCCATTACCCAGTACTTCTTTACCGCCGACTGTTATTTCTATTTTGTTGATCGCGTGCGCAAGGCCGGCGTGGATATCCCCATCGTCCCAGGCATCATGCCGATCACCAATTACAGCAAGCTGGCGCGTTTTTCCGACGCCTGCGGCGCAGAAATCCCCCGCTGGATTCGCAAGCAACTGGAGTCCTACGGTGACGATAGCGAGAGCATCAGCGCCTTCGGTACACAAGTGATTACCGAATTGTGCCAACGTCTGATTGACGGCGGCGCTCCGAGCCTGCATTTTTATACGCTGAATCAGGCTGAACCGAGTCTGGCGGTGTGGCGCAATCTGCGAGGCCAATAGTCCGGTTCAAGCTATCCACCCTCAGCATAATCTGAAAAGCCCGCATGAAGCTGCCATTACTGACGATACTGCTTGGATTATTTGCCTGTACTAAACTGCTCGCAGCCCCAGTGCATATTGTCAGTGAGGAATGGCCGCCCTTTATCTACTCGGAAGAAGGTGAAATAAAAGGTGCTGACAAAGAGATAACCGAGCAGGTGCTTAGCCAGCTCGGTTATCAGGTGACCTGGCAGTTGATGCCCTGGCGACGGGTATTGCACGACGTCGCCACCGGGGCTGCAGATGCGATTCTGGACATCGCCCCCCATGCCGATCACCAGGATACCTATCTGTTCACCACCGAGCCGCTCTCCAGTCACGAAACCGTGCTCTTCCATGACCTGCGCCGCCCCTTTGCCTTCAATGACCTGTCCGACCTTGCCGGACTGGTAGTCGGCGTCTCGCCTGGCTACCTGTACAACAATCCCGACTTCATCAACTCCGAGGATTTCTTCCGCGAGCCGGCGCCGAGCTTCGAGGCCAACTTGCAGAAGCTGCTGCGCGGGCACGTAGACCTGGTCGCAATGAGTCGACCGGTCGGCATTTACACCAGCCGTGTGCTGGGCGTTGAGCAGCAGCTCGGCTTTCATCCGACGCCATTGAGCAGCAGTGATTTCTACCTGGCTTTTCACCATGCGGACAAATGGCAGGACACTGCGCAGCAGTTTTCCGAAGCCTTGAACCACTTCAAGACCACCGACGAATACCGCGAGATACTGCGCAAATACGCGCTGGAGTTCCAGCACGGCAGCTTGAGTCTGGCCGCGCCCTGACCGCCGGGCAGAGCGCACTGCGTTGCTTCACCCTTTCTGTTATACTCCGCGCTCTTCATTATCGGCCGTACGGGCAACCCCTGTTCGCAACGGCCATCACAGGGTTATCTGAATGTCCTTTGCAACTCTCGGTCTCTCCGACGTGCTCGTGCGCGCCGTAGCTGCCACTGGTTATACCTCCCCTACACCTGTCCAGGCTCAAGCCATCCCCGCCGTACTCGAAGGTCGCGACCTGATGGTTGCCGCGCAGACCGGCACCGGCAAGACCGCAGGCTTTGCCCTGCCGATTATCGAAAAGCTCTTTCCTGGTGGGCACCCCGATTCCACGCACCGCCGCGCACCCAAGCAGGTTCGCGTGCTGGTGCTGACACCGACCCGTGAACTCGCGGCTCAGGTGCACGAAAGTTTTGTTACCTACGGTGGCGAGCTGCCGATGAAAACCGCCTGTGTATTCGGTGGCGTCGGCGCCAATCCGCAGATGAAAGCTATTGCCCCCGGCCTGGATATCCTGGTCGCCTGCCCTGGCCGTCTGCTCGACCTGGTCGGTCAGCGCGCCGTCGATCTGTCAAAGGTAGAAATCCTGGTCCTCGACGAAGCTGACCGCATGCTCGACATGGGCTTTGTCCATGACGTGAAAAAAGTCATTGCCAAGCTGCCCAGCCAGCGTCAAAGCCTGCTGTTCTCCGCGACTTTCTCGAAAGAGATCACCGAACTGGCGAACAAGCTGCTGGATAATCCAGCCCGTATTCAAGTTACTCCGCCGAATACTACAGTAGAGCGCATTTCACAGACGGTCTACCGTGTACCGGCCGGTCACAAGCGGGCGCTGGTCGCGCACTTGATCACCATGGGTGCCTGGGAACAGGTGCTGGTCTTTACCCGTACCAAGCACGGCGCCAACCGCCTGGCCGAGTACCTGGACAAGAACGGCCTGCCCGCTGCAGCGATTCACGGCAACAAGAGCCAGAGCGCACGGACCAAAGCCCTGGCCGACTTCAAGGCCAACAAGCTGCGCATTCTGGTCGCAACCGATATCGCCGCTCGCGGCCTGGATATCGATCAACTACCTCACGTAGTCAACTTCGAGCTGCCGAATGTGTCGGAAGACTACGTACACCGTATCGGCCGTACCGGCCGTGCGGGTCGCAGTGGCGGCGCGGTATCACTGGTCAGCCCCGACGAAGAGAAGCTGCTCAAGGCTATCGAGCGCATGACCAAGCAGCAGATCGACGAGGGCACACTGGAAGGCTTTGAGCCACCAGCCGAGAGCGAACTGAACAGCGACCGTCCGGAGCGAGCCCGTGGCGCCCCTAGCGCTGGCCGTGGTCAGCGCCCAGCTGCAGGCGCCGGTGCTGGCGCAGGCCGCGGACAGGGCCGCAGCGACAAGCCGCGTTCGGAAAAGCCGCGTAGCGACAAGCCACGCAATGATCGTCCACGCACAAGCCAGCCCCAACGTGCCGCCCGCCCCAACAGCGAGCCGCAGGACAGCGTCAGCGAAGAACGTCGCCACCAGGCGCATGGCAACAAGGCCGCGCCAAGCTCGCCGCGAAGTGACAGCCCACGCAAGCCAGCAGGCAATCGCCCGCAGCGCGAGAAGCCGGCACTGTTTGGCCGTTAAGGTCAGATAGGCATAAAAAAAACGGGCCACGGCCCGTTTTTTTTATGCTCGGATAACGCTCAGCGACCGGCTCATAGCCTGTCGCTGGAATTCAGCCGCGCTCGCCTACCAGCTCCGGCTGTTGCTGCTTCTTGCGCGCCGCGTAATGCTTCTTCAATTCCGGCATTTCCACCGACAGCAAATGCCCGTCATCATCATTATGCACGGTCAGTACCTGCTGCTCCTGCAGCAACTTCATCAACCGCGGATCCACCCCAAAACTGCTCGACAAGGTCGTATCACTGATATCCGGTACTCGCTTGCGGCGTTCGAACTTGTCCGCCTGCTTTCTGCGGTAAACCGCCCAGATACTCAGGATGCCGGCAACCATCAGACTCAGGACCAGGTACAACAGCAAACTATCAAGCCCAGACAAAAGTTGCGTGCCCATTTCTATACGGGGGCCCTGGCGCTGATCGTCGATCAGATCGACGATCCCGTTATACATCAGCCAGACAAACACCACCCAGGCGATAATCGTCAGAATGATGTCGACCAGCTGCGGCAACCAGTGCCTCGGCGTGTGGATCAGGTTCATGTGTCACTCCTTGCGATGCCGCGATCCGGGCTGGTCCAGCGGGCGCGCTCTTGCCGCGGCCTGAGCATGACGCGTGGAAAACTCGCCAAGGTGGTGAACAGCGTTATGGTCCAGAACACCAGGGGATACCAGATGACCCAGAACAGCGTGCGTCCCAGCTTCGCTTCATAGCGCCGCTCGATAAACAGGCTCAAACTGAACTGCATCAGGCACACGCAAGCCAGCACCAAACCGGTAAAGCCTGGCGGAACAATGCGCACCACCTGCAGGTTCTCCGGCAGCACAAAGATCAAGCCCAGCGCCCACAACACAATGGTGATGGCGAAAGTGAAGGCCCATACGGCTGATAGACAGAACTCGATCAGCAGCGGCCACATGTAGCGGAAGCGCCATTTCCAGATACTGGCGATATTCTTGCGCAATACTTCTGCGCCGCCGCGTGACCAGCGCAGGCGCTGTTTCCACAACCCACGCAGGGTTTCCGGCATGAGAATCCAGCACAGGGCGCGGGGCTCATAGAAAATCGACCAGTGATCCAGCTGCAGCTTCCAGCTGATATCGATATCTTCGGTGATCATGTCCGGGCTCCAGTACTCGACCCGATCCAGAGCGCTACGGCGGAACGCGGCAACCACCCCAGAGACCGTGAACACCCGACCATAGACGCGCTGGGTACGCTTGATAAGCCCGATGATCGAGGAAAACTCGCCGACCTGAATGCGTCCAATCAGCGTGGAGCGTGTGCGAATGCGCGGATTGCCGGTTACTGCGCCCACACGCGGGTTTTCGATCAGCGGCGCGACCAGATAAGCCACCGCGTCCTCGGCCAGCAGCGCATCGCCATCGATACAGACCAGATATTCGCTGCGCGCGGCCAACGCGCCCATACGCAGTGCAACAGCCTTGCCCTGGTTTTTTGCCAGGTGCACTACCCGCAGCAACGGGTGTTGCAACGCCAGCTCATCAAGAAGCTCACCGGTATCGTCGCTGGAGCCGTCGTTGATCGCGATAACTTCAATGTTCTGATAGCGCTGAAGCAAGGCGGCACCGACCGTTTCTGCCACGCGCGGCCCTTCGTTGAAACAGGGAATCAGAATGGAGACCAGCGGGTTGCCTGCCAATTCCGGCGCAGGCACATCACCGTCACGTGACTAGGGCCACTTGCGCTCCCAGTTCAACCAGAAGAACAGCCCGCCGGCAATCCACAGCGCGGACATCAGCAAGGGGTAGAAAAACACGAAATTGAGCATCAGGGTGCCGGTAATGGCCAGGGCCAGGGCCAGCGGACCCAGCAGCACCAGGAGCAATACGATAAAGGCAATCGTGCGTTCTCTCATCGCTCGGTACTCCAGGCATTGGACAGCACCGGGCGTATCAGCCCCAGGCGCGGATTATCCGTATGGAAATCATCCGGGTAGTAGCCAAAGTGCCGCACACCTTCCCATTGCAGACGATGCATCCAGCGCACCAGCAATTCGCTGTCCACGGGGCCTTCCTGCCCCACTCGCCAATCACGTGCCTGTAGCTCGAACAGTGTCTTGTCCATTGCGTCAGGGTACTGTTTCACCTGGCGCACCAGGCGTGACAGCCAGGCCTCGGACTCCGCCTTGCTGATGCCCTCCATCAACGGCATGGCCATGATGGCGGTCCAATCGTAGTTATTCAGGAAGTCATGCATGTTCTGCGCGAACCACTCTTCGCTTTGCGGCTCAAGTATCGGCATGGCGAAGATATTGCGTGCGGTTTTGACCTGTGGTCCGCGGATCGCTTTCACCTTGTCTGCCAGCTCCAGGGTAAAGTCGATCAGATACTGGCTTTTGAACCGCGTCCAGGCAGCCAATTGTTCCGGGTCAGCGCGCAAGGCATTCAGATCCGGATTAAGCCCCGCATCGGCGTAGGCCTGACGCGCAGCGCCGCCGGCGTCTTCGAAGTCCGATAACAGCGCATCGTCATGGAACAGCAGACCCTGGAAGCTGGCATGTGCGGCCAGATCTTCATAAATCTCGCCAATCTGCTGGCGCGCCCGGGCATCGAATGGCGACAGGCGCTGGTACTGCACCGGATCAACTGCCTTGTTGCTAGTCTCACCATCGATAGCTGTGACCCGCGGCAAAGCCGGATCAAGATCAAAACTCATGACCGGCATCCAGGCGTAGATGTCGACCCCTGCGCGAGTACGCAGCTGCCACGCCGCCCGGTTGAACAGATCAGCGCGCATTGGCAGGTGGCGGTTGGGGAAGTACAGCGACTGAACCGTGCCGTCGCCTTTAGGGTCGGCATAGGCCTGCAGGAATACGGTATTGATGCGCAAGTCGGAGATGCGTTGAACCAGCAGTCCCAGATTGGCCTCCATCTGCACCGGATCAGGATCGTAGACGTAATCCAGATCAACGTGTGCCACGCGGATCGCCGGCTCATCCTGCATACCGCTGATGGCTGCGGCGAAACTCTGGGTCGAAGGATCTTCGCCGATCAGATAGCGTCCGGTATTCTGCAAATTGGCTACCGTCGCCAGACCACCTTCCAGCGTCAAAGCCATCTGGTAACCGTTGTCGTCCAGCACCTCCAGCGCCATGCCGTTGGCGGCGCCATAGGGCCAGACCCACACGCGCGGACTGCGTCCGGTGATGTCGCGGATTTTCTGGCTGATGCGCTGTGCATCAGTACCCAGGCGTGCACGGTAAGCGGCGGCGGTTTCGTACTGTCCGGTGGCCGGATCGTAGAGCCGGTTGGCTGCCGCAGGCAACTGGTTGCCCTGGGCGTTGGCCAACGCACCGAAGTGAAGGTTGTCTGTGTGTGCAGCAATCTCTACCAGACCCGATTGCGAAATCTCGCGAATCTGCTCGCGGGTGGCAAAGCGGCTACGTGGCACCGGCAAGCCACCAAAATCAACCTGCTGACCGGCCGGCGTATCCATCCAGGCACCGACTGGTGCCAGCACCGCAGGCCACTGATAGGCCCTTAATATCGGCAGAACACGCTCCCGGAAGCTGCTGAAACCATCATCAAAGCTCAGCAGGATGGCCTTTTCTGGCAGTTCCGCTCCGCCGCGGCGCGCTTCGAGGATCTGATCAATGGACACGGCCTGATAGCCGTTTTCACGCAACCAGGCAAGCTGGTCAAGCAGGTTCAGGGTGCGAACCGAGAGAAACGCATGATCCGGGTCAGCATCCTGCACATCGTGGTAGGCCAGTGCCAACACGTGGTTCTTGGGCCAAGGCGCTTCACGATCAGTGACGGGCCTATCCGCAGGCGCGGTAAAAGGCACGTGCTGCTGGGCGCAGGCAACGCTGAGCAGCAGGGTCAGTAACAGGCAGATTCGTCCTAGCAACATCATCACAGTCCCTTGAATCGGAAATTGACATCGAGGACAAGCCGGTATTCCTGCTCGCGATCCCCATCGTAGGGTCTGCTCAAGGCAGACAGCAGGAAGCCACTGTCAAACACATCATTCATGCGCAGCCGCTGGCCATAACCAAGCAGGCCCATACCACCACCGTCGAAGTCACGCTGCTGGTAATAGCCCGCGCCGATCTGTATATCCTGGCTCCAGACTGTCTCGTAGCGGCGATGCAGAATATGCGAGAGATTCAAAGTCGAAATCACACTGGCATCTCTTTCCGGGTTGAAATACGGACCGTCGCCCCCTTGGCTGTTGCGGCTGGTGGACAGCTCCAGCCCGGCATCCAAAGTCATACGCGGCGCGGTAAAGACCCGCTGACTGCCGTCCAGCACCACGGCCAGGCGGTCGTTGCCGTCGCTGAATGACATTGGCAGGATCGACAGGCTGACTTCACGGCTCTCGCTTTCCCGCCAGCGGCCATAGGTCGACAGGCTATCGGCGTCGATATTGCTGTTCAACGCGCGCAGGGGTGTGGATGCAGACAGCAACTCGGCTGACCAACCGTATTGCCAGACGTCGTTGACGTCGTGAACGCCGGCCAAACGGCCGCCAGCGCGTCGCCCAAAGCCGAAGTCATGGCTGGAGATTTCTGCTTCCAGGGTGTTGTTGCGGATGCGGTGCTCAAGGCCTGCACGTAACCAATCGTGCTGGGCATCACCTTCGAGAAACTCGCCGCGGCCTGTACCGGCACCGGCGAAGGCGCGCCAGTCTTCTTTGAAAGGCGAGGTATAGAGCACTGTCTCCAAGCCAAAATCGCCACTGCCGGAGACGCTGTCGTCAGAGCTTCTGCCGCGATAGCCGGCAATACGCAACTCGGCCATGTGATGTACATCGCGTAGACGATCGACGCGCTGGGCGCGCAGATTATCCGGGAAGCGTTCGACTAGATCATCGGCCAGGGCGTCGACCTGACGCCATTCCTGCAGCGCCAGCGCGTTGGTCGCCTGGCTTGCCTCAACTTCAACCGTCTTTGGCGCGGTGCTTTCGGCAATCTTCAGCTGTTCTTCTGCACGCCTTGGCCAGCCGCGGGCGGCGTAAACACTGGCACGGCTGGTGCGCAGCGATACGTTGCCTGGCGCCGCATCTGACAGACTTTCAAAGGATTGCTGTGCTGCAGGCAAATCGTCGCGATAGAGCGCGTTGTTGGCAACCAGTATCTGGCTGTCGAGCCAGTTGTTGTTGGGCCGCCCCTCAGGCACACCCAGTGGATAGAGACGCGCGGGCTGAGCCTCGGCCAATTGCTTGCTGAGCTGATCTGCCTCTTCAAGTTCTTCGCTTTCAATCAGCGCGTAATAGAGGCTCTGGTGATCACTCAACCAGCTTTGGTCCTTGTCGTTGCTGGCCGCAATCACTTCGCGGTACAGCTCCACCGCCAGCTCAGGCTGACGCAGATAGAGCATTGCGCTGGCCGCCCAACGCAACGCGTAAGGCGGTAGAGGAACCTGCATATCCTTCAGCGCGTAGTATTCATCGACCACGCCCTGCATATCCACGCGGGCATGCAAGGCGCCCATGCGATCAACCCGCACGCGAATCACGTCAGCCTGCGCCTCTGGCAGAGACTCCCATTCTTTCATCATGGTATTTGCCTGGACCAGAGCCCGGTCGGCAATCACAAAACGTTCGGACTCAGACCGGCTGGAGGTGTCCGCCAGTCGCACCCGTTCGGCGAGCGCATCGGCGCGCATGGTCCGCAGCTCCTCGTCGCCGAGCAAATCCGGATGCTGTTCTGCCATGCCCAGCGCCAGTACCGGCAAGCCCGCGCGCTGCAGGGCAAACAGGTATTCACGCAATACATCGCGGCGGCCCGGTGCCAGTTCCCAGGCACGATCATATTCGGCAAGGGAAGCGTGCTGCTGGCCGTCGTGCATCAGGGCATAACCCAGAGCCAGGCGGGCTTCCAGCTGGCGCGGCGCCTGCTCGGTCCAGACCCGCGCGCGCTTGATGGCCGCGGGGGTCTGCCCCATGTCAGTCATGGTCATCAGCTGCGCTTGCAGCAAATCGGCCCGCGCGGGCGCCAGCGAGCGAGCCAGCAGGAAGCCATTGATGGCCTGGTCCCACTCACCGCGGTTACGCCGGGCACGCGCCATTGCTGCCACGGTGTCGGCATTCTTGGTATAAACGGCGGGGTTGGACTGGTAAAGGCGCAGCACTTCGTCGTCCTGGGCGGCCCAACTGGCAATCAGCAGAAGATCAACCTGCTGAGCAGTCGTCATTGATGGCAACTGCCGCAGGTAATCCAGCGCAGGCTGCTGGTCACCCAGGCGGGCACGCTCTATAAGACGGTCATAAGACTGGTCGGCCCAGACAAGGCTGGAGCCCAGGGACAGGCCCAAGGAGAAACAGCAAGCAATAACTCGCCTCCCTGCTAAGTTACTGAGCAATTCGGTCACTCCCTTCTCACTGGCGCGCAAATAGAACAACAGACCAGTCACGAAAAACGGTGCTGGCTTATTGGTATCAAAATAGTCGTGCGGCAATACTAGGGAACGTCTGAAGTAGCCGCCATACAGACAGCAATTCTGAC